>Ga0197143_1000047_pt1 | contig 132460 bp, 108 predicted proteins | sample GBS70_MetaG_FD_148603 | JGI IMG/M metagenome (GOLD analysis project Ga0197143, IMG submission 148603) | Sediment microbial communities from Great Boiling Springs, Gerlach, Nevada, United States - GBS 70_MetaG | ecosystem: Environmental > Aquatic > Thermal springs > Hot (42-90C) > Sediment... | reverse complement strand
GGGCACGAACGTGCTCGCCATCTCGGTCGCCGGTGCTTCCCCGACTCCGAGTCCCTCGCCCTCGCCCAGCCCCTCTCCATCCCCGAGTCCCTCGCCGACCGGCACGCCGACGCCGTCGGCTGAGGTGGCGCTCGCCAGCCCGCCGCCGTCCGTCGGCCTTGTCGGCCGCAGCCGGCTCGCCTTTGCCGTCACGACCGGCGCCATAACGGCCCAGGAGGTCCGGCTCGTCGTGCGCCGTGTGACCGACGGTGCCTACTGGAATGCCGAAGCCAGGACGTGGCAGGCCGACCCCGTCGCGAACCCCCTCGCCAGGAACGGCTCGCGGTGGGAGCTCGCCATAACCGGGCCAGCTCGCCGACAGTTCGCGGGAGCCACGGTCGAGCTCCAGGCGGTGGTCGAGGGTCCCGCGGGCACGTTCCAGATGCCCGCGCCCGTCTCCGTTGTCGTTCGGTGAGTTCCATGCCGGGACGAAATCGGGGATTCGCCTTGGCGCCGTACCGAACCTGCCCGATGCGCGGTGAGTCGGGTGCGGCCTACGGTCGGGGCATGGAGCGCCGCCGGGCTGCAATCCTCGCCGCTGTTGCGGGTCTGCTATCGCTCCTCTCTTCCGCGTGCCTCGCCTACGCGCCCTCGCCGTACGCGACAACTCCCGCGCCGCCCGGCGGCGCCACCCCCGGCGCTTCGCGGCTCTCGCAGCTCCTCTCCCAGCTCCAAGGGGGCAGCTCCGGGGGCGTCGAACTCCTGGGAGAGAATCAGAGCGAGGTGCTCGCTGCTCAGGACGGCGCGACGCCGACGGCGACGCCGACCGCCGCCGGACCGACGGCTACCCCGACCCCTGTGGGCGCGAAGGGGGACGGAGGGCAAGGCGCGGCGCCCACGGCAACCCCCACACCTCGGTCTTCGGGAAGCGCTGGCGGGTCTGGCAACGGACCGGCAGCCACACCCACACCGACCCACACTCCTACTCCAAGTCCCACGCCCACGTCGACCCCTACGCCCACCCCTACGCCTCCGACGACACCCACACCCACGCCCACACCCACGCCTACACCCACCATCCCCAGCGAGGGCGGCCCGACGCCTACGCCGCCCATCGACGACCGCTTGTAAAGGCATGGACGACGTCGCCGTCCGCGCTCGCTGCGCCCTCTGCGGCAGAGGCCTGACCTTCGAGGAGTGGCAAGCCGGCCGCCAACGATGCAGCTCGTGTCGCGCAGCCGGGCGCGCACCCGCGTCATCCGGCGCGGAGGCGCCGCCAATCGACTACACGCAGCTTCTCGACGAGGTCTCCGACGACCTCCTGAACGAACTCCTCGCCCTCTTGGATGAGGAGCAGGTTCGGCGGCGCTCGTCGCGTGAGCCCGTCCTCCCCCCCGAGCCCACGCCGCTGGCCCGGTTCCTCTCCGATGTCTTCGGGCCACCGAGTCCCCGCGAGCAGTCCTGGGCGGCCTGGGGTTTCGCCCTCGGGTTCGCTGCGAACGTGCTCCTCGCCAAGCTGGCCCAGGCGGAGAGCGGCGCCCCTCTCGCCGACATCGTCGTGCCGATGCTCCTTGGCGGGGCGACGGCGGGGGGTATCGGCGCGCTCATCGGATGGGCGCTTGCCAGGCTGCGCGACCGTTAGCACCCCCGCGGCTACCATGGCCCCGGAAGCCCAGGAGGGAGGCGGATGCGCATCCTCGTCACCGGGGGAGCCGGGTTCATCGGCTCGCACGTCGTCGAGGGGTACCTGGCCGAAGGCCACGAGGTCGCGGTCATCGACAACCTCTCCACCGGTCGGCGTTCGAACGTGCCCCGCGGGGCGACCCTCTTCGAGGTCGACATCCACGCCCGCGAAACGGAACGGATCTTCGCCGAGTTCCGCCCTGAGGTGGTGAACCATCACGCTGCTCAGTCGAGCGTGAAGGTCAGCACCGAAGACCCCGTTCACGATATGGAGGTGAACGGAGCGGGGACGGCTCGCATCGTGGAGCTCGCCGCCCGCTACGGTGCCCGGAAGGTCATCTACGCCTCGAGCGGTGGCACCGTGTACGGCCAGCCCGAGACCCTTCCCGTCCCGGAGGACCACCCCATCCGTCCGCTCTCTCCCTATGGCGTTTCGAAGTACGCGGGCGAACTGTACGTCGAATGGGCATCCCGAGCCTTCGGCCTCGACTACACCATCTTCCGGTATGGAAACGCCTACGGCCCCCGCCAGGACCCGAGCGGTGAGGCGGGCGTGGTGGCGATTTTCATCGGCCGGATGCTCCGCGGCCAGCCGTGCATCATCGACGGCGACGGCCTTCAACAGAAGGACTATCTGTACGTCGGCGATATCGTCCGCGCCAACCTCCTCGCCCTCGAACGCGGCTCCCGCACCGTCCTCAACATCGGCACGGGCAGGGGGACGAACGTCCTCGAGATCTTCCGCGCCGTCGAGTCAGCGGTTGGGGGGCCGGCAGCGTTCGAGCACGGGCCACCGCGACCGGGCGACGTTCGCGCCGTCTGGCTCGACGTCCGGCGAGCGGAGGAAGTCCTCGGCTGGCGAGCGGAAGTTTCGCTCGAAGAGGGCATAGCCCTCACCGCCGCCTGGTTCCGCGAACAGCGCGCCTTCACTCCGCCGGGAACAGCACCCCGGGATTGAGGATCCCTGTAGGGTCGAGCGCCCGCTTGATGGCGCGCATCGCCCGGATGTCGGCCTCGCTCCGCGTCAGGTGCAGCCAACGGACCTTGGCCACGCCGATGCCGTGCTCCGCACTGATGCTCCCTTCGAGCTCGGCAGCCAGGGTGAAGACTGCCTCGGCCACGCGTTCGTCGTTCGGGTCGGCACCGAGGACGTTGACGTGGATGTTCCCGTCGCCGATGTGCCCGAAGAGGATCGGCCGTGCTCCCGGAACGCTCGAAGCGAGGCGGCGTCGCACCTCGCGTTCGAACAGCCCGAGCCGGGCGAGGGGCATGGTCACATCGAGCTTCTGGGGGATTCCCTCGGCGGCGATGGCTTCCGGGTGGCCCTCCCGCAGCCGCCACAGGCGAGCACGCTCCGGGCCTGTGGTGCCCAGCACGGCCCACTCGCTGCCCAGGTGGCGCTCCAACGCCGCCGCCAGCTCCGGTGCGGGGTCCTCGCGCGAGCCGCACTCCACCAGCAGGTAGCAGCCGGGATGGCGCTCGAACGGCAGCGACACGCCGAGGTGACGGTGTACCAGTTCGGCCCCTTCGGGGAAGAACGCCTCGAGGGCGAGGACGCTCTCGACTTCTTTGCGGAGGAGGGCGCCCAGTTCCGCGGCTTCGCCGAGCGACCCGAGGCCCACCACCGCCACGGCTCGCCGGGGCAGTGCCGGGACCAGGCGCAGCCGCGCCCGGGTCACGACGGCCAGCGTCCCCTCGCTTCCGCAGAACAGCCCGGCGAGGTCGTAACCAGTGTTGTCCTTCAGCAGCCCGCCCATCCGCGAGACGATGCTCCCGTCGGCCAGCACCGCCTCGATGCCGACGACCTGCGCCCTGGTCGGCCCGTACCGGCCGACGTACATCCCGCCCGCGTTCGTCGCGATCGTCCCTCCCACGGTAGCGCTCCCTCGGGAGGCGAGGTCGACAGGGTACTCGAGTCCACTCGCTCTGGCCGCCTCCTGTACGGCGGCGATGGTGGCGCCGGCCTCAGCTGTCACCTGGGATGCGGTTTCGTCGATTGGCTCCACCCGCGACATGCGGGCGAGCGAGAGCACGACCTCGCCTCCGCGAGGGACGCTGCCACCTACCAGTCCGGTGTTGCCTCCCTGCGGGACGATGGCGGCGCCGGCCTCGGCGCACCGCCTGACCACCTCCGCCGTCTCCGCGGTGCTCCCCGGGCGCACGACCAACCGCGCTCGGCCCTGGAACCTGCCAGTCCAATCACGCTCGTACCCCGCCCGGAGCTCGGGGTCGGTGAGCACGTGCTCGCTCCCCACGACCTCGGCGAGCGCCCGTGCGAGGGGGTCGTCGGTGCCGCCCATGCTCCACATTCTTCCCCCGTGCGGCGAGGGCTACAACGCGCCTCACCGCTCCTTCGGCAGATACGCGGCCGGCACGGCAATCGCCTGGCGAGCCCTGCCGGAGGCGTCGAAGGTCGCGGCAACGCGATCACCCGGAGCGAGGTCCCGCCAATCCGCCGGTGCGAAGCGCACCAGCGGCGCGCCTTCGCCGATGGTGAGCTCCGCCTCCCCTCCGGGCCCCTCCACTACGACCCGCTCACCCTCCACCGAGGCAATCGTTCCCCACGCCACCGGTGCTGCGTTCGTGCCGAGAGCCTCGTGGCCCGAGAAGTCGGCGAAGACGCGGGGCGGCCCCCCGTCGCGCGCTCTCCCGGCGGTTACCGCGATGAGGAGGATGGCAAAGTTCCGTACCTCATTGGGAACGCCGATCACGACGATCGCCTCACCCGGCCGTAGATCGGCGATGCGCTGGGGGACGGCCCGCGCGATCTCCGCGCCCCTAAGGTCGAGGGAGCGGTCCTCGAGCAGGGGGCCGCTCTCGGTCACCTCGACCACCTGCGTCACGCGGTACGGCTCTTCCGGCGGCCTGAACGGGCCGGCTCGCGGCGGCGGCGACTCGTCGCTGAGGAGGATTGGCACGAAGGCTGCGGGAGCAGCGAGGGCGAGCAGCCCTCCCGCGAGCAGCGCTGCACCTGCCCAGGCGGGCCGGCCAGGCACCGCTGCCGGGGCCGGCATCGCCTCACCCTCCCAATGCCTGCCAGACCCGCCGGCCCTCCGCCCGCACGAAGCGGCCCAGCCCCGGCGGTGGAAGGTGGCTGGCCCCCACCAACGCCCTTTCCGCTTCGAGGCGGTCCATTACCCGCAGCCGGGTTGCTCGGGCCATCTCGTGGTTCCAGTCGAAGCTGTTCTCCAGCTCCGGCCGTTCGGCGTCGATGGGGCTCAGCACCACGTCCCCCAGGATGAAACCGCGCTCGCCCCCCGACATGATGGCGACGCTCGTATGTCCCGGCGTGTGCCCCGGTGTGGGCACGGTCGTAACCGCATCCGTCAGCCGGCGTTCTCCCTCGATGAGTTCGAGACAGCCGGCCGCCTCCAAAGGCCGCACGTCGCGCACGAAGGAGTCGGGCGGCGGCTGTTGGGCGGCGTAGTGGTCCCAATCCGCCCGCGGCACCAGATACCGCGCCCGCGCGAACAGCGGACGCCCCGTCGCCCGGTCGATGTTCCATCCCGTGTGGTCACCGTGCAGGTGCGTGAAGACCACCGTGTCGACCTCGTCGGGACGGACGCCAGCTGCCGATAGCTCCTCCAGCAGCTTGCCCTGATACTCGGGGCCCCACCCCGTATCGACCAGGATGCGGCGGTCGCCATCCGCCACCAGGAAGGCGGCAAAGTTCAGGGCCACGGCCCCGTTGGCGTCGAGGTAGCGAGCGAACTCCTGGAGCGCATCTCCAGCGTTCGGGTACACCGCCGACGCCGGGTACGCCTGCACGTTGTCGACAAGGGCGACCACGGTCACCGAGCCGACCTGGGCCTTCTGCATGCCGATCCTCCTTGTCTCGTCGTCGCTAGCCTTCGATGTTGTACACCATCCGAAGGGTCGCCGCATCGTCGACCCGGCGGAGGCGCCACCACGCCCAGGCCAAGGCGATGCCCGCTGCGAGTGCCAGCGTGGCGGCAGCCAAACCCGCGGCGCTCCAATCGAACACGAACCGCGCGGGGGGCTCGACGGGCTCTCCCCCCTCGTTGACGTTGAGGAAGCGGAGCAGGTGGCGGGAAAGGGCGCTGCCGATCCCGAAGCCGGCCGCCAGCCCGAAGGCCAGCACCAACGCGTACTCCACGCCAAGCATCGCCGTCACCTGCAACTGGGTGCATCCGAGGACCCGCAGCACGGCGAACTCCGTCCGGCGTCTCGCCACCGCCGCTCCGGCGCTCGCCGTGAGGCCTGCCGCCGCGACGAGGCCCGCCCCACCGAGGGCCAACGCGAACGCACCCTTCCCGCTCGCCGCCAGCAGCGGGTTCCGCTCGGCCCGCGCCACCGCCTCGGCCTGCACCGTCAGGCGCTGGAGCGAGAGCGGCGGCTGCGCCAGCCGGCGGAGGACCTCCCCACGTTCCGCCTCGCCCAGCCCCGGCGCAAGCTCCACCCACGCCTCCGTTGGAGCGAGCCTTCGGCCGCTCAGATCGAACGCGTCCGTCCACGCCCGCAGCCTTCCACGGTCGAGGACGAGCGCGGGGCCGTCCTCGGCGGGCAGCGTCGGGAAATGGGAGACGACCTCTCGCACTTCGAAGGGCACCACCGCCTGGCCGATGGCGAGCAGACCTCGGCCCCCTTTCCCGATCCCCGTCCGCTCGGTGAACGAAGCCGTGGCGATTGCGGGAAGGGGGATTGACACGTCCTGGATGAAGATCCCGCGCCGCTCCCCCGTCTGCCCCACGCGGAAGCGGAAGACACCGACACGGCCCTCGCGGTCATCCGTGTTCCCGACTTCGAAGCGGTCGGCGTTCGGACGGGGACTGGGGAGCGTAGCCCACGGTACGCCTCCCTCGAACCCTTCGATGACGGTGAGGCTACCGTCGGCTCGAACGGCTCCCAGGTCGTCGAGGAGGAGCGGAGCGTCGCTGGCGTTGAACTGGTTCGGCGGCTCCGTCATCAGCAGGCCCACGACGTCGACCGGCGGTTCGAGCGGGTCCAGCCGCCCCGTGAGGTTCGCGCGCAGCTCTCGCCACCCGGTGGTGTCGAGCTTCCCCAGCTCGAGCAGAGCGTAGCGGCCCGCTCGGTCCCGGACGCGCGCCCAGAGGGTTACGCTCTCCCGCGTTGCGGTGCTGTTCACCCAGAGCGAGATGGCCACGGCATCGGACGGCAGCCGGATGCCGGGCAGGCTCGCCGGGCCGGCGATGGCCAGCATCAGCTCCCGCAGGCTGCGCTCCGCGAAGTCGCTTCGGAACCAGAGAAGGTCGCTCGCTGCTGCCGGGTCGAGGGCGAGCACGTGCACCTGGGGTCCACCGGCGCCCACGGTCGCCAGCGAATGGGTGGCTCGGTACACCAGCGTGGCGGCGGTGAGCCCTTCCGTAGCGGAGAGCGCGGACTCGGCTTCCTCCCAACGCGTGCCAACTCCTGCCGCGACAGGCAGCTGGCCCGAGACCGGCACCGGGGAAGCGAACAGCGCCCGATCGCGGCGGGATTGGTCCACCGTGGGGCCGTAGCTTGCGGCGAAGGCCGCGACCGTCGCCGCCATGAGGACCAGCACTGCCAGGCGGGCGTGCGGTGCCGGCTCGCGCTCTATCCGCCAAAGGGCGACAGCCGCGGCCGGCCGCCATCCGGTGAGCCATCGAGCGGCCCGCGCTGCGAAGGGGTAGAGCCGCAGGGAGAGCGCTCCGGCGGCCAGGACCGCGATCGCAGGGGCCAGGAGCGCCGACGGGTCCGTCTCGACGGCCCCGGAACCGGCGAGAGCGAACGCCGAACCCTCCTGTTCCAGTTCCCAGACGAAGAGCGCGGCCACAACTGCGAAGGCGATGTCGACGTAGTACCGCTGGAAGGCCGGGGGCGTGGGCCGGGCGGCGCCGCGGCGCTCCCGTGCGGCGCGCCGAGCGGTGAGCGCCGTCGGGAGCGCCGCGGCCACAGCGCCTGCGGCCGCGCCCCCGGCCGAGAGGACGTACGAGAGGCCCGTCGGCCGCGCCTCGAGCAGCTCGCCGGCGGGCACCATGGGCGTCAGCCCCAGGAGGGCAACCGCGCCGGTGGCGAGGAGCGGCCCCGCCAGGAAGGCCGGGACGGCCGTCCAGGCCGCGGTGAGCAGCTCCAGCCCCAACACCTGACCGATGCTCGCGCCACGGGCGCGCAGCAGCGCGGTCTCCTCGGCGTTCCGCTCCGCTGCAGCCGCGCCCACGGTGAACACGAAGAAGAGCGCGATGGCCGAGACTTCGGCGAGGAGGACGAGCAGCGGCCCTTCGGCTACCGAGGAGGCTTTCTCCGCCCGTGCGATAGCCTCGCCCAATGGGGCGACCACGAAGCCGCCCAGCGGGTCGAGCTCCGTGCGGAGAGCTTCGATCTCCTCCCGGGCACGCGCGGCCGTCTCGGACCCGACACGGCTCGGGTCGGCGAAGCCGATGAAGCTCGCCTCAGCGAGGTACCCGGGCCACCACTCCCGGTAGGACCGAAGGTACCGTTCGGGGGGCACGAAAGCTGGGACCACCGGTCCTGTGTCGGGAAGGGGCTGGCCCAGGGCGAAGTGGACGGCGGTCCCTCGGACCCAGAAGGGGTCCTCCGGGTCGCGGGGCTCGACAAGGGCCGCCACGACGGCCTCGCGGACGAACCGCAGCGAGGCGCTCGGTGTGCAGGGCGGAGGCGGTGGGCGGTCAAGGCTCGGGATGATGCGGGCGCAGGTGTCGAAATCCTCCGCCAGCCGCAGACGATCGCCCGTGCCGAGCCCGAGCGCTGCCGCTGCCTCGCGGCTGATGACCAGCGGCAGCAGCGCCCCGCCATCGTCACCACGGGGCAGCTCCCCTTCGACAACGGTGACGTGCTCTTCGTAGCCTCCGATTGCCCGCAGCTCGAGGACGGGAGGGCGTTCGCTGCTCAGCCCCGCCCCCTCGAGAAAGAGACGGGGACCCCGGAAGGCGGTCGTCTCCTCGCTCAGGAGCCATCCCAGGCGGTCACGCGCTCGCTGCGCGATGGCTGCGTACCGTTCGCCGCCCCCAGGCTGGGCCGGTCGGGCCGAGCCGGCAATCACCTCGATGCCCGGCGCATCGCTCACCTCCTCGCGGACGGCGAACTCGATGCCTGCCGACCGAAGCGCCCGGGCGTAGATTGGGCCGACGGCCAGCAGGGTGCAGGTGACGGTCATCCCCAGGGCCAGCAGCGCGAGTTGGGTACCCTTCGCGGGCGTTCGCCGAACGGCGAGCGGCCACAAGCCTGCCAACCAGCGGAGGGTGCCAACCATGGCAGTCGCAGCCTAGCGAAAGAGGGGCCGGTCGCGAACTCCCCCGGTGTGGCCGCCGGTCGTGTACGCTCCCCCCGAGGCGCGATGGCTCCTCCGTTCTTCGCTTTCCTCGTGCGTCGGATGCGGGCCCACGCCCGCCTCGAGGCGCTCGTTGCGGCCGGCGCACTCGCTGCGGCGGCGCTGATGGCCGCCGTGTTCGTGTACGCCGACGCCGTCCGGGACCTCGGCCTCGCGTACGCCCTCGGCCAACACCCCGCCGAGGCCCTCGACGTCACGGTGTACAGCTCGAGCCAGCGTCTTACCCCGAGCGACTACGCCGTTCGGGAGGAGGAGACCCGCCGCCAGCTCCGCTCCGCCCTCGGCGGGGTCGCCTCCGAGTACCTCCGGTACGGCCGGACCGCCACCTTCTTCCTCACGCCGCCAGGGGCGCCTGTGCCCCAGGACGACGATCGTCCCCGGGCGCATTTCCAGTTCTTCGACGGTCTCGAGGCTCGGGTGCGGGTGCTTGCCGGCCGCCCGCCGAAGGTGGCGTCGCCCGCTGCTCAGGGTGCGCCCGTCGTCGAAGTTTGGGTGAGCAGCCAGGCGGCGCAGCAGCTCGACATCACCGTTGGCGACCGCTTCGACCTGCACCCCTTCTGGGCTCTCGACGTGGAGCCGGTCCACGTGGAGGTCGTCGGCGTCTTCGAACCAGTGGATCCTGCCGACCGGGCCTGGCGAAGCCGCGAGGAGCGACTCGCTGTCACCTCCACCCGCTGGCCCACCTACCCCTTCTTCGTTCCCGAGGCGACCGTCACCGGTGCGCTGGTGGCGTACCTCCCCAGCATCGACGGCGCGTTCGAAACGATCGCTGTCGTCGACACCGCTGCCATCGACAGCCGGAACGCGCCCGGCCTCGCGGACCGCCTCCGGGCCCTCGCCGCCAACCTCCCCCGTGCGGTGCCTCGCACGCAGGTCGATACGGAACTTCCCGCGGCCATCGAGCTCTACCGGACGAAGCTCTTCTTCACCCGCCTGCCGCTCTTCGCCCTCGTCGTTCAGATCCTCGGCATCGTCCTCCTCTACCTGGTGCTCGTGTCGAGCCTGCTTGCCGACCGGCGGGCTGACGAGTGGGCGCTCCTCCAGAGCCGCGGCGCCTCGCCCCGGCACGTGCTCCTCCTCGCGGGGGCTGAGGCGGCCCTCATCGCCCTCCCGGCGGCGCTCCTCGGGCCGCCGGCGGCGGCCGCTGGCACGGCGTTGCTCGGCTACACGCCGGCCTTCCGGTCCCTTTCCGGCGGCAGCGCGCTCGAGGTCACGCTTTCCGCCGAGGCCTGGGGCATGGCCCTCCTCGGCGCGGCCGTGGCTGCCGCCGCCATCGCCGTCCCGGCCGCGCGGTCCGGGCGGCGGAGCCTCGTGCAGCTCCGCCAAGCGGCCGCGCGGCCGCCGCAGCAGCCCGCGTTCCTCCGCTACTACCTCGATGTGGGCGTGCTGGCGATCGCTGCCGCCGCTGCCTACCAGCTCCGCGCCGAGGGGTCGCTCGCCCGCGAGCGGCTCCTTGGCGGCGCTGCCGCCGATCCGGTCCTGCTGGCCGCGCCGAGCCTCTTCATGCTCGCCGTCGGCCTCGCCGACCTGCGCCTCCTCCCCCTCGCCCTGCGTGCGGCCGCTGGCGTCGCCCGGTTCGCGGGCGGGGTCGCGCTGCCCCTCGCACTCTGGCAGGTGGTACGGCGCCCCTTGCACCACAGCCGGCTCATGCTGCTCCTCATGCTCGCGACCGCGGTGGGCGTCTTCGCCGCCGGCTTCCGCGCCACGCTCGAGCGGAGCTACGACGACCGCGCAGCCTACGAAGCCGCCGCGCCGGCCCGTGTGGTCGGCCTGCGCCCGGAACTGGGCGTCGGGCCCGATTCCGTCGTCGGTGCCGCCGCGGTGGCGCTCTCCCTCCGCCCGGAAGAGATCATGCCCGCCATCCGCGCGGACGCCTCGTACGCGCTCGGTCGGTTCCACTACGCCGACCTGACCGTGCTGGGGCTGGTGCCCGAAGCGGCCCGTGAGCTCGCGTTCTGGCGTTCCGATTTCGCCTCCCGTTCCCTCGCCTCCCTCATGGGCGAGCTGCGGGCGGCACGAGTCGAGTCGGTGGCGGGCCTTCCCATCCCCGCGGACGCCGTGTGCCTCGGCCTTCGCGCGAAGCTTCCTCCGGAGCTTCCTCGAGCCCGCCTAGGAGTCCGCCTCCGCTCGCCGGACGCGCGTGCCTGGGCGCTCGAGGCGATACCCGTGGGGTCGGCCGATGCCGACGGCTGGCAGCTCTTCGTCGTCCCGGTCTCCTTCGAGTGCACCGGGCCCGAATACTGGCGTGCCGTCCGCACCTCGCCACCCGACGCTGCCCCTCTCCTCCTCGACGCCGTCTATCTCCGCCCCGGAACGGTGCTCCAGGCGCCCCTTGCCGTGGCGTGGTACGTCGACGAGATCCTCGCCGGTGGCCGTCTCCCCGACACCCCCGGTCTCTGGGAGGCTGCAGTCATCGAGTCCTTCGAACGCCTCGAAATGTACGAGCCGATCGGCGGCGTTTCGTCCGCGGTCGACCCGGGGTCCATCGCCGCCGCCACGCCGGCGGGGGGCCACGGTCGGGCGGTGCTTGTCAGGGCGCGCATGGGGCCAGGGGGGACCCCGATATCCGGGCTCCGGCCCCGCCAGGAGGCCGCGCTCCCGGTCCTCGCCTCCTCGGCCTTTCTCGGGACGTCCCGGCTGCGTGTGGGCGACGAGTTCGAACTCTTCCTCAATGCCCAAGTGGTCCGCGCGCGGATCGTCGGCAGCTTCCGCCTCTTCCCGGGCTACCGTCCCGAGGACGACCCTCCCTTGCTCGTCACCGACCTCGCGACGCTGCGGGTGCTGGCTAGCCGACTGCCCGTGCTTGCGGACGTGCCCGTCCCGAACGAGCTCTGGCTCCACAGGGAGCCGCCGCAGGCTGTCGGAGAGGCGCCCGGAATCCGAGCCGAGTCCCTCCTCCGCCGGAGTGAGCTCCGCGCGGCGGCCGAATCCGACCCGCTCGTCGCCGCGAGCTGGGAGGGCATCCTCTTCCTCTCCTTCGCCTCGGTGCTCGGCCTCACCGCCATCGGCTTCGCTGCCTATGCCTACCTTGCGGCCGAGCGCCGGGCGTTCGAATTCGCCGTCTTGCGGACCATCGGGCTCTCACCGGCGCAGGTGTTCGTCACCCTCTTCTGGGAGCACGCCGTCGTCATCGCGACCGGCCTGGCCGTGGGAACCGCGCTCGGCTTCCCCCTGGGCCGGCTCATGGTGGAATACCTCGCCTTTACCGAGACGGGCGAAGCGGTGGTCCCGCCTCTCATCGCGGAGATTCGCTGGCAGGCGGTCGCCGCTCTCTACGCCGTCGTCGCCGCCGTGTTCTTGGGTACGATGGTGGCGCTCGCCGCTTTGTATGCGCGTCTCGCCCTCCACCGCACCCTGCGTTTGGGCGAGGCGTAGTCCCGAACGGGAGGGCAGCGCTCTGAGACCGTCCGGCCCCGCGCCCTACGTCCGCTGCGAGGACGTGTTCAAGATCTACAAGGTCGCGGACATCGAGGTCGTCGCGCTCCGTGGCCTCGACCTGCGCGTCCGCCGCGGCGAGCTGCTGGCTCTCGTCGGTGCTTCGGGCTCAGGGAAATCCACCCTCCTGAACATCCTCGCCGGACTCGACCAGCCCAGTGCCGGTCGGGTCTACGTCGGCGAGCGCGATCTGGCCGCTCTCACCCCCGAAGAGCTGGTGGAGTACCGCCGCCGGCAAGTGGGCATGGTGTGGCAGGAGACGGCTCGGAACCTCGTTCCCTACCTCGATGCTCGTGAGAACGTCGCGCTCCCGCTCATCCTCGACGGAAAGCCAGCTGGCGTGGCCCGGCGGCGTGCCGGCGAGCTGCTCGAACTCGTCGGGCTCGCCGCGCGCGCCCGTCACCGCCCCGCGGAGCTCTCCGGCGGCGAGCAGCAGCGCGTCGCCATCGCCGTTGCCCTCGCCAACGAGCCGTCGCTCCTTCTCGCCGATGAGCCCACGGGCGAGCTGGATGCCATCGCTGCCGACGCCGTGTTCGACACCTTCGCCCGCGTCAACCGGGAGCTGGGCACCACGATCCTCGTCGTCACCCACGACCCGGACATCGCTGGCCGGGTCGACCGCGTCGTGGGCATTCGCGATGGCCGCACGAGCTACGAGCTCATCCGTCGCCGCCCCTCGCCCGGCTCCCGTGCGCCCACCGTTCACGAGGAGTACGTCCTCGTCGATGCTCACGGCCGTCTCCAGCTCCCCCGGGAAGTCCTCGATGCGCTGGACATCCGGGAGCGGGTGCGGGTGCTGCTCGGCGAGGGGTACATCGCCGTCCAGCCTCCTCCACCGGACTCGGGGTCGTAGGGATGCCGGGCGTTCCGGTCGAAGTGCGCGATGTCACCCGGCGCTTCCTCCGCGGCGGGGAGGAGGTGTGGGCCCTGCGGGGCGTCTCCCTGCGGGTGGAACCAGGCGAGTTCCTCGCGCTCATCGGCCGCTCCGGCTCCGGCAAGACGACGCTCCTCAACCTCATCGCCGGCCTCGATCGGCCCACCAGCGGTGAAGTGGAGGTCGGCGGTGCGCGGGTCGACCGGATGTCGGAACGGGAACGCACCCGATACCGGCGGAGGGTCGTCGGCTTCGTGTTCCAGTCCTTCGCCCTCCTCCCACTCCTGTCCGCGTCGGAGAACGTCGAGCTGCCCCTCCGCATCGCGGGCTGGCCTGCTCGGGCTCGCTCCGAACGCGCCCGGCAACTTCTCGCCCTCGTCGGCCTGGCCAAGCGCGCCCATCACCGGCCCTACGAGCTTTCGGGCGGCGAGCAACAGCGGGTTGCCATCGCGCGCGCGCTCGCCGTTCAGCCTTCCCTTCTCCTGGCCGACGAGCCCACCGGCGAGCTCGATTCCGTGACGGCGATGGAGATCTTCCAGCTACTCCGCGATGTCGCACGCAGCGAAGGGGTCACGGTCATCGTTTGCACGCATGATCGATTGGTGGCCGAATACGCCGGCAGGATCGAGGAGCTCCGGGACGGCCGCCTCGCGCCGCCGGCGGAACGGGACGTGTGGCAGCGGTGGCAGGCCCGAGGCGCGCCGCCCCGCATGCCTGGGCTCCGCCCCGCGCCGGTGGCGCCTGCCCTGGAGCCTCCACCTTCGTCCGAACCCAGCGAGGAGGACATCAGCCGATGGGCGCCGCCCGAACGCCGGCAGCGGTAACCCTTCCCTCCTCGGCGCTCGCTGCTGCACAGCGTCTCGGCGCCGAAGAGCTCGCCGCCCTCGAGGCTGGCGCGGTCCGCATCTCCCAGCGGGCGGCGGAGATCATCGCCGCGGCTGCCTCCCGGGAGGTGAGCATCGAGTACAAGCGCCAAGGGACGCGCGGGTCGGCTCCCGTGAATCCAGTCACCGAAATCGACCAGGAGGTGGAGGCCGAGGCCCGCGCCCTCGTCGCAGCGGAATTTCCCGGCCACGCCTTCCTCGGTGAGGAGGGCGCGGAGCCTGGTACGTCCGAGGGCTTCCTCTGGGTCGTCGACCCCCTCGACGGAACCACGAACTTCACCGCGGGGTTCCCGCTCTACGCCGCTGCCGCCGCCTGTCTGCTCGACGGGGTGCCGGTTGCGGGGGCGGTGTGGTGCTCCGTCACGCCGGAGCTGCGACCCGGCGTCTACCATGCCAGGATTGGCGGCCCTTTCTCGCTCGACGGCAACCCTGCGGCGGTGCGCACTGCCCCTCCGCGCCCACTGGCGGCCGCGCCCGGCGGCGCACCCGGTCGAACGCGATGGTGGGACCACCGCGTGACCGGGTGCGCCGCCGTCGAATGCGCCTACGTCGCCGCGGGCGTGTTCCAGGCCGCGGTCTTTTCCGGGCTTCGCGTGTGGGACGTGGCGGCCGGCGTCGTCCTCGCCTGGGCGGCGGGTCGGGGCGTCTGGCTCCGCGACCGCACCGGCTGGGTGCCGTTCGAACGGTTCGAGCCAGCCCCGGAGCGCCGCGGCGAGCCGCCGACGCTCCGGGGCTGGCGCCGGACGCTGTTGCTCGCGACGCCCGAGGCCCGCGAACGGCTCGCCCCAGCTCGGCGGCTGCCGTTGCCACGGCTGTTCCGCCGCTGAATCACCCTTCCTTCGCAGCCAGGCCCGCCCGTTCCGCCGGCGCCGCTTCGAGCGCGTGCCGAAGCTTGCGCAGTGCCCGGGCCTGGCGCGACTTCACGGCGTCGACCGTCGTCCCGAGGGCAGCGGCCGTCTCGTGCGCGGAGAGCCCGTGGACGAACCGTAGGACGACCACCTCGGCGTCGGCGCGCGGAAGCCTGGCGATGGCCCTCGCCAGATCGAGGAGTTCCGGGTCTCGCTCTCTCGCGGCCTGTTCCACCACGTCGAGGCGGAGTACCGGAGGCTGGCGGAAGAGACGCCGCCGGTGCGATGACGTCAGGTGGCGCGCGATTCCGAAGAGCCACGCTCGCGGAGGGAGCCCGCGGTCCTCGAAGGCCTCCGCGTGCTTCCACGCCTCCTCGAACGTCCGCGACACGAGGTCTTCCGCCTCCTCCGGCGAACCGACCCGGGCGATGACGTACCGATAGATGGCCGGCGCCTCCCGTTCGAAGAGGTGCGTCCAGGCAATCGGGTCCCGGTTCCGGAGCGCCTCCACTGCCGGGCTCGGCGTCCACTCGGCCGACTGCGAGGCGCCGATGGCCTCCGCCAGCCGCAGGAAGGCGCCGCTCGCGAACCCGGCCATCACTCGGGCCTCCGGTCGTCGCCCGGCTCCGGTGTTCGGTCCCGGTCGCCGCCGCTGATGCCTGCACCTCGCCCGCGCTGGCCATCGTCCTCCTCGTCCTCCGGCGTGGGGTCGGGAGTCGGCTCTGCCACAGCGGGGGTCGGAGTTGCCGTCGACGGCGCGACGGTCGGCGACGGAGTCGTGGCCGCCTCGTCCGACCCGGCACCGTTTCCCGGGCGGAGGCTGCGTACGGCGTCCACCGCGAACGTTCCGACGCGCGCCGCGGCATCCCATGGCGTCGTGCCTGCCGCGAGACTCCCGCCCGAGAAGGCGATCGCCGCCGCTGCCGCCCCGAGCGCCACCCGCTGGACGAGGGGCCGCGGCCGGGGGCCGAGTCCGAGCCAGGCGGCGAGCGGTCCGAGCCCGCCTTCGGACCCTCGGACTCGCTCCTCGAAGCGTCTTCGCATGCGCGCGATCTGCGCCGGGGTCGCCGTTGGCAGCGGGAGCTCCCTCGTGCGGCGGGCTACGCGTACCAGGGCCATCAGCTCGGGGTCCGGTGGGTGGCGAGCGCTCGTCGTCAGCGCTTCGTGCAGCCGCTGGGCGAAGTCGTCCATCTCATCCCCGCACGGGTGCGACTGCGCTGCGGCGCGGCCGGCGATAGGTGAGCCTTACCGCCAGCGCCCCCGCCACCGCCGCTGCTCCAGCAAGATACACACCCTGGACCCACCCGAGCATCGTGTCGCTGCCGATGAGCACGCCGTGCACGAAGGCGCCCCCGAAAGCGGCGATGGAGGTGAGGTGGATGAGGCGCCAGAGTCGCATGCCGATCTGGCGCCGAATCCAGAACGTCGCCGTAGCCAGCGCGAACAGGTACAACGTCAGCGTCCCCAGGCCCGAGAGCATCGGCTCGTAGGAGGCTGCGAAGGGTACGGCGAGGCTCGGAAGGTCGAAGTCGGTGTACCCGTCGAACAGCAGTGCCAGGGCATGCGCCAGCGCGAGGGCCAGTCCGGAGACGCCGAGGGCCTGATGGATGGCCAGGAGCCGGGCGCGGCTCACCAACCCGTCGCCGATGGCGGAGGACATCGTGGCCCCGACTGCCAGCGAGGCAGCGAGGGCGAGATACGAAGCGAGGCCGGCCGCGCGCGAGACGTACCATGCCTCATGCCCGCTCACGCCGCCGAACTCCTCCATCAGGGGTCTGCCAACGACCCAGCCGGCGACCATGCCTGCCGCCCCGGCTGCGAAGGCGAAATACCATCCCGACCGCATACGAGCCCCTCAGGAAGCGCGGCTGCGCCGCGCGCGGGGCAGCGGAGCCGCTTGGGCTGGCGAAGTGGCCTGCTGGCCGACCGGGGTGGGCACAATGGCCGCCGGCGCGCCGCCTGCTGCGTCCGCCGTCGCTGCCTCCTGGAGCCCGGTCTGGACTGCCAGCGTCGTTTCGCGCTCTCCCCCTCTCGCGACCGCGATGAGCATCGCCCCGAAGGCCGCTCCGGTCAGCGAGGCGGCGATGACTTTATCGGCCGCGAAGCGGTCGCCCTTCGGCTTCTTCTGCTTCATTCGTCGTCCTCCCGGCCATCCCGTCTCCGGTCGCGCTCTCAGTGCTCGTCTCGGCGCTCGTCGTCCTCATGGTCGTCTTGGTCTTCGTGCTCGTCGTCATCCTCACGGTCGTCGCCGTCCTCCTGTTCGTCGTCGTCCTCGTGGCCGCGCTCCTCCCAGGTGCGGGCGCCGTCCTCCGCCAACGCGACGGAGAGGTCCGCACCCGAGCCTGGCGCTGCCACAGCATTTGCGACGCCATCCCCTGCCGCTATGGCACTGGTGCCCTCGACGACTGTCGTGGTTAGCTGCGGGGTGTCCTCGTCCCGGTTCGCGAGGGCGGCGAAGCTCACGCCGATCACCATGGCCGAGAGCGCCGCCGCAGCCGCGGCGGCAGCAAGCGAGAGACGGCGGTTCATCGGCAGGTCCTCCATGCGTTGGCTTCTGTGTTCCTCTTCACACATCGCTCGGGAGGGACGGAACGGGTCGCGGCTGCCGCGGCGTTGCAGGGCTCTTTACCGGCCCTTTGCGAAGATGCCCGTTCGCTCCGCAGTGCCGTCGGCTGTGACCGCGAGAATCCCGTCCACAGCGTGCTGCGCACGGCGTAGAGTCTCCGGCCCCCCGATGAGAATCGCCTTAGACCACACTTCGGCCCACAGGCAGCTCGCAGCCGCGACGGTCACCTGGACGTAGGGTCCCTCGGCTGGAAGCCCCGTACGGGGGTCGATGATGTGGTGGGCCCAACGAGCGTCCCTCGTGCGCCACCGTCTGCGCAGCAGGGAGGACGTCGCCAATCCCCCGACGACGATGCCTTCCCAGGCGAGCATACTCCCGGGTGCTTCGACTCCCGCCCGCCAACCTCCGAGGCCCTGCGCCTCTTCGCCGATGGCGCGGAGGTCGCCCCCGGCGTTCACGAGGCCGGCAAGCCCGTCTTCGCTGAGGAGCTCCGCAGCGCGGTCGACGGTCCATCCCTTGGCGAGCCCGCCCAGGTCCAGGCGGCCGGCCCGGAGCCGGACCCGCGTCTCGCTCAGCTCGATCGCGTCACCCGGATTCGGGACCGGCCGCGGCTCGAGGGACCCTCGGGGCCCCTCCAGCCGTTCGAAGCTGTCGACATATCCGGCAGCCTCCAGCGCGTCGCGGACCAGCGGGTTCACGAGCCCTTCGGTGGATTCCCAGGCGGCGATGGCCGCTCGAACCACTTCGGCCAGAATCCAGTCGTCGACGACCTCTCCCCGGTTGAGTCGCTCCAGTGCGCTCTCCGCTCGGAAACGCGAAAGCCGAGCCTCCACCGTGCCGAACCAGGCTCGGACCGATGCGAAGGCAGCTACGGGGCGATCCGCCGCGCGGACGACGACGTCCACCTCCGTGCCCATGGCCGCGAACGAGTCCTGCCAGAGCCGTTCACCCGCCGACGTCGCCAGCCCCCACTTCGTTCTCCAGCGGCTCGCCCCGGAACCATCGGGCCACATTCCGCTGGAAGATGGCTGCCACCCTCGCTTCGTTCCCCTGTGCCGCCGCCGAGTTGTGCGGGCTGATGAAGACGTTCGGCATCTCCCACAGCGGCGATTCGGGCGGTAGCGGCTCCACAGCGAAGACGTCGAGGTAGGCGCCCCCGAGTCGGCCCGTCTGCAGCGCAGCAATCATCGCGTCTTCGTCGACGACCTCCCCCCGGGCCACGTTGAGGATGCACGCCCCCGGGGGAAGGAGCGCAATCCGCCGAGCGTCGATGAGCCCCCGCGTCTCGGGCGTGAGCGGGCACGCCAGGGCCAGCCAGTGGGTGCGCGGCAAGACGCCGTCCAGGTCGCGCGGGTGGACGAGCTCGTCCACCGGCTCCGCGCCGGTGGCCGGGCTCCTCCGGACTCCGATGACGTGCAGGCCGAAGGCCCGCGCGAGCCGGGCGATTTCGCTCCCGATAGCTCCCAAGCCGACGACGGTGATGGTCTGGCCCTCGAGGTCGGCCGGGACTTCCTCTGGGGGGACAGGTTCCCACGCCCGCCTGGAGCGGGCATCGAGCCATCGTCGCCATGGCCGCGCCAGGAGCAGCATCCCGGAGATCGCCGTTTGGGCGATGGGCCTAGCGGTCGACCCCGAGGAGGTGGTAATACGCACCCCTCTCGCCAGAATGCGCCCGAAGACGGGGTTGTCGACTCCCGCATTGAAGACGTGCAGCCAGCGGAGGTTCGGCGCCCCGTGCACGGCAGCGAAGAACGAACGGGAGTACACCGGGTAGACATCGCCGGAGAAGAACGCCAACGTAATGCGGGCGCGCTCGCTTTCATCGAGACGGGCGGCGGGGTCATGGGGAAGGAAGAGCGGCAGGAGCCGCCCGCCGGCCTGGCGTGCCAGCGAGGCGGTCTCCTCGCCGTACCGCTCCCACCACCGCCGGGTCACCAGCAAGACCTCGTCGCGCGCCATCGCGCTCCCGCCTCACCACCGGTCCCAGTGGACGATCTCCTGTACGGGTCGCCGGCTCACGGGCCCGAAGCGGCCCATCGGCCATCCCACCGGGATCATGCAGAACGGCTCCACGTTCTCGGGGAGGCCGAGAACGGCCTTCGCAGCCGGCCTGTCGCTGAAGACGAGCGTCGTGGGCGTTGCCCCCAGGCCGAGTGCCCGCGCCGCGAGTAGGAGATTCTGGACACCGGGCCAGATCGAGCCGCCCGCGTTCGCCCCTGCGGCGAAAGTGTCCGGGGGTGGGGCGAGGAACTCCAGGCAGGCGATGATGAGCGCGGGGATCTCCGCCATGTGTTCGGCCTGCCAGAGGACCGCCTTCAGCATCCGCTCCCGCTTTTCGCGCGGCTGGTGGGGGAGCTCCGGAATGCGCTGCTCTTGGATATAGCGCTCGACGCCCTTCCGGTTGAGCTCGGCCAAGCGCTCCTTCTGAGCCCGATCGCGGACGATGATCCAGCGCGCGTTCTGCAGGTTCGAGCCCGAGGGCGCCTGGTTCGCCGCATCGATGAGCCGTAGGAGGAGCTCCTCCGGCACCGGGTCGGGCTTCAGCCGGCGCATCGCCCGGCAGGTGTACATCACCTCGAACAGCTTCGGCTCGTCGGCCAACGTCCCCTCCTCACTCGTCGGTTGCTCCTATGATGCCCCGTCTCGGGCCGGGCGTCGCCCTGGGCGCCATGCCAATGCCGCCAATGCCAGGAGGGCCACTCCCCATGCGAAGCCTCCGGCGATGTCCGTCGGCCAGTGCACGCCGGTCCACAGGTTTGCCCAGGCCGTCCCGGCGATGACTCCGGCGCAGGCGGCGCCGACGCAGCGCCGCGCGGCTCGTGGGAGGGGCGACCGGGCGGCGACGGCCCATGCCCAGCCGTAGCCGACCATCCCGCTCATCGCGTGACCCGCCGGAAAACTGGGGCTGGAGAACCCGGCCCGCAACTCGACGGCGGGCGGCTCGGGGCGCGGCCTGGTCGCGACCTCCTTCAGGCCCGTTTGCACCAGTGGCAGGGCGAAGAACAGCACCGCGGTCACCATGGCGAGGCGTGTCGCCCCTCTCATCCGGGCCGTGGCGGCGGCCAGCAACCCTGCCGCGGTGACCGGCTCCGTGGAGGTCAGCCAGCGGATGACTCGCGCCACGGTTACCGAACCGGGCTGACCCTGCATCCAGCGCACCGCCTCGTCTTCGCCCCAGAGGGGTCCCGCCCCCCGCGCGGCTGCCAACAGGGCGGCGCCCCCGGCGAGCGCGGCCACCCCTACGGCCGCCCACGCCCGCTCGGCGCCCGTCATGATCGCTGCCGGAGCCTTGTTAAGCTGGGCATCCGAACGTTGGTCCGAAAGGTAGGTCCGTGCGCGCACAGCGGCCGCTCGAATCCATGCCCCGCATCGCCGTTCCCGAAGTTCGCCCGCATCTCGCCTACGGACGATACGCCGTGAAGCGCGTCGCCGGCGAGCCGCTGGTTGTCACGGCGGATGTTCTCAAAGGCGGGCACGACATCCTCGCGGCCGAAGTCCGCTACCGCCGCCGTGGCGAACGGGAGTGGCGCTCCGCTCCGATGTCGTATGTCCGCGAGCGGGACGAGTTCGCCGCCGAGCTCTCCCTCGACGAGCTCGGCGTGTGGGAGTACACGGTTGCCGCCTGGACGGACGTGTACGCCACCTGGCTGGACGAGGTGGAGCGGAAGCACGCCGCAGGCCGAGACCTTTCGTCCGAGCTGCTCGAGGGCCAAGCGCTCCTCCGGGAGGCGGCCGCCGCGGCGCCACCCGGGGCCGCCGAACGGCTGCTGGCCGCGGCAGAGGACATCGCCAGGGCGGCGGACCAAGCCAAGGCCGTTCGCCTCGCGGCCGACTCGGAGCTTCGTCGCCTGGCAAGCAAGTACTATCCCCGGCACGACCTCACCCTCGCCGAATTCATCCTCCCGGTGGTGGTGGAGCGCGAGCGCGCCCGCTTCGGCGCCTGGTACGAGATGTTCCCCCGCTCGGCTGCCGATGACGTGCGCCGCCACGGCACCTTCCGCGATGTGGAGGAGCGTCATCTCCCCCGCATCCGGGATATGGGGTTCGATGTCCTCTACTTTCCTCCGATCCATCCCATCGGACGCACCAACCGGAAAGGGAGGAACAACGCCCTGATTGCGGCGCCGGGGGATCCCGGAAGCCCTTGGGCCATCGGGAACGAGCACGGGGGCCACGACGCCATCGAGCCGCAGCTCGGGACCTTCGAGGACTTCGCCCGGCTTCTGCGCGCCGCCGAATCAATGGGGATCGAAATCGCCCTCGACCTCGCCTTCCAGTGCTCGCCCGACCATCCGTATGTGCGTGAGCACCCGGAGTGGTTCCGCCGCCGCCCCGACGGGACCATCAAGTACGCGGAAAACCCGCCGAAAAAGTACGAGGACATCGTCCCCCTCGACTTCTGGTGTCCGAACTACCCGGCCCTCTGGGACGAGCTGAAGCGCGTCGTCCTCTTCTGGGTGGAGCGGGGCGTTCGCATCTTCCGGGTCGACAATCCTCACACGAAGCCGCTCCCCTTCTGGGAATGGCTCATCGGCGAGGTGCGGGCGCTCCATCCCGATGTCATCTTCCTCTCCGAAGCCTTTACCAGGCCGAAGCTGCTCCAGGAGCTCGCCAAGATCGGCTTCAGTCAGTCGTACACCTACTTCACCTGGCGCAACACCCGTGCCGAGCTGGAGGAGTACCTCACGGAGCTCACCACGACGGACCAGGCCGAATACCTCCGGCCGAACTTCTTCGCCAACACCCCCGACATCCTCCACGAGTACTTGCAGACGGGTGGGCGCCCCGCGTTCAAGGTGCGCGCCGCTCTGGCGGCCACCCTGTCGCCCTCGTACGGCATTTACAGCGGGTACGAGTTGTGCGAGAACGTTCCCCTCCACCCAGGCAGCGAGGAGTACCTCGATTCCGAGAAGTACGAGCTGAAGGCGCGGGACTGGAACCAGCCGGGGAACATCGCTGGCTACCTGGCCCAGCTCAACCGCATTCGGCGCGAGAACCCCGCCCTGCGGCTGTATCGAAACCTCCGCTTCCACAATCCCGACAACCCGAACATCATCGCTTACAGCAAGGCGACGCCCGACTTGGGGAACCGCATCCTCGTCGTCGCGAACCTGGACCCGTTCCTTACCCACGAGGCGACCGTCTGGCTCGACGGCGCTGCCCTCGGGCTCCATGACGAGAGCGCCTACGTCGTGCACGATCTGATCACGGGCGCGCGCTACCAGTGGTCCGGCCGGGCGAACTACGTTCGGCTCGACCCCAACGTCGAGCCCGTCCACCTCTTCCGTCTCGAGGCTCCCTGAGCATGCTCACCCCTCAGCCCGATTGGTACAAGGACGCCATCATCTACGAGGTCGGGGTCCGCTGCTTCTACGACTCCAACGCCGACGGCCAGGGCGACATCCCCGGCCTCATCGAGAAGCTCGACTACATCCATTCGCTGGGCGTCACCTGCATCTGGCTGCTCCCGTTCTACCAGTCCCCCCTGCGCGACGGGGGCTACGACATCTCCGACTACCGCAGCCTGCACCCGGACTTCGGAACCATCGAGGATTTCAAGCGGCTGGTCCACGAGGCGCACGAGCGCGGGATTCGCATCATGACCGAGCTCGTCCTCAACCACACCTCCGACCAACACCCGTGGTTCCAGGCGGCCCGCAAGGACCGGAACTCCCCCTACCGCGACTACTACGTCTGGAGCGACACCGACGATAAGTACTCGCAGGCCCGCATCATCTTCATCGATACCGAGCGCTCGAACTGGACGTGGGACCACGAGGCGGGGCAGTACTACTGGCACCGGTTCTTCAGCCATCAGCCCGACCTCAACTACGACAATCCGAAAGTCCAGCAGGAGATCCTCGATATCGTTGCCTATTGGCTCGATATGGGCGTCGATGGCCTTCGCCTCGACGCTGTTCCGTACCTCTTCGAGCGGGAGGGCACGAACTGCGAGAACCTTCCCGAGACGCACCAGTTCCTCAAGAAGCTTCGGAAGTTCGTCGACGAACGCTGGGAGGCCCGCGCCCTCCTCGCCGAGGCGAACCAGTGGCCGGAAGATGTCGTGGCCTACTTCGGGGACGGAGACGGCGATGAGTGCCACATGGCGTACCACTTCCCGCTGATGCCTCGCCTCTACATCGCACTCCGCCGCGAGGAAGCGAAGCCCATCGTCGAAATCATGCAGCGCACCCCGCAGCCGCCAAAGAACGGCCAGTGGTGCCTCTTCCTCCGCAACCATGATGAGCTCACCCTCGAGATGGTCACCGACGAAGAGCGGGACTACCTCTACGAGGAGTACGCGAAGGACCCGCGGATGCGGCTCAACCTCGGCATCCGCCGCCGCCTGGCGCCGCTCCTCGACAACAGCCGCCGCCGCATCGAGCTGATGAACTCGCTCCTCTTCAGCCTCCCGGGAACGCCCATCATCTACTACGGCGACGAAATTGGGATGGGCGACAACATCTACCTCGGCGACCGCGACGGGGTCCGCACGCCGATGCAGTGGAGCGGTGACCGCAACGCCGGCTTCTCCCGCGCCGACCCCCAGCGCCTCTACCTCCCGCCCATCCGTGACCCTGTCTACAGCTACGAGGGCATCAACGTCGAGGCTCAGGAGCGGCTTCCTACCTCCCTCCTTTCGTGGATGAAGCGCATCATCTTCGTCCGCAAGAGCTACCCCGTTTTCGGGCGCGGCAGCATCAAGTTCCTCGACCCCAACAACCGGTCGGTGCTGGCCTTCATCCGTGAGGACGAACACACGAAGATGCTGGTGGCCTGCAACCTTAGCCGCTTCCCTCAGCCCGCCCAGCTCGACCTGCGCGAGTACAAGGGGTACCGGCCTTTCGAGGTGTTCGGGCGCGTTCCGTTCCCGCTCATCGGCGAATTGCCCTACCTCCTCACGTTCGGCCCCCACGATTTCTACTGGTTCGAACTCCAGCCCGACCCGGACGCTGCCGCATGACCCCCTCTCTGCTCGCCGTACCGGGCGCGCCCTCCCTCAACGGCGTGCTCGGCGGCGACCATCGGCCGCTCGTCGAAGCCCTCGAACGCTGGCTGCCGCCGCAGCGCTGGTTCCCCGCTAAGTTGGGCACGCTCCACCGGGCGGAGATCGCCGGCTGGTGCCCCCTCGACGGGCATGCGCGCGCCGCGGTGGTCCTGGTCCGCTGCGAAACGGGCGACCCCGAGCCGCTCTGGCTCCAGCTCGTCCTCGGGCTCACCCGGCCGGGTACCGCTCAGGCCGCAATCGTCGAAGGCGTGGCCCAGTCGCCGGCGCTTCACGCCATCGCCCGCTTCGTCACCGGCGGAGGGACTGCCGAAGGTCCAGGTCTCCGTCTCGAGTCGGAGTGGGAGGCAGAGCCGGCCGCCCTGCGGCCTCGGACGTTCGCAGCCGAGCAATCGAACTCCTCCCTGCGTCTCGGCAACCGCGCGCTGGTAAAGCTGTATCGGCGCATCCGCTTCGGCCCCAACCCGGAGGTGGAGCTGCTGCGCTACCTCGGCGGCGAAGCGGGTTTCGCCGGCGCTCCACGCTTCCTGGGAGCAGGCCGAGGGCAGAGCTCCGGCGGCTCGTACGATGCCTGGGTGGCTCAGGAACTCCTCCCCCGCGCCGCCGACGGCTGGTCATGGTTCCTCGCGCGGCTGCGGACCGCGGGGACGATGCCCCGCTCCCTCGTCCGGGAAGCGCGCTCCCTCGGGGAGCTCACGGGGATGCTCCACATCGCATTAGCCCGGGCACGCGGACCCGGTCTCACGCCGCAGCCGGCCGGACGCGAGCGGTTCGCCGAAGCGGCGGCGGCCGAGGCCGACGGGGCCCGCCGCCTCGCGGCAGTGCTCGCGGAGGCCGGTCACGACCCTACACCCATCGAAGGAGCTGTCCGCGCCCTCGAGCGCTGGCGACCGCCCGAGGGCTCGCTGGGGCTGGCAATCCGCATTCACGGCGACTACCACCTCGGGCAGGTGCTGCGCTCCCGGCGGCGCTGGTACGTCTCGGACTTCGAAGGCGAGCCAGCCCGCCCCCTCGAGGAGCGCCGGTCGCTCCAGAGTCCGCTGGCCGATGTGGCAGGCATGCTGCGGTCGTTCGATTACCTCGTCCGGGCCGCCCAGTCGGCGGGTTCCACGGCGGACGAGGGGCCGCTCCGCGCCTCCTTCCTTACCGGCTACCGGGAGTCAGCAGGCACCGCGAGCAACCTTCTCCCCACTTCGCCCGCCTTCGAGCAGCTCCTCACCTTCTTCGAGCTTCGGAAAGCGCTCTACGAAGTTCGCTACGAAGCCGACAATCGTCCATCATGGGTGTCCATCCCGCTCGCGGCTGTCGCGCGCCTCGCGGAGGCTCTGGCATGAAGCGGTTCGCGACTCAGCCGGGCGCGCCCTACCCGCTCGGCGCCACTTGGGACGGGTCGGGCGTCAACTTCGCGCTCTTCAGCGAAAACGCCGAGCATGTCGAGCTTTGTATCTTCGACCGCCCCTACGGCGCCCAAGAGATCGCCCGCATCCCGATCCGCGAGCAGACGGATTTCGTCTGGCACGTCTACCTCCCGGAGGCGCGGCCAGGCATGCTCTACGGCTACCGCGTCTACGGACCGTATCGGCCGGAGGAGGGTCTCCGCTTCAACCCGCACAAGCTGCTCCTCGACCCGTATGCCAAGGCCGTCACCGGGCCGGTCCACTGGTCCGAGGCGATGTTCGGGTACGACCCGTCCGCCGACGAAGCCGACCCTGCCACCATCGACCTCCGCATGAGCACGCTCGACTCGGCGCCCGGGATGCCGAAGTCGGTCGTCGTCGAATCGGCCTTCTCCTGGGGCGACGATCGCCGTCCCGCAATCCCGTGGCACGACACGGTCATCTACGAGCTGCACGTCAAGGGCTTCACCTACCTCAACCCCGACCTTCCCGAGGAACTCCGCGGCACCTACGCTGGCCTCGCCCACCGCGAGACGATTCGGTACCTGAAGTCCCTCGGCGTCACCGCGGTCGAGCTCATGCCAGTGCACTTCTTCGTCGACGACTGGCACCTGCTGAAGCGGGGGCTACGAAACTATTGGGGCTACAACACCATCGGTTTCTTCGCTCCCGACCCTCGCTACGCGGCCTTCGGCCCCGAGAGCGCCGTGGCCGAGTTCAAGACGATGGTGCGCACCCTCCATCAGGCGGGCATCGAGGTCATCCTCGACGTCGTCTACAACCACACCGCGGAGGGCGACCACCTCGGACCCACGCTCTCCTTCCGCGGCATCGACAACCAGGCCTACTACCGCCTCGTCCCCGGCGAGCCCCGCCGCTACATGGACTTCACCGGCACCGGTAACACCTTCAACATGCTCCACCCGCGGGCGATCCAGCTCATCATGGATAGCCTGCGCTACTGGGTCACCGAAATGCACGTCGACGGGTTCCGCTTCGACCTCGCCTCCGCCCTCGCCCGCGAGTTGTACGAGGTCGACCGTCTCAGCGCCTTCTTCGAAATCATCCACCAGGACCCTGTGATCTCCCAGGTGAAGCTCATCGCCGAGCCGTGGGACCTCGGCGAGGGTGGCTATCAGGTCGGAAACTTCCCCGTCGGCTGGGCGGAATGGAACGGCAAGTACCGCGACAACGTTCGCCGGTTCTGGCGCGGCGACGCCGGTCAGGTGGGCGAACTCGGCTTTCGCCTCACCGGCTCCAGCGACCTGTACGCCCACAACGGACGTCGCCCCTACGCCAGCATCAACTTCGTCACCTGCCACGACGGCTTCACCCTCCGCGACCTGGTGAGCTACGAGCGGAAGCACAACGAGGCGAACGGCGAAGGGAACCGGGACGGCACCGACGCGAACTGGAGCGAGAACTTCGGCGTCGAGGGCGATACCGAGGAGGAGGGCATCATCCGCGCCCGCTTCCAGCAGATGCGGAACTTCATCGCGACCCTCTTCGTTTCGCAGGGGGTCCCGATGCTGCTTCACGGTGACGAGGTTGCTCGAACGCAGCGCGGCAACAATAACGCCTACTGCCAGGACAACGAGATCTCCTGGATGCCATGGCAGTGGGATGAGCGCCAGCGCTCCCTCCTGGAGTGGACGCGCCGGCTGGTCGCCCTCCGCAAGCGCAACCCCGTCCTCCGCCGCCGGGGATTCCTCCAGGGTCGCCCTGCGCCGAACGGAGAGAAGGACATCGCCTGGCTCCGCGAAGATGGCCGCGAGCTCACGGAGGCCGACTGGGCCGACCCCGAGCGCCACGTCATCGGCCTTTGGCTATCCGGCGCTGCCGCCGACCTCGTCGACCGCGAGGGGCGTCCCATCACCGGAGAGACGCTCGTCATCTTGCTGAACGCCTCGAAGAAGGCCGTCGCCTTCCACCTCCCCACCGCCCCCGAGAGTCGCGTCTGGTCGCTCGTCCTCGATTCTGCCCGGCCGGAGCTCCACGAGGGCGCCGCCACCTACCGCGGGGGTGCCGTCTACCCCCTTGCCCCGCGTTCCCTCGCCATCCTCCAGCACGCCACGGAACGCCCCGCATGACGCCCACGCCGGCGGCTTTCCAGGCCATCCTCGAGGGCCGGAGTCACGACCCCCACGCCTTCCTCGGCATGCATCCCACTGCTTCCGGCCTCACCGTTCGTGTCTTCGCCCCGGGCGTCGAGCGGGTCACCTTCCTACCCCCAAGCGGCCCCGAGCTCCCCATGCGCCGCACCCACCCCGAGGGGCTCTTCCAGCTCGCCCTCCCAGGCGAACGCGCCCCGTTCCCGTACCGGCTTCGCTTCGAAGCGGGCGGTCACCAGTGGGAACGTGCCGACCCGTACCGCTTCCTCCCCACAGTCGCGGAGGACGATCTTCGTGCCTTCGCGGAGGGCCGCCACGACCGCGCATGGCATGTGCTGGGAGCGCACCCCCGCACCGTCGATGGCGAGCCCGGCGTTGCCTTCGCCGTGTGGGCGCCGAACGCGCGCGGTGTTGCCCTCGTCGGGGACTTCAACGGGTGGAACCGCCACGCCCATCCCATGCGCGTCTTGGGCAGCTCCGGGGTGTGGGAGCTCTTCGTGCCGGGCATCGGCCCGGGAGAGCGGTACAAGTTCGCGGTGCTCGGGGCTGACGGCGTCCTCCGCGAAAAGGCCGACCCCTTCGCGTTCTTCCAGGAAACCCGCCCCAAGACGGCCTCCATCGTCTTCGCCAGCAGCTTCCGCTGGGCCGACGCCGAGTGGATGGAGCGCCGCGCCGGAGCGGATCCCTACCGCGAGCCGATGAGCATCTACGAAGTTCACCTCGGCTCCTGGCGACGCCACCCCGACGGCCGCTGGTACGCCTACCGCGAGTCGGCCGAGGCCCTCGCCGCCTACTGCCGCGACCTCGGCTTCACCCACGTCGAGCTCCTCCCCCTGGCAGAGCACCCCTTCGACGGCTCCTGGGGCTACCAGGTGACGAACTTCTTCGCCCCCACGAGCCGCTACGGCACTCCCGACGACTTCCGGGCTTTTGTCGACACGCTTCACCGGGCCGGCATCGGCGTCCTGCTCGATTGGGTCCCGGCGCACTTTGCCACCGACCTCCACGGCCTCGCCCGGTTCGACGGAACCTGGCTGTACGAGCACGAAGACGCGCGCCGCCGCATCCAGCCCGATTGGGGCACGTACAGCTTCAACTACGGCCGGAACGAAGTCCGCTCCTTCCTCCTCTCCAACGCCCGCTACTGGCTCGAGGAGTTCCACATCGACGGCCTTCGCGTCGATGCCGTCAGCTCCATGATCTACCTCGACTACAGCCGCAAACCCGGCGAATGGGTTCCCAACATCTACGGGGGGAACGAACATCTCGAGGCGATCGATTTCCTTCGCCGCGCGAACGAACTCGTCTATCGCGAAGTCCCCGGCGCGGTGACCATCGCCGAGGAGTCGACCGCATGGCCAGGCGTGTCCCGGCCCACGTATGCAGGCGGACTGGGATTCGGGTTCAAGTGGAACATGGGCTGGATGCACGACACCCTCTTCTACCTCTCCCGCGACCCGATCCATCGCAAATACCATCACAACATCCTCACCTTCTCCATGCTCTACGCCTATAGCGAGAACTACATCCTGTCGCTTTCGCACGACGAAGTGGTCCACGGCAAGGCATCGCTTCTCCATAAGATGCCGGGCGACGAATGGCAGCAGTTCGCCAACCTCCGCCTGCTCCTCGCCTACCAGCACGCCTGGCCTGGGAAGAAGCTCCTCTTCATGGGCGGCGAATTCGGCCAGCGCAGCGAATGGAGCCACGACCGCGAGCTCGAGTGGCAGGCCCTCTCGTACTTCCGACACGAGGGTGTCCAGCGGCTCGTCCGGGACCTCAATCGCCTCCACCGGACGCGTCCGGCGTTGCACCGCTGCGATCACGAGCCTCGCGGCTTCGCCTGGCTCGACTTCTCCGATTGGGAGCAGTCCGTCGTCGCGTTCGTTCGCCGCACGGGCGAGGCGGACGACGACGTAGTCTGCGTCTTCAACTTCACCCCCGTGCCTCGATTCGGCTATCGCATCCCTGTCCCTGCTCCCGGGCCGTACCAGGAGATCCTGAACACCGATGCCGATGTCTACGGCGGGAGCGGGGTCGGAAACCTCGGCCTCGCGGTGGCCGACCCGGAACCCCGGTTCGGCTGGCCAGCGTCGATGGCGGTCACGCTCCCACCCCTCGCCGCCGTCTTCTTCGCGCCGGTGCGTTAGGCGGCGTCGGGCGTGGATAGGACACCGGGGGGCCCACGTCCGCCACGAGACGATACCGTCACGGGATTGCCAGTCGTAGTTTCGCGGCTGCATCCCCGATGCAAGGGGAGGGGCGGAGGTGCGGCCGCGTGCCGCGCTCGGCGCCGCTTGGTGGACGCATTGTGTTGGACTGGGGGGCCGAGCCTTCGAAACGGCTCGGCAGGCTTGCGGGCTGGAGGATTGACACGCAATTCCTGGGCTGCGTACCCTTCCGCGCAGACGACTTCTGTCAGGGGGGCGCCGATGGAATGTCGTCTGCGGGCATGGCTGCTGGGCGTTCTTTGCGGGGTAGCAGTTCTCGTCTTCGGTAGCGGATACGACATCGACCCTGCCCACGGCGCAACAAACGGGTCGGTGGCGTACGTGTTGTCCCCAGGGTGGAATTTGATCACGTGGCGGGGAATGAGGACGGAGGTAGGCGGAAGAGATGGGTTTGGAGCGGTGGCCGGGCAAATCGGTGCGGTGTACGGGTTCGATGCGGCTTCTCAGCGGTGGCAGGCATGGTTCCCTGGCGGCGGGCCCGCGAACACGCTGGCCGAGCTGGAGCCGTGGAAGGCGTATTTCGTTTCGGTGCGTGGGTCGGGTCCCGTCGAGCTGAGCGTACCGGCGCAGCCGCTTCCCGATGGCCCGACGGTGTCGTACAGGCTCTGGCCCGGGTGGAACCTGGTGGGTTGGCTGGGGCGAGAGGTTCCGGTGGACGCGGAGGAGGGCTTCGGGAACGTTCAGCCGTTGCTGGGCGCGGTCTACGGGTTCGATGCGGCGGGTCAACGATGGCTGGCGTGGTTCCCCGGCGGTGGTCCGGCGAACACGCTGACGACGTTGCGGACGTGGGATGCGTACTTCGTCTCGCTGCGGGGTGGGCAGGCCGTCGACTTCACCGTGCCGGCAGGATTCGAAGGGTTCGGGCTGACCATGGACTGGACTCCTCTCTTGGAGGCAGCAAGCGCGGTGGGACAGGATGGGCCCATTACCCTTACCGGCACCTTGCAGGGGAGCCCCAGTGCCCCCCTCCGGCTCCAGCTCAGCTACCGGCCCAAGGGGGGAGACTGGGGTCCATGGGAGGAGAAGGCCACCTTCACCGTGGAGGGAGACCAAGTCCGGGCCACCCTTCCCGCTCCTGGGCTGGACCTCCCGGTAGGGTTGGACGAGCTGGGCAAGGCCGTGCGCGCCCGGGTGGTCATGGGGAGCCAGACCTTAGCGGAGAGCGGGGAGGTCCCCCTCGACCGCTTCAACCCCCTCTGGACTAAGCGGCTCGGTCCTGGCCTGACCTTGGAGCTCTCCGCCCAGGGGAGCCTGGCTTGCAGCTACTACTACCGGAACAGCATCCCCACCGTGGTTTGCTTGGACCCCGAGACGGGGATGGAGCGCTGGCGCTCTGTCCTGCCCGTCAATCCATATGACATCTTCGTGCCATATGACATCTTCGTGGCCGCCGACGGGACGGTATACGTGGGCGGCTGGAAGAACGGTGTGGGGGCGGTGCTGGCCCTACGGGAGGGGACCCTCCTCCAGCGCTGGGACCTGCCAGACTTCTACACGGTGACCGCCCTGGCCGTGGAGGGGGACACCCTCTACGCCGGCGGGACCCGGCAGACGACCGCCCCTTGCGGCGCCGCGTCCCGCACCATCCATCGGGTCCGCTTCGGCAAGTACCGGCTTTCAGGGAGCACCGCCACCCGACTCGCCCTCCACGACCCGAGCCCCGAGGACCTCCAGGAGATCACCTCCCCGAATGGCTGCACGACGCCGGGGGACGACTATAGCCTCTACAACTCCTCCAGCACCCCTGCCCTGAAGGTGGTAGACGGCAAGCTTTACGCGCCTTTCAGCTTCGGAGCCTACTACGATGGGCAGCGCGTCTACTTCGGTGTGGGGTGTATGGGCTTCCTCAGCTTGGACACCGCCTCCCTCGCGCGGGACTGGCTGGTTCGGTTCGGCGACCGCCACGGCGCAAGCGGCGAGGCCACCTGGAGCTGGTACTGCAGCGAAGCCGAGGACGCGTGGTGGTTCAACATCGGGCGCTTTGTTGTCTACTCCGTTCGCCCTCCGAGCCCTGCCCTCTGGGTTGCCCCTTCCAGCTTTGACGTGGGACCACAGGCTGTCCATGCCTCGCAGATGGCCCGGGAGGTGGTCTCCAGGGAAAGCGGCGCCCGCCTTACCCTTCCTGGCGACAATTCCACTTACCTGCTCTTCCTCGACGGCCTCGAGGGAGGCTTTGCCCGCTTCGAATACGACGACAACCGGCGCCGGCTGGAGGTCTTCCCCGGAGGGACCGGAGGGCCACATGACCTCAACCTGGCTCTTGGGCCAAGGGTCTACGAGGTTTACCTCGCCCGCGACGCGCAGGGCAGAGCCTATGTCTTCGGCCAGGACCAGGACGGCCAGGCCCTGGTGGCCCGCTTGCGGTAGAGAGGTGGCGCGCTCCGGCCCCGCTTCGCGCGTGCGACTCGGTGAGGCCGGGCCGGCACCTGCTCGAGTGTGTGGATGGCGAGGGACTCGTAGGGCGGTGGGAGCACCCCCCGCAATCGAGGGGCCTCGCGTGGGTACGTGGGTAATTGCTTGCGGTTGGGGGTCTCGCGACCGCATTCGGTGGGGAGGGCAAGGTTGGTGGAGCGGCGTTGCAACGGATGAACGATACGGTGGCGGCCGGGTCGCCGAGTCGGCGGTCCCCTGCCAACGGTGGGAACGGACGTCGAGCCGGGAGGTGGTCGACGTGGGAGCGCGCCCGGTGACGTCGTTCCTGAAGTCATTCGCTTCGGGGACCGGCGAGGCGACTGCTGCCGGCGCTTCGCCCAGTTGGTCCGCTCGGAGGAGTCCGTTTGCCAGCGTTCGTTTGGTCATGGCCCGGCTTTCGTGAGGAGCCGTGGGAACCGAGCTGGCTTCCCGTATTCCTGTTCGGTTACCTGCTGGTGTTCTTAGCGGTGCGAGCCTGGGGGATAGCCCGTCCGGCGCGTGCCCTAGCGCGCGCTCAGCTTTTGGGGCTTTGGGCGGAGTACGGGGCAAGGAAGCGGGCGTCGGAGGAGAGGCGAGAGGAAGGTCCGCTCGAGTGTGTTCGGTTGCTCCTGGAGGAGGCGGCGAGCTTTCTCGGCGTAGACCTTGGCTCGCGCACCGAGGGTGGGAACGGGGCAAGGCTCGAAGCGCAACGCGGCTCGACGAGGGAGTGGTGGCGCATCAGAAGACGGTGCGCGACGGAGCTTCTGTCGCTGTTGGTCTGGGCCGGTAGCGGCGAGATGGCAGCATGGAGGCTGATGCACCGGGCGGAGCGAAGGGCGGTGCATCTGATGAGCGCGGAAGAAGTTCGGGTTAGGCTTCTCCAAGCCCAGGCGGAGTTGGACGAGTTCGGTGACGGCGAACTGGCCGCGTTCTGGCAGGAGTGGCTCGTCAAAGCGCTCGGGGACGGCGGATGGCCGGGAGGACCGGGGGCTGGTGAGGGAAGTGGGGAGGCCGACGCGCTTGTGAATCAGCGGGCGCTCCTCGCCTCGTTCCTGGCTCACTACTTCGACGCTCGCGACAACAAGTTCGACAGTCTACTGGCCTTGCAGAACCGGGGAACTTTCCTCCTCGTTGTCGGTTTGGGGCTGGCCTTCGTACTTACGGCGCTCGAGCTCCCGGCATTGCAAGCGTCCTTCGGAGTTGCGTTCTTGTTGGGGTTTCTCGGCGGCGGCCTCTCCCGGCTCGTGCGAGAGGTGTCGGCCGGACGCCTCCCGACGGATTACGGGGCCTATTGGGTTCCCCTCTTTCTCGCACCGGTGCTCGGGGGCCTCGCGGCGATTGGTGGCTATGTGCTGTTCGGGGCCCTGGTGGGAGCCGAAATCATCGGCGGTGGCGTCTCGCGCTTGGAAGCGCCTCCGGGCGTGTACGGGCTTCTCTTCGCCTTCGGGTTTTCCGAACGCCTCTTGCGAGGGCTCACTCGCAGGCTGGAGCAGGGATTGGTCCCGCAACAGGTTCACTCCGAGGCTGCGGCTCGGAAATCGCAACGGCGCCCCGAACCGCCCTCCCCGGCTTGACGAGCGGGTGGGGAAGCGGGCATGGGGCCGACTGCCTGCTCGAGACGCTCGAGGGTTCAAGCGGCCTTGGCGCGCTCGGACCGGGAAACGGTCTTCCCGCGAGGGCAGTGGCCTCCCGGACTCGGATTCGGCAGCCGCTCTCCGGATTTCCGCTCCTGTTCCCCGGAGAGTGGCGGTTTGCCCGTGGGCGTCACATTCGCTTCCTCGCCGCCGTCTTCTTCGCGCCGGTGCGTTAGGCGGGAACCAGGAAGGCCGTGCAGCGTGCGGGGAGCATTGCTCGGAGCGTGTCGGGGTCCACGATCGGTGCCGCGCCGTTCCCCCCTGTGGCGGGGTCGTTCGAATGGAACGTGACCTTCCAGGCCCTCCCCGGTGGCAGCTCGATACGGCGCCGATGCCCGAAGTTCGCCGCGATGAGCCTTTCGCTTCCGCCGGCCTTCACATGGACGACGACGACTTCGCCCTCGGCCCAGGCATCGAGCGGGGCGGTAGCGTGGCGCGCCGCTGTCAGCACCGGGTCCTCGCGGCGCAGCCGAAGCAGCCTGCGGACGAATTCGCGATGGAGGCTTCCGTAGCCCACCGTTGCCTGGCCCCAATCCAGCTTCGAGCTTGCGAACGCGCGCGGGTCGTCCGGGTCGGGGAGCGCGCCCAGTCCCGCCTCCGTCCCGCGAAGCCCTGCCAGCTCACGGTGCCGTCCCTGCCGCACGGCCGTCCTACGCTCGGGAGGAGGGTCGGCGAAGTAGAAGAACGGGCTGTTGGCGGCGAACTCCTGGCCCTGGAAGAGGAGTGGGGTCTGCGGGAGCAGGAGTGTCAGGGCGGTCGCTGCGCGCAGGGCGCCCCGCCCCAACAGCGTCGGGAGGCGGTCGCCGAGCTGCAGGTTGGCCACGTGGTCGTGATGTTCGAGCGCGTAGACGAACTGGTACGGAGGCTGCCGCCGAGCGACCGTGCCTCGAAGAGCCCCGAAGCCCGGGTCGCGCTGGCCTTCGAACAACCAGCCCTGGACGATGGTCCGCGCGACCTCGGTGGCGGAGCCCGTGAACCCCGCCGTTCGTCCCTGCCGCGCCTCGTCGAACAGCGACGTGACGGCGTGACGGAAATCGTCGGCCCAGACGGCGTCACACCCCAAGCCACCCTCGACCGTCGGCTTCAAGTAGCGGACGTCGTTTTCGGGCGTCTCCGCGATGAGGTACGGTCGCCTCTCCGGCAACGCTCGCTCGAGCGCCGCTCGCAACTCGGCAATGATATGCCGCGGAGAGGTGTCGGCGATGGCGTGCGCTGCATCGAGGCGGAAGCCGTCTATCCGGTACTCGCATGCCCAGTGGAGGAGGCACTCGACCACGTGCCGCCGGACGTGCTCGCATCCTGGACCGTCGAAGTTCAGCGCCGGTCCCCACGGGGTCTCGACGTCGCGCCTGAACCATTCCGGGGCGAACGCTTCGAGGAATCGCGCGGAAGGCGCCAGGTGGTTGAAGACGACGTCGAGGATCACCGCCAAGCCGACGGTGTGCGCGGCATCGACGAATCGCCGGAGCCCATCGGGACCGCCGTACGGCTCGAACGGGGCGAACGGGAGCACGGTGTCGTAGCCCCATCCGCGGTTCCCTTCGAAGGTGGCGACGGGCATGAGTTCGACGGCGGTGAAACCCGTGGTAGCGAGCTCTGGCAGCCGCGCTGCTGCGGCATCGAAGGTTCCTTCCGGGGTCCACGTGCCCACGTGGATCTCGGCGATCACGAGCTCGTGCGCAGGAGGCGGCGTCCACTCGCCACACGTCCAGCGGAACTGCCGCGGGTCCACAACCTGCGAGAGGCCCTCCGGTCCCCCCGGCTGCCGGCGCGCGCACGGGTCGGGGTAGGGTCCCGAGCCCTCGAGCAGGTATCCGTAGCGCAGCCCCGGGCGGGCGCCCTCGAGCCGGGCACGCCAGTAGGCCCCCTCGCGCTCCATGGGCACCGTGTGCTGCCGACCGTCCGGCTCTTCCACCAGGAGCTCGACGCGCGTTGGACGGGTGGCCCAAACCCGGAAGGTTACGCCGTCGTCGTCGGGTACCGCGCCGAGCTGCGGCAGCCACTCCACCATTCCGCCGCCGATCATGCGGCCCGGTCTGCCTGAAAGCGAGTCGGCTCACCCTCCGGGCCGTGCGTTTACCGGCGCTCTTCCCACGATGCCCGCGGCTTCGAGCTCGGCGATCTCCTCCTGGCTCAGCCCCAGCAGCCCGCTGAGGATCTCGGTGTTGTGCTCCCCGAAGAGCGGCGCATGCCTGCGCGGAGTCGGCTTCGCCTCCGCGAGCCGCCAAGGGCTCCGGGGCTGGCGCCACGGTTTCATCCGCGGATGAGGCAGCGCGACCCAGAACTCCCGCGCCACGAGGTTCGGATCGTCGTGGATGGCCTCCGTATCGATGACCGGCGCTGCCGGTACCCCCACCGCTTGGAGCACCTGGGCGGCCACCTGTGGACGGATCTGCTCCGTCCAGGCCTCGATGGCCCTGTCCAGCTCATCGTGGCGGGCCTTCCGCTCGGGCAGCGTGAGGCTCGCCAGGTCGGGGCGCCCGATGGCCTGTGCCAGCCTCCGCCACTCCTCGTCGCTCCGGACGGAAATCGCCACCCAGCGGTCCTCGCCGAAGCACCGGTATACGCCCTGGGGCGCGTACCGCTCGTCGCGGTTGCCACGATGGGGCGGCACTTCGCGCCGTAGCGACGCGCGCACGAAGGCCTCGCCGATGAGCGTCGCCATCACCTCCCGCTGGGCGAGATCGATGAACGCCCCTTCTCCGGTTCGCTGCCGGCGAATGAGCGCCAGTGCCACCGCACCGGCCGCGGCTGCGCCGGCCACCGGGTCGCCGTAGGAGATGCCGGTCTTGTATGGCACACCGTCGTCGCCGTACCCCGTCAGTGACGCCAGGCCAGCCATCTGCTCGATGATGGGGCCATATCCGACGTACTCCCGTTCGGGGCCGGTCTTGCCGAAGCCGGCCATGCTTACCAGGATGATGTCCCGCTTCCGCTCCCGGAGCACCTCGTACCCGAGGCCGAGCTTGTCCAGCACGTCGGCCCGGTAGTTCTCGATCACCACGTCGGAGCGCTCCACCAGCCGCAGGAAGAGCTCCCGCCCGCGCGGGTCTGCGAGATGGAGCGTCACCGACTTCTTGTCCCGGTTGTAGTCGTTGAAGTAGTACGAGCAGTTCCAGAACTCCTCGACCCCCGGCATCGGGATGAGGGTGCGCACCAGGTCCCAGGCCTGGGGAGACTCGACTTTGATAACCTCCGCTCCCATCTCGGCCAGGATCTTCGTTGCGAAGGGCCCGGCCCACACCATCGTCAGGTCGGCGACGCGGATGCCCTCCAGCGGCAGCCGCTTCATCCCACTCCCTCCTCACCGAGCCACTCGCGGAGCACGGCAGCCGTGCTCTCCCCCGGCGCCTCCCACCGTCCGGGTACCCATGGCAAGCCCAGGAACGGACGCCCGGGCACGCGCGCGCTTCCCTCGTTGGTCTCCACCGTGTCGAAGAATCCGCGCTCTGCCAGCCCTTCGCTCGCCAGCAGCTCCAGCGGGGTCAGCACCGCCCCGATGGGCACCTTGTGCTTTCGGCCGAGTTCCAGGAGCTCCGCCCGGGTCTTGTCGGCGAACCAGCCGTACAGGATCGCCTGCAGCTCGTCGTCGTGTTCCGCTCGTTGGGTGAAATCGCGGAACCGCTCCTCCTCGAGAGCGGGGTCGCCCACCAACGCGAACAGCGCCGGAACCTGGCGCTCGAGGGCACAGACGCCCGCGTAGCCGTCGGCGCAGGGGTATAGCCCCCAGACTGCCCGTACGTGGTTTCCCGTCCGCGGCGAGGGCCCGCCCTCGTACTCCGAGCGGGGCCCGTACAGCTCCAGCATCCCCGCCTGAATCTCCTGAATGGCCAGGTCGATCCAGTCGCCCTCTCCGTGGACGAGCGCTCCGAAGTAGGCGGTGATCGCAGCCGCAAACCCATGTAGTCCGCCGAGGTAGAGCGCCTGGCTGCCGCCGGTCTGGAGCGGCGGGCGGCTCGGGTGGCCGGTCAGGGAGTGGATGCCTCCCGCCGCGAACGCGGTGAGGTTCGTCGCCTCCCATCCTGCGTACGGTCCCCTCTGCCCGAACGGCGTGATCGACACGATGACAAGCGCGGGTTTCTCTGCACGGAGGTCCTCGGGGGCCATGCCCCACGCGGCAAGCGTGCCGGGTTTCCGGTCCTCCACGACGATGTCGGCGGCGAGGGCGAGCCTCCGGAGCGTCGTCGGCTCGACGACGGATATGCGCCGCTTCCCCGCCAAAAGGTAGATCCCTTCGTCCTCGGTCAAGGCTTCTGGGGGGCCCTCGCTTCGGACTACCTCCGCTCCGAACCCGGCCATCCAGCGCGTCGCGAAGGCAGCCGGGATCCCGCCGCCGATTTCGAGGACTCGGACCCCCGCAAGCGGACCCCCGCTCATACCGCCCGCATTCTAGCGAACCTTCGGTGCTCGCGAAGGGTCTACCGCCGCTTCGCCTTGGCGAGCAGCTCATCGGCGAGCTGGCGGCCAAGCCCCGCCCATGCCTCGATGGGGCCGCCCACCTTCGAGCGGATGATCTTCCCTTCCGCGGCGATGAGTCCGTGCAGCTTCAGGGTGCTGCCGAACACCTCGGCGTAGGCGGCTGCGGGGAAGCTGCAGCCGGCCTCGAGCCTGGCGAGGAACGCCCGCTCCGCGCCAACGGTGGCGCGCAGCACCGGATCGTCGATAGCGCGCGCTGCTGCCAAGGCCTCGTCGTCGTCCGCACGGCACTCGACCGCCAAGGCCCCTTGGGCAGGGGCGGGCAGCATCTCCTCCGGCCCGAAGACCTGCGCCGCTTCCTTCTCCAAACCCAGCCTGCGGAGTCCCGCGAGGGCAAGCACGGCGGCGTCCACCTCGCCTGCTCGCACCTTCCGAATCCGGGTGTCCACGTTCCCGCGCATCGGGACCACCTCCACATCCGGGCGGATTGCTGTCAGTTGGACGGCCCGGCGCGGGCTCCCGGTGCCGATGCGCGCGCCCGCCGGCAGTGCGCGGAGCGGCTGCCCGCTGTAGCTCACCAGGGCATCGCGCGGGTCCTCACGGAGAGGCACGGCCGCGATGACCAGCCCCTCGGGACGAGCCGTGGGGAGGTCCTTGTAGCTGTGAATTGCCAGGTCGACCCGCCCCTCTCGGAGTGCCTCCTGGAGGGCCGTGGTGAACCAGCCGCTTCCTTCCCGCACCGGCGAAGTTTGGTCGAGGTCGCCGCGGGTGGCGACCGTCACCACCTCGACGCTGATGTCCGGGATGGCCCGACGCAGGGCGGCGAGCACGAGCTCGGTTTGCGCGCGTGCAAGCGCACTTCCCCTCGTGCCGAGGCGCAACGTCCGCCCCATCACTCGCTCCCTGCGTGGAGCTCGAGGAGCGCCCGGTGCGCTGCGGTCACCGCTTGGTCGATGTCGGCCTCGGTGTGCGCGGCCGAAACGAACCAGGTCTCGAACTGCGACGGCGGCAGCAGCACCCCCGCATCGAACATCGCACGGTGGAAGCGCGCGAAGGCGGCCGTGTCGCACTCCTTCGCCTCGGCGAAGTTCGCCGGAGGCTGCGCCCGAAAGAAGAGCGTCAGCATGGACCCCACCCTTACGACCGAGGCGGGGACCGCGGCCCTGCGGACAGCTGTCTCGAGCCCGTTCTCCAGGTGGCGCGCGAGCTGCTCGGCCCGGCGGTACGGCTCCCCGGTCGCCAGGGCGTCGAGCACGGCGATGCCCGCTGCCATCGCCAGAGGGTTCCCGGCGAGCGTCCCTGCCTGGTAGACGGGCCCCGACGGTGCGAGCAAGTCCATCAGGTCGGCTCGACCCCCGAACGCTCCGATGGGCAGCCCCCCGCCGATGACCTTGCCGAGGCAAACCAGGTCGGCCTCGGGCAAAAGTCCCGAGAGGCCGTAGCGAAGGCGGAACCCGGTGATCACTTCGTCGGCGATGAGGAGGGCTCCGTGCCGCCGCGGGATTCGGCGCAACACCTCCAGAAACTCCTCCCGCGGCGGGACAAGCCCCATGTTCCCGGCCACCGGCTCGACGATGACGGCGGCGGTTTCCTCGCCGTGGGCGTCGAACCATCCCTTCAACGCATCGGCGTCATTGAACGGCAGCACAGCGGTGAGCTGCGCGATGGCTTCGGGCACGCCCGCGGAGTCGCTCAGTCCGAAGGTGGAGAGGCCGCTGCCCCCGCGCACGAGCAAGCCGTCGGCGTGGCCGTGGTAACAGCCATCGAACTTCACGATCACGTTCCGCCCCGTCGCTGCCCGCGCCAGCCGGATGGCGGTCATCGTCGCTTCGGTGCCGGAGTTCACGAAGCGGAGACGCTCGAGGCCGGTGGCCTCGGAAATGCGCCGCCCCAGCTCAACCTCGTGCGGCGTCAGGGCGCCGAAGGCTGTGCCCTGCTCGGCGACCTCGGCAATCGCCTGGACGACCGCCGGCGGAGCGTGCCCCAAGATGTGCGGCCCGAACGCTCCGATGAAGTCGACGTACTCCCGACCGTCGGCATCCCACACCCGCCCGCGTTCGCCGCGCACGGCCACGAACGGTTCGCCGCCCACGGAGCGGAACGACCGAACCGGACTGTTGACCCCGCCCGGGAAGAGGCGTCGTGCCGCCTCGCGCCAGAGCGCGGATTCGCTCATCGCTGTTCCCCCGCCGGTGCCGCCGCCCTCGCCCGCAGGTAGGCGTTCCGGAGCGCGTTCCCCTCGGCTTCGAAGTCGGCGAAGGGTACCGAGGGATCGTCCCTGCCGGGGACGGCCCCCTCACGCTCCCAGATCGCTGCCTCCCGGCAGAAGGAGACGAACACGCTGCACGGTTCCGGACACGGGATGCTCTCCGGCTCCTTCGGAAGCCTTCCCGCCCACACCGGGACGCGCACGCACGCGCCGCAAACGCTGGCTACCGCGAGCCTTCGGCCCTCCTCCGAAAGTTCGGCCGCGACCTCGTACCGCCCCGTCTGCCGCCGCAGCACCGCGTCCAGTCCTACCACCCGAAGCGTGCCTTCGGAATGTTGCCGGATGTGAACCAGGGCCAACGGGTAGACCGTTTCGAGAACCTGTTCCAGCTCCTCTCGGCTCCGACAGCGCACAAACCAACCTCCGGGCATGCCGCGGGCCCCGGAGAGCGGCCGGTACCGGCCGAGGGCATCGAAGCGCACCGCAGCCCTGATTGCGCTCCCTTCCGCCTCCACCTGGCGCGGTTCCCCTCCGTCCGGCCCCCGCACCACCCAACCCTCCGCCCCGTCCGGCTCGGCCTCCACCTCTCCGAGTCGGAACGGACGTCGCGCTGCGATCGCTTCCAGGACGCTCATCCCCATGCGAGCGCCTCCTCCGCTGCCTGGAGGATCACGTCCGCCAGTGAGGGGTGCGTCCCCACTGCGGCCGCGTACCGAATACGGCGGCCGTTGCGGACCGTCTCCGGCCCCTCCAGGTCCAGCTCCTCGGGGATCGTCTCGTCGACGTGCCAGCCGTCGGCGACGAACAGCGGGACGATGACCACCGTTTCCGCCCTCGTGTACCGGAGCACGTCCCGCATATTCGGCTCCTGGTCGAGGAACACCGTCGTTACCTCACGGAATGCGCCCCGCGCTGCCACGCGCTCCGCCTGGAGGTAGATGTTCCGCTCCGAGTTCGGATTCCGTGGGGTTCCGTGTCCCAGGATTGCCAAGGCGGCGTCAGGCCCCGCATCCGCCTCCCGGGCGCGGAGCTCGATGACGTCCGCCAGCCGCGGGTGCGCGCCGATGGCGCCGGTGTATCGCACGGTACGCCCGCCGACGCGGGAGAGCGGGCCCGACAGGCCGAGTTCGCGCGGGACCACCTGTTCGGTGAAGTACCCCGTGGCGATGAAGACCGGTACCACTGTGATATCGTCCGCGTCCCATCCGTCGAAGGCCCGCCCGAGCGCCGGTTCCTCCTTCCAGAACGCGGTCCGCACATCGTCGAAGACGCCGCGCCGACGGATTTCCTCAGCGTGCTGGTATACGGGCGCGCTGGAATTGGGGTTCAGATGGGACCCGTGGCCCACCAGCAGCAGCCCGCGCTTCATTCCGCCTCCTCCTCGACCCGGCCCGTCCCGCGCTGGCGCTCGCGGCGCGCCCGCTCCACCCGGGAAGCCCAGCCCGTGCCAATCGCCGCCGCGATGCGGTCGCGAACGTGCTGGGCCAGCCGCGGCGAGGCGCCGTTCGTCGCAACCCCCACCACGAGGTCGCCGTCTCGGTGGATTGCGGGCGAAAAAGCCGTGCTCTCCTCTGGGCTGTCGGCGACGACCACGGGGAGGCGGCGCGCCCGGGCCCAGGCGCCCACCTGCCGGTTCACCTCTCGGTCGTTCGTGCACGCGAACACGATCGCCGCGTCATCGAGGTCGCGCTCCTCCACCGGACGCTCGATGCAACGCACGCCGAGCGCCTCGAACTCGGAGGCGATGTGAGGCGCGACGACCGTCACGGCGAAACCGGCTTCGGCCGCGGCCCTGGCCTTGCGGAGGGCGACCTTTCCCCCACCGACGACGAGGACCGGTCCGAGTGAGGGCTGCAGTTCGAGCATCAGCCCCATGGCGCTGCCTCGCAGACCGCTTCCACCAGCGCGTCGAGGGTGGGCTCGCGCGCCTGGGCGTCAACCCTCCCGAACACCTCTGCCACCACCGCCGACGTGCTCGGGCCGATGCTCACGAGGCGCACATGCTCCGGCAGCGGCGCCCCGCCGAGGGCGCGGGCGAGGAATCGAGCCGTCGAGCCGCTCGTGAACGTGATCACGTCGGCTTCACGGACGGCCGCCAGCGTGGTCTCGTCCAGGGGGGCGGGTTCGGGGCGGTACGCCACGACCCGCCATACGTAAGCGCCTCGGTCCCGAAGGACCTTCTCCAGCTCGTCGCCCGCTTCCGAGGATGCCGGATAGAGTACCCGGTCGCCCTCTCGCAACGGCAGCGCCGCCGCGAGGGAGCGGGCGGTCCCGCCATCGGCGACGAAGTCGGCTCGGAGACCCCGTGCGGTGAGAGCGTGCGCGGTCGCCGCGCCCACGGCCGCCAGCCCGACGCCCGCCAGGCGGCGTGCATCGTGGCCCCCGGATTCGAGCGCTAGCCAGAGCGCCTCGACGGCGTTCTGGCTCGTCAGCGCGATCCACTCCCACCGTTCCTCGAGGGCTGCGGCCACCTCCTCGGCTGCGTACCTCACGCGGATAGCCGGCGCTTCGATGACCCGAGCGCCCAGCCGTTCCAGCCGCTCCCGCAGCTCGCTCGATTGCGTTCGGGAGCGGGTGACCGCGACCCGCACGCCAGCGAGCGGCCCCGGCACGAACCAGGCGAGCTCCTCGCCTAGGCGAACAACCTCGCCGACCACGAGGAGCGCTGGCGTTCCGAGCTCCGCCCGGGCCGCGTCGGCGGCGATGGTCGCCAGCGTCCCGCGCACGACGCGCTGGTCGCTGCGCGTTCCCCACTGGATCACCGCAGCGGGCGTAGCGGGCGTCTTCCCCGCCGCGATCATCGCCTCGGCGATGGCTTCGAGCCGTAGGCCGCCCATGAGGACCACCACCGTGTCCGCCGCGGCGGCGCCGCGCCAGTCGACCGCGCGGGCTTCGTCCCCGCCACGGCTTCCGGTGGCGATGAAGACGCTCGCCGCGAGCCCTCGATGCGTGACAGGGATGCCCGCATACGCGGGCGCGGCAATGGCCGACGTGACGCCCGGGACGACCGTGAAGGGCACACCCGCCTTCCGCAGGGCGAGCGCCTCCTCTCCGCCCCGACCGAACACGAAGGGGTCGCCCCCTTTCAGCCGCACGACCCGCTTCCCTTCCTTCGCCAACCGGACCATGAGCGCCTCGATCTCCTGCTGGTCGACCGACGCCTCACCCGCCCGCTTTCCCACGAAGAGCCGCTCCGCCTCGGGCCTGGCGAACTGGAGCAGCCGCTCGTCGACGAGGGCGTCGAAGAGTACGACGTCGGCTCGTTCGAGGGCTTCCCTGCCTGCGAGCGTGAGCAGCCCGGGGTCGCCGGGCCCGGCGCCCACCAGCCATACGCGTCCCAGCGTGCCCCCGCCCGCGTCGCGCATCGATCGCTAGCTTACGGCACGCCCGCGGGGCTGTCGGCCCGCTATACTGACCGTTCGTGCAGACCGAAGCAGTTCCCGGAATCCGGTACCAGAGCGTCAGCCGCTTCTTCCGCGAGCACGTTCCCGGCGCCGACGAGGGCCCGCTCCGCTTCGAGCTGCTTTCCGGCGGCCGGTCGAACCTCACCTACAAGGTCACGTGCGGCGACCGTGTCTGGGTGCTCCGGCGCCCACCGCTGGGTCACGTTCTGCCCACCGCGCACGACATGGTGCGCGAGTACCGCGTCCTCACGGCCCTCAACAGCACGGATGTTCCCGCACCCAGGACGATCGCCCTCTGCGATGACCCCTCCGTCAACGATTACCCCTTCTACGTGATGACCTACGTCGAAGGCGTCATTATCGGTGACGAGCTGCCGGACGGCTTCGCCGACACCCCGGAAAAGCGGCGCGCCCTCAGCCTCGCCCTCGTCGACGCGCTCGCACGACTTCATTCGGTCGACTACGAGGCCGTCGGCCTCGGCGACTTCGGGCGCCCCGAGGGCTACCTGGAGCGCCAGATACGTCGATGGGCCGAACAGTGGGAGCGCTCGAAGACCCGTCACCTCCCCGCCATCTACGAGCTCCAGCGGCGCCTGCGGGCCGCGATCCCGCCGCCACAGCCGCCGGCCATCGTGCACGGCGATTACCGGCTCGGGAACATGATTTTCGACCCCGCGGACCCGGGACACGTCCTCGCCATCCTCGACTGGGAGATGGCGACCCTGGGCGACCCGCTCGCCGACTTGGGGTACACCTTCGTCTACTGGGGGGACCGCTCCGACGCTCCCGAACGCCTCTCCGTGCGGCCTGCCGCCTCCATCACCGCCCAGCCGGGCTTTCTCTCCCGGGCCGAACTTGCGGCGGAGTACGCCCGGCGCACCGGCCGGTCGGTCGACCACATCGACTTCTACCAGGTGCTCGCCTACTACAAGCTCGCCGTCATCGTCGAGGGCATCTACAACCGCTACCTCCAGGGGAAGACGGTCGGCGAGGGCTTCGAGGCGTACGAGCGCCAGTCGGAGGTCCTGGCGGAGATCGCGCTCTCCATCGCCGACGAATCGGAGGACCCCAGGCTCCGCGGCCAGCTTTAATCGGCCGCCGGCAACCTCACCACGAAGCGGGCGCCGCCTTCGGCTCGATTCTCGGCGTGCACCGAGCCGCCGTGTGCCCGTGCCAGGTGCTTCACGATGGCGAGACCGAGGCCCACTCCCTCGCTGGCGCGCGCCGGGTCCCCCTTGTAGAAACGCTCGAATACGCGCGGCAGGTGCTCAGGCGCGATTCCCGGCCCCTCGTCTTCGACCGCGATCTCTACCGTCCCGTCGTCGCGCCGAGCCGAGAGCCGAACGGTGCCGCCCGGAGGGCTGTACTTCACTGCGTTGTCGAGCAGGTTCGTCAGCATCCGGACGAGCGCTTGGCGATCCGCAACGGCGACGGCCTCCTCTGCCACCTCCAACGCCAGCACCTTCCCCTCGCGTGCTGCGCGAGGCTCCAAGGTCGCAGCCGCTTCGGCCGCGGCCTCGCGCACGGCCACCGGGGCGATCGCCAGCTGGATGGCACCTGCCTCGATGCGCGAGAGGTCCAACAGCTCGTTCACCAGTGCCGTCATCCGGTCGACCTGGGACACGATTCGGACGACGACCTCCTTCACCCCGGGGTCCTCGACCTCGTGTTCCAGCATCTCCGCCAGGGCCCGCACCGCTGCCAGCGGGGTACGCAGCTCGTGCGACACGTTCGAGATGAAGTCCCGGCGCATCTGCTCCGTGCGCTGCACCTCGGTCAGGTCGGTGAGAACGAGCAGGGCTGCCCATTCTCCCCCGCCGGGAATGGGGCGGGCCTCCGCCCGCAGGGGCAAGCGATGCGGCCCGAAGGCCACCACTCTGGCCTCTTCGTTTCCCCGGAGGGCAGCCTCGGCGAGGGCAGCGAGCTCGTAGTCCCGCACTGCCTCGATGAATCGTCGACCCTCGAAGGCGCCTAGCTTCAGTCCGAGCATCGCCTGGGCGGCGGCGTTCGCCAGCGCGATGGTTCCCTCCCTCCCGATGGCAACGATGCCTGCCCCTGCGGCGTCGAAGGTTGCCCGCAGCCGCGCCGCCTCCGCCTCGGCCGCCGCCATCACTTCCTCCAGCCGGTCGGCCAGCCGGTTCACGTGGAGGACGAGTGGGCCTGCCAGCCGCGAAGCATCGTGAACGCGGGCTCCCGCGTCTCCGGCTTCGATGGCCCTCACCGTCCGCACGACGGACCCCGTGGCGCGGGCCAACCCCCAGGAGGCGACGAACGCTGCGACCGCGCCGGCGAGGGCCAGCGCACCCCCGACGATCGCCTGCGTCCAGCCACTCGCCTCGGTGTGGCCGACCAGCGCCCCCGCAGCATACGCACTGGCAGCGATCGCAGCGGCCAAACCGGCCGCCGGCCAGGCGATGCTGCCGCTCACCGTCCGCTACCCGTCGAAAAGGTACCCGCTCCCCCGCACGGTCTTGATACGCCGCGGCGCCGATGGCTCGGGTTCGATCTTCTGACGCAGCCACCGCACGTGGACGTCGACGGTCCGCTCGCCGCCCTCGTAGTCGTACCCCCACACGTCTTGCAGCAGCTGCTCACGGGTGAATACCCGCCCCGGGTGTCGCATGAAGAATACCAGAAGGTCGTATTCCTTCGGCTTCAACCGGAGCGGCTCGCCGTTTCGCCGCACCTCCCGCCGCAGCGGAAGCGCCTCCAAGTCGCCCGAAACGATGCGCTCCGACGCCTGCTCGGCGGGCGCTGGCCGCGACGCGCTCCGCGTCCGCCGCAGGAGCGCGCGAATGCGGGCCAGAAGCTCGCGCATGCTGAACGGCTTGGCGAGATAGTCGTCCGCGCCCATGTCGAGTCCCGCGACGCGGTCCGATTCACCCCCCAGCGCCGTGAGCATGATGATCGGGGTTTGCTGGTCCCGGCGCAGGAGACGGCAGAATTGCATGCCGTCGAGGCCCGGCAGCATCACGTCCAGCACGATGAGGTCCGGCCTCCGCTCCCGAGCGACCTTCAGCCCATCGTCGCCGCGCGCTGCAGTGAGCACCGTGTACCCTTCCCGCTCGAGCTGCCGGCGCACGGCGAAGCGGAGCGCTTCGTCGTCCTCCACGACCAGGATCGTCGCGCCTTGGTTCCGATGCTCGCTCATTCTTGGCGCCACTCTCCCCTGCAGCCGTTAACGGGCGGTGAACCCCTTCTCGCGCTACCATCATCGCAAAGCCGGAGCCGCTCGATGGTCCGCCGCCTTCCCCGCCGCGACGTCCTGGGTATTGCCGCCTTGGCAGCGGCCGCCGCCGGCCTCGCGTCGGTAGGCGTGTGGGCGCTCGCCCGTCCCGAGTCGCCCGAATCCTCCAGATGGGCAGGGACCCCCGCACCCACGCCGACGGCGTTCCCGGGCACCGGCCCTCTCGATAGCCGCCGGGCGAAGGTCGGCCAACCGGCCCCCGACTTCGCCCTCCTCGACGTCCGCGACGAAACGACCATCCGCCGCCTCTCCGACTATCGCGGGAAGGTCGTCCTCCTCAACTGGTACGCAAGCTGGTGCTCCCCGTGCCGGCGCGAAATCCCGCTTCTCCAGCGGGCGGCCGAAGCCCTCCCCGACGAGCTCGTGGTGCTGGGCGTCGACCTCCAGGAGCCCTTCGAGCGGGCGCGAGCGATCCTCGAGATGTTCGGTGGCCGCTACCCGGCTGTCCTCGACTCGAACGGCGAGGTCTCCGCTCGCTACGGGGTGCGGGGTCTGCCCACCACCTTCGTCATCGACCGCGATGGCCGTATCGTCGGGGTCCGCGCCGGCGAACTGCGCGAGGAGGACCTCGGCCGCCTTCTGGGCGAAGCGGGGCTCTCGCTTCCCGAGGGGTTCCCAAGGCCCGCCGCGGGGGAGTGAGCTCGCTTTCGGCGGGACTCGCGCTCAGCCGGCGGGGCGGGCCGTCTCACTCCCCGGCATCGCCTGCTGCTGAAACTCAGGGAAGGCGGGACCGAACACCTGCGGGAACCGTTCGAACAGCTCGTCCACCTCCCATTTCCGGACGCCCTGGAGGACAATCTGCGGCTGGATCTGCGAGTACAGGGTGATGCGGTACCCCGAGATGCCCCAGCAGCGCCCGGTCACCCACCAGGCGGCGTCGCTTGCCAGGTAGACGAGGGGGACCGCTACGTTCGCCGGGTCCCGTTCCGTTCCCGCCGCCGAGTCCGACCGAATGACTTGGCCAGGGTTCGTCCGTCGCTCCGGCGGCACGGTGTCGGTCATCCGCGTGGAAGCGCCCGGCGCGATCGAGTTCGCCGTCACCCCGTACCGGCCCAGAGCTCGGGCGCAGCTCAGGGTGAAGCCCCAGATACCCATCTTCGCTGCAGCGTAGTTGGGTTGGCCGGGCGCTCCGAAGAGCCCGGACCCCGACGTGAAGTTGATCAGCCGCCCGCCCTGACGCGCCTGCCGCCAATGGATCGATGCGAAGCGGGTGGTGGCATACGTGCCCCGGAGGTGGACGCGAATCACCGCATCCCACTCCTCCGGGGTCATGTTGAAGATCATGCGGTCGCGAAGGATGCCGGCGCAGTTGACGAGGATGTCCAGCTTCCCCCAGGCGTCCAGCGCCTTGCGGACCAGGGCCTCTGCCTGGTCGACGTCCGAGACGTCGCCGAAATCGGGGATGGCCTCTCCCCCGAAGGCCCGGATCTCCTCCACCACTTCCTCGGCGGGGCGAGTATCCGCCCCCTCCCCCGCTACCGACGTCCCGAGGTCGTTGACCACAACCCGCGCGCCCTCCTTCGCGAACAGCAGGGCGATCTCCCGGCCGATTCCTCGTCCGGCCCCGGTAATGACAGCGGTCTTGCCATCGAGGTGACCCATCGTGCCCTCCGTGCCATGGTGAGAGTTCGCGGCACGAGTCTAGATCGCGCAGCAGCCGCCGGAGCGCCCCGGCACGCTCCGGCGGCTGGGTCCCGATGCCTTCCGGCTACTGGCAGTGGCGGTTGTTCGAGCGGAAGTCGCTCAGCGCCGGATCGTTCACGTTGCAGAGGAACTGCCGGTAGCGGGTATCGTTATCCACCCACAGCTTCATCCAGGAGATGGTGTACACGGAGATCGCCGCGTTCGGGCTGTTCGGAGCGAAGTGCGTCGCGTTGTCCAGCTCCACGTACACCTTCGGCGTCGTCGAGGGGAGGTTCTGGTAGAAGGGGATGGCGTGCTGGCTGACCGGCGCGACCGTGTCGGCCTCGGCTCCCACGATGAGCTGCGGGACGGGTGTGTTGAAGGTCTTATCGGTGTGCCACGGCGTGAGGGGAACGCCGGCCTTCAGAGTAGGAATCTGCTCGGAGATGCGCAGCGTGGCGCCGCCGCCCATCGAATGGCCGGCCACGGCCAGGCGGTTCGCGTCGAGGCGGGCGCGAACGGCCGAGGGGCTGCTCGTGCGGAGGTAGTTGAGCGCCGCCGAGAGCTGGCTCGCGCGAGAATCGGGGAAGTCGAGCCGGCTGTTCGTGTTGATCACGATCACCACGAAGCCGTGGGAAGCGAGGCGGCGGCCCAACCACGCCAGGGAGCTCGCATCGGCCGTGTAACCCGGCGACATGGCGATGCCGCCAAAGGTCAGCGTCGTCCCGGTGGGGTAGTAGATGACCCCGCCGCCGAACCCGCTGACCGAGAGCCGGGAGACGCTGTACGTGGCGACGGAGAACGGACCGTCGGTCGTGAGCGCGCTCCGGGTCGGGTTGGGACCGCGCTGGTACGGGTTCGACTGCGCCTCGGCGCTGGGCGAGGCCCACACCAGCGCCCAGGCTGCGAGGGCGAGCAGCGCCGCAAGCAGCCCCGCGGACCGCACTCGTCCAAGAACGACCTGCATGGGAGAACTCCTCCTCGTGTTCCGAAATAGCTCGGCCGCGAACCTGGATCGGCCGGGCTGGCGGGATCTTCTATCAGGGTTTCCCCTGATCGTCAATAGGAGGCGCGTATAAGATCTCAATGAGCGATAGCCTCACGGTATGGATACGAGCCTTTTGCGACGTCGTAACCCTTCACCGTCAACGAAGAAGCCGCGTGGCTGGCGAGTCCGACGATTGGAACGCGCGGCTCCGCCCCGTTCGCGCGCTGTTTCCTGCCGACTCCTTGGGGTTCCCCCTCGCCCTTCGAGGACCTGGTTGCGCGCTGCCCGACGGGTCGCGGCTCGCTCGGGAGACAGTGGCGAGTCCTTCTCGGCCTACGGGGAGGGGGTGTGCGCTGCCCGCACGGGCGCCGGTCGCTCAGGAGGCAAGGGGGCCCCCGATGCCGTTCGAGGGCCTAGGTGAGCACGCCCCGACGGGGTGCGCCTCACTCGGGACGCGGTGGGGGTTCTTCCCGCCCTCCGGGGACGCGGGTGCGCGCCGCCCCCTCGGGAGGCGGTGCCGAGTGCATCTCGCCCTACCGGAACTTGATGTAGAGCTCGGGGTCGACGGGTGCGCCGTTGTAGCGGATTTCGAAGTGCAGGTGCTCACCCGTCGTGTAGCCGGTAAGCCCCGAGACCCCGATGACCGTTCCCTGGGTCACGTACTGACCGACCGAGACATCGATTCGGCCGAGGTGCGCGTACAGCGTCGACCACCCTTCCCCGCAGTCGATGACCACGTGGTAGCCGTAGCTGTACGTCCACCACTCGGTGCGGACCACTGTCCCGCTGCACGAGGCGAAGATCGGGGAGTTTGGCATCCCCCAGAGGTCGAGGTCGATCCCCTCGTGGATTCGCCCAGCGCCCCGCGGTGTTCCGAAGGGATCGCTCACGCCGCGCCAGGCTGCCAGCGGCGGGGCGAAGCGGCCGCCTCCACTTGGTGGCGGGGTGAAGTTCCCTCCGCCACCGCCCGTGCTGGGCCGCGACGGCGGGGCGGGCGGCGGCGGTGGCGGCGGTTTCCTCGTCGCGCCCGGCAAGAGCACGTACCGACCGGGCTCCAGCGACGACGGGTCCGTGATGTTGTTCGCCCGGAAGGACACCACTGCATCGACGGTGACGTTGTCGTACTGGGCGACGATCGAGGCGACCGTTTCTCCGTAGCCGACTTTGTGCAGGATCCCGTCTCGTAGCGGCACGAGGATCTCCTGCCCCACCACGATGAGGTCAGGCGCGTGAATCGTCGGGTTGTTGTCGAGGATCGTCCCGACGCTCACCCCGTAGGCAGCGGCGATACTGCTGACGGTGTCGCCCGGTCGAGCGACGTGCAGCACGTACGGCTTCGAGGGGTCCAGCACCTCGGCCAGCGACGTTCCGTTCATCCCCGACGCCGCCGTCGCCGCTGACACGCCCGCGGAAATCGCCGAACTGGGGGAGATACCGCTCAGCGCCCGGACCTGCGCCGCCGTCGCCGGCCGCGTTACGAGGGAGAGCGAGGGCAGCGTCTGGTGGCTTGGTCCGCCTCTCAGGTAATTGCTGGCATCGGTCGCTCGGTACACGCCCATCGCGCCCGACAGTGAAAACGCCGGCACGCCCGCCGGCGGCCGCGCCGACGTCGTCGAAGGGTAGCGTGCCGCGAAGCCCACCGCAGCCAAGGCAATCGCCACAACCAGGAGATGGAGCATCACCCGGCGGTGCCGCTGCGCGTGCGCGTGGGAGCGCGCCCGTGTGCCGTTACCGTTTCCCATCCCACCTCTCGCCGACCCGGGGGCGGGCGCCCCACGGGCAAGCGTGGTCGGTCGTTAGCGAGCCTCCCGCACCCAACCCTCTCCCGCTATCGCTAACTCGGCCGATTTTCTCCGGCCGGTACCCTTAGGTCCAGCCCCGTATGCCGGATTTGCGAAAATTTTCCAAAGCCCGGGCGCGCCTGTGCAGCGAAACGGCCCGGGAACGAGGCCCGGGCCGTCGCATCCTCTGCTTCCTCTGCAGGGCTCACAGGTCGCTTTTCAGCGTGGCGAGGAACTCTTCGTTGGAGGAGGTCTTCGCCAGCCGCTCGAGCACCCGCTCCGTCGCTTCGAGCTGATTCGGCGAGTTCTGGGAAATCATGGCCACCATCCGACGGAGCAGCCACACGCCCTTCAACGTCTTCTCGTCCAGGAGGAGCTCCTCCCGCCGGGTCGAGCTCGCCTGGATGTCGATGGCCGGGTAGTACCGCCGCTCCGCCAGACGGCGGTCGAGCCGGAGCTCCATGTTCCCCGTGCCCTTGAACTCCTCGAACACCACCTCGTCCATCCGGCTCCCGGTGTCGACGAGGCAGGTCGCGATGACGGTGAGCGAACCGCCCTCCTCGCATTTCCGCGCGGCACCGAAGAGCCGCTTCGGCGGATACAGCGCGATGGGGTCGATACCGCCCGAAAGTGTCCGGCCGCTGGGCGGCAGGGCGAGGTTGTAGGCACGGGTGAGGCGCGTGATCGAGTCGAGGAGGATGACGACGTCCTTCCCGCACTCCACGAGCCGCTTCGCCCGCTCGAACGCCATCTCGGCGACGCGGGTATGGTCCTCGACCGGCTCGTCGAACGTGCTGCTCACCACCTCACCCCGCACGCTCCGCTTCATGTCGGTCACTTCCTCCGGCCGTTCGCCGATGAGGACGACCATCAGGTGCACGTCGGGGTGATTCGTGGTGATGCCGTTGGCGATGTTCTTGAGGAGCATCGTCTTGCCCGCCTTCGGCGGCGAGACGATGAGCCCGCGCTGGCCCCGTCCGATGGGAGCGATGAGGTCGATGAGACGCTGGCTCAGGTTATCGGGCGTCGTCTCCAGCTTCAGCTGCTGGTAGGGGAAGATGGCGGTGAGGTTCTCGAAGTAGGGCCGCCGCTTCGCCACTTCCGGGTCCATGCCGTTGACGGCTTCGACCTTCAGCAGCCCGTAGTACTTCTCGTTCTCCTTCGGTGCTCGGACCTGCCCGGTCACGTAATCGCCGGGGCGGAGGCCGAAGCGGCGGAGCTGCGAGCCCGAGACGTAGATGTCGTGCGGTCCGGGCAGCATCGATTCGCCGCGGAGGAAGCCGTAGTTGCCGTCCTCACTGATTTCGATGAAGCCGCCGGCGAAGATGTTGCCCCGGGCCTCGGCCTGCGCCTGCAGGATGCGGAAGATGAGGTCGGCCTTCCGCATGCTGGAGGCGCCCTCGACGCCCATCTCCTTGGCGATGGCGATGAGCTCGTCGCGCGTCATCGCCTCCAGCTCGCCGATGTTCAGGGACCGCGGTGGTGCTTTGGTTTCGACAACAGCGTCTTCGGTCACGGTGTCCACTTCTGGGGGGAATTTCATCGGCAGCTCGCTCGCTGCCGCTCCTGCGCGGCGAACACGTCCGCGTTGGTTCGCTGCACCTTCCGACTCGATTGCTCGGGGTTTCGCAGCGCCGTTCGAGGCACCCGGCAGCGAACGCTGCCATCACGCACTGTTGGACACTTCCACAATAGCCGCGCCGCCCGCTCCCCGCAAGCCCCCTGCGCGCCATCGGCCGTTTGCACGCCGCTTCCCCTCACCCTACCCTGGTGTCCTGAATCTTCCGCCCAGTCGAGGCATCCGAAGAGCGCTATGGCCAACACGAAGTCAGCCTTGAAGCGCTGGCGGCAATCCCTGAAGCGGCGGCTCCGCAACCGCTCGCGCCGTACTGCCGCCCGCAACGCCGCCCGCGCCGTGCGTCAGGCCATCGCTGCCGGCGACCTCGCCGCTGCCGAAGCCGCCCTCGCGCGTGCCTACTCCCTCTGGGACCGCGCCGCCAAGGTCGGCGCGATTCACACCGGCAAGGCCGACCGGATGAAGCATCGTCTCGCCGCTGCGCTCCGGAAGGCGAAGGAGCAGGCGGCCCAAGCCCAGCCGGAGTCGTAGCGCCTTCATCGACCGACGGTGGACTCTTGCCTCACCGTCGGCCATCCTACGGCCGTGCCCAGCGAGCCTGCCGTCGACGTCGTCATCCCCTGCTATAACGAAGTAAAGGTGCTCCGCGGAAGCGTGGAGCAGACCCTCGCCCTCTTCGACCGAACCCCAGGCTTCCGCTGGCGGATTGTCATCGCCGACAACGGCTCGACCGACGGGACCGGCGACCTGGCGCGGCAACTCGAGGCGGAATACGCGCCCCGCGTCAAGGCGATGGTCCTGCCCATCAAGGGTCGCGGCTTCGCGCTGCGCGAAGCTTGGCTGGCGAGCGATGCCGACGTGGTCGCCTACATGGACGTGGACCTGAGCACCGACCTCGAGCAGCTCCCGGACCTTGTCCGTCTCGTCACCGAGCGGGGCTGCGACGTGGCCATTGGCTCCCGGCTTGCCCGCGGCGCCCAAACGAAGCGCTCCTTGAAACGGGAGATCACGTCCCGAGGTTACGTGGCACTCATTCGGGTCTTCTTCCCCCGGCTCCGCATCACCGATGCCCAGTGCGGGTTCAAGGCGCTCCGGCGCGAGGTCGCTCAGGAGCTCGTTCGGCAAACGAGGAACGGGATGTGGTTCTTCGATACGGAGCTCCTCATCCTCGCCTACTGGGCGGGTTACCGCATCTGCGAACTCCCCGTCCGCTGGGTGGAGGACCCAGATACGAAGGTGAAGATTCTCCGAACCGCCCTGGAAGACATTCGGGGCCTCTGCCGGATGCGCTGGGCCGGATGGCGGCGGTCAACGTCGAGGAAAGCCGTTTGACCGGCCGAAGGGCCGTGTGTATAAAGTAGCCTTGCTACAAGCTTCACAAAGTTCGGGGCCGGACACGCGTGCCCATCGTCGCCGAGGGGAGGTTGGCCTGGCGTGGAGTTTTCGAACCTGCCGCATGACTACGCCGAGACGCTCGAGCTCGTCTTCGTCTTCGTCACCATCTTCCTCTCCCTCGGCCTGATGGTCGCCTTCGGCCGCTGGTGGCAGCAGTAGGAGGTTCCCGTGGCAGTCGAGCAGCCCGCCCGCCCCACGCTCGCCGACAAGATCTACGACAAGCTGTTCCATAACTACATCTGGAAGTCGATCTTCCGCACGGGGTACCCGAATACCCCGCGCAATCAGATGCTCATTGTTGCCACCAACGTCTTCCTCCACCTTCACCCGACCCGGATCCACCGTACGCACGTCAAGATCACGCACACGTACTGCCTAGGCGGGCTGTCGTTTTTCATGTTCCTCGGGCTGACGGTCACGGGCATCCTCCTCATGTTCTACTACGTGCCCAGCGTCGACCGCGCCTACCTGGACATCCAGAACATTCAGACGAACGTCCAGTTCGGCCAGCTCATGCGGAACATGCACCGGTGGATGGCCCACGCCATGGTCATCCTCGTGTTCCTGCACATGATGCGCGTCTTCTACACGGGCGCGTACAAGCCGCCGCGGGAGTTCAACTGGGTTGTCGGCGTCATCCTCCTCGTCCTGACCTTCCTCCTCAGCTTCACCGGCTACCTCTTGCCGTGGGACCAGCTCGCCTTCTGGGCCATCACCGTCGGCACCAACATCGCCGGTTCGGCGCCGATCCTCGGCCCGAAGACGCGCTTCTGGCTCCTGGGCGGCTTCGAAGTCGGTCAGGAATCCCTCATCCGCTTCTACACGCTGCACGTCATCGGGCTGCCGCTCCTCGCCGCCATCTTCATGGCCGTCCACTTCTGGCGGATTCGCCGTGACGGCGGCTTGGCGCGGCCCCTGTAAACTCGATTCGGGAACGTGATGCCATGGCGACCGCTGTCGTTGCTCGCCCCGTAGCTCGGCCCCAGCCGCGTGCCCGCGACGAGGAGGTCCTCGTCTGGCCGGACCTGGTGTTCATCGAGTTCATCTCGGCGCTCGTCTTCACCCTGGCCCTCTTCGCGCTCTCCCTGTTGGTGAATGCGCCGCTGCTCGACCAGGCGAACGCGGACGTCACCCCCAACCCTTCCAAGGCGCCGTGGTACCTCCTCAACCTGCAGGAGCTCCTCCTGCACATGCAGCCGGCGCTGGCAGGCGTCATCGTTCCCACCGTGTGGCTCGTCATCATGGCCGCGTTCCCTTACTTCGACCAGGACAACGAGGGGCAGGGCGTTTGGTTCGGAACGGAGAACTCCGTCCGCCTGACGGTCGTTTCGGCGATCGTCGCCGTCGTCGGAACGTGGCTCCTCATCCTCTGGGACACCGGCAAGATCGCCATGGCCATGAACGACTGGTTCGGCATCTCGGGCGGGCGGACCTTCGCCTTCCTCGAGAACGTGCGCGCCCTCCAGTCGCAGCTTCCGTGGCCCGAATGGAGCCATCGCATCCCGTACCTGTGGTTCGACCTGAAGATCCTCGACGAGGGGTACACGGGGCTCGGCGCCACGAGCTTCCATTACCTCGACCTGCCGGGCTTCCTCGTCGAGCAGGCCATCCCAATCGCCGCGATGGTCGGCCTTCCCAGCTTGCTCATCTATGCGCTGTGGAAGATCGGCTGGGTCAACACCCGCCGTGACGCCATCATCGTCCTCTTCACCGGCTTCGTGGCAGTGTTCGGCGTGCTCACCGTAACCGGGACGGCCTTCCGGGGCGCTGGGCAGGAGCTCGTCTGGCCCTGGCAGCTCGACGTCCAGGAAGGCATCCCGGGCGAAGGTCATTAGGAGGGGAGTGGAGATGGCGGAAGCTGCAGCAGGCCGCGCCCGCAGTGCGCGCATCGAACAGGCCCGTCAGGCGGAGGCTCGTCGCATCGCCCGACGGTCGTTCCTCCGCGTAAGCTTCTTCGCTGGGCTGATCCTCTCGCTCGGTTCGTCCATCGCTGGGCTGTTGGCCTTCTTCAACCTCCGCAATCCGACAGGGTTCGGCGCGCCCGTCACCGTGCCGCCTTCGCTCATCCCGCCCCCGGGCGCCGACCCCGTCCGCATCACCGACGGCAAGTTCTGGCTGGTGAATCTCGAAGGGTCGCAGGGCGATGTCCTTGGCGTCGGCGGGACGGGTGGCCTGCTGGCGCTGTACTGGAAGTGTCCGCATCTCGGCTGCGTCGTCCCCTGGCGCGCCGACTTCAATGGAGCCATCGTCGGTTACCCGGGCATCATCGGGTGGTTCCGCTGCCCGTGCCACGGTTCGACCTACTCACGGGCGGGCGTTCGCGTCTTCGGTCCCGCACCACGCTCGATGGACACGTTCCTCATCGAAGTCAACAACGACGGCTCCATCACGGTGAACACGCGGGCCATCACCAGCGGTGCGGCCGACCCACCCAATCCGCTCCGGGCCGTCCCCTACAACGCCTAGTCCTGGAGGCGCGGTGAACACGCAGAAGCAGATCTTCCTGATGATCGTCCTGAGCTTCATGCTCGTCGGCGCCTGCGCGGGCTACGCGGCGTTCGACCTGCCGATCCGCGCCGAGACCCAGCGCGACTACCAGTTCGAGGAGTCGGTGCGGCGCGGGGCACTCCTCTACGCGAACAACTGCCGGATTTGCCACGGAAACCAAGGGGAGGGGTTCGTCGGGCCAGCGCTCAACCGCCCCGAGCTGAAGGACCAGGACCCGCTCGTCCTCCGCGAGAATCGCGCTTGGCTCACCCACACGATCCAGTGTGGGCGTGCGGGGACCCTCATGCCGGCGTGGCTGAAGGAGTACGGAGGCTCCCTCAACGAGCGCCAGATCGAGCACCTCGTGAACCTCATCACGGCGCCGGTGGAGCCCGGCTACGTGGACCGGTTCGGTGAACCCACCAGCAAGGGGTGGGTGGAGGCCCTGGAGTTCGCGAAGAACTTGAACCGAGAGCTGTCCGCCGTCGTTTCGGGCGACACGCTCGTATCCATCGCGAAGCAGCACCGCATCGGCGTCGCCGAGCTCGCCGAGCTGAACGGCATCCCCTTCGACCGGGTGGGCGAGTTCCTGCCCAAGGGCACGGTCGTCAAGCTCCCTCCCAACGCTGCCGAGCCGAAGGGCGCGACCTATAAGGTTCGGACCGAGCGCGAGTCGATCGAGAAGATCGCCGAGACGCAGTTCGTAGGGGCGGCGATCATCGCAGACCTCAACGGGATCCCGTACCGAATCGATCGGAAGCAGGGCGAGATGCAGCTGTTCGACTCGAACGGGAACCCCGTGCCTGGCCTCTTCCCCGGCGACGAGTTGGAGCTGCCTGACGGAGCGGTGTACGTCACCTCCGCCGGCGACACCGTGGAGGCGATTGCACAACGGCACAACGTATCGGCAAGCGAAATCCTTCGCCTCAACCGGGAGAGCCTCGCCGGCAAGTCCGAGACGGACCCGCTCGATGCTGAACTCGTCCTACAGCTTCCGAAGGTGCAGCGGTACGTGGTCCAGGGCCAGTCGCTCGCCGATGTCGCCCAAGGCTTCGGCAATGTGACGGCACAGAGCCTTGCGCAGGCGAACGGCATCGACGACCCGAACGCCATCGTTGCTATCGGCACGCAGCTGAAGCTGCCCGAGGACGCGTACGGCACCGCCCCGCCCGACAGCCGCAACCCGGGTACCGCCTGCGTGCGCTACGCGGTGCCCGAAAGCGTGTACCAGCAGCTACCCGGAGTCGGGACGCCCCAGCCTGCCCCCGAGCCTCCGGCCGAGTTCGCGTCGGACGTCGAAATCCGGGCGACCAATCGCACGCCCGGGTACGAGTGGACCGTCATCGCCGACGGCCAGGAGCAAACGCCTAACGAAGGCAAAGTCAAGATCCGCCCGGGCACCGAGGTGCGCTTCGTCAACGAGAGCGGCCTCCATACGGTGACGGTGAACGGCAACAAGATAGCGGAGGACATCGCTGCACCGGGCGACACCCGCACCTACGTGTTCGAGAACACGGGCGATTTCAAGCTCACCTGCGACTACCACCCGGCGATGCTCGCCTGGATCTTCGTCCGAAGCGAATGACCGATCGGGCGGGTCGTTCGTTGACGCCTCTGTCGGGGGCTCTCTACGATCGGCTCGCCCGTTGGATACATCGAATGCGCCCCGCCGTCCGGCGGGGAGGAACTTCGGTAACCGAAGGGGGTTGGGGATGCCTGCACAAACCGGGAAACGTTACGTCTGCCCCAAGTGCGGCTCCGAGGTCATCGTGACCAAGGGCGGCGACGGGGAGCTGATGTGCGGCGACACTCCGCTCGAACTGAAGAAATAGCCGTTTCCTCGGAGGGAGAGTGACGATGGCTATCCAGCTCGGCAAGCGGTACAAGGACGAGCAGACCGGCATCGAGGTCCTCGTCATCAAGCCGGGAAACTGCGACCTCAAGGTCGACGGCCGGCCCATGGAGCTGATGCAGCCGAAGGTGTTGCCCTCGGCCGACTGACGGCGGCGGGCCGCCATGGGCATCGACGACGTAGTGGAATCCCGCATCCTCGAGGCCATGGAACGTGGCCTCTTTCGGGGGCTTCCCGGTGAAGGGAAGCCCCTTCCCGCACGGCCGTACGAGTGGGCAGCGGGAGAGAACTGGCTCGCTTTCCACCTGCTGGAGATCAACGGGCTGCTCCCCGAGTGGCTGGAGCTGGCGAAGGAGATCCATCGCGACGAGGAGCTCCTCCGCGCCATCGAAGCGGAGCACGAGCGGCTTTGCGGTATCGCTGCCTCCTCCTCCGACCCAGGGCGTTTTCGGCCCGCCCTCGAGCGGTTCCGGGCGCGCTACGAGGCCTGCGCGCGGCAGCTCCGGGCCCGGCAAGAGCGTTTCAACGCGAAGGCGCCCGGTCCCGCGACGCAGCGTCCGACGATCTGGGTCGAATACCATCTCGAGCGGTTACGTCGTCGGGAAGCTGCCGCGCTGGGAGAATCGCCCCAAGCCGACGTGTAGGGGTATACTGGGGGCACGCCGCCGGCAGGCGGCGCACTTTCGCGCATGGAGGTGAACGTCCCTGGCTGAGGTCATTGTCGGCGAGAACGAAACGTTCGAAGCAGCCCTGAAGCGCTTCAACAAGCGCGTCCAACAGGACGGTATCCTCTCGGAAGCGCGGAGGCGCGAACATTACGAGAAGCCCAGCGTGAAGCGGAAGAAGAAAGAGGCCGCTCGCCTCCGCAAGATTCGGAAGAAGCAAGCCCGGGCCGAGGCCCGCGCAGCTCGCGGCCGCTGAACGGCGTCCGGACCATGGCCACCCTGAAAGAGCGCCTGCAGGCCGACCTCGCCGATGCGCTCCGCTCGAAGGACGAGCCCCGCAAGGCAGCGCTCCGGATGGTGCTGGCCGCCATCCGGAACGCGGAGATCGACCAACAACGCTCACTGGACGACGCCGGCGTCATCGCCGTCCTCCAGAAGCAGGCGAAGTTGCGCAGGGAGAGCATCGCGGAGTTCGAACGCGGCGGCCGGAGCGACCTTGCCGCCAAGGAACGTGCCGAGCTCGAGCTCATCGAGCGGTATCTGCCCCGACAGGCATCTCCCGAGGAGATCGAAGAGGCTGCGCGCCGCGTCATCGCCGAAACCGGCGCCGCAGGCCCCCGCGACCTTGGCAAGGTCATGCCGATACTCATGAAGGAGTTCGCCGGACGAGCCGACGGCCGCCAGGTGAACGAGATCGTGCGACGTCTGCTCGGCGGCTGAGCGGGAGCCAGTCGTGATCCGCGGCCTACTCTTCGACTGGGCCGGTACGCTCGTGCGACGCGCCCGGGCGGCCAGCGACCCCTTCCGAGCCTGCGCGCCCTGGCTGGCGGACCTCGCCGGGCGCCCGCTGCAGCCCGGCGACATCGAGCGGGCCTACCTGGCCGTCCTCGACGGCATCGAACGGGAGGGGCGTGCCCCCGACGTGCACCGCCTCGCCGCCGAGATTCTCGATTGGCTCGGCATTCCCGCCGCTGCCGGGGACGTCGAAGCATTCGCCCTTCGGTTCTTCGAATCAGCCGCCGCCTGCGAAGAGCTGTACGACGACGCCAGGGCTCTCCTTCCCTCGCTCCGTTACCGGGGGTTCCTGGTGGGTGTGGCCGCCAACAGCCTCTTCCGGGCCGAGCTGCTGCGCAGGCAGATTCAGCGCCTCGGCATCGGCGGATATCTCCAGGCTGTGGTCACCTCGGCCGACCTCGGGATCCCGTTGCCGAACCCGGCCGTGTACCGGGCTGCCCTCCGCTGCCTCGGCATCGAACCGTACGAGGCGCTCTACGTTGGGGCCTCACTCTCCCTGGCCAAGGGTGCCCGCGCCGCCGGTTTGAGGGCCGTCCTCCTCGTCCGCGATCGGCGGGCCGGCGACCACGCAGGCTTCTTGGCCGTCGAGCGCCTCGCCGCCGTCAGCGACCTCCTCGGGTCGGGGCCGGTCGACGTTCGCCGCCATCGCCCGCTGCTATGATCCTCCCAGGCATCATGCATCTTCATCCGCGGGCTCCGCTCCCGAAGGTTGCCGCTGCCGCGTTCGCATTGTGGTGCGGTCTCATCATCGGGGTGCTCGCCGCGCCGCTCGACTGGGGCCGTCCGTCCCTCACCGTCGGCGACATCGCACCGAGCGACCTCGTGGCCCAGCGCAGCGTGCAGTACGTTTCCGAGGTTCTCACCGAGGAAGCGCGAGAGACGGCCGCCGCCGCGGTGGAGCCGGTTTACCTCCCGCGCGACGAGGAGGTCGGCCGTGCTCAGGGGGAGGCGCTCGCTGCGCTCCTCGACCAGGTGGCGCTCATCCGCCAGCGCTCCGACCTGCCGACGCAGGGCGAGAAGTTGGCTGCGCTCGACCGCGTCCCCGAGGCGGAAGGCCTGAGCGGAGAGACGAAGGCGGCCCTCCTGGCTCTTTCGGCGACGCAGTTCGATAGTCTGCGCCAACGCGCTGCCGCCGCCCTCGATGCCATCATGGCGCAACCCATCCCGCCGGGCGGCTCTACCGCGGCGGTCGAGAGCTTCCTCGGCCAGCCACAGAACCTTCCGCCGTCAGCTGGCGAGCAAGCGGCCTTGCGTGCTCTGCTGACGAAGTTCGTCGTCCCCAACGTCGCCATCGACGAGGCAGCGACGCGACAGAAACAGCAGGACGCCCGTGAGAACGTCCCGCCCCAGGTCGTCACGTTTGCCCGTGGACAAGTGGTCGTGCCCGAAGGAAGCGCCATCACCGCAGCCGACCTGGAAGCGCTCCGTCAGACGGGAATCATCGAGGACGGGTTCGACGTCTCGAAACTGGTAGCCGCTGCGTTCGTCGGGGCCAGCTTCGGCATCCTTGCAGGTGGGTACCTCGTGGCCTTCGGCTCAGTTCCCGCGCCCGCGGGCCGCCGTCTGGCCGTCGTCGCGATCTCCGTCGCCGCGGTGCTGGCGATGGTGCGCTTCGGAGCGCCGCCCCTCCTTCCCGACGACGGCCATCGCTACCTGGTGTACGCCCTCCCCGTCGGCGCCGCCGGCATGATCGCGGCCGCATTCCTCGGCGTCGAATTCGGCGCGCTCATCTCCGTGCTTGTCGGCCTCACTTCGGCCTACCTGGTGGTGAGCGAACCAGCCGTCCCGGCTGCGAACCTACGGGCGGCGACCGATGCCCTTCAGCTCGCCGCTGCCTACGCTGCCGGCGGGCTGGCGGGCTCCTTGGGCGCCCATCGGGTCGAACGGCTGGCTCGCTTCAGCATCGCCGCCCTGCTCGCCTCCCTTGGCATCGGCGGCGTTCTCGCCGTCTTCTGGCTCCTGTACGATGCCTCCGCACCGTCGTGGCTCCTCTGGATCGGAATCTCCGCGGCCCTCGGCGGGACTGGCGCCGCCCTCCTCACGCTGGCCGTGTACGTGTTCCTGGCACAGGCCCTCCGCGTCACGACACGGCTCCAGCTCCTCGAACTCGCCCAGGTGAACCATCCCCTCCTTCGCCGGCTGCGCGAAGAGGCGCCCGGCACCTTCCATCACTCGATGATGGTCGCCGCCCTCGCCGAACGCGCCGCCGAGCGGATCGGCGCGGACCCGCTGCTCGCCCGCGCCGGCGCCCTCTTCCACGACATCGGCAAGCTCGCGCACCCAGGCTACTTCGTCGAGAACATGCTCGATGGCCAGCCTTCCCCCCATGAGCGCCTCTCCCCCGAGGAGAGCGCTGGCATCATCCGCTCCCACGTCACGGAAGGCCTCGCCCTCGCTCGGCAATACGGCCTCCCGGCCGTCGTCCGCGATTTCATCCCGCAACACCACGGCGACCGGTTCGTGACCTACTTCTACCGGCAAGCCGTCCGCCAGGAAGGGAGCGCGGACCCGGCATCCTTCCGGTACCCAGGGCCGAAGCCGCAGAGCAAGGAAACGGCCATCGTGATGCTCGCCGACTCCTGCGAAGCGGTGGTGCGCGCGTCCGCCAAGCGCGACCCCGGGACGATCGACGAGCTCGTCGACTCCGTCGTTGCCGAGCGCCTCGCCGAGGGGCAGCTCGACGAGTGCGACATCACCCTCCGCGAACTCCAGGTCGTCGCCGAGTCTTTCAAGGCGAGCCTCAGAGCCATCCACCACCGGCGCATCGAGTATCCCGAACCGGTGCCCGAAGAAGTCGCTGCCATCCTCGGGGAACGGAGCCACGAAGAACCCGAGCCGAAACCCGCCGAGCTACCGCGCATCGACTTCACCCTGTGAGGGCGGTGGACGCCGCAGCGTTCCGCTGCCCATACTCGAAAGCGAGCCCTCGACGGAGCCCGCCGTGCGCTTCGCCATCATCCGTTTCCCCGGCACATGGAGCGACCGCGATTGTCAGCACGCGCTCCGCGACGTCCTCGGCCAGGAGGCGGAAATCGTCTGGCACCGGGAGACGAGCCTCGACGGCTTCGATGCGGTCGTCCTCCCAGGCGGCTTCTCCTACGGTGACTATCTCCGCGCCGGGGCCATCGCCCGATTCTCGCCCATCATGGAAGCCGTGACCCGGTTCGCCGCTGCCGGGAAGCCGGTCATCGGCATCTGCAACGGCTTCCAGATCCTCTGTGAGAGCGGGCTGCTTCCCGGCGCCCTCATCCGCAACGACAGCCTCCAGTTCCGCTGCGAATGGGTTTGGCTCCGCCGTGAGGGCCGCCCGACGCCGTGGACCGCCGCTATTCCCGAAGGCGCCGTTCTCCGTATGCCCATCAGCCACGGCGAAGGAAACTACCAGGCCGACGAGGCGACGCTCGACCTCCTCGAGCGCGAGGGCCGCGTGGTGTTCCGCTACTGCGATGCGGAAGGGAACGTCACGCCCGCCGCCAACCCGAACGGGAGCGCCCACAACATCGCCGGCATCGTCAACGAGCAGGGCAACGTACTCGGCATGATGCCCCATCCCGAGCGCGCAGCGGAGCCACTCCTCGGCGGCGACGACGGCAACCTTCTCTGGCACTCTATCCTCTCGGCCGCGCTTGACACGGTGGCGTAGAATCCGTCGACGGCTCATCCGGAAGCTGGCCGTCCGACGTGGAGGAACGCCATGGCCCAGGCTCCTTCTCTCACCTATCCTGTCAGCCTCGAGGTCGCTCCCCCCGAAAGCCAGAACCGCCTCTCGATCCTCTTCCGGCTCCTGCTCGTAATTCCGCACGCCATCGTGCTGTACTTTCTCCAGCTCGCGGTTCAGTTCGTCGTTTTCCTCGCCTGGTTCATCATCCTTTTCGCGGGGAGGTTCCCGACCGGGCTCTGGCGCTTCGTTTGCGGCTCGCTTCGCTGGGCCACCAGGGTGAACGCCTACACGTTGCTCCTCACCGGACGGTATCCACCCTTCGCCCTCGAAGATGACCTCGACTACCCGGTCCGGCTCCTGGCCGAGGAGCGGACCGACAACCGCAACCGCCTCACCGTCTTCTTCCGGATCATCCTCGTGATCCCCCATGTCCTCGTCCTGTACTTCCTCGCCCTCGCCCAATCGGTCGCGCTGGTCATCGCTTGGTTCGCCGCGCTGCTTACGGGGCGCGTCCCCGGAGGCCTCCACGACTTCATCGCCGGTGTGCTCCGCTGGAACACGCGCGTGAACGCCTACGTTCTGCTGCTGGTCGACGAGTACCCGCCCTTCAGCCTGAGCTGACTCCTACCGCAAGGCCGGGGTGCCGGGTACCCTGAAGCCGGATGCCCGTCGACCAATCCGCCCTCGATGCCGTCGCGCTCTCACGGGAGGAGTACGACCTTCTCGTCGAGCGACTCGGCCGGGAGCCGAACGAAGTTGAGCTGGGCATGTTCGGCTCCCTGTGGAGCGAGCACTGCGGCTACAAGAACAGCAAGCCCCTCCTCCGCCTCTTGCCTTCGGAGGGGGAACGCGTCCTTACCCGCGCCGGCGCGGAGAACGCTGGCGCGCTCGACATCGGCGACGGGCTCTGCGTCGTCCTCAAGATCGAATCCCACAACCACCCATCGGCCATCGAACCCTACCAGGGCGCGGCCACCGGGGTGGGAGGCATCGTCCGCGACATCTTCGCCATGGGGGCGTATCCCAGGGCCATCCTCGATTCGCTCCGCTTCGGTCCGCCCTCCGACCCGCAGAGCCGCTACCTCTTCGAAGGCGTGGTGGCGGGCATCGGCGGCTACGGAAACTGCCTCGGCATCCCCACGGTCGGCGGTGAAACGTTCTTCTCGGAGGGGTACCGCGGTATCCCGCTCGTCAACGCGATGTGCGTGGGAATCGCCCGCGCCGACAGGCTCGTAAGCGCTCGCGCCGAGGGGCCGGGGAACGTCCTCCTCCTCGTGGGGGCCGATACGGGACGCGACGGCATCCATGGTGCCAGCGGGTTGGCCAGCCGAACCGACCCCGAAGCGCGCTTCGAGGAGATGCGCCCGGCTGTCCAGGTTGGCAACCCGTTCCTCGAAAAGCTGCTCATGGAGGCGTGCTGCGAGCTCGCCGCCGAGCACCGCGACTGGATCGTCGGCATGCAGGACCTCGGCGCAGCGGGGCTCACCAGTTCCGTCGTCGAATGCTGCGCTCGGGCAGGCACCGGCGCCGTCCTCGACCTGGAGCGTGTTCCCCGCCGGGAAGCAGGCATGACGCCGTACGAGGTCATGCTCAGCGAAAGCCAGGAGCGGATGCTCGTCATCGCCAAACGGGAGCACGTCGACGACGTCCGCGAGCTCTTCAAGCGCTGGGAGCTCCATTGCGAACCCATCGGAGAGGTAACCGCCGGCGACGAGGTCGTCGTGCGTGAACACGGGCGTGTGGTGGCTCGCGTGCCCGTCCGCATCGCGACCCAGCCGCCCGAGTACCGCCGGGAAGGGCGCCCCGACCCTGCAATCCTCGCCCTTCGGGACCGCGACCTCTCGCCGCTGCCCGACCTCGACCCCGCTCGCGCCTCCGAGATGTTCCTCGCCCTGCTGCGTCGGCCGAACATTGTCAGCAAGCGACCGGTGTTCCGTCAGTACGACCACCAGGTGCTCGCCAGCACGATCATTCCCCCGGGCGGCGATGCCTCCCTCATTCGCGTGCCGGGCACGAACCGCGGGCTGGCGCTGACCACCGACTGCAACGGCCGCTTCTGCTACCTCGACCCGTACGCAGGGGCCGCGCTCGCCGTGGCCGAGGCGGCGCGCAACATCGTCTGCACCGGTGCCTGGCCCATCGCCGTCACCGACTGCCTCAATTTCGGCAATCCGGAGCGTCCTGAGGTCTACTTCCAGCTTGAGCAGGCGGTTCGCGGCATCGCCGATGCCTGCCGGGCCTTCGGTATCCCTGTCGTCAGTGGCAACGTAAGCCTCTACAACGAGACCGAAGGCCGGGCGGTCTACCCGACTCCGGTCATCGGGATGGTCGGCCTCATCGAGGACGTAGCCCGGCACACGAAGGTTGGTTTTCCCCGCGCTGGGCTCCAGGTGTGGCTTGCCGGGGCACCCCTCGAGCAGCCCGTCGAGTCCTTGGCTGGCAGCGAGTACCTCGAGATGGCCCACGGGCTCGTCGCCGGACGTCCCCGGGTCGACCTGGGCGCGGAGCGAGCCCTTCTGGGATTCCTCCTTGCCGCCCACGAGCAGGGGCTTCTCTGCTCCGCTCACGACTGCTCCGAAGGAGGCCTCGCCGTCGCGCTCGCCGAATGCGCGCTCCTCGGCAGCGCGGGGTTCGCGGGCACGGCAACCATCCCCGGTCGGCTCGATGCCGCCCTCTTCGGGGAGAGCGGCGCCCGCGCGGTCATCGCCGCCGAGCGGCGCGATGCCGAACGGCTGAGGGCCCTCGCCAGCGCGCACGGCGTCCCGCTCACCCTACTGGGCGAAACCGTCTCCGAGCCCGAGTTCCGCTTCGGCCCGTTGGGGGCAATGGTCGAAGCGCTGCGTGAGGCCTACGAAGCAGGCATCTGACGGTGGAGCCTCAGTAGCGACCGCCGAGCTTCGAATGGTCCCAGGAGTACACGTCGACCGGCTCGACGCGGATGGTGACCCGTTTGGCAGCGGCCCGCAGCCGTTCCTCCGTTGCCTCCAGAGGGATGGGGAGCCCTTGGTATTTGTTGGCCACCCGGGCCATCACCTCGGCCGTAAACGCGGTGTCCTCGATGATGGTCGCTGTCCCTTCGATGACGAGGCCCTTCAGCTCGTGGTAGAGCTTGCCGCTCTCCAGCATCACCGCCATCTTCGGGTTCCGGCGCAGGTTCAGCACCTTCTGGCTTTTGGCATAGGTGGTGAAGTGGATCTTGCCGTCGATGAGCACGTACCACATGGCCACCAGGTGGGGAAACCCCTTGGGGCCGATGGAGGCGACTTGCAGCGTCCACCCGTTCTCCAGGAACTCCCTCTGCTCTTCGGGCGTGAGGGCGATCTCGGCGCGCCGGCTGGGCATCGTTGGCGGCTCCTTCGTCGAGGATCGGTGCAGTTCGCAGCCTAGCGGCCGTCGGGCACCGGCACAAACGGGGTCCTACCGCCGGTACCGCCGCCTTCGGTCGCGGCCCCCGGCCTGGCTCCGGCCGTAGCGAAGCGGCCCCCCTTTGCCGGCAACTTCGGCGAACGCGTGCAGCTCCTCCTCGGCACTGCCCGCCAGGAGCCGCCGCAGCTCCACGATCTGGTCGCGCAGAATGGCCGCGCGCTCGAATTCCAGCGCCTTCGCCGCCGCCTTCATTTGCGATTCGAGCTCCTTCACCAGCCGCAGCAGCTCGTCCTTCGGGGCGTCCCGCAGCGTGTCGTACTTGGCTTTCTCCTCGGCCACCTGCCGCACGCGGTCGGTGATGTCGCGGACAGCCTTCTGGATGCTCCGCACCTCGATGCCGTGCGTACGGTTGTACTCCTCTTGAATGCGTCGCCGGCGGTACGTCTCCTCAATGGCCTGGCGCATGCTCTCCGTTACCGTGTCGGCGTACATGATCACCCGGCCCTCGACGTGGCGTGCCGCTCGGCCGATGGTCTGGATGAGCGAGCGGCTCGAGCGCAGATACCCTTCCTTGTCCGCGTCGAGGATGGCGACCAGGGAGACCTCCGGCAGGTCGAGCCCCTCGCGCAACAGGTTGATCCCCACCACCACGTCGTAGACGCCGAGGCGAAGGTCGCGGAGGATCTCCACCCGGTCCAACGTCTCGATCTCCGAATGGAGGTAGTGGACCTTGATGCCCATCTCCCGGAGGTAGTCGGCGAGGTCCTCCGCCATCTTCTTCGTCAGCGTGGTCACCAGCGCCCGCTGGCCCTTGTCGACGACCCGGCGGATTTCGTCGATGAGGTCGTCGATCTGGTTCCGCGTCGGCCGGACTTCGATTTCGGGGTCGAGGATGCCTGTCGGCCGAATCACCTGCTCGACGACCTGCGACGAGACGGAGAGCTCCCAATCGCCGGGCGTTGCGCTCACGAAGATCGCCTGGTTGATGTGGGCGAGGAACTCCTCGAAGGTGAGGGGCCGGTTGTCGAGGGCGCTCGGCAGCCGGAAGCCGTACTCCACGAGCGTTTCCTTCCGTGAACGGTCCCCGTGGTACTGTCCTTGCACCTGGGGGAGCGTGATGTGCGACTCGTCCACGACCAGGAGCCAGTCGTCCGGGAAGTAGTCGAGGAGGCACCAGGGTGTGGAGCCCGGGGCGCGCCCCTGGAGGTGCCGCGAGTAGTTCTCGATGCCGGCGCAGTACCCCGTCTCCCGCAAGGACTCGAGGTCGTACAGCGTCCGCTCTTCCAGCCGAGCGGCTTCGAGGATCTTCCCTTGACTTTTGAGGTAGGCCACCTGCTCCCGCAGCTCCTGTTCGATGCTCTCGATAGCCTTCAGGAGGCGGTCGCGGCTGGTTACGAAATGCTTCGCCGGGTAGATGTCAATCTCCTCCCGCTCGGCGACGATCTCCCCCGTAAGGGGGTCGAGCTCGAGGATCCGCGCCACCTCGTCGCCCCAGAAGTCGATGCGTACGGCCAGCTCTTCGTACGCCGGCAGGATGGTGAGCGAGTCGCCCCGGAGCCGGAACCTGCCGCGGACGAGGTTGGTGTCGTTCCGCTCGTACTGCATGCTCACCATCCGCCGGATCGCCTCCTGTCGGGCGAAACGCTGGCCCCGGCGGAAGTGGAGGACGAATTCCTGGTACTCCGACGGCTCCCCCAGGCCGTAGATGCAGCTCACGCTCGCCACGATGATGACGTCGCGGCGGGTGAAGAGCGCCCGCGTGGCAGCGTGCCGCAGCTTGTCGATCTCGTCGTTGATGTCCGCGTCCTTGGCGATGTACGTGTCCGTTCGGGGGATGTACGCCTCGGGCTGGTAGTAGTCGTAGTAGCTGACGAAGTACTCGACCGCGTTCTCGGGGAAGAACTCCTTCAGCTCGGAGCAGAGCTGCGCGGCCAGGGTTTTGTTGTGGGCGAGGACGAGGGTCGGTCGCTGCACGCGGGCGATGACGTTCGCGATGGTAAACGTCTTCCCCGACCCGGTGACGCCGAGGAGGGTCTGGAACTTGTCGCCGCGCACGATCCCCTCGACCAGCCGTTCGATGGCCTGCGGCTGGTCCCCGGTGGGCTGGAAGTCCGATACGAGGCGGAACTCCCCCGGCTTCCGGACGGCGGTGGAGGTCACGAACCCAGTCTACCACCGCTCCGAGGGCTCGCCGCCCTTGCCCCACCGCGGAGCGCCGCATCATACTAGAGGTGTCTGGTGGCTAGAGCGAGGCGGACCCACCCGTTCCCATCCCGAACACGGTCGTGAAACGCCTCAGCGCTGACGATACTGCCGGGGCAACCCGGTGGGAAAATAGGCCGCTGCCGGACATTCGCCCCTAAGCGGGCGAATTTTCGTTGCCCGCGATCCATTGCTCGCCGCGTTTCCCTGCACGATCCCCCGCTGCTACAATCGCCACGTATCCCAACCTTCACCCTGGGCGCGTCCTTCGCCGTGACCGCCCCGCACACTGGAGTCCCCATGTCCGCCGAAACCGCCAACACCACCTCGTCCATCTCTGCCACAACCGAGGAGGCCCCCGAGCCCATGGACATGCAGGCCCTGCTCGACAGCGAAGCGGGCCAACAGACACATCTCCGCCGGGGCCAGATCCTCGAAGGGGTGGTGCTCGGAGCGTCGGCCGATGGCGTCATCGTCGACGTCGGCATCAAGAGCGAGGCGATCATTCCGCCGAACGAAATGCGGTCCCTCGGCGTCGCCGGCGCCGCCAAGCTGAAGGCGGGTGACACCGTTCGCGTCATGGTTCTCCAACCCATGACCGCGGAAGGGCACGCAGTCGTCTCGCTCGACCGTGCCCGCGGCGAAGAGGGGTGGGCCACGCTCGCCCGCCTCTTCGAAAGCCAGGAGGTTTTCGAGGCCGAGGTCATCGAGGCGAACCGGGGCGGTCTCGTGGTCAACATCGACGGCGTGAACGGCTTCGTTCCCCTTTCGCAGATCGAGAGCGTCCGCCGTGACGACCCCAACGTCCACGAAGCGCTCGCAGGGCTCGTCGGTCAGCCGCTGAAGCTGAAGGTGATGGAGCTCAACCGACGGCGGAACCGTGTCATCCTGTCCGAGAAGCTCGCGCTCGCCGAATGGCGCCAGCAGCAAAAGGAGCGGGTCATCGAGGAGCTGCAGGAAGGGGAAATCCGCACCGGGCGGGTGACCTCGATCACCGACTTCGGCGTCTTCGTCGACATCGGCGGTGCCGACGGGCTCGCCCACGTCACCGAACTCACCTGGGAGCGCGGGAAGAAGCCCTCCGAGCTCTTCTCGGTCGGCGACGAGGTCAAGGCCTACGTCCTCAAGGTCGATCGTGAGAATAAGAAGATCTCCCTGTCGCTCAAGCGGGCGCAGCCCGAGCTGTGGGAGCACATCGTGGACCGGTACGTCGTCGGCCAGATCCTCATCGGGCGGGTGTCGAAGCTGACGAGCTTCGGCGCGTTCGTGCGCATCGAAGGCCCGGTGGAAGGGCTCGTCCACATCTCGGAGCTCACCAACCGCCGCATCCAGCATCCCCGCGAGGTGGTGAAGGAAGGCGACGTGGTGCCCGTGAAGCTCGTCCGAATCGAGCGGGACCGCCACCGCCTCGGGCTCAGCCTCCGCCAGGCGCGGTACGACGCCGAAGCGATGGGCTTCGTCTTCGATGCGAACGGGGCCGTCATCGACTACCCCGATGACGTCCGTCAGGAGTTCGGGCTGCCGCCCCGTCAGGAACAGCCGGCACGGCCGAAGCGGGGCCGCACCACCCAGGAGATCGTGGAAGCTGCCGTCTCCCAGGAGCCGGAGGCGGTTTCGGCCATCGCCCACGCCTTCGCGCAAGCGTTCGAAGCAGCGGGCAACAGCCTGAGGCTGGCCGACCTGCCCGAGGCCTCTCCTCTCGGGGAGGAGACGGGCGAAGCTCCGGGGATGCCCTCGGAACACCTTGACGCCGAGAATCGTAATAATAGTAGTGAGCCCATCGATGGCTCGCCGGAGCAGGCCACCGCCGGGGGCGCGGGGGAGACGGACGGCGACGCTGTCGAGGAAACGTAGCCTACGGGCTCGGAGTTCGAACCATGGCCGATCGATTCGACAAGTTCACGGAACGGGCACGGCGAGTGCTCACCCTCGCCCAGGAAGAAGCGCACCGCTTCAACCACAACTACATCGGCACCGAGCACATCCTCCTCGGCCTCGTCCGGGAGGGGGACGGCGTGGCCGCCAAGGTGCTCGCCAACCTCGGTGTCGAACTGAACAAGGTCCGCTCCGCTGTCGAGTTCATCATCGGCCGGGGGGACCGCACCGTCCTCGGAGAGATCGGCCTCACTCCGCGTGCCAAGAAGGTCATCGAGCTCGCCGTCGATGAGGCTCGGCGGCTCGGTCACAGCTACATCGGTACCGAACACCTCCTCCTGGGCCTGGTCCGCGAGGGCGAGGGCATCGCCGCCGGGGTCCTCGAAAGCTTGGGCGTCAACCTCGAACGGGTGCGCGCCGAGACCCAGCGCATCCTCAGCCAGTCGTCGCCGCAGGCCGCTGCCTCGACCGGCGCTCGCCAGGCCACGCGGACGCCCACTGTCGACCAACTCGGCATCGACCTCACCGCTGCCGCCCGCGCGGGGCAGCTCGACCCGGTCATCGGCCGCTCCAACGAGCTCGAGCGTGTCGTGCAGATCCTCTCCCGGCGCACGAAGAACAACCCGGTGCTCATCGGCGAGCCCGGCGTCGGGAAGACGGCCATCGCCGAGCTCCTCGCCCAGCGAATCGTCAGCGGCGACGTGCCCGAGACGCTGCAGGGGAAGCGCCTGCTCACGCTCGATATCGGTGCGCTCGTCGCCGGTACGAAGTACCGCGGCGAATTCGAGGAACGCCTGAAGAAAGTCATCGAGGAGATCAAGGCCGCCGGGAACTGCATCCTCTTCATCGACGAGCTGCACATGCTCGTAGGCGCAGGCGCGGCCGAGGGCGCCGTCGACGCTGCGAACATCCTGAAGCCGTCGCTGGCCCGCGGCGAGCTGCAGTGCATCGGCGCCACCACCCTCGACGAGTACCGAAAGCACATCGAGCGCGACGCTGCCCTCGAGCGCCGATTCCAGCCGGTACTCGTGGAGGAGCCCACGGTGGAGGAGACGATCGAGATCCTCCGCGGCATCCGCTCGCGCTACGAAGAGCACCACAAGCTGAAGATCTCCGATGAGGCGCTGGTGGCGGCGGCCGAGCTCTCCGCCCGCTACGTCTCCGACCGGTTCCTCCCCGACAAGGCTATCGACCTGGTCGACGAGGCGGCCAGCCGGGTGCGCATCCGCCGCGCGGCCACACCGCCCTCCCTCAAGGAGGCGCTGAAGGGCCTCGAGAGCCTCCGCCGCGAGAAGGAGCAGGCCATCGCTGCTCAGCAGTTCGAATACGCCGCCGAGCTGCGCGACCGCGAGCTGAAGCTCCAGCAGAAGATCGAACAGCTCGGCGACTGGGACACCGAGAGCGTGGCCACCCCGGTCGTCACGGCGGACGACATCGCCGAGGTCGTCTCCATGTGGACGGGCATCCCCGTCGCCCGCATCGCGAGCGAGGAGAGCGCCCGCTTGCTGAAGATGGAGGAGCACCTCCGCTCGAAGGTCGTCGGCCAGGACGAGGCGATCCGCACCATCGCCCGAGCCGTGCGCCGCGCACGCGCCGGCCTGAAGGACCCCCGCCGGCCGATCGGCGTGTTCCTCTTCCTCGGGCCCACCGGCGTCGGCAAGACGCACCTGGCCCGGGTGCTCGCCGAGTTCATGTTCGATTCGCCTGACAACATGCTGAAGCTCGACATGAGCGAGTTCAGCGAGAAGCACACCGTCTCGCGGCTCGTCGGCGCGCCTCCGGGGTACGTGGGCTATGACGACGGCGGCCAGCTCACCGACACGGTGCGCCGCAAGTCGTACTGCCTCATCCTCCTCGACGAGATCGAGAAGGCCCACCCGGAGGTCTTCAACCTGCTCCTCCAGATCTTCGACGAGGGGCGGCTGACCGACGCCAAGGGTCGGAAAGTCGACTTCCGCAACACCATCATCATCATGACGTCGAACGTCGGCTCCGACCTCATCAAGCGCGACAGCCAGCTCGGCTTCGCCGTCTCCAGCAAGGAAGAGGCGAAGACGCACGAAGAGCGGTACAAGCGGATGAAGGAGAAGGTGCTGGCCGAGCTGAAGAACGTCTTCAAGCCGGAGTTCCTGAACCGGATCGACAGCACCGTCGTCTTCCAGCCGCTCACGAAGGAGCACATCCGCGAGATCGTCGACCTGGAGCTGCAACAGGTCACGAAGCAGCTCGCCTCTCGCGGCATCACTCTCCAGGTCACGCTCGCGGCCAAGGACTGGCTCGGCGAGCACGGCTACGACCAGGTGTTCGGCGCTCGGCCGCTCCGCCGCCTCATCCAGGAGAACGTCGAGGACCGCCTCAGCGAGATGCTCCTGGCTGGCGAGTTCGGCCGCGGCGATACCGTGGTCATCGACCGGGCCGAGGGCGAGGACGGCCTCAGCATCACGAAGGCCTTGGAGCCTGCCGCGGTCGGCTGAGGTTCGAACGGCTCGCGTCGCAGCGGGCGGGAGCCTTCGCTTCCGCCCGCTTCCTTTTCCCTTCCGCTCAGGCGGCGAGGAGCACGCCGGCCCACATCGCTCCGGCAGCCGTGGCGAGCCCCACCCAGAGCCGCCAGGCGAAGGCAGGCACCCCCGCCGCCCAGGCGACGACAGCCTTCGAGATCGTGTTCGTCGTGAAGGCGAGCGCGATCGGAGCGAGAGCCTCTCGCGGAGCGATCGCCCCCGAGTCGGCGAGCGCCGCCGCGGAGATCGCCGGGGCGTGGGCGTCTGCGAATCCGGCCAGGGCTGCCGTCGCCGCCAACCCCCCTCGTCCTAGGACGTCGCGGCTCGCCGCCGAGAGGAGCAGGACTCCCGTGATGACCGCAGCGACCGTCAGCGCCCCAGGCAGGCTGAAGGCCCGCCCTTGCACGGCCTCCCCCGGGACGCCCCGCGCTACCCAGAACGCCGCGACCGCGCCGAACGACACGGCCGCCGCTCCGGCCAGCGCGATAGGCAGCGCCGCCGCTCGAAGGGTCTCCGGGCTCGTGATGCCCAGCACGGCGGCGAGCTGGACGACGGTGGCCGTGTTGGCCAGCACCGCACCGGCTGCCGCCGGTCTCACCATCGCCGGCGATTGCCGGGAACGCGTTCCCATCGCCGCCACCGTCGCCGTTGCAGAGGCGAAACCCGCCAGGAAACCCGCGATGGCTAGCCCGTACTGCGGTCCCACCGCCCGGGCAGCCACGTACCCGAGGCCACTGGCTCCCATCACCAGCACCACGAGCAGCCAGATGCGGAACGGATTCAGCACGCCGTAGGGCCCCATCGCTTCGTTGGGGAGCAGCGGAAGTACCACCACGGCCGCAGCCGCGAACACGAGAGCGTCTTCGAGCTCCTGCTCGCTCAGGACTTCCGTCACGAACCGGTGCAGCCGCGTCCGCGACGCGAGCACGAGCGTTGCCGCGACCCCTGTGCCGGCCGCGAGCGCCGGCTCCTCCTGGGCCACCGCCCCCAACACGTAGGCGAGGAGGAGGGCCACCTCCGTCGTAATCCCCGGGTCGCTTCGGTCGCCGAGCACGTACCCCGCGACCGCCAGCCCCCCGACGACGCCGCCCAGAGCAGCCGTCACAGCCGGGCCGAGGTGCCAGGCCGCGCCGCCGAGAACCGCTGCCAGGGTGAAGGTCCGCACGCCGGCAAACGAGCGTTCAGGTCCTGTCCCCTTCCGCCGCTCGCGCTCTGCCCCCAGCAGCAGGCCGATGCCCGCGGCGACGGCGAGATGAGCGGCGGCCGACGTCAGGTCGCCTTCCATCGCACCGGCTGCGCGGCTGCGCCACCCACGTCACAGCCCATACGGAAGGGGATTGTACCCGGCTCCTTCCGCCTTTCCCCACCGTCGCCGCTTGACAGGCCGAACCCCGATGGGGCCAGATCGGCCCGGGCGACTCGTTCAGGTGAGGTGAACAGTGCACGGCGCGCGTCCGAGCTCCGCGCTCACCCGGGCGGTTCTGGGCGTGACCGTGCTCAACTTCCTGTTCTTTTCTGCCTACCTTTTCTTCTTTCCCACTCTGCCGTTCTTCATCGAACGGCTGGGGGGTGCCGAATCCGAAATCGGCCTTCTCATCGGAACGTCCAGCCTCGCCGCTCTCGCCTCCCGGCCGTTCATCGGCTGGCTCGTCGATACCGCCGGGAGGAAGCCCGTGTTGGTCGGGGGGCTTGCGCTCTTCACCCTCAACTGCCTGCTCTACAACTTGGTCCGGGACCCGCTCGCTATCTTCCCCCTTCGGCTGCTCACCGGTGCCTCCCTGGCGACCTTCATCACTGCCGCCTCCACCTACGTGAGCGACGTGGCGCCGTCCGACCGTCGCGGCGAGGCGCTGAGCTACTACGGCATGGCCAACAGCCTCGCCTTCGCCGTGGGCCCTGCCTTGGGCGGGTGGATCATCCATGCCGACGCCTTCGCCGGCTTCGATGCCGCCCTCACCAGCCGCGCCGGCTGGCTTGCGGGCGCACGGACTGGGGAGCTCCACTTCACCTCGCTCTTCCTGGTGGCCGCTGCCATCGCCCTGGCAGCGCTCCTCCTCGCCGCCACCTTCGCGGAGTCGAAGCCGCCCGGCGCCGCCGTCCGCCGCCTCCGCCTGGGCGACCTCTTCGCGCGCGTCGCCGCCTTCCCAGCCGCCGTGAACTTCACCAGCTCGTTCGTGTTCGCGTCGATGGTCACGTTCATGCCCCTCTTCGCGCGTGACCACGGCGTCGGGAACCCTGGGCAGCTCTTCGTCGTTTACGCGGCGGCGGTCATCGGCGTGCGTCTTGCCGTCGGCCGCTTCCTCGACCGTGTTCCTCGTGCCGCAGCGATCCTCCCGAGCATCCTTGTCCTGGCCGCCAGCATGCCTCTGCTGGCTTCGGCCCATGCACCAGGGCAGCTCTATGCCGCCGCCGGCCTGTACGGGCTCGGCGCTGGAGTCTTCCAGCCCGCGATGATGGCCTTCCTCGTCGACCGCACGCCCCTTGGCGAGCGGGGACGGGCGATGAGTACCTTCACGCTCGGCAACGACCTCGGCCTGAGCATTGGTGCCTTCGTGCTGGGGGGCGTCGTCGAAGCGGCCGGAGCTCGCGTCGCCTTCGCCGTCGCTGGGGCGGTCGCGCTCGGCGGTGCGGCTCTCTTCGCTGCCGGAGTCCGTGCCGGCCGAAGCCATACGGCAGCACGCGAGGCGGCCGAAACGGCGGCCTAGGCTTCCCTTCACGTGAAGGTGCGATTGTGCTATCGTTCGGGCGCGATTCTCGATACCGAGGGCACAGCATGGACTTCCGCGATACCCCAGAGCAAGCGAAGTGGCGGCAAGAGGTGCGCGAGTTCCTCCGCACGGAGTGGCCGAAGGTCCGCCCGGCCAACGACGAGGACCTGGATGCCCCCTATCAACGCGGTGTCGCGGGGGACGTCCTGAAGAAGTGGCGCGAAAAGCTGGCCGAGAAGGGGTGGATCGCTCCCGCCTGGCCCAAGGAGTACGGTGGGCTCGGTCTCGGCGTCATGGAGCAGTTCATCATGAACGAGGAGTTCGCCGAGGCCCGCGTTCCCCAGGTCGGCGGCATGGGCGTCTCCATGATCGGCCCGACGCTCATCATTCACGGGACCGAGGAGCAGAAGCGCGAACACCTCCCGCGCATCCTCCGGGGCGAGGTGCAATGGTGCCAGGGGTATAGCGAGCCTGGGGCAGGCTCGGACCTCGCCTCGCTCCAGACGCGCGCCGTTCGCGACGGCGACGACTGGATCATCAACGGGCAGAAGATCTGGACATCGGGAGCGCACAACGCCGACTGGATGTTCATGCTCGCCCGTACCGACCCCGACGCCCCGAAGCACCGTGGCATCACCTACTTCCTCGTGGACATGAAGTCCCCCGGCATCACCGTACGCCCGCTCATCAACATGGCGGGGCTGCACAACTTCAACGAGGTCTTCTTCGAGGACGTTCGTGTTCCCCACAAGAACGTGGTGGGCGAGGTGAACCGCGGCTGGTACGTCGGCACGACCACTCTCGATTTCGAGCGTTCGTCCATCGGCAACGCTGTCGGCCAGCGTCAGGCCATCGAGTACTACCTCCGGTGGGCGAAGAAGAACGGCGTCCGCCTCGCCGAGCCCACCCGCATCGAATGGGCCGACCGGTGGGTCGAGGCTGCAGTCGCGAGGATGCTCAGCTATCGGGTGGTGAGCCTGCAGGCTGCCGGCCGCGTTCCCAACTACGAAGCCTCGATGGCGAAGCTGTACAACTCCGAGCTCAGCCAGCGCATCGCCCGGACGGCGATGAAGATGCTCGGCATGTGGGGGCAGGTCACCGAGCGTGAACGTGCTCCCATGCGCGCCCGCGCGCCCATGAGTTACCTCGCTACCGTGTCCGCGACCATCGCCGGCGGCACGAGCGAGATCCAGCGGAACATCATCGCCATGCGGGGTCTCGGTCTGCCCAGGGGGTAGCCGCTCGCAGGGCTGCCTGGTCGGAGCGGGCCGGCGCCGCTCGCGCCGGCCCGCTCTCCGCCGCAGCTCAGATGCCGCAGTCGATGGCTCGGGGCGGGACCCGTCCCGCGGCGAGCTCGGCCACGAGCTCGGCCATCCGCCGCGGGGCGAACCAGTCCTCCGAAGCTCGGATCTCCTCGACGGTCCACCACCGCTGGTCTTCAAGGAAGGCGTCCTCGCCCTCCTCCAACGCCGCCGGGACGGGGAGGAACCGCTCGCTCCGCACGAGGTAGTACCGCTCCTCCTGGTGGAGCATAGCTCCGCCGTAGGCGAACGAGATGCGGCGCGTCCATACCCATGGTCCGACCCGTTCGAACCGGCGGCCCGTCTCTTCGTACAACTCTCGGAGTATCGCCGCTTCCCAGCTCTCGCCGGGCTTCACGCCGCCTCCCGGCATCATCCAGAGCGGCCGCCTCGTCCGCGTGACGGCCTGGTTGGCACGGAAGAGCAGCACCGCACCCTGCTCGTCCATCACCACCGCCCGCACGGCGTAGCGAGGCAGCGCGCTCCCCGCACCGGTGAGCTCCTCAGCCATCCCGTCGTATCGTATCCTCTCGGCCATGCTGCCGCTCGTCGTGGGACACGCAGGTGCCGCCGGCGAGGCGCCGGCCAACACGTTGGCCGGCGTCCGCGCCTGTCTGGATGCCGGCTGCGAGGCGATGGAGATCGATGTCCGCCTCTCTGCCGACGGTGTCCCCGTCCTCATGCACGACGAGACCCTCGACCGCACCACGAACCTCTCCGGACCGGTGCGGGCCGTCACCTTCGCGGAGCTCCAGCGGGCCGACGCTGGCGGTGGGGAACCCGTTCCTTCCCTCGAACAGGTTCTCCGCCTGGTGGAGGGCCGCCTCGTCGTTTGGTGCGAGCTCAAGGCCACCGAGGGTGCGCCGGAGGAGGATGAGCGGCTCGTCGACGCGGTGCTTGAGGTGATTGGGCGAGTCCGGGCCGAACCGTGGGCGGTCATCCATTCCTTCGCCGACGGGATCGTGGCTCGGGCGCGCCGCAAGGCACCACACATCCCCGCTGCTCTGATTTCCCCGCCCATCACCCTCGAAGCTGCACCCGCACTCCTTCGCCGCGCCCTCGGTGCCGGAGCTCAAGCGGTCTCCCTCCATCACGCCTCGCTCGCCCCCGAGGTCGTCACCTGGTTCCACGCTCGCCAGGTCGCCGTCTTCACGTGGACCCTCGACCACGAAGACGAGTGGCAGCGCGCCCTCCGCGGCGGGGCCGACGGCATCATCACCAACTACCCGCACGCCCTGCGGGCGTACCTCTCGGCCCTGCGCTGAGCCCGCTACCAGCTTCCGCCTCCTCCGCCCCCTCCCCCGCCGCCTGCGCTGCCGCCGCCCCCCGAGCCCCCGCCCGTGCTCGCTCGGCCCGCGGCGGACGCGAAACTGTTCAAACCGGAGGCGAAGCTGCCGAGGTCGAAGTTCCCCCGGGCAACGTACCAGCCGGACACCCACCCACGGGACGCTCCCTCGACCCGTTCGAGCCCGGAGAAGGCGCGGGCCCACTTGTCGACGCAGTCGAAGGCGATGGCGTACGGCAGGTACCGCTCGAAGATGTTCGCCTGCTCGTAGAACCGCTGCCGCTCCTTCTCGGCGGTCGCGATGAAGAGTCGGAAGCCGGCGATGCGGCGGAGCATCTCCCGGCCGGCGGCGGTGCGGCGCACCATCGTGGGCGAGAACACCATCAGGGCGACCCCGAAGGCTGCGAGCGGGGCGGCGAGCAGCGCGCGACCGAAGCCGGCCCCGGCGAGATACCCGAGGCCGCCGCCGACGGCGGCGATAACGAAACCCGTGAGAAGCCAGCGCGACCGCTCCCGGTCCGGCCGCCGAGGGAACCAGCCCGCCACCGTCGCTTCTCGGTACAGCCGTCTCTGCACCTTCTGGACCGTCTTCGCGACAGCCGACTTCCCTTTGAGGTCCGAAAGCTTCGAGACGTTCCCCGTGGGGAAGAGGGCGTCGAGCAGCATCCGCTCCCAGGGCCGCAACGGTCCCGAACTGCCGCGCCTCTCCAACTCCCAGTCGCGCCCGCCGAGATACCAGGGGCGCTCGATCTCGCGGATGTGGAGGAAGCCCCGCACCGCCAGGTCGACGATGGTGGCGGCGATGTCGCGGGGGTCGACGCGTTCGTCGATGAGCACGCCCATGAGCGCCGGGGGCAGGTCCTCCGGCGGGGTGTACTCCACGACGACGGGGTGATCACCGAACAACGGAACCGTCTCCTCTCGGCTGTCGCCGGTGAGGTACCGGACGGTGCGATAACGGCGGTCACGGCCGTGCCGCCACCACATGGACACGGCAACAACGATGGCGAGGATACTCCCCGCGCTCGCCCAGACGACATCGGATGGAGCGAGGGAGACGAAATCGCTGACGGTGCGGATGTCGGCGTAGACCGGAGCCTGAATGGTTACCCACCCCTTCGACCAGCCGGCGGCAAACGTCAGCTGCTCCCCTGGCTCCAGCCCTTCGGCCCTGAACACGGCGGCGTCGACGTCCGCTCGGGCTTCGCACGTACGGCGGCTCCCCGCAGGGCCCCGAAAGCAAGCAAGGGGCTCCGGAGCACGCCCGGCCACCCGCACCCGTATCTCCGCCCGTTCGACAGGGAGCGGCCATTCACCGGTGGCGTTCCAGTACAGCTCGTCGTGGTCGGCGTAGGCGTCGAGGGCGGCCGCGACGTCGTAGGCGATGCGGTAGACCTGGCGGCCCGTCACCGTCCTGTCCGGGTCTCCGATTCGAACTCGCAGGATGCTTCCTTCCCGCGTTTCCTCGGTTCTGAGGGGACGGCCTTCGCCGTCCGTCACGCTCCTGACCATGGTCGGCCAGCGGCGTTCGCTTCCGGCGGGACACGGGTGCGAGGGCTGCTCCTGGGCGGGGTTCGGTGCGCAGGGAGCCTCGATGCGCAGGTCGCGGAAGATCCCGTGTCGCTCGGCCGTCCCGAAGTCCACCACGATCTCCTCGACCACTGAGACGGTTCCGTCGGCCTGAACCTCGTAGACCGCGTCGAACTGAAGGATTCGCTCTCCCTCGGCCTGCGCGAGCACGGGCTCTGCCGCCGAGCCCGCCCCTACCAGTCCCGCCAGGGCAGCGGTTGCGACGAGCACCCCCCATCGCAGGATCGACCCTCGCATAGGCGTCGATCGTACCCACAGCCCGGCGACGCGCACGCCCATGCCGGGTGGGGTATCATCTCGCTACGGACAGTCGCCGTTCTACTTCTCCCTGGAGCACCAGCGCATCCGAGGGTAATCGATGCGAGCTTTCGACTACGCTGCGCCACGCAGCCTCGACGAGACCTTTCCCTTGCTGGCCGATGGCCGGCGGGTGCGGTTCTTGGCCGGCGGCACCGACATCATCGTCCAGCTCCGCGAAGGCCGTGCCGAGTGCGATCTCCTCGTCGACCTGAAGCGCATTCCCGAGCTTCGCAGGATCGAGATTCGCCCCGACGGGACGCTCGCCATCGGCGCGGCCGTCCCCTGCGCCGAGGTGTACGAGCACCCGGAGGTCCGGCGCCGCTGGCCCGCCCTCGTCGACGCCGCGTCCCTCATCGGCGGAATTCAGATTCAATCCCGTGCGAGCTTGGGCGGGAACATCTGCAACGCGAGTCCCGCGGCCGATTCGGTGCCGGCGCTCATCGTCCTCGGTGCACGCCTCGTCCTCGCCTCGGCTCGTGGCGAGCGGGAACTCCCGATCGAGGGGTTCTTCCGGGGGCCAGGGCAGACGGTACTCCAGCCAGGCGAGCTGCTCGTCCGCATCGAGGTTCCGCCGCTTCCCCCGTGCTCCGGTGCACGGTTCCTCCGATTCATCCCGCGGAACGAGATGGATATCGCCGTGGCGAATGCCGCTGCCTTCCTCCGCCTCGACGACGACGGGCGCATCGCCCAGGCGAGGGTGGCTCTCGGAGCCGTCGCTCCGACGCCACTGCTTGTGGCGGAGGCGGGCGAGCTCCTCGCCGGCCAGCAGCCCAACGACGAGCTCTTCGCGCGCGCGGGCGAACTCGCGGCCGCTGCGGCCCGGCCTATCACCGATGTCCGCGGGTCTGTCCTCCAGCGCCGGCACCTCGCCCGCGTCCTCACCGTGCGGGCGCTCCGCGGAGCCCTAGCCCGCGCCCAGGAAGGGAGCTGACCGATGGCGAAAGTTCACGTACGCACCGAGATCAACGGCGAGCCCGTCGAGTTCCTCGCCGAACCGCGCCAGAGCCTGCTCGAGGTCCTCCGGGAGGAGCTCGGCCTCACGGGCACGAAGGAGGGCTGCAACAACGGAAACTGCGGCGCCTGCAGCGTCATCTTCGATGGGAGGGTGGTGAATGCCTGCTGTGTGCTTGCCGTGGAGGCCGAGGGTGCACGCATCGTGACCATCGAAGGGATCGCCCGGGATGGTGAACTCCACCCGCTCCAGCAGGCCTTCCTCGAAGAGGCGGCCCTCCAGTGCGGCATCTGCACGCCGGGAATCATCGTCGCGGCGAAGGCGCTCCTCGACCGCGAGCCGAATCCCGACGAGCTTCGCGTGCGTCATTGGCTCGCCGGCAACCTTTGCCGCTGCACTGGCTACGACAAGATCGTCCGCGCCGTTCTCGCCGCTGCCGAGCGGCTCCAGGCCCAGGAGGTACCCCAGCGATGACGACCATCGAACGCCCGCGGTATCAGGTCATCGGCACCCGGCCCATCCGCCCCGACGGCGTGGAGAAGGTGACCGGCCGGGCCCTCTACGGCGCCGACGTTCGCCTTCCGGGGACGATCTACGGCAGAGTTCTGCGCAGCCCCCACGCCCACGCGCGCATCCTTCGCATCGACACGTCGGCGGCCGAACGGATGCCTGGCGTGCTTGCTGTGGTGACCCACCGGGACCTCCCTGCGGTGGCCGATGGCATCCAGAATCTTGGCGAAACCGCTGTCAACGTGCGCGAGCTCGCCGCCAACCTCCTCGCCGATGACAAGGTCCTTTACCACGGCCACGCGGTGGCGGCGGTGGCGGCCGTGAGCCCCCATCTCGCGGAGGAAGCCCTCGGGGCGATCACCGTGGAGTACGAGGTGCTCCCGCCCGTGCTCGACGTCCGCGAGGCGATGCGAGAGGATGCCCCGCTCCTCGACGAGTCGCGGCGCACGAAGAACATCGCAGGCCAGGTGGTGGGCGAACGGCCGTCGAACATCGCCATGCACCACCGCTTCGAGGCCGGCGATGTCGAAGCCGCCTTCGCGAAGGCGAGCGTCGTCATCGAACGCGAGTTCCGGACGAAGATGGTCCACCAGGGGTACATCGAGCCGCAGAACGCCACCGCCGTCTGGAATCAGGACGGTACGGTGACCATCTGGACCAGCACGCAGGGGGCATTCGCCGTCCGAGGCCAAGTGGCCGAGCTCCTTCGCCTTCCGGTTTCGAAGGTCCGCGTCGTCCCGATGGAGATCGGGGGCGGGTTCGGCGGAAAGATTCCCGTCTACCTCGAACCGCTGGCCGCCCTCCTCTCGCGCAAGGCCGGCGGGCGGCCCGTGAAGATGACAATGTCGCGAACCGAAGTCTTCCAGGCGACCGGCCCGACAAGTGGGACGTGGATTCGGGTCAAGGCTGGTGCCGACGCCGAGGGTCGCCTCCTCGCCGTGGAGGCGGAGCTCTGCTACGAGGCGGGCGCATTCCCGGGCTCGTCCGTCAACGCCGGCGCGATGTGCATGCTCGCCCCATACGACGTGGAGAACTTCCGCATCGACACCTACGACGTCGTGGTGAACAAGCCGAAGACCGCGGCTTATCGGGCCCCTGGCGCTCCGGCGGCGGCATTCGCCATGGAGTCGGTGGTCGACGAGCTATGCCGTGCGCTGAAGATGGACCCCCTCGCCTTCCGCCTGAAGAACAGCTCGCGCGAAGGGACACGCCAGGTGTCGGGCGTGCCCTTCCCGCGCATCGGCCACGAGGAGTGCGTCCGCGCAGCCATGGAGTCCGACCACTACCGGTCGCCCATCGAAGGCCCGAATCGCGGCCGGGGCGTCGCCTCCGGCTTCTGGTTCAACGGCGGGATGCAGTCGACCGTCCTCGTCGCCGTCAACCCCGATGGCACGGTCAACCTCATCGAAGGCAATACCGATATCGGCGGCACCCGCGCCTCGCTCGCCATGCAGCTTGCCGAGGCTCTTGGCATCCCGTACGAAGACGTGAAGCCGTTCGTGGCGGACACGGACTCGATTGGACATAACGACGTCACCGGCGGGAGCCGGACGACCTTCGCCACCGGTCTCGCGGTCTACGAAGCGGCGATGGACATCCGCCGGCAGATGGTCGCCCGTGCTGCTCGCATCCTGAACCTGCCCGAGGAGGACCTGGAGTACGTCGACGGCGGCGTACAGAGCAAGTCCGACCCGTCCAAGCGCATCGGGTTCAAGGAGATCGCCCGCCAGCAGGCCCGTACCGGTGGCCCCATCACCGGAAAGGCCTCCCTCGTGGCGCGGGGGGTCGGCCCCGCCTTCTCGACGCAAATTGTCGATGTCGAGGTCGACCCGGAAACGGGCAAGGTCACTATCCTGCGTTACACGGTCGTCCAGGACGCCGGACGCGCGATCCATCCCTCCTATGTCGAGGGTCAGATGCAGGGTGGGGTGGCACAGGGGATCGGGTGGGCCCTCCACGAGGAGTACTGCTACGACGAGCAGGGCCACCTGCTGAACGCGAACTTCCTCGATTATCGCATCCCCACTGCCCTCGACTTGCCGCCCATCGAGACCGTCATCGTCGAGGTCCCCAACCCCGCGCATCCGTTCGGCGTCCGTGGAGTGGGCGAGGTGTCCATCGTCCCGCCCTTGGCGGCCATCGCGAACGCGATCTACGACGCCATCGGGGTTCGCTTCACCGACCTCCCCATCTCTCCGCGCCGAATCGTCGAGGCGCTGTACGGCGGGAAGGAGGGGTAGCGGGCCCGTGCCCACGGTGAGGCTCCCAGCGCTGTTCCGCGAGCGCTGCGGCGGGGCCACGGCCGTCACGGTGGAGGGGAGCACCTTGGGCGAAGTGCTGCTGGCCCTCGACCGCCGCTGCCCCGGCATCTTCGAGCTGCTCGTCGAGGGGGGCAGCATCCGCCCCGAGCTTGCCGTCGCCATCGACGGCGAAACGGGGTCGTACCTCCTCGACGAGCCAGTGCCTCCCGGGGCCGAGATCGCCATCCTGCCGGCGATCGCGGGAGGCTGAGAATGCGGCGTGCGGACGGGCGTGCCCGCTCCGGGCTCGGATGTCGTCCCTTGCCGCCGCGCTGAACCCGCCGGCCTGCGTTGGCATGCGGTGGGGCGCCTGCGAAGGCGCTGCCGCCGGTGGGATGCGCCGGACCCGCGCCTTCCAGGGGCGGCCTCCCTGGGTCTGCTGCGCGGCTGAGGTGAAGCAGCCCATCGCCGTGTCGGAGCCGCCCTCTCCGGTTCAGCCGGACGTTCGCGGGAGCGGCGGGCGGCAGCTGGCAAGCGACGTACGGCGCTTCGGCTGCGGCCCGTGCCCGCGGCCTGCGGTACGCGCCTGGCGGCAACGACGTGCCGGGCGCGGAGGAGGAGGCCGCGGCGGTACCTGGAGCCCTCTACGCCTCGGCTTCGATGGCCCCCTCCGCGTCGGCCAAGGCCGCTTCGAGCTTCGCCACCATGCCTGGGGGAGGCTGGCTCCAGACGCCGCGCTCGGCCGCTTCGAGGAGTCGAAGGGCCATGTCGCGCAAGGCCCAGGGATTCGTCCTCGTGAGGAAGTCCCGCATCTCCCCGTCGAGGACGTACCGCTCCGCGAACGCGGCGAACTGCCAGTCGTCCACGACTCCCGCCGTCACGGCCCAGCCGAAGAGGTAGTCGGCCGTCGCTGCGAACTCCACGGCCCCTCGGTAGCCGTGCTCGCGCATGGAGGCGAGCCACTTCGGGTTCAGGACGCGGGCCCGGAAGACGCGGTCCAGCTCCTCCTTCACGCTTCGGACGCGGGGCCGTCGAGGATCGCTCGAATCGCCGTGGTAGGCTCTCGCGGGCGCGCGGCCGAGCACGCGGGAGGCCGCAACCATGCCACCCTGGAATTGGAAGTAGTCGTCCGCATCCAGGATGTCGTGCTCTCGGTTGTCCTGGTTCTGGACCGCCACGTCGATCCGACCGAGGAGTGCTCGAAAATCCTCGCGAGCGTCCGTTCCGTGGTGCCACCGGGAGTATGCGTAGCCGCCCCAGTTCACGAACGTGTCGACGACCGCCTCCAACCGGTCCCACGCGCGCTCGTCCAGGAGCTGGAGGATTCCGGCCCCGTAGACGCCGGGCTCGCTGCTGAAGACGCGGAGGCCGGCGCGCTCCCACGCCTCTTCGGGAGCGACCCCTGCCTTCTTCAGTTCCTCGGCGCGTTCCAGCCGGTGTTGCCGGATGGGATTCAGCTCAGCCGGTTCGTCGAGCGAGGATACGAGGTCCACGGCCTCGTCGAGCAAGGCGATCGCGCCGGGGAATGCGTCCCGGAAGAATCCCGAGACGCGGACCACGACGTCCACGCGAGGTCGTCCGAGCTCTTCGTAAGGGACGACTTCGCACCCGACGACGCGGCGGTTCTCCCGCTGCCAACGCGGCCGGACGCCGAGCAGCCAGAGCGCTTCCGCGACGTCCTCGCCGCCGTTCCGCATCGCGGTGGTGCCCCACATGGAGATGCCGACCGTCGTGGGTGTGCCTCCCGTCTCCCGCCGATAACGCTCCAGCACCGCTTCCGCGAGTTCGACCCCCACCTCCCAGGCGGTTGGAGTCGGGATAGCCCGGGGGTCGACGGCGTAGAAGTTCCGCCCCGTCGGCAGCGCGTGAGCCATACCTCGTGTGAGGGCACCGCTGGGGCCCGAAGGCACGTACCGGCCGGCGAGCGCGTCGACGATGTGGTCGATCTCGTCGGTCGCCCTCCTCAACGCCGGGATGAGCCACCCCGATACGAATTCGAGGACCCGCCGGATCCTGTCCCGTCCGTCCGGATTCGACGCGGGGCACACCTGGGCGATAGCGTCGTGAGCGGGAAGACCCGCCACCGTGGCTTCGAGGAGTCGGTCCGCCAGTCTGGCAGCTGCGCGCTCCGCAGCGGTGGCATCGGAGACCGGGAGCGCCGCATCGGCGCTCAGGCGGTCCCGCCAGCCCTCGGCCGTTTCCCCCTCACCGCCGTATGCGGCCAACACTGCGTCGGGAAGGCTTGGGATATCCCCGTTCGGCAGCCGCACGAGGGCACTCAGCATCGACACCAGCTTCTCGCCGGTCGGTGGCTGTCCGAGGACGTGCAGTCCGACCCGGATCGGCAGCGCACTCAGTTCGTGGGTGTAGGCGTGGATCGCCTCGACGAGGTGCGCGAACTCTTCGCCGGTCAAGTCGGAGATGGAGTAGGGCACGCCGTCCTCGTGCTCACGGGGGTCCCATTCATGCACGTGTCCGTCGCCGCTTCCCGCCGCGAGGAAGCGGTCGATTTCCCCGGCGAGGTTCGCCTGTTTCAGCACCTGCCAAATCTGACGCTGCAGGTAGGGGAGTTTTTCGGGGTCGGTCCGTTCCAGAAGGTAGTACTCATCGACGAGCCGCTCGAGGGTGGCCAGCTCTCCGTAGAGTTCCGCGTTCGAGATCGGGGGCGGCAGGTGGTCAACGATGACAGCATGAGTCCGCCGCTTGGCGGCGGCACCTTCGCCCGGTCCGTCGATGATGAAGGGGTAGACGATGGGAAGGTCGCCCACGAACAGGTCCGGGTAGCAGGTCGCCGAGACGCCGACGCCCTTGCCGGGGAGCCACTCGGCCGATCCGTGCTTTCCGACCTGCACGATGGCATCGGCCCCGAACCCGCCTGACTCCACGGGCTCCCGCAGCCACCGGTAGAGCGCGTAGTAGACGTGGGGCGGCGGGAGGTTCGGAGTGTGCGCGATAGCCGCCGCGTCCATCGAATATCCTCGCGGCGGCTGAACGGCCACGAAGACGTTCCCGAAAACCAGTCCTGCGAGCACGATGTTCCCGTCGCGGTCGACGTACCGGTCGCCTGGAGGGTCGCCCCACTGCGCCCTCATCTCCGCCTGGCGTTCCGGCGGGAGTTCCGAGAACCACGACCGGTAGCGATCGGCGGGGATACGGGCTGCTGCGCCGGCCATCGTCTCTTCGGTAAGGAAGTCCGCGTCGTAATGGCCGGAACCTAGGAGCATCTGGAGGAGCGCCTCGCCGCTCTCGGGGACGTCGCCGACCTGGTATCCCTCCTTCGCAAGGCGTTGCAGGAGGGCGACCGTCGAGGCTGCCGCATCGAGCCCTACCGCATTGGCAATCCGCGACGCTTTCGCGTGGTGGTTGGTGAGGATGATCGCCACCCGCTTGGCATTGTTCGGCAAGCGCCGCAGCCGCGCCAGGCGCATGGCCAGCCCCATCAGCCGTTCGGCGCGGTCGACTGGGACGTCCCTGACGGGAAGCCGCCGACCGCCCACCTCGACGCTCTCCTTGAAGGAGCAGGGCACCCCGATGATCCGGCCGTCAAGTTCCGGGATGGCGACCGACATCGCCACGTCCTGGGGCGGAACGCCGAGCGCCGACGCTTCCCACGCCTCCGCAGAGATCGAGACGGGGATGCCCTGAACCTGGGGGATCCCGAGCTCCTCCAGCACCCGGACGTTCCACTCCTCGCCGGAGAGGGCCTCGCCGGCGCTCCCGAGCGCGAAGGACATGGTGTTCACGACGACGTCGACGAGCGGGGCTCCTCGCTCGTCGCAGAGGAGCCGGAGCACCGCGGTCCGGCCCCGCTCGTCCGGATCGTCCTTGAGGGAGTAGCCGAACACCGGCAGGACATCGCTGCCGAGCCGCTCCCCCGCTTCGATGAGCCGGTCGAGCCAGCGTGTATCGCCGGCCAAGAGAAGCGACCGGTAGAAGAGCACGCCCACGGCCGGACGGTCGGGGTTTCGTCCCGCCTTCCATTCGTCAAGCGTCATCGTCCCCCCGCCCTTGCGATACACGCCGACGCGTGGCTGCGGCAGCGGGTCCCGATACCCCAGCCCCGCCGCAAGCAAGTGGTCGCATACGAAATGGATGAGCTCCCGGTAGTTCTCCGCACCGCCCTGCTGGAGGTATGCGCGCACGTGGAGGGCGATTGCCGCGCCGGAGGTCGAGGCTCCGATTAATTCAGGGTCCAACTCTTCAGTGCCGGGGACGGCGATCAGCCAGGTGCCGTACTCCTCGCACAACTGCACCAGCTCGTCGAAGCCGGGCACGCTCTTGGTGCCGCCGTGCACCACGAGCAGGACCACGGCCGCAGCGGGCACGAGGGTTCGGAAGAGCGCTACCGCGTCCTGCTCCCTCCGCAGCCCCGTGATGTTTCGCGTGACCAGCTCGGGCGCTCGCGGGTCCAACAGATGCCGCGCCTGTTCAAAGAGGAGGATGTCGGTATCGGAATGGGCGAGGACGACGAACTGCCCTGTCTCCGCGACATCTGCCGTGGTCTGAATCGCCTGGCTGCCCTGTCCATCGTTCCGCATCGCGGAGAACGCGAGTCGCCCGAGCTCATCGTCCGGGGGGAAGAACGTGCCCACTTGAACGAGGCGTTCGATGTAGTCGAAGAGGGCGAGGATGAGGCGGTCTTCGTTCATGGAGTGGAAGAACACCGTCCGCCCGTCGAAGAGCAGCATGCAGACGTTCGCGAGCGGACAGGGCCCAAGGCACCCGCCCATATTCAGATGAACGCGGTTGCGGAGTTTGCGTCGCTCCCACTCTTCGTGGTAGAGGGCGTAGTTCGTCGCTGGTTTCCCTTCGTCGACCCGGCCGCAGCAGCAACCGTGAGCGCAAACGAAGAGCTGCCCCAATTGCCGGTTGACGTTCACCAGCCGCCCGTCGGCCCGAATGACGATGTTCCGTCCGGCTCGGCGCCCGGTCGTCATCGGATCTTCACCTCGATGCCGGCCACCAGGAGGTAGACGGCGGTTGCTCGGGCCGCGAACGCCTGGTTCACGAGTCCCAGCGCGTCGCGGTACCAGCGTGTCAGCGGCTCGCCGGGCACAATGCCGAGCCCGACTTCGTTCGTGACCACCACAGCCAACCCGTCCCGCTTGCGCAGAACGTCCGCCACGGCGGTGGCGCTCGCAACGCAGTGGTCCACCCACCGTTCCCATTCAGCCGGCGTCCATGATTCATGGCGGCCGAACGAGAAGAGGAGGTTGGAGACCCAGAGCCCGAGGCAATCGATGAGGAGGGTAGCCGAGGACGGGGCGCGCCGGACGGCCCCGATGAGTTCGAAGGGCTCCTCGACGGTCACCCAATCCGGCGGGCGCCGGGCCCGGTGGCGTTCCACCCGCCGCCGAAGCTCCTCGTCTAGCGGGGTCATCGTCGCTACGTACCACGTCTCCCGCCCGGACGCGGCCGCCACCTGTTCCGCGAACCGGCTCTTGCCGCTCCGAGCCCCGCCTGTCACCAGGATCAGCTGCCCCTGCATGCGCTCGTGCCTCCTGCCTGCTCGATGAGCCGGAGGATCGCCTGCAGATCGATCGAAGCGCGGAGGACCGCCGCGAGACGGTCAATGGCGGCGTCCGTGTCGGGCGGCGGAGTGGGGGAGTACTGCTTCCCCCTGCTCCGTGCGATGTTCGTCAGCAGGCGCTGCCGCAGCGCGTGGTTGCCGAAGAGGCCGTGGAGGTAGCATCCGAGGACCCGGCCGTCCGGGCTCAGCGCTCCCACAGGTTCTCCGTCGGCGAGCCGAATGGCCACCTGCTCTCCGGACACCGCGGAGATGCCGGCGTGGATCTCGTAGCCCTCCAGCTCCAGCCGGTCGCAGCCCTCGAGCACGCCCGCGCTGGCCGTCACGTGAGCGGCGCTTACGCGAGTGACCTTCCGCGGCTGGAACCGGGTGGACACGTCCAGCCAACGCAACCCGTGCGAGCGACCGGACGCGCCCTCGACGCCCAGCGGGTCCTCGATTTCCGCGCCGAGCATCTGGAAACCGCCGCAGATGCCGACGATGAACGCGCCGTCGTCGCGCGCTCGCTGCAGGGCCGCCGGCCAGCCCTTCGCCTGCAACCAGGCAAGGTCATCGCGGGTCGCCTTCGTCCCGGGTAGGATCACCAGGTCCGGGGTCCCCAAGCGCGCGGGGCTCTCCACGTACCGGACTCGAACATGGGCCTCGCGCTCGAGCGGGTCGAAATCGTCGAAGTTCGCGATCCGCGGGAGCCGCACGATTGCGACATCCACTCCTGCGTACGGTCCGCCCCCATCGCTCCGGCGGTCGAGCACGGCCGAGTCCTCTTCCGGAAGGCCCAGGTCCCCGAGCCACGGGACGACTCCGACGACCGGAACCCCGGTCAAGCTCTCGATTTGCTGCGGACCGGGCGCCAGAAGCGATGGGTCTCCCCGCAATTTGTTGATGACGAACCCGCGCACGAGGGCCCGTTCTTCGGGTTCCAGCAAGTAGAACGTTCCGAACAGGTGTGCGAAGACGCCGCCACGGTCGATGTCGCCCACGATGAGCACAGGCGCGCTCGCGTAACGGGCGACCCGCATGTTGGCGATATCGCGGTCTTTCAGGTTGATCTCGGCCGGGCTACCGGCTCCTTCGGCGACGACCACGTCGAACTCTGCACGGAGCGTATCGAGCGCCTCGGCGACAATCGGCCACAGGTCCTGCTTCGCGACGTGGTAGTCGGGCGCCGACATCGTGCCGTGCGCCGTGCCCAACACGACGACTTGGGAGCGGCGGTTCCCTTCGGGCTTCAACAGCACGGGATTCATCTCCACCCGCGGGAGAACGCGGGCGGCCATCGCTTGCAGTGCCTGGGCGCGCCCGATCTCGCCGCCTCCTGGCACCACGGCGGCGTTGTTCGACATGTTCTGCGCTTTGAAGGGGACGACCCGGTACCCCTCTTGGAGGAGGAGGCGGCAGAGTCCGGCCACAAGCAGGCTCTTGCCGACCGACGAGGCGGTCCCCTGTACCATCAGCACCCTGCCCGGCGGCATCGGAGCTCCTCCATCGCTGAAATCACGCGGTCCACGTCCTCCAATCGCGGGACCGCGATGCGCACATGCGAGGGCAGGCCGAAGGAGCTGCAGTCCCGCACTGCGATGCCCCGTTCCAGCAGCCGCTTCCGCGCCGAACCCGCGTCCCCGACCTCAACGAGGACGAAGTTCGCATCGGAACCGAGTACGGCGAAGCCCGCTCGACGCAGGCCGTCCGTCAGCCGGGCTCGCGCCTCGATGATGCGTGCCACGCTCCGTCGGACGAACGCGCGCTCACGGAGCGCGCGCAGGGCCGCGGCGATGGCCGGCGCGCTGACCGACCACGGGGGCTGCTGCTCCCGCATCGCACCGATGAGGTCGGGGCTGCCGAGCGCGTAGCCCACGCGCAGCCCGGGGATGGCGTACAGCTTGGTGAGCGAACGCAGCACCACCACGCCTTCCCGCTCGAACCACCGCGAGTCCGGCACCCCGCCGAGCTCTCGGTACGCCTCGTCGATGACGAGAACGGCCCCTACCGTCCGCGCCGCGCGGCGCAGCTCCTCAAGTCGGTCATCCGGGAGGAGGTCCCCAGTCGGATTGTTCGGGCTGCAGACGAAGATCACCCCGGGCTCCGCGGACCTCGCCGCATCGATTGCTGGCTCCAGGCCGGCTCCGTCCGGGCCGAAGCAGCGTAGCTCGAGGGCGTGGACCCCGGCTGCGCGCAGGGCCCGGCCATATTCGGCGAAGGTCGGCGTTGCGACCAGGCCGGGCCTTCCCGGCGTGCCGAAGGCCCGTGCTGCCAGGAAGATGAGCTCGCTCGAACCGTTCCCTGCCATCACCATCGCCGGGGTACAACCGACGAAGCGGGCGATGGCGCGGCACAGCCGGCCGGCGTTGGGTTCTGGGTAGCGGCCCGCGTCGGCGTGGGCGGCAGCGGCGAGCACTGCTGGAGGCGGACCGTACGGGTTCAGGTTCGCGCTCAGGTCGAGCGGCAGAAGGCCGCGGGCCAGGATGGCCCCTCGTTCCCGCTCGCTCATGCCGCCGTGAACCGCCATCGTCATCGGTCCCCCCTCCATGCGAGGGCAGCCAGGCAGCCGAACGCGGCCAGCGCCGCGGCGCGCAGCGCAACCGCCCGGCCGCGACGAATGTCCTCAGGCGATGGTGGCGGAGCGTTCGGATTCAGCACGTACTTCCCGCGCTTCTCCAAGCGAACGCCAATCGCCCGCGCGCCCATTGCCATCGGCCAACCGGCGTTTGGGCTTCGCAGCCTGCGTGCCTCCGTGGCCGCGGCCCGTACATCGCGCGCAGCGACCCGTCCGGCGGCGGCGATGGCGGCTGCGGTCAAGCGCGCCGGTACCAGGTTCAGGAGGTCGTCCAATCGTGCCGACGGAGTGCCGAACCGTCCCCGCCATGGATACCCCACCATGGCGTCCATCGTGTTCGCGGCACGATATGCCAGGGCGCCGGGGAGGCCGGCGGCCACGTACCACCACCAGGCACCGATGACCCCGTCGGAGAGATTCTCGAAGAGCGACTCGACGGCCGCGGATGCGACGAGCGGGGAATCGAGATCCTCGAGCGGCCGACCGACGATTCGTCCGACGGCCCGCTTCGCCTCGTCGAGCCGGCCGCACGCTAACGGTCGCTCGACCTCCTCGACGTGCTCAAGGAGGCTTCGGAGTGCGAAGGCTTGTTTGAGCACGGCCGTAGCGAGCACTACTCCGACCCCTCGCATTGCCCGCGCAGCGCATTCGGCCGCGAGCCCGGCCACGGTACCCAGTCCCACGCCCGCCAGGGTGAAGAGGATCCCCCCTACGAACGACGCTCCCCGCCCCGCCAGCCGGCGCTCGAGTGTCCCCATGAGCCGCCCGAACAGCGCGACGGGATGGATCGCGTTCGGCAGCTCGCCGACGAGCGCATCGAGCGCGATCGCGGCGACGAAGATCACCGGCTTCCTCGGGACGTGCCTCATGCGAGCCCCCCGCTGAGGCCGTGGCGCTGGGCAATGGCGAACGCCGCCAGCATCGCGACTTCGGAGAGGGCCATCGAGGCTCCGTACCCATCGCCATTCACGCCGCCGAGGCGGCGATTGAGGAACCATCCGGTCCCGGCGGCGGCTCCGAGGCCCGCTGCCCAGGCGGATGCCCCGGCCAATCCGACGGGGAACACCCAGGCGCACAGAGCTGCGGCTGCGGCGGTAGCGGCTGTGAGCGGCGTCGCGCCTGCTGCGAATCGGGCGCCTAGCCCGTCGCTCCACGGCTTCCACCGCACCATCACCGCGACGACGAAGCACCGCGCGGAGAAGACGGCAGCCCCGATGGCCACTGCCGCATCCCGCGTTCCGAGTCCGCCCAGGCAACCGACGGCTACGAGGGTCGCAAGGATCAGCGTGACGGTGCCGAAGGTGCCGTGGTGTACGTCCGCGAGAACCGCGCGCCGCCGCTCCAAGTCAGCGCTCGAGAGCGCGGCATCGGCCGAATCCGCCAGCCCATCCAGGTGGAGTCCACCCGTGAGCACCGCCAGGCCCGCCACAGCGAGGGCGCCGCCGGCGATGCCACCCACGAGCCACATCCACCATGCCGTCTGCAGCGCCGCTGCCGCGCCGAGCACCGCCCCGACGACCGGGAACCACGGAGCAGCGCGCTCGGGCGTCCAAGGGGACTGCCCGGCCGGAGCCACGGTCAGAAATCCGAGGGCCGTGCGCAGGCCGGTCATCACAGGTTTGGCCCGTCGACTCCGGCATCTTCGAAGGTCGCCATCTCGTCCCGAATCGCAATGGCGGCATCCACGAGGTGCAGCGCGAGCGCCGCACCGGTCCCTTCGCCCAGGCGCAGATCGAGGTCGAGCAAGGGCCGCAACCCGAGTGCGTCGAGGATGTGCCGGTGCCCCGGTTCCGCGGACCGGTGTCCGGCTATGAGGCAGTGTTCCAGGCCGGGGGCAAGCCGCGCCGCTGCCAGCGCCGCCGCGCCGGCGATGAATCCGTCGACGAGCACCGGGATCCTGCGTTCGGCGGCCCCGATCATCACGCCTGCCAACCCCGCGAGCTCGAAGCCCCCGACCTTCGCTAGGACGTCGAGGGCGTCGTTCGGGTCAGGGCGGTGCAGCACGAGCGCCCGCTGGATGACCTCCACCTTGTGCCGCAGCGCCGCTTCGTCCAGCCCGGTGCCGCGGCCCGTGACCTCGCCCGCCGGAAGCTCAAGGAGCGCTGCGGTGACAGCGCTTGCTGCCGTGGTGTTCCCGATGCCCATTTCGCCCACAAGCGCAAGGTCGAGGCCCCGGCTTGCCTCTGCTGCGACGAGTTCGCGTCCGGCCTCGACCGCTGCGGCCGCCTGGGCGCGGGTCATCGCGGGCTCGATGGCCATGTTCCGAGTGCCCGGGCCGAACCGGCGTTCCACCAGTTGGCCCAGATGTCCCTCCAACGGGGTGAGCGTGCCGAAGTCGGCCACGACCACGCGCGCCCGCGCGTGACGGGCCAGCACGTTGATCGCCGCTCCCCCGGCCAGAAAGTTGCGCACCATCTGTACGGTGACGGTCTGCGGATAGAGGGACACTACTTCCTGAGCGACACCGTGGTCTGCGGCGAGCACGAACACGCACCGCTCGTGGAACTGGCACCGCGGGTTTCCGGTGATGCCGGCGAGTCGGATGGCAAGCTCCTCCAGGCGGCCGAGGCTGCCTTTCGGCTTCGTCAACTGGTCGAGCCGGTGGGCAGTCGCCTCGGCGGCAGCGGTGTCGAAGGGAGGGATGGTAAACGTCCAGTTCATCATGATTCCTTCGCCCCACTCACGTTGTTCTCCTGGTTCGACGGCGGGTCAGGGCTGGGATGCCTGACGTGAGCACCTCGTCCATCGCCAGCCACGCCCACCCCAACTCTTCGGCCGCGGTTCGAAGCCGGTTTCCCCAGGGAGGGCCGCCCGCGTCGACCACGGCCGTGATGGCGCCCGTACGTGCGAGGGCGATCGCTCCCTCCCGCGTTGCCGCGATGGCATCGACCCCGCCGTGTCCTGTGTTGGCGCGCCCATCCGAGATCACCACCGCGTAAGCTGCCCATGCCCCCTGCCTCCCTCGGTGGGCGGAGATTGCGGAGGCGGCTGCGGCGAGGCCGGCGCCGAGCGGCGTTCGTCCTCCCGTACGCGCGGCGTTCAGCACTGCCCGCGCTCGTTCGATGTTGCGGGAAGGGGGAAGGTTCAGCGTGGCTCGCTCGCCGCGGAAGGTCACCACTGCCACGCGATCTCTCCGTCGATACGCGTCGAGGAGGAACGATTCCGCGATCCTGCGCGCGGCCTCCAGCCGGCGGCGCGCTCCCATTGATCCGCTCGTATCGACGGCCAGCACGAGGAGGCTGCTGCCGGTGGACTTGCGGCGCTTCCACCGGACTTCCTGCGGCGCAATCTCCCGACGTGCGAGGCAGCGTGCTACAGCTCGAGCCCTCAGCGTGCCGGCGGCATCGAAGGCAGCCCCCGGTGGCCGACTTCGGAGCGACTCGCCCTGGGCGCGGCCCTGCCGACCCCATCCTTCCGTCCTCCTGCCGCCGACGTCCGCTACCGTGCCTCGGAGGGCCTGTCGCCACCGGGCGACGCTCGGCGGTGCTTCGCGTGGCAGTGTCATTGGTGCTCCCATGCTCTCCCCGTTCGCTTCGCGAGCTCGCCCTTCCGCGTCGGTCGGTTCGCCGCTGCGTGGAGGGTTCGGGTCCGGACTCCGCGGGGCTGGCCCGTCCGGTGCGGCTTCGGCACTGCCGTCCTCCTCGTCGGGGCCTTCGAAGCGGCGGAGCACGTCGTCGACGAGGTTCGGGTCAAGCCGAGGTTCCTCGAACGGCTGGCGCCGCTGCCGATGCGCCAAAACGAGTGGCGCGGTGCGACGGACGTCATTGGTGGTTGCCGTGCTCCGGCCATCCCAGGCAGCGAGCGCCCGCGCCGCGCGGTACAACGCCAGGTCGGCGCGAAGGCCGTCGACCCCCGCTGCGATGCACAGCTCGGCGATCGCCTCTGCGACCGCGGGGGGCACGGCCACCGCCGGGGCGTGCTCCCGTGCCGCCCGCAAGCGCAGGCGCCATCGCTGCTCCTCCTCTGCCCAAGCGCGAACGAAGCCTGCGGGGTCGGCGTCGAACGCGAGCCTCCGCCGAAGGGCTTCCTGGCGGGATGCTGCGTCAGAGATGCTCTCGGCCTCCGCCATCAGTCCGAATCGGTCGAGGAGCTGGGGACGCAGTTCACCCTCCTCCGGGTTCATCGTCCCGATGAGGATGAACCGCGCTGGATGCCTCACCGAGAGCCCGTCTCGCTCCACCACGTTTACACCGCTGGCCGCCGCATCCAGCAGCACGTCGACGAGGTGGTCCGGGAGCAGGTTGACCTCGTCGATGTACAGGATCCCCCGGTGCGCGGCAGCGAGCAGACCAGGCTCGAAGCGGAGGCGGCCCTCGCCGAGCGCTGCGTCGACCGAGATGGTCCCCACAACGCGCTCCTCGGTGGCCCCGAGCGGAAGGTCCACCACCGGGGTGGGCCGTTCCTCTGCTCCGTCCTGGTGCCGGCCTCCCGCCGGGCATTCGGGACTGCCGGGCTCGCACTGGTACGGGCAACCGGCGGCGACGGCGAGGGGCGGGAGGAGCGCGGCGAGGCCCCGGGCCGCCGTCGATTTCGCCGTTCCTTTCCCGCCACGAATGAGCACGCCACCGATCGCCGGGTCGATGGCGTTCAAGATGAGCGCGAGCTTCATCTGTTCCTGTCCGAGGATCGCCGCGAAGGGGAAGTGCGGCAGCGCATCCCGCCCGGCGAACTCAGCGTTGCTCATGGGCGCCCCCCTCTCGCTCTTCCTCCAGTCGGCCATCGACCTCCGCCGCTATCCGCTCCAGGGCTCTGAGCATCCCGTCACCGGGGTTCTCCCACAGTCCTCGCGCCGCCGCCTCGAGGAGGCGTCGTGCAATGTCCCGGAGGGCCCACGGGTTCCGCGCTTCAAGGAACTGCCGATTCTCCTCGTTGAGCACGAGCGATTCGGCCAAGGCGCGATAATCCCAGTCGTCGGCCACGTTCGCCGTGGCGTCGTAGCCGAAGAGGTAGTCGACGGCCTTCACCATCTCAGAACCGCCGGCGTGCCCGTGGTCTCGCATGGCGGCCTGCCAGGCAGGGTTCAGCACCCTCCGGCGGAGCGTCCGCTTCGTTTCGTCTCGTGCATCTCGCACCCCTGGGGCGTCCGGTCGGTAGCTCTCTCCGATCCAGGCTCGCGCCTTCCTCGCCGCGAGCTCCTCCACCACTGCAACCATCGCGCCGTGGTCCTGGAAGTAGTCGTCGGTGTCCAGGACGTCGTGCTCCTCGTTGTCCCGGTTCTTCACCACGACGTCCATTTCCGCAGCCCGGCGCACGAAGGCGGCGACCTGGGGCCCCTGGTACCGCGACCCCTGGAAGCCGTGCCCCACCCACGTGGCGTAGGCCTCGGCGAGGTCGCGACGCGTCCGCCAGTTCCCGTGCTCGATGAGCTGCGCCACGGCGTCGACGTAGGTGCCCGGCGCGGGACCGAAGATGCGCAAGCGGTCCTCGTCCCCGGCCGACGATTGGAGGTGGCGCCTGACGAAGTTCATCTCGCACGGCTCGTCCTGCGACGCCGCCAGCGCGACGGCCCGGTCGAGCAGCTCCATGACGTGCGGGAATGCGTCGCGGAAGAAGCCGCTCACGCGGGCCACCACGTCGATGCGCGGCCGGCCAAGTTCGGTGAGCGGGATTGCCCGCAGCCCGGAGACCCTCCCCGTCCCTGTGGCCCAAATCGGCTCGACACCGAGCAGCGCCAGGGCCTCCGCGATGTCCTCGCCGCCGGTGCGGATGAGGTGGGTCCCCCACATCACGATGGTGACGCTCTCGGGGTATCGCCTCTCCTCGGCGAGATACTTGCTCACCACTGCTGCCGCCAGACCCTTGCCGACTTCCCACGCTGCTCGCGTGGGGATCGTGCGGGGATCGAGGCCGTAGAAGTTCCGACCAGTCGGGAGCACATCCAGCTGGCCCCTCGTCGGCGAACCCGCCGGACCTGGAGGCACAAAGCGACCTTCCAGGGCGGCGAGAACGGCAGCAATCTCGTCGCCGCACCGCTGGAGCGCAGGCACGACCTCTGCAGCCAGCAGCCCGGCCGCCTCGCGGACCCGCTCGCGGTCGAGCAGCGCAGCCCACCCTCCGCGAGGCGTTTCGACGGCGTCCAAACCTGCCGCTCGGGCGACGGCACAAACGGCGAGCTGCTCGATCGCCGTTACGGCCTCGCCGGCTGTCACGACGGCGCCGTCCGGAGCTGCGACGCGCTCCTCTCGCGCGGCCAGAAGGTGCCGCCACTCCAGGCCAGCCTCCGCGGCCAGGATCGCATGGAGGGACGGTCGGCCATCGCGACCGACTCGCCCGACGCAGGCTGCAAGCTGGGCGAGCGCCGTTCCTCGAGGTGGTTCTCCGAGGATGTGAAGCCCCATGGGGATTTCGGCGGTTTCGAGCTCCGACAGGTAGCGGGCGACGCGGCGGGCGAATTCCTGAAGGTGCCCGGCGGCCGCTGGCGCGGGTCCGACCGCCGGGTCGTGCTCCAAACCCGCCGCCGCGGAGAGCGCCCGCAGCCGGGATGCGGCAGATTCGAAAGCAGGGTCGCCGACGTCCAGCGCGAGAACTGCCCGAGCCGCCTCCAACGTTTCCGCCAGCGGGCCATAGGACCCTGCGGGCGCCATCGGCGGGACGAGGTGGTCCACGATCACGGCGTGGGCCCGCCGTTTGGCTTGCGTGCCCTCGCCGGGGTTATTGACGATGAAGGGGTACACCAAGGGCAGATCGTTCTGGGCCACCTCGGGGAAGCAGGCGGCAGAGAGCCCAACGCTCTTCCCGGGCAACCATTCGAGATTCCCGTGCTTTCCCATATCGACCAGCGCATCCACCCCGAAGTCCTCGATGAGCCAGCGGTACACCGCAAGATGCTGGTGCGGCGGAGGCAAGTCCGGGGAGTGGTAGATGGAATCCGGATCGAACCCGAAGCCTCGCTGGGGCTGTGGTCCCACCCACACGTTGCCGAACAGGGCTCCGGGCACCGGAAGCGACGTGGCGCCCGTACAGGGGACGCCGGGAGGAGGCCCCCACTGCCGGAGTACCGCGGTGCGTGCGGACGCTGGAATGGATTCCAGCCATCTCTGGTAGCGGGAGACCTCCACCCGCCCCGGCGCCATCTCCCACCGCTCGGGGGGCTCCTCGGCGAGGTCGGGGGAGCATCCGGACCGGACCCGCGCCAGGAGCTCCTGTCCGTCGGCCGGCAGGCCCTCCACGCGGTATCCCGCCCGTTGCAGCGCCCGCAGCAGCCGCACGGTCGACTCGAGGGCGTCCAGCCCGAACGCAGCTCCCAGCCGGGATTCCCGGCCGTTCGGGCAGTTCAGGAAGATGGCGACCCGCTTCTCGCTGTTGGGCTTCCGGCGAAGCCGGGCGTGCCGAACCGCGAGGCGTGCGAGGACGCGGATGCGGTCGTGATCGACGGCTGTCGTCGCCGGGGCATCGCCGCTGCCCGGCTCGCGAAAACCTGCGAGGCCCCCGAGCACGGTCCCGTCGACCTCGGGCAGCGCGACGTGGATCACCAGGTCGGTGCCGTCGAGTCCCCGGCGGCTCTCCCGCCAGACCTCCGCTCGGGCAAGGCTGACCACTCCCTGGAGAACTGTCACGCCGCAGAACCCCAAGCCCTCGGCCGCGGCGCCGGCGCTCCGACTCCCCCGCGTGGCAGAGAACGACAGCAGAGAAATCACGCTGTCGGGCGCGGCTCCGCCTTCGAGCAGCAGCTGACGCAGTGCTCGTTCCTCGGACTCCTCGCCCTTCCGCAGCAACCCAGTGGTGAACACGGGCAGCACGTTGGCCCCCTCCTCTTCGAGCACCGCGCAGAGCGAATCCAGCACCTCCGTATCTCCCGCGAGGAGGTGGGTTCGGTAGAATACCACCGCCACCAAGGGGCGGCCGGAAACCCAGCGCGCCTTCAGCTGGGGCAGGTCGCACGGCCCGCGGGCCGCGGGATCGTAGTACCCGTGCTGCGGCATCGGCAGCGGAGGCAGGACCGGCCCCGGGGCGCCGAGGTATCGGTGTGCGAGCAGCCGGAACGCCCTGGCGAGGTTCTCCGCTCCTCCCTGGCGGAAGTACTCCCAAAGTTCGGCCCTCGCCTCTGGACCGACCGTCGCGATTCCTGAGAGATCGTCCTCCAGTGGTGGGTAGGTTCTGCCGGCAAACAGCGGGATCGCACGCTGCCTGCACGTCGATGCGAGGCTCTCTACCAGTGCAGGTGCCATCTCGCGACCGCCAAGCAGCCTGACGACCACCACCCCTGCGTCCTCGAACAGTCGTGCTGGGAGTTCCGCGTCGCCGAACCGCCCCGGCCCGATCACCTCCACTGGCGGTTCGCTCGCCGGCCACGCACCTCGGAGCCTCGCCCAAGCGGCGAGGTCCGCGTCGTGACTGGTGACGACGACGATGCGGCCGCTCACTAGAACTCCACTCCGGGCTGAGCCTTGATCCCCTGTTCGCGGTACGGGTGTTTGACGGGCATCATTTCGGTCACCAAATCGGCGGCGGCAATGAGCTCGGGCGGCGCATACCGCCCGGTCACTACCACATGAAGGAGCGGGGGGCGCTCGGCAAACGCATCCAGCGCTGCTTGCACCGGCAGCCATCCGTAATGGAGGAGGTAGGTGAATTCATCCAGAACCAGAACGTCGAGTTCCCCGGCGAGCATCGCGCTCCTCGCCCGCTCCCACTGTTCGAGGGCCAGGGAGCGTGTCCGCTCGAGGTCCTTGGACTTCCAGGTGAATCCGTCTCCAAGCGGGAAGACGGGCAGCCCGATGCGCTTCGCTGCCCGGTGCTCGCCGAAGTTCGCCGTGGGCGGCTTGATGAATTGGTAGACGGCGACCCGCATTCCCCGTCCCCACGCGCGCAACGCCATGCCGAACGCTGCCGTGGTCTTCCCCTTGCCGAGCCCGGTGTTGACGATGAGGAGGCCCTTCCGCCTCCGCGGGCCCTTGATGGGCTGGCGCTCGCTCGCCGTCATGTCGCTCTCCCCGCTCACTGCCTCACCTCGAGGTCCTGAGCAAGCGCCGCGCCTGCCAGACTGCCTCGACAACGTCCGCGGCACCCCGGAACGGTACGAGTGGCGTGACCCCTGGCCACTCGCCGGCCGCTACGACCGTCGCGAGCCCTCGTAGGACTTCCCGATGCGCATCGCGCACCCGCCCTGAGGGAAGGTCGCACGCCACGACCACGTCGGATGTTCGCGCTAGGCGCTCATGCTCCTCCCGCGCCCACCGCTCCGGCTCTCCGGCATCGGCCACGGGGAGGTAACGAACGCCCAACGCGTCGCACACGTCCCGGTCGCGGTCGCCCTCGGAAAGAGGACCGACGGAGACGCGGAATCCCGCCTGTACCAGCGAGCGGATCACGGCGGCGCCGCGCCCATGGCCCGCCACGACGTGAACGGCGGTGGCGGTGGCCGCGGTGGCGGCGGCCGGGGCCGCGGAGGGCTTGCGCTCGAACCAGATGCGCAAATCGCCCGTCACCTGGTCGCGGTAGACGAAGGCATCGACGCCGAATACGTCGGCGAGCAGCTCGCGCGTCAGGACCGTTTCCGGCTCCCCGTCGGCGACGATCTGGCCCGCCGCCACCACGACCAAGCGGTCACACCACCGGGCTGCGAGCTCCAGGTCGTGGAGCACTGCCGCGACGGCCTTTCCTTCCTCGCGGGCGAGCCGCTGGAGGAGAGCCATCAGCTCGAGTTGGTGCGCAATGTCGAGCGAGGCCGTCGGTTCGTCGAGGAGCAGCGCCCCGGTTTCCTGGGCGAGGCCGCGGGCGACATGGACCCGCTGTCGTTCGCCGCCGCTCAGCGTGGCCACCTCGCGCTCCCTGAGCTGGTAGGTGGAGGTCGCTACCATCGCCGTGCGGGCGGCGGCGAAGTCGCTCGGCCCCTCGCGGCCGAACCGTCCCAGGTGGACGTACCGCCCCATGAGCACCACCTCGCCGGCGGAGAAGCCCCGAACTGCCAGCTGCTCTTGGGGCACGAGCGACAGGTGCTTCGCGAGCTGGCGCGCAGTTGGGCGGTCGCCGAGCGTCCCCCAGCGGACAACGCCCGCAGCGGGGCGGACGGTGCCGGCGAGCAACCTGAGCAGGGTCGATTTGCCGGCACCGTTCGGCCCCACGATGCAGACGAATTCCCCCGGCCGGAGGACCAGCGTGGCGTCCCGGAGCAGCCAGCGGCCGCTCGCCCGGAACCCGGCGCCCTCCGCCGCCACCGCCGCGGGCTTCGCGTTCATCGCGGCCCGGCCAGGCGGAACTGCGGCGGGTCCGCGACCGGGAACTCCGCCGGCCACAGGATGTGCGCGAGGTGCTCGGCCGCCCGAACGTTCGCGAACGAGTTCGTCGTGTAGAGGGCCGGAGGCACCACGTATACACGGCCGGTCCGGATCGCGGGAACGCTCGCGAGCACGGGCTCCTTTAGCAGCTCGGCCTTGAACGCCTCCCCTTGTGTGGACGGCATCGGGATGATGATGACGTCGGGATTCGCAGCGACGACGGTCTCGAGGCTGATCTGCTTGTTGCCCTCGATACCGGCCTCCGCAGCGCCGTTCCGTCCGCCTGCTGCCAAGATGATGCCGTCTCCGGTCGTGCCGGACCCGGCGGCGTAGAGAGAGGTGTACTTCGTGAGGCTCACAACCACGGGCTTCGAGGAGTCCGGCTTCTTGCCCGTGACCGCCACGAGCGCGTCATACCGGGAGGCGACTTCGTCGGCGAGTGCGACGGCCCGCTCCTCTTCGCCGTAGATGTAGCCGAGGAGCAGGATTGCGTTGATGCGTCCGGTGGGCGTCGGGTCGAGGTCGAGTTGGATGACAGGGATGCCCGCGTTCTCGATGGCTGCGACCAGCTCTGCCCGCTGGGTCGGCGTGGCGATGACGAGCTCTGGGTTCAGCCGGATCACCGCTTCAGGCTCACGCGCGACCGTGGGAAGCCCTTGGACATGGGGTGCGAGGAAGGAGATGTCCGGGTTCTTCGTTGCCGAGCCGACACCCACGACCCGCTCGATCGGCACCAGCGAGAGCGTGATCTCGTCGATGCCGGCGGACATCGTATGGATGCGCTGCGGTTTCTGCTGGATGGTCCGTTCTCCGTTCAGACCGGTCACCCGGCGAGGCCAGCCGAGGTTGCTGGGGTCGACGATCCCCGGGACGCCCTTCAGCCGCTCTCGGATGGCGGCCTGCGGGTCAGCGGTCGGCGTGGGCGAACTTTCCGGCCCCGCGGTACCGGCCGCCGTTGTCGCGGACGTTGGTGTAGCCAGTGCGCCGTTGTCCTCGTCGGCGCCGCATGCGCCGCCGACGAGGGCGAGGAGTGCCGCGAGCAGGAGCCCAACCGTCAGCCAACGCCTGCCAAATCGAAAACGCATACGACCAACCTCAGAAGGAATTTGAGAGACTGGAGCTGCGTCCCTGCCGAAGCAGTAACAGGGCGAAGACCGGCGCACCACAGAGTGCCGTGATCATTCCCACCTGGATCTCTGCGGGCTGCGTCACGGACTTCGCAAACGTGTCCGCTAACAGTAGGAAGACAGCACCAGTGAGGCACGAACCAGGTAGCAGAATACGGTTATCGGGCCCTAATACTAAGCGTACAGCATGCGGAACTATCAGGCCAACGAATCCGATCGTTCCGCTAACGGCCACTGCTGAGCCAGTTGCCAGTGCGGCTAGTCCAAGCAGTCCAAAACGGACTCGCATCACTTCGACGCCGCTGCTACGTGCCGTCTCATCCCCCAACATCAGCAGGTTTAAATCTCTTCCGAAAAGACAGATCGCCGCGGATGCCACGATGATCGGCACAGATACCGCACGAACGTACTCCCACGAGGCCCCCGAAAACCCGCCCGCCAGCCAGTAGAGAATCCCGCGCAGTTCTTCGTCACGGGGCACGACGGCAACGATCACGGACATGACCGCGCCGAGGAAGGAACTCACGGCGATACCGGCCAGCAGGAGGCCGATCATCGACCCTCTGCCGGCTGCCGCGCCGAGGAGCGTGACGAGGAGCACGGCGCCCATCGCGCCGGCGAACGCGGTCGCAGGTACCGTCCAGATCGATGCCGCGCGCAGTCCGAAGGCGATGGCGACGACCGCGCCTGCGGCCGCTCCCGCCGACACACCCAGCAGCCCCGGGTCGGCCATGGGGTTGCGGAAGAGCGCCTGCATCGTAGCACCGGAGACAGCGAGCGCCATGCCGGTCAACATCGCGGCAGCCACGCGGGGGAGGCGAAGCTGCTCGATGACCAGCCGTTCCCGCTCCGACGGAGCCCAGCGGTCCACCCCCGCGTACGAGAGGAACGTCCCCGCAACGTCCTGCCAGGGGATGGGCATGGGGCCGGTGGCCGTGCCGAGCAGCGCGGCGACGACGAGGGCTGCGCTGAGGAGGACGACGGCGAGGAGCGGGCGGCGTGCCGTCCGGACCGAAAACCTTGCGCCGAACTCCGAAGGGACTATCCGTGCCAGCGGCCGGCCCATGCCACTTCTCCATCGTCGTCACGCCGTCCGCCCAGGAGGACGCGGACCGTTGCGTGAGCGCCGGGCGGCATGTGCCGGCCCAGAGGCACACGGGGCCTTGGGAGCCGCCCCCATCTACGGGACAACGAGAAACCCCTCCCAACGGAGGGGCATCGCTCCCAAGACGCACGAGTGCAGAGTGCGCCTGACAACGTGCCCACTACCCGTCCTCGCGGGCTAGACACTAACGCCGGCGGCGACCTGGCTTACCACCTGCGGCGCGTTGCCGGAGCCGCGGTGGATCACAGTTGCGGGACAGCCCCGGATTCTCACCGGGTTCGCGCCAAGCGTCGCTGGAAGGGTAGCAGCGCCTCGACACCGGCGCAAGGCGAGGTGACCGCCGCCGGCTGCGGGGCAGACGTTCGTGCCCTCAGCGGTGCCGCAGCGCCACCGACTTAGTGAGGTGGGGCGGACTCGCATCGGTCCCTGGGCTCGGAGGCCCATTGAACACGCTCGGCCGCGCTCCCCGCGGCGGTGGCCGTCCCGCCGTCGGCTCTCATTCGCCTCCCGCTCCCGAGTCTCTCCTCGTGGCGCCAAAGTGGCGTCCTTCAAGTTCGGACCGCGACCCTCGCTGCTTCCTGGGGCGGGACGAGGCTGGGGGCGCCGTTTCGGAGTGCCCGCCGGCCCGTTACTCCATCTCCCCCCACGTACGCCCCTGTTTCACGTCGACCTTCAGGGGCACGCGGAGTTCGGCCGCCTTCGGCATCAGCTCCTCGCAGAGCGACCGGATCTCGGCCACCTCCTCCGCGGGGCATTCGAAGATGAGCTCGTCGTGCACCTGGAGGATCATGCGCGAGCGCAGCCCCCGTTCGCGGAGCGCCGCATCCACGCGGACCATGGCGAGCTTGATGATGTCTGCCGCTGTCCCCTGGATCGGCATGTTGATCGCTTCCCGCTCGGCGGCGCTCCGCACCTGGAAGTTCGTGCTGGTGATCGCCGGCAAGTAGCGCCGTCGCCCGAAGATGGACTCGGCGTAGCCATGCTCGCGCGTGAAGGCGAGCGTCCGCTCCTGCCACTCGCGGATCTTCGGGAAGTTCTCGAAGTACTGGCGGATGAAGGCCTCGGCCTCTTCCCGTGACATCCCGGTCCGGCTGGCGAGGCCGAACTCACCCATCCCGTACGCGATGCCGAAGTTCACCATCTTCGCCGTATCGCGCATCTCCCGTGTGACCTGCGCGGGGTCGACGCCGTAGACCTTCGCCGCCGTCGCCCGGTGGATGTCCTGGTCGGCGAGGAAGGCAGCGATGAGCCCTTCGTCGCCGGTCACGTGGGCCAGGACGCGCAGCTCGATTTGCGAGTAATCGGCCGCCACCAGCCAGGGGTCGTCGAATCCGGCGGCGATGAACGCCTTCCGGATCTCCCTCCCCAGCTCCGTCCGCACGGGGATGTTCTGGAGGTTCGGATTGGTGCTGCTCAGCCGGCCCGTGGAGGCCACGGTCTGTTGGAAATCCGTGTGAATCCGGCCGTCTTCGGCAACGGCCTCGGGGAGAGCGTCGAGGTAGGTGGACTTCAGCTTCGTGAGCTGCCGGTACTCGAAGATGAGGTCGATGACAGGGTGTGCGCCCCGCAGCGCCTCGAGCGCCCGCTGGTCGGTGCTGTAGCCGTAGGCCGTCTTCCGGCTCTTCGGAAGCCGCAGCTCGTTGAAGAGCACATCGCTGAGCTGCTGGGGGCTCCCGATGTTGAACTGGTGCCCGACCGCCTCGTAGATCTGCCGCTCCACGCGAGCGATGTCCCCGGCCATCCGCCGGGAGAGCTCGCGGAGCACGCGCACGTCGACGGCGACGCCGGCCTTCTCCATTCGGAAGAGCACGGGAACGAGTGGCATCTCCATGGTGGCGAAGAGCGCCCACTGGTTCCGCTCGCGGAGGTCGTGCTCGAGCAGGGGACGAAGCCGCAGGGCCACGTCCGCCTGCTGACAGGCGTGCTCCGCCACCACCTGCGGCTCGAGCTGGGCGAGCGGCGTCGCCCGCCGGCCCGTCCCGGCAATGGCGGCGAGGTCGGTGAGGCGGATGCGCAGCCGCTCGTTCGCCAGCGTCGGTAGGTCGGGAGCGGTCGACCCCAGGAGGAAGCGGGCGATGTCCGTGTCGAACTCCAATCCCGCGAGGGCAATCCCCATGCGGTCCAGTTGGTGCATGAGGTACTTCAGCCCGTGACCGATTTTGCCGACCCGCTCGGATTCGAAGGCCGGCGCGAGCGCCTGGCGGAAGGCTGCTGCCGAGGGCTGCCAGAACTCGCCGTCGAGCCGCGGCGCGTGCCCCATCGGTACGTACCAGGCTTCGCCCGGCCGAAGGGCGAAGGCCACTCCCAACAGGAGCGGATGTGCGCTGTCGCCTGCCGTGGTGAGGCTCACGGCAGCGAAGCGCTCGGCCTCGGCCAGCCGCGTGCCGAGGGCGCGAAGCTCTTCCTCCGATGCCACGATGCGGTACGTCGTGGGGCCAGTGACGGCCTCGACCGTCGAGCGGGCGCCCTCGCCCAACAGCTCTGCCAGCCGCTGGGCGAGGACACGGAACTCCAGCTCGCGGAAGAGCGCTTCGACGCGCTCCCGGTCGAAACCGCCGAAGCGGCACGCTTCGAGATCGAACTCCACTGGCACGTCGGTGCGGATGCGCACGAGCTCCTTGTTGGCCAGGGCGCGCTCCCTACCTGCCAGGAGCTTCTCCTTGAGCGCCCCCTTCACCTCGTCGATGTGCTCGTAGATGGCCTCGACGGTCCCGAAGCGCCGGATGAGCTCCGCCGCCGTCTTCTCTCCCACGCCGCGGATCCCCTCGATGTTGTCGCTGGCGTCCCCCTTCAGCGCCTTGAAATCCACCATGTAGGGCGGGCTGAAGCCCCACCGCTCGATCACCTTCTGCTCGTCGTAGATGACCGTGTCGCGTTGGTAGGGCCGGAAGAGGAAGAGCTTCACCTTCGGGCCAACCAGCTGCACGAGGTCCGTATCGAGGGTGGCGATGTACGTTTCGATTCCCCGTTCGCTCGCGATGCGTGCGATCGTCCCCGCCACGTCGTCGGCCTCGAACCCGGGCACTTCGTAGATGGGGATGCGGAACGCCTCCAGGAGCTGGCGCACTCGCTCCATCTGGGGCAAAAGCTCCTCCGGCGTCTCCCGTCGCGTCGCCTTGTACGCCTCCTCCGCTTCGTGCCGGAACGTCTTTCCTCCCGCGTCCCAAGCCGCGCAGATGTGCGTCGGGCGCAGCTCGGACAACACACGGATGAGCGTCTCGGCGTAGCCGTATACGGCGTAGGTGAGCTCCCCCTTCGAGGTCATGAGGGGGCGTTCCATCTGCTGGAACGCGAAGAAGGCGCGGAAGAGGATCCCGTGCGAGTCGAGGATGACGAGGCGCGGCTGCTCCCCGGCTGCCATGCGCCGATGATAGCTTGCGCCCGGCCTCCCGGGCACGCTGCTGTGGCGCGTCCGTCCGAGTCCGAGGCGATGGGCGTGCGGAGCGAGAAATCCTCGCATTCGCAGGGTCCGCGGAAAGCCCGCGTCGGATAGTTATCCCCCTCCCGTTCCGGGTCCGAAGCCGTGGGCACGCAGCTACAGGGGTGGAAGCCGTCACGGTGTACGTATGGAGGCGACGGCGGCTCGTCGAAGGCGAGACCACACGGAAGAACCTGCGCAGCGTGGCGATGGACATCGACCTGGACCGAAAGGGTTACCGCGGGGTTCGCCTAGGCTCTGGCGCGGCTGAGGAGAGATTGCGGTGAGCGAAGCGGATTGGGAGTCGGTGCGGGTCATCGAGCAGCCGGCGGGCTGGAGCGTGAAGGAGGGACGAAGATTTCGGTGCCCGAGGGGATATTGAAGATGAGCCTCGATAGGCCAGCGCTCTTCCCCTGCGGTCACCCTGCCCTTCTCCTCGGGTTTCGAGTTGCAGTGAGAGGAAGCGGATCCCGAACGGCCGTGCGCTTCGCGAAGAACAGCGGCAATTTATCGTTTTTGAGGATTGGCGGGACGCCACCATGGCGGTACGGTAGTCGCGGCTCGCTTCGAGCCTGAGGAGCGGACCGGGTGGAAAGGAGGACCGAAGCCATGGCGGTGTATGTTTGGAGGCCGCAGGTCTTGGCGGCAGTGGTGACGCTGCTGGGGGCGGGGGCGGGCGCCGGGGTGGTGATTGCCACGAGCGGGCACGAGGAGGGTGGGGCGCCGGCTATCGAGGTGCCGGTGGTGGAGCGGACGTTCTCTCCCTCGGAGGAGGAGTTGGGGAAGGTTCGGGCGCTCATCGATGCGGATGGGCGGGTGGCGAAGGTGAGCGGGGGCCAGCCGTACGAGATCGCGCTTGCCGTCGGGGAGGAGCGTTCGGATGGGACCAGGGTGGTGAGCGTGGAGGTGGTGTGGGAGAGACCGGTGACGACTCGTGGTCCGTGGATGAGAGCGGTATGTCGTGGGACTGTGCTACTGGAGGGCGAGAGCACGTGGAAGAATCTCCGCAGTGTTGCGGTAACGATCGACCTTACAAACGGAAGAATAAGAGGTGTTGCGCCAGGTCACTGGGCCATCATGGAGCTGGGTGGAGAAGCGGAGCCCAGCGAGGATGACTGGGAAACGGTACGCGTGCTCGATCAGCCGGAGGGCTGGAGCGTTAAAGGCGGGCGGGAGTTCGAATGTCCTGATGGTTACGAAGATGAGTCGCAGTGATCTTGCATTACTGATGGTCGGGGTGCTCCTCGTTGTAACCGGCTTCGTTGCAGCGGGCCTCTCGCCCCTGGCTGGTGAGCGGTCGGCTAGGGCTTGGACCGCTTCGAACCTGTAGCAGGTAAGCGCTGGCAGCGAGGATTGGTGGTACAATTACGACTTCAATTCCCGATCAGCGTACGCCGCTAATGTCGACTGGCCGATAAGGTGGCTCTTTGCCGGCTATGCAGAGGTTGACTACGTCAAGGATCGCATCGACGGCTGTGGCGGTGACCCGTCGATGACGCCGTGTCTCGGTACCTCAGGCTCCCGCAAGGCGTTCTTTGGGGTAGACAGTGGGTACTCATACTGGGACCAAGATGGCGGCAGAAAGGCAGGAAGTAGCTGCTCGGCGGATTACCATATCAGGCTCTATGCGCGATCGGATGCGGACCAGAACTACAGTCCTGTTCTTGGCTTTTACGTTCTTGCATCTGCACATCTTGACGTAGAGTGGTTAGGTGGTTCTTGGTGCGACAATCGATATTACAGCACCGAAGCGACCCAAGCCTGGTTCGATGCTCGGGCGAGGGCTGTGCCGGGATGGACCGTAGCGTCGAACGTTTCGAACTGGCTCAACTATGAGCCGACCCGCTGGGCGGACAGCGCGCACTTCGTCGAGAGCGACGGCTACGCGACGTACGTCACGGTGCGATGAGGTGGGTCCTTGCGGCGGCAGTGGTCGGGGTACAGGCTGTGCTCGGGGCTGGGAGATGGGAATCGGCATTGGCGGAAGTGCCATACGTCGGGGAGGGGTGGCACACCTTTGCGGAGTTGGGGTGGCGGGAGGACGCACTCGTGGACGGGTCCGGGACGGAAGCGATGCTGACGTTCCGGTTGCCGGAAGGCATCTCTCAGGGAGAGCCTCTTTGGTACGGCGTCAAGATCGTTGCGGAGCTCGAGGTAGACCTAAGCCGGGGGGACCACCTCAACCTCCTCGTGCGCTGGAACGAGGAGCCAGTGGTTTGGGTCCAGCTCGAACAGGAACCGTACGACGTAGTCGGCGGTTTCGTGTGGAAGATGGTCGACCACGTGTACGACGCATCCGGAAGCTACGAGCTAACCGATCGCATCACGCTCGAGGCATACAACGTCCCGCCTATCCATGCTGTTGGAGATGGCGGCGTGACGACCCTGCGCATCGGATTCGACATGAGGATGGCGCCGGGAGCGAACGTCAGGGCTGTCATCTCGAAAGAGTCGGCCGTCTTCGGCACCAGGTGGGACCCCGCCGACATCCGCGGCAATGCCCACCTCGAGGTCGACGGGTCGCGCTTGCGCGTTCGCTTCGAAGGCAAGAATTACGGTTGGCAGGCTCCAAGGTTCCGCGTAGGCGCGGTGGTGTCCTTCCCGAACGGCCAGGTGAGGGAGTTTTGGGGGCCAGATCGGGGCCCGGTGGAGCCATTGGCGAAGGTGAAGGTCGAGGAAGCGTGGGAGCTCGGAGAGCCGCCGCACGACGCGATGGTGCTGACGGACTGGGGCACGGGCAGCCGACCGTACGACGTGTGGGATCGGCAGCGCGGGAGATGGTACAAGCGTTCGGCGATCCTCTGGGTCGCGATTTCCGGAGTGGCAATCGTTCTCGGTTGGGTCCTCATCTCCAGTGCGCTTCGACGAGGATACGCGCTCCAGATGCGGAGGCCCCGATGGCCGGCGCGGCGGGTCACGGTCGCACTCGGCGCGCTCATCGTGGTTTGGGTTGGAGCCGCGGTGGCACTCCTCCATTTTGTCCGGGACGAGAGCGAAAGCCTCGGACCTGTACCCTTCGCGACGAAGCGTCCGATGCCCGCGTTGGGACCAGCTGCGGTAGAGCCGTATCTGGAAGCGATCGTGACGATTCCACGCCTGAGGGAGCTGGCGGGAGAACGGTCATGGGAAGTCGAATCGGCCATGTTCGTTACGAAGGGTGGGGCGCCCGTCGGCGTGATGGCGGTCTTGCGGCTCGACAAGGGCATCCCCCGCTCGGGGCCTTGGCTCTTTGGAGCGTGCGGAGCGCGTGAGCTGCCGCTGCGGCAAGGAGGAGGACCAGACGAAATCGTGGAAGGCGTGGTCGTGTTCCGCTCGACGAGGGATGACCGGCCGGTGTACCTTCTCCCCCTGCTGCACGGACAAGGCGCGAGCGGCTTCATTCTCCCTTGCCAGGTGGAGTTGGATTGAGGGACATGTGTGATGGGGGCGGACGAATTCAGGCGTCGATGGCAACAGCTTTCCGAATCATGTGCTCATGTGTCGCGCTTATCACCAAGGACTACGCAGGCGGTCGTTGGCGTCGCTCTTGGATTCACCGACAAAGAAATAGCAGATGCTTTGTTCGTGACAGAATCCACTGTGCGATGCCATATACGTCGGTTTTGGGAAGAGGTGCTCGATCCGAACGGGCTCCCAAGGAAACGGACAACTATCACTGCCTGGGTGTGGGCCCATGCTTCGTGTTGCGCAACACAGATAGTCGCCCATCTCGAGTCTGGATCTTGATGTACTTCCCAACACCTTCATGCGGGACGGTCGTCATTGGGCTCGACAACGCTTTGCGAGCGTCGCAATGGCAAGCTCCACGATGACAGAATCCATGGCGGTACACGCGTGGAGCGGCAGTGGTGACGCTGCTGGCGGCGGGGGCGGGCGCCGGGGTGGCGATTGCCACGAGCGGGCACGAGGAGGGTGGGGCGCCGGCTATCGAGGTGCCGGTGGTGGAGCGGACGTTCTCTCTCGGAGGAGGAGTTGGGGAAGGTTCGGGCGCTCATCGATGCGGATGGGCGGGTGGCGAAGGTGAGCGGGGGCTAGCCGTACGAGATCGCGCTTGCCTCGGGGAGGAGCGTTCGGACGGCACGCGGAGGACCGAAGTCCGATGTGGGACTAGGCTGTGACATCGTGTGGTCCTGGGGCCTGCACGCTCGCCGTGGCATGCCCCCCCATCGTTGGTGAGTCGACCTCGAGCAAGCTTCGAAGTGTTTCGTCGAGGTCGAGCCGAGTTCCCGGGAGTCAGCGCCCCTGGAGCTCGACGTACGAGCTTGGCGCGGAACCGAGCGGCGCGCTCGGGTCTGTGGCCCCAGGCGACCCTCCTACGCCCGTCCTCGAGCAGCCTCCTGGCCGGTGACTCGGACAACCGGAAAAACAGGCCAGGTGCGCGGAAGGGGACGCGAGGAATCCCTCATTGAACCGGGCACCGAGTTGCCTCGGTGGGGGCGCGCGTGCCCTGGACGCGGCTGGCGCGGGGCGGATATCGTGAGGCGCGACCGAAGCATCGGAGGAGCCCCGTGGACTTCCGCCTCACTCCCGAGCAGCAAGCCTTCCAAGACGAGGTGATCCGCTTCATCCAGCACGACCTCCCGCCCGGCTGGAACGAGGAACACGAGAGCCTCGAGGAGCGCATGGCGATCGAGCGGCGCATCATGAAGCTTTTGGCTGAGCGGCGCTGGCTCGCCCTCCCCTGGCCGAAGGAGTACGGCGGCCTGGGCGCCACGCCCATCGAGCAGCTCATCTTCAACGAGCAGATGGCCTACCACGGTGTTCCCGGCTACGTGAACATGGGCGTCGCCTGGGTCGGGCCGGTCATCATGCTGTACGGCACTGAGGAGCAGAAGCGCCGCTTCCTTCCCCGCATCGCCGATGGCACCGACATCTGGTGCACCCTCTACTCCGAACCGAACGCGGGTTCCGACCTCGCCGCCCTGCAAACCCGGGCCGTGCGCGACGGCGACGAGTACGTCATCAATGGCCACAAGATCTGGACCTCGTTCGGCCACTACGCCGACTGGGGGTGGCTAGCGGCTCGCACCGACCCGAACGCCCCGAAGCACAAGGGGATTTCCACCTTCGCGGTGAAGATGGACAGCCCTGGCATCACCGTGCGGCCCCTGGTCAACATGGCGGGCACCCACGAGTTCAACGAGGTCTTCTTCGAAGACGTCCGTGTTCCCGCCGAAAACCTCGTTGGCGAGGAGAACCGTGGCTGGTACAACGTGGCCGTCGGCCTCGACTTCGAGCGCTCATCCATCGGCGCCACCTCCAACGCCCGTCGCATGGTCGATGACATCGTCGCACTCCTCCGCGAGCGCCGCCGTCGTGCGCCCGACGTCATCCGTCACCGGGTGGCCGACCACGCCATCGCGGTCCAGGTGCTGCGGGCACTCGCCTACAACATCGCCAGCATGCAGACGAGCGGCCTCGTTCCGACGAAGGAGGCACAGATGGCGAAGCTCTTCGGCGCCGAGCTGAACCAGCGCGTGGCCCAGACGGCCTTCCAGGTGTTCGGCATGGAAGGGCAAGCGGCGTGGCGGGGCACTCCTGCCGACCGCGCCCAGTACCGGCTGTTGCGGAGCGTCGCGAACACCATCGAGGGCGGAACGAGCGAGATCCAGCGGAACGTCATCGCGACCCGAGGGCTCGGGCTTCCGCGCGAGTAACGGCTGCCGCGAGGAGCTTCGCCGGACGCTATACTTCGCCTGTCGCGAACCGCCACCCACTGGAAGGGGAACCGCTGTGGCTCGTACGGTCCTCCGCACGCCCTTGTGCGACCTCCTCGGCATCGAATATCCCGTCATCCTCGCTGGCATGGGACCCGTCGCCGGTGGCATGGAGCCCGTCGCCACCGCCGAACTTGCCGCCGCCGTTTCCAACGCCGGCGGTCTCGGCATGATCGGGGGCGCCGGCTACCCGCCCGAACGCCTCCGCGAAGAGATCCGTCGCGTCCGCGAGCTCACCGATAAGCCCTTCGGGGTCGACCTCCTCCTCCCCTCCGACGTCCTGGCCGCCTCCGATGGCGGTGAGCGGCTGCCTGCCGACCCGCGCTCCCTCATCCCCCAGGAGCTGGTCGAGGCCGTCAAGCGCCTCGCCGCCGACCTCGGCATCGAATACGTTGAGATGCCTCGCGAGCAGGCTCGCCCGCGCCGCGGCGTGATGGACATCCGCGGTCAGATGGAAGTCGTCATCGAGGAGAAGGTACCCGTGTTCGCCTCCGGGCTCGGAAGCCCCGCGCCGTGGATCGAACGGCTGAAGGCGAACGGCACCAAGGTCATCTCGCTCGTCGGCAACGTGAAGGCGGCCAAGCGGGTCGCGGCGGCCGGCGTCGATATCGTCGTCGCTCAGGGTACCGAGGCCGGCGGTCACACGGGGCGCGTCGCCACGCTCCCCCTCGTCCCGCAGGTCATCGATGCCGTGGCGCCGACGCCCGTCGTTGCTGCCGGCGGCATCGGCGACGGCCGCGGGCTCGCCGCCGTCCTCGCGCTCGGCGCGATCGGCGCCTGGGTCGGCACCGCCTTCCTTGTCGCCGACGAGGCGAATCAGCCCGAGCTTCAGAAGCAGCGCATCCTCGCTGCGACCGAAGAAGATACGCGCGTCACGCGGCTGTATTCCGGAAAGCCGATGCGGAACATCACCAATCCGCTCATCGAGAAGTGGGAGGAAGCGGGACTCCGGGCCCTCCCTATGGGGCTCCAGGGGCTCCTCATCCAAGACCTCATGTACTCCATCCGCCGTGCCGGCCGGAACGAACTCCTCATGAACGCTGCCGGCCAGATCGCCGGCCTCCTGACACGCAGCCGTCCCGCGGCGGAAATCCTCTACGATATGGTGACCGAAGCGGCCGACATCCTCGCCAACCGTCTGCCGAAGACGGTCACTGCGGTTCCAGGGGACGGAGCATGACCGACCTCGCCCTCGATGGTGTTCGCGTCGTCGAATTCTGCGACGAGATCGGTTCGTACTGCGGCAAGCTGCTCGCCGACCTCGGCGCCGACGTCATCAAGGTCGAGCCCCCCGGGGGCGGCTGGCAGCGGCACACGCCGCCCTACTTCCGCGATGAAGAGGGCGTCGACACCAGCCTCCAGTTCTGGGTGCACAACACCTCGAAGCGCTCCGTCGTCCTCGACCTGGAGACCGACGAGGGGCGGTCCCTCGCGCGGCGCCTCGCGCTCACGGCGCACATCGTGCTCGAGGACTTCCCTCCCGGATACCTCGCGACGCGTGGCTTGGGCTACGAAGAGCTGCACGCGGAGAAGCCGTCGCTCGTCTACACCTCCATCACCGGCTTCGGCCAGTTCGGCCCTCACGCCCAGTACGCCTACAGCGACATCGTCGGTCAGGCAATGGGCGGGGTGATGACCTTGGCCGGCGAGCCCGAAGACCCGCCCAACATGATCGTCGGCAACCAGGCCAACATCTGTGCGAGCATCGATGCCGCCCAGGGGACGCTTCTCGCCCTCCTGTACGCGGAGCGCACCGGGAAGGGTCAGCATGTCGATGTTTCGGCCCAAGAAGCCATCTCCATGGCCCAGGAAACGGCGATGCAAACCTGGGACCTGCAGAAGCGGAACCGTGTCCGAACGGGCGAAAAAGGCATGATTCCCGTGTCGCTTCCTGGCTGGGGCGTTTACAAGGCGAAGGACGGTTGGGTCCAGCTCATGGTCCTCGCTCCTGCCGGCAAGGATTTCCCCGCCCTCGTCGACTGGATGCGTGAGCGGGGAATGGCCGCCGACCTCGACCAGGAACCGTACGCCAGCCTCTGCTCTCAACTCAGCATGCCGTTCGTGACTCAGGTGATGATGAATCCCGAGAGCGCCATGTCGGTCATTCCCCACCTCGTCCACATCAACGAGGTCGTGAAGGCGTTCATCGCCACCCTGGGCGCCGTCGAGGCGTACGAAGAAGGGCAGCGCCGCCAGCTGCTCGTCGGGCTCGTCTCCACGCCGAAGGACTTGGCCGAAAATCGGCAGCTACGCGCTCGGAACTGGTACCGCAGCGTGGAATTTCCTGACCTCGGCGCAGTTGTCGAATTCCCCGGCCCGCCCTACCGCTTGTCCGAAACCCCGGCCCGCATCGGCCGGCCGCCGCGGCTCGGGGAACACACCGAAGAAGTCCTCGCCGAGCTCCGCTGAGGGGGTGATCGTTATGGCCGACCTTCCGCTCGCCGGCATTCGCGTCGCCGACTTCTCCTGGTTCGGCGCGGGCCCGATCGCGGGCCAGACCCTCGCGGCCTTCGGAGCCGAGGTCGTCCGCGTCGAGTCGGAGGCGAAGATCGACTCTCTGCGGGTCGTCCAGCCCTTCGCCATGAACCCGGACGGTACGTACAAGACCGGCTACAACGTCTCGGGCTATTTCAACAACTTCAACGCTGGGAAGCTCAGCATCCAGCTCAACCTGAACACCGAGAAGGGTCAGGAGCTCGCGTACCGGCTCATCGAGCGCTCCGACATCTTCCTGACGAACTTCACCCCGCGCGTCATCGAGAAGTGGAACCTCCGGTACGAACAGATCCGCCAAGTGAACCCGCGGATCATCGCCGCCTACGCCCCGATGCAGGGCCTCGAGGGCCCTCATCGCGACTTCCTCGGCTTCGGCGCCGTCCTCACGCCGGTCACCGGCATCAGCGAGCTCTCCGGATTCCCTCACCGCCCGCCCATCGGCGTGGGGACGAACTACCCCGACTACGTCGTGAACCCTGGCCACACGGTCGTGGCCATCCTCGCCGCACTCCGCTACCGGGAGCGGACGGGCAAGGGGCAGCTCATCGAGCTGCCTCAGATCGAGTCGGTCGTCAATGTGCTCGGAACGGCGGTGCTCGATTACCTGGCCAACGGGCGCGTCCAAACACGAGCAGGGAACCGCCATCCGACTGCCGCTCCTCACGGGGCCTTCCGCTGCAAGGACGACTTCGACTCCATCAACTCTCCCGACCGCTGGGTTGCTATCGCCTGCCGAACCGAGGAGCAGTGGCGTGCCCTCTGCGCCGCCTTCGGCCACCCCGAAGTCGCCGACGACCCGCGCTTCGCCACCCTGGCAGCACGCAAGGCGAACGAAGAAGAACTCGAGGCCCTCGTCGGGAGCTGGACGCGGGAGCGCAAGGCGGAGGACGTCATGGAGCTCCTCCAGGCCCACGGCGTGCCCTGCGGCGTCGTTCAGAATGCGCAGGACCTCCTGGAGCGCGACCCTCACATCAAGGCGCGTGGGTACTACCAGTACCTGGATCACCCCGAGACCGGCCGTTCCGCGTACGACGGCCCCGTCGCACGCCTCTCGGAAACGCCGGGGTACCACCGCTCGCCCGCGCCGCTCCTCGGGGAACACACTTGGGAGGTCTGCACTCGCATCCTCGGGCTCTCCGAGGAGGAGGTGGCCGACCTGTTGGCCGAGGGCGTCCTCACCTGAGCCCCGGCTACCGGGCTCCTCGGCGAGGTCGCCCGGGCTCGGGAGCCGAAGCGGCGACCACGGTCTCCCTCGTGGTCCTGTGTAGTCCCGGCATCGAGCCAGGGCGGGCGGCTCCCTGGCGCGGAACGAGGAGTGCGTCGAGCTGGCGTCGCGGAGCGGGCACCGTGGACGGCGCCTGGTTCGGGTCGAGGCCGCGACACGCGACCGACTCTCGGAGTGGCTGCGCTTGGCGAGCCGAGGCGCGCCGCCCTCGAGCTAGGACCACGCTCCTACCCGCCGGCGTTCCCACCGCCCTCATCCTGGGCTGCGCGAGGGCTTCCCCGATGACGCCGAGCTGATAGCATGCGCGCAGTTCCGCATGGAGGACGGGTATCGTGAGCACGCTCATTGTCGTTCTCGTAATCGTCGGGGTTGTCGTCCTGCTCGCGCTCTGGTTCGTCGCGATGTACAACGGCCTCGCCCGGGCGCGCTTGCGCGTGCAGGAGGCGTGGTCGGGCATCGACATCCAGCTCCGGCGTCGGGCGAGCCTCATCCCCAACCTGGTCGAGACGGTGAAGGGGTACGCTGCTCACGAGCGTGAAGTCCTGGAGAACGTGACCAGGGCTCGGGCAATGCTCGAGACCGCCCACGGCGCCCGCGAAGCGGCCCAGGCCGACAACGTCCTCACCCAGGCGCTCCGCTCCCTCTTCGCGGTGGCCGAGAACTACCCCGACCTGAAGGCGAACCAGAACTTCCTCGAGCTGCAGCGGGAGCTCACCGACACCGAGGACAAGATCGCCTATGCCCGCCAGTTCTACAACGCGAACGTCCAGCGCTACAACGAAAAGATCGTGACGGTGCCCAGCAGCTTCGTGGCCGCGCTCTTCCGATTCCAGCCTGCCGAGTTCTACGAGGCCGAGGAAGAGGCACGGCAAGATGTGCGCGTGAGCTTCTCGGCCACGTAGCCTGACCGCGCTCGACGATGGACGCCGCAGCCCCTGGCTCCATCCTCGTCTACGACCAGATCGCGAAGAACAAACGGGAAACCTGGCTTCTCTTCGCGGGGTTCATCCTCATCCTCGGCGGATTGGTGGGGGCGTTCGTCTACGCGTTCCAGGCTCCCCCCTTCGTCTTCATCGTCGCCATGACGAGTTTGGCGCTTTACGCTCTCTTCGCCTACTTCGCCGCCGACCGGGTCGTGCTCACCGTATCCGGCGCACACGAGGTCACGAAGGAGGAGGAATGGGAGTACGTCCGGCGCGTCGAGAACCTCTGCATCGGTGCGGGTCTGCCCATGCCCCGCACCTGGGTGCTGGAAGATACCGCCCCCAACGCATTCGCGACGGGCCGCGACCCGAAGCATGCCCACGTGGTGGTCACGCGTGGCCTCCTCCAGAAGCTCACCCCGGCCGAACTCGAGGCGGTGCTCGCTCACGAGATTTCGCACATCGCCAACTACGACATCCGCGTGATGACCATCGCGGCGGTGCTCGTGGGCGTTGTGGCCCTCGCCGCTGACGTGGCCCTCCGCTGGACCGCGCGGGGGGCCGGACGCCGCCGTTCGTACCGGGAGAGGAACGCGGGCCTTGCGCAGCCGCTGCTGCTCGCCCTCGCCATCGTGGCGGCGATTCTAGCGCCCCTCGTCGCCCAGGTCCTGAAGTTCGCCATCAGCCGCCGGCGCGAATTCCTCGCCGATGCGAGCGGGGCCCTCCTCTGTCGAAACCCGTACGCCCTCGCCGATGCCTTGGAGAAGATCGCCGCCGACCCGGAGCCCCTCGAGGCGGCCAACAAGGCGACCGCGCACCTCTACATCGCCAATCCCCTCAAGGGCCACGAAAGCTTCCTCAACAACCTTTTCTCCACGCACCCGCCCATCGAAGAGCGCGTCCGCATCCTGCGCAGCCTGTAACCCGCTGCGGCCGTCCCCGCGATCGTGTAGCCTCACCCTACACTCCGGCCGAAAGGAGCCACGCCGTGAGCAAGGAAGAGGAAATCCGGGCCCTCGAAGAGGCGTACGTCGCGTTCCGTGAACGTATCGCTGGCCTGCCCGACGAGGCGTACGGGGAAGTCTGGCTCGGCGAGTGGAACCTCGCGCAACTCCTCGCTCACATGGCCGGCTGGTACCGCCAGATGGCCATCGCCCTCGAGCGGATAAGCCGGGGCGAGCGCCCGAGCCCCGAAGGCGTCGACTGGAGCGACGTCGAAGCATGGAACCGCCGCTTCGCGGCGGAAGCGAAGTCCGGCAGGGCAGCGCTCGACGATTGGGACGCCGCATTCCACGAATACCTCGCCGCCGCCAAAGCTGCCCCTACGGAGCTGTTCGGCACCGACCCCGACCGGAATCGACCGCGCATCGCGAGTCGGCTCCTACAATCGGCCGGGACCGGCCATTTCGCGGAACACCTGCCCGAACTGGAAGCTTGGTTGGCGTCCCGCCCCCGCTGAAGGCCGGCGTAGACTGGCGGCGTGGCCGCCGAACTTCCGCTCTTCCCCCTCCGCACCGTGCTGTTCCCCGGCATGGTGCTCCCGCTGCAGATTTTCGAGCAGCGCTACCGTGTCATGCTGCGGGAGCTGTTGGAGAGCGGGGGAGAGTTCGGCGTCATCCTCATCCGGAGTGGACCCGAAGTCGGCGGGGAGGCCGAGACGTTCGAGATCGGCACCACTGCTCGTTTCGACGAGGTGGAGGAAACCCCTGACGGGAGGTATCTCGTCTCCGTCCGCGGACGCCGGCGCTTCCGGCTGGTCGAGCGGCTTCCGCCTGCCCCCTACCCCCGGGGCCTCGTCGAATTCATCGCCGAGCCGCCGTACCGGCCCACGCCGGAATCCACAGCGGCCGAGGCACGTCTGCGGGAGGGATTTCCCCGCTACTTCGGCATGGCCTTGGCCCTCACCGGTCAATGGTCCCAACCGCTGAAGCTCCCCTCGGACCCTGCCCGGCTCGCCGACTTTCTCGTCCCTTGGCTCCAGCTCGACGAGGAAGCCCAACAGCGGCTCCTCGAACTCCTCGACCCCGCCGAGCGGCTCGTCGCGGTCGCCGACGTGGTGGGGGAGCTGGTGGCGCGAACGGCGCGGGACCTCGAAGAACACCGGCGGACGAAGTTCTTCGGTCTCGGTGCCGACAACTGAGCGGTCCGGGCAACCTTTGCCGACCGTCGTGCGTTCTCTTCACCGGTGGCGGGCACACGAGGTGTTCGATGCAGGGCTCGAGCTCTCGTCCGTCGCCGACGCTCCGGGTCTGCAGCCACTGCGGGGCCCCGTATCGCTGGGAGCGCTCCTCGGCCGACCTGCGCCTCACGTTCTGCAGCTGGAGCTGCGAGCGCCACTCCCTCGGGACGACGCTCGAGGCGCTCCTCGGCGCGTGGAGCCACGTACCGGCCGGTTGGCGCTACCTCTTGAGCGCCTGATTCCGCTTACGGCAGCGCAAGCATCCGCTCCAGCGCCACGAGAGCCCATCGGCGCGTCTCGTCGTCGACGCGGACCTGGTTGACGACGTGTCCCTCCGCCAGCTCCTCCAGCACCCAGGCGAGGTAGGCCGGGTGGATGCGGTACATCGTGCTGCACGGACACACGACGGGGTCGAGGCAGAACACCGTTTTGTCCGGGTGCTGCTTCGCCAGCCGGTTGACGAGGTTGATCTCCGTCCCCACGCCCCAGACGGTGCCGGCGGGCGCTTCGGAGATGACCTTGGCGATCTTCTCGGTGGAACCGTAATCGTCCGCCGCCTGCACCACCTCCCAACGGCACTCCGGGTGCACGATGATGCGAACGCCCGGGTGCTCGGCGCGCGCCTTCGCAATCTGGTCCACCGTGAAGCGCATGTGGGTGCTGCAGTGCCCCTGCCAGAGGATGACGCGCGCCCGTCGGATGGCTTCGGGCGTTAGCCCCCCGAGAGGACGCCGCCAGTCCCACAGCGCCATCTCATCGAGCCCCACCCCGAGCGCGTAGGCGGTGTTCCGCCCCAGGTGCTGGTCCGGGAAGAAGAGCACCTTCTCGCCGCGCTCGAACGCCCAGGCGAAGGCCTTGGCCGCGTTGCTCGAGGTGCATACCAGCCCCCCGTGCCGGCCGGTGAATGCCTTGAGGCTCGCCGCGCTGTTCATGTACGTGATCGGCACGACCGGCACGTGCTCGCCCACGACCTCCGCGATCTCCTCCCAGGCGGCGAGGACGTCGTCGGGGTCCGCCATGTCGGCCATCGAACAACCCGCCGACATGTTCGGCAGGATGACGGTCACCTCGGGCCGGGTGAGGATGTCGGCCGACTCGGCCATGAAGTGGACGCCGCAGAAGACGACGAACTCCGCCCGCTCCTGCGCAGCCGCGTGCTGCGACAGTTTGAAGCTGTCGCCGGTGAAGTCGGCGTACTGGATGACCTCGTCCCGCTGGTAGTGGTGGCCGAGAATCACCAACCGCTCTCCCAGCCTCTCCCGCGCCCGGCGGATTCGGCGGTCGAGCTCCTCGGCGGGGAGGTGGAGGTACTCACGCGGGATGTCCTGCTGCCAGGCGGCGAAGGCACGTTCCTGCGCCAACGGGACGGTGCCGAGCTGATCGGCGGGGCAGGCGTCGTCGCTCCCCTGCACCAGCTCGACGGGTTCGAGGTCGCTGCGAAGCGTCGCGGGCGTGGTGGTCATGGCTCCTTCCCCTCTCCAGGCGACTTAGTGTACTCGATACACTAAGTCTTGCCGCCACTCTGACACAGGGGCGGCCGCCTGTCAACCTCGGCTTACCCTGAACGCGCCCTCGAAGAGCAGGGTTTTCCCCGCCGAAGCTCCGTGACCCTCCCGATCGCCCACTCGCGCTAGCGGCCCGACGCTCGTGCGAGAGCGGCCTCAGTAGCGGCACCAAGACCTGAAGGAGGGGAGATGCCTCGCTGGAACGATCTCTCCGTCGCCCTGAAGTTCACCATCGTCTCGGTGGCCGCCATCGCGCTCTCGGCGGTGGCCATCCTTGCGGGCGTCGTCCGGGTCGTGGGGGAACGGGCCGACGACCAGGTCCGCGGTACCTTGAATGCCGAAGCTCGCACCGCTCTTCGGGATGCCCTCGCCACCCTCGAAGCCGAGGCGGCGCGTGTCGAGTCGCTCGCTCTCTCCGAAGTGGTCGTCGAGACGGCAGCGGCTGCGTCCGCGCGGACGTACGACGAGGGCCGGGCGGCCGCTCTCGACGAGCAGTGGAAGGCCTGGCAGAAGGGCAGCTCCGGCGGCGCGGCCGAATCCGAGTTCCGCCGCCTGGCCGGAACCGAAGCAGCGTCGCTCTTCGCCGCCTTCCGCCAGCGATTCCCGTCGCACGTCGAGGTCTTCCTCACTGACAAGTACGGACGGAACGCCGCCCAAATCGAACCCACGTCCGACTACATCCAGTCCGACGAGGAGTGGTGGCAGCACGCCTACCACGACGGCAAGGGCGCGTTAGCGGTCGAACCGGTCGAGTTCGACGACAGCACGGGCGTATGGTCGGTCAACATCGCCGTGCCCGTCTACGACGGTGACGAGGTGGTCGGCGTCCTCCGCACGACGCTCGACGTGACGGCTGTCTTCGCGCGCCTCGCCGAGGCTCGTTTCGGCGACACCGGCGAACTGCTGCTTCTCGACCGGGAAGGACGTGTTCTGTACCACCCGAACGAGAGCTTCTTCCAGCAGCCGCTCGCGGGCGCCCTCACCGCGATGGCTTCGGAGCGACGCGCGGGCGTCGTGACCTACACCGACCCTGCGGGGAAGCGGTGGCGCGCTGCTGCCCAGCCCGCCGAGGGCGTCCTGGGAGAGGGGCTCGGGTGGACGGTGGTGAGCCAGATGTCCATCGGCGAGGCCGGAGCGACCCGCCGTGCGGCCGCCACATCGGTGCTCCTCATCGTCCTCGTCTCCGCCGTCGTCGCCGCCGTCATCACTGCCCTGCTCGCCTGGCGCCTCGGCCTCCGAATCCGCCGCGTGGTGGAGGCCGTCCGGCGCCAAGCCCAGGGCGAAATCGGCGTCCGAGCCGCCGTCGATGGCCGCGACGAGGTCGGCCAGCTCGCCACCTGCGTGAACGACGTGGACGCCTACCTGGGCGGGGTTGCGCAAGCCGCGCAAGCCATCGCCCGCGGAGACCTCGGGGTCGAGGTGCCCGCCCGAGGTCCGCAGGACGCCCTCGGAAACGCGCTCGCCGACATGGTGCGCGGTCTCCGAACGCTTGTGGCTGCCGTGGACGAGCGAGCCGCAAACGTTCGCTCCGCCTCGGAGACCCTGGATACGGTGGCCGAACAGCTGGCCACGGCCACCAACCAAATCGCCGCCGCCATCGAAGACGTGACGCGCTCGGCCGTAGCCTTGGCGGAATCCTCCCAGCGGGCCGTTCGCACCGTCGACGAGGTGGCGCGTGGCTCCCGAACGGTGGCAGAACACTCGGTCGCCAGCGCGGAATACGCAGTGCGCGGTCGCGACGACGCGGTTTCAATCGAGGAGCGTGTCGGTGCCCTTGCCGAGGCGGCACGGCACATTTCGGAAATGGCGCGGGAGAGCGGCGGTATCGCCAGCGAGGGGAAGCGCGCCATGCACGAGGTGGTGGCAGCCATGGAGGCCATCGCCGCTGCCGTCGAATCGGCCAGCCACACCGTCGAACAGCTCGGCGAATACGGCCAGCAGATCGGTGCAATCGTCGAGACCATCGACGAAATCGCGAGCCAAACGAACCTGCTCGCCCTCAACGCCGCCATCGAGGCAGCCCGGGCCGGCGAGCAGGGTCGCGGCTTCGCCGTCGTAGCCGAAAACGTCCGCACCCTCGCCGAGCGCTCCTCCGCCTCGACAAAGGAGATCGCAGCCCTCATCGAGAAGGTTCGGGCTGCAACCGACGACGTGGTCCGGGCTATGAGAACCGGCGTCGGGAACGTCGCGAGCGGCCGCGAGGTGACCGCTCGGGTGACGAGCGCGCTCGAAGAGGTCATCCATCAGGTCGAGGCGCAGGCCGAGCCGATCGAGCGGATCGCCCGCGACGTCGATGCCCTGGTGGCGGCTATCCGGCGCGTGGTGGAGCTCGAGAACAAGCTCGCCGATGCGGCCGACGTCACCGCGCGCACGGCGCGTGCCATCGCCGAAGGCATCGCTTCAGTCTCGGAGGTCACCCTCAGCGTCTCCGCTGCCTCGGAGCAAACCTCAGCGGCCGCTGAGCAGGTGTCCGCCTCGACGCAGGAGCTCTCGGCCCAGTCCCAGGCCCTGGCCGCCACGGCGAAGCAGATGCGCCAGCTGGCCGACGCGCTCAGCGCCGAGGCAGGCCGCTTCCGCCTCGCGTCCATCTGAGGCGGGGAGGACCAGCCCGTTCGGGTGGGGGAGCCGAACGCTCCCCCGCCTACGTTTTCGTCTTCTGCTTCTCCCGCCGACGCATCCAGTCGCGCGTCACCAGCCATCGCGTCGTCAGCCGAGAGAGCCCCAGCCCGAGCAGGATGGCGACGGTCACGAACACCGCCGTGCCGAGCCAAGCAGGCCCCGCGGCGGCGATGAGCCCCAGATATAGCCCTACGAAGGCCCCCAGGGAGAACGCGAAGTACACCGGGAAGGTCCGCCACTTCCACTCCGGAAGGGGGCGCAGCGCCCGCTCCAGGGCCGCCGTCCGCTGAGGGGGTGATTGCGGTTGGGCGGTTCCCCCGACCTTCCGCTTCCGGCGGCCGCGGCGCTTCGAGCTCGGCATGGGCCGAGCCTACCATCCCCTCCCGTTAGCTTCAGGCACTGCCGCGCCGAGCGGCCCAGGCCGTCACGTCGCGACGAAGGAAGAGGAAGGACCCGCCGGAGGTGCGCCGGTGGGCCAGCTCCCCGGCAAGCGCCGCTGCTTGGAGCACGGCGGCCTCCACCCGAGCCAGCAGCGCCGCCTCTTCCAGGTCCAACACGTCATCGAGCGCATCGCTCGGCGGTGCGAGGCACCGATCGCAGCCGAAGACCAGCCCCAGGTGCTCCTCGCTGATCCAAACCCGGCCGCAATCGCGGCTCTCCAGTCCTGCCCGCTGGGCCAGGTGGAAGGGTTCGCCGCAGCCCTCGCAGTATGCGCCGCCCTCGTGGGGAATCGACTCGCCGCAGACCGCGCAAGGTGTCCCGGCAGCGGGGAACGGGGTCAGGGTCTCGCCGCTCATGCTTCCATGCTACCGCAGCGGCCCTCGCCACATGCGAATTTACACGGGGTTGATTGACGCCCCTATCCCGTCCGTGGTACCACGTTCTTGCCGAATCCCGGCACCGCCGGGAACGGGGGACCCACCACATGGGGTGAATTGCGCAAGAGGCGCATAGGCGACTTCCGACGCCGAACCCGTCAGCTAACCCCGTAGGCGTTCGGGAGGCTTGGCGAGACCCCTGGCCTCCTCCATCCGCGGGCTACCGTGCCCGTACGCATGAAAGGAGGCGCCCATGTGTGACGCCGGCGCTACAGCCGTCCGCTGGGACATCGAGCGGTTCCCATAGCCCCCATTCGCCGTCCCTGATCTCCCCTGCGTCGGTCCGCGCCTGGCGCGGACGGGAAAGGAGGCGTGATGTCTCGTTCACCCATGCTCACCGAGTCCCTTGCCGGGGAATTCCGCCCCCTGAGCGGCATTCTTCGCGGTCGCCTCGCGGTGGGCGCGGCCTGCTTCGAGGCCGATCCGTCGGAGGGCGGCCGCTGGCAGCTCCTGGGAGCCGCGCTCGAGACGCGTTCCCTGCTACTCGCCCATCGCGGCGCGTGCGAGCGCCGCGCCGGCGATCCCGCCCGCTCGGCCCATGCTGAGATCCTCTCCCTGCTCGATGCCCTCATCCGCGTCGCGAACGGTGAGAACGCGGCGGCCCCTGAACGCCGCAACGCTGCCCTGAGCCTCGCCACCGCCGTCGAAGCGGCCGTTCGCCGCCACGACGAGCTCATCGCCCCCGTGGGCCCCTAGGCCCTGCCGCGCTCGCAAGGAGCACACTATGACGAACACCCTGACTCGTCCCCGGGCGTCGGTCGCCGTTCGGGACGGTATCGCCCCCGCCCGGTACCGCGCCTACACACTCCACAACATCGACCAACTTCCCCAGTACGCCCTCCTCGACGACGAACAGCGTTGGGCAATCGAGGTTGTCGGCAGGGTGCTGCCGTTCAAGACGAACAGCTACGTGTGTTCCGAGCTCATCGACTGGAAGGCGGTGCCCGATGACCCGATGTTCGTTCTGAACTTCCCGCAGCGCGAAATGCTTCGACCCGAGCACTTCGAGCGGGTCGAGCACGCGCTTCGGCGTTACGGCGATGGGAGCCCGGAGTTCGAGGCCGTCGTGACGGAGGTTCGCCGGGACCTCAACCCCCACCCTGCCGGACAGCTCGAACATAACGTCCCCGACCTGTACGGGGAGCGGCTCCGCGGGATGCAGCACAAGTATCGCGAGACGGTGCTCTTCTTTCCGAGCAACGGTCAGACCTGCCACGCCTACTGCACCTTCTGCTTCCGCTGGCCACAGTTCATCGGCGACGACTCCCTGAAGTTCGCCATGCGCGAGGCGCAGCTTCTCGTGGAGTACCTCCGTACCCATCGCGAGGTCACCGACGTCCTCTTCACTGGCGGCGACCCGATGGTGATGAGTGCCCGGAACCTCGCCCGCTACCTCGACCCGCTCCTCCAATCCGACATTCCGCACGTCCGCACGATCCGCATCGGGACGAAGGCTCTCGCCTACTGGCCCTACCGCTTTCTCACCGACAGCGATGCGGACGAGGTGCTCGCCCTCTTTCGGCGCATCGTGCAGCGCGGCTTCCACCTGGCCGTGATGGCCCACTTCAACCACCCTCGGGAGCTTTCGACGCCTGCGGTCGAAGAGGCGATCGCACGGGTTCGTGCGACCGGGGCCGAAATCCGCACCCAGTCGCCCATCATGCGGCGCATCAACGACGATCCCGCGGTGTGGGCGCGGTTGTGGCAGCGTCAAGTTGAGCTCGGCTGCATCCCGTACTACATGTTCGTCGCCCGCGACACCGGCGCCCAGCATTACTTCGCGGTGCCCCTTGTCCGCGCCTGGCGGATCTTCCGCGAGGCCTACGCCAGCGTGAGCGGGCTTGCGCGGACCGTTCGCGGGCCGTCGATGTCCACCGACCCGGGCAAGGTTCACGTGCTTGGCGAAGCGCGGGCCGGCGGTCAGCGCGTGCTGGCCCTCCAGTTCCTCCAGGCGCGGAATCCAGACTGGGCGTTGCGTCCCTTCTTCGCCGAATGGGACGAGGGGGCGTGCTGGCTCGATGAGCTGCGCCCTGCCTTCGGCGAGGCGGAGTTCTTCTTCGAGCCCGAACTGCGGGCAATGTTCGGGCGTCGCCCCTGATCGGGCGCTAGGGGGCGAGCTCGACGTTGTCGATGAGGCGCGTCGAGCCGATCCGGGCCGCTAGCGAGAGCAGCGCCGGACGCTCGACGCGCCCTTCGATTTCCTCCAGCGTCTCGTCGTCGGCCAGGCTCACGTACTCCAGGGCGATGCGCGGCTCCTGCGACACCACCTCGCGCACCGCCGCTCGCAGCCGTTCGGCGTCACGCTCGCCTGCGGCGAAGGCTTCCCGGGCGGCACACAGCCCTCGGTAGAGAAGCGGCGCGATGGCGCGTTCCTCGGGCGAGAGGTAGACGTTCCGGCTGCTCATCGCCAGCCCGTCCGGCTCGCGAACGGTTTCGCCCGCCACGATCTCGATGGGGAGGTCGAGGTCCTTCACCATGCGCCGGATGATGCGCAGCTGCTGCGCGTCCTTCTTGCCGAAGTAGGCCCGGTGCGGTTGGACGGCCGCGAAGAGCTTCACGACCACCGTCGCCACTCCCCGGAAGTGCCCGGGCCGGGCCGCTCCTTCGAGAAGCTGCGAAAGCCGCTCGACGGTGACGTACGTCTGGAACCCCGGGGGATACATGGCTCCCGCGGTCGGCAGGTACACCGCGTGGACACCTTCGGCTTCCAGCAAGGCGAGGTCGCGGGCTTCGTCCCGGGGATACCGCTCGAAGTCTTCGTTCGGCCCGAACTGCATCGGGTTCACGAAGATGCTGGCGACCGTCACCTCGTCCCGTTGGCGCGAGAGTCGGACGAGCGAGAGGTGACCCTCGTGCAGGTACCCCATGGTCGGCACGAAGCCCACCGACCCGCGCACCCCTGCGCGCCAGCGGTGCATCTCGGCCGGAGAACGGAGAAGTTCCATCACACCGACGCCAGCTCGCGTAGCGTCGCCTCGTCCATCTCGAAGCTGTGTTCGGCAGTCGGGAAGGTGCCCGCTTCCACCTCGGCGGCGTACTGGCGGAGGGCGTCGCGGATGGCCGCACCGAGGACCGCGTACCGCTTGGCGTGCTTCAGCACGCGCTGGTCGTCGTAGATGCCCAAAATGTCGTGGAGCACCTGTACCTGGCCGTCGCAATGCGGCCCCGCGCCGATGCCGATCGTCGGAATCGTAAGCCGTTCCGTGACCATCTTCGCCAGCGGCGCGGGGATGGTCTCCAGGACAACAGCGAAGGCGCCCGCCTCTTCCAACGCCCGAGCGTCGGCGATGAGCTTCGCCGCTGCGGCGGGCGTCTTCCCCTGGACCTTGTGACCACCGAGCTGGTTGATGGACTGCGGCGTGAGCCCCAAATGGCCCATCACCGGGATGCCGCACTCGACCATCCGCCGCACGAGGGGGACGATGTGGCTTCCCCCTTCGAGCTTGACTGCGGTGGCGCCGCCCTCCTTCAGGAGACGCCCGGCGTTGGCCATCGCCTCGTCGGGGCTGGCCTGGTAGCTCATGAACGGCATGTCCGCCACGATGATGGCCCGCTCCGTCCCCCTCACGACCGCCTTCGTGTGGTGGAGCATCTCCTCCATCGTCACCGGGATCGTGGACCCGTAGCCGAGGACGACGCTCCCCACCGAGTCTCCGACGAGGATGATCGGAATCCCCGCCTGTTCCGCCAGCCGGGCCGTCGGGTAGTCGTAGGCCGTCACCATCGCGAAGCGGCGGCCCTGAGCCTTCCATTCCTTCAGCTTGTGGATCGAAAGCCGCGACATGTCGCCCCCTCAGGCGCCGACGTTGGCTGCTTCGGGACGGTGCGCGAAGCCGTCGCCCGCGGTCACCCGCACGATGCGGTTCCGCTCGTCGACGTACACGTGGCGGGGAGCCGCCGCGGCGGCCTCGCCCTCCTCCATCCACCGGTAGGTGAGGATGATGACGATGTCGCCGCGGTGGACGAGATGCGCGGCGGCGCCGTTGATGCACACCTCGCCCGTTCCGCGCTCACCGCGGATGGCGTACGTTTCGAGCCGGGCGCCGTTCGTCACGTCGAGGACGTGCACCTGCTCGTAGGGCAGGATCCCCGCCGCTTCCATCAGGTCGGGGTCCAGCGTGATGGAGCCCTCGTAGTGAAGGTTCGCGTCCGTGACGGTGGCCCGATGGATCTTGCCCGAAAGCATCAGCCGCACGCCGGGTCGCCTCCTCGCCCGAAACGAGAACCCCGCTCGGCGAGCGGGGTACGGCTGCGGCATCACCACGTCCGTACCGGCCACTCGGGTCCAGGCGGACTTCGCGTCTCGGGTCGGTCGAACAAGCTCGCCTTCCGTTCGGATAGACGGCGCTTCCATCCTGCGCTTCCCGAAGCCGCCTGTCAACGGTCGGCGGGACCCCGTCCGAACAGGGTTGCGGGCCGCCGCGCGGTGGGCATATCCTTCGCCAACAACGAAATATCCCCGGAGGCTTCCACCCCATGGCCGAAATCCGCCACCGGTTCGTTGAAGCGAACGGCATCCGCATCCACATCGCCGAGGCCGGCGAGGGTCCGCTGGTGCTCCTCTGTCACGGCTTCCCCGAATCGTGGTACTCCTGGCGCCACCAGCTTCCCGCCCTCGCCGCCGCCGGTTTCCATGCTGTCGCTCCCGATATGCGCGGCTACGGCCAGACGGATGCCCCGGACCCCATCGATGCCTACACCCAATTCGACATCGTCGGCGATATGGTGGGGCTCCTCGATGCCCTCGGGGCGGAGCGCGCGGTGATCGTCGGCCACGATTGGGGCGCGCCCGTGGCGTGGAATGCTGCCTTGTGGCGCCCCGACCGCTTCCGAGCCGTCGTCGGCATGAGCGTGCCGTTCACCCCCCGCTCCCAGGTTCCCCCCACCCAGGCGTTCAAGGCGGTCTATGGCGACCGATTCTTCTACATCCTCTACTTCCAAGAGCCGGGCAAGGCCGAAGCCGAGCTGGAACGCGACGTCCGCCGCACGCTGCGGATGACGCTCTACACGGCATCGGGCGAGGGGCCCGACCGCTCGATCCTTCCCGTGCTGCCGAAGACGGCCGGCTTCCTCGACGGCATGGTCGACCCCGGTGAGGACGGCCTACCGTCCTGGCTGGGCAAAGAAGACCTGGACTTCTACACTTCCGAATTTCGGCGGCGCGGCTTTCGTGGCGGCCTCAACTGGTACCGCAACATGGATAGGAACTGGCGTCTCTCTGCCCCCTGGGCCGGGACCAAGGTGACCGTTCCCGCGCTCTTCATCTCCGGAGAGCGGGACGTCGTCCGCGCCATGGCGCCCGGTGCAGCCGAAGCCATGCGCGAGTGGGTGCCGAACCTCCGCGACATCATCTGGCTGCCGGGGTGCGGCCACTGGACGCAGCAGGAGCGCCCGGAGGAAGTGAACGCCGCGCTGGTCGAATTCCTCCGCTCGCTCTGAAAAACGACATGGGTTGACGCGGCCGGCCGGTATGCTGCGCGCCATGCGCCGCGCTGGACCCTTCTTCCTCGTTTCGGTGCTGCTCCTCGGGTTCGCCGCTGCCTGTCGCGCCGGGAGCGCCGAGCCGACGCCCACGCCCGTGCCGACCTCGACGCCGACGGCGACGCCCTCACCGACGCCGACGGCCACTCCCACCCCTTCTCCCACCCCCACACCGACAGAAACACCGATGCCGACGCCCACCCCGACCCCTACCCCGCCGCCACCTCCGCCCA
>Ga0197143_1000045_pt1 | contig 134018 bp, 137 predicted proteins | sample GBS70_MetaG_FD_148603 | JGI IMG/M metagenome (GOLD analysis project Ga0197143, IMG submission 148603) | Sediment microbial communities from Great Boiling Springs, Gerlach, Nevada, United States - GBS 70_MetaG | ecosystem: Environmental > Aquatic > Thermal springs > Hot (42-90C) > Sediment... | reverse complement strand
TTTTAATGTTAGCTGTCAAGCTATTAGCTCTACCCCTCCACCAATCCCAGAGCGCAGCGTAATAAAGTTGTTCTGCCTCAGCTCCTCCTCAACGGTGTCTAAGTATTCGGGTAGAGTATTGACATACACTGTTGGGCCGGTTTGCATGGAGAAGTATGCCAGGACCCCCCTCTTCCGCATCTCTTTCACCAACTCCACCACCTTGAGGCACTCGGGAGTCATTAGTATTGTTCCTGACGAGCCGGTCATCGTGACTGCATGCAGCTCGAGTGTGTCTCGCTCCACGAGTTCTCCGAGAGTCTTGAAGTCGCCTTCTTTTATACAGCGCTCTAACTGGTCGCAGCGCTTATTGGCTGACTCTATCCTGGACTTGAGAAATGGGGAGCTCGCGGCTTCTCTATGGGCATCCTCCGTGGATACGTCCAGCCACAATGGGACTATGATGAACCTCATGTCTAGGTCCGAGGCATCACCTATTTTGACGGCATAGCTGTCCTCGTCTCCAGACCCTGCATGCCACCTCGCATAGTGCCCCACGACTGATCTGCAGGCCGATCCGGCCAGCAGTCTCGCTATTCTTGATAGGAGCGTTAAGTCCCAACCATACATCTTGTCAAGCTTGGCGGCGGAGTAGGCTGCTGCGGCGATGGCCGCACCGGCCGATGAGGAGAAGCCCATACCTTTGGCCTTGACGCTGGGGTAATTTCTGGTCTCGATAACGCACCGCTCGTCGATCCCAGCAAGCGATCTGACCCTATCTATCACGCTGCGAACCCTCTCGAGAGCCCGCCCCTGAAGCGGCGAGTCACCAAAGATTACCCGATCAGTCTCGACATCATCTGTGAAGGTGACTCTCGCGACAGTATAGGCTACGTCAGTATTCACGGAGATGCTGTCGTGGAAGGGTATTCTAAGGGACCAGTCTTTTAGCCCATGATACTTGACTAGGGCCTGCATCGTGTATGCCTTGGCTACAGCCCTCGCAGCCACAGCAAGATCCGGTCTCTCCCACTATTCAAGGCCTAGGGAGCGGTTGTGTGGGGGGTCTTTTAGTAGCCATGAGAAGGGAAATATGGCTTGAGTAGGGCTAGAGATCCAGCTAGAAGGCTTTTCCACCCTTCAGTACAGGACTCTGAGAGGGCTTGCTTTGAGGCGGGTATAGCGTTGGCCGTAGCCTATCACTACTTGCTGGGCGCCCCGATCCCCAAAAGCAGGGAGGCGAGAAGGATGCTTGAGCGCGGCCTGAGCGAGGCCTTAGCCATGCAGCCTTTTAGGGAGAAGGTAGAGGTTAGAATAGCCCCACCACCTAAACGCCGTGGGGTCTATTCCTACCCCTATATAACTCCACAAAACTTTACAGTACGCGTAGTGGTGAAGTACGGTGGATGCAGGGTCTTCTCCTCCCTACGATGGTCGAGGAAGCTGAAATATCCTCTAATGCTTATTGATGGGATCGAGAGGGGCTAGTGTCTGCAGAGTGTGTTGTCATCTTTCCCTATACTCTCGTAGCACCGATCGCAGAGCTTCTCGCCCAAATAGATGTTGATCCTAGCTAGCAGGGAGCCGCACCTCGAACAACGCTCCTTAACCAGCCTCCCTCACCATCCTCAGGAAGCAGTATCTCGGGAACTCCCGAAGTAGCTCCCTATACTCCGGCGTTACTGGCAGCATCCCTGTTAACCTGTCAATCTCGATTAGAGACTCTCGGAGTATCTCGTGCATGTATCCCTGGAATCCGCGAAGCGCCTCCCAAAGCTTAAGCAGCTCCATGAGTTTCCCACTCCTCAACGCGAAGTAGCCCTGCCTCACAAGTTCCTCGACCCTCCCCAGCGACTTCAAAACCCGCGCAAGACCACGGTTGGAGACTATGTCGGCATAGTCGTCTCCGAGCTGGTAGACTATTCCGACGAGGCGGCCATACTCCTTGGCAAGGAACCGAACATCATCCGACACTCCTGCCAGCACGGCTGCGGACTCAGCCGCTGCTGCGAAGAGAGACGCCGTCTTATTCTCTATGATGCGTAGGTATAGCAGCTTTGAGGGGGGAGTCGTGGATAGTATCTCCTCCAGCACACCGAGGGAGGCCCTGTCCCAGGCTTCTAGGAAGATCCTTGAGATTTCGACACCCTTTTCCAGAACCGTCTTGAACGCCAGATTGATGATCCTATGCCCCTCGATGATAGCCCGGCTTATACCGATCTGCCTCCAGAGGGCCGGCTTGCCTCTCCTGAGGCTGTCCCAATCGATGATGTCGTCGTGCATGAGGCTGGCCGCGTGTGCAAGTTCTAGGGCAAAGGCTACGTCAAGGGCAACCCGCCTATCCTTCCCACCCAGCGCGTCGAAGAGTATGAGCAGAAAGACGGGCCTTAACCTCTTACCACCCTCGATAGCTCTACCTATAATTAGCCGGTCACTTCTAGAGAGGAGCCTCTGGTGTATCCAACTCTCCAGCTCACGCCTCCTCACAGACAGGGCCTCCTCTATCGCCCCGTACCGTTGCAGGAGCTCTCCCAACACTTGTTCTCCAACACAATAATTCTCTACGGAGAGATAAATATGATGCGTAGCGACGCTATGACAAGTGCTGCATTATGAGGGATTTGAACCTCTGCTTGGGCATGGCGCCCACGATCATGTCCACGGGGGTTCCGTTCTTGAAGATTATGAAGGTCGGGATACTCATTATGCCATATTTTGCGGCCGTCAGGGGGTTGTTATCAACGTCAAGCTTCCCAAACGCGATCTTGCCTCCAAATTCCGCGGCAAGCTCTTTGACTATTGGGGCCATGAATCGGCAGGGTGCGCACCATGAAGCCCAGAAGTCCACGACTACGATCGGATATGAGGAGACGAACCGGTCGAAGTCTTGGTCGCTGAGGTCGACGGGGTGCGTAGGGGCCAGCGCCTCAGTCTTTGCGTCGGAGGCGCCTCTAGAGAGAATCTCCATCATCTTTCTCATCTTGATTCTCTCGAGCTCCGTATCGTCTGGTTCCACGGCTTTTTATTTTCGGATGCTATATTTAAATTCGTCGCCAGGTGTGAGATGCTGGTAGTGACGCGGAGTCACGTCCATGTTCTGATAATAAAGATATAAGTGGCGGTTTAGTCTCCGCTTTCACGTGCGGATAGTGTCCCTCGTGCCGAGTGCTACCGAGATCCTCTTCGCCTTAGGCGCAGGCGACGAGGTGGTGGGCGTGACATATGCGTGCGACTGGCCCCCAGAGGCCAAGCAGAGGAGGGTGGTTGTCTGGCCAAGGTTCAGGACCGAGGGGCTTCGCCCAGAGGAGGTTGACGCTGTAGTCCGCGAGGCGTATAGAAGGGGGGAGAGCCTCTACATGCTGGACGTCGAGGCTCTCTCCGAGTTAAGACCCGATCTCATAGTAGCTCAGGGACTCTGCGAGGTCTGCGCCGCGGCACCCGGCAGCGTTGAGGATGCCCTCGGGAGGCTTAGCCACCCTCCTAGGCTTCTGACCCTCCACCCCCACTCCGTGGACGACGTGTTACGAGACATAGAGACCCTTGGCGAGGCGGTTGGGAGAATGGCCGAGGCGCGCAACCTGACCGATGAGATGCGGTCGAGGATCAAAAATATACGGGATAGGGCTAGAGACCTGCCCCGGAGGAGGACTTTCTTCATGGAGTGGGTGTCCCCACCCTTCTCCTCAGGCCACTGGGTCCCCGAGATGATCGCGATCGCTGGTGGACTAGACCTTGGGTCGAGCGCCAATCCGAGCAGGAGGGTTTCGCCCGATGAGGTGTTGAGGCATCAGCCCGAGATAATTATTGTCGGCCCCTGCGGCTACAGGCTGGACCGCGCAGCCGAGGAGGCCAAGATGCTCGTTGGCGAGGGATGGGTAAGGGAGACGCCGGCCTTCTACGGAGGCCGGATCTACGCGGTAGATGCCTCGAGGTACTTCAGCAGACACGGGGTCGGCATCGCGCAGGGTGTCGAGGTCCTAGCCGAGTTAATTCATCCAGAGGCATTCAGGGGGGTCGCCCCCAGCAACACGTATAGGAGAGTCGAGACCTGGTAAACTCGTCGGCTTGAGACTGCGGCCCGTCGTTCTCGTGCTTTGGATGGAGGCTTCAGCCCCCCGCGCAGATGTCGGGCGCGTACTTTGTGTTGGTATAAAGAGATTCGGGACGGGTCAAATAAGCCTAAGCATCGCATCAAGTCCCTCCGAGGAGAAGAAACTCCTCTCTCACGCATTAGAGAGGATTAGCACAAGCCATGTGTATATAGCCTGGCGGGCTAGCGACTTTGTCACCCCTTTCTTAGCCATGAGGGCGCTGAGATACGGCCTAGACCCTTCGCCACTCTACGAGCCGCTCATGGTAGACCTTTCAGAGATAATGTATAGATATCTTAGGATTCACGCGGAGACTCTTCAAGAGGCGTGCGAGGCCCTTGGAGTAAGGACGCGGGGGTGCGTAGCAGGCGGGGAGGATCGCGACACCAAGAAGGCGATAGGGGATAGATGTAGGTTGAATACCCTCGCCTCGGAGAGGCTTGCTAAGAGGATGATGCCCCTAATCAGGGTGGCCCACCGCGAGCTGCCTAGTCTACTTTAATGCCGTGCTGCTCTAGAGCTCTCCTGATCTTCCTAACCTCCTCCTTCAGCAGAATTATCTCTCTAACCAGATGCTCGATGTCCGACGGCATGATGGGGCCCGGCCCAGCCAGCCTGTCTATCCCGAGAGGTCGATCCCTACTCCCAAGCACGTCACTAATTGTGGCCCCATGGGTATATTAATGCTCGCTTATGACGAAGGAGCCTCCGTTCCACGCGATAGTCCTGATTTTCTCGGCGAGGTGGGGTGGGGCTGAGGCCTTAATCTCGACGAACTCATCGGTATACATTACGCTGTCAACCCTCCCATTGCTGTGTAGCTGGTTGAAGAGGTATGAGGTCAGCTGGGAGAGCGGTATTCGGGCCCTGAAGGTGATGAAGCCACGTAACGTCGCGTCTATCAGCCTGTATAGGGAGTCAAGGTTTTCGCCGGTCTTGGCCGAGATCATGACGGCAGGCAAGTGGCTGTCTAGTGACTTCAGGACCATCTCTCTCTGACTATGCGATATGAGGTCGCACTTATTGAGGACAAGAATAACCGGTATGTTGAGAACACCGATCTGTCTCAGGGTGGAGAGGGAGACGGCAAGCCTCTCCTGCACCTCCTGGAGAGGCAGGGAGGCGTCGACCAGCAGCAGAACAAGATCGGCCTCGGCCACCTCCATAAGAGTAGAGTGGAAAGCCGATATTAAAAGAGCTGGGACGTTTTTGATGAAACCAACCGTGTCCGACACATAATAGGGTCTTCCCAAGATTCTGGTAAGCCTCCGCTTGGTCGAGAGTGTGGTGAAGAGCTTGCTCGAGATCTCCGCCGGATACTCGGTGAGCCTGCTGAATAGCGTGGATTTCCCAGCATTCGTATACCCTGTTAGGGCAATGGTAGGCACACCAGACCTCTTTCTTCTGCCCAGCTCCCTCCTTTTCCTCTCCATTATCTTCTCTAGCCGCTCCTGGATCTTCTGGATACGTCTGTTTATCTCCTCGTAGTAGACGTTCGCCTCGTAGGCGCCAAGTCCATGGAACCCAGGCTGCTCACCCTTTTTGGCCAGCCTAACTTTTTCCTTGGCACGGGGAAGCTCGTACTTCAGGCTCGCCAGCTTTATCTGCAGCCTCGCTTCTAGGCTCGATGCGTGGAGCGTGAAGATCTCAAGGATAAGCCGGATCCTGTCGATGACCTCCACACCGAGCTCCTTTGCGAGATTATATTCCTGTACCGGCTTAAGCTCGTTCTCGAACACGATCTTTTTTATTCCGAGCTCGTTGACGGATTTCTTTAGCTCCTTCACTTTTCCAGGCCCAATATTGTACTGTGGGTGCGGGTACCTCTCCTGCGCGACCTGATAGACTACCTGGTAGCCGGCCGTCTCGCAGAGCTCCTTAAGCTCCTCTAGGTTCGGCTCCTCTCCTGGGAGGAAGCGGTGAACCACAGCTACGGGGAGACCATTGCCCTGCGAGCCACATCACCTAACGAGGCCTCTGTGAATAGTTAGTGTGATCACCGATATTTAGCCTTGAGCCGTCGTAATGTGTAGCGACAGAGCCAAGCTGTGGGGGCCTACTCCTTTCTCTCAGACGAGACTATGTCGCCGAGGGTCACGCCCCGCTTAGCAAATGGGGGTGGGGTTATGTGTATATCCTCGTCTGTAAGTTCTCTTACGAGCCTGACCTTAAGGACCCTCTCAAGGTTCTTAGCTAGGGTGAGGGGCGGCTTCAGGGAGCCTGACTCGACCTTCTTGATCACCGAGACCCTCTCGTGGACCAGATTTGCGAGCTCCTCTTGAGTTAAGCCAAGCCTCTCACGCGCCTCCCTAATGACCTCGCCGAGGTCCTCCACATATCCCAGCCTCTCAATCGACTCGACGATGTCCCTCGCCGAGCGTGCGCGGCCCGGAGATTTGGCTACGTCACGCCTAGCCACGCTTTCTAGAACGCGCATACTACATATAAACGCTTATCCGGCACATAGGGCGGTAATCCCGACGTAAACCGCTACCTCTTTGGCCTCCAGATTTCCTGCCCCCTATACTCATGGTAGACCCGCTGATAAACCTCAAGAGTCTGCTCACTTATCCTGCTCCAAGAGTAATTCTTCTCGACATTCTCGCGCGCATTTCGGCGTAGAGCCTCGGCCAAGGCGTGATCAGTTAAGACCCTCAAGATCCCCCATGCGATAGAGTCCGGATCAGGGAAGACCTTGACGCAGGACTGCATGTGGGTCAGTATCTCCCCTATACCGCCGGCGCAGGTGGACACGATGGGAGCCCCAGCGGCCGATGCCTCCAGCGCTACTATGCCGAAGGGCTCGTAGAGGGAGGGCATCACTAATACGTCTGCGACTGTGTATAGCCAGCGGAGCTCCTGGCTGCTTAGAAATCCTGTAAGATAGACCTTATGTTCGATGCCGAGCTCGGACGCCCGGCGGCTAATCCGCTCCTTCAAATAACCCTCACCAACAATAACTAGCCGAGCATTCACCGAGCTCAAGACCTTGGGAAACGCATCAACCAGCAAGTGTACACCCTTCTCGTAGACCAGTCTCCCCACAAACAGTACGAGCTTCTCGCCTGGAAAAACAAAGCGCGACTTGAACTGCTCCGGAAAAGGCGGGGGAGTAAACCTCTCCAGATACACCCCGTTAGGAATCACATCTATCTTATCGAGGGGAGTCCCAAGTGCCCTGTGTATCTCATCCATCATGTATCTACTGCAACATATTACTCGCCAAGCCTCCCTTGCAAGCCACGCCTCCGTTGACGCGATCATGCGCTGATAGTCGTCGTGTATGCCTGACCTCCTCCCATACTCGGTTGAGTGTATCGTCGCTACGAGTGGGGCCCTAAAAATGTGTTTAAGCATGATGGCGCTGTGCGCTACCAGCCAGTCATGGGCATGTATTAGGAATGGTGTATCTCTAAGCTCTTTAAGCTGGATAGCCGCACTCTTAGCAAGGTTAACGTTCATCATAGATATCCACGAGGCAAAGTCGGGGGTGGGGTGCTTATACGAGTCTACTCGAAACACCCTTACACCGTCATCGATCTCCTGCTCAGGGGCGCCGGGAAAATCGGTCGTAAATACCCAGACATCTACGCCCCTCTTGACAAGCGCTTTTGAGAGGTCGTGAACATGAGCAGCGAGGCCGCCCACTATTCGTGGAGGGTACTCCCAAGTCAGCATTACGGACGTAAGATTCATCTAGAAACCACCAGCGATCGATAGATTTTCAGTACCTCCTTGCTCCAGTCAGGCTCTTCTGGAGGTATGAGGACAACCTTACCCGGGTCCGCCGGCGTGTTCTTAAGGACCTCATCCCTCATATAGCTGCTCGCCACAAAAATCGCATCACACTCCCTAGACATCTCCTTCTCTATAGTGCTTATACAGAGGCTGAGGGGCGAGTTTGGGGTGATGGATCTATGAACCTCGAGGCTGTGGATCGTGAGGGCCCACGGCACTCCTAGCGCATTCTTAAGCGTGGCTGCCGCGGGGGCAAAATGCCAATCATGGCTGTGTAGTATCGGGGTCTCGGGGGTTGAGTGATAGATGTCGGCCGCAACCCTCGCGAACTCGACATTAAGCGCCGCTAGCCACGTGATTATAGTAGAGTGCGGGGATACGGGGCTGTTAATCCTAGTTACACGTAGGCGGGGAGATGGCTCCTCGATGAGGTAGCCCGAGTCGCTAATAGTTATGACATCCACGGAGACCCCTGACTCACAGAGCCTGTTTACTTCTCTATTGACGCGCGATGCGAGCTCGCCCACGACTCGAGGAGGGAACTCCCATGTAAAAACGATCACCCTCAGCGGCTTATTATACCTACGTGTAGATCGAGCAGACACGGATAACACCCTTACCAGTCAAGTAGTACAGGTTTTCACCCAACCTCCTCGAGACATATTCTACATACCCATTCTCAACGTGCTCCTTGAGTATCCTTTCCAAGACCTCCTCATCCATTCCAAGCGCACTTGAGAGGTCCCTAACGCTCACCGCCCGATCAGCGCTAAGGTGCCCCATGTTGTGAAGATAAGCCAACACCGTCATCGCATCGTCCCCGGCCACCGTCATCAACCCCACCCTCAACAGCCAGTAATACTTAAGCGTACTCTGCGTAGTATCTCCAACGTCTCTTAGAGGTCGAAAAAGCTACTTTAACAGCGGTTCGGGACGAGAGTAGGGAGTAATGAGAATAGCCTTCATCACCTGGGAGTTTCCCCCATTCATTGTAGGCGGCCTAGGAACCTACTCGGACTACATCTCTAGGTGGATCGCTAAGCTTGGCCATGAGATACAGGTCTTCGCCCCAAGGCCTGCAGGTATCGAGGGGCCTCGAGAGGAGGAGAGGGACGGCGTTGTGGTCCATTGGGTTGACACGCTAGAGCAAACCCACCCCCTCAGGCACATCTTCAACGACGAGATAAGTGGGTCGGGGGACTGGGTAAACTTTTTCGGGAGGATAGTGGTCTTCAACTCGGCGGCGGCCTCGAGAGTAGCCGCTGAGCTGTCTTCGGGCGGGGTCGACGTCTTTGCTTATAATGATTGGCTCTGCGCGCCCTCGGGTATAATGCTTTCGCAGTTGAGGAGGGCTCCCGGGGTCTATCACGTCCACTCGACAGAGTGGGGGCGTACTCTTGGTGGGGGGTCTAGGACCATAACAGAGGTCGAGGGGCTAGGCGCGGTCTATGCAGATAAAGTCATTACGGTTAGCCAAGCCATGCGTGAGGACTTGATCGTGCATGGCTGGCAAGGCGAGAAGATCCATGTTGTCTGGAACGGTGTCGACCCGGACGTCTACGACCCATCTAAGGTTGACCCGGAGAGTGTTGAGCGTATTCGCCAAAGATATGGCATAGGCCCTGACGATAAGATGATGCTGTTCGTCGGCAGGCTAGTGGCTGTCAAAGGTGTGAGAGAGCTCGTCGAGTCTTTGCCCCACATACTCTCAGAGTTCCCGCGGACTAAACTCGTGATACTTGGTAAGGGCGACATGGAGCGAGAGCTGCAGTCCCTTGTCCACCACCTCAATATCGCTCGGAATGTAGTCTTCAGGACGGAGTTTGTGTCTGAGCAGGAGCGAATCCTACACTACGCTGCGGCGGACCTATGCGTCTTCCCATCAATCTATGAGCCCTTCGGCATAGTTAGCCTCGAGGCAATGTCCATGGCCAAACCCGTCGTCGTGGGGGCCAGGGGGGTCGTCGGTTTCAGGGAGCAGGTTATCCCCTCAGGAGAGGCGCAGTGCGGCATCCATGTAGACGGTTCTAACCCTATTGATATAGCGTGGGGGGTTAAGGAGGTGTTGAGAGATCCGGACAGGGCGGCGCGTTGGGGACAGAATGGCAGAAGGCGCGTTTTGAGCGAGTTTACTTGGAAGAGGGCTGCCGAGAGGACGATCGAGGTCTATTCAATGGTTGCAAAAAGATAGCTTTAGGGTGCTCGAGTCCTACGTCAGAACCTCGCAGCCACCCTCATAGACAATTATTGTGTGCTCCGCCTGAGCCACCGGAGCCCCGCTCTTCTCCACAAGCACCGGGTACCCGATTGCCAACCCCCTCCTATAGAGCTGTAAGCTAAATGACGCTGCTTCTGGGCCGAGCCACCTAGGCGTGTAGGGGAGGCCGCGAGAGACTCGGACGATTTCTTTGAGAGGTGCGGAGTCTGACAGGCTCTTCTCCTTGCTCTTTAGAAGGTCCATCCGCAGCGCGAATATGTGGATGATCTTCGTGTTTACTACTACCCCCGAGGCGTCACTGCGCGTTGTGAAGGGCTCTAAGGCGTAAACTTTGCCGGCTTCTAGCTTGGCGCTTCCTCCTGTAGGAACGTTGGGGATCGAGACTCCTGCGTGGAGACGGTACTTACCTATCTCGTGGCCAGTCAAGTTAGATATTGGTCTGCAACCGAGCCTCGTAGCACTCTCGTAGACAACTCGCCCGATGTCGGAGACGCGAAGCCCAGCCCTAGCTATGCGTAACGCGCTCTTCAGGGCCTCGTTTGCAGCGGCAGCGAGGATTCCATGGGGGCTCCGGAGATCCACCGTAACGGCGGTGTCGACGATGTATCCGTCAAGCTCGACGCCCAGGTCTATCTTCACGAGGCAGCCTGGCGGTATTATTGGGTTATCGTCCGGGACGGGTGTGAAGTGAGCGGCCACAGAGTCTATACCGATGTTGCATGGGAAGGCTGGGTTAGCGCCCATGCCTCGGACAAGGTCTTCGGCGAGGACACAAACTTCTAGGCAGTTGATGCCGGGGCGGGTTCTCGAGGCCGCTTCGCGCAGCGCGCGGGAGGCTATCTGGCCGGCCTGCCTGAGCCTGTCAATCCCATCCTCGGTCAGCCCCAAGCCCTCTCCGCTGCTAACCATCTCCCCCGAATCTCCATCCTTCAGCATGAAACATCTCAATCCACCCACATGAATGCACAGCCCCTTATTTAGTCATAGTTTGTGCTTTAGTCCACCAATCTGACGAGGTTTTCGCGGCCCATACGCTCCCTAACCACCCTCCCCTCAGCCTCGAGGACCTTGAGTAACGTGCTCACCGTCGACTTGGGCAGTCCACACTCCCTCACTATCTGGGACTGATAAGCCCTGCCCCCGTTCCTCCTTAAGAACTCTAGGATAATTTCCACATCTCCTTTACGCGCGGCGTGCCTAGTCCTCCTCCGAATGGTGTAAATCGCCAGCACCGCTGTAGTTACCGCGGCAGCCGTGACGATGGCGAGGAGCCACAGATCAATCCACGTGGATTGGCCCCCAGCACCGGCCTCGGGTGGTTGCCTGGAGGCCACTACGCGGGGCTCCCCATCGGCAAATACCCTCCTACCGGCCCAGCCTACGTAACGTTCGCCAAATTCGTCGGGTCTTGGGCGGGCCTCGACCACAGTATAGCCCTCCGGCAGGTAAATCCTCAGATACTCGCCCTCGGCTAGGTAGAGACCGCCTAGAAATACGTCCCCAGCCACAACAACTCCGAGTTGAGAGACCTTGGCGAATCCGCGCCAAATAAACGAGAGCCTGATCACCCCCATCCGTCCACTAATAGTCTCCAGCACCCTTGCCTCCACAGAGACGTTCTCAAGACTCATCTCCCTGCCAAGGAAGCGGGATGCCTCTCCAACGATTGCCGAGAGTCGTGCCTGATACTCTGCCGCGCGAATTGAGAGCGTCTCAGACAGGTTTTCAGGAATCTCCGACTCGGCTGGGCCTAGGGGGAACCGTTGCTCAACGATCCAGCGGGATGAGCCGTCGTCCAACAACTGGATCGAGTATATCGTGACAGGCTCCGGGACTAAGTTGGTCACCACTAGGATAGCGAGTAGGAACGGCTGCATCTGCTTGTCACTCCACTTGCCTGTAACGCCTTATAATCCTTCTTTAGCTGTCAGTCTCGTCAGCCTCTCCTATTACCACTTGGATGTGTCCGCGTCGTTGTCCCGGTGGCCGTCTCGTTGCCAGGGGCTCCTCGCTGTCTCTCTCTGTTAGCTTGCGCCTGCACCCTCCTTTCTTCACCAGTCGCCCGCATCTCTTCACCAATAGAGCTAGGTCTTGAGTCGTTGTCTCCTATCCGTGTACCTCTTGCAGAGGCGCCTTCACCTGTACTTCCACTAGACGTCTCGTTACCCGGAGTTATTTCCTCATGTATCCTCCCCCTGATTCTCCTAGCCTCTTCCGATACCCGCTGTCCGAAGTCATCTAATATCTCTCTCAGCTCCTTCACCAGCGTTTGCACAGCCTCCCTGCGCTCAGCCTGAAGCTCCTGGATTAATCGGCCAAGCCTGTCTCTTGCGCGCATCATTATTTTAAGTTCGTCTTTGAGGGACTTCAGCTGGGAGACATATTCTTCTTTGGTGATGTTTCCAGACCTGTATAGAGAGTTCAATTCCTCCACTCTCCTACGAAACTCCTCAATCGTTTGCACCCTCTCCATTAAGTAGCTCCGTATCAACTCTATCTTCCTTTCCGTCAGGTTCTCGACCAAGAGTCGGTACTCAAGTATAGCCTCGCGTATGGCCTCCTTATGCTCTCTAATGATAGATCTTAGCTCGGCCGTGATCCTCAGCCCAAGGGGCAGTTCCTCATCGACCAGGTCCTGGTCTTGAACTAGACTCTTAACAGGCGTAACTGCTATTTGCAGAATCAGACTCGACGCGATGAGAATCCACAAGACTGCTGCGCTACTCTTCAAGCCCACCATCAACAGCTTGTGGCCGGGCCATGCAGATAAGGCTTCCTAAACTAGAACTTTCCGTATTCGTGGACAGAACTGTTCAAGATCGTTCAGAACGTTCAAACTATTATAGTTGTTAGCGGTCTGCAGCGTGTGACGTGGGTGAGGCTTCTCCTCAGTAGATCCTTCTTATGATCCTCTGCGTTGACGTCGCCATTGAAGCCTCGACTATAAGATTCAGGACAAGGACTAGGTCCATGGCTAGGATAAGCGATGTGGCGAGGACGTTATTTCCCGAATAGAAGAGTGTAGGTAGTGAGACATTACCGAGCTCAAGAGCCACCCTGTAAGGTCGACCCGTGACTGGGTTTATCATCGACTCGACCGGCGAGTACTGGTCGGTTAAGACCGGGAACTCTGCGAGGTTAGGAATCATTGTCCAGAGCCCACTTTGTACCAGCTTCCTTAGATCACTGTTAGGCCACGCCTTAATCGCCTCCTCGAGGATGCAGTCTGAGACACATGCTACTAGGATTAGGTTCTGAACCATCTGTGCGGGATTATCTGACGTCTTCATGATGTAGAGCCGCGGGAAGACACTGCTCATAGTCCTGTATGTTGACCAGAGTATCGTCGAGGTGTCGCCGGTGAGGGAGGCGATGAGGTTACTGACCACCACCCCATCATCCTTGAGCTTCTCGCGTAGAAGTGAGAAGAACTCGTAGGTTAGTAGGTGGTAGGGTACATAGGTCTTGGCGTATGCGTCAAGTATTATCGCATCATATTTCTTGCTAGTCTTTTGCAGATAGACGCGGCCGTCTTCATTATATATGGAGAGCCGACCGCCCCTATTCACGTGGAAATATTTCTCAGCTATCTCTATCACGACTGGATCTATCTCGACCACGTCTACGAAGACGCTCTGAAACCTCTCGAGAAAGTACTTCGGCCCCGAGAAGCCTCCCCCACCTACGAATAGGATTAACTCAGAGTCCGGCTTGAGTGCGAGGGCAAGCTCGAAAAACTTTGTGTATGTAAAGACCAGCTCGCTCGGCCTGTCTATCCTCATCCCACTGTGGGGGAGCCCGTTGAGGTATAAGATTAGCAGATCATCAGTCCTCACAACCGCGAGACTACTGTAGGGAGTCTCCCTAGCCTCGATCTTCTCTCCGGCTGAGGTGGCGATCAGCCCTGCAGCCAACCCTAATGGCGACAGCGCAAGAAGCGCGACGGCGACGAGAATCGCCTTATGCATTAGTTTTAGGCCGATGGATCCGAGGGCCATGAGCGCCATTCCTACACCTAGGAATGTGGTCCGGACGTCAAGCATGGGTAGAAGCACGAATATCGTCCCAAATGTACCGGCTATGCTACCGATGGTGGATACCGCGTATAGTGATCCCGCACGAGACCCTAGGTCCTCGAGACCTCTTGCGGAGAGCTTGACGGCGAATGGAGACACGGCCCCTAGGAGGAGGGTCGGCGGTCCTAGGAGAAGGATGCTTGCTACGATGGCGCCCGTGACGTTATCTAAACCAGCTCTCCAGGCGTATTCGAGTATCGCTGAAGAGTAGAAGGGGACTGATAGGGTTAGAAGACCTCCTGTGAAGACCGTTGAGCTGAGGAGGCTTGGGCTTGGTTTGCGGTCCGAGAGTATCCCGCCTATATAGTATCCCACCGTGAGGAAGGTGAGCACCACCCCTATCAAGCCTCCCCAAACGGATACTGAGCTGCCGAACAGGGGTGTCAACAGTCTGCTGCCGGCTAGCTCAACCACCATGACGGCGAATCCTGAAAGGAATACCATAGCTATCAGATGTAGGCGGCTGGTACTCATCTTCATCAGTCGGTCAGGGCCAACCCGTTAAAAACTTGTTCCTCAATTATTACGACTGACGCTGCGGAGTTATTTTTATATATGCCGAGGCAGTTGAAGGTGTCGAGATTGATCTCGTTAACGCTAGGCAGCCGGGATAGGGAGGGCCTGAGGTTTGAGCGGGTCGCGGGATACGAGGTAACTAGGGGGTCAACTTTAGTCAAGAGGGGGTTCGCCCACATGCTTAAGCACGGCGTCGTAATGGATGTGACGAACGTGGAGCAAGCGCAAATAGCTGAGGAGGCTGGAGCCGTTGGCGTAATGGTCCTCGATAAGCTGCCCTACGACGTGAGGAAGGCGGGAGGTGTGGCTAGGACCGCGAGCCTGCGGGTCATAGAGGAGGTAATGGACCACGTGACTATCCCGGTGATGGCTAAGTGCCGGATAGGGCATACGTGGGAGGCCAAGGTTCTAGAGGAGATCGGGGTGGACATGATCGACGAATCCGAAGTCCTGACACCGGCTGACGAAGAACGGCATATCTGGAAGTGGGACTTCACTACACCCTTCGTATGTGGGGCGAGAGATCTGGGCGAGGCCCTGAGAAGGATTGACGAGGGGGCCGCCATGATCAGGACCAAGGGCGAGCCTGGCACAGGGAACGTAGCAGAGGCCGTCAAACATGTACGCATACTTAACAACGAGCTGAGACGTCTATCAGCTCTCTACGAGGAGGGAGATGAGCAGGAGCTGATTAGGATGGCCAGGGAGCTGAGAGTGCCTTATGAGCTCGCGGTGGAGACTGCCCGGCTGAGAAGGCTTCCTGTCGTTAACTTCGCCGCTGGAGGAATAGCGACGCCGGCCGACGCTGCGTTGATGATGAGTCTTGGCTGTGACGGCATCTTTGTGGGCTCGGGGATATTCAAGTCCGGCGATCCAAGGTCAAGAGCTGAGGCCATAGTAATAGCCACCACATACTGGGACAGGCCCGAGATAGTGGCTGAAGCTCAGAAGATGGTTGACGAAACCAAGTCAATGCAGGGCCTCGATATTAAGACTCTAGAGCTGAGAATGCAGGAGAGGGGGACAGGCTGAGCAGGATCGCCCGCCGCAAGATTTCTGGATCTCGAGAGTATGGCTTATATCTGGGAAACGAGCCTCTAGATGCATGCAGTGGGGTAGAGCGCTACTAATCGTTTTCACGGTGCTCGCCGTAGGTGTAGCCTGCTTCGCGCTTGGCCTCAGCTATGGAAATTTAGCTGCGCGGGGGGAGGCTGAGACCCTTCTCAAGCTTGAGAGAGACAGGGTGGAGACGCTGGAGGCGGAGCTAACGAAGACTCGAGCAGAGCTCGACAGCTCGCGTGCAGAGCTGGCGGCGCTCCAGAGTACCTTGGAAGAGACTAAGCGCCTACTGTCTCAGGCGGAGAGGAGAGCCCTAGATATACAGATCTCGGTCGAGAGGGATTTGCAGGAGCTTAGAGCTAGAAGCGACGATCTATTTAGGAGAGCGTCCGAGGCGGAATCTAAGCTCCAGAGCGTCAGTCGCCAAGTAGTGACTCTCTCCAAAGCGATACCCCTGCTCAACCAGTTAAGGGGCGTCAACCAGCTGGGGCCTGACCGTAACGCCACACTAGAGTATTGGCTCGACGTAAAGAGTCTTGCCGCGTCCTTCGATCCTGCCCTCACACCCTCTGTGGACAGAATAATCAATAATGTCGACGGCCTTATGGATTACTATGAGTGGCTCGACCAGTTCCCAGGCGAAGGCTCCACGGGAGAGCAGATTCTACAGTGGTTCCAAGCCTTTCCGCCCACCTATACCCAGTATGTTGAGTCTGTGAACCAGTTCCTCAACGAAGTCTTGACGAGCGTTACCTCGAAGCTAACAGCCCTACGCGACAGCTTAGGTTAGCCGTTTCATCCTACGTCTCAGGAGTCCAGCTACGATCCCGACCGCAGCGCCAACTCCGAGAAGCACGAAAGAGTTTGACCTATGGAGTCCCTCGATGACGTCGTGGCCTCCTACCACAGGCATCCACCCAATCAGCATCATTCCAAACACAACTTGTGCCAGCACTATCGGTAGGAGAACTGAGGAAGATGCAAGGCCAATCCTATCAGACCTACTTAGGTATATCGCTGCGGCCGTCAGCGGCAGCCCTAAGAGACCTATGATTGCATGGGCCATCAAAAGCCATCCTCGGGCACCTATCTCTCCCAACGCTATTTGGATCAACACTCCCACTGCTAGTAGTGCTGGTAGAAGTCTTGCGGCCCTTGAAGACGCGCCGCCGCTCACCGCGGGTAGGATGAGGACCTCGTCGCCCTCCTTCAGCTCAACGTCCAGATTCCTAGCGTCTACAGCAGCATCGTTGACATATATGTTGATGTATCTTCTAAGGCGGCCTTCTTCATCCAACAACCTCCTCTTTATCTCGGGGCCGTATTGTTCAGCCAGCGCCTCGACGACGTTTCGCAGGTTAGAGGCCTCAATCAGGAACTCCTTCTTGCCTCCTAGATAGTTCGCGAGGACAGCAGTGACGGTCACCTTAACCTTAGGGGGCATTTTATTGGAAAGATGCCGGTATGTTTATTTAAACCTTCTGAGAAACATCGCAATACATGAATAAGATAGTTACGTAGATGTACGTTGTAGTAGCGCCTCCTGCACAGCCTCGAGTGTGGGAGGTAGGACGCGAACGTTTCTCGGCTCGGGCACGAGATCCACGGTCTTGAGGCCTGAGCCCGTCACGCAGCAGACCACCTTCTCATCCCTGCCAACCTCACCACTCTCTACTAGCTTTTTGAGGGCCGCTACAGATATGGCGCCGCCTGGCTCGGCGAAGATACCTTCAAGCGAAGCGAGCAGAAATACAGCTTCTAAGGTCTCGTCATCGGTTAAAATCACCGCTGATCCTCCGCTCTCTCGCAGGACCTTTAGTGCCTGATAGCCGTCTCCAGGTTCACCGATAGCGAGGCTCTGGACGATCGTGTCAGGACTCCTCACCGGCTCTATAGTATCACTCCCGCTTCTGAAGGCTTTAGCTATAGGCGCGCAGCCTAAGGGTTGAGCACAGGTCATCGCGACCCCCAGATCATCTATCAGACCCGCGCCCTCCGCCTCCTTGATCCCCTTATAGATCGCCGATAGTAGAGCCCCACTCGCGGTAGGAACAACGATTCTGTCGGGCAGGGACCAGCCCATCTGCTCCACTATCTCAAGCCCCATAGTCTTTGAGCCCTCGACATAGTAGGGCCTGAGATTGACGTTTACAACCCCCATGCCTAGGCGGTCCGCAACCAGAGAAGCGAGCCTGTTGGCGTTGTCATAGGTGCCCCTGATCAACAGTATCTCTGCTCCATAGAGCGAGGCCTGCTTTATCTTGGCCTTCTCGACAGTTGCCGGCATGAAGATGTAGCACGGTAATCCCGCAGCAGCTGAGTGTGCAGCCGTCGCGCTGGCGAGATTGCCCGTCGAGGCGCAGCCTACGTAGCGGATGCGGAACTCCCTAGCCTTCGATACAGCCACACTCGCAGGCCTATCCTTAAAGCTGTATGTTGGATTGAGGGTGTCGTTCTTGATATATAGCTCCCTGACGCCGATAGCCCTCGCGAGTCTCTCCGCCTTGACTAAGGGGGTGAATCCAGCTCCCAAGTCAACACGGCAGGAGTAATCTAGGAGAGGGAGGAACTCCCTATAGCGCCACATCGACGCTTCTCTGAGCTCGATAGTGGATCTACTGATGGAACCGAAGCCGCCACTATACTCGACCTCCAGCGCACCGAAACAATCATCACAAACATATGCCAGTATGTGTCCGAAGTCCTTGCCACACTCCCTACACTTCAGGGAGATGGATGCGCCGGATAGCACCTATCACCTGGCATCTCTCTCATAGAGCATCTTATAAACCCTCCCCCAACCGCCGAGCCTCGGGGCTCGAGACTAGCCCCACGATTTATGAGACAGTAGAGAACAATTCATCACGTTGCACAGGCACATGGAGCACTATGTAGGGCCGGAAAAGGTAAGGATTGGGATAGTGAGAACTAGTACTTCGCGGTTTCGCGCCATGATGCGTGGTGAGAGCTTCGTCGACGACTCCTCGGAGGCGGCTATGAAGCTCCTCCGGGAGAAGGGCTACGAGGTGGAGAGGGTGGCGCTGGTTGGAGACGAGATGGAGAAGATACGGGAGGAGGTGACGAAGGCCCTCTCATCCGGCTTCGACGTGGTCATAGTAATTGGTGGCACGGGCATATCTAAGAGAGACGTATCGGTGGAAGCTGTTCGACCCCTCTTAGAGAAGGAGATAGAGGGGTTTGGAGAGGTTTTCAGGATGGAAAGCTATAGGAAAGTTGGCTTCAGCGCCGCACTCTCGAGATGCGTCGCGGGAGTCAGGGAGGGGAGACTCATACTTGCCCTGCCCGGGTCTCCGGACGCGGTAGAAACCGCACTAAGGATCATACGCGACGAGATACCACACGTACTATACGTGGCCCGCATGTAATCTGCCTCCGAAACTCAGGCTGCCAGAAAAAGGTTAAAAGCAGCGGGGCCACAATCCGGATCAAGGGCTACGAATGGAGAGTAAAGAAGTCATTAAAAACGTCAAGCGAGAGTTGCGCACATCCAAAGGCCGGCTCTATTACTACAGTATCAATGCTTTGGAGGAAATTGGGCTGGCTGAGAGGGTCGACTCGATGCCTTTGAGTAGAAAGATCCTGCTCGAGAATGTAGTCAGGAGCCTTGACAGCGGTGTAGCCACCCTTGACGATGTGCGCGCCGTGGGGCGGGGCATAGGCGGCCTAGAGATCCCATTCATGCCTAGCCGTGTACTTCTCCAAGACTTCACAGGCATTCCTCTCATAGTTGATCTAGCGGCGATGAGGGACCTGCTAAATGAGCTTGGGGACGACCCGGCGAAGGTGAATCCTGTAATCCCGACCCACTTAGTGGTCGACCACTCGATACAGGTTGACTATTTCCTCTCAAAAGACGCCTACCTGAAGAATCTAGAGTTAGAGTTCGCTAGGAACTGGGAGAGGTATACGCTTCTGAAGTGGGCGTCTCAGGCTTTCAAGAACCTAGCCGTTATCCCACCCGGCAGGGGGATCGTACATCAGGTAAATCTGGAGAAGCTCGCCACCGTAGTCGAGGTGAGGCGCCTAAACGGCGTCGAGCTGGCGTTTCCTGACACCGTCCTGGGGACTGATTCCCACACCCCGATGGTGAACGGTCTCGGCGTGCTCGGATGGGGTGTTGGTGGCATAGAGGCGGAGGCCGTGATGCTCGGTCTCCCCTACTACATGCCCGTCCCGGAGGTCGTGGGGGTCAGGCTTGTGGGCGAGCTACAGCCTCCCGCCCTAGCTACAGACCTAGCCCTAACAATCACCGAGCTGCTGAGGAAGAAGAATGTTGTCGGAAAGTTCGTCGAGTTCTTCGGGCCAGGTTTGAAGGGGTTGTCAGTTATGGACAGGGCCACGGTAGCCAACATGGCGCCAGAATACGGCGCGACTATCGGCCTCTTCCCAATCGACGACGCTACCCTCCAGTATCTCAGGCTCACGGGAAGGCCAGAGGACCATGTCAGGCTCGTTAAAGAGTACGCCACTCTACAGGGACTCTTCCTTGAGGATTACGAGCTATACAGCCCGATCTACAGCGAGGTTATTGAGCTCGACTTGTCCGAGGTTGAGCCAAGCATCGCGGGACCGACCAACCCCGAGGATAGGATCCGGCTCAGAGAGGCCAAAGCGCGCGTCACCACGCTGCTTAGGTCTCTGACACCGACCCCAGCCACGAAGGAGGGAAGCAGGGCGGGGGACTGGCAAAGCGAGGGAGGACCCGGTTGGTTGGAGGAGCAGAACCGGATTATAAGCCTCGTGATCGGTGGAGAGACGGTACAGCTCTCGGACGGGGCCGTGGTTATAGCAGCTATCACGAGTTGCACTAACACCTCCAACGCCGCGGCCATGATTGGAGCCGGCCTCCTAGCCCGCAACGCAAGGCTGAGAGGACTGACGAGGAAACCCTATGTGAAAACGAGCATGGCGCCGGGCTCGGCCGTCGTCCATGATTACTTGGAGGAGGCTGGCCTGACTAGGTACCTAGCCGAGCTAGGATTCCACGTCGTTGGTTATGGATGCACAACGTGTATCGGAAATAGTGGACCGCTTATCCCCGAGGTAGAGGAGGCGGTCAAGAGTAAAAACCTCTACACGGTTGCAGTACTGAGCGGTAACAGGAATTTTGAAGGCAGGATCCATCCCCTAGTCAGGGCCAGTTTCCTCGCGTCACCGATGCTCGTCGTCGCCTACGCCATCGCGGGAAGAATTGACATCGATTTCTATAGCGAGCCCCTCGGGATCGCGCAGGACGGCTCCCCCGTCTATCTTAAGGATATCTGGCCCAGCAACGAGGAGATACGCAAGATAATGCGTGAGAAGGTAAGGCCGGAGCTGTTTCAGAAGCGCTACGAGGAGATATACGCCGGGGTTGGGAGATGGGACGAGCTAGCGCCGGCAAGGACCGTCACGTTCAATTGGGACACAAACTCGACCTACATCCGGAGGCCGCCGTTCTTCGAGGACTTCAAGAAAACGCCTGAGAAGGTGGAGGACGTGAAGGGAGCGAGGGTCCTCCTGCTGCTCGGCGACAGGGTCACGACGGACCACATCTCGCCGGCCGGCGCCATCCCGCCCACCAGCCCCGCTGGAAAGTATCTGCGGAGCCTCGGGGTTCAGCCGACAGACTTCAACACATATGGGGCGAGGAGGGGGAACCACGAGGTGATGGTAAGGGGGACCTTCGCCAACCCACGGTTGAAGAACTTCCTGCTGGATGACGGGGAGGGGGGGTGGACGATCCATATACCCAGCGGGGCTAAGATGACCGTATACGAGGCCGCGATGAGATACAAGGAAGAAGGGACACCGCTAATCGTGATCGCGGGGAAACAGTACGGCGCGGGGAGCTCTAGGGACTGGGCTGCTAAGGGCATCCGCCTTCTCGGGATCCGGGCGGTAATAGCGGAGAGCTTCGAGAGGATACACAGGAGCAATCTCATCGGTATGGGTGTTCTTCCTCTCCAGTTCGAGGAAGGCGAGGGGTGGAGAACGCTGGGCCTGAGCGGGAGAGAGATATACGATATCGAGGTAGGTGAGCTTCGTCCAAGAAAGAAGGTGACAGTCAGGGCCCGCAGAGAGGACGGAGGCGTAATCAGCTTCACCGTAACAGCGAGGCTCGACACACCCACGGAGGTGGAGTATTACAGGCACGGCGGCATACTACACTACGTTGTCAGGAAAGTTATGGAGCGCTAGGGCCAAGATGAGCTGGTTTGCCTGATCCTACATCCTCTCCTTGAGGCTGCGGATCCACCTATAGCTACGCCACTTCCTAGTCTCGCCAAAGCCACAGTGTGCGCATCGCTTCCTCCTATAGTTGAACGACCTTCTCCCACACCTTCTGCACCTTCCATGCGTCGGTGTCTTAAACTTGCCCATCGAGGGCGTTCCCTTCATCCCTCACCCCCCTCCTCCATCTTAAGGGTCGAGGGTGAAATCATAACTATGTTGTCACCCCTCACCACTATTAGACCGAGCTTGACCGGCTCGCCCTCCGAGCGAACCTCCTCCGCGGCCTCTAGCACCAGGTTCATGTGCTGATCATATCCTAGAAGCTGCCCCCGTATGGCTTTGCCGTTCCGCAGCTTGACCAGCACCGTTCCGCCAAGCGTCTTTTCAAGTATCTTCAATGAAATGTCGCTTGACAAGGCTTTACGTCTATTCAGATAAGCCTACACTTTTAAAGGTTACCTCTCGCCAGACTCGAGGAATCTTGGGCCGGTCGGCCGAGAGGAGAGTCCTTATGTGTTGTGTCATTATGTACTCGTTGAGGTGTCCGCGGCGGGACTAAGCCTTATATCCTTTCGTGGGTCGTTGTGGGAGCGGTAATGAAGTATCTTACTGATGATGAGGTCGCGTCACTGGTGGGTATTGAGGAGCTACTTGACGCCGTAGCCGAGGGGTTTAGGGCCCTCAGCACGAAGGAGGTGGTGATGCCTATGAGGAGCCGCTTACACGTCGAGAAGGAGGCCGGTGATATACTTCTCATGCCGTGCCTAGCCCCCTCCCTCAACGTGTTCTCCCTAAAGGTTGTCTCGGTCTTTCCGCGGAACCTTGAGAGGGGGATCCCCACGCTTAACGCCGTCGTGATTATCCTGGACCCCAACACCGGGGTTCCTAAGATAGTTGCAGATGGAAAGGCTCTGACGGGGCTTAGAACAGCCGCAGCAAGCGCCCTGTCAATCATCCATCTCGCTAAGAAGGATGCCTCGAGGCTGGGGTTAATTGGGTGCGGGCAGCAGGGGAGGTGGCAGCTCCAGGTGTGCCAGAAAGTTATGAGGCCTGAGAAGGTACAGGTCTATGACATCGACGGGGCCCGAGCGAGGTCCTTTGCAGCTGAGATGTCGCGGAGACTCGGCATCGATATTTACATAGCGGATAGCTCAGAGAGGCTTGCAAGGACTTGCGACGTGATCCTAACAGCCACCACCAGCAGGACACCAGTCGTAATGAAGGAGTGGGTTTCCCCCGGCACCCACATCTCGGCGATAGGTGCCTACACTCCTGAGATGGCCGAGATAGACCCACGACTCGTAGCCGCCTCAAAAGTTGTAGTCGACCATATGGAGGCTGCGATGGAGGAGGCGGGCGACATTATTCAGGCCGTTAAAGGCGGCCTCATGAGCTGGAGCGATATCTACGGAGAGATCGGCGAGATAATTGCTGGGAGGAAGAGGGGGCGCGTCGCGGACGAAGAGATAACCATCTTTAAGACTGTAGGTACAGCTGTTCAAGATGCGGCTGTTGCATCGATACTTCTCTCCAAGGTGGATACCCTCTAGCTAGCCGCCTTGTGCCTGGGATGGCCTGCAACGATGTACTCCACCGCCTCACAGATGTATGTGGCGTGATCCGCGATCCTCTCCAAGTTTCTCAGAGCGAGCGCTACCGCGACGTCGCACTCCCTTGACCCATTCCTCTCAAGCATGATTGACTTGAGCTTCTCCCTATAAATCTCGTCAATCCGCTCATCCATTCTAGTAGCCTCTCTAGCTCTGCCGACATCCAAGTCTCTGAACGCCTCAACCGTTATTTTGAGCATCTCCCTAACTATGTTACCGGCCTCCCTCACCGGTGAGAGGTCACACTCTAGAAGCGAGCCAAGCATCCTACTGCTCCTGCTTATCTCGAGAGCGTATCTACCTACCCTGAAAAGGTCGTAGGAAACCATCATGCAGGATCTTATGTATCGGAGGTCCCTGGCGACGGGCTGGTACCTAGCGATAAGCTCTGTGGCTATGTCGCTCACCTCTTCATAGAGTCCCCGCAGATCCTTCGCGGCGTCATAGACCTTTTCCTGTACGCTCCTGTACTCCAACAACCCACTAACCGCGGTATCAACAGCAGAGATGCTAAGCCTAAACATCTCGGAGACGAGCTCAGTGAGGTGTTTCAGACCGATATCGAGTATCCTGCTCAACCTTACCCGATCCTCCCACTTATATAGTCCTCCGTACGCTTATCCTTAGGATTGGTAAATATTTCCTTAGTGGGGCCCGCCTCTATAATCCTCCCAACCATCCTCTCGTCGGGCATCATTACTACGGTGTAGTCGGATACCCGCGCAGCCTGGAGCATGTTATGTGTAACTAAGATTATCGTGTATTCATTCTTTATTGATCGGAGCAGCGACTCGATCTTAGCGGTCGATATAGGATCTAGCGAGACAGTGGGCTCGTCGAGTAATAGCACCTCAGGGTCGACGGCTAGGGCCCTGGCTATACAAAGCCTCTGCTGCTGGCCACCCGAGAGGCTATAGGCATGTCTATCCAGCCTATCCTTAACCTCATCCCATAGAGCCGCTTTTACCAGAGCGTCTCTCACCCTCTGATAAAGCTCTTCCTTGCTAAGCTTGAGACCGTTGACACGCAGCCCGAACGCTACATTGTCGAATATGCTGAAGGGAAAGGGGTTAGGCCTCTGGAAGACCATCCCGATCCTTGATCTTATGAGAACCGGATCCACATCCCTTGAGTATACATTGACGCCGTTGAAGTATACCTCTCCGCTGACCTTTGCCCCTGGAATTAGGTCATTCATCCTGTTTATCGACCTGAGCAGCGTTGACTTCCCGCATCCAGATGGACCTATTATCGCGGTTATCTCGTTCTTACTGAAAGAGATGTTAATGTCCTCTATAGCGGGCTTGCCCCAGTACCTCACGCTCAGAGACTTAATCTCGATAACATGGGAGCCGCGCCCTATGCTCAAGCCCTGCTGAGCCTCCTCCGCCTCCTTCTGCAAGATCCCATTATTTGTCTTTATGCTGAGGCTCAACTCTGACCAACCCTCCTCGTCAGGTATTCTCGGAGCACTATCGCAGAAAGGTTCAAAGCGAGCAGAATAAGCAGAAGAACAATTATGCCTGCCGATGAGAGCTCAATAAATGCTTGCTGCGGCCTACTTATCCAATTGTAGAGCTGAAGCGGCATGACGGTAAACTTGCTGAACAGGGATGTGGGATCCTCACTTATGAATAGGAGGCCGCTTACGACCAATATGGGAGCGGCCTCTCCCAGCGCCCTGCTTATCCCTAGTATGCCGCCCGTCAGCATCATAGGAAGCGCCCTGGGAAGTATGATCCACCTTATCGTCTGAAAGGTAGTCGCGCCAAGCGCGTAGGAGCCGTACTTTAGATCACTCGGTATAGTTCTGATGGCCTCCACACACACTACGGTGACTAGCGGAAGGATGAGTATCGCGAGTGTGAAGGCGCCGGTTATTATCGTTCTCCCCATGCCGAGTCCGTACGCTAAGAATCCCAGCCCTACGACGCCGAAAATTATTGACGGGACACCTGCTAAGTTGGCTATATTGTAGCTGAGTATCTGCGACAATTTAGATCCCCTCGCGTATTCCTCGAGGTAAAGCGCTGTAGCTATGCTGAGGGGTATGCAGATGGCTGCCGCGAGACCCACGGTATAAATGCTACCTAGAATCGCAGACCTCATACCCGCCTCTGCAGGGTTCGCAGAGGGATACTGAGTTATTAGATGCCAAGAGAGGCGGTGCGCGCCCCTACTTACTACGCTAAGTAAGAGCGAGACAACTACGGCTACGGCGATGAACAGCCCAATACTCAGCAGCATAGGTAATAGGGTGTCGAGGACTCTCCTTGCTCCAGTCCCTCTCCCGCCAAACTTAACTAGTACCTGATCGCCCACCGTCTCACCACCCTTATGCCGACATAGTTTAGAGATGCAGTCACGATTAACAGGAATAGCGCAACTGCAAAGAGCGATTGGTACTCTATCGTTCCATGCGGGGCGTCTCCCGTAGCTACCTGAGCTATGTATGCAGTCATTGTCTGCATAGCCTCGCCGATGTTAAATGTGAGAATGCTCCTAAAGCCGCCTGCTATCGCGGCGATCATTGTCTCGCCCATAGCCCTTGTGAAGGCAAGTATCATCGATGCAGTTACGCCAGAGAGAGAAGCAGGGAAAACGACCTTTAAAACTACGTGATACTTTCTTGACCCAATAGCATATGCTGCTAGCCTAAGGTCATCCGGAACCGCACGCATGGCGTCGTCACTAATGGAGGCCACTATCGGGATAATTAGGACGCCGATCATGAGGCCAACGGCTAGCGCATTATGTATCTGGACCCCGGACCATAGTGGCTTGATGAGCTGAGGCGTAATGAAGTAGAGAGCGAAGTATCCATAGACCACCGTCGGTATACCGGCCAGAGTCTCCACTATGGGCTTTACGATGGATCTCACGGTTCTTGAAGCGTACTCGCTTAGAAATAGCGCTATCATAAGACCAGTAGGCGCGGCGACGGCTATCGCTATCACTGAAGTGATTATTGTGGCGTTAAGGATTGGAGCTACTCCATAGTTCTTATCAGCGAACAGGACCGTCCACTTAGTGCTTGTGAAGAATTCCAAGATGCTGACGTGGGAGAAGAAGTTAAACGACTCAAGGAAGAGTGTTACAAAAATAACTATAAGTGAGACAGTCGATACCAAAGTTGATGCGAAAAATATCGCTTTGAACGTGGTGTCGGTCAACCTTTTCCGTCTAACAGTCCTAAATATTTGCGTGTTTGCTAAGGAGGTCATCTCTTCTCCTAATGCGGACCGGCGTTTTTCCAGACATTGGCCGCAAGCGTGTATAGCTTATCTGTGATGCCGCTTTTGAGGAGAGCTGCTGCGGCCTTGTAGTACTCCGGAGGTAGCGGCGTGTAGCCCACTTTCTTCGCTAGCTGTTCCCCGTTCTCGAGGTAGAAGATTACGAATTCTCTGACCCATGGTTTCTCGGACCAAGATTTCTTGCTTACGTAGATGAAGAGGGGACGGCTGAGCGGGTACTCGAAGGTTGATACGGTCTCGTCAGTCGGCGTAACGCATGTCGAGCCCTGAATATTGTCATCTCTTATGGGTACCACCCTTATCCTATCCTTAGCCTCATTGTAGTAGGCGTAGCCGAAGTATCCGAGGGCGTATTGCTCCGCCTCCACACCAGCCACCAGTACGTTGTCGTCCTCCGAGGCCACGTAGTCGGTGCGGCTCGCCTTAGATTTGCCGACCACGCGCTCCGTAAAGTAGTCGAAGGTCCCGGAGTCGGGGCCTGGGCCGTATAGCAGTATTGGCTCGTCGGGCCATCCGGGCCTTATGTCGCTCCATTTCTTGACCGTACTGTCGGGCTTCCAAATCTCCCTAAGCTCGGAGATCGTGAGGCAGTCTACAAAAGTGTTCTTGACGTTGACGACTACGGCCAACCCATCGATAGCGACTGGGACCTCGATCCACTCTACGCCGTTTTTGGTCGCAGTCTCATGCTCGCTGCGGAGTATTGGTCTGGAGGCGTCGTTGATGTCTGTCTCCCCTACCACGAACCTCTTAAAGCCGCCGCCCGTGCCAGATATTCCTACGGAGATCTTCACGTTGGTCCAACGCTTCATGAATTCCTCCGCAGCGGCTTCCGTGATGGGATAAACGGTGCTCGAGCCATCTATCACGATCTCACCCCGCAGCTCGGCTGGAGGCTGTGTTTGGGGCCCTCCAGCGTTCAGGGTGAGGGTAACCTGTTTAGTCTCAGTTATGGTACGAGTCTCCGTGATTACCCGCTCGCTCTGTTGGGGCTGTTGCTGGGAAGATCCAATGAGCCATCCGCCGATTAGGCCTACGATTCCTCCGACAAGTAGGAAAACTAGGACCGTTGCCCAAGCTTTTTGAGTCATCATCGGAATCTACACCGTATAGTCGCTATATAAAGTATCCATATATTGACTATATCTATAACTTTATTCTATATAGCAGAACGGTGCAGAATAGATAAACATAAAGATACCGGCTCACATCACTTATTGGGCAGGTGCAGGATTGTCTCTCTATCTCCGTAGGTTGCAGAAAACCGGGGGCTCGACGCTGATAGTCTCACTCCCCCAAGAGTGGGTGCGGAAGTGTCAGCTTAGGCCTCATGACGAGGTATATCTGCTGGAGGAGCCGGGAGGAGGTCTATACGTATGGGCCAGCAAGCAGTCTGAGAGGGGAGAGGCGAGAGAAGCTACCCTGAGGATAACGGGGGACATGGATCCCGAGGACGTTCTTAGGCTCTATATATCCGCCTATATAGCTGGCTTCGAGATTATTAGGTTAGAGCTCGGCGAGGGCGGATACAGGCGGATTAACGAGGTTAAGGATATGATTCGGCGATGGCTTGTGGGCGTCGAGGTTGTTGGTGAGACCTTTAGGGAGCTCGTGACACAGTGCTTACCGGCCCACGACAGCCTCTCACCGCTCAGGATCGTCGAGAGGATGGCGGCACTATCAGCCAGCATGCAGAGGGACGCATTATACGCTGTCGAGACCCTGGACGAGCAGCTCGCTCAAGAAATCTTTCAGAGGGACTATGACGTCGATAGGTTCTATCACTTCGTGGTTCGGCAGCTGAATATCGGGATTTCGAGTCCGCGGAAACTGAGCGCCCTCGGAATAAGTAATCCTCAGGACTGCCTGTTCTTGATAATTGCAGCTAAGAGTGTCGAGAGATCGGCTGACCATGCCGTATCCATAGCTGGCTATGTCTTGAGAGATAGGCGCAAGATTGCTCCCCCGAGAGCGGTTCTTGATGCGGGGCATGAGGCGGCCAGACTCTTCACGCAGTCTAAAGACGCGCTACTCGGCCTCAACCTCACAGAAGCATTGAAGACCTTGCGCGAGATAGAGGCATTCGAGCTATCTCTAATAGACGCTTCTCAGCTCTTGCAGAGGCGTGATGAAACATACAGCGCGCTCTACATACTTATGCAGGATATTAGGAGGATAGCAGAGTATGGGTCAGATATCTGCGAGGCTACCTTAAATCTCGCAGCGAAGCATCAGGAATTCGATCGCCGACCCTCCTCATAGATGTGGACTAGAGCCAGCTTTCTAAATGCCCATCAATGCCTCTTTCATGGATGGGGCTGTGGGTGCCGATCTCCGTCCCAAGCAGACAAGGTAAACCTCCGAGCTATGCTTCCTCAGCGTCGGAGGAGTTACCACTCTCTTGCATGCCGTGAAGCTCTGCCTCAGGGGCTTCTCAACGACCATAAGTTCGGGGCATTCAAAGGCCTTAAGCGCCATATTGCCACCATCTCTTAAAATCTCGTCAGCGATCTCGACACACCTGACTAACAGGTCGATCTGTTTTAGACGATCAACCTCGACGGCTCCAGAGAGGTGGGGCGAGGCGTCAGAGACTATTACATCGCATCTTGGCGTACCTATCTTTTCAAGGATCTTCCGACTCACCTGAGGGTCAAATAAGTCGCAAGTGAGTGTTTTTATGTTTTTGGCTGAGACTTTGATAGGTCTCACATCGACCCCGAGCACTAGACCCTTGTCGCCCACCATCTCTGAGGCGGCCTTCAGCATCCCACCCGGCGCCGCGCCAAGGTCTATGACCACGTCGCCCGGCCGTATCAGACCATACCGGGATTGTATGTATTTGAGCTTGTATGCAGCCCGCGACGGATACCCCTCGCGCCTTGCCCGCCTCGCCCAGGGGTCGTCACGCCTCTCAGCAAGCCACCGCCCCTTAGTCATCCCGAAAAATCACCCCCAGCCACGCAGGAGAGCTCTAACCGCCACAAGAGTTAGCCTCTCTCTGATAGGATTTTCTAGACACGATCACGCGGGGTGGCTTAATGACGCGCCCCCTGAACTCGTAGCCCTTGGAGACCTCTGCAATTATAACGTCGTCGTCAACATCCTCACGCTCAACAAAACCGACCGCCTCGTGGATGAATGGGTCGAACTTCTTCCCAATAACCTCCATAGCCCGTATACCATTTTCCGAGAGCATGCGCCTCATCTCTCTCACAAGGATCCTAAGACCCTCCAGCGTGGTCTCTGGATCAGCCGTCTGAGCGTGGTTATAGATCCGCTCGACCTCCTCATACATCGTTAACATGGTGAGGACAAGCCTCTCGGCCGCCCTTTTACCAGCCTCCTCAACCTCCCTCTCAAGGAGCTTCCTCAGATTGTCGAGCTCGGCCCTGAGGTAGAGATTCTCCTCCCTAAGCCTCTTAACCTCCTCCGAAGCCTCCCCGACTTCAGGGGCCTCGCCCGGCAACCTACTCTAGCGATGCCCATCCCTACATAATAACTCATCTGGAAAAGTTATGGCGAGAGGGGGCGGCGGCCCCCTAGTGGTCGAGGGCTGGGAATCCCCGGAGGCACGGCAGGGCTGTTATCAGCCACGTGTACCTTCCAGCAGCCTAGCTGCACCTTAGCGCTGCTCCCTCCCGGGCCTGACGCGGTTCGGTGCATGCGGGCGTAGTAGGCCCGGCCTACGCCGGGCACTACGCCCTACTAGACTCCGGAAGGGCGCGGCCTCACCTATCGCCATGCCCCACCCCGGGGTCCATATCCCTCTTCCACCGGGTTGCTGGCCCCCGCGTGAGCCCGTTTCGGGTTCAGGGGAGGGCTAGCCCCCCGGCCCTACCCGCCACCCCCGAGAGAGTCTATGGGGGGTCCATGTTAAAGCTTTTCTCCTTCAGCAACCTCCTTGCTAAAGAAGATGCGCGATCTCCTTTGCCGAACTGATTATCGTGATCTCTCTGCGCCTCACAACCTCCCTGTAGTGCTCAATCTTTGCCTTAAGCTCCTCCATCATCCCTAACAGGTATTGATAGAGATATTCCTTGATCTCTCCGCTTATCATTCTTCCAGAGGAGTAGTCGCTGGCTATCCGCTGTAGCTCCGAGTCGTCCTTCAGGATGAATCGAAGTATTTTGAAGGGGACGTCTCTCTCGAGGTCTGCGCCCCTCTGCCTCTGCTCTTCGAGTGTGTTGGCTCCCCCCGAGAACGCCTTGTAGATCTTCCTCCTCAAGAGGGGGGCATCATCTTCGGGTATGAATATTGCTGAGCCGGGGTCACTCTTGCTCATTTTTCCTTCCCCCTTCAGACTCGGCACATCTCTGAGGTAGACCCCGACGACTTGCTTGAACTGAAAATAGACGCTACGCCTTACATAGTCTCTACACAGCCTTATGTGGGGGTCCTGATCCAGCCCTACCGGTATGATGCCGATTATGGGTCTCACGAGCTGTGGGAAAAGGATGTCTCCGATCTGTATGAGTGATGAGACTATCCTAGCGGGGTCCAAAGCACCGTATACGGCCCGAAACTCCTGCAAAGTGATCTCTCTCGCCGCCTCGGCCGCTATTTTATGTATGTCCGGGTTCTCCGACTGAAAATAAAACACGCATCGATTGGGGTCGATGCCGAGGGCGAGGTATGTCGGAATATGGTTGTTAAGAGCTATCTCTCTGGCCTCCTCCAGGCTCACGCCCCTTGTTGCGAGAGACTCTAGATCGGCCACTAAGAGTATCGTGAGCTTAGCTCGGCTTGAGAAGCACTTCATAGCCTCGACAACGGCCATTGTCCCTAGGTGGATACGGTCAGATGAGGGCATTATACCAGTAAGGGCATAGTAGTCGCCACTGCTTATCGCCTCCTTAAGCTCCTCATATCCTCTGCACGCATAAATTAGACCCCGCCTAACATATACGTGGTCAATACCAAGCTCGTCTGGAGCAATGTATCTTAATCCGAGCTCCTCTACAAGCCTCGTCTCTCGGCCCTCCGTCCTCTCCATCCAGGATCCCAAATTTGGGTCAAGGGCATCCATTATTATAACTATCCTCCCTTGCGGAGAAAACCACCTAACCTTGGCCCTCACAACGCCTTGGTTGCTGGGAGAAGCCTAACGTAGCCCCCCTGCTCCAGCAACCTAGCTGTACGCGGGTCGAGGGCGGCTATGTCCCCTTCCAGAAACGGCCCCCTAGTGACGCCCTCAGAGTCTACTATCGCAGGCGCAGGCTTTACAAAGACTGCGACGACGCTTGGAGGCGCCTCAATACTTTCCCCGGAAAGGTCTAGTGAATACTTGACGTGTTCCAGGTATTCTCGATAACTTGCGAGGGGTCTCTGGAGCCTCTCGTATAGCTCTGCCTCGACTGGCAGCAGATTCTCGACCCTTCTCCCCTCAACGGCGGCCTCGATAAGCTTCCTCATCCTCTTCAGCATCATATCGCTCACCAGCCGCGAGAGGATGTCAAGCTCCTCGTTGAGGAGTCTGGTGCTAGGGGCTTCCCGGTCTACGGCAAGCCTGACCCGGACCCGGAGCTCCTCGGCGTACTGCTTAAGAGCCGTGATCCAGTCTTGCGGAATCTTGATAGGTTGGGGAGAAGACCTCTCACTGTTCCAAAGCTCATACGTCTCCCGGTAGACGTTTCTCTCGGAAGACATGCCGTGAGGGTTGGCCCCTTCGCAAGATATAAAGCAGCCCGCAGGTCCTGAGCCTCCCACTTCACGCCGGTTAAGGATATATAGCTGGCGAGCCGCTTTTTGGGGAAGAATGAAGGTTCCAGCAAAGATCACCAGCTACTGTCCGAGATGCAACGCCCATACCGAGCAGACCGTCGCCTTGTATAAGAAGGGGAAGGAGAGGGGCTTGGCGATAGGAGCCAGGAGGCATGAGAGGGAGCTCAAAGGCTATGGCGGCCAGAAATACCCCATCCAGCGGAACAAGGCGAAGACTACCGACAAGAAGACCCTAGTCCTCACCTGCAGCAAATGCGGCAGGAAAGTCATGCGGGAAGGTGTGAGGCTGAGGAAACTCGAGATCGTGAGGTGATCGGGTGTCTTGGCTCGAGTCGACGTAGAGCGCCTCATTCCACGGCCCAGCAGCAAGTTTCTTTTAGTTTCGTGCCTGCACTGCGGAAATAAGCAGGTATTGCCGGACTCTGCAAAGATAAGGGTTGTATGTAACGTCTGTGGCGAGACACTTGCTGTTCCGCGGGGTGGAAAGGCTAAGATCCTCGGTAAGGTTGAGAGCGTCCTCGACTAGATGAGAGCCATCTCTCTGAGCCTTCTCCCAACGACCTCTAATGGATGCTGCTCCGTCTTCCTCATCAGATCCTCAAGTATCCTGTAGGCCTGAGGGTTTCCGGTCCACATCTTCTCGAACTCTCCTGACCGAATCTTCTCCAAGGCGGCCCTCATCCTATCCTTGACGTGCTCGTCGATGATCGTGGGCCCCACGACTAGGCCGCCGAACTTAGCGGTGTCGGAAACGGACCTAAGCATGTTGATCAGCCCACCGCTGTATATCAGGTCTACTATGAGCTTAAGCTCATTACACACCTCGTAGTAGGCAAGCTCAGGCTGGTACCCATTCTCCACCAGAACCTCGAAGCCCTTCTTTATCAGCTCCATCACGCCACCGACAAGCACCGCCTGCTCGCCAAGCAAGTCTGTCTCCGTTTCCTCCTTAAACGTGGTCTCTATCACCCCGGCCCTCGTGGACCCTATCGCCTTTGCTATAGCGAGCGCGGTCTCTTTAGCGCGTCCCGTAACGTCTTGATGCACTGCGATCAAGCTCGGGACCCCGCGGCCCTCAACATATTTCTGCCTCAGCAGCGGGCCGGGAGCCTTGGGCGCTACAAGGACTACATCCACGTATGGCGGCGGGATGATACGCTTGTAGTGGATGTTGTAGCCGTGGGCGAAGACAAGCGTCTTGCCGGGAGTCAGGTTGTGCTCAACATACTCTCGATACATCTCGGACATCGGAACGTCCGGGATAAGCATCAGTATCACATCCGAAGTTCTCACGGCCTCATCGATGGGCATGGGTTCGAAGCCGTCGCTGACGGCGAGGCTGAAGCTCCTTCCCTCGCCCCGGAGCCCCACCACTACCTGCACACCCGAGTCACGCATGTTGAGGGCCTGGGCCCTGCCCTGGCTTCCGTACCCTATGACCGCTACGCGCTTCCCCTCGAGAGGGGAGAGAGAAGCGTCTGAATCATAGTAGACTTTAGCCAATGGTCACCACCTCAGCCCCTCCCACATCAGTTTAGCGCTAAGACTCTCCACCGAAGCCGCTATAAAGCCCTGAACACCCGACAATAGCTTAAGGATTCTATCGACCTCATCAGCACTCGTCCTCAACTCAACCAACACCTCGCATGCACGACCTGCATCAGCAGGGGCGATGTATATAGCTCTAACCTCCTCCTTTTTCTCGCCCGCAAATACCCTCACCAACTCTGCTGCGGCGGCGAGGTCTGAGAGCTGAGCCTTGATAAAGTAATGCTGAGACATCTACCCTAGCTCTTCGAGGCTCCTTATGTAGGGTGAGGACCTCGCCTTCTCTATGAACCAGTAGATCTTCGCGGGAGGAGCCTCTACAAGCAGGGTGGCCTCTATGAGTGAGTCGGCCGCGCTTATGTGTGCCTCCCTCAGCGCGATTTTACCCTGCTTAGCCATCAGGAGTAGCTTGATTATTGCCTCGTACTGCCTACTTAGCTTGAGACGCAATCTTTTCATCTGCATGGGCGCTGAACCCCGGTGGGAGAATAATGTCCGAGAGCCACCTTCCGGGCGGAACCATGGGGAAGACCTTCTCGTCCTTGTCTATCGGAACATCTATCAGTATAGCCTCGTCGTTTCTTATCGCCCGCCTCAACACAGATCTCAACTCTTCATAGCTCTCCACGAAAACGCCCTCAACCCCGAAGGACTCGGCCAGCTTTATCAGGTTTGTCCTGTCCTCAATATCGACGTCCTTGAACCTCTTCTTGTAGAAGAGGTCCTGCCATTGCCTAACCATGCCGAGCGCCCTGTTGTCGAAGACCACCGTGATCACGGGGAAGTCATACTCAACTATTGTCCCCAGGCACTGGCAGGTCATGAGAAAACTTCCATCTCCATCCATGTTGAGGACAATCCTATCCGGTGCGGCCGCCTTAGCACCCATCGCGGCAGGCAAACCGAAACCCATGGTTCCGAGCCCCGCACTGGTCAGGAAGGTGCCGGGCTCGAGGACCTTGAAAAAGAGCTGCGCCCACATCTGGTGCTGTCCGACACCCGTGGTGACGATGGCGCTTTTAGGTAACTCATCCCGGATGATCTTTATGACCTTGTAGGATGAGAGCCTCGAACCGTCGATTTGTGAGAACATGTAATCATCAAAGCTTCTGCCGAGCTCTTTGAGCCCCTCAACCCAACCAGGATACTTGGGCCTGACGCTCATGGTTGAGAGGCGCGAAATGAGAGCATTCAAAGCCTTCTTGGCATCACCCACTATACCCACGTCCGGTATAACGTTTTTACCGACTTCGCTCGGGTCTATGTCTATGTGTATGATTTTTCTGTTCTTCTTGAATTCTGCTGCAGGCCCTATCGCCCTATCTGAGAGCCTCGTCCCCACACAGATAACAAGGTCGGCATCTATTATCGCCGTGTTGGACTCTATTCTGCCATGCATCCCCACAACTCCTAGGACATTTGGGTGGTTCTCGCAGACGGAAATCTTTCCAGGAGTAGTGCACACGACCGCTGCGTTGACCATCTCGGCCAGCTTCAGAAGCTCATCCGATGCGTCGCTGAAGTATACTCCACCCCCAGCTAAGATGCAGATGCGGTTCGCGCGGGCTATTAGGTCGGCTGCGAGTGCTATAGACCCCTCATCTGCGTCCTGAGGCGACCTCACGAACTCTGGATCGGCCGCCACCTCATCGATCGGAACCTCCCCGATATCCTCCTGCTGGACATCTCTCGGCAGGTCGATTAATGTCGGACCAGGGCGGCCTGTGGCGGCGCACATATAGGCATTCACGAACTCCTTTACAATTCTTGACGAGTCTAGTACCACTGTGGCATACTTGACGTGGGGGAGAACCATCCCAACTATGTCAGCCTCTTGGAAGGCGTCCGTCCCCATGAATGATCTCACAACCTGTCCAGTGATTGCCACTAGGGGGGCGCTATCCATGGCCGCGTTCACTATGCCCGTGATAAGGTTCGTGGCCCCTGGGCCGGAGGTCGCCAAAGCTATACCTGGCCTTCTCTTAACCCGCGCATATCCCTCAGCTGCGTGTGCTGCATGTTGCTCATGCTTCACGAGTATACTCCTGATACTGGAATCGTAGAGTGAGTCATAGAGAGGGAGATTAGCCCCTCCCGGGATCCCGAAAACAACCTCCACGCCGAGCTCCTCCATCTTTCTTACGAGCGCATCGCTGGCCTTCACGCCCTATCCACCCTCCTCCCTGAGGAAAGATATTGGCTCACCGCGCTGGCAACCGCGTTGAGGATCGTGTGGGCGCTGGTCTTTCCCACCCCTCTACCAACATATGTATCGCCATTAACCTTCACCACAACTTCGGCCTCATATGGATGCCTGTCCTCGAATGGAGATGCAAAGAGTTGATAATCCCTTATCTCGATACTTCCCACTAATTTCCTGAAAGCCTTTACAGCGGCGTCAATGGCCGACTCTGTTGGAGTAGAACCCACGCCGACGACCTCTATGGTCTCGCCCGCAGTGTCAAACACAGCGACGCACCTATCTTCATGCTGGTTAGATATTTGTTGGAAGCTGAGCAGGCTGACAGGACGCGCGGCTCCGGAGCCCAGCATCTCCTCAACTATTCGGAGCAGCTCATGATCACCGATTTTCCGCCCACTGTCTGCGGTCGCCTTGACCCTGTTCAGAACTTTCTTCACATCTTCGGCACTTAAAGTATAGCCGAACTGCCTCAAGACGTTCTCTAAGGCGTGGGTCCCTGAGTGTTTCCCTATGATTATCCTCCTCCTCATGCCTACCGTCTCCGGCATGATCGGCTCGTAGGTCTGTGGATTATTGACAACTCCATGCACGTGTATCCCGCTTTCATGGGAGAAGGCGTGCGCCCCCACGATCGCTTTATTCTTGGGCACCGGTATGCCCGTTAGCCTAGCCACGAGCCTCGAGACCTCCGCGATCTTCTCAAACCTTATCCCGGTTTCAACACCATACAAGTACTGAAGAGAGACTGCGACCTCCTCGAGACTTGTGTTTCCTGCCCGTTCTCCGATACCATTAACTGTGACGTGAACTATCTCCGCGCCGCCCTCGACACCTGCCAGCGTATTAGCAGTCGCCAACCCCATATCATCGTGACAATGCACAGCAACTGGAAGCCCTGTAACGTTCTTGGCCATTCTAACGAGCTCCCTCATGACGTGGGGGATCGCGATTCCGACCGTGTCAGGAATATCGATGCTGTCCGCTCCAGCTTCCTTTGCAGCCTGGTATACCCTCATCAAGAACTCGGTATCGCTCCTAGTTGCGTCCTCGGCTGAGAAATGGACCACGACGCCGCGCGATTTGCAGTATTCTACCATATCACTTACCCTCTCTAAGACCTGCTCCCGCGTCATGTTCAGCTTATACTTCATGTGTAGGTCTGAGGTTGCGATGAAGATGTGCACTAGATCACAGCCAGCATCTACGGCAGCGTCTATGTCCCTCTTCTCGCAGCGAGCAAGAGAACATATCTGGGAGGCTAGGCCAAGCGAGCAGATCCTCTTGACAGCCTCGTACTCTCCTGCCGAGACAACCGAGAACCCAGCCTCGATTATCTCAACACCTAGCTCGTTAAGCGCCTCAGCTATCTTGACCTTCTCCTCAATCTTTAGCGAGACGCCCGGTGTCTGCTCGCCATCCCTTAGCGTGGTGTCAAAGAAGCTGACCTTTCGAGGAAGAGCATATACCCCCTCAACAATACTTCTCCAGCTCATCTTCATCACCTACTTGAGGAGAGCTAGAAGGGTGGTCTTCTGAGTCAGTGTAGCAGAGGCGTCGCGAACAGTGCAGGAGACTAATCTACGCCTCCAAGCAATAACAACCACCCGCCTTTGCGTCCAAAATCTATAGGCCATTAATATATAAGTGTTTGTCTAAAAATTCCGTCCACAATAAATCGTGGCCGATCTACTGTGAGGGTCAGCATCACAGTCACGATCTTTAGTTATGGGAGAACCAATCCAGACTCGAGCTATTTTTGCGGACCACGCATATTCGTTGGCGAAGACAGACCTATTTTCGAAAAGTTGATGTAAAGGTCCATATCCATACTCGAGGAGATGGCGCGTACCTCTCTCTACAGAGTAATAGTTCAACAGGGGCAAAAGGCTCTTAGGGTCGACGCCGCAATAGTGGAGCAGCTGAAGAAAACACTCAGCAACAAAATGATTACGAAGATGAAAAAAGAGTATGTGGATTGCCCCGTGGCTGGGCAGCAGGTTCCCTTTCTACTCTGCTATAACTGCGTCTCTTTCATAAGGAGAGTACAGGGGATAGTTGACTGTGAGGGAAAGGAATACCGGGTAAAAACGGCCCAAGAATAGCTTGTGGATCCCCGCCTCGACTGCCTCAATCTACTTACCTTCTCTATGGTATTATGGTTATTGGGCAGTCAACGTTTATACCGGGTAGGGGCTTGAGTAGCAAAGACAGGAGCGGACTCCTCGTCTTCACGCTACCCAGCGAGATAACCACCCTGTAGGGGCGCAGTACTCTAGCCAGCGCCTCGACACGCTCCCTAACGTCGCCGACCTCGACATAAACCTCGTAGGGGACCCCTGCCCTTTCTAAGATCTCCTTATATGGCGCCAGAATCGACTCACCGAGATAGTTGTAGTATAGATACAGCGGTGGGTCTGGAAAACGCTCCATCTCCACGAATCTTACGAAGTCGTCAGGTATACGGGATCTGCGCCTAACAACTGTCACCAAAGCAACTGAGGCGCCCTCTTCCTTGGCGATCTGTGCCGCGGCCTCAACAACCTTCCTACTCTCTTTGGATTCATCAACGTAAACGAGAATTACCCTCTCATCCTTGCTCAGAACCATTCTTTCCTGACCTACTGCCAACATTCCCATCACCAGACAAAGCAATGCCGCTGCGGATTTAAATGTGCCGTATTTACGTAAAGACTTCGTATATACATGTCAAAAATTTTCCCGTTGACCCGCCACCGCTCACACGCCCAACATCAGGATGCGTTCCAAGTATTATGGCTACCCCCAACTGATCTTCGGAGACTTATTCCTTTTCTCTGGACATAGAGTATGAAGGTGGGTTGTTAGTTACCACTTAAATATGAGCATATAACACTGTTATGCTAGGAGCGACTTGTCATCCGGTCTAGACTTCGACTATTCCAAATACAACTTCCGGGACGTAGTCGATTACAAATACGTTCTAAACCCGGGTCTCTCGGAAGAGGTAGTCGACGAGATCTCCAGAATTAAGGGCGAGCCTGAGTGGATGAGGCAGACGCGTCTAAAGGCTTATAAAATATTCTTGGAAAAGGAGATGCCTACTTGGGGCGCCGACCTCAGCGAACTCGACTTTAACAAGATAAGATACTATGTTAGCCCCACTGATAAGAAGTTCCGGAGCTGGGACGACGTTCCGGACTACATCAAGAAGACATTCGAGAGGCTTGGGATTCCGGAGGCTGAGAGGAAGTTTCTGGCAGGTGTCGGAGCACAATACGACTCCGAGGTAGTGTATCATAACGTGAAGAAAGAGCTGGAGAAGCAGGGCGTGATCTTCTGCGACATGGACACCGCCGTCCGAGAATATCCCTCCATAGTCAAGAAGTACTTTGGCACCGTTGTTCCCGCTTCCGACAACAAGTTCGCCGCCTTAAACACCGCAGTGTGGAGCGGCGGGAGTTTTGTATACGTGCCGCAGGGCGTCCACGTCGAATTCCCTCTACAGGCATATTTCAGAATCAACGCAGCGAGTGTGGGACAGTTTGAGAGGACCCTCATAATCGCAGAGCCCGGCAGCAAGGTCCATTACATAGAAGGATGTACTGCGCCCATCTACTCGACTACTTCCCTCCATACGGCTGTGGTTGAGATTATTGCGATGAAAGGGGCCCACGTTCGATACACCACCTTGCAGAACTGGAGCACGGATGTGTATAACCTCGTAACTAAGAGGGCCTTCGCATATGAGGACGCGTTCGTGGAGTGGGTTGACGCGAATGTGGGGAGTAAGGTTACGATGAAGTATCCGAGCGTATACCTCTTGGGGAGGGGTGCTAGGGCTGAGATCCTCTCGGTGGCCTTTGCGAGTCGGGGACAACAGCTGGATACTGGTGCAAAGGCGATACATCTTGCGTCCGACACGACTAGTAGGATTACAGCAAAGTCTGTGTGCAAGGATGGTGGGAGAACCTCGTATAGGGGGCTTCTCCACGTGGCTAGGGGTGCGAGGCGCGTCAAGTCTAGCGTAAGGTGCGACGCCCTTATCCTTGACGACAAGTCTAGGACAGATACCTATCCGTACAACGAGATATTGGAGGATGATGCGACTGTTACTCACGAGGCTACTGTTGGGAGGATTGGAGAAGATCAGATCTTCTATCTTATGAGTAGAGGTATACCTGAGCAGGAAGCGCTTAACATGATTGTGCTCGGATTCTTGGAGAGCTTCACGAAGACCCTTCCGATGGAGTACGCCGTAGAGTTTAACCGTCTAATAGAGCTGGAAATGAGTGGTAGCGTAGGATAAGCTGGTTTTCGGCGAGCCGCCTATTTTACCGCTTCAGGCCCCCTCTCGCCAGTACGGATGCGGATCGTCTCATCAACCGGGGTTATGAAGATTTTGCCGTCACCAACCTCCCCCGTTGCCGCTGACTCTTTTATAATTTCCACGACTCTATAAGCATCCTCTTCGTCGACCACGATCTCTATCTTAACCTTGGGGAGCAGGTCGATCTTGTATGTGTTCCCCCTAATCCTCCAGGAGAATCCTTGTTGCCTTCCCCTACCCATCACGTCGTATACTGTGAGTCCGTGGAATCCAGCCTTCTCGAGGGCGTTTTTTACCTCCTCCAATCTCTCAGGCCTTATAACCGCGTGGATCATCTTCAAACCTCATTCTCACCCCCTATGGCTTAACATACTCCGCGTGCTGCGTGATGTCGAGGCCTATCATCTCTTCTATTGGCTTGACGCGGAGACCGACAGCTAGGTCTATGACCTTTAAGATCACTATCGTCATCGTCGCTGAGTATGCCCACGTCGCGGCGACCGCTATGAGTTGGGAGAATAATAGTGAGGGGTTGCCTAGGAGGAGGCCGTTTGCCCCAGCAGGGTTTATTGAGGCATCTGCAAAGATTCCGGTGGCTATCGCGCCCCAGGTGCCTCCGACGCCGTGGACACCCCACACATCGAGGGAGTCGTCGACGCCGATTTTAGCCCTGAGGTTTACGGCTGCGTAGCATAAGACCCCCGCGACTGCACCGATTATCAGAGCCGCCTGAGGCCCCACGAATCCTGAGGCGGGAGTTACCGCTACAAGGCCTGCAACAGCACCGCTTGCTACAGCGATACTGCTCGGCTTCCCTCGGTGGAGCCACCCCGTGAGCATCCAGCTTAGAGCTGCCGCCGATGCCGCGAGATGTGTGGCTGTGAAGGCGCCCGAGGCAAGAGCCCCAGAAGCCAATGCACTACCACCATTGAAGCCGAACCATCCGAACCATAGGAGCGCGGCCCCGAGAATCACGTATACGGGACTACTGGGCTCCATGGAGCCTGATCCATACCCGATCCTCCTTCCTATAACTAGTGCCGCGGCCAGAGCAGAGACTCCCGAGCTTATGTGGACGACTGTTCCTCCCGCAAAGTCGAGGGCACCAAGCGACCTAATCCAGCCGCCCACCCCCCACACCCAGTGCGCGATGGGCGAGTAAACTAGGGTTGACCACGCGACTAGAAATAGGAGGAAGGCGCCGAACCTCACCCTCTCGGCGAACGCCCCTATTATCAGGGCTGGCGTGATGATCGCGAACATCAGCTGGAACAGCATGTAGGTTGTGTGGGGTATTGTTGGAGCGTAGTTGGGGTTTGGTTCGCTTCCCACTTGGCTAAGCGCGAACCATTCCAGCCCCCCAATGAGCCCTCCCCTGCTGGGCCCAAAGGCGAGGCTATAGCCCCACAGCGCCCAGACCACCGAGATCATTGCTATAGCGATAAAGCACTGCATCAGCAAGGACAGGACGTTCTTCTTCCTCGCTAGTCCCGCGTAGAAGAGTCCGAGACCCGGCGTCATAAGCATCACTAATGCGGCTGAGACCATCACCCAGACGGTATCACCCCCATCTATACCCATTTTTTGACCACCTATCGCCCAGTTCTCCGCAATATGCCATATTTAAGTATTGAACTTAGTGTGCGAACGACGCACAGACTACCCTAACGATTTACATAATCTTTGGTCCTTTTTTGAAAAATATAAAGAAGGCTAGTGGGTAGACCTGCAGTCGCTTTTTATTTAGGCTGGGCGGCGGGCGAGGGACGTCGAATTATAGATACTATTGATAGGACTATCGCTATGACTGCGAGGGCCATCACTATTTGGGCGGTGAGGAGGGTGTTCTCTGCGACCCTCTGGAGATTTCTTATGTCGTTGGAGAGGGTGTTTGTCGCCGCATCGACCCGCGTCCTTACATCCTCTACGTTACTTCTAATCTCTCCACGTAGGCTCTCGGAGGTTCTGTCGAGCTTGCTGTCTACGGCGGCGACGTTGTTACCCAGAGCAGTTATCGCGCTTGCAAGGTCGTCTGAGACAGTTCGAAGTCTATCAACAAGCTCCTTTGAAACCGCTTCTATCTCGCGCTCTATCGGGGCGAGGCTTAGAACATCGAAGAAGTCCCTGGCGACGGAAATGGTGGCCGCGTCCTCGCTGTAGGTGGCGACTATTAACTCGTAGAGTGCTCCGGGCGTGAGCTTAGAGGTGAAGTCGGAGGTCAACCTTATAAGCATCCTCTTCGGAGTGACGGACTCTGAGTCTCCGACCTGCAGTATCTGGCCCGTGGCTACATCCCGTATCAGGTATTTAGTCCTAAGGAGTCCCTCCCCCTCTGCGTCAATAAGGAACTGTGCGGTTGCGCCCGGCACTACCGTCCCCTTACCAATCCTTAGCACCTGCACGGGGGTAATCGGGGGGAAGAAGTTGTCTCCGGGCTTGAACGGGTATGCTTCGTCGCGGAAGGCCCTGAGCACCGCGGTCTGTGCGGCAGCGTCGAAGCTATCGAGGTAGAAGGGGCCGTTGCTTATCCACATGTGGCCGTGGTCCTCACCCCACTGGATAGCGGCGTCGTACCGCGCTTGTGCGTTCTCAGCCGTCTCAAAGACCCTGTCTCCTATCGTGAAGTAGTTCGCCGGGAAAAATCCCTCTCCCCTCATGTCTTGGAGTGTTGATATTACGTCGTTTACATGCTCCGAGAGTACGAGGTTTATCCATTTTACCCCTCTTGCGGCGGCCGAGGCGCCCCCGTATGCATACTTCTTCTCCTGGTAGTTGAGCCTATCAGTTGCCGCTATAACTTCCCATGGGACCATGAGTGTGGGCCAGAGCTCAGCGAAGCTCGCTATGTAGGCAGGCTCGAAGAACCAGTAGTCTATGTATACCTCAACCCTGTTGTCTGGAAGCACTCTTATGCCCTTAACCAGCTCTAGGGAGGCCTTGAGCTGTGACGAGATAGCGGGCTCTAGGGCCGACTTCTCCTCGTCGAAGGCTAGGTCCATCCTCGTTGCGACATGATATAAGAGATCGGCAAGTGTTATCTCCACGCCGTGGTGCCACCTGCTCTTCAGGAACTTGGAGTAGTCGAAGGTCACGACACTCTTCACCGTCCGGCCTCCGGCTGAGACCCACCTGTCAGCAGCCGCGTCCCAGATGTATGCGTCTTGCGGCACAGTTATCGACCCAGTGGGGCCCGCGGTCCTTATCTCCCAGCTCCCCCTGAATGGGATCGGAATGCCCGTGTATGGATGGAGCCATGTGCTTGCGTCTGCGGTAAGATATGCTAAATCGACCGAATATACGTCGACAAATCCGCCGACAAGTGCGACTTGCATCGGATTCCACGTCGTCCTAGTGGTCCACACCCATAAGTGGCCGATGTCGAGGTCTGATTTCCCGGGAATATACGCGTTTCTCCAGACAAGCATCGATCGCAGCCCGGCGCCGAGGTCTTGAGACACCCCGGTCATCTCCTCACGCATGATGTACGAGTCGAGCCTAGTCGCGATCCACAGTCTGACAGAGTCCGTTAAGGCCAGCTCTAAAACCCTCTTCATCATTGCATCTCTCTCCTCTTTCGAGGAAAACTCTCCCCGGTATAGCTTCTGAGTCAAGTCGTCAAGCTCGGCGTTCTGGTACTGCCACCAACCCTCAACCGCCCATCCCGGCATGTTGCCCTCCCATGGCGCGGTAAAAGCGCCCGGATCGCTATCGTATTTCACGAGACCTGTTCTGCCCCATCCTTCTGTATATATTTGCCACTTGAATTCAGCAGGGTCAGTGTTATAGACGGTCTCGATGGCTGGGCCGAACTCCATGTACATCCTCTCGACCGTGAACCCAGCCTTCTCGAGGTCCGAGGCGATGGCGTCGCCTATCTGTCGCCTCTCATCCTCGACCCTGATGATGAACTTTATAGTCACCGGCTTGCCCTGATAGAACCACTTGCCGCCCACCTTCTCGGCTCCCAACGCCCTCATTCTCTGGTCGATGATCTGCGAGGCAAAGGCGGGGTCATACCTGAAGTCGTAACGCAGTATTAGATCTATGTTTGAGATGTAATCGTAGTCCCACTGGGTCAGATACGTGACCATCGGCGCACCGAAGCCGGCGAAGAGCTCCTTAACGATGAAGTCCCTGTTGATCAGATAGTTCAGCGCGAACCTGATCTCCCTATCGGTTAGCGGGTTTAGCTCGCCATCTGGTGCGGGAGCCGGGTTCAGGACTATTGAGTATAGCCCGGTCGGCGCCGAGACGAGCTTCAGCCCAGGCCTCCCAGCGATGGCCTTAGCCTGAGCGGGTCTAAGCCCGAAAATATATGCATCTATCTCCTTATTCTCCACAGCCGCGCCAGCCAAGTCGAGAGGAACCCGCTTAAAGGTAAGGGAATCGGCAGCCGGCCCAGGCTTCGTATGCGGCGCAACATACTGACCATACACCGGGGTCACTGAGCCCGACAACAACATCATCGCAACCGCAAACGCTGCGACGAAGTATAGGACAGAAACTTTTTTCATCTTTATCATCGAATATTAAACACTTACAACGGGTGATATAAGCTTTTCACCGAGACTAACTATGTGGGAGACGAACCGGGGAGGGGGCTAAGTTTTTATAACTTAGCTCGAATAACATTAGTGCAAGACAACGTTGGGGATATACACCCGTCTCCTGATAAAGGCTGCCTCTCTCATAATGGTGCTACTCAGTGTTCTCTTCTTCATGATCGTTATCTTGGGGGCCACCGGGGTCTCTGACAGGATTCTTTCCTCGATAGTCAACGAGGAGGTAAGGCTCTATAGACAGAGTGTGGCGCCCCAAATAAGAGATCCTGCGGCACTCGAGGAAGCCGTCGCAAAGTTCAGGGAGGAGGCCATAAAGAGCTACGGCCTCGACAAGCCGTGGTATGAGAGGCTTCCCGACATGTTCCTACGCGTTCTGAGACTAGACCTTGGTAGGGCGAGACACGCCCAAACGTTCGGGGGAAGTAACAGGATATCGGACATCATATTAGAAAGGCTTCCCAACACGGTGATTCTCGTGACCACGGCCATCGCCATAAACTTCCTGATCGGGATATTCCTCGGCGTGAGGATAGCGGCCAAACCCGGGACAAAGCTGGACAGGATCACCTCGTTCCTCTCGGCGGTTAGCTACGCCGTCCCGACCTGGTGGCTCGGCATCATATTCATCCTCATCTTTGCATTCTATCTGAGGCTCTTCCCCTACGGCGGCCTCTATAGCTCTCCAGCGCCCCAAGACCCTTTACTCAGGGTGCTGGACGTTCTGTGGCACGCCACACTTCCAGTTACAGTGCTAGTCCTCGTGAACGTTGGGCTGACGATATACGTCACGCGGACAATAGTGTTGAACATAGCGCAGGAGGACTTCGTTAACGTCGCGAGGATAAAGGGGCTGCCTGAGGGGCTTGTCAATAGGCGCTACATCATGAGGGTGGCTGCGCCGCCTATATTAACAAACGTGATCTTGGGGCTGGCCGGATCCATAGGTGGAGCGATATTGACTGAGGCTGTGTTCAGCTGGCCGGGCATGGGCTCCCTATTCTTCGAAGCTATAGTGCAGTCCGACGAGGCCCTAGTGATGTCGTTGGTCTATATGTTCACATTAGTTTACGTCTTGGCGAGGTTCATCCTTGAGGTGCTTTACGTGGTCGTAGACCCGCGGGTGAGAGTTTGAGTATTCTGTCCAACGAGAACTTTAGAATATTTCTCTCGACATGGAGCGGCCGCGCGGGTCTCACTCTACTCATAATTCTAACCGCCGTTTCCATCTACACTCTCGTAACGATACCGGTGCCCGAGGTCTCTGCTCTTTGGAACGATCCGCAGTATTGGGCGGACTACCCGAAGAGTTCACCGCCGAGCTGGGTGAACCTATTCTCGAACAGGAAACTCCTAGAGACGATGGTCTTCCAAGAAAGGAATATCGAGATTACAGGGAAAGGCAAAGTGGCTGAGTTTCTAGTTGATTACGAATACGACGCATTCCCAACACATATCAGTCTGATTATTTCAGGCCTATCATACACATCCAAGACCCCTGTTCTCACACTGAGCGTTATCAGGCCCGACGGATACTCTCTCGAAGCAGCCAAGATTTCTGTCACTCCCCCGAGGCCTGACGAGCAACCACCGTATGTTAGATTCTCAGTCAAGCCTGAAAGGTTGCTGGTGAGCAGCAGCGATGAGCTGGTGAGGGAGGTCTATAAACTGTACTCGGACAGGCTAGACGCCCCAGTGACGCTCATTAGGATTATGCAGGAAGGCCCTCAGAAGTATCTTTTCGGCGTGCCGCAAGGCGGGGAGATAAGGCCGCTTAAAGGCGTCTATCGATTCACCCTTACCGCGACACAGAATGAAGGTCTCCTCAAGATAGATTCGGTGAAAGTAGTTCTTGGGGGTGAGACGTATGGATTCATGGGGACTGACGTGATCGGAAGGGACCTCGCGCTAGGCCTTCTTCTAGGATTCCCGATCTCTCTCTTCATCGGAGTAATATCCTCGGTCATAGTGACAGGGCTAGGCGCATCGTTGGGGCTTGTAAGCGGTTATTTGGGAGGGAAGGTTGATAACATTATCCAGAGGTTCGCGGATTTCATAAATAACATACCAGTCCTTCCCCTCCTGATATTCTTGGTATTTAGCTTTGGGGCTAAGCTGTGGATAATATTAGTAGCTTTCGTGGCCTTCGGGTGGCCGGGCCTGACAATAGTGACCAGGTCGATAGTACTCCAACTCAGGGAGTCGCAGTATGTGGAGTCAGCGCGCGCGATAGGGGCCTCAAACCTCAGGATACTGGTGAGACACATCTTTCCGAGTATAGCTCCGTTCATTCTCGCCCAAGTAATCTTTTTAACGCCTAGCTTCATACTGCTGGAGGCGGCGCTAAGCTTCCTTGGTCTTGGCGACCCATCCCTCCCGACTTGGGGGCAGATACTCGAGCTTGGCTTCAGGAGCGCAGCGGTCTACCTCGGGTATTGGTGGTGGATACTACCCCCAGGCATCCTTATAATAGTGACCGCTCTAACCTTTGTCATGATCTCACTCGGCTTGGAGCCGGTGATTAGTCCGCGAGTGAGGGCTGGAGGCCGGAGATGAGCTCGTCTGAGATCCTACGGGTTGAGGGGGTAAGGGTGTATTACTCTACGCCAAAGGGATATGTGAGAGCTGTAGATGACGTGTCCTTTAGCCTCCACAGAGGGGAGAGCCTCGCGGTGGTGGGGGAGTCGGGGAGCGGAAAAACGACCTTAGGCCTGACGCTAATGAGGGCCCTCCCGAAGAACGCGAACATCGTCTCGGGAAGAATATTCCTAAACGACGAGGACACCCTATCCATGAGCAGCGAGGAGTTTAGAAAGAAATACAGTTGGAGGGTCATCTCGATGGTATTCCAGGGAGCCATGAACTCGCTCAATCCGGTCCTCAAGGTCGGAGAGCAAATAGCAGAACCTCTAATATACAAAGGTGGACTCTCCCGGGAGGAGGCAAGGAAGATTGCCGAGGAGTTCATAGAGCTAGTGGGCATGCCTAGAGAGTTCTATAACCGGTATCCTCACGAGCTGAGCGGCGGCATGAAGCAGCGTATCGTGATCGCTATGGCGCTCGTCATGAAGCCGCAGATACTCATACTCGACGAACCGACTTCGGCGTTAGATGTTACGATCCAAGCCCAGATAATAAATCTAGTAAAGGACTTAATTGATAGCCTGAAGCTCAGCGTTATCTTCATCACACACGACGTAGCGCTTGCAAGCGACGTCTCCGACAGAATTGCCGTCATGTATGGTGGACAGATAGTAGAGATAGGTCGTCTGGACCAAGTGCTGGGAGACTATCCGATACATCCCTATACAGAGAAGCTATTGGCCAGCCTCCCCCGACTCCGAGGAGATAATGTGCCGGAGTTCATACCTGGCCGGCCACCTGATCTCGCATCACCACCCCCGGGCTGCAGGTTTCACCCGAGATGCCCCTACGTGTTTGATAAATGCCGTGTGGAGGACCCGCCACTCTTTAGACAAGATTCGGGGCATCTCGTAAAGTGCTGGCTGAGGGGGTGAGTGGTATGGAGGAGATTTTACGGCTGGAGGGTGTTAAGAAGTATTATGAAGTAAGGAGGGGTCTTTTAGGTTCTCAAACGCTGAAGGCTCTTGACGGCGTCTCTCTCACAATAGGGAAGAAGGAGACGGTATCCGTGGTAGGCGAGTCAGGCTGCGGCAAGTCCACCCTCGGCAGGGTCTCCATGCGGCTCCTTGAGCCGACTGATGGACGAATATACTTTAAGGGAGAGGAGATTACAGGGCTCTCGGAGAGAGAGCTTCGGCACCGAAGCTTTAGGAGGAAGATGCAGATAGTGTTCCAAGACCCATACTCCAGCATAAATCCCTTCATGAGGATTGGCGAGATCCTTGCAGAGCCTCTTGAGATACATGGATTCCCGAAGAACGAGATCAAGACCAAGATCCTGCAAGCCTTAGAGGACGTGAAGCTCTTCCCACCTGAGGAGTTCGCTGAGAGGTATCCTCACGAGCTGAGCGGCGGCCAGAGGCAGAGGGTCAACATTGCGAGAGCGTTGATACTGGATCCCGAGTACATAGTCGCCGATGAACCTGTCTCAATGATAGACGCCTCGAGTAGGGCTGAGATCCTCCTACTGCTTAAGAGTATTAGGGACAGTAGAGAGATGGGGATTCTATACATTACGCATGACATAGCGACCGCGCGCTACGTCTCTGAGAGGATAGCGGTGATGTATCTAGGCGAGGTAGTGGAGACCGGGCCCACCACGGATGTGTTGAGGAGACCCATCCACCCCTATACAGCGCTCCTCCTAAACAGCGTTCCAGAGCCCGATCCTTTTGGACGGAGAAAAAGGAGGTACGTGATTAAAGGCGAGCCGCCGAGCCCCCTGAATCCCCCAAGCGGCTGCAAGTTCCACACGCGGTGCCCGATCGCCGTGGAGAAGTGTAAGATCGTGAGGCCCGTCTTGGTGGAGTATGAGTCAGGCCACTTCGCGGCGTGTCACCGGGCGGAGGAGATCATAGAAGGCTCTGTAACTCTGACCCCTGGCACCTCTTAGCTCAGCCTCAGCATCACGTAGACTATCAGGCCTAGGGCAAGGCTTAGCGTCCATGCCGGGTAGGCTATCCGTCCGGTCTTTCTGTGGTGGGAGAGGCCTGCTGACCCTCTGAGAGCCAGGCCCGTCAGAGCGTTGTAGAACACCAGCGGGACCGAGGCGATGGAGAGGCCCAAATGGATTATTAGCGCGGGCAGATAGATGTAGAGCCTGATGGGTTCTGGTCCGCGGTACTGCTCCGGCCCTAGTGTAGCCACTTTGAAGACGTATAGGATAAGGAATAGCGTGATCAGGACGAAGCTGGAGCCCATGAAGACGGCATGCCTCGTTACGCGGCGTCTTCTTATCGAGTAGTAGCCGAGCTGTAGCAATATCAGCGTCACGAGATTTGTGATTGCGATGATGTGGGGTAAAGTCATAGCAACGCTCTTTTCGACGGCGAAGACGTTACCTTCACCTCCCACTGTGAGAGCGTAGCCTAATATCGTGTAGGCGACGAGGGTCACCGTAGCAGTCGATAATCCATACTTCAATCCGGAAAAAGGGGCGGGTGGGCATCATATATATTCGTCAGCACGTGCTGGGCTAGTTATCGGTGGCGTGGGGTTTTGGAGCAGGGCACCAGGACGGCTGGTCAGACCAGGCGGGTGGCGCTTGTGACTGGCGCTTCGCGGGGGATTGGAAGGGCGATAGCGATTAAGCTCGGCTCCCTGGGACACAGAGTTGTCTGTAACTATGTTCAAAATAGAGAGAAGGCCGAGGAGGTAGTCTCCATCATCAGGAGCCTCGGGGGCGAGGCGATGGCGGTGAAGGCTGACGTGTCCTCCATGAAAGAGGTAGAGGCTATGGTGGACGAGGCGGCCAGAACATTCGGCGGAGTCGACATATTAGTGAATAACGCTGGCCTGCTGATCCGTGGTGGCATCATGAGCGACCCCTCCATCCTCGATAGGATGATTGACGTTAATGTGAAGGGGGTGGTTTACTGCACCTCCGCATGCCTCAGGTACATGATCCCGAAGAAGTATGGCAGGATCATAAACATCGCCTCCATCGCAGCTCTAGGCACGACTTCCCGCGACACAACATACTACGCGATGACGAAGGGCGCGATAATCACCCTGACGAAGAGACTTGCCTTTGAGCTTGGAGAATACGGGATTACAGTGAACGCCGTCGCCCCAGGCTTCACAGGGACCGACATGACCCTCAGCAGGCCGAGGGAGGAGCTTGAGAAAATCCTGAGACACCTAGAATCGATAACCGCCCTGAGAAGGATCGGTACCCCCGACGACATCGCTGAGGTCGTTGCCTTTCTCGCCTCGGAGGGGGCAGGCTTCATTACCGGCCAGGTAATCAGCGTCGATGGGGGGAGGATGGATTTCTTCTCCAGATCGGCGTAGCAGGGTGCTATCCATAAATCTTGCCATCATCTAACAAGTGACGAGATGGTTGAAGCGATACTCCTCCTTCTCAACGTCCCAATATTGACCCCCCTGATAATTGCGACCGTCCTATCGCCACTGGTCATCCTAGCTGCGAGGGGCCTGAAATATCCGAAGATCGTCGGGGTATATGTGACGGTCGTCTTTGCCTACGTCCTTTACGAAGCTTTGCGGCTGGTCCTGTCCGGCCCCACCTTCTGGGCCGCGGCAGGCCAGCAGGCCCTCTCCATGATATCGGCAGATGGAATAACTTACTACTTTACCACGATAGTGACCGGGATAGCTCTGGCATCGTCGATCTATTCCCTCGCTTATGTGAAACAGAGGGTCGGAGAATTCTATGCGCTCTTATTAATGATGGTGCTTGGAATGGTGGGGGTCTTTTTTTCGTGGGACTTCATCACATTTTTTGTCTTCTGGGAGCTGATGAGCATAACCTCGTACCTGCTAGTGGCCTTCAATTATAGGGAGTGGGAGGCCGTCGAGTCCTCGCTGAAGTACCTGGTCATGAGCTCGACGGGGTCCGCCGCGCTGCTCTTCGGCCTCTCTCTCCTCTACGGCCTCTGCGGCACACTCGATTTTACGGGCCTCTCCAAGCTTCTCAGGTCGGGGGCTTTGACCGGAGAGGTGTGGAGTACGGTGGCTCTAGTCCTTATCCTGGGAGGGCTAGGCGTGAATATCGCGCTTGCTCCTTTCCACTACTGGCTACCCGACGCCCACCCAGCGGCTCCCAGCCCAATCAGCGCCATGCTGTCGGGCGTGGTTATCAAGACGGGGGTTTACGCCATGGTGAGAGTGGTGACTCTGTTCTATCCCGCCGAGCTGTATGGCTGGTCAATGCCACTGATGCTTCTCGCCTTGCTGACTATGACTATAGGTAACCTCCTCGCCTCTCTCCAGTCAGACATAAAGAGGCTTCTAGCATTCAGCAGCATAGCAAACATAGGGTACATAGTGTTCGCCATCTCACTCTGGACGCCGCTCGCCTTAGCGGCCGCGTTGTTACACGTTCTTAACCATGCGCTGGCGAAGGGCCTCCTCTTCCTCTCCGCTGGATGCATGATCGAGGCGGGTGGGTCTCGGAGCCTCGACGATCTCGCCGGGATAGGTAGGAGGATGCCAATATCAGCGATGACCTACTCGATAGGGGCCTTCAGCCTCGCGGGAATCCCTGGACTTAACTGCTTTGTGAGCGAGTATGCAATCATACTCGCAGCCTTCACAGCGGGGCAACAGATCGGGGCGGCTATAATGCTTATAAATGTCATAATAGGGGCGCTCTATCACCTTAGGGTAGTGCAGATACTCTTCCTGAAGCCCGAGACCGAGAAGTCGTCTCGCGGGAGGGAAGTTAGCCTCGCAATGCTGATGCCTGTGGTGAGTCTTGCGGTTCTATGCGTCGTGATAGGCGTCTACGCCTCACCATTCCTCGCCACAGTTCTGAGGCTGGCGTCCTAAGACTACGCGAAAATCGCTCTAGAACTTATACCCGTGAGCATCGGAGGCGGCTTGGTCGGAAATCCTTTAATTTCGACCTGAACGATAGATTGGAGAGATGGCCAAGAAGAAGCTGTCGGAGGCCGAGGAGAGCCGCGGCAAATACAGGTCGGACTTAGTTAAGGACGATGTGCTGTTGAAGCTGAAAAATATTGGTCTCAAGATCGTGCAGGATCTGGAGGATGGTAAATGGCCGAGCCTCGATATACCCGTGAGGACAACAAAGAACATCATCTACGACCCCAATCTACGCCAATACGTGTTGGGTCCGAAGACGTCTGAGAGAACGGTGGGCAACATTAGACATCTGAGGCCGTTTGCCCAGCTGGTTTGGGTCGCGAAGTTTGCCAAGCAGCTCCTAACCAATGGGAAGACATCAACGCTGAGAGACACCTACTACGTCGCGTTAGGCGAGGGGATCGACTTTGAGTCTCAAGATGAGAGTGACGAGATTATAATGGAGCTGGAGAGCCTCATCAGGTACCCCCGGGAGGATATGAATATCTTTCCGGAGGAGAGGGCCTCAATCTACGGCGACCTGGTGATAGAGTATACCGTTCCAGGCTTCAGGGGGCAGAGGGTCGACCTGTCTGCACACCCCGATGGCTACTCGATCGGGCCAGCACTCACCACGTCAGAATTCGTCAGGTGTGGGGCTGAGCAGGTCTTCGTTATAGAGAAGGGCGCGGTTTTCAGCAGGTTTGTAGAGGAGAGGGCTGACAAAAAGTTCAAAGCGTTGCTGATACATACTGCTGGCCAGTCCCCAAGAAACTGTAGGAAGCTTATCAGGAGGCTGAGAGAGGAGCTTAACCTACCTGTCTACATATTCACCGACGCCGACCCTTACGGGGTCCACATAGCCAGCGTCCTGATACATGGCTCGGCCCTATCAGCGCATATAAGGGAGATAAACGTCCCCGACGCCATCTGGGCGGGGGTCTACGCGACAGACATCACGAAATACAAGCTCCCAGCTATGAGGCTGACGGAGGCTGACTTCAAGAGGCTTAACGAGCTGGAGCAGGATCCGAGGTACACGGTTGATCCATGGAGAAGGGAGGTCCAATACTTTGGTAAGATAAAGAGAAAGGCGGAGCTCGAGGCCTTCTCGAGATATGGGCTTGAGTTCATCGTTAGGGACTTTCTGCCGCAGCGGCTGGCAGAGCTCCAGAAGCGTTGAAATCTCGGCAGCTCCCCAGTATATTTTAGGGTGCTGGTCGGGTTCACAGGCGGCGAGGCTGCGGTTGTTGTCGAGACGACGGGCAGTAGGGTGCTAGCAGTTGCCGACCTTCATCTCGGCTACGAGGTTGAACTCGCCAGGCAGGGGATACATCTTCCAAGCCAGCTGCAAAACGTCTCGGAGAGGCTGATGAGGCTCATCGAGGATTATAGGCCCGACACCCTACTCCTGCTAGGCGATGTCAAGCACCGCGTGACTGGCGTCAGCTGGCGAGAGTCGCACCAGGTGACTGAGCTACTTAGCGCGATACGGGACTACGTCGGGGAGGTTATCATCACCCCGGGAAACCATGATGCGGGCGTCCTAGTCCTGGCCTCAGGGCTCGCGCGCGTGACCTCTGGGAGAGGCGCTCTCCTAGGCGAGGTCTGGGCTTTTCACGGACACTGCTGGCCTCCTCCCGAGGCTGCGGGGGCGAGGCTGATCCTGATGGGCCACACCCATCCAACAGTCTCGTTCGCGCGGGGGCCCGGGTCCAAGAGGAGGGTCTTCCTGTACGCGAGGGCCGAGAGGAGGAGGCTTGCGGGCCTGCTTGCCGAGAAGGGTGGGCGCGCAGTGCCGGCCCGGCTCAGGGGTGAGGTGGGGCTCCTCGTACTCCCCCATTTTAACAACGCCCTACCGGGCATCGACGTCTCCCAGCTCTCGGTGGCAGGACGGGTCAGTCCCCTACTGAGGCCGGAGGCCTTCAACCTGCTCAACTCCGACATACTGCTGAGCGGGGGCGAGAACCTTGGGAAGGTGAGCTGGTACATAGAGGTGGGGGGAGTTGTCGAGTAGGGATGAGGCGCCACGTCTGCTTGCCGAGAGCGGCAGGGTGAAGCGCTACGTTTTCAGGCCGAGCGGCAGGGTGAAGTGGATAGTTGTGGGACGGGAGAGGGACTACATAGTGTTGCCCGAGGCCCCTTACTGCAGCTGCGACGACTTCTACTTCAGGGTTCTGCATAGGCAGAAGCCGACGTGCTACCACCTGCAGGCACAAGCCATAGCGCTTACTGAAAAGTTCTATGAGGAGATCGAGGAGGAGGATGGATGGTATTACAGGCTCATGGAGGAGTGGCTGGGCGGCTAGCCCTCCAAACCCCTCCCAGCTGGCGGCGCAGCCATACTCTCAAACTCCTCCGGAATCGACTTAGACGTGGCGATCTCCCGGAAAACTAGAGCGCTGGGCCTAACGAACCTCTTCTTAGTCTCTAGGTCCAGCTCGAAGAGCCCGAACCTCATGCTGTAGCCCCTTGCCCACTCGAGGTTGTCCGTGAGGTTCCAGTGGAAGTAGCCCCTGACGTCTACTCCCTCGCCTCGGGCCCTATGGAGCTGGTACAGGTGTGAGACTATGAAGCGCGGCCGAAGTCTGTCCTCCGCGTCCGCGACCCCGTTCTCCGTCACGTAGATGGGGAGCCTATATCTCGAGTAGAGCCTCTTCAAAACCTCGTAGAGCCCTTCCGGATAGACCTCCCAGCCGAAGTCGCTGACAGGCCTGCCGTCCCTCGAGTGGCCCCTCGGCGTACACCCGTACCCGTACCCATCCAGTATCCTGAACCCTAACGGAGCCCCATCATCCACCCTCACAACTATCCGGGTGTAGTAGTTGAGTCCTATCCAGTCGAGCCGCCCCTTGAGCTCGTCCTGCGTCTCTCCCGAGATAAGCCCCCTGGCCGCCGCATTGTAGGGGTATATGTTATGCTCGAAGCCCGCCTCGGCGGCCTGTGCGTCCTCCTCGCGGTGGGGCATCCAGTGGGCCACAGACTCGACTAGGCCGATTGGCTTCTTAGAGAAGTTCTTGACGGCGTCGTAGGCGAGGGCGTGTGCTATGGCTAGGTTTCTTCTGGCCACCTCGTAGGAGGGTATGTCGAGGTAGCCTGGTGGGAAGCCTGATCTAGGTTGGAGGTAGCCGGCCTGCGCTACGACCATCGGCTCGTTCATGGTGTACCACGCGTCCACTAGGTCGTCCAGATGGTAAGCAACGAAGCCCGCAAACTTCGCGAACTCTATGGGGCACCGATCTTCAAGCCAGCCGGCGGGGGCCCTATCGGGCCCGCGTTTTCTCACCGCTATCGGGTCGTGAAGCCAGGTGGGCAGCGCCCAGTGGAATAGGTTCACTATGACGAAGCCTCCCCTAGACCTCCAGTCAGAGATTATCTCCCTGTAGCGCCTTAGGGCGTCCATCCTCGCTACATTCTCCAGCCGCTTGACGTGTTTCTCCTCGATCAGCAGCCTCGTCGGACCTCGCCCCCCTTGCTCGACAGGCACCTCAATCCCCGTCGTAGGGCTCGGGAAGATCCTGGCCCACTCAACAGTTATCCAAGCTGCATCCATCCCGATGCTCCTAGCGTTAGAGTGGTCAAGCTGGTAGAGCCCCCAATATCCAGGCCCCTGTTCAGGCTGATCACCGCTCACCACTCCACCCAATATGTTCTCAGCATCCCTAAGCCAGATAGACCAGTCCGACTCGAACTCCGAGCCCGACACACCCATCTCGTGCTGAACCCCAACGGTCGAGAACCCAAACTTGAAGCCGTCCCCAAAGGATAGCCGAGCCATGCCTACCCAAGCTACCTCACCAGGCTTTTATCTCTTCATACATGGGCTACCCTCAAGTCGAATAAAGTATATGAGGGCGGCGCAGGAATCCTGAGAACAAATGGCAGGAGGAGAGGAGGCAAGCTACCTCGACTTTATCGTTGTGGGGTTTGACGAGCAGGAGAGGATCTTGGTGTCGCCGACCTCTGGAATCGATCCAGGCGAGCTCGAGTCTCTTGTAGGATCCGAGGTGTTCTACGAGGATTACAAGTCCGTTTTGTGGAAGGGGCGAGTAGTCGAGGCCCTTGGAGACGTGCTGGTAATAGTTTTTGGCGACGAGGGGCAGTGTGAGGAGAACATTCCGCCTGGCCTCGGTCAAGGAAGCCTCGTAAGGATACCCACCCAAACCGGTGCCCGGGGCTAGGTGTTCCCGGACATAAGAACCAATTTATAATGCGGGCATAATCCTAGGTATTGTGATGGATACCTCTCCGGGATATCGTATAGAGCGGGATACGATGGGGGAGATGATGGTCCCCCAGACTGCCTATTACGGCGCCCAGACCGCCCGGGCCCTTGACAACTTCAGATTCTCTAACCTCAGGATGCCTCGCCAGTTCATTCACGCTCTCGGACTTATCAAGGCTGGCGCGGCTAAAGCAAACATGGAGCTCGGACTTCTACCAAGGCACATAGGTGAGGCCATCTACATGGCTGCGCTCGAGGTTGCGGAAGGGCTACATGACGACCAGTTCGTGGTAGACGTGTTTCAGACCGGCTCAGGCACCTCGACTAACATGAACGCTAACGAGGTGATAGCTAATAGGGCTGCAGAGATAATCGGAGGTAAGAGGGGCGACAAAGGCCTCGTGCACCCCAACGACCACGTAAACATGTGCCAGTCGACCAACGATGTGATACCTACTGCAATCAGGGTGGCTGCGGCAAGCACAATCTACAAGACACTTCTCAAGAGGCTTGACCTCCTAGCCAGCACTCTTGAGCTGAAGTCGCAGGAGTTTAAGGATGTAGTTAAGAGTGGCAGGACGCATTTGCAGGATGCCCTACCCGTAACGCTGGGACAAGAGTTTAGCGGGTACGCCGAGATGATCAGGAAGGCGGTCTTGCGGGTCCGAAGAGCCGCGGAGGCCCTCCTCGAGCTTCCCATAGGGGGAACCGCGGTGGGTACGGGCCTAAATGCTCATCCAGAGTTTGCTCCCCGAGTAGTCAAGTTCCTCTCCGAGAGGACCGACATACCCTTCGTGACTGCTAGGAACAGGTTCGAGGCAATGGGTACCCAGGATGCCTGCGTAGAGGTTAGCGGGGCCCTTAGGGTTGTCGCAGGAAGCATCTTAAAGATATGCAACGATCTGAGACTATTGTCTTCCGGGCCGGTAACGGGGTTCGGCGAGATCGAGATACCAGCCGTCCAGCCCGGCTCGAGCATCATGCCCGGCAAGGTTAATCCAGTAATTTTGGAGGCCTCGATGCTTGCTGCATGCATGGTTGTCGGCTACGACGCGGCCATCTTCGAGGCCTCGAGGATTGGGGAGCTCGAGCTGAACATGGGGAACCCGTTGATAGCTTACTGCCTGATCGGCTCGATTGAGCTGTTGAGTAACACGGCATCAGCTCTCTCAGAGAAGGTCATCCCAGGGATCACGGCTAACAGAGAGAGGTGTCTGCTCTACGCTGAGAGCAGCCCCTCCATCATCACTGTCCTAGCACCCCTGATAGGCTATGATAGGGCCGCGGAGGTGGCGAAGAGGGCGCTTGCCGAGAGGCGGCCAATAAAGGATATCGTGGTCGAGCTCGGATATTTAAGCAGGGAGAAGGTTGAGAAGGTCTTTAATGTCCGTCGAATGACCGAGGGCGGGATACCTGCCCGTGAGGCTTAGGCCCTAGCTGATGAGCAGCGGCTCGGGCTCGATTGGCTCTAGCCTCATCAAGGCCTCCAGCCTTGACATCGCGTAGCTCCTGATCTCTTTAGCTGAGGGCAGGTCACCAACTATTTCCCCGCTCTTTATCAGGGGCTTCAGGAGAGGCTCGACCGTTCTGCCACACTTAGGGCAGCGCTCCAACTTCTTATGGCGAGGCACAACCACGTCGTGGAACTGGTCGCACCGGTATACCTGCTTCGCCGAGGGGAGCTTCCCCCTCTTCGAGACCGGTTTCCCCTCAACCTCGACAATATCTAGTGCGAGGTCTATGGAGGGTGGGAAGGCTATGGTCGTCCCGACGCCGAAGCCGTCGGCGACGTTGCACAGCTCCTCCACCTCCTCCTCCCCCAGCCCACCGCTCACGTAAATCTTCACGTGTGGATAACCGTTTATGTTGAGCAGCCACCTAACCTCTTGGACTATCTTTCTCATATCGCCCCTCCTCGACGAGGGTGTGTCCAGCCTTACAGCATGGAGTCTCTGTCCAAGAGTCTTAGCTGCAAGTAGCGCCTCCTCCCTCTCGTCGAGGAAGGTGTCACAAAGGGCGATTCGAGGCACCTCCTCTGGCATGACCTTGTCAAACGAGAGCCAGGCCCTAGCCTGGTCTCCGAAGACTAATATGAGTGCGTGCGGCATTGTGCCGACCGGCCTCTCCCCCATCATCTCCGCACCAATCACGTTAGAGACCGCGTCACATCCACCGATGTAGGCGGCCCTGTCGATGGCTGGAGCAACCGCGGGATGGACACATCTGATGCCGAAGAAGATGAGGGTCTTCCCCCAGCACCTCATTCTTACTCGCGCTGATTTGGTCGCAACGCTTGAGCCATGCCTCAAGACGCCTAAGAGGGCTGATTCGTGGACGCCGAAAGCCCCGTAGGCCCCCGACACCTCCATCACAGGCTCATAAACCCTGAAGATCTCGCCCTCACGCATCGAGTATAGGTCGACGGCCCTGCCCTCCAAGAGAGCGGCCACCTCCTCGACCCCCGCTAGAACCCCCCACCTGTAGCCCTCAGGCAGACTATATGCGTGCACATCAGCGACCACAGACTTGCTCGCGAGTCCCTCCCTCTCCAGTATCTCTCTAGATCTCACGAAGTATACGTCGGTGACGGCTCCGCTCAGGATGTCTTGGACTGAGGCTGCGTAGATCCTCGGATCCCTCAAATCTCCGTCAAGGATTCTTCCACGTATCTTGGATAAAAACTCTGAACCGTGACGATTGACATGCCTATGCGGCCAAAGGTGGCGTAGATAGTTGTGCAAGAAAAACTCGTGCTATGCTTTGCGTTCGGATGGAAATAAAGGGCTTATATGGCACCGCGCTATGCATCCCCGCATGGAGAATGCCGCGTTATCGCCTCACAATCAGGAGAGCCTTCGGCGACCTATCACTCGAGACTGACCGACTCGAGGAGCTGGTGGAGAGCGCGGATAAGCTCGTTTCAGCCGCAAAGATGATCGAGAGTAGAGTAGGTGCGACAGAACAGCTGCATGGCCAGACGGAGGACACCGCAGGTACAGCGAGAAAAAGGAGGGGCAGGTCTGAGGCCGCCCTAGCGCTTGACGCCATAGAGAGACTCCTGATACCTTCTGGCTTCTTCTCGACTCCAAAGACGACGGCGGAGGTCCGGCTTAAGATCGCCGAGGCTACAGGACTCAAGCTTCAGAGCAGGAAGGTCAGCCAAGCCCTCGGCTACCTATACAACCAAAAGAAGCTGACTAGGGTCGGGCAGAGAGGAAACTATAGATGGCTCAAGAAGTAGTCAAGCGGCCCCATAAATGAACCTGTCTAGGTGTCTGATCCTCTTAGCGGGATGGGGATGTGTACTGAAGATTTCGCTTAGAGCGCTAACCTTCGCCCTCCTTAATTCCTCGACTACCCTATCCACATCAACGTATGGGTCAATGGCGTGCTCGGGGTCAGAAATGAAGAACATCTTAAGCTGCTCTGCGTGTGCTCTCTCGGCTGGCCTGATCCTCCCAGCCGCGGCCATTATCCTAACCAACGCCCTCTGAAGCCTCCGCGCACCATCAGAGACCACCAGTGCCGCGTGGCTGTCTGCATAATACTCCCGGAGCCGGCTCATGAGGAAGACGAAGAGGTTGAAGATGAAGCTTAGAACGATCAGACCTATTCCTATTAGGACCGGGGCCGCGCCTCCTCCATTCCTCCTAGAACCGCCCAGGAGGCCGGACATGTACAGGGTGTATCCGATGTAGTAAATTATCGCGGGTATTAGGCTTATCATCAGCATTACAACCACATCCCTATGCTTCAGATGGCCCACCTCATGGGCTATCACGGCCTCCAGCTCGTCCCTCGGAAGCCTGTCGAGAAGGCCCCTAGTGACGGCCACCATAGGACCAGTTAGGGGGCTTCCGTAAGCGAAGGCGTTCGGCAAATTAATCTCCGCTATCATGACCTTCGGGCTTGCCCGCATCCCACTCCTCACAGCCACCTGCTCAACCATCTGATGGAGCCACATGTAGCTAGAGGGGTCGGCGGGCCTCACGCGATAAAACGCATTTATCAAGTATGGTCCCAGCAGCCACTGAAGTATGTTTATTAGGATGACGAAGCCCACCACGCCGTAAATGTAGAAGGAGGGTAGGCCGAGATAGAGTATAAGAGCCGTCAAGAGAAGCGAGGCGGTCCCTACGACCGCGAGCCAGACAGCAAACATGCTGATCCTGAGGCCGATTAGCGAAATTCTTGGCTGCATAACCATGGCTAAACCACCACTCTAGAAAAATATTTTGGGGGGAGATTATAAACCTAACCACTCATCAAAAACCTTAATCCTTCATCAAAATCAATATGATATTAAAGACACTTGTGTCACTTCGAGCAAATATTCACCACACTCTTATTAAATTATGACTCTCTCCTTCCTCTCCTCTCTCGGCCTAACCTTCAAGACACCATAATGTATAGCACAGGAGATGCAGAGGTTCTCTGTGACCACGTTGCCCGATACATAGGCCCCCATCTTCTTAAGCTCCCTCAAGAGCTCACCGCGGACAGGCGACAAGCGTCGCGTCACTCGCTGGATCTTACTTCGAGGCACGAGGGCGCCACAGTTGTCGCACTGCACCATCTGTTCAGAGCCTTTCTGCCCCTTAGCCCTGCCCCTGTTCTTTCTCTTTACCGGCATGGCACAACCATCATATCCCTGTGTTGGAGAGTAATATAAGTTTAGGGGGGACGAATCCTCAGCCTGGTCCCGACTCTCTCTCCTTCTTAAGCTTTAGAAACGTCTCAAAGGCCCTCAAAATTTCTTCCTGGACGGGATCCACGGACCCTGGCCTGGTCTTTCTTATCCAGTCTAGGGCTTCGTCGCTCGTAAGCCCCTTCTTGTACATTATGTAAGCCGCTACAACTGTGCCTGATCTACCTTGGCCTGCGGCGCAGTGCACCAAGACTTTTCGACCCTGGGACAATGCGTCGTCGATGAACTCTATGGCCCTGCGGATGTCTTGGAGATAGGGGGGGTGATGGTCTGGGACTGGGATATGCTCGTAAAGGATGTCTAATCCTTGGAGGAAGTAAGGTGGTATTCTATCCTCGGTTAAGGAGAGTATCGCATTGATGCCGCTCTGGAGGAGCCACTGTATCTGGCTCCTAGTTACAGGCCTTCCCGAAACGGCGACGTCCTCTAAGACCCATCCGAAGTTGAAGGGCTTCTCGGAAAAGAGCGCCATGAGCCGACGCATGAGGTCTCCCGAGCCAGCCACAATAGAATTATGGAAAGGGCGCGCTATATGACTTCGCTGATGCAGCTAATGTAGATATATTTTGCCGACCGGCAGCTATTTTCTTGGGGGTGTGTTGATTAGGGAGGTCTCGCTAGTCATAGGCCCCTCTTCCCCTGAGATCGGGAGTGGGCTTGCACAGCGTTTAGGCATCGCGCCCCTAAGAGTAGAGCATAAAATTTTCCCCGACGGCGAGTCCTATTTCAGGTTTCCCGAGAGGCCCCTCGAGACCGTGATACTTGTGCAGGGAACCCATCCGCCCCAAGATCACCACATACAGCAGCTGTTACTCATGGCCGCAGGGCTGGAGGATGCTGGTGCACGACGGATTATCGCGGTTGTTCCTTACCTAGCGTACGCGAGGCAGGACAGGGCGTTCCTGGAGGGCGAGGTAGTCAGCCTCTCCGTCCTGCTGAAACTCATGAAGACGGCTGGGGTGGGGGATCTCGTCACGGTTAACCCACACGCGCCATGGGCCTTAAGCGCGGGCCCCCTTAGGTCCTATTCCCTGAGCGCAGCTCGCCAATTGGCCAGGGTCCTCGTCGAGAGGGGATGGATGGGGCGCTACATCGTATCACCAGGAAAAAAGGGGGCTGAGCTCGCGTCGGAAATGGCCGAGGTGGTTGGGGGTGAGCCTATCAAGGCCGAGACGCGGCGAGACCCATACACAGGTGAGGTGGAGGTGACTCTAGACGCCGAGTGCTCCTTCAGTGGAGCGGACGTTGTGGTTATTGATGACGTCGTAAGCACGGGGACTACTATGAGCCGCCTAATCACACATCTTAGGGGTCGCGGCGCTAGGAGAATCTATGCATGCTGCATTCACGGGCTATTCGTGGGTGGTGCGGACGAGAAGATCTCAAGAGCAGGGTCGAGCCATATCCTAGCGACAAACACTGTACCCGGCAGGTACTCCGAGGTTGATGTCTCACCAATCCTAGCTGAGTGTATAGCAGAGATCACCAGATGACCACACTCATCGCTCAGCTCTCGGGAGAGCATCCCGCTCTAGCCTATAGCGAGCTCCAGTCCATACTCCACATCTTAGGCGTCACCAGCACTATTGAGAGGCCACACTCTAGACTCGCCCTCTTTAATGCCAATATGGACGAGGGGGCCCAACTAGTGAGCAGGGCTGCATATGTAAAGATGGTCGCAGAATGCGTTTTATCGGCGCCTTTAAGCGATGTTTGTGCGAAGGGGGATCCTAGATGGTCCGACCTGCTTGCTCGAGCGGAATCCTTCGCTGTTCGGGCTGTGAGGATGGGGGATGCCCCCATCAGCAGCATGATGGCTGAAAGGCTGGTTGGAGCCTTAATAAAGAGGGCTTATCCCCACCTAAGGGTAAACCTTTCCAGCCCAAGCCTCTGGGTTGTCGCCTTCATAACTCGCGACCAAGTCTACGCAGGCCCAATCGTTTCGAGACTAGACGCGAAGGGCTTTGAGGAGAGGAGGCCTGGGAGACGCCCCTTCAGACACCCCTCAGCGATGATGCCGAGGCTTGCACGTTGCATGGTCAACCTCGCGAGAGTGAGGCCTGGCGGATGGATAATCGACCCCTTTGCCGGTACGGGCTCCATACCTATTGAGGCAGCCTTGCTGGGCTACAATTTAGTTGCGATCGAGCTCAAGAGTTGGATAGCCAGGGGGTGTCTCCGCAACCTAAAGCATTTCGGCCTCGAAAACTCCACCCAAGTTATCTGCGGCGACGCGACAAGACCACCACTTAGGGGGAGAGTGGATGCAGCCGTGACCGACCCGCCCTACGGGAGGTCAACCCAGCTAGGAGGCAGGGAGTTACATGAGCTTTACTTGGAGACGTTTGAAGCTTTGGTAAACCTTCTCCCTAAGGGAGGACGGGTCGTGACCGCACTACCCAAGGAGAGATTCGCGCCAGAAATACTCAGCTATGTAGGACTCAAGATAATTGAGACACACCCCATCCGTGTCCACTCAGGACTAACTCGTATAGTATGTGTAGGCGCGACTTGAGGGTGATGCGGTTCCGTCAATCGGCTGGAATTAAAGACCCGTCAATAAGACAACTTGTTTTAAGTTATGTTGTCATATCAACACACTTTTGCATCCATATATGGTGTTAATACATAATTGTGTCGTGTTTCCCGTAAGAATGCTTATTAATGAGTTTAGATCCCATCTAGCTGCAGAAGTGGCTTGCAAATAGAGGTAGAAAGCCGTCTCCAGAAACTCTCCGAAATGCTCGCACAGAGCTGGAGACTAGCTCGTAGCCCGAAGATGAGGGCCATTCTACGAGTCCAGCAGGAGGCGTGCGACGCCATGCGCGCATACCTAAAATCCGAGAACTTCTTTGAGCTGCTCCCACCAATCATCGGCCCCGTGACCGATCCGGGGATACGGGGGGCCAAGCAAGTAACCATTGACTACTATGGCCGCGAATATAAGATCATGAGCAGCGCTATTCTCTACAAGCAGGCAGCCGTGAGCGGTCTAGGCAGGATATTTTTCATGTCTCCAAACATTAGACTAGAGCCCTTAGACTCAGCCTTAACTGGGCGCCATCTAACCGAGTTCGTTCAGCTTGACCTCGAGATAGCTGACGCGACCTACTACGACGCCATGAAGGTCGCAGAAAACCTACTCTGCACGGCAATAGACACTGTCAGAGACGTGTGCGCGAGAGAACTGGAGATGCTCGGGAGGAGTCTGCCTTCCTTCAAACCTCCCTTCAGGAAAATGACCTACGACGAGGTCATCGAGTCTTTGACGAGGCATGGCGTAAAGCTCCGATATGGTGTCGAGGTCCCTTGGGAGGCTGAGCATTTTCTCTCTAAGCTTATGGGAGAGCCCTTCTTCATCATTGATTATCCGAGAGGCGCAAGGGGATTTTATGATAGGGAGGATGATGAGAGGCCAGGCATCTTGAGGGATTTCGACCTCCTCTATCCCGAGGGGTATGGAGAGGCGGCGTCGGGGGCCGAGAGGGAGTATAGGCATGAGAAGGTTCTTGCCAGGATGAGGGAGAGTGGCGAGGACCCGAGGAAATATGAATGGTACCTGAAGATGCTTAAGGAGGGTATAAAGCCTAGCGCTGGCTTCGGTATCGGCATAGAGAGACTCACGCGCTATCTATGCGGCCTAGAGACAGTTGTAGAGGCGAGACTGTTTCCCAAGGTGGCCGGAATATACTCTCCTTAAACGGTGACTAGGTCGTGGTGGTTTACTATTGAATCGCTGTTCTCGCGAGCCACTTCCAAGGCCCTTCTAGGAATCATCGGCCTTACCTCGTTTTTTGATGACTTAAGAGAGGCTTGGTCCAGCTACCCCTACAAAGAGATAATCCGGCGGGCGAGGAAGGGGGTAGACGCGGTCTATCCACAGGGGAGGTTCTGGCCTGCTTTGATGGCCGTGAAGGGGGCTGCAGTCGTCGAGCAGCCGAGAAGATTCGCGACGCTGGACGACATCCTCCTTCTACCACCCGCATTCACCCCGCTGAGACTGAAGAAAATGTCTGAGATCTTGCGCGAGCCCAACTACTCTGACGTTGATCTCGGAACAGAGTTCGGCGGGTTCAGGGCCTCCATGCCTCTGATGGTGGCGTCGATGGGGTCTGTCCAAATGGCTAATAGAGTTTCACTCGAGATTGCAAAGGCTGCGGGCCGTCTTGGCGTTCCCATGGGGGTCGGGGAGAATGTGGCGACTATGTGGGGCTATTCAAAGAGGATCAGGAGAAACCAACCGTGCTTCAAAGAGAGGGTCATGACGTATCTTGAGGCTACCGAGGGAGAGGTGGGAGGTATAGTAATCCAGCAGAGTGTCGAGGACGCCTACAACGAGCTATGGAACCGGGTCTACTCAGACCCCGATATTGAGCCCTACATCGAGAAGGGGGCAGTGGGTTTTGAGGTAAAGATTGGGCAGGGAGCAAAACCGGGCCTCGGCGGAGAGGCTAGGGTACCTCTCAAAGAGGCTGTAAGGCTGAGAGACAAGTACCATATTCCCGAGGTCTCCGAAACGGAGGGTGGCGGATACGTGACTAGACACTCCGCTCCTGGGACTTACACACCTGATATTCTTAGAGGGATGGTGAGGATGATGCGTAACAACTATCCGCGATGCCGCCTCTGGGTAAAGCTCGGACCCTTCCGCGACCTCCCCCAAGTGCTCCGCATCCTCCTCGAGGAGAGGGTGGACGCGGTCTGGATAGACGGCAAGGAGGGAGGCACAGGAATGAGCCCACAGGCCTCAATGAAACACCTAGGCCTGCCGCTCCTGGCTGCGCTCTGCAGCATCGTCGAGTTCCTAGCTAATCGGGAGGGTGGGATGGGCCTGCTCGCAGCGGGACGGCTTTATGATGGCGGCCACCTAGTCAAGTGTTTGTGTCTTGGGCTCGACGGCATGGTTGTGGGGAGGCCTATGGTAATATCGGCGTGGGCCGCGGGGGCGAGGGGTGTGGAGAACTATGTTAGGACGGTCGAGGTGGAGGCCAAGATGCTGATCTCGGCCCTCGGTAAATACAGCGTCAAGGAGCTCGGCCCCGAAGATTTAGGCTGTTTGGACCAGGGGCTTGCGGAGAGGCTACATATAAGGCATGTTTATGGATGATGGCTAGAGGGCTATAACTTCCCGAGAGCTATAGCCCCGCGAGAAAGGCTTGACGCAGATGCTCGTCTGCTTCCTTGGGACCAGTGGGGGGATGCCGACACCGAAACGCGCCCTGCCCGCGGTCGCTGTAAGGTTTGCGGGAGAGCTGCTCCTCTTTGACTGCGGCGAGTCAACCCAACGGCAACTCCTCGCCTCGGGACTGGGCTTCCCAAGTGAGTTCAGGGTCTTCTTGACGCACAGCCACGCGGATCACATTCTCGGAGTGCCAGGAGTCCTATACACGCTGGACATGCTTGGTAGAGAGGCTCCTGTCAAAATATATGCGCCGAGAGAATCCTGCGAGATCGTCAAACAACTTCTCGAGGTACTAAACACAAGACTAGGCTTCGCAGTCGAGCTTCACGAAGCATCGCCAGGACCGGTCTACCGCGGCAGATCTTTTGGGGTTGAGGCCGCTTGGGCAAAACACTCTGTCGAGAGCCTTTGTTACAGACTTGTGGAGAACGACCGGCCCGGAAAGATGCGTATACAGTACCTCGAGAAGGTTGGCCTCCCTAGGGGCCCCCTCTGGGGCAGGCTCCAGCGGGGCGAGACGGTCAATTTCAGAGGCTTGGTGATAAGGCCCGAGGAGGCCGTTGACCCGCCTAGACCTGGCAGGAAGATCGTCTACACGGGCGATACTAGCCCTTCCGATCAGCTTGCCAAGTTTGCTGAAGGAGCGGACCTACTCATACATGATGCCACATTTGACCAGACCCTCGCAAAGCGATCCGAGGAGGAGGGCCACAGCACCGCCGCCTCCGCTGCGGAGATCGCGCTGAAAGCTAGGGTAAAGATGCTGGCCCTATTCCACATAAGCCCGAGATATCATGGGAGGGAGGAGATCCTGCTTAACGAGGCCAGAAAAATCTTCCCAGCCACCATTCTACCGAACGATTTGGAAACGCTCGAGATCCCTTATCCGGAGCGGGGTCTGAGCGTATAGATCGTTGGAGGCCAGCTCGACAGGTCAATCCAGCTAGTCAAAACATCGTCCAGCAGATAATGCCTGAGGGACCGGGGCTCGCCACCGTCGCCCTTTCGAGCTAAGCTAAAGTCTTCCCTAACAACCAGCATCCTCTCCTCCTCATCAGGGGCTTCAACGCTTATCTCCTCGCCAGGCCTCACCGCCACCGCAGTTGCGCCGGGTGGGACAGAGCCTAGACCCCTCCACACCAAGATAAGCCATCGCGACTCCCCAGCCTCGACCAAGTCTAGGATCCCCTCAGTAGATGACGCGGTTCCTGGCCCGCGCATCCCCACTTTCGTCGCACCACACCTCCTGCATCTCCAAGCCTCGACGACCTTGATCATCTCCTCTCCGCGCCCCACGTTAACAACCCCTATGTACTTTAGGTCGTGCGTACAGCCACTTTTCTTCAAGGCTCTACCCCTCTGGCTCGAGAATCTCGACCCTGCAACGGGCCAGCCGCTTAAACTCTAGAGCATCCTCCTTGGACCCCACTATTGCCCCATAATGCATGGGTATCGCGACAGCCGGATTGATCGTATTTGCGGCCTGAGCTGCCTCAGAGGCCGTCATGACGTACGTGCCGCTGACGGGCAGGAGTGCAACATCAATATTCCCGAGATTCTTCATCTCAGGTATAAAGTCCGTGTCTCCTGCATGATATATCCTCGTACCCGCTAGCTCCACCACGTACCCCACACCACCATACTCCGGAGGATGATACACTACCCCCGGCGCTCTAAACTTGGTGATGTTGTATGCCGGAACTACCCTGTACTTCACCTCTGAGACAGACCCTTCATCCCCAGGCTTAACTAGAACATACTCTTTATAGGGGATTCCCTTAAGACCCGCCATGCAGTTCTTTGAGGCAACTATGACAGTCTTTTGCTTGGAGGAATACCTCATAATATCCGGGGACGAGAGATGGTCGAAATGATCATGAGTTATGAATATCACGGACGCGGGCCTCTGTTCACTGGTTTTGACCTGGTATGGGTCGAAGACAACCTCGTGTCCCGCCCCACTGATCCTGAACCCCGCGTGTCCCAGCCAGGTAATCTTTAGACCCTTATACTCGAACATCCCATGTTAAACCACATCAACTCTTATATAATGCTCACTTACTTACACGGCGAGGCATCGACCGGTCCAGCTTCTCGGGTTTTTACTCAAAGGTGCTCTTCTCCTGCCGGAGATGCAAAACCTAAAGTGTAGGCTGGTGAGATAAACTTGGTGGCGGTTGGCTCTACAGGAGACAATCCCCTGGATAGAGAAGTATAGGCCGAGAACCCTAGCCGACATCATAAACCAAGAGGCGGTCGTGACCAGCCTTCAAACGATGGTTAAGACGCGCATGGCTCCACACATGTTGTTCGCGGGTCCTCCAGGAGTAGGTAAGACCGCCACGGCGCACGCCTTCGCGGCAGACCTCTTCGGACCCCGCTACATAGATGATGGGCATTTTCTTGAGATTAACGCGAGCGACGAGAGGGGGATCGACGTGATTAGGGAGAAGGTGAAGGGATTCGCAAGAACCGTCCCTATAGGCGGCATAGGGTTTAAGATCCTGTTACTCGACGAGGCGGACATGCTCACCGCAGACGCACAGCACGCCTTCAGGAGAGTTATGGAGCAGTTCTCCGCGACGTGCCGCTTCATACTAGCGGCAAACTACGCAAACCGGATCATAGAGCCGATACAGTCGCGGTGCGCCGTCTTTAAGTTTAAGCCGATAGAATTCGAGCACGTCAAGCAGGCGGTAGAGAGGATTTCGCATAAAGAAAACCTGAAGGTTTCGAGCCAAGCACTGAAGGCTCTATATGAAGTCACGGAGGGGGATCTGAGGCGCTGCATAAACATTCTACAAACAGCTTCCACCTACAGCAGAGATATAGACGACTCGCTGGTCTACCAGGTTGCGGGTATAGCCTGGGGCGGCGAGGTGCGTAGGCTAATGGAGCTCGCCGTAGCAGGAAAACTCGAGGAGGCGAGGAATCAGCTCAGAACAATCCTCTACGTCAACGGGGCCTCTGAGAGAGACCTTATAGGACAGATGTATCGCGAGATCTTTTATCTGAATATTCCTGAGCATAAGAAGCTCACACTCATCTCGCTACTCGGCGAGGTTGACTTCAGGCTATCCCAAGGCGCGACCCCGGAGCTTCAGTTGATGATGTTTCTGACCCATCTATACGCCGCCGCCCACGAGAGTAAGTAGGACATGACTATCCCCTGGACTGAGAAGTATCGGCCCAGATATGTCCGAGAGGTTGTTGGAAATAAACAGGCCGTCAACCAGTTTCTAGAATGGATGCGGGGGTGGGAGAGAGGTACACCATCGTCGAAGGCCGTTATGCTTGTTGGGCCCCCAGGTGTAGGGAAGACGAGCCTAGTCCTGGCCTACGCAAACGAATACAGGTGGGATTTGGTTGAAGTAAACGCGAGCGACGAGAGGAGTGGTGAGAGGCTGAAGGCGTTAGTCGGAGCCTCCGCCTCCCAAACCACGATAGCTGGGACAAGGAAGAGAATAATTCTTGTGGATGAGGTTGATGGGATCGCTGGTAAAGAGTCGGCGGGCGGGGTGGCGGTTCTTTCTTCACTTATCAGGATGTCGCGCGTCCCGATAGTTCTTGTTGCTAATGACCCATGGGATCCGCGGCTCGCCCCATTGAGGGAGCTGGCGCCTATGATTAAGTTCAGCAAGGTGAGGAAGGACGAGGTATTGAGGCATCTAAAGGTGATCGCAGAGAAAGAGGGTCTGGAGGTTGATGAGGAAACGCTTAAGGAGATTTCGGAGAGGGCGGAGGGGGATATGAGGGCCGCGATAAACGATCTTCAGTTATTATCATCGATGAGTGCGAACCCTTCGTTGCTTTTCTCCTATCTCGGCGAGAGGGATAGGGAGAAGAACGCTTTCGATGTCTTGGCCGCGGTCTTTGGGGCCAAGAAGGCTACTGAGGGCCGGCAATTAACGATGAACACAGAGCTAGACCTCGACCAGATCTTCACCTGGGTTTACGACAACGTCTTTAAACAATACCAGAAGCCGACGGCGCTGGCCGAGACGCTGAAGATACTGGCCGACGCCGATCATCATCACGCCAGGCTGAAGAGGTACCAGATGTGGAGTCTGACCAGATACATCACACCTCTCGTGGGGGCCGGCCCCGGGATAGTGAAGACAGCTAGCGGCGAAAGAGGGGCAGGATTCGAGTTTCCCTCCAAGATACGGTTCATGCAGCAGACAAGGGAGCTTCGATCCAGGATCGAGGAGGCGACTGCAAAGATAGCCGCGAAGTCCAAGATGTCGAGGGTTAAGGCGGCGATAGAGATGCTTCCTTACGTTGCAGAGATGTTGCGTAGGGGCGAGCAAGGAATATCAGCGCACTATGGTCTGAGTCCTGATGAGGTTCAGGCCATAAAGACGGTCTTCTCAGGGAGGACCACTACTGGAGGGTTAGAGAGGGAGCGGGCCGCGCCTCCCAAACATGAACCGGCTACTCCTCGTCCGAGGACGACTCGAGCAAGGCGGAGATCTCCCTAGCCATTATCGATGCGGGTATTCCCGGCAGAGTTATCAGACTTCTCCTCCCTCTCGCCCCGCTACTCGATATCTTTATCCGTATCAGGCCGAGGTCCTCTAGCTTCTGCATATACTCCCAGATCCTAGTGTAGGATTTGGGAGCTACCTTGTACTCCTCGCACACTACGCGGTAGTTTTGGTAGAGCTCGCTGGATGTGATGTATGAGCGGTCGGAGTTCTGGAGAAACCTCGAGGCGGCCAGCAAGAGCATCTTCTCGTGCCTAGAGGTGAACGTGAGGACTTCTCGCCTGATAGAGGGGTATATGCTAGCCGCGGCCTTCCTGACGTGCTCAGGAGTTATCCTTGGAGAGCCTTCGTTCTCTGCATACTTGCCCGACCTCCAGAGCAGCTCGACCGCATACCTAGCGTCTCCCCGCTCCGCAGCGATATCCACTATTAGGGACTTAGCGTCCTCGCTTAGAACGCCTTCGTGAAAAGCCTCCGAGCTCCTAAAATCAACTATATCGCTGAGTTGGTCAGCGCTATACTCATCCAGATACATCACACCTGCCTGGAACATGCTTCGCACAGCCTCGTCGAGCTGGTCCATGATCTCTATGTTCCTCGTGACCGCGATGGTCGAGATGCGTGCAAGTTCCTGCCTCTCCTCTCCAAGCCTCAGTATCTTATAGACACCCTGTGGATCGTTTCGGAGGAAGCCGTCGAATTCGTCAAGCCCGATGACGAGTAGCATCCTCTTCTTCTCGAGCAGATCCATCAGCCTTCCCCCGAGCTCCTCGGTCGATAGCCCTCTAACTGGAAGAGGAGCCCCCAGGGACTCTACGATCTTCTTAAGGATCGAGCTGAGGGTGGAGTGGATTCTACAGTTTATGTGGACATATCTCGCAAAGTTTACCGTCTCCACGAGCCTTCTGCCAAAAAGCTTGCACAGAGCCGTCTTTCCAGTCCCAACCGAGCCCACTAAAAGCACCCTGACCGCCACCGCCGGTCGCCCCGCGAGGTAGCTGGAGAAGAAGGTCTCGAGGAGGCTGAGTTCGCGCTCTCTGTGGGGTAGCCTCGGAGGCACGTACTCGGGGGAAAGCTTCTCCTCACTCTTGAAAATTCTCAACGCCCTGATGAATTCTGGAAGCGAGGGATATTAAGTGTTACAAGTCCCTGCCGAAAATGTTCAAGCCGTATCCAGCTAGCCAGAGAGGTATCTTGACCTCGACACGCTGTCCAGCTTTTAGATCTACAACCATTGGGGGGATCTCTACGTAGCCGTGTGACTCTGCGATACTCCTGATGTTGGACGCGTCGGTTATGTTCGGCCGTGCGTAGTAAGCGTCGGCCCTCCGGGACAATGTTACCCAAACGACCCTCACGAAGTTTCGTCTCTTGGGAAAGTGTATATCAGAATCTAGGTAGGCCCTAACCCTCAGCATAAACTGCTCTATGCTGGTACCACCTAAATGCGCTAAGATGGGTGCTGCCAAATAGTTAAAAACATTCACAGTGGAGTGTATGAGCCCAGGAAGCATGATGAGCGGCTTCCCACCTATCACCGCAGCTCCGCCAACCCTCCCCGGCTGGAGCTTTATCCCCTGTATGAAGAGCTCAGCTAGGCGTTTGAGCTCGGCACTAACGAGATCAATATCGCCCACGCTCGACCCACCTATCGTCAAAACACAGTCCGAGCTGCTTAGTGAACGAGTTGTCGCCTCCCTTATCTGCCGTGGGTCGTCAGGGACGATGATGGGTTTCATGGGGTCGCAGAAAAGCCTCTTAACCATGTGGTACACGAGGTAGGCGTGAGAGTTTAGGAGCTTTCCTCGTTGGACCTCTTCCGGATCCTCAGTGAGCTCGTCCCCGAACGACACTATAGCTACTCTCACGGGCGCTCTAACTTCCACCATAGCTATGCCCAGAGTCTCAAGAAGAGAGGCCATAGCCGGTCTTAAGACCTCACCACTTCTGACCAGCACCTCTCCCCCCCTGACCTCGCTCCCGGCTGGTACGACATTCTCCATCGGCTCTAGGGGGCGCGTCACTCCTATTTTTTCGCCATCGGCTATGGCGATCTCCTCCTGCCTAATGACGGCGTCTGCGCCCTCCGGCAAGTAGCCACCCGTGTGTATCCTAACCGCGCAGCCCTTATCAAGGAGCTCGGAGGTTTGCCCAGGCCCTATCGAGCCGACCACCCTGAGGAAAACAGGCCTCTCTTCAGAGGCATCCCTGGTGTCGGTGCTTCTGACAGCGAAGCCGTCCATATGAGACATATGCAGGGGCGGGTGGTCTCTAGGCGCCACCACCTCCCTCGCGACAACCATGCCCACAGCGTCGCGCGTCCTCATGAAAACGGTTCGCACTAGGGGGCGCACTCTGCCGCGTACCTCTTCTAGGACCTCACCTATCTCCCGGAAGTCTGTAATAGCTCTATATGGGCCTCGCTGAGACACCATATCTGGCCTGGTAGCTAGACCTCTTCATAGGCTTTATAGATTTGCCGAAGAATGTGAGGAATGAGTGGTAGTCTTCCATGATGCTGGTGCCTGCGAGTATGTCGATGTACGGTAAGGCAGTCAGCATGCCTATGGTGAGGGGCTTGAAGCCAGGCTTATCAGAGTGAGGGTTGAGCCAGATAATCCTGCTCACGCGCTGCCGCAGCATCTCTATACTCTCTCTCAGCAGCTCGGGCTCTCCCGTGTCCCATCCATCGCTCACGATTATAACCACCCAGGTTTTATCAACCAGGTTACCATAAGATTCGAGGAAGGTCTTCAAGCAGTATCCGATCCTTGTTCCGCTCCCCCATAGGTCCAGTTCCTCGGAGAGCCGTCTACGTATCTCCTCTAGATTGGAGACGAGGAGGTAGTCTGTCACACGCCTGAGCCTTGTGCTGAACACAAAAATCTCTACGCGTCTAGTGAATCGGCTGAACAGGTACATGGCCCTTACGAGCCAGTCGGTATAAGTGTCCATGGAGCCGCTTATGTCAATCAGGGCGACTAGCCGCGCCCTTGTGAGGGTCTTCAGCGTCCTCTTGAACTCAACTATCTCTCCGAAGGTCTTGAAGCTCTCTCTGATGGTCCGCTTAAACTCTATTTCTCCATGCTTTGAATATTTGGAGCGTCGGCCCGGAAGAACTGCCAAACGCCTCTTCATCCTCCTTATGATCCGCCTGCCCGTCCGGAGCTTGGTTACGTCGAGGGGCCTGAGCGTCCTTTTGTGTAGGGCCTCCGCTGGGCTGTACATCACGTATTGTGTGCTCACCCTCTCCTGCTCCTGGCCTTTACCTCTTTGGGCCCCGCCACGCAAAGAGCCAGCCTGTTCACCCTCCTGCCCCTCGCTCTCCCCCCGATCACCACCTCCCCCAGCCCCCGACGCGACCTCCTGGATTGCTTCTTCAATTAGATGGTACCTCGTCGGATCCTTCACCATTGTGACGCGTATAGCCGTCAAGAGATCCTGCACCCCTCCCCCGGCGACTAGTGATATCGCCTCACAGGCATCTATCGACTCTGAGATGCCCACCTTAAGCCCATACTTACGGAGAACCCGGGAAAGATCTGTCACAAACGTGTAGAGGTTCATCCTAAGTGCTCCTGCCTCCCAGCATGGAGAGCATGGAGTCGATGTCCAGCCTCTGGAGATCTTCCTGAGTCTTCACGATGCATGGTAGAGTAGACTGGACTATGTCTCGAGTTAAATCCTTGGCCGACAGTTTGGCGAGCGCTGTGGCCCAGTCAATAGACTCAGAGATCCCCGGCTTCTTCAATATGTCCTGCCTCTGTCTGATCAGGTTAACGAAGTCGACGATCTTCTCCACCACGTTGTCGGGGAGGCCTCTTACCTTAAGCTTCAAGATCTTTAACTCCCTCTCCCTACTTGGATAAGACTGGTAGTAGTAGAGGCACCTCCTCTTCAAGCCATCGCCTACCTCCCTCGTCCTGTTAGAGGTGAGTATTACAATGGGTTGCTGCCGCGCTTTGATGGTTCCAATCTCGGGGATGGTTGCCTGGAACTCCGCCAAAAACTCGAGCAGAAAGCCCTCGAACTCCTCATCGGCGCGGTCTATTTCGTCGATCAACAACACTGGGGGCACTTCACCCTCATGCATTATGGCTGCTAGGAGGGGTCTCTTAAGGAGGAACCTTTCGCTGAAGATCTCTGACTCTACATCCTTCATACTTCCTTGGCTCTCCAGGAGCCTGATATAGAGTAGCTGCTTAGGATAGTTCCACTCATATATAGCGTCCGAGGCGTCTAGCCCCTCATAGCACTGGAGCCTAATCAGGTCAGTTTCAAGAATCTCTGCTAAAACCTTGGCGATCTCGGTCTTCCCACAGCCAGGCTCGCCCTCTATTAAGAGGGGCTTCTTCATCTTGATCGCGAGATACAAAGCGGTAGCGAGACTCCTATCGGCGACGTATAGATGCTCTTCTAGCTTATTCAATAACATATCAATAGATAAGTTCTTTATGAGCTCTGCTCCACGCAAATTATCGACCACTCTACGGTAGTAACTTCAGTCTGACTTAATAAAATTTTTCCCTCGACAAGAGTGGACGGGGCCTCTTAGAAATTGTTAAAAGGCTGTGGGAGGGTGTTAAGTTGACGGGCACATGAAGTTAGAGGGGTCTTTCGAGGTTCCTTCTCCTCCTGAAAGTGTCTGGAAGATTTTGACGGATCCTAGCAGGTTGTCGAGGGCTCTGCCTGACCTGAGGAAGTTTGAGCCGCGCGACGCCGGGAGCTTTTACGCAGAGTTTAGGCTGAAGGTGGGCCTGCTAAGTGGGAATATTGGCATGTTGTTTAGGTACACCGACCTGCGGGAGCCCAGCCATATATCCGTCACAGGTCACGGGACTGGAATGCAGTCAACAGTCGATCTCAGGATAGATCTTGACCTGATTGAGCAGGAGAAGGGAAGGTCTCTCGTGAAGTGGGCTGCCGATGTGTCTGTTGGAGGGGTCGCGGCCAGTCTCGGGGCGAGGATCATGGAAGATCTGGCAAAGTCTAAAGTGCGCGAGCTTGTCGCAAACCTAAAGAAGGTCGCCTCCACACGCTAGATGGTTCTTTAAGATTTGACTTGCTCCCTCTTCGCCTTGAGGAAGAGTTTCTCTCCGGGAGCGAGTCTCGGCGCTCTAGTATCTATCCGGACTACCACATAGAATCCTTCAACAGGTCCGAAGACATCTGATACGTGGCCTATATGTGAGCCCTTTAGATCATAGACGTGTTCCATGAGGCTTGGCAGGATGGAGGCCCTAACAACTGCATATTCACGTACAATTTTAAGCACCTCACCCAACACAACATGTGTATCACTCAATACCTCTCTCCCCGCATTTTCTGAGCGATAAGCCTGATCGCTCGTTGCTTCGTCACGCCAGCCGGAGGCATGATAAGAACAGCGGCTCCTTTTCTCCACCACTCAGACGGGTGGCTCAGAGGCAGGGGCTCCGCCCTCCACCCGAGGCTCTCTGCAGCCTTAACTATCATCTCAGGTGTGGGGTTCTTGACTGCTAGATTCGCAGGGACGCGCCTTCCCTCAGACTTGCTCTTCCTAACGTCAAACGATCTTATCCAGACTAAGTATCCCTCTCTCCTAATCATGCGGCTGACGAGCTTAGCAGCACTGCATTGACCACTCCGTCTGATCCAGGCTTCGAAGTGACCCTAGCGTCCCCCAGCTTCGTCTCGATTATCGCTCCACACGTTATCACTCCTCTTCGCTCAAAGTCTCTATTTGCAGGATTAGACTTGACGCGTAGGATCTCCGTCCTAACAACCTTATGGCTCCTTGGGTCGTAGACGTTTGCAAACCTATCGGAGACGAGGACCTGCTTGACTTTCCCTCCCCTCACCCTAACCACGGTCCTCTCAGGTTCGCCTAAGAGCGCATAGATCTGGTCGCGGCCCCTCTCGAAGCGACGCTTCCCCCTGTGTATTCCCTTCTTTCCCCCGCTCTTTTTCCTCTTATGCTGGTCACCATGCCATATCGTCATTTCTAGAAAGTGACCCGCGGAAGAGCTATAATAATATATCTCTGATGGAGCAAAGATTACTCTATCAGATTATGATTTAGTCCTCTCTTGGATGTCCATATGGTGTCGCCTGTCCTTTTCTCTATATGGGTGTGAGTTCCGAGGGAGGATCCTTACCCGTCAATTCCACGAAGAGTTCACGCTCATCAAGGACATCCACCCCCCGTGATTCAAAGAACCGGCTCACGTTCCTCAGATCCCTCATAAGCAGTATCTCCGCGTAGGGTGTGTCTCGGAGGACTGATTGAGACAGGTCTATGAAATACACTGTGCGGGGGTCGGGTGCCATGATATTGTACTCGCTTAGGTCTCCGTGGATGAGGCCGGAGTCATTGTAAAGCCGTCTTATGTATTCAATTACAAGCCCGTAAAGACCGGCATACTCGTCGGCAGTGTAGCTAGTCTCGCGAAGGAGCGGATACCTCACACCATCCACTCCTAGGAATGACATGACTAGTACGTTTCCCTCCACGGTATAAGGTTTCGGGACAGGGACGCCTGCATTATACGCGAGCTCCAAGTTCCTCAGCTCCCTTCTCGCCCAGCTATATATGAACTTCCTCAGAGAGGACCCTACCCGCTGAAAGTTGTGGTCTCCGGCGACATAGATCATTCTATTCTTCCTAAACTCGGTGTTATTGACTAGGTAGATCTTGACAGCAAGTTCCTCCCCCTTCGCATTCTTGGCATGATATATACGGGACTCCTTGCCGGCGCTTATAACTCCGTAGAAGTCGGAAAATACTCCTCTTCTAATGAGCTCGTAAAGTATCATGAGCGTCATCTTGTCGAATACCTCTTCAAAGGCAGAAGACTCGAGCGAGGCGTCCTTCTCAAGCATCCTGTTCTTGATCTCGGTTAGCGCTTCTCTCCTGAACACGCGGCGATATACGCGGTCTTCGTCGTAGCTCAAGAAGCCCCGTCCCCCGCGAACTTATTCCTCGACGAGAGGAGGCCTGAATATGCCTCCGGCATTCTCTTCGAGAGCCTCTCGCCCCTTGGCCCCGAGAGGGAGGATGGGTCTAGCACGTCAATCAGCACAGACTCCCCAGGCTCAGCTATAGTGGTCTGTGGCATGAAGATGTTTTCTCCCCAGTCAACCGGCTTGACAGCGATGCTTCCTCCGCGGAATCTGGGCTCGCACCAGACATTGACGCCGTAGACGGGGACCCTGTTCTCCAGGCTCCGGACCTTGATGTACAGGTGCCATGCCTCGATACCTCGGGCCACGATCTTGGAGGGGTTGAAGATTACCTCGGCACCCTTTAGAACCAGGCTCCGCGCTGCCTCCGGATAAGCAATATCGTGGCAGATCAAGATGCCGCACATCGTGTCCTTTACTCTTATGGGCTCAAGCCTCGTTCCAGGCTTGAATAGCTTGGACTCTGACTGAAAGAGATGGATCTTATCCTGCCAAGCCACGACCCGGCCCCTATCATCGATGACGGGGCAGCTCACGAAGGTGTCTTCCCCACGCCTCAAGTAGAGTGCTCCGCCCAGAATCCAGAGAGATAGTTCCTCGGCTAGCCCGCTGAGTCGCTCAACCACGAGGCCCGCGTCCTCGGCTGGATCCGGCCTTTGAGCCGGAGGGTCTAAAGTAGTCCACCCCTCTGGAAGTATTGCCACATCGACCTCCTTTCTCGCCAAGCTCGAGAATAGGTTATAAAAGGACTTGAGGCTCTCGTTGATGCAGTCACTTACCTTAATCTGGCATAGTGCAATTGTGAGTGGCATTCTCTAGAATAAAGTCGCGTTTCCTGCTAATAAGTTTGGAGAAGGCGACGAAGAGCAGGGTGAAAGCTAAAATTGAGTGGAAGATTGAATATTTGGTGAGCTTGGACGAACGAGTCGAAAGGGGTGCCGCCGACATACTATCGCTGATTGCTCAATACTTTGACGCTATAGAAGGCTCGCGCAACTCGATCAATCTTGGTATAGGCGAGCCTGACCACGATCTCTTTGACATGCTTAAAGAGGAGGCTGTGAGGCGGATAATGTCCGGCTACAATAAGTATACCCAGACGGCTGGGATACCTGACCTTCGAGAGGAGGTTGCTAAGTATTACCAGCGTAGGTGGAAGTGTGAGATAACGTCTAAAAACGTCATCATCACTCCAGGCGCCTCTAACGCCCTCTTCATGTCAATCGCCTCTGTCCTCCGAAGCGGGGGTGAAGTCGTGATTCCTACGCCGACCTTCCCCTCCTTCAGCGCCCTAACCTTAATACTTGGTGGCAGAGTCTACGAGGTCCCAACAAGGATGGAGGAGGGGTTTAAGCCGAGGGCGGAGACGCTCGCCTCGAAGATAAGCGAAAAAACTTGCGCCGTCATAATTAACAGTCCCTCAAACCCGACGGGAAGCATATATGACGAGGATCTGATAGGCGCCCTAGTAGATGAGTGTAAGAGACGCGGCGTCTACATCATCTCCGACGAGGTCTACGAGAGGTTTGACTACACCGGGCGGTACACGAGCCTAGCCAAGTTCTGGGACAGCTATGACAGGATCATAATAGTTAACAGCTTCTCGAAGACACTCGCCATGACGGGGTGGAGGCTTGGGTATATGATCATCCCGGAGCACCTATACTCCCGCGTGATGAGGCTTCAAACCTTTATAAACGCCTGTCCGCCCAGCGTGGCGCAGTATGTCGCTCTCTTCGCCTTGAGATCCCGGGAGGTTGAGCGTTTGATAGACGCCAAGGTTGCCGAGTATAGAGATAGGAGGGATGGCATGTGGCGGGAATTGTCAGAAGCGGGGGTGCAGGTCCTCCTTCCGGAGGGCGGAATATTCCTATTTCCCAAGATACCTTTAGAGATGGACTCAGAGGCCTTCTGCAACAAGCTCGCCAAGAGTAAGGGCGTGATCACGATCCCTGGCCGCGCCTTCGGGGCAGGAGGAGAGAGACACTTCAGGATCACCATCTCAGCCCCCATAAACACGCTTACAGAGGCCGCGAGACTCATAGCTTCGTTTATAGAGGAGTGTAGGGCCTCCAAGTAGACTGAGGTGGGTGCCACTTCTCTGCGGAGGAACAGTTTTTAAAATGCCGCTGCCGAGCTGTTGAGCAGGTGGGGCTGAACTGCCGTACTACGTAGTCATACTGGAGGCTGTCGCGGGTGCCCAGATCCCCCAAGATCTTCGACAGAGCCATCTGAACTACATCGCCTCTATGAAGGAGAGGGGCATCCTACTGGTCTCGGGACGCTTTACGGACGGTAGTGGTGGGCTATACATTATTAATGCTGAGAGTTTGCAGGAGGCCCTCCGAATAGCCTCCTCCGACCCCTATGTCGTGAGGGGTGTCCGGAGGCCACAGGTAAAGGAGTGGGAAAGGGTTTACTAGCGCGGACCGAGAGCCCACGTAGTGGCGTGGCCGAGCCTCCTCCATGCTGGGGCTTTCATATGCTGAGGCGGTGTACTTGAGGCGCAGATGGATCTTCACTCTGGTCATAATCTCGGCCTGCGCGGTGCTGGGCTCATACTATGCTGCTCTCTTTGGAGGCTTCACCACACGTCCTGCCGCGGGTCGATACTTCCTCGTTGATGTGCAGGGTGAGAAGTTTGTGGTGAAGGTTACCGATGGTGAAGCTTTGAGACTTGCCGAGGAGAGGATGGCGGGACTTAACCGTATGTTTCCCTTGGGGGAGCTGGCTAGAGGAGATGGGGGGTTCAACATGCCCTGGAGCTGGCACCTCAAGCCCGAGAGCGTCAGGATGGTGGACGCCTCCATCGAACTCTGCGACGGACTCCCCAGCCACGTGGAGAGCGACCTCGACTACTGGGTTGACGTCGTTGGCCAGTATTGCCCATGGTCCGCCGAGATAGTGGCCTCGGCCGACGAGCCCGCGGATCTACATAAGTAGCCCGAACCCATATTTTTCCGGGATAGGGGTGCTGTTCTCCAGTTGCGGTTCTTGGAGGATATTGTGCATAGAGTCCTGAAGCTGCTTCCCCCCGAGGAGGCACATAGGGCCGGGTTGGCCCTGCTGAGGCTGAGGGCCGTCAGGATCGGGGAGACTCCGAGGAGACTCAGGGTCAGGACGGTTATCGGTGAGGTTAGCCCGCCTGTCGGGCTTGCGGCTGGCTTCGACAAGACGGGTAGACACGTCTCGAGCCTTGCGGCGCTGGGTTTTGGCTTCGTGGTGGCTGGGTCGGCGACGCTTCAAGCGCGTAAAGGGAATGTGAAGCCTCGGATAGTTAGGAAGGGCCCCGACGGCCTTGTCAACGCGATGGGTCTCCCAAACCCTGGGGTGAAGGTCTTCGCAGACAATTTGAGGCGTGAGGTGGCTAGAGCCGGCATTCCCGTGGTGGCCAGCATCGCCGGATCCGAGGTTAGGGAGCTTGTCGAGTGTTACGAGGCGTTGAGGGGGGTCGTGGCGGGTGTGGAGGTTAATCTAAGCTCGCCGAGTCTCTCTGGCGCCACACGCCTTTGGAGCCCAGAGTTCATTCGGGAGTTAGTCGCGGAGCTCTCAACGGTGAGGTGGGCGCCCATCATCCTTAAGGTCCCACCATTGGCTAGAGCAGAGCTGCGCACCCAGATTCTTAGGGCCATAGAGATCTGGGCCGGGGGTGGGATGGATGCCGTGACGGCCGTAAACACGCTTCCTGTCGAGGAGCCGCGCCTCTCCACAGGATTCGGAGGGCTGAGCGGCCGCCAACTAAAACCCCACATGCTAGAGACCGTCCGCGCGGCTTCCAAGATACTCGAGGGGAGATGCGAGTTGTTCGCCGTCGGAGGCCTCTTCACAGCGGAGGACGTTACCGAGGCGTTTGAAGCGGGGGCTAGGGCCGTGCAGATTTATACAGCCTTAGCCCTCCACGGGCCTAGGGTTGTTCGAAATATCCGGAATGGGCTCATAAAGTTGCTAGACGAGAGGGGCGCCGAGAATATTGAGGAGCTCTTTCCTGGATGAGCAGATTTAGGCTTTTTCCTAGCCTCTAAGCCCTGCCGACGACCCCTCCAGCCCCCCTATTTGCGGCTAAACAGAGCCAACCGAGCACTTGGAGAGCGTTTCACCATTTATATGATCCCACGTGCCAGTCTTGATGCCGAGCGATATGGATGATCCCGCCGAGTATTTGGCCTCGAAGTATAAGTATATCTTCGCTATCCCGGGTAGCAGGTTCTCTGACCTCCTAGTGCTCGCGACGGCTGGGCTGGCGGGACTCCTCGCGTGGCTGGTAATGGGTGATGGAGGCGCGTCCTTTGCTGCAGTGTTCGCGGCTCTGGGCGTGGTCCCGCTCTTGCTGAGCAAGGCGGCGATAAGGATCTTTCGTGGACTACCCCTTCACTCCACCTATAGGCGGCTAGTCCAGGCAACACTCCTGACGAACTATCCGGCCCTAGCCATACTCGCAATATCCTGGGGGGCCAAGACGTTGTGGGGAGTGTATGGCCTCCAAACCACCTTATTCTCGGCCCTGTTCGCCGCGGTATCTTATCTTCGGGTAACCCTAACGTCGGTGCTCGATGGCGACAGAGCTAGAACCGCGGTGCCTTGGTCTCTGGCCGAGCCATTAACATCCTCATTACTGGTGACGGTTGGATTCCAACTCTCAAATCCCCTCCTACTGCCGCTCTCAGTAGCCCTAGGCGCTGCGACAGGGTCGGCCACGATAATCCTCCTTGGTAAAAAAGATAGAGATGGGGTTTCATCACTCAGACTAGCGCGAGGGTTATCTAAACTGATGCTTGAGAGCGACCCAAACCCGCTGGAGGGCGCGCTTGAGGGGCTGGGAAAGAGCGTTGAGAAGGTCTCCGAGCTGTTCCTACTTAAAGGACGCAGGACAGGCCGGCTGGTAGCTCTCGTGGTGCTTCCTTTCCATATGGGTCCCTTCAGGAGACTGGGAAGCTCCATGCTTAACTGGCTAGTCGAGGCTGAGGCAGGCAGGAGGGGTTTTACGGCCATAGCTGTAAAGGGTTGCAGCACCCATAGATCCGACATTATCTCTAGCAGACAGGCTGCACTGATAGCTAGAGAGATCGTTTCAAAGATTGAGGCTCCATCGGATGGTTGGAGCCGCGAGGCAGTGCTATACCCTCAGATTGAGGTTGATGGAAGCCACTCGTTGACACTTGAGCTGGCTGGGAGGAGGATCGCTATAATAAGTCTTCATCCGCGCCCGATGGAGGATCTGCCAGAAGAAGTGGCGGCGTTCGCCGACGAATACAACGTCACGGTCATTGATCCTCACCATTCCTTCTCCCCCACCTGCAAAAAGCTTAGAGAAGAAGAGATCTCAGCCGTCATGAGGCTGGTCAAGCAGTGCGCTTCACTGGGGGATGGGTGGAGGGGAAGCTTGAGATTATCTGTCGCGCAAAGTGGTGTCGGCTCGGCCCGCTACGATCAGGGGATAGGCCCTTGCGGCTTTTCATTATTAGGGCTGGAGATTGGGGGTAAGAAAGTGGCCCTCGCGGTTGTGGATGGGAACAACGCCCTCCCCCACCTGCGTACCGCCTTGACCAGCAGCCTGAAAGAGCAGGGATGGGAACAGGCCGAGCTCATAACGACAGACACCCACGCGGTTAACGGCGTCATCCTAGGTGGCCGGGGATATGTCGCGGTGGGCGAAAAAATCAGTCAGGAGGAGGTGGTGGAAACATTCTCAAAGTTGTCCAAGGAAACCCTTGAGAGTTTGGAGGAAGCCGAGGCCAAGTACTTGAGGGTCGTACACAGGGGCGTGATGATCTATACGGACGAGGCTTTCAGAAGCCTTGCCCGAAGAGTTAGGAGACACGCCGCACTATACTTGGGCCTACTCATATTCACCGCAGTCTGCGCCGGCTTATTCCCAATCCTGTAAGATGGGGGCGCGAATAACTATTATTAGGGACGATAAACTTATGATAGCTCACAAGCTTGGAGACAAAAATTATCGTGGGTAAGAAGCCGCCGCTGCGATACGTAACAGCTTGCTTGACAAGCTTTAACCGCGGTAGTGATAAAGTGATTCTTAGGGGGCGGGGACAGAGGATTAGCACCTGCGTCGACGTTGTCAACATACTTAAGCGTGGGTTTCTCGGTGAGGTCAAGATAGAAAAGATACAGATCGGGACTGAGTTAATAACTATCGACGATAAGCAGCGGCCGATTAGCTTCATAGAGATCGTCCTCAGCAGGTAGGTGGACCTGCCTTGGGGATCCTGAAGATCTTTAGGAGGCCTTCACTCGTTGTCGCGGCGATAACTATTACCTATTTTGCTCTAAAGCTGGCCATGATAAATGTTCCCTCGCCGGAGCTACCGCCCACAAACTGTATCGACCAAACCGCCAACTGCGGATTCGTCTTTGATGAGGCCCACTACATACCAGCCATACGTAAAATGCTCCGCGGCGAGCCGGCCAACAACGAGCATCCCCCACTGGTGAAGTATTTGATCATGTACTCTATCATGTTTCTAGGCGACGGGCCGGTGGCGTGGCGCCTCCCCTCGGTTCTGCTAGGCTCTCTCTCGCTTCCAGTCCTCTACCTGCTTGCTAGAAGGTTGACCGGAGATCCCAGGCTGGCGCTCTTAGCCATGTCGCTCTTCGCCCTCGACGTGATGAGCTTCAACATATCGTCAATAGCGATCCTCGATGCTCCGTCGCTTTTTTTCGCGCTGCTAGGGTGCTACCTTATAATCTCAGGTAGGCGCCCGTTCGGGTTGCTCTCCCTTGCGGCCTCAGCGCTCTCAAAGACCAGCGCGCTCCTGACCGCGTTTGGGATCATATTTCTAGATGCTCTGTACTCCTCGAGAGGTGGAGTGGGCGCCGCGGAGAGGGCCTCCCGGGTCCTGAACCAAGTCGTTGTCTATGGCCTAGTTCTTGGCGCGCTCTTTACTGCGGGCCTTGCCATCTATGATTACCAGTTCGGGGCCTATCCCCACCCGTTCGCACATCTCGACTTTATCTTGAGCTACCACTCATCTCTACGGTTTAACTGTGAAGAAGGCATCTCTCTACTTTCCTGCGTCCACAGCGATCAGCATGGCGAGGTGGTGGTCGACCTCCCGCTAAGCTGGGTGATGCCGGTTGGTGGATTTAGGCCGATGGGGTTTTATGTTGTGGCAGTGGCTGTTGACGGGAGAGAGCATCACCCGGTCCTTTATTATGGTATACAGAGCCCACTCTGGTGGCTTTTCTGGATAACAATTATCTTCTCTCTGCCTCAGGGCCTACTCCAGATCATAAATTATTTCAGGTCTCGATCGGAGGTACCTACTGGGGGAAGTAGGGCGGTAGACACACTCTACACGGTCTGGCTCTTCTCCAACTACCTCGCTTACTTCCCACTAGCATACCTGCTCAACCGCTGGGTATACCCATTCTACTTTTACTTTACAGTTCCCATACTAGCGATAGCCGTCAGCGATATCCTCCTGAAACGAGGGGTGCCTAGCTACGTAGCTGCGTTCACGCTCGGGGCACAGTTGATTTGGTTCATCATATACTATCCAGTGCGTGGCGACGCGCATATCGCTTTGCTGAGGCTTCTCGGGCTTCCCGCCTAGCTCGAAGATACTTTAAAGGCTCCGGCGATGATCCAGTTAGTAGGGGCGGACATAGCGATGGTCAGAACCGTCGATGGGTCTGTTGGAGAGGGTGGGGGTCAGGTTCTACGATACGCCGTCTCGACCTGCGCGCTCTTAGGTGAGGAGCTAAGGGTCTACAACATCAGGGCTAAGCGCAACCCGCCGGGGCTTAGGCCTCAGCACATAGCCGCCATACGCGCCGTGGCGGAGGTGTGCGACGCCTACGTGGAGGGCCTGAGCGTCGGATCCTCTACAATATTCTTGAGATGTCGGAGGCCTAGGGCTGGTCGATACTCATTTGACACGGGGACGGCTGGGAGCACGGCCCTGGTGCTGCAGTCGCTTCTTCCAGTCCTTTGTTTCGCTGATGGTGAGTGCGAGGTTGAGTTACGGGGTGGTACAAACAACCCGCTCGCGCCCCCGATAGACTATATTGAGAGGGTGCTCCTGCCAGCGCTAAGCAAGATGGGCGTCAGGGCCGAGCTGGAGATTGTGAGGAGGGGATTCTACCCTCGCGGCCAGGGGATAGTGAGGGTGAGGACACGCCCGATAATCTCTATAAGACCTATACAGGTTGTCGAGGCAGGCATAGAGGGCATAGAGGTCTTTGCATACAGCTGCAATCTGCCAGACCACATCGTCAGCAGAATGGCCAGCACTGCCTCTGAGCTCCTGAAAAAGTCAGGGTTTAGGGAGGTAACCTTGGAGACCGAGGCTCTTGGAAAAGGAGACCCAAAAAACTCGGTCGACCCTGGTACGGGGATCCTGATAGTTGTGAGGCTCGATAATGGGCTCTCGATGGGGTTTGATGCTCTAGGTGAGAGGGGTGTTCCGGCTGAGGAGGTCGCCAAGAGGGCCGTTAGGGAGGCCCTCGACCAACTCGCCTCGGGCGCGCCGATAGACAAGCACCTCGCGGACCAGCTGATCATCTGGATGGCCCTCGCAGCCGGCGAGTCAAGGATCCGCGCCACGTCACTGACGACCCACGCCTCGACGGGGATAACGGTGGTCGGAGACCTGACTGGCGCCAAATTCAGGACGACCGAGCTAGGCCCTAGGGGGGTGGAGATATCCTGCCAGGGCATAGCCTATACTCCCCGCTAATTTGATATATCGCGAAAATACTTGATATATCCGGGTGAGGTGGCTTAGGCGGCATACACCACCCCTTTATTATGGGGTTGAAAATGCTGAGCCGGGGGGACGTCAGGGTCCTTGTCTTGGAAGCGCTGAGAACCGGTCCAAAAAGGGGCTACGAGGTCATAAAGACCATAAGGGAGATGTTTGGCGGCTGGTATACGCCCAGCCCCGGAGCAGTATACCCGACGCTGCAGTGGCTCGAGGACGAGGGTCTGGTGAAGTCGGAGGAGGTGGACGGAAAGAAGGTCTACTCGATTACGGACATGGGTCTCAGGTTCCTGGCTGAGAAGGAGGACCTCTTAGAAGCCTTCAGGGAGAGGTGGCGTCGAGCATCCTCCCCCGAGTGTGTCGAGTTGCTGGACTCGGCTAGACGCCTAGGCATGACAGTGCTCACGGCATATACTAGATACCCCAAAGAGAGGTTATGGGAGGTTATCAAGATCCTAGATGATGCGAGGCGGAGGATCTTAGAGCTCGGAGAGTCGGGGTGAGAAAGTCTTGCCGATGGTTGAGGCGATAGAGCTTACGAAGGTCTTCGGCAAACTTGTGGCCGTAGACCATGTAAGCTTCACGGTGGCGGAGAGGGAGGTCTTCGGGTTTCTCGGGCCAAATGGTGCAGGAAAAACGACGACGATCAACATCCTCACAACGATCATGAGGCCGACCTCAGGTCGAGGAGTGGTTGCGGGCTACGACGTGTTGGAGGAGCCGGCAAAGGTAAGGGAGGTGATCGGCTACGTCCCCCAAGACCTCACCGTCGACGACGACCTCACCGGCTATGAGAACTTAATGCTTCACGCGTCACTCTACCACATAGCGCGAGGCGAGGCTAAGACAAAGGCGAGAGAAGTGCTGAGGTTTATGGAGCTAGAGAGATTCGCCGACAAGAAAGTCGAAACGTACTCTGGCGGAATGAAGAAGAGGCTTGAGATCTGCTGCGCACTAATCCACCAACCGCAGATACTATTCCTTGACGAGCCCACGCTGGGCCTTGATGTCCAGACGCGCGCTAGGATCTGGGACTACATCAGGTTGCTCGCCAGGGACCAAGGCGTAACAATCTTCCTGACAACACACTACATGGATGAAGCAGACTCGTTGTGTGACCGCGTAGCGATAATAGATAATGGTAGGATAAAGGCCTTAGATACTCCAACAAGCCTAAAGACATCTATCGGCGGAGACCTGATCGAGTTGGAGCTCGCTCATGCAAGTTTTAGCGTAGGGGAAGCCATCAGCTCCATCCGTGGCGTTAAGGAGGTCTCTGAGGAGAACGGAGTTATCCGGGTTTGGGTCGAGAGGGGTGAGCTCGTGATGCCCCAGCTGCTTGGCGAGCTAATCAGGCTCGGAGTCGACGTCAGGCGAGCGGAGATGAAGAGGCAGAGTTTAGACGAGGTGTTCCTCAGGCTGACTGGCAGGTCCTTAAGAGACGTTGGAGGCAGCAGAGACGAGGTGATGAGAAGAAACATCACCATCAGGAGGATGAGGAGCAGGTGAGAGAGTTATCTGAGGTCAGAGCATTAGCTTATAGGGAGCTGAAAAAGTGGTACAGATCGCCAATACTCATCTTCATGACCTCGATTCAGCCACTTCTCTGGATGGGGCTGTACGGCAAGGCTCTAAACCTCACCGGGCTCCTGAGGATCCCTGAGGACCTCTTGAGCCAGCTCCCGCCTGAGGCGACGCGAAGGCTAGGCGTAATAATCAATGAGGTTCTCTCAAGGTACTTCGGGTCCTCGGATATAGACTTCTTCAGCTACATCGCTGTAGGAATGATGGGCGTGATTCTTCTCTTCACGGCCATGTCGAGTGGGATGTCCGTGGCCTGGGACAGAAGGCTCGGCTTCCTAAACAAGCTACTATGCGCCCCTATTAACCGCAGCTCTATCCTCTTCGGGAAGGTAGCTTCCTCAGTAGTTAGGGGTGTCGCGCAGGCGTTCCTAGTCATGTTGATCGGACTGGCCCTGGGGCTACATATCCACGTAGCTGGGCCCGCAGAGTTCCTAGCGGCACTTCTGGTGCTTGCACTGCTCTGCGGATCCTTCTCGACTATCATAACAGCGCTGACTCTGAAGATAAAGACTTGGGAGTATCATATCGCGATAAACAATCTGATAACGTTGCCGCTGATGTTTACTAGCAGCGCGCTATACCCTGTCTCCTTGATGCCAGACTGGCTCAGAGCCCTAGCCATAGTTAACCCTCTTACACATGGAGTAGAAGCCTTGAGACAACTACTTCTCCTAGGCGAGGGGGTGATTAGCCCCTTGGTAATCCCCCATATCGGGTTCCTAGCGGTCTTCGCGGCAGGCTCCTTCGCCCTCGGCTACTTCTTGTCGGGTCTTGCACTGAGAAGCATCTGACGCCGAGTGGTTCAGAAGAGGGAGAACCGTCCCCTCATAAGGGCCCTCCTCATCAAGGCTTTCTCCAGCCAGACTCCTAGGGCCGCGAGGGAGAGGACTACCACGAATCCTGTGAGGAAGAGTTGGTCTGGATGGAGATAGAAGTTTCCCGTGGCAGAGGCTACGATTGGGTGAATGATGTAGAAGAATGGTGAGTAGGTGAGGGCGGCCCGTAGGTCAGGCGGCAGCACCTCCACGGGTATAGCCCCACTTGTGAATGGAACAGCGAACTGTACGACGTTTAGAACAATCCACGGGGAACGCAGCGCTACGAGCATGATGGATAGTACCGAGCTGAAGAGGTAGAGAAAGGCGATGGCTTGGATGAGGGCTAAGACCATGAGGTCGGGCCGGGCTACAGTTATATTGGTGCCAAAGCCTACTGCCGAGATCAGGAGCAGGAACGGGCCGCCTATCGCGAAGTCTAGCAGCGAGATAACAATCCTTCCCGTAACGTGAAGCCTCACACTACCCCCCGAGACAAGCACATTCTCAAGTATTCCCTGCTGTATCGATGTCGAGAGGGAGTTAGCTGCCCACGTAAAGGATGAGACCAAGATGAATGAGAAGAAGCTCCAAGTCAATGCGTTGAGGTGGTACTGGGACTTCAGCAGGTCTGGCGAGTACATAAGGATGGAGAGGAAAAAGAACATGGTCCAGAACGGCCAGGAGACGAGGTCTGAGACAAGCCACGCCCTATACCTCGCGTACCCCCTCAGACCTCTCTCTATCTCGGCCATCACTCTACCAGCTAACGCCCCTCTTCCTGACATAGAGCGACTCGCCCACCTTGTAAACCCATAGACCGAACACAAGATAACCGAGGAGAAGTATTTGGGGTGAGTAGGCCGCTAGCTGGATCGACCCAGATAGTATCTCCCTAGTAGACTCCACAACGTGTGAGTATGGAAGGATTTTACCGATAGCCTGTAGGAAGACGGGTAGGAGCGTGGTGGGGTACGCGAAGCCTGAGACCGCCGCCACCACAGAGTTGAACGCATTAGTAACGGGCTCGGGCTCCCTAAATACTAGTGTCATCACCCCGACGATCAGGTTAAGGCCTATTATAGGGAGCAGGGCCGCTGCCAAGTAGAGTATGGATAGAAAAGTTGCTGGAAGCTGGTGAGGGCCATAGACAACGAGGACGCCGAGGCTTGCGATGAAAACGAAGTTGATTATGTTGAAGATTACGCTGGAGATGGATGAGGCAGCTATGACGATGAATGGATTGATCGGGGCGGCCAAGATGTACTCTAGTCTGCCAGTCATGAGGCCTCTCCTGAAGAACCAGGCGGTGGAGCTGGTCATCGTGAAGACTATCATCATTAGGGTGAGACCGATGAGCTGGTATAACCACTGCTTAGGCGAGGCTGCTCCTCCAGTGAGTGCCTGTCCCGCCCCATATGTGAGGAACGATATCATGAAGGGGAACATTAGCATGAAGAGGAAGGCCCCAGCCTCCCTGAGGAATGTCTTGACCTCGGCCTCAAAGACCCCAACAAGCTGGTTGAGGCTCCTCACGAGGTCATCACTTTCTCGAAAACCTCCTCAAGGCTTGGCTCATGCACCCTGACGTAGCCGATCCTGCATCCGTCCCACCTTAACTGCTCCAAGAGTCTAACTAGGTCTTCGCTTGGCTGGCTGGTCTCCAAGGTAATTACCGGATACCCCCTCTCGCCGACCTGGGTCTGGAATTTGGCCGCCGGCGCGGGGGAGTCAAGGAGCTCCACCTCTATGCGGTAGTTCAGCCGCAGCCTCTCCTTCAAGTCTGCGGGAGAGCCTTCTACCACAATCTTGCCTCCCTTGATCAGTGAGACCTTGTTGCTTAGGTTCTCGACCTCCCACATGTTGTGGCTGGTCAGCAGGATAGTTCTGCCCTGCGTCGCCAGGTCCCGGATTATTTGGCGCACTCTCCTCGCTGAAATTGGGTCGAGACCGATGGTCGGCTCGTCCAAGAATATTATGGAAGGGTCGTTAATCATGGCCTTTGCTATGCTTAACTTGGCCTTCATGCCGAGGCTGTACTCCTCGTAAAGCCTCTTACCCTCGTCTGCTAAACCTACCAGCTCTAACAACTCATAGGCTCGGCGGATGGCCTCACCCCTGCTAAGCCCATACAGCCTCCCATAGTAAACCAGGTTCTCGAGACCTGTCAGACGCGTGTAAAACCCTTTGTCCGGCGCTAGGACCAGACCTATGATCTCCCTAACCTTCCCCGGCTCCTTAACCACATCGAAACCTCCGACCAGCGCTCTACCCGAGTCCGGTATCAGGAGGGTTGATAGGATCTTGATAGTAGTTGTTTTTCCCGCCCCATTCGGCCCCACCAGGCTGTGTATCTGACCACTACCGACCCTCAGGGATAGTCCGTCAACCGCGTTCACGATTATAGCTTGTTTCTTCAGGAAGGCCCTGCCGACGCTTGTCTTGAAGGTCTTTTTCAGGTCTTCCGCCTCTATGGCGTAGCCCGGCAACCCTCGATGACCCCCGTTCTAAGGGAGGGTCTTCTCCGCCTCTATCGCGTATTTACTGAAGATGGGTCTAAACTTCATGTTCTCGTAGAACTCCACCGCTATCTTGTGAAGCGAGGGAAACTCGGCCGTAATGATTCCTGCATCACGCTCCTTGAGGATTCTTGACGCCTCAAGGACTAGGAGTCTGGCCACACCTTTCCTTCTGAACTCGGGGAGGACGTACAGTTCCCTGATAATGCCCTCTAGAGGGGGATCGTAAAACAGCCGGTCAACGATGTCGGCCTTGAGCACGCCCACAAGCTTGCCCTCATACTCTGCCACCAAGACTATGGAGCCCGACGAGTGGAGCGCGTCGTCCACGTATTTCTCGACAGCCTGCGACACGGTGGGAGAGAGCCTCAGAAGCGGGTCGAACTCCTCGTTAAGCCTCTTTGCCCTCAATACCAGCTCAACTATACCTGGCCTGTCAGACTGCTGCGCGGTCCGCACGATTACCGACGAGGACAACCTCATAACCACCTACTCGGACCCACCTATAATAGTATTCTTGGATGATGGAGGAGGGTCGGAGGGGGCCTGCTTTATCCTTAAAGCATGGATTAGGGTAGGAATGTTGAGTTGGGAAGAGTTAAGCGTATCAGCGAAGTGCTCGAGATATTACGGCAGAAGGATAGTATAAGGAATATTGGAATTATCGCTCATGTTGATCATGGCAAGACCACCACTACTGACAGCCTGCTCGCGGCGGCGGGTCTGCTCAGCCCCAGCCTGGCGGGGAGGGCTCTCGCCCTAGATTACCTCGAGGAGGAGCAGCAAAGACAGATGACAATAAAGGCTGCGAACGTCAGCCTCTACTATGAGCTGGATAAACCATACATCATCAACATGATCGATACACCGGGACACGTAGACTTCTCAGGGAGAGTTACGCGCGCTTTGAGGGCGATCGATGGGGCAGTAGTAGTCGTCGACAGCGTCGAGGGCGTCATGACGCAGACAGAGACCGTGATAAGACAGGCCTTGTCAGAGAGGGTGAAGCCTGTCCTATACATCAACAAGATTGACAGGCTTATAAAGGAGCTCAAGCTGACCCCCGAGAAAATTCAGGAAACCTTGGCTAGGATCGTCACGGAGGTCAATAGGCTCATCGATATGTATGGCGAGCCTTGGATGAGGAGTGAGTGGAAGGTAAGTTTCCAGAATGGGAGCATCGCGCTGGGCTCAGCCAAGGATCGGTGGGGCTTCACGCTTCCGCAGGCGCAGAAGAAGGGACTCAAGTTTAGCGACGTGATTAAGGCCTTTGCAGCTTCCAACATCGATTGGCTTAGGGAGAATTTCCCGCTCCACGAGGCAATACTTGAGATGGTTATTAACCATCACCCGCCTCCTCACGCGGCTCAGAAGTATCGGATACCTAAGATATGGAAAGGCCCCATAGAATCAGAGGTTGGACAGGACATGTTGGAATGCGACGAGAACGGTATCCCCGTCATGGCGGTAACGGACGTTAAGGTTGATCCAGCCGCAGGCGTCGTGGTCACGGGCCGGCTCTTCAGCGGGACGGTCTCAGACGGCGACAAGCTACTCATAGTAGGTAGAAACATCGAGGCGAGAGTCCAGCAAGTAGCTGTCTATATGGGCCCAAACAGGGAGCTGATCCACACTCTCCCAGCTGGAAACATACCCGCTCTCCTCGGTATAGAGGACGCCAGGGCTGGAGACACGCTAGCGGCGGTAGAAATGGTGCCATTCGAGACCCTAAAATACGTCTCTGAGCCTGTCGTGACGGTCGCGGTCGAACCAAAGCACAGCAAAGATCTGCCCAAGCTCGTCGACTTCTTGAATAAGCTAACGATTGAGGACCCGACTTTAGTCACCGTCGTGCGGCCGGAGACAGGTGAGTATCTGATCAGCGGCATGGGTACTCTTCACTTGGAGATAGCGTTGACCTGGATACAGAAGGCGGGCCTCGAGGTTGTCGCCGGAAAGCCGATAATACTCTATAGGGAGACCGTCAATAGTCGTGGCAGGGTCTTCGAGGGTAAGTCGCCAAACAGGCACAACAAGATCTACTTCTACGTAGAGAAACTTGATGACGAGATCGTTGAGCTGATCAGGAAGGGTGAGCTCTTCGACGAGATGGATAGGAAACAGGTGGCGAAGATCCTTAGGGATCATGGATGGGACGCTGACGAGGCAAGAAATGTATGGACCATAGAACCTTCAGGAAACATATTGGTAGACATGACTAAGGGAGCACAATACCTGCACGAGACAAAGATGATGATTATCGGCGGTTTCCAGCGCGTCGTGCAGGAGGGACCCCTTGCGGGTGAGAGGATGAGGGGTGTAAAGGCGGTTCTTGTCAATGTGGAGCTCCACGAAGACCCGGTCCACCGTGGCTACGCACAGATAGCCCCAGCCACTTGGCGGTCGATATATGCGAGCATACTGACCGCTGATCCAGCACTCCTTGAGCCCATACTCAAGGTTGAGGTGAAGGTCCCCTCAGACTTCATTGGCGCCGTGACATCCATCATAAGCTCGAAACGTGGCAGGATCATAGACGTGAGCCAGTCCGAGTTCGTATCAGTGGTGACGGGCGAGATACCTGCGGCGGAGAGCTACGACCTCGCAGAGCTTATGAGGGGAGCCACTATGGGGAAGGCCTTCTGGGGTACGGAGTTCTACGCGTGGAAGCCTGTCCCAGCTTCGCTCGCCGAGAAGGTCATCATGGAGATCAGGAAGCGGAAGGGGATGCCTCTACAGCTTCCTAAGCTGAGCGACTTTGTTGAAGAGGCCTAGGCCAGCGGCCTTGGAAACTCAACCCCAAGCCGCGCAGCCAGCTCCATCAGAGACTTGGCCGTCGCGCTATCTATCGGTATTCCCTTGGCTAGCCTATCAGCGTAGCTCTTCTCCTCCGGCTCGCCTGGCAGCAGTACCTCACTAACACCCGCCATTCTCTCAGAGGTCTTCACAACCTCGACTATCCGCTCGATCCTCGTAAAGAAACTCTCCGGCCCGATGAATAGGCCCGGGTCGATGGCCAGAATCATGAACCCGCCTTGGGTCGACGGATGCGATTTGATCTCGATGCTGCGAGGAGCGCCTATGAGGGCTGAGGTGAGGACCTCGACGAGAAGTGAGAAGGAATAGCCCTTGTAGCCCCCGAAGGGCAGGAGGGCTCCCTTAAGCGCTTCCTGAGGATCCGTGGTAGGTTTCCCGTCGCTTCCAAGAGCCACCCCCTCCGGTATGCGGGCGCCCGTCGCGGCTGCTAGGACAACCTTGAACTTGGCTACAGCGCTAGTAGCCATGTCGGCTATGATTGGTGGAGCGCCTCTACGAGGAATAGCAAAGCTTATCGGGTTGGTTCCGAAGACCTTGGTTACCCCTCCCCAGGGTGCGACCTCCGCCGGCCCGTTTGCCAAGGCCACCGCTAATAAGCCCCTCGCGGCCAGATTGCCGGTATAGTATGCGAGCATTCCCACGTGCCCGAGGTTAACCGCTCCGACCAGCGCCAAGCCCTGGTCTCTCGTCTTCATAGCTGCCAGCTCCTCGGCCCTCTTCGCCCCGATAATCCCGAGGGCGCCTCCACAGTCAAGAAGGGCCGCTGTCGGCGACTCACTGACAACTTTGACCGACGCGCTAATAGATACGTAGCCAGCCTCGATCCCTTCGATGTAGTAGGGGATCCTGACAACCCCATGCGAGTCTACGCCCCTAAGGTTTGCGGTCACTAGGTGGTCAGCCACCAGCCGCGCCTCATCGGGACGCAGCCCAACACGTATAAAGCATTTCTCGGCGAACTCTTGTAGATCCTCCCTCCTGAACCTTAAAGCAGATGCACTGTGGCTCACCAAATCAAACGATCAACCATGAGCATGGTATAAAAGCCTCTCCTAGGAGGCGGGCTGCAAAAATTAATCAACTCGGTGAGGCGTTGAGACTTGAGGCTCGATGCCACTCTCCATGCCACCCAGGGTTAAGGTCTTGGAGGCCGCAGGTGCCGTAGCAGGAAATCGTGTCAGGGTGCTCAGCGACCAGCAAGCCGAGGTCAAGGCATCAGAGGGCGATAGGGTGTATAACGTTTTCCTAGATCTTGATAGAATGCTTGCTGACTCCGACGACAACGGGACAACTTATAGGAACTACGTCGGATACCCGATACTAGCCTTCATGATGGTGAAGGGGGTTTTGCCCTATGATGAAGAGGTCGGTAGGGCACTAAAAGATGTAAAGTGGCGAACCATAAACGAGCTGTTCAAGAATTATAGGCTGGTGGAGCGGTACATTAAGGAGGAACTGAGGCGCGTAGGAGTGGCTCCCGAGCGCGTTGACAGCTACGTCGCGAGCGTTATGGAGTCTCTCGGCCGGATGAGGTTTGAGAAGCCTCAGCACGGCTCTGCCTTTCAGTGAGAGCCTCGCTGATCAAGTGGAGCATGTACGTCGCCCTCGCATCCTCCTCAGTGACCCTCTCAATTACTGGGCCTATCCTGTCCATGGCGCGCTGAAGCCAGTAAGGGTTAGATGGCGTGACGTCTAAGGAGGCTGCGTTCACTGCGACGTCGAGGTGGCCAAACTTTATTTCGAGCCCAACCGACCTGCAGGCCTCCATTAAGGGCACCCTCTCGCCTATCACAGCGGAGACGAGCTCGGCTGTGTCACTAATGATCCCCATCGAGGACGCTCCGACAAGCTTCGCCTTAAGCGACTTCATGCCCAGCCTCTCTACGACCGAGCCGAACGAGTCGGCCCCGTAGACAAGTATCTTGAAGCCCTCGTCTATGAGGCTTGAGAGGATTGAAGATGATTCTATGTAAGCATTATCGGGGCCTTCGGGTGTCTTCAGCCCATAGGAGCCCCTAAACCTCTCGCCGTCAAAGACTCCCAGACAGTATATCGCGAAGGAGCCGGACTGGTCTAGGTCGAAATAATTTAGGGCGAGAGAGCACAGCTTCAGGCCTCGGCTCGGCCTAGGCACCTGGATCTCTCCGAGGCGGAGCTTCAGAGTGATCCTCTCCCTCAGAAGCAGCTTCTCGAGGACCTTGCAGGCATAAAACTTCGCCGCCCCCCAGTCGAACCCCCTGCTCATCAACGCGGCGTAGGCCATCTCGTTGATGGACTCTAGGAGATAGTCGTCTAGCTCGTCGGGCTCATACCCTTCAACGAGCCTCTTTAGATTAAGCCAGTCTAGCCCCTCAACTAGCCCGGCAGCCTCCGGCTCGTGGATCGAGACGAACTTCCTGTCACCAACAACAATAACGTCATACTTGATTGTCTCGAATGGTACTCCAAGCTTGCGTCTCATAACGATCTCCGTCAGGGCCATACCAAGTCTCAGCATGGACGGGTCGTCCCCCGGGTCAGACTCCACCAAAGTGCCGTAGGTGTAGTCTGTGTAAACCCCGTTAGTTGGTGTAGGGACGGGAATGACGCGTCTCCTAGGCGAAACTATCGTTTTGCCCTCGACGGTGAAGACGTCGAGCCTGTTGCTCGTCATTATCCAGTCTATATGGTTTGGAAGCTTGACGTAGATGCCGAAGCCTTCGGGAGGCTTGACGAGGCAGTCCACCTCCGTGTGGAGCCTCCCAGAGCTATAGTCCATGTAGACCGAGGCATGCTCCCCCCAGCGCCTCTTCACTGATTCATACTCCTCGAGTGCGAGGGACAAGGCCTCGTACTTCCTCAAGACGCTCTCAGAGAGGTCCTCGACGATAATGGCTGTGACTAGGCGGCCGGATTCCGGTCTCCTGAAGTGCTGAGTGACCATGCCGTCCGACGCGTAGTCTATGCAGCCTATCTGAAACCTCTCAACTAGATCTACGTGTGAGATATCCTCGAGATAGGACTCCGACCCATCACGCCTCCTCCTTATCCTCTTGACGCCGATGCTCGGCGCAAACTCGTAGAAGTTCATCTTGACCCATGCCCTCTTGCCCTGAGGTGTGAGGACGTATTCCCTCATGAGGCCTAGGGCAGAGAGGAGGCCGGCCTCCTCGGCGGAGAGTTCTCTCACGCCTCCAGGCCGGGTGGCCTTGAAGAGGGCCTCCACGAGGGTGATGTACTTGTTCCGCGGGTTCAGGATAACCTTCTCTCTGACCATGGAGAGCCAGTTGATGAATGCATCAGTACCTCGCCGGAGAAGGTTATAGTCCCAGCTTGACTGTGGAATTATTACGGACTCGGTCCTCTCTATGCTCTCCCGCCTACCTTTCCGGCCCTCTTTCTGGAGGAACTCTCTTAGAGTCTCGGGCAGCCCGAGATGCACGACCCTCTTTATCATCCCTATGTCGATGCCCTGTGAGAGGGTTCTCGGAGATATGATGAGCTTCAGCTCCCCCGCCCTCGCCCTCCGCTCGATGACCTCACGCACCTCCTTGCTCACTAGATGGTGATGTGACGCCACCCGATCCTCTCCAACGATCCCGGCTACACGTCGCCTAAGCTCTTCAGCCTTCGCGATGCTCCTCGTGAAGACTACTGTTACAGAATCGTCGTCGGCGTATCTTGCTATCAGCTCAGCCGGGTCGGGACGCGGGTTCAGACCCTCTAGATCGAGCCCCGCAGCCCTCGCAGTCTCGAGGACCTTGTAAACGTTTCTGAGAAATAGGTCATAGTTTTCGAGAGACTCCACAACATCTCTCCCAACTCCTAGTCGCAGTATCTCGTCACGCCTGCCGCGTATCATCTCCCAAACCTTCCTTAAGTCACGCCCCAAAACGACGTAGGTAACATTCTTCGGGTGGAAGGGCTTGCCCTCTACGACGACTGTTTCTCTCCCGTTTATTCCCGTGAGGAATGATGCAAGGTCTTCCGGGTTCTCGAGCATTGCTGTGAGGAAGCAAAACCTCAGAGAGGGGGCGAGCTTTGCTTTGATTATCCTACACATGGCCATCAGTATCGCCAGGCTCCGGGGCGAGTAGAAGTCGAGGTCATCCACTACCATGAGATCCAGCGACGACAGAAACTCTCTAAGCAGGGGTGGCCTTTCGCCACCGATCTTCTTGACCTCGGAGAGGAGAAAAGCCGGGTTGGTTATTACTAGTGTCGCCGCGGCAAGCTCTCTTCTAAGTCGTCTGACCCCTCCCTCCATAGCGTACTTGCTCCTCGTCGGGGCATCAATGATGGCCGCTTTGAGTCCGAGCGCCTCGCAGTATCTTCTGAGCCTAAGTATCTGGTCGTTCGACAGCGCTAGTGTGGGATAGACTGCGAGGGTCTTTGTGCCGTGCTTGGCTGCATATGCGAACCACGCCTCTGTCTTCCCCGAGCTTGTCCCAGATCTGAGTATGAGGTTCTTCCCTTCACTTAGCGCATGGTAGGCCTCGTATTGGTGCTTGAAGAGGCGCTTACTCGATATCTCGAGGCCGCTGTGGGCCAGAGCGGGCAGCAGGTCAGAGAAGGTGAACTCGCTGGTCTCGGGCATCTCCGCGGGCTCCTCGAGGCTGTAAAACTCGTATCCCAGCTCCCTAAGAATTTCGGAGGTATCTTTCAACTAATTATCACTATGGGTAGAGCGGTGGGCCGCCGTATATAGCGCTTTAGAGCTGTCTTATCTCACAGGCCCGTGAAATCTGCTAGGATCGTGTCCTTGCCGAAGCTCTCCACGCCTCCTCAGAACAAGTATGTGTAGGCCGCCCAGAAGTAGTCTTCGCGTAATTATCGGTGTGAAGTGTCTTCGCAGAAGGGATAGGAGAATAGATTCCGAAGGTAAAAGCCTATAAGTAGTGTGGATCAGACGTATTTGCCTCCAGTACCTCGTAAACGCTAGGGCGGCGAGGAAGGGAGATACAAAGCGCCAGTAGAGGTGGTGTATAGCCGCAGCCGCCGCGTTATCGGGCTTTGCGATATCCACCACTGTGAGAAGACCCTCATCCCTCATCACCGACGCTAGAGATTTTACGGCCTCCTCGAGGTCGTAGACGTCTCTCAGGGAGAAGGCCATGTAGGTCCTATCTATCGTCCTTGGGGCAAAGGGAGGATGCTCGAGCAGGCCGGCCACCCTGTCGGTATTCTCCGAGCTCACCCGTCTTTGCGAGAGCCGCAGCATCCTCTCTGAAGGATCTAGCATGACGAGGAAGTGCCTACCACCTCGGGCCAGCGACTGGATCACAATTGATAGGGACCCATCACCGGCTCCCGCGTCCAGTATCCTCCCCACTGGGTTGCCTGCGGAGAGTACGGAGAGTCGGCGGACAAACCGGTCAAGCCCGAGGGAGATGACCCTGTTGAGCCATGGATACATGGGACCAATCTCCTCTATCCCCTCGACGACCCTCCTCCACTCTCTCCCCAGCCCACCCACCAAAAGCAGACCATTAAAGCGCGATGGAAGAGGCTGCGCAATAAGTCTTTCGGACCCTTAGCGTCTCGGCAGCAAGCCTTTTTTATCTAACCTTGACACTTATTCATCACAGCCTGCAGAGTGTTGGAGGTATGAAGGCCACAGAGGCGATAAGGCGGCTTACCGCTTCGCCGACAGGCCCCCAAACTAGCTTTAGCTATTTCGATGTAGTTAGATCTGTCTTTCTGATAGCCTCCAACCCCGGCGTTGGAAGGAAAAGACTCGCGGAGTCCCTGGGACTAGGGGAGGGGGCTGTCCGGACCCTCCTATCGAGGCTTAAGGCGGCAGGGATAGTGAAGTCGGATAGGAGTGGCTGCTATCTGACCGAGAAGGCCCGGCCTATCTACGAGGAGCTGGCCTCCAGCATGAGTATTCCAAGACCCATCGACGTGGGCGGGACCTGGCCATTTCCATCAAACGTTGCCATAGTAGTGAAGAACGCCGCAGGGAACGTTAGGAGGGGGATCGAGCAGAGGGACTCGGCGATAAGAGCCGGTGCGGGGGGTGCGATGACACTGGTACATAGGGGCGGCAGGCTTCTAATGCCGGAAGCGTGCGACGTCACCTCTGAATATCCGGACTTCGCCCGGCGGGTGCTTGAACAGCTGGAGCTAGGCGAGAACGATGTCGTGATAATTGTTGGTGCAAAAAGCAGGGCGGAGGCCGAGAACGGCGCTATAGCGGCGGCGCTCGCTACTCTCGGCTTTTTGAATCATTGAAGAGGCGGAACCTACTCCACTGGAATCCTGAATTCGCGGGATAACTTCGGGAACCTTATTTCGAGGACCCCTCCCTTAAACCGCCGCTTCGCGGATTCCAGAGAGACGCGGGCCGGCATCTCAACCTCGAGCCTGTAGCAAGTCGCGCATGTCTTCAACCCCTCCCTAAAGGGCACGGTGTAGCTGCAAGGCGCGTATATCCTCACGATCCGCCCCGAGGCCTGGATCTCGACCTTATCCTTCTCGGCTCCCGGCATGTCTACCCTAAGGACATACTCCTCTGGCCCCTCAGTTAACTCGTAAAGTGGTTCTAGACATCTTGAGGCAAGCTCTAGCTCCTTTATCCGCGTCAGCATGCTCTCGACCTCGGCCTCCATCTCTTCCTCGAGTTCCCGCATTAAATCGAAAATGCTCCTCCGACGCCTATACATCGTCTTTCACCTGATGTATCCAGGCGGGGGTTCCAGCTCAAGCCCGACAGGCACCGGAGCCATGCTGCTCGTGGTCCTCCTCATCAGGTCCCTCAGATGCATCTTAATCTGTTCCGCCTGCTCTAGAAGGGGTTCTACAGCAATATTGAAGCCGAGAAGCTTGTTGAGAAAGATCACGACCTCGGCGGCTGCGCCAGGATCTGGATAGTTTAGATGGCTCTGGGCGAGTGCCAGCAGAACCTTCACACCCCTACGCTCCGCACCCTTCAGTATCGCAGCCTTAATACCAGTCAGGAACCCATTCTCAAACTTCTCAGCGGTCCCGGTGGCTGCGGCCATCTCGCCGAGGCCCTCGTCGTTAGAGAGGTAATAGACCTTCGGTCGATCTATGTCGAGACGCTCAGGCTCGGGAATGCCGCTGACGCATATGACGGGCGACTTCGTAGACGATGCTATCTCGACTATCGAGTTAGCGACAGGCCAGAATCCACGCGGCGGAATCGGGACATCTGAGGACAGGACCATGAGTTGCCTGTTGTCGGCGTCAACCCTGAGAATACGGCATGGCTCCATAATCTTCGAGTTGTAAACCGCCAGGATGGGCGGGAGGTCCGTGATCTCAATATATCCGACCGCATCTCCGCCGAGCCTCGAAGCGAGATACGATGACACTATTGTGCCGACTAAGCCAACCTCGGGGAGGCCCTCGATGAGGGGCGTGCCCTCCCGGATTCCGCGCTTCTCGAAGAAGTATGGAGCCACCTCGGTTCTCGCCATCGCATTACTATCTCTTACTCACGTAATATAAAAGTGCTGGTCGACTATGCCCCTTTAAGCCCCGACCTGGACCACTCATCCGAGGTATGGGCGGGTGGACGCTCCCCGGCGCCTAACGACGCCGGGCTCTAATCCTCTTTCGGGGTGCCGCCCTCCGTCGGGCGAGACTCACCGCCGGCCACACCCTCGATGGGCCGGGGGCTTTAGGCGAGCATCCCCTCCCGTTGCCCAAACCCCGCGCCACACCAGATTTAGATGGAGGAGGTCCAGAAGCCTTCAAGCTGGCGGCGCCTACAAACCGGTTAATAACACGTCCCGAGGACCCTTTAAGCCTGTAAGGGGATAATAATCGTGTAATAAGATCAGATTAATATAGCACTCATCTGAGCGAAATAGACAAGTATGCGAGGACTAACACCAGACCCGACCTTTTACCCAACTCCTCAGGAGGCAATAAAAGCACCCCCAGAGAAGACCGCTTACGTGGCCTGCCTCTACGTCGGCACAGGGATAGCGAGGCCTGATTTCATAGCGGTGGTCGACGTTGACCCATCATCGCCGACGTATTCCAAAGTGGTCGGCAGAGTAGATCTGCCTCACGTGGGGGACGAGCTTCACCACTTCGGTTGGAACGCCTGCAGCTCCATGCTCTGCCCTTACGGCGACCCTACGATTGAGAGGCGCTACCTCATAGTCCCAGGGCTAAGGTCGTCAAACATCTACGTAATAGACACAAAGCCGGATCCCCGGAGGCCGACCTTGGTCAAGACCGTTAGCGGAGAGAAGGTAGCGCGGATTACGGGCTACACGAGGCTGCACACGGTACACTGCGGGCCAGACGCGGTCTACTTGAGCGGGCTAGGAAGCCCTAGCGGCGAGGGCCCCGGGGGAGTCCTCCTGCTTGACCATAGAAGTTTCGAGCCTCTTGGAAGATTCGAGGTTTACAGGGGGCCACAATATTATTCATACGACTTCTGGTGGCACCTCGGCGAGGACCTTATGGTGACAAGTGAGTGGACGGTGCCTAAGTACTTTGAAAACGGCCTCGACCTCGACGCCCTCCAGAAGGGATATTACGGGAACAAGATCCACTTCTGGGACCTCAAGAAGCGAAGGCACTTAAGATCCATAGAGCTCAGCGAGAGCGACAGGATGGTCCTCGAGCTTAGACCATTCCACGAGCCCTCGAGGGTCATGGGGTTTGTTAACACCGTAGTAAACCTGAAAGACCTTAGCTCAGCCATCTGGATCTGGTACAAGGAAGACGGGAGGATCGAGGCGAGGAAGGTTATAGAGATAGAGGCTAAACCCTTAGAGAAATCTCTCCTCCCAGAGGCGCTCAAACCTTTCGGCGCCGTGCCACCACTCGTCACCGACATAAACCTCTCACTCGACGACAAGTTCCTCTACGTTTCCTGTTGGGGGACGGGGGAGCTTAGATGCTATGACGTGAGCAATCCTTTTGAGCCGAGGCTCCGATCAGCCGCGAGGCTCGGAGGCATTTATCATAGGGCCGCCCACCCACGTGGAGATACGCTAGTCGGAGGGCCACAGATGGTCGAGGTGAGTAGGGACGGAAGGAGGGTCTACGTGACAAACTCCCTGTACAGTAGCTGGGACCCGATATTCTACCCAGAGGGACTGACGGGCTGGATGGTGAAGCTCAGATCTGAGGACGGGGTCCTTGAGGTGGAGCGCGAATTCCTAGTCAAGTTCGACGCGAAAGCCCATCAAGTCCGCCTCGAGGGAGGAGACTCGAGCTCCGACAGCTTCTGCTACCCCTCTCCCTGAGAATTGCTAGGCGACGCATTAATGCCTGCCGCCGCGGCTCTAGGCATACTTCACGGTCTCAACCCAACCAGCGGTTGGCTGTTCGCGCTTTACAGGGCGCTCTGGTCCAAGAGCCTCAAAGACCTGCTAGCTTCGGTCTCGGTAGTGGGGCTGGGCCACATAGCCGCCTCGACCCTCATAGTGGCGCCTATCGGGCTTCTCTCCCCCCTCGCAGGCCACGCCACACCAGTCGCCTCTGCAGGCCTTATAGCCCTCGCCACCTACAGGTTGGCCCGACCCCGCCACAGGTACCTCGGTCTGAGGATAGGCTACACCTCGCTCGCGACGATGGGTTTTCTCTTCGCGCTATTTCACGGATCGGCCCTCTCGATAGCTCCGCTAGTCTCCTCATACTGCAGCGCCACGGGATCCCCAGAGCTGGCAGCAGCCCCAGCCCTCTCCCTAATCATGATCCATAACTTTGCTGCGCTTCTCTCCATGCTCCTCATGTCCATCCTAGTTTTCCTCTTCCTCGGGCTCAAGACCCTGAAAAGGATCTGGATAAACTACGAACTTTTATCCAACTTAACCTTCCTAGCAATCGGCATACTCTCGCTCATTCCACAAGTCGAGCGATGGATAACGGGATAGCCACTGATTGCCGGACCGCGCCACGATCTCTGCCCCTACCCAAAGTCAACTAAACTAGCATGCGCCGGGGGCGGGATTTGAACCCGCGCGGGCCTCATCGGCCCAGTGGCTTAGCAGGCCACCCCCCTACCGGGCTAGGGCACCCCGGCAACGGCCTCCCTAACTCTGACGACCTGTATTCCATCCCACACCCTTATGCTGTTTCGTAAGCGGGTCGGACTATATGACTATACATCTACCTAATACATCTATTTTTCCTCTTGGGTATCCGTAAAGTGTCGCCTGCCCCTCATAGGACCATGAATTGTTCATATCCGCGATGTCTCCACAAGGTCCGTTGTGAGGGGCGAGGCGAGCTTCTTCAGCAGACTGGTGCCAGCCTCGGGGCAAATGTTTGTGTGGGGGCTTGTGGAGGCGAGGATGTATCCCTAGCTTCTCGGAGGCTGTTCTAGTCCCCAAGGAGCATGGTGCGGAGCTATAGTTGGTAGGGACCATCAGACCTAAGCATGCTTCTATTACAGGAGATAGTCGCAGGTAGCTTCTCGTAGAGGATTTATAAAATAGTATTTTTGAATGACGTATACATGAAGGGGCCGCTAATCCGGCTGGTCTGGATCCTCATTTGCTCGTCCCTGACAATAATTGGTGTGGGATGGGGCATAAGGTATGACTGGCCTGACTTTGTGCACGTGGATTATGGCTTCCCAATGAGGTGGGCGACACATACGCTGATAACGCTGACAGGCCCAGCAGACCACTGGTCAGTCAACCTCGTGATGCTGCTTATAAATGTAGGATTCTGGCAGACGGTCCTTATAATCGGGATGCTGATCTTGGAGCTGAAGATAAAAAAGAGATGAGCAAAGATTGAGTACGGTTATGTGAAGGCTCCTCGCATCCTACAAATTACTATAATTAGAGCATGATTGTTATAATCTAAAAACTATGCCTATGACGGCGGCGCCATTCTATCACATCCTTCAGCGGTGGTAGGGCTGAGCTGTTCTCGTAGGAGGACGAGCTGGCTAAGGCTTTCTCGTCCATGAGGGTATTGGCACTGAAATTTAGAAACGGTTGATGCTAGTGGGGGAGGGTATTTATTGATTGTCGCGAGAAAAAGTTGATACGTGAGTGGGCTTAGTGATCGTGGTCTATCTATTCCTCGAGTTCTGGGGTTTCTTTCTTGCCCTTCTCTTCCTTCTTCTTAGACGCTGCGACCACGTCGTCGATCCTGAGTATCATGGCGGCGGCCTCGAAGCTGGCCTTAAGGGCCTGAGCCTTCACTCTGAAGGGTTCGATGACGCCTAGCTTTAGCATGTCGTCCACCTTCGCAGTATAGATGTTTATCCCGTAGCTATGGCCATTCTCTGCATGCTTGCTTCGTAGCGCCGACATTAGATCCACCGGATCGTATCCAGCGTTCTCAGCCAACGTCCGCGGAATCACCTCCAAGGCGTCGGCAAAGGATGTCATAGCGAGCTGCTCCTTACCAGAGTATTTCGAGGCGTTTGCCCTGATGTACTGAGCTAGTGCTGTCTCTATCGCACCTCCTCCAGGCACGTACCTGTTGTCCTCCACGATACTTATCATGTTCATTAGGGCGTCATTCAGAGCTCTCTCAGCCTCGTCAAGCTGCCTCTCGAGACCGGCCCTCAAAAGTACTGAGACAGCCTTCGGGTTCTTACACTGCTCCACAAACACCATCCTATCCTCTCCTATCTTCCTCTCCTCCACGAGCCCAGCCTCCCCGAGGTCCTTCGGGGACAGGTCTTCAAAGTTGGTTACTATCCTGCCTCCCGTCGCCTTCTCAAGCTTCTCCATATCGCTTCTCTTCACCCTGCGGACCGCGAGGACCCCTGCCTTCGCTAGGAAGAACTGTGCCGCGTCGTCTATGCCCTTCTGGCAGAAGACGACGTTAGCGCCCACCTGAACCACCTTGTCGACCATCTCCTTGAGTATCTTCGCCTCCTCGTCTAGGAACTCCTTAATCTTGAGCGGGTCCCTGATCCTGATCTCCGCGCTGAACTCCGTCTTCTCTATCTCGAAGGGGGCGTCAATGATTGCGATCTTAGCGTTGGTGATGCGCTTAGGCATGCCTGGGTGGACAACCTCTTTATCTATAACCACTCCCTTGATCAGCTGAGACTCTAGGATGCTCTTGCCCATTTTCTTGACGATCTGTATGTCATCTTTATCCGCCTTGCGTCTGCCATCATACTCCTTCACAACGCTTAGAACAGCATCGATCGCGAGCCCCGCTATATGCTCCATCCCAAATCCGAGGGATTTGCTGCCCAAGCTCGTACCCACGATCTTCTGAAGCGTCTCGCGGTCTGTTAGCTGGACCGGTATCGCAAGCTCGTTGAGCCTCTGTAGGGCAAGGTCCAGAGCCTTCTTGTAGCCTGCAATTATTGTGCTTGGATGAATCTTCTGCTCAATCAGCTCTTCAGCCTTCGCGAGTAGTTCGCCAGCTATGAGGACCGCACTAGTCGTTCCATCTCCCACAGACTTGTCCTGAGTCTTCGCGACCTCTATAATCATCTTAGCCGCCGGATGCTCCACATCCATCTTCTCAAGTATCGTCGCGCCGTCATTAGTCACTATAACGTCGCCGATGGTGTCGACCAAAATCTTGTCCATGCCCTTCGGGCCCAACGTTGTCTTGACCATCTCCGCGATGATCTTCGCGGCGGCTATATTGTTCCGCTGGGCAGATCTTCCCCGCGTCCTTGTAGTACCCTCCTTCAATACTATAACTGGCTGGCCAGCTAGAGCCATGTCATAACACCCATGAATTAATCTGCATGCACCCCAAATTTAAATGTAAATTGCTAAATTGATTCACGGGGGTTTAAAGGCTGGGGAAATAAAATTATTATAGCCCAGGCTCGATTTTGCTTGAAGTAATGGTCTTACTCGGTGCTCACGTCTCGATATCCGGCTCGCTATCTATGTCCGTTGACCGTGCAAAAGAGCTCGGCTGTACTACCTTCCAGATCTTCACGAGGAACCCGAGGGGTTGGGTGGCCAAGAAGCTTGACCCCGAGGAGGCGGATGAATTCGTTGAGAAGCGGAGGGCGAGTGGGTATGAGGTCGTTGTGGCCCACATGCCTTATCTCCCAAACATCGCGAGCCCAGATTCTACTACTTGGAGAAAGTCGGTTAAGAGCCTAGTTGAGGAGCTTGAGAGATGCGAGGCGTTACAGATAGACTATTTGGTCTGCCATATAGGGAGTCATATGGGGAAGGGGCTTGAGAAGGGGATAGCCCAAGTGGCTAGGGCCGCTGACGATGCGATATCGAGGCTTGACCCATCCTGCATGATTCTGCTGGAGAACATGGCTGGGCAGAAGAACAGTGTGGGCTCCTACTTCCACGAGATAAGGAGCATACTAGAGAAGATCAGTCACAAGGATAAGGTGGGAGTCTGCCTCGACACCTGCCACCTATACGCCGCCGGCTACGATATCTCAAACCGCGAGGGTCTTGAGCAGGTGATAGAGAGATTTGACACCGAGATCGGTATTAAGCTCCTCAAGGTCCTTCACTTAAATGACTCTAAGGGCGGGCTTGGGAGTCATCTCGATAGGCATGAACACATAGGGATAGGGCATATCGGGGAGAGGGGCTTCGCGGAGATAGTCAACCATAGAGTGCTTCGACAATTACCAATGATACTTGAGACGCCTCAGGACAGTCAAGGAGACTATAGGAGCGACCTGGCTGTGGTCAGGAGGCTGATCAGGGATGCCTAGGGGGCTTGCGGGGCTTTTCCAAGCGCTTATCAGGGTTTCTCTCTCGACCATCGCGGTCAAGTTTGTGGTGGTTGGTGTTGCGTGTCTTCTGCTGGCAGAGGTTGTCCTCTATGTTCTCGTCGAGGGTATTAAGCTTGGGTCGCTCTTGTCTGGAGCTATAGCCGTTGAGGCATCGGTAATAGCGAACTTCGTGATGAATGATTTTTGGACCTTCAGGCAGAGCAGGGGTTCCAACGGATTTTTTGTCAGGATGCTTAAGTTCCATCTGACAAGGTTGCTGAGCATAGCACTGAACTTCGGAGCCTACAGCTTCATGGTCGCTGTGCTCGGTATAAACTACTTGGTCTCGTACTTTGTAGCTACTTTGCTGGCGTTCGTCGTAAACTTTGCCACAAGTGTCCTCTGGATCTGGAAGGACTCTTTGGAGAGGACGGCGCGTCAGGGCATGGATAGGCCGGCCTCCTCGAGGGCCGCCAGCTCTGATTCTTGAAAACCAAGCGACCTTAATCCTCGTATGATGAGCGCGACGTAGGTTTTTGATGGGGCGACGTGTCTTCTCGGGTTTACGGAGACATATGTAGAAGCCTGCTCGACCCCCGCCTCAGTAGTCACGGTTACCTTGATCCTGCTACGGAGCGTGGGGACTCCCTGGTACCTGTCAAGCAGCTGGAAATCCTCGGGCTCTATGATGTAGAGGCCGCCAATTACTCTGTGTCCAGGCGCCTCCTCGATCCCCGCTATACCGCCCCGCCAGGCCGATGAATACGTGTCGAAGACGAGCCGATAGCCCTCTAGGGACGCGCGCCTAAGGCCACGCCATTTTCCAAGGATCCTCTTCATTACGTCTTGGTTAACGGTGACGTCATAAGCGAAGTAGTTAGCCGTCAAAGCCCTATTACTTATCCGGTCGTCATGTTATTTGTAGTTTTTAATTTGGCCTCGCGTAGAGTCGGCGAGATGGGGTGGCGGGTTGAGGCTCCGGCGAGGCTGCATCTGGGCTTCACGTCCACTGGGGATGTGTTGACGCCATGGCTGGGGATTGGGCTGGCTGTGGAGGAGCCTAGGACCGTAGTTGAGGCGAGGTGGAGTGGGAATCCCGGCGTGGCGGTCAGTGGAGACATCTGGCCCGAGGCCGTGGAGGTGGCAGGGGCCATCTACGAGGAGCTGGGCACCGAGGCGGGCGTCGAGGTCGCAGTATTAGGGTCTCCCCCGAGGCACGTGGGCCTTGGGACGAGTACGCAGCTCTATCTCTCGATCCTTAGATCGATGGCGCTTCTCGTCGGAAAGAGGCTCGATGAGTCAGTTCTTGTTCGGAGGGGCTTTGTGGGACGGTTCTCGTGGGTGGGGATAGCGGCTTTCAAGGCAGGGGGTTTCGTCTTGGATCTCGGCGTCGGTGCTGGGGGTCGAAGAAGCTTCCTGAGCCTCCGGTTTCCTGAGGATTGGGTGGTTCTGCTGGCTAGGCCTCGGGGGAGGTATGGGCATCCTAGGAGGGGGGAGGCGGAGAAGATGCTGGGGCTGAGATACGGGTCCGATCGGGAGCTTGTGCTATGCAGACTCCTTTTTCAACAGATATTGCCAGGCCTCCTCGACAGGGATCTCGCACTGTTCGGCGAGGGACTTAGCCGTTATCAGAGGATAGTGGGTGAGGCCTTCGCCCACCTCCAGAGGGGAGTCTTCAACCCCGATTCAGCCCCAGTTATAGCTGCCATGGAGGAGCACGGGCTTCTGGGGACGGGGCAGTCGAGCTGGGGCCCGACCTGCTACGGCTTTACGGAGAGCCAGAAGAGGGCTGAGGAGGTGAAGAGGCTTCTCGTCGAGTCCTACTCCTGTGAGGCTTGGGTGACGAGGGCCAATAACCAGGGAGCGAGGGTCTTCCAGACGGCAACATAGCCAGAGCTGCAGAGAAGGGCGGATAACCTTTAACTCTGACCTACACGAAGAAGGGTCAGAGAGATGGACTTCTCCAGGCTGGTCAGCTTCTATGAGCGGCTCGAGGCGACCGCCAAGAGGCTCGAGATGAGGGACATTCTAGTGGAGCTTCTGAGGGAGGCCGAGCCGAGGGAGGCGGCGAAGATAGCATACCTCACTCTCGGGCAGCTCTACCCCCCCTACGTTGGCGTCGAGCTTGGCATGGCCGAAAAGCTTGCTGTAAGAGCGCTGAAGCTTGTGACAGGAATTGACGAGCAGAAGATCGAGGAATTGCTGAGGAAGAGCGGGGACCTTGGCCTGGTGGCCGAGCAGCTCCTATCCTCAAGAAAGGCCCAGACAATCCTCAGCCTCGAGCCCCTAACAGTCGAAAGCGTCTACAACACGCTCGAGAAGATCGCGCGGCTCACAGGTGAGGGGTCTGTCGACATGAAGGTCAAGATTCTTTCCGGCCTACTCGCCCAGGCCTCGCCGAAGGAGGCGAAGTATCTGATCAGGCTGGTCACGGGCAAGATGAGGCTGGGGGTCGCGGACATGACGATTATTGACGCGCTGGCCAGCCTAAGCGGCGCCGAGAAAGATCTGATCGAGAAGGCTTACAATATCAGCTCCGATATCGGGCTCGTGGTGTCGGCCGTGAAGGAGAAGGGGGGCCTCGGGGCTAGCGAGATTGGGATAAGATGTGGAATCCCCGTGAGGCCGATGCTTGCAGAGAGGCTCTCCTCGGCCAGCGAGATCCTCGAGAAGCTCGGCGGCCGCGGGTTCGCCGAGTTTAAGTATGATGGGGAGAGGATGCAGATTCACAAGCTCGAAGACAAGATCATTATCTTCTCAAGAAGACAGGAAAACATAACCTCGCAGTTTCCAGACGTCGCGGAGATGTGTTCTAAGGGGCTCAACGCGCGTGAGGCTATAGTTGAGTGCGAAGCAGTCGCCTACGATCCTGACACAGGCGACATGCTCCCCTTCCAAGAACTGATGCATAGGAGAAGGAAGTATGACGTGGAGAAGGCGGCCCAGCTCTACCCTGTCAGCCTCTTCTTCTTCGACCTCCTCTATTGCGATGGCGAGAGCTTTTTGGACCGCCCACTACTCGAGAGGCGGGAGGGGCTGAAGTCTATCATTAATGAGGCGGAGAACTTCAGGCTTACGGAGGGACTATTGGTGGACGACCCTGACACTCTGGACAAGTTCATGATGAAGGCCGTCGAGGCTGGGTGCGAGGGCGTGATAGTGAAGGATGTCTCAGCTAGGTCCATCTACAGGGCTGGAGCGAGGGGGTGGCTTTGGATCAAGTATAAGCGAAGCTACGTCTCTAAGCTGACCGATACCCTTGACCTAGTGATCGTTGGGGCTTTTTATGGCCGAGGCAAGAGGAGCGGCAAGCTTGGCACGCTACTCATGGCGGCCTACGACGATGACAGCGACACCTTCAAGACGGTCTGCAAGGTCGGCACCGGGTTCAAGGACGAGGACCTTGAGAGGCTGACCGAGATGCTTACACCTCTAGCTCTTAAGCAGAAGCCGGCGCGCGTGGACTCCATAATGGAGCCTGACATGTGGGTCAGGCCTGAGCTGGTTCTCGAGATAGTGGGAGACGAGATAACGCTCAGCCCGATACACACCTGTGGCTGGGGAGCCATATCGAAGGACACTGGGCTGGCTGTAAGATTCCCGCGATTCACTGGGAGATACAGGGAGGATAAGGCCCCGGAGGACGCGACAACAGTCAAGGAAATTGTAGAGATGTATAAGTCGCAGCTTAAGGCGCTCGTAAGCGAGGAGAGTGAGCAGGCCTGAGCGGCGAGGAGCATGAAGAGAGGGCTAGACAGCTCGCCGAGATCAAGGCGTGGCTGGAGAGGCGGATGATCGAGCTTAACCAAGAGCTCGAGATATTGAGGAGGATGAGCGAATACGTGGATGAAGAGTTGACGCAGATGAGTTTCAGGAAGGCCGACACCCTTGCGAGACGCCTAGAGGAGGCAAAGCCCTCCACCCCGCAGGCTACTGCCGAGAGGCCGGTGGTAAGGTCCGTCAGGAGCAGGGCCGGGACAAACCTAGCCACCGTGAGCTATACCCGAGACGAGGTCCGGTTTCAGCTAAGCCCCGGAGTGGAGCTGAGGAGCGATGACAAGCCCTTCACCTCCTTCCTCCTAAGAAAGGTTCTAGACCCGATGGCGGACGAGGACCGGAAGAAGGTTGAGGCGGGCGAGCTCGACGAGTCTAGGGCGCTCAGCTACGAGATAATGTATGATGGTGATAGGGTCAAGGCGATAGTCGTGAGAAACTATAGGGAGGAGGCCAGGCTGAGGGAGCTGATAAGCTCCGTCCGCTGGACACTAGAGACGGTATCATCTAGATAACGCGCCCAACCCACTCCCCCCGGGACGCAGGGCTGCCTCGCCACGGGGCTGGGTGAGTACAGCCAAGCCCTCACTCCCTCCCTATCTAAGGTCCCAGCGCCCCCTGGTCAGGGGTATATGCGGATAGATATTTACGGCCGGCATGACACACAAATACTTATCAGAGCGCGGGGGGAGAGTAGAGGGTTAGGCATTGAAGGGGCTCCTAACCTTTCTCGCACCGGCCCTTATTGTTTTCGCACTAGCCTTCGTGCTGCAAGGCGGTGTGGCGGAGGCCTCACCGACGCACGGAACCATCACGATAACGGTCCGCGACTACCACGGCAACCCGCTCCCAGACGCCTACGTTTGTCTCAGGAACGAGACCGCGTGCTACCAGGCTAAAACGGGCAGTAACGGCCAAGCAACCTGGAGCGGGATGGAACTGCTAGAGCAGTACGACTTGAACGTCACGTATTTGGGCATAAAGGTTAGGGAGATTCTAGGCTGGAACTATTCAAGGGCTGCGGACCCTAAAGACATCCGAACGGGCGTCTTCGACGTGAAAATCTGCGTCGTTTCTGCCGGGGGGTTGGAGGCCGTTCAGGGCGCCAGCGTCGGGATAATGAGCGTCGAGACTAACCCCGATGTTAACAGGAGGTCAACGACCCAGAGTGACGGCTGCGTGACCTTCCAGAGACTACCAGGCAACGGCACCAGCTACCAGGTCAACGCGACGTTCCAGCACCAGGTCTTCAACCTGAGGATTGAGGGACCGACGATCGATCTTTCTCTAGACCGTGATAACTATGACAGAACGGTCGTCGAGCTGCCGCTCTACCGTCTCAGACTCACGCTCCAAGACAGGTCTGCCAGGCCGGTCAGAGATTTGGTAGTGAACCTCTGGAGAGGTGAGAAGGCTGGGCCGCCGCAGCTAAGCCAGACCAGCGATGCTTCAGGGCTTGCCGTTTTCAGGCTCCTCCCCTCCGGCAGATACGTCTACGAGGTTGCTTACAGGGGTGACGTGATATACACGGTTGATCCCCCGGAGAACCTTGACAGAAACAGGGATAGGTCCATCACTTTACCGCTTACTCCTATCACGTTGGAGCTATACGACCAGAAGAACAAGCCCCTCACATCCTACCCACCTCCAGGATTTAGGCTGACTGTAAGGTTCTTTGCAGACTCGAGGCTCTACTTCGAGGCCACTGAGCAGTCCAGCACCACCATCAACGCGGGATACTTCTATGATGAGCGTGACTATAGGCTGGTCGTCCTGTTCGAGGGGCAGGAGGTCTTCTCAGGAGTCATCAGGGCCGAAGACGTTAAGTCGGGCCGGGTTCAGGCCAAGATACGCTTCGGCGACTTCTCCGTAGCCCTCGACACCGCAGGACTCTATGGAAACTTGCCGAAAATCATGCAGAGGGCAGTCCTACGGCTTGAGGCCGGGACATACACTCTACAACAGACATTCGGCGGAGGCTTGACCACAACGCTTCGTGACCAGCCTCTCGTCGAGTACAGCTACCAGCTCCTCATAGACGGTTCTGTGATTGGGGAGGGAGCGGTGGCCCCGGCACACGGTGAGGCACGGCAGGTGCGGCCGACTCTCTACTCGCTGAGACTCAACGCGTCTTCCCTTGACCAGAGGCCCGTGGCGGGGCGTCTAAGGTTGACGTATGGCAACGAGCTGGTCGGGGAGCTTGAACTCTCTAGGGAGGGCGTCGTTATTGATGGTCTTGTCAAGCTTCCCTATCGATACGTCTTCATCTATGAGGGAGTGGAGGTGGCGGGAGGGACGGTCGAGCAACAGGACCTAGAGTCAGGAAGATACACCATCGCTGCGGCGGTGGGGGACGTCAGGGCGCGGATCCTCGACAACGCAGGGAAAGAGCCCCTAAGGGGAGCCTTAGTATCCCTAACAGTTGCCACTTACGGTGAGGAGGGGGCGACGGACGAGGAGGGCTGGATCCTCTTCAGGGACGCACCAATAACTTCGGCATTCCTAACCGTATATTACCAGGGTATCAAGGTGTACTCCGCCCCAATCAACCTCGACCCCCAGGCTAGGGAGGTCGTGATAAGCGGAACAGGCGTTTACGACGTCAGGATAATGGTTCGGGACGGGGTTGGAGATCCACTCGGCGGAGCCGAGGTAAAGCTTGCGATAGGTTCACTAGTGATCACGAGGCCCTTGGCAGAGAACGCCACAGTAGCTCTCAGCTCCGTGCCCAACGGAACAGCGACTATAACAGTAACCTATCTAGAGGTGCCGGTATACAGCGCGAGCCACAGGATCATGCGTAACAACGAGGAGATAGAGATAGTGGCGAAGGTTTACCCACTCTCACTAGAGATCTACGCTAGGACGAGGGGCGGCAACTCGCCGCTCGACGCCGCCACGGTCAACATAATGTCTGAGGAGAGGGCCATGGCAACTCTCACTTCCAAGAACGGGAGGGCCGGAGTGAAGCTTCCGGCAGGAAACTATCTGGTCTACGTGAGCTATATGGGAGCCCGGGTTGGAGACCGGCTGGTCTCGCTGACCGGATCCCAGAAGATCGTCGTGGAGACAACCGTATACGAGGTCGTCTTCACAGTGCTAGACCTGGACGGAAAACCAGTCGCAGACCTAGATCTCAACATAATTCGGGAGGCCGGGGATGTGGCGACCCATGTCAAGACAGGTAGCGACGGATCCGGCTCGACACTCCTCCCCGAGGGAATCTATAGCGTCGAGTACGGAGAGGGAGAAAGCCGGAGCAGCATCAAGCTAGGGGTCAACTCGGTCAGGACCTGGACACTACTCTACGGGAACATCCGCGCATACCGGCTCGCACCACTGATAACCGCTCCCCTGCTCGTGGCCATATCTATATACGGGCTTTACTCGTCCTTTAGAAGAAAACCTAAGACGAGGCCGGCTCCAACTGAGAGGGGTAGGCAAGAGAGTGCGTCAACATGGACCCAGAAGGAGAGGAGAAGGCTGAGGCGAAACGTCTGAGCAGGGGTAGGCAGGTAGCCAAGACTCTAGTCTCCTACGTCATCGTGCTCGGCGCAGCCCTCGCGGCCTACTATCTCCTCGGCCTCTTCCTGAATACTGACACCCCCCTAGTCGTCGTGCCCTCAGGCAGCATGAGACCCGTTATAGAGGTGGGAGACATACTAGTGATTCAGGGTGTGAGGCCTGAAGAGATCCGCGCAGACCCGGTGAGCGGAGACGTGATAGTTTTCTGGCAGCCAGGCGGTAAAGTAAGGATCGTCCATAGGGCGATCGATAAGAACTCCTATGGAGTTGTCACAAAGGGGGACGCAAACGCCTACCCCGACTTTTTCTCGCCGGTTCCCTACAGCCTCATTATAGGTAAGTGGACCGGGATTAAGATACCCTACTGGACCGGCCTGGGATACCTGGCCCTCATACTAAGGGGCGAGCTCTATCCGCCCCTAGGACAAGTCATCTGGATATCCATCATAATACTTGTGGCGCTATCCTTTAGGGACCTATTCTCCTCCGCAAAGAAGAGATCCGCGCCTTGAGCGCTTCAGCCAACGCTAAGGAGACGCCCCCACCCCCAAGCCTCGCCGCCGTCTCCACGAGCCTCGAAGCCTCGTCCAAGAGTCTCCGCGCCTCTCCGATCCAGCCCATCGAGACGAAGGGCTCGACTCTGCTTAAATGAACCGCGGCCTCGACGAGGCATCCTGCCGCCCTGCTATAGGGTCGCGGAGCGACCTGCGCGTACCTGAGCGCCACAGGCTTACACAGCGCCCTCAGCCAGACTCCCTCCTTAGCGGCGGACTCGACCCTGAACTCGACGACAGCGAAGGCCTCGACCAGCGAAGAAGCATCGACGCAGGTTGCAGCCTCTACGTCAAGCCCGAGAACTCCCAGGTCTAGGGCCGCCTCAACGATGTGCTCCGGTGGAGTAATATTCAGCGTGCCGCACATCACGTCTAGCAGGTTTCGAGCCGTTCGGGAAGACACATGGGGCCTGAGCGAGATCACGCCCCCACCCTCCTCGAGTCGAAAACCCATGGCGGCGACGTGGGGCATTCCGGCACGATCATTAGTCACGACCACCCCCTCGTAGTGCACCCTCTCCTCAAGCCCTAAGACTCTGGCGACCTCTGAGGGGTCCGCAAACAACCATCGACCTCTCAACGCCCACCCCATCATAGATAGCCCCGAGCAGGATCCCAAAAACGGTTTAATAGCAAGACCGAGGGAGTAGGGATGTGGCAAGTGGAGAAGTAGTCTACTACGTCAAGACGGGGGCCGCCGAGGTTGAGAAAATCCTTCTGACCGACGAGGTCGCGTCAAAGGCCAACATACTCACCAAGGACGCTTCAACCCTACTCGGCAGGGAGGGAGTTTATATAAGGGTTTTGGGGACAGAGGAACAGCTAAAACGCGTCGAGACCCTCCTCGAGGGTAAGGCAAGAAGGATAGAGGGTGATGAGCTTCAAGAGGTCTTGAGAAAGCTAAAGGAGGAGGATGAGAGAGCGCTCGCGGGATTCGGAAGCATCTTTTCATAGCCATGACACAACTTATATCGTGATGAGGATTAGAGTATTCGCGGAGAAGCGCGGGGGTGGCCGAGCCAGGCCAAAGAGAAGAGACACAGTCTTCGTGGAAGCGGCGGGCTTAAGATCCGACACATCGAGCCATGGATTGGAGACCCGCTCCCGTAGGCCAGAGAAAGGTCCGGGCGGATGGGTTCGTGGGTTCAAATCCCACCCCCCGCACCAATATCGTGAGTCTCCCCGTGGAGCCCTCCTCTAGCCAGGTGGCGAGACTTATGCGGACATTATCTGCCTCTGTCTGGCACCTTCTCGTTTAGTCTAGATCTCTGTATCATAAATTGGTCGGCTTTGCTGGGCCCTGTGAGGCGTGTATGCTTAGCCTGCGCCCAGTATGAAGAAGGCTATCGCAATTCCGTAGATGGCTAATGCCTCTCCGAAGGCCGCGATGATGATGGCGACGGTGCGTACCTCAGGCCTCTCTGCGGAGGCGGCGAGCCCGGCCGATCCTGCCCTCGATATGGCGAAGCCTGACGCGAGGACTGCGGCTGCAAAGGCGATCGCTGCTGCAAAGACTTTGCTGAATATCGTCTCCGCCTCGGCTGCAAGGGCGACCGGCAACATCAGTAGAAGCAGCGGCGCAGCCAGCATTAGTGTAGCGCTACTTTTCATGATGCATCGCCAATAGGGAGGATGAGGCCCCATATATACCCCACTCGGCGCGGTAACTTGCCATAGGGCTTGGAGTTTTGGACAGGCTTCCCTGCATCAGACTCGAGGTTGGTTGAGTAGGACGGTAAGATAGATATTTTGGGGCTTCAATTAGGTATCGATATGGTCGTAAAGGTCGGCGATAAGGCTCCGGACTTCACACTGATCGACCAAGACCGGAAGCCGCGGAGTCTAAGCGAGTTTCGTGGGAGGAAGGTGGTGCTGGCCTTCTTCCCGGGGGCCTTCACATCGGTGTGCACGAGGGAGATGTGCACCCTGAGAGACAGTCTACCATCCCTTTCGAAGCTAGACGCGGAGGTTATCGGTATCAGCGTCAACGACCCGTTTACGTTAAAGGCATTCGCGGATCAGAACAGGCTCGGCTTCACACTCCTCTCCGACTACAACAGGGAGGTCTCCCGGCTCTACGCCGGCCTCCACGAGGACTTCATAGGGATGAAGGGCTACAGCGTCGCTAAGAGGGCCGTCTTCGTCATCGATAAGGAGGGGGTAGTGAGGTACTCCTGGATATCGGAGGACCCGCTGAAGGAGCCCAACTACGACGAGATACAGCAGGCTCTCGCAAAAATTAGCTGATCATAAGCGTGCCTCCGTCGACCACGACGACCTGCCCGTTGACGTAGCTGAAGAGGTCTGAGGCGAGGGCCAGCGCCACGCTCGCCACCTCACGCGGCTCCCCCCACCTCCTCATGGGAGACTCCATGGCGAGCAATCTCTTCTCTCTCGGCTTGAGCCTGCTGAAGGTTGCCTCTGTTTTTATGTTCCCGAGGGCCAGAGCGTAGGCCCTGACCCGGTAAGTCGGGTACTCCGCTGCTATTGCCCGGACGAGCCCTACCACGGTGAGCTTCGCGAGTGCATAGGCCGAGCCGTAGCGGTACCAGCTCAGGGCTGGTGTGGAGGAGGTAAGGATTATCACGCCCCCCTTCCCACGCATCGCCCTGAGGGATTCTTGTGTGAGGCGGAAGGCTGTGTAGAAATCCGATTCCATTATCTTCTTAACGCTCTGCTCATCGATTTTGGCGATGCTTGAATACCAGATCTTTGGCTCCAGACTAGCACCCACGTAGCTGACGAGGACGTCTAGGCCGCCGAGATGTTTGAGGACCCCCCTGACGACCCGCTCTGCTTCTCCAGCCTTCTCCAAGTCCGCCTTTATCGCCACCGCCTCGCCCCCCTTCTCCTTTATCTCTTCGGCGAGCCTCACCAGGATCTTCTCCCTCCTCGCAGTTAGGGCGAGCCTCGCGCCGTGGCTTGCGAAGAGTCTCGCGGTCTCTTGGCCTGTCTCGCTCGTCGCCCCGGCTATCAGGCACCTCTTCCCCTGCAGCATCACGCCCCGAAACCACTTCAGAGCCATGTATATCTCTTCCCTGCGAGCCCGGGTCTAGGCCAGGCCTCGAGACATAGACGGTGCCGGGCCCGTTCACCTCTTGAAATACCCACCCCCTCCCTAGGAAGCGGACCGCCAGGATGGGTCGAGGGGTGAATGTGCCGCTGCAGTGTGGGCATTTGACCCTGAAGAGCTCCACGAATCTTAGGAGCCTCTCTAGCTGCTCGGGCCTCACGTAGATCCGGTCCCTGTTCGTGGACTTGACCTCCAGCGCGCAGAGCTCACCGTCGTCTACCGCTAGTAAGTCGGGCTTGTAGGCCTTGCCTGTTCCGCTGCCGGGCGTCCTAACCGCGTAGTAGCCTGGGCGGCCGAGGCTCAGGAACCTTTTCATCAGGTAATACTCGCCCTCATACCCTATCCTCAGCCTGTATCTTCTCCTTGAGGGTGAGTCGGGGCGTCGGGGCATTCGGCGAAGCGGCTTCTATGACTCTATTTATGAGTTGTCATGTCTGGAAGGGCGTGGTCTCCGCCAGTCATACAGTTATAAATTCCGACGCGGAGTGTGTTGTCGCCTAAACCGTCATGGGGCGCGCGAGTCATCTCACGGTACTCTCGATGGGCCACCTGGTCAACGACCTGTACGGCACCGTGCTACCTCCACTCTACCCCTTGCTTATGCGGCTGTATGGCTTGACTTACAGCCTAGTCGGCGTTTATGCGGCCGCCTACCTGATCTCTTCCGCGGTCCTCCAGCCCCTCTTTGGACACGTGTTCGACAGGCGGAGACCCAGACTCATGCTGCCGCTCTCGATCCTTATTGGCGGCGTGGGGATAGGGATGCTTGGCCTCGTCAGGGACTACGGGCTATCTCTCCTCTGCACCGCGGCCGCCGGCACGGGCTCCGCCATCTTCCACCCGGTGGCCTCGGCGTACTCCTCCTACGAGTCGAGCAGGAGAGGGTTCTACTTCTCGATCTTCATGATAGCTGGTAGGGTTGGCGCGTTGAGCGCGCCTTTTCTCGTGCTATCCTTGGTGGGGGGGCTGGGGCTTGAGGGTCTTCTGCTACTGATGGCCCCAGCCCTTGCCCTCCAGTATTTCCTCTTCAGGATTGATAGGTATGAGAGGGTTTTCCCGAACGGCGCTGGGAAGCCGCAGCCCAGCCAGCTGGTTCAGTCTCCCGCCCGCGGCGTTGCTGTCCTGACGGGGTTGGTGGCTATTGGGGGGGTCGGGGCCCACATCGCCGCTAACGGGATACCCAGCTTCATCTCGCTGCTCTCGGTCTCGAGGGGCCTTGGCCAAGAGTTTGGCGGGCTGCTTCTGACGGCGCACTTCTTCGGGGCGATCATAGGCGTCCCGGCCTTCGGCTGGCTCTCCGACGTGAGGGGAAGGTACGTAGTGGCGCTGCTAGTTATCGGACTAGCCTCATCCCTCCTCACACTTCTACCTCTTGTGGATCCGATCTGGATGCTGCTGATCGTTACTTTCCAAGGAGCCTGCTTCGTCTCGATGACCACCCTACTCATCCTGATCATGCATGAGATCATGCCTGAGAGGAAGGGGCTTGCCACAAGCATCATCTACGGCGTTGCGCTGGGGGGCGGGGGGCTATCCACACCGCTCATAGGTTACGTGATAGACCTAGGCGGCTTCTCTACAGGATACCTAGTCCTATCGACGATAGGCCTGCTCTCCATCGCCCCACTCGCGCTCGTCTGGAGGATGAGGATTCGGACTTCGCGGTGAGGAGCTGGACGAGCACCTTCTGGGCCTACTCCTCTCTAGTGTATGGCTTGCCCAGCGCCGCTGGTGCAGGTATCCGTCCCCGCGTCGCGAGCGAGACAGCCATGAGTGTTAGCACCGTGATCACGTAGGGGAGCATCATCACGAGCTGGGGCGTCTCGGCGCCGAGCCCCCGGAGAGGCACGCGGAACTGGAGCGCCTCCAGGGCCCCGAACAGCAGTGCCGCGCCGATTATTCTCAAGGGGCTCCATGATGCCAGGATGACTAGGCTCAGGGCGATGAACCCTCTGCTCCTCGTCAGGTTCTCAACCCAGAAGGGCTGGTATCCTATGAAGAGGTAGGCGCCCGCGAGGCCTGCGAAGGCTGATCCCACTATTGTCGCGGCATATCTGACGAGGAAAACGTTTATTCCGGAGGAGTCTGCCAGCGCTGGGTTCTCCCCCACGCTCCGAAGCGACAGCCCCCAGCGCGTCTTGAATAGGATCACCCAGACGACGACGGCTGAGGCAAGGCCGAAGTAAACCATCGTGTTCTGGGCGAAGAAGGCACGTCCGAGGATGGGTAAATGGATTAGGGGGGCGATGCCCACCTCCTGCAGCCTCGGAGCCTGCTTCAACTCTGCTAGCTGTCCAGGCACGGCTGGGTTAAGAGACTCCAGAACCGACCTTGCTACCTCTGGTGCACCGACGAACCCGCTGAGCCCCAGCCCGAGCCAGGTAACCGCAAGCCCCACCACGACTTGGTTTAGCCTCAGGGAGACGGTGAGGAAGGCGTGGACAAGCCCCACCGCGGCTCCGAGGGCGGCCGCGCAGAGCAGAGCCGCCACGTGACCATAAGCGAGTGTGAGGAGGAAGGATGTTATTGCGCCGAGCGCCATGATTCCCTCGATGCCAAGGTTGATCACGCCCGACCTCTCGGTGATAGACTCGCCCACCGCGGCCAGCAGGTATATCGTGCCCGCCGCCACCGCGCTTGAGAGTAGAGTTTCGGCGAAGGCAACGGCCTCCTGCACTAAACAGCACCTCCCCTTCTACGGACCACCCGGATCCTGTTCCTCTTCACGAATTCTGCAGTAATGGTGGTTATGAAGATCATCGCTATGATTATCTGGACCCCGGCCTTAGGCATCTGGAGCGAGGCCTGTAGGACGTCACCTGAGGTTAGCAGCATCCCGAAGAGAAGCGAGGCTAGGAGGACGGTCGGGGGATTCAGGCCACCCAAGAGCGCGGCGATTATGGCGTGATAGCCATAGCCCGGTGAGGCGCCGGGTCTGAGCCTGCCGATGAGGTTGCCTGCGACTATTAGTCCCGCCAGACCTGCTAGTACGCCGGAGACGAAGACCCCCTTAATGATGACCGAGCCCGAGCGGATGCCGGCGTACCTCGAGGCGTAGGGGTTAAGCCCAACAACCTTGGACTCGAACCCGTAGACGGTATATTTGAAGACGAAGAACGTGGCTCCTGCACAGGCAGACGCAATTGCTAGGAAGACAGCCCACTCGGGTGTCCCCGGCGGCGCCAGACGAGCCTCAGGCGGGAACTGTATTGTTTGTGCAAAGCCGTAGCCGGCGGGGTCCTTCCAAGGCCCATGGACGAGGTAGTCTGCTAGGAGAATGGCCGTATAGTTCAGCATCAACGTCGTTATGATCTCGTTTGCCCCCACCCGTACCCTCAGGGCGGCGGGTATCAGGCTCCAGACTCCCCCCGCGAGGGCGGAGGCGGCTACGGTGAAGAATAGGAGTAGTGGGCCGCCGGGCAACACGCCAGCGTAGTTTAGCACGACTACACCGGTGGAGGCTATCATCCCCATGTAGAGCTGGCCCTCTGCGCCTATGTTCCAGAAGTTGAGTCGGTAAGAGTAGGAGAGCCCGATCGCCGCCAATATTATTGGCGCAGATTTCCTGAAGATCTCCTCAACCATTGCTTGGCTGAGGACCGTCCTCACAAATGCCGAATATATCTCGAGAGCGCTATATCCGAGGAGCTGGAATATAGCTCCAGAGAGAAGGAAGGCAAGACCCAAGAACACCAGGGTCACTAGAACCGACCATGTTCTGGATAACTCGGGGCGACGCTCTAGCTTGATGCCGAGAGCGCCGACCATGAGTCCGCTACGTCGCTGCATGGAGGGGCGCCCCCCTAGACATCATCGCGCCGATATGTTCGGGAGAGGCCTCGTCCCTCCCCAGGATTCCGACGACCCTTCCATCAAACATCACCGCGACCCTGTCGCTAAGCTCGAGGACTTCATCGATGTCTTCGCTCACAAGTAGAACTCCGATCCCCCCCTCGCGGAGGCTTATGAGGAGCCTCCTGATCTGCTCGGTTGCGGCTATATCGAGGCCCTTCGTGGGGTAGGCGGCGACCAGTAGCGCGGGTTTAGTCGTCTCAAGCTCTCTGCCAAGTATCAGTCTCTGTACATTTCCCCCCGAGAGGGTTGATACCCTCGAGTGGATCGAGCCTGCCTCGACCTTGAACTCAGAGACGACCCTCCTAGCCATCTCCATAATGTTTCTCCACCTTATGAGCCCCAGCCTCGAGGAGTATGGTGGGTACCGGGCGACCCGTAGCGCCACGTTCTCGTAGATTGTCAGCTCGGGAACGACCCCCCATTTCCGCCCCTCTGGAGGTATGTACGTTACCCCGAGCTCCATCAGCCTCCTCGGAGACGCACCGGTTACGTCGACGCCTCTAAAGAGAATTTTTCCTGAAAGGGGCTTCCTGATCCCCGTTATCGCCTCGACCAGCTCCACCTGGCCGTTGCCGCTGACCCCAGCTATCCCGAGTATCTCGCCGCTATAGACGTCAAGGTCGACCCCCTTAACCGCGAGCACACCCTTGTCGCCCATCACCCTCAGACCCTTGACCGAGAGCAGTAGCTCCCGCGCCCGAGCGCCCTCTAGAGGGGGCTGAGCCCCAGCCATATTGGCGTTTGCGCCTATCATCGCGTTGGAGAGCTCCTCGATGCTCGTTTCCCCGGTCAGTTTAGTTAAGACGACCCTTCCCCGCCTCATGACGGTGACCCTGTCGCTGATGCTCATCGCCTCGTTGAGCTTATGCGTTATCAGGACGATACTCTTCCCTTCATCCGCCATCCTTCTAAGAGTCCTGAAGAGCATCCTGCTCTCAATAGGTGTCAGGACGCTGGTCGGCTCGTCTAGGAGTAGGATCTCCGCCCCCCTAACCAGCAGCTTCAGGAGCTCGACCTGCTGCTTTTCACCCGGCGAGAGTGCGCCGACCCTCGACTTGGGGTCGATCGACCAGCCGTAGCCCTCTATAATCACTCTGAGCTCCTCCTCCAGCGCTCTCCAGTCGGGGAGGAGGCCGAGGCGGGGATGGTTGAGGAAGACATTCTCGACGACGGTATGACTCTCTATCAACCTGAAATCCTGGTGAACCATCCCGATGCCGAGCCTGATGGCGTCCCTAGGACTCCTAATGTGCTGGGGAACTCCCCTGACCCTTATGACCCCCTCGTCAGGCTGGTAGATCCCGTACAGAATATTCATCAACGTTGTTTTTCCCGCACCGTTTTCTCCGAGGAGGGCGTGAACCTCGCCGCGATAGATGGTAAAGTCTACGTGGTCGTTGGCCAGGACGAGGGGAAACCGCTTTACGATCCCCCGCATCTCGACGACTGGTGAAGCGGAGTTAGCTGAAGGCCCGCCCGAAGATATCGTCATAAGGCCACCACTATATTGGGTCGAGCCTCCTTTTAAAGAGGTGGGTATTGGAAGTAGGCAATTTTGCATGTTCGTGAAAGTTGCGCGATCCTGCAAATTTACCTTAGATCTGAAAGCCAGATTTTTAACCACCGGCTTCCAGGAGTGTCTCGATGACTCGGGAATACCTGAACAGAAGAAAGTTTCTGGCCGGTCTTTCGAGGGCTGCAGCGATGGGTGGAGTTGCCGCCGGGCTTGCGGTAGGCGGCGTGGCGGGCTACCTCGCAGGCCAGTCCGCGGCTCCAGTCATCACTCGAACCCAGACAGTAACCCAGACTCAAATCCAGACCGTTGGTGCCGAAAAGCCTAAAGGAGTTAAGGCAGGCTACTTCTACCCGGGCCCAGCCAAGGACTACGGCTGGTCATACGCCCACGACTTAGGAAGAAAATATGCAGACTCGCGCGTACCAGGAAGCACCAGCTCCTACATCGAGCTCGTCCCAGACCCAGAAGCCTCCTCAGCGATCAAGAGCCTGCTTGACCAGGGCGCTGAGCTGATAATAGCCTGCAGTTTCGGATACATGGAGGCCATGGCGGAGGCTGCTAGGAAGAACCCAGACAAATACTTCGTACACATCTCTGGCTACATGAGCGGCGCGGCGCCGGAGCCCTACCGCACAACTCCGAACATGAGCTCAGCGTTCGCGGAGTTTTACCAGCTATACTACCTCAACGGCCTAGCGGCTGGGGCGGTAACCAAGTCGGGCGTGGTCGGGTATGTCGGCGCCTTCCCCATACCAGAGGTCGTGCGGCACATAAACGCCTTCGTCCTCGGCGCCAACGCGACGTATAAGAAACGGACGGGAAAGAACATCAAGGCCCACGTAGTCTGGATCAACTCCTGGGTTGATCCTCCGAAGGCTAGGGAGGCGGCCATCGCACTTATCGAAGACACGAACGCGGACGTCCTCGCATTCACTGAAGATACACCCACGGTGTTGCAGGTGGCAGAAGAGTACACCACGCAGAAGGGCAGGCGTGTATGGAGCTTCAGCCACTACAGCGACATGTCAAGTTTCGGACCAAACGCGCACCTTACTGGACAGATCGTTAATTGGGGCCCAATATACGAGTATTTCTACAGGATGGTCGCCACGAATAGCTGGGAGCCCGTCGATATCTGGACGAGGCTGGGCGATATGACCCCCTGGAGGTGGAGAAGGCCGGTTGAGCAGAGCCTCGCAGGAAAGCCGGAGGGCACTGTATATTTAGCGCCGCTGAGCCCCGCGATACCCGAGGAGACAGTGAGAGAAATTAAGCAGAGGTATGAGGAGATGAAGGAGCTGATCTTCGAGCCATTCTCGCCTGAGGGCAACCTTGGAGAGCCGATCAGGGACCAGGACGGAAACGTAAGGATAGGGCCTGGCCAGAGGGCGGACAGGGAGTTCCTCTGGAGTGACAAGACGATGAACTTCTTCGTAGAGTACATAGAGTCGCCATTCCCCAGGTGACGGCCAAAGAGCGCGCGTCTCGGCCGGCCGCCCATTTTTTCCTAACCATAAACAAGCGTTAATAATCCCCGCCTTTTTCGAGGCCTGCTATCTTATCGCTTGGAGAGCGGATTGCGCGTGAAGGGGTATATAGGGGGTGCGAGAACTTGGCAGTGTGGCCCGGGTAGGTCTAGGAGTGGCGATCCCACACTTCGGGAAAAACCTGTCTCGCGAGTCAGTTCTCAAGGTAGCCGTCGCCGCTGAAAAACTAGGATATGACTCCGTGTGGACGACAGACCACGTGGTCATCGACCCATCCAACTATTACCCATATGGGAGGATATACGAAAGCATAGTCACGCTGGCTGTCATAGGAGCCGTCACCGAGGGCGTCAAGATAGGCACGTCAATAATAGTCTTGCCGATGCGTAACGCGGTATTGACGGCCAAGCAGCTCGCGACGATAGACTCTCTAACGGAGGGCAGGTTGATAGTTGGGCTTGGGGCGGGCTGGTGCGAGAAAGAGTTCGCGAATATGGGTGCTTCCTTCCGTAGGCGTGGAAGAAATCTCGACGAGGCCATCAGGCTGATGAAGACGCTGTGGAGTAGCGAGCGCCCGGTCTTCAGGGGCGACTACTATAGGGTTGAGGAGGCTGTCTTTGAGCCTCTGCCAACACAGCGCGGCGGCCCGCCTTTATGGGTTGGGGGAAACACTAGGAGGGCACTTAGGAGGGCCTTGATGCTTGCAGAGGGGTGGCATCCGACGGGGATACCTCCGGAAGTGTTCAGGGAGATGGTGGAGGCCGCGGCCCCCAGGCCGCCTGGCTTCACGTTTTCTCTGAGGCTTACGGTCGAGATGGATGGTAGGGGGACCCGCGAATACTCGACGCCGCTTGGGGAGAAGCGGGTCATAATTAGTGGCAGGCATGACGAGGTGGCCGGATACCTCTCCCGCTACCTCAGGTACGGCGCAAGCCACCTAGTAATCTACTTTGGCGACGAGAAGGCCGATAATTATATCGAGAGGATGAAGAGATTTATGAGGGATGTCGCGCCCTCGCTCTCCACATAGGCCGCGCATCAATGCTCCACGATGTAGAAGGGCTGCGACTTAATCACGCGCGTAGTGACTAGAACGTTGGTCTCTCGGACCCCCTTGACCTTCTTTATCCTGTCGATGAGGCTTTGCAGCTCGTTGAGGTCTCGAAGCATGGCGACTGCTATTATGTCGTACTCGCCGCTGAACTGATACATGTTGAGTATCTCGCTCCAGGACTTCAGCTCCCCTATCGCGCTCTCTCTATTCTCCGCGTCGAGTTTTATCATGAATGCGGCGGAGATGTTGAGTCCCAGCTTCCTAGGGTCTAGCAACGGCACAAAGCCCCGTATGACTCCCCTCTTCAAGAGCCTCCTAAGCCTGAACCTAACAGTGTTCTCCTTTATGCCCGTCTTCGCAGCTATCTCCGCCGCGGAGGCCCGCGCATTCTGCTGCAGAACCCTTAGGATGGCTAGGTCCTTCTCGTCTAGCTCTGTCTCCCCGGCCATACTCGTCATGCATAGATTGAGGGGGAGCTACTTATGCTTGAAAGAACTTGCTAGCCCAAGAGACGCCTTAGGTTGGTCCAGATCATGACTGCGAAGAATATCAAGGTAGCCACCGTAGCGATGGCTCCCCCCGAGCTTATGGAGAGGTAGTAGGAAAGGTAGAGGCCAGTCACGACGGATGCGGCCCCGACTGCGACCGAGGCCGATAGCATCCCAGTTATGTTTTTCGCGACGAGCTGTGCCGTGGCACCAGGAGTCACCAGCAGGGTGACCACGAGTATTATGCCGACTGTGCTCAGCGCGCTGACTATCGCAAGCGACAGCAGTATCATTAGGATGTAGTGGATGAGCCCTGTCCTAACCCCCACGACTTTGCTGAAGACAGGGTCGAAGGTATATGCCACGATCTCCTTTAGGATCGAGCCGACGAGAAGTAGCGTGACAGCTCCGACAGTTGCGGCTAGGTAGAAGTCTTGGATTGATATGCTCATGGGGTTCCCGAAGAGTAGGTGAAATATGTCGACCGTGGGTCTGATGGTGCTTATTATTACTAGCCCAGCGGAGAAGGCCCCCGTCATCACAACCCCTATGGCCGTGTCGTTCCTCACCCTGGCCTTGGACTCCACGAGCCCTATAAGGACTGAGGACCCGACGCCCGCGAGAAGAGCCCCTATGAAGTAGGGGAAATCTAGGGCTAGGGCGATAGCGATGCCGGGGAGGACTGAGTGGGAAATGGCGTCGCCTAGGAGGGCCCACCCCCGCAGTACGACGAAGCTGCTCAGAACGGAGCACGTGACCGCCACTATAAGCGTCGTTATGAGTGAGGTGCGCATAAACTCGTAGCTGAGCGGCTCGGCGAGGAGGTCAATCAAGAACCTATCGCCACCCCGCGATCCTCTTGATGTCGTCGAGATGCAGGGCCACGATGGACTCTCCATAGGTCTTGGCGAGGTTTTCAGATGTTAGGACCTCGCCCGGCGGCCCATAGGCTATCAGCCTGCTCTTCATCAGCGCCACATAGTCGAAGAGCTCGAGCGTGGCGCTTATGTCGTGTGTGGAGACCACTATTGTCTTGCCCCTCTCTCTCAGACTATCTAGGATCTCGAGCAGCTTAGCCTCTGAGGGAGCGTCGAGTCCAGAGATCGGCTCGTCGAGGAGATAGATCTCTCCGCCCTGGCATATCGCCCGAGCAAGGAATGCCCTCTGCTGCTGTCCACCCGAGAGATCGGAGATCCTCCTATCTGCGAGCTCCTCCAACCCCACTAGCTTAAGCGCCTCAGACACCGCGCTATCCTTCGCGTTAAGCCACCTGAAGAGGCCCCGCCTCCTTATCGCGCCCATGGCGACGAGCTCCCGCACCGTTATCGGGTAATCCCAGTACACCTCCTCCCTCTGCGGAGTATAGGAGATGAGGCCACGCGCCTTAGAGGGCTCCCTCCCTAGAACCTTAAGCGTCCCCGATGTGGGCTTCAGGAGCCCCGCAAGCAGCTTGAGGAGGCTTGTCTTGCCTGAGCCGTTTGGTCCGATAAGGGCTATCATCTTACCGACTGGTGACTCGAGAGACACATCCTCGAGCGCCGTCACGGCGTCGTATCTCAGCGTCACGTTCCGAATTTCTATCGCCTTCATCAGCATCCCCTTGAAAGCTCCTTCACGATCGTCTCCGTGTTGTACCTCATCATCGCGAGATAGCTGTCAATCCCGCTGCCCAGCGGGCCTATAGAGTCGGTGTATAGCCTCCCGGCTATCCTGCCCCCAGCCCTAGCCGCGAAGGCCTGCATGGCCCGTGGGCTGAGCGTAGACTCGATGAAGTAGACGCAGAGACCAGTACCCTTGACCCTCTCGTACGCTCTAGACAACTCGAGGGGGCTGGGCTCTAGCTCCGTGATTATGGAGTAGAAGTAGCCGACTACCCTGAAGCCATATCTCTTAGCGAAGTACTGAAAGGCGTTCTCCTGGCTGAAGAGTAGACGCTTCTCGGGGGGTAGGCTGGAGACGATCTCCCTTATCCATGCATCAAGCTCCCAGAGGCGTTCGATGTACTCTGCTGCTCGGGCCACATATTCATCCGCATTGGCCGGGTCGAGCTCCACGAAAGCGTCCCTAATCTTTTCCACATACTTGATTGCGAGCTGAACGTCCATCCACATGTGTGGGTCTGGCTTTCCGGCGTAGGGGCCGTCTGGGACGAGAAGTATGTACTGCTCAAGCCCATCTGTAACCCTTACAAGCCTGGCCCCTCTCGAGGACTCGGCCAGCTTGAGGAGCCACCTGTCGATCCCGAAACCATTATAGAAGACGACGCTGGCCCTCGAGAGCTTTACCGCGTCGCGGGGGGTTGGCTCGAAGCTGTGGGGGTCCGTCCCCGGAGCCACGAGGTACTCAACCCTCCACGCGGGGCCTGCTACATTCCTTACCATGTCCCAGAGAATTGTAGTAGTGGCTATTGCCACCTTCTCTGTCGACGATGGCTGGGGCTGCTGGAGGTAAGCTTGGAGAGAAGGGGAGAGAATAACTATGATGGCGAGAGAGTAGACTAGGATATATGATCCTCTAAGCATGTTTCATCACCGTCAACGGTCCGTCCTCAACTACCATACCTATGTGAGGACCGGTATAAACGGATATCTCAAAACAGCATATCAACGGTTCAATACTCGTGAAAGGGTTTTGAGATCCAGACCCGCAGCAGCCTAGCAAAGGATAGCTGCTGAGGGTTGAGGCGGAGCCTGACGGTGATTTAAACCCGGATATGTATTAATTATGGATAACGCGTTTAGTCAGCTTGAAGAAGTCATGTCGGAGAGGGCGAAGACGGCGGGCCCGGTCCTGGTGCTCTCGTATCCCAAGGAAGGCGTAGCCAAGTCTATACCACTTACACCGCAGCAGATGAGTCTGCTTCGGGGCAAGAAAATTGGTGACGAGATAGACGCGTCTGCTCTCGGCCTGGGGCAGGGTAGGATAAGGATTACTGGCGGCTCGGATAGGGCGGGCTTCCCGATGAGGCCCGACATCAGCGGCGCACGTCTCGTTAGAGTATTATTGACCAAGGGGATAGGATTTCACGCTCGACGGAAGCCGCCCTCTAAGCGTAAGAAGGATAGGAACAGGAGAACGGTGGATGGGCTTAGGAAGCGTGTAACCCTGAGGGGCAACGTCATTAGCGACGAGATCTCCCAGATCAACGCTGTCCTAATACCTGAGAGCTAGTTATAGAGGTTGGTGCTAGGACAAGGCGGTCACATGGCCCAGAGCGGGTTAGTCCTCCTCTTTATCTCTATTATCTCTTGGAGCACCGCCTTCGAATCCTCGCTTAGCCTGTCTAGGAAGACTGTTGCGAGGAGTCGCGCGTCCTCCTCGGGTAACGCGACATAGAGAGTCTCTCCCTCCTTGATGTGTCTTCCCACTATGGGCTCCCTCATCGAGACAGCGACCTTCTCCCCCATTTTCGCTGATGGGACGGGGCGGCCCATGTTTTGTATCTGCGTGACAACCCCAACCACTTTTCCCTGAGAGTTCATCAGACTCACCCTCGGCTCAAGCTCTCCCGCAAGCACCTCCACTCCAAATATCGCGGGGTTGCTTCTCCTAAACACGTAGCCCTCCATTACTCTGACCTTTGTCGGCTTAACGAGCCGCTCGAAAACTGCCCTAGACCTCTCCTCCCTAGTTGATTGGACCCATGTAAGATAGTCGTCAACAAGTCTGAAGAGAACCTCGCCCCTAAAGATGCGTACACCCCTGTTTGCAGCCTCGATCTCCAGCTCCTTGGGGATGTCCACGTTGAAGGTTAGCACCACGCCTAGGAACTCGTCCTTGAGCCTCACCGCGGCCGCCTCCATGATGTCTCTTTTCGAGACGTTTCCTATGTTGGCCGACCTGATCGGGACGCCCTTCTCCCTGAGATAGCTGACTAGCGCCTCGAGGGTGCCTAGTGTGTCCGCCTTAACGATCACCCCAGTCTTGTCTGTGCTGATGACGAATTCGCCTATCTCTGCACGCATCCTCTCATAGACTTTCTCTACGTCGCCCTCGCCTCTTAGCACGTAGAGGGGGGAGCCTGCGACCACACTCTCCAAGCCCTCACCAGCGATCTTCACACCGCTCGACGCCCTAACCTCCTCGACGAAGATGAACCTGTCCCTCGGATCCCTCATCTCGTCAAGCGGCTTCGGCATCAGCAGGGCTCTCACTTTAAACGTCATGGGGCCGTCGCGTCCAAGGACCGCAACTCTATCGCCTACCCGCACAACGCCCTCGCTGATCACCGCGTTGATGGTGGGGCCGAGGCCCGTCTCCTCCACGACCTCAAGCACCGCACCCTCACCGGCGTCTTCGGAAGACTCGAGCTGTTTTACCATGAAGGCCTGGGCGAGGCCGAGTATTACGAGGAGAAGATCGGCTACGCCTTCCCCGGTTCTCGCGCTGACGGGGACCACGGCTAGCGTCCTAGCAAAGTTAGTTATCCTCGAGTAGAGATCCGCTTGGAAGCCGAGGCCGGATAGCTGTCCGACCACGGTGTAGAGACGGGCGTCAAGCTCATCCCTCACCTGTGGCGCCTGGCTGTTAAGGGACTCCTTTAGGGGGGCGCCCTCGACGGGCCTCCAACCGTGGATCATGTCTATCTTATTGAGAGCGACGACAAAGGGAGTCTTCCTGGAGCGAAGTAACTGTATACTCTCCACTGTCTGCTCCTGGACCCCCTGCATGATGTCTATTACGAGAATTGCCATGTCTGCTACGGAGCCGCCGCGCCTTCTGAGGTTCGCGAAGACCTGGTGCCCCGGAGTATCTATGAACAGTAGGCCCGGGATCTTCAGCTGGACCCGGACCTCGCCCAGAAGCCTCCTGCAAGCCTCAACAACAGCCTCTAGCGGAAAATAACTGGCACCGATGTGTTGAGTTATCCCCCCCGCCTCCCTTCTAGCAACCACAGTCCCCCTCATCTTGTCGAGGAGGGAGGTCTTACCGTGATCCACATGCCCCAAGACCACGACTATCGGGGCCCTCAGAAACGCCAAGTCCCAACACCCTAAACAGATAGTTGCCCCGCGTCTATATGAGGGGATTGGTGAGGCTCTGGTGTCAGACGACGATTGGTTAATATGGGCGCATATAAGACTCGCGCCATTCAAGCCATTTGCCGCGATGGGGTATATGACGCACGGCCCCCGTGCATCTCTGGACGTAGCGCGGACTTGTCGACCACTCCCTTATAGCTCACGTCACCCACCTACCGGAGGGGAGCCTCAGATGGGGACCCTTGGCCACATCGCGAGCCACCTGCCTGTGCCCCGGCTAAAGCATAGGCCGCATCCTTTTTATCTGGAGGAGCACGTGGACTGGGCGTGGTCAGGGTTACGGATAGGCTTGTTGAGGAGAAGGTTAAGGATGATGATGTGCTAAGCTCGATCTTCCACGAGCTGGAACACAACGAGGAGCTCCAGACGAGCCTGAGGCTCTGCAACGACATGGTCGTGAAGAGGCTCTACTACAACGATCACGGACCCACTCACGCCCGAATCGTAGCCGGAGCGGCCCTCGAGATCTTAGACATCTTCATACGCCGTGGACTGAGGCCGGTGACGATGCAGCACGGGTTAACGCAGCGCGACGCAGCCATCGTGGTCCTTCTCGGATCCTATCTACACGACATCGGGAACATGATCCATAGGGAGATGCACCACCTCACGGGCGTCTACATCGCTGACAGGTTTCTCAGCGACCTCCTCCCCCGATACTACTCCGACCTTAGGGCGCTCATGAGAGTTAGGCAGGAAATCCTCCACTCAATTTTAGCGCATGACGAAGAAGTCCAGGCTTTGAGCCTAGAGTCCGGCGTGGTCAAGCTAGCAGATGGCACAGACATGGCGGAGGGCAGGGCGAGATACCCCTATGCATATGGCAAGACAGATATACATGCCTTCTCGGCCCTCGCCATAAAGTCGGTCGACCTGAGGGAGGGAGAAGACGTGCCGCTTCTCGTAGAGGTGGACATGGCTAACGAGGCGGGCGTCTTCCAGGTCGAGGAGGTTTATGGAAAAAAGATAGCGACCTCGGGACTTGAGAGGTTTGTGACCGTTAGGATGACCCTGAAAGGGAAATACCTGAAAAGCTACAGGCTCGGAGGATAAGCTGCGCTAGAATGTTTCGTCCCTACTAGAGTCTTGCATGAGTTTAGTCCTTTATGATAATGTATAGATAAATTTTTATATGAGCTTGATAAAAAGGATTACTGCAATGAATTGGAGAAGATCTTTAGCGGCGTTCCTGCTGTGCTGGGCGCTGCTTCTACCGCTGTTCTCCGTTGCCGCGCTGGCGCAGGAGCTTCCGCGTGCCGAGACTGTCTGGCATTCCTCGGACTGGGGACCCCCAAAGGGCTTCAACCCCCTCCTACCTTCGGTGGACTGGGGTACGACGATGATGTACCCCTCCCTCTACATGTATAGCCGCTTCAGCGACGAGTGGATACCGTACGCGGCAGAGAGCTATAAGTGGATAGACAAGTACACACTCGAGATCAAGATAAGGGACGAGGCGAAGT
>Ga0197143_1000044_pt1 | contig 134670 bp, 123 predicted proteins | sample GBS70_MetaG_FD_148603 | JGI IMG/M metagenome (GOLD analysis project Ga0197143, IMG submission 148603) | Sediment microbial communities from Great Boiling Springs, Gerlach, Nevada, United States - GBS 70_MetaG | ecosystem: Environmental > Aquatic > Thermal springs > Hot (42-90C) > Sediment... | reverse complement strand
AAAAGAATCAATATTTACCCTTTCAGGGTACGGATTTAAAAATATATTTCCTCTACTTAGGAAAAACTGAATGTTTTTATCTTTTTTTACAATATATCCTTCTTCATCCAAATCGCCTATCAAAGGAAAAAAACCTTTGATTTCAAAACTTGTGCTTTCTGGATGAACAAATTTGAGTTTAAGTAAATCAAGGGAAATATCTGCCTTTTTAAAGTGTAATTCACCTAAATAAAAACTCAATTCATTCACTTTATCTTTTCTATTAAAAGAAAAATTAATAAATTCACTCTTTAAATCTTTAAAAATAAAATTCTCAATTAACCCCTGCATTAAAAGTTCAAAATCTTTTTTCTTTATTTTTAAAATCCCTGTGCCCTTAACATTGAAGTCAGGGGTAAGTTCGTGAGGTAAAAATTCACTGAGTAATTTAGAATTTAATTTTTCAATTTTAAATAAAAGAATATCATCCTTTTTTCTTCCATAACCTTTCAAAAATTCTGAGGATATATTTATAGAATCTGGCAGTAAAATCTTACTTTTCTGTATTAAACCCTTATAAAATACTTCATCAAAGGAAAAGTTTTTATAATTTAAATTTTTCAGCCTCAATTCCCCTGAGAAAAGTTCCTTTTTGATATCAACTTTAAAATTACTCTGAAAGGCTCCCTTATATACATTATAGTTAAAATTACCGCTTGCATAACCAGAAATCGTATTATCCTTTAAACTAAAATGTGAGTTTAAATTTAAATAGTTGGAACTTATATCAAATTCTGTAAATTCAATATAATTTTCCTTTAAAAATCCTCTCCCTTCCAGTTTATAGACCTCAAGATTCTTGAAATTAGAATTAAAAACAGAAACTTTAAAGATGTCTCCATCAACAACTACCTTAAATTTCAAATCAAATAAATCGGATTTAAAATTATGAGTAAAAATTTTAAATAAACGCCCCTTTCCTGAAAGATTTATTTCTCCCCTAAAACTATAAAGTCCAGGTGAATAAAAGTATCCATAAACCTGATATTCTCTCCCATAAATATTAATGGAAAAATTCACATTTTCAAAAACATACTCTTTCCCCCTGAATACAAGTATCAGCCTTTTTATATTCCCTTTATTAAGTAAGAAAATTAAATCGCTCCCTTTTTCCCCCTTAGGACTTTTTTCTTCTCTCCTCTTTTTTTCCAAAAATTTAGAAATAGAATCAATATCAACACTTACCTCCTCCACCTCTAAAACTCCTGCATTTTTGAAAGTAAAGAGTGCAAATATATTGTAAGCAAGAAAAAAATTCCTTATATTAACCCCTCTAAAACTCAATTCTTCAAAGGAAAAATTTGAAAGAGAAAGGTTTAAATTTTTACCTTTAACTTCTGAATCAAAGAGATTTTTTAGATTCTTTAAAATATATTTTTTTGTTTTCCATATTGCATAGTTATATGAAAGCACAGAAATCCCACTTAGGAAGATTAAAACCGAAACAAAAATTAAAACTCTTTTGATTTTCATTATACTTTTATATTATAAATTCTAAATGAAAAATTTTGAAAAAGCACTAACCTTTGATGATGTTCTTATTTTACCCGGAAAAAGCAATGTTCTTCCCTATGAAACTGACCTTAAAACCAACTTCTCCAGGAATATAACTCTCAATGTTCCCTTTGTTTCTGCGGCAATGGACACAGTCACAGAATCAAGAATGGCAATAGCAATAGCTCAAGAAGGTGGAATCGGAGTAATTCATAGAAATCTAACCCCTGATGAACATAAAGAGGAAGTAATAAAGGTTAAAAGATTTGAGAGCTGGATTATAAAAGATCCAATAACTCTCTCTCCTGAGGATACAGTAAGGAAGGCAAAGGAGGTGATGGAAAAAATGAACATCTCAGGTATTCCAATAACAAGAGAAGGTGGTTTTCTTGTAGGGATTATAACTAAAAGAGACCTTAGATATGTGGAAAATGAAAACACCAAATTAAAAAAGGTAATGAAAAAGGAAGTTATCACAGGAAAAGAAGGGATAACAGTTGAAGAGGCGCACAAACTTCTCATAAAAAACAGAATAGAAAAACTACCTGTTGTTGATAACAATGGAGTATTGAAGGGACTTATAACCTTAAAGGATCTCTCAAAAAAGATTGAGCATCCAAATGCAAACATAGATGAGAAAGGAAGACTGAGAGTTGCAGCAGCAATTGGAACAGGAGATGACTGGGAGGAAAGATTTTATAAATTGCTGGAAGCCGAAGTGGATGCAATTGTTATTGATACAGCTCATGCATATTCAAAAAGAGTTATTGATATTACAAAAATAATTAAGAAGAAACACCCAGAGGTTGAGCTTGTTGTGGGAAATATTGCAACTGCTGAAGCTGCTGAAGAACTTGTAAAATTAAATGTTGATGGTATCAAAGTGGGGATTGGACCCGGATCAATCTGCACTACAAGGGTTATTGCAGGAATAGGAGTTCCCCAATTGACAGCAATAAGGGAATGTTACAAAATAACAAGAAAATATGGTGTTCCTCTCATAGCAGATGGGGGCATAAGATACTCTGGTGATATAGTCAAAGCACTGGCAAGTGGTGCAGATTGTGTAATGATGGGGAATCTTCTTGCCGGGACCGAGGAAAGTCCTGGGGAAATTATTTTGTACGAAGGAAAAAGATTCAAAACTTACCGTGCAATGGGTTCAATATCAGCAATGAAAAAGGGTTCAAAGGATAGGTATTTTCAGGAAAAGATGACCAAATTTGTTCCTGAGGGTGTAGAAGGTATGGTTCCTTATAGAGGACATGTAAAAGAGGTTTTGTTTCAACTTGCAGGTGGTGTTAGAGCAGGAATGGGTTATGTTGGTGCTAAAAATATAAAAGAATTAAGGAAAAAGGCAAAATTTATCCTTATAAGTTCTTTTGGGCTTAGAGAAAGTCATCCCCATAACATAATAATTACAAAAGAAGCACCCAATTACGAGCCCCCCAAATACCTTTAAAAAAATTTTACTTTTCCTTTAACTTTCTCTGTGCTATTATAAAATAAGGAGTATCTTTAAAGTTTTTGATAATATACTCAAGAAACATCCTTTCTTTTTCTTTCCTGCCCTTTTTGATACTTTCTTTATACCCCTCAAAATAAAGAGAAGCCAAAAGATTCTTATCAAGGAGAGTATCTCTAACTTCAAAAAATTCACCCCTTTTTATCTTTATCTTCAAATCAAAAAAATGATTCCATTTATCCTTGAGTTCATATTCAGAAAGGTTTATATTGCCAAGCTTTTCTATTTCCTCATCTAATTTTAAGATCTTTCTAACATTCTCTTTATCTTCAAATTTTAAAAGATAATAAATAAAAAGTGCTTTATATATATTTTCTTCATAAGGAAACCTTAGTATTGCCTTTGAAATAATTGAATCTGCTCTTTCTAATTTTCCTAAGAAAATATTTGCCTTTGCTCTTAGAAACAAATTCTCAAAATTTTCAAACCCTTTTAAAAGGGAATCAGATTCTCTATATTTTCCCAAATAATAATAGATTTTACCCATTTCCTCCTTATTTTCCTTTAATAAATCAAGATTGTCTGATAAGATAGAATCAACTTTTTTAATATCATTTTTATCTATAAAATAGAAAAGGGAAGAAAGAATCTTTAATTTTCTGTTATCACAATTTTTTGAAAAATAAAAAGCTCTCTCATAATTTTTTGTATTTATAAGAATCTGGACTTTTTCACAATCATTCAGCTTTTTAGAAACAATGTTAAAAAAATTTTCAGGGTCATTCTCATATAAAAAGATAAGAAGTGAATCTCTTTTTTTTGTTTGATTTAAAAGGTTAAAAATTTCAAAGGCATAATCATAAATTTTCCTTTCAAGAAACTCTCTTAAAAAAGAAGGATAGAGAACCTTCAATTCTTTTTTTTCTATCTCTTTATAAAAATTAATAAGTTCCTCTCTTTTAACCCTTCTTAGGAAATCTGAGAAAAGGTCAAGATAATCTCCTTTATTTCTCAATTTTAAAAATTCCTTCCAGAAATCTGAGATTCTTTCTTTTCTAAGAATTGCCCTCAAATATTCTCTCTCAAACAGATCCCTGTTTTTAAAGAAACTTCTTGATTTTTCCACCAAATAAATAACTTTATCAGAAAATCCGTATTTCTCGAGAGTCTTAATAATTAGATAAATTGCTGATGGATTTTTGAAGTACTTAAAAAGTGAATCAGAAAAACTTTTAAAATCCTCCACTTTATTTAAACAGGCAAGAGAAAGCAATAAATCGGAAATATACATTAAATTTTCTTTATCAACTTTAAATTTCTGATGAGAAATTTCAAGAAGTTTTAAACAATTGTTACTTTCAATATAAGCTCTTCTCAGTTCAATATATTCTTTATGAGATAACTGTGAAAAGATTAATGAAATATAAAGGAAAGCCACTCAAATAAAAGAAAATGTATTCTTCCTATTAAAAGAGAAACACGAGCCATCACAGTGTAACCAAAAGCAGCACCAAATGAGATCATTATAAAAATTATGCCTATTTTTGCGAGTCCCTTCAAAAGCCCTCTGTGATGTATTGAAAAGTAAAAATAAAAAAGTGTGGTAAGAACTCCGAGAACCAAGATAAAGTTATTGAGATAATGAAAGAAATTCCCCTTACCAAATAGAGGAACAATGGTACCCTTTATTTGGGGTATTAGAATCCCTTGAATACCTCCTGTTATTGCAAGACCTGCTCCTATTCCTACAACAAAAGCAATTGCATATCTTGAAACCCATGAAATATTTGGTATAAATCTTGTAAGCATCATCAAAGAAAGAGCAAAAGGAACAATAAGAATCCATTTTTCAAATCCTGTATTCCTGAAAAAGGCATCCCAGAGAAGGGGTTTAATATCAAAAACAAAAAGATAAAGAACCCAATAAGCGGCAGATGAACCAACATATACATGTTCTGCAAACTTATAAAAGGGATTATCCTTATATAAAAAGGAGAAGATAGAAAGGGTAAAAAAAGCAGCAACCCAAATGCCAAATGTATGTAAAAATTCGTTATACACCTTTTTTTCTCCTTTTTCTCAAAATAAAAAATCCAACATTACCGAAAATAATGAAAACTATAATGAGAATGTGAATTACTGACTGAACCCACATTCCAATTGAACCTGCTCCCAGTTTACCCACAAGATTCTCATAATCAGCAGATCCTCTCAATCCACCTATGATTCCTCTTATCTGCCCTGCCTGATAATAAGGGTAAAGGTTTGGAGCAATAACTGCAGTACAACCAAGAATTATTTCCTGTCCAAACCTGGCATTTGCGAACTGAACCCAGAAATCACCTGTTGCACCTGCTTCAAGACCTATTAAAAGGGCAATATCATCGTAATTATGAATATCTCTTGTAACAGGAAGTGAATCAAGAGGAGTTCCATACTGATCTGTTGCAAATACATTTCTTATCTCAGAACCCATAGCAACCATCACAGCAGAGCCTCCTGGTCTGTATCCTAAAAAAACATAATCTTCACCATATTTTTTTTCATATTCCATTGCCACTTCCTCAAGAGCTTGTTTTCCAAGCGGTAAACCCAGGGGCCAGTGTCCCATCATTATAACCTTAAGATTTTTTCTGAAAAGGTGTCTCAGAATAGCATAAAGCATCGGTTGAAGTTCAGGCATACTGGCAGGATCATAATCAATTGAAATCAAAACTTTTTCTCCTTCCTTTAAGTTCTCAATATAATTATATGCCTTTTTTACTTCCTCTGTAGGATTTACTTTAACCTTAAACTTTAAAGCAAGGGGTAAAGCAACAAAAATAAATACAAGTAGATAAATCCATCTCCTATCAATTCTTCCAAGAAACTCGAGAATATCATATATTTTATTCATCATTAGCTAAGATAGGTTTTCTCTATTCCAAGAAGAATTCTCAAAGACATAGCAATTCCACCCAGAGCAACACCTATCAGTATCCCTCTCTGAACAGCCATATTCGGGGTATCAAGTATCCAAGCTGCAATTTTAGGAAGCGTTATATGGTAACCAAAAAGGGAAATATTTAAAAGATTATCACCTGCAGGAACACGACCTATCATAACAAGGGCTGCTGCAATCAGAAGAAGGGTTGCTTCAAGATTTCTTGCTCTAAAAGCCCTGTAAGCTGCTGAAGCAATAAAGAAGGCAAGAAGAGCAAACATTGTTGCCTGCAAAGGAACAAATATGTAATTATAATAAAACATAAAAGGAGAGCCTGCTTCAAAAGGGTCACCGTATCTTATCCATGAAAAAATACCAACAAAAAGAGTTATAAATATACTCAAAATAAGAGCAATACTGTAAGGAGCATCCTTAGAACCCTCCTTTATTTTTCTTAAGTGATAGGCAATCAAAGTATCAATTCCAAGAATAAGAGTAAAACCAAGAAGTATGTTATACCACTGAAGGAATCTATCCTGTAAACCAGGGAAATTCTTGTAACTTCCAAAAGGGTAAAGTGGTATAAAGAAAGCAACTATTATGATTATTCCTGAAAGAAAGGTGATTATAAGGGGTATCTCTCTCTTCATGTCAGAAAGTTTGCAAGAAACTCATTATAAGATTATATAATTTTGAAGCAAAGGGGAAACTTATAAGAATTGTCCCAAGTGCTATAAATCCCATAAAAAACATTTTCGCAACATCCTCTCCCTTTATTGTACTTACCATCAAAGGATTCCTTGTTAGATATGCACTCGCAGCAAACATCTCCTCTCCTATGAGTGTGTAATCACAAGCAGCAATAAAGAAGGGAAGCTGTGTAGTTGCTGTTGTTCCTGCTATCTGGATTGCCCCTATAGAATAACCTGTTTCAGCCAAAATAAGGGATTCTGCATAAAAGTATCCCTGAAAAAATATCGCCCCTGGTTTTTCCCTTATCATTATCCCATCAACACCTGCAGCATAACCAAACTGATCTTGAGTTAAAAAGAAAATATTTTTCCCTTTATAAAGATCAGGCCTTCCTGCCTCCATATATCCCTGCTTTGTGATCTCCTGTGCAGCAGCCATCACTATGGGATCAAAGCAAGGAACAATGATATCTGATTCGTATTGAGCCACCTTTTTTGCAACTCTACCCAGAATTGAAAGCCCTGCGAGGGTTGCAATATCAGATATAGCACCAAGACCAAGGATATAAAGAACAGGTTTCCCCATCTCCGTTGACCTACCTACTGCTTCATCAATGGCATCAAGCCCCGGAATTTTCCTTAAAAATAACTCCTCACCTTTTCTTGCCCTTGCAAGATAAAAGAAAAGAAAGAAGGAGTAAAAAATAAGGAAAACAAAAACATTTAATCTTTTTCTATGAAAAATTTCTGCCTTGGTGAAAACATTAGAAACAATTTTTCTAATCTTTTTGCCATCCATCCTTTCCACCTCAAGTATATAATTATAACTTTTTCCTCTATCAAGTTCCTTATCCGTAAGAAGGTATTCTTTTTGCTCAGGAAAAATTTTAATCGGTTCAAGTTCTTTAAATTCCTTTTCCTCCTCTCTAAAAATTTTAACATTTAAAACAGAATCTGGACGGGATAAAAATATTTTTATATTTAACTTATCCCCCGAGTCATTGGGATAATCTTCTACTTCAAAACCCACCATGAAAGTAAGTAGTATTAACATGAAGTTCATTTTCTTAGTATAAGAAATCATACTTGAAAAAATCAAATTATTAAAGTAAATTTTTAATGCATGAAAAAATTACCTCTGATACCATTAAGAGAGGTTGTGCTTTTCCCTCACTCTATTTATCCTCTTGTAATAGGAAGGGATTTTTCAAAGAAAGCACTTAAAAGGGCACTTACAACTGTGGAAAAGGAACTCATATTCTTAGCACAAAAGGATCCCTCTGTCCACCAGCCCAGGGAAGAGGATTTATATAATGTAGGAACTCTTGGCTTTGTTATAACAGAGTTTAAAACTCCAGAGGACACATACAGAATCATTGCAGAAGGTGTTGAAAGGGTAAAAGTAAAAAATATTATATTTAACGGAGAATTTTATGAGGCAGAATTTGAAATCTATGAAAGAAATATTGTAGAAGATGAAAGAGCATATGCCCTTGCAAGAATAATAACCGAGAATTTTAAACTCCTTACCACCTATCTCCCCGGGTTCCCTGAGGATTTACTTGCTCATCTTTTTGCGAGAAGAAAACCCTTAGAAATAGCAGATTTTGCATGTGCACATCTACCTGTAAAAGCAGAAGAAAAGCAGAAACTTCTTGAAATTGACGATTTGCTTCAGTATCTGGAAAAACTCAACAAAAAAATTCTTGAGGAAATAGAATTTAGAAAACTGAAGATAGAGATAGAGGAAAGAACAAGAGAAGAACTTCAAAGAGGTCAGAAACAGGTATTTTTGCATGAACAGATGAGACAGATACAGAAGGAATTAGGATATAAAGAAGGTGATGAGCTTCACACCTTAAGGGAAAAAATAGAAAAATCAGGAATGCCCAAAGAGGTAAAAGAGCATGCTTTGAAAGAGTTAAAAAAACTTGAAATAACACCTCCTGTTTCACCTGAATCATCCGTAATAAGAAACTATCTTGACTGGTTAATCTCAATGCCCTGGGATAAGAGAACAAGGGATAGAATCGAATTGAAAGAAGCAAGGAAAATTCTGGATGAAGACCATTATGGACTCTTTGAACCAAAGAAAAGAATCCTTGAATATCTTGCTATTTTAAAATTAAAGGGTAAAATAACAGGCCAAGTTTTGTGCTTTGTGGGACCACCTGGTTCAGGTAAAACCTCCCTTGCAAAATCAATAGCAAAAGCCTTAGGAAGAAAATTTGTAAGAATGTCACTCGGGGGAGTAAAAGATGAGGCAGAAATAAGAGGACATAGAAGAACTTATGTGGGAGCACTTCCTGGTAGAATAATTCAGGGTATAAGGAAATCAGGTTCAAAGAATCCTGTATTTCTTTTAGATGAAATTGATAAGGTGGGAATGGATTTCAGAGGTGACCCTTATGCTGCACTTATGGAAGTTCTTGACCCTGATGTAAACAAACACTTTGTTGACCATTATCTTGAAGTTGAATTTGATTTATCAGAGGTTCTCTTTATAACTACTGCAAATACCCTTCATACAATTCCCCTTGCTCTAAGAGATAGGATGGAAATAATTCACTTACCAGGTTATTCAGAAGATGAAAAACTTATGATAGCCAAAAGACACTTAATTAAAAGAATTTTGAAAGAGATTAACTTAAATCCAAGGAATTTCTCAATCACTGATTCTGCAATTCTTGAAATTATAAGGAAATACACAAGAGAGGCAGGAGTTAGGGAACTGGAAAGAAAACTTTCAAGAATAATAAGGTATGCTGCAAAAAATTATGTTGAAAAAAAAGAAAAAACAAAAATAGATGTTAAAAATCTATCAAAGATCCTAGGACCCGCACCCTATACCATTTTTGAAAGTGATAGAAAACTGAAGCCTGGAGTTGCATATGGACTTGCCTGGACAGGATATGGTGGTGAGATAATGAAAATTGAGGTATTATTAATGGAAGGAAAAGGAGAGTTGACATTAACAGGACATCTTGGAGATGTCCTTAAAGAATCTGTGTATGCAGCTACAAGTTATTTAAGGTCAATGAATAAAACTTATAATTTACCCAGAGATTTTCATAAAAAATATGATATTCACTTACATATACCTGAGGGGGCTATTCCAAAAGATGGACCCTCTGCGGGTCTTGCAATAGTTCTTGCCCTTCTTTCTGCTTTAATAAAAAAAGAATTGCCATCTGATACAGCCTTTACAGGAGAAATAACCCTTACAGGAGATGTGCTCAGAATTGGTGGTATAGAGGAGAAAATAAATGCTGCCAAAAGAGGTGGTATTAAAAAAATAATTTTACCTGAAGAATCAAAATCTGAAATTCATAAATTAAGAAAGGAGATTAAAAGGGGAATTGAATTTTATTTTGTAAAATCCATTAATGAGGCAGTAAATATAGTCTATCCTGGACTTTTAAAGAACAAAATAAAAACAGGTAAATTTAGCCATATATCCCCCATAAAATCTTGAAGGAAAAGGCAATTTTAGTAGGAATATTTAAAAAAGAAGAAAGAGAAAGCTCCTTTTATAAATTAAATGAACTTGAAAATCTTGCAAAAACAGCGGGAGTAGAAGTAGTTTCAGAAGTTGTGCAGTTCCGAGATAAGAAAAATCCCAAATACTACCTGGGAAAAGGTAAACTTGAAGAAATAAAAGAAAAGATATTACAAAACAACGCTAATGTTATTATATTTAACTGTGAGCTTTTACCGAGACAAACAAAAAATCTTGAGGATTTTTTAAAGGTAAAAGTAATAGATAGAACAGAATTAATCATGGATATTTTTGCTCAACATGCTAAGACCAAGGAGGCAAAGATTCAAGTGGAACTTGCACAGCTTATGTATAGACTGAGTAAATTGAGAGGAATAGGAAAGTGGCTATCAAGACTTGGAGGAGGTATTGGAACAAGAGGACCCGGAGAAAAAATATTAGAAGTAAAAAGAAGAAATATTATGCAAAGGATAAAATATTTAAAAAGAAAACTGAAGGAGATAGAGAACCAAAGAAATGTTCAGAGCAAAAGAAGAAAAGATTTTTTTAAAATCTGTCTTATAGGGTACACAAATGCAGGCAAAACCTCCCTTTTAAACTTGATAACAAAAGAAAAAGCAGAAACAAGGGATGCACTTTTTGTAACCCTTGACACACTTACAAGAAAATTTTACATAAATAATATTCCTCTTCTTTTAAGTGATACAGTCGGATTCATAGAAGATATCCCCTTAGAGCTGATACACGCCTTTAAATCTACCCTCAAAGTAATAGTAGATGCTGATCTACTTTTGCATGTTGTTGATATTTCTCACCCCCTTAAAGAAAACCATATAGAAAAAGTAAACAAAATTTTAGAAGAAATGGGACTTTTAGATAAAAAGGATATAATTTATATATTTAACAAATATGACCTTTTTATTAATGAGGAAGAGAAAGCATATCTTAAGAGTAAATATAAACCTTCAATTTTTGTTTCCGCTAAGACAGGAGAAAATATAAACTTACTATTTGACATGATAAGAGAAGTTGCCTTAAAATGGAAAATAAAATAGAGGTTTAAAATGGACGAAATTATATTGAAACCTTATATAAATTTAGAAAAAGTAGAAGAAATTTTTAAGGATAAAGAGAAAAGGGCAAAATTATTTTATGAAAACTTAAGACCCAAGATTCAGGATTTAGTGACGCCGATACTCAATACACTTGAAGAGATAATCGAAGTTGATATCTTCTGGCATTCAAGAATTTCAGTTTTCCCTTCACTACATGATGAATCAGCAGACTTTGTAGCCTATGGGATAGAACCACGAAAAAATGAGAGTTATCAAAAAGAATCTGATATTCTTAAAATCTTTTTAAGATTTGAAATACACTCACCGGAAGAATCAGGAGTTTACCTGGGAATAAAAGGTAAATATGAAAAATCAAGATTTGCTTTCCTTTTTCATCAGTTTCCTGAAGATGTTGTATCAGTGATTCAGAATGCTTTTGTTTATGCAAAACTCATGAATAAACAGATTGACCTTACATCAACGGAAAAAATTCTTGATTTTCTTGACCAGTATTTCACAGAAGCAGAGGAGGTGGTATTTTTTGGTCCTGTTGAAGTAACAAGACCAAAAGAGGAAGTAAGTGCAGGAGCAATTCTGAGATTTATGACACTTTTTCCTATTTACCAGGCAATGATAGAATATTCCCTTTCAAATGAGTCAAACTTTAAAAGTTATGTAAAAAGGATTTTTGATTTTCTTTTATCTCCCTAAATTTTCCCTGTATAAAAAAGTTCAAGATTCCTTCTTAAAGTATCCTTTTTAACATTTTTAATCAATTTACCCTGATAAGCAAAAGAAACCTCTCTTTTTTCTTCAGAAACAACTATAACAAAAGAGTCACTTTGCTCCGAAACACCTATGGCTGCTCTATGTCTTGTTCCAAGAGAAGGATCTATAAGAGGAGAGTCAGATACAGGTAAAATACACCTTACATACTCTACTCTATCTCCTACAATAACACACGCACCATCATGCATGGGAGAAAGCGGATTGAAGATGGAAAGTAAAAGCGGTTCAGAAAGTTTTGCATCAATAAATAAAGCCTTATCTTTATATTCATTTAATCTCATCCTCCCCTCTACAACAATTAGTGCCCCATAACCCTTATCACGTAAGGAAAACGATGATTTTACAAGGATCTGTATCGTATCCTCAATTTCTTTACTCTGCTCTGTAAAACTTCTCAAAATAGGAATCCTACCAAAGCTTGCAAGCAATCTCCGGATTTCGGGTTGGAATATTATAATAAATGCCACAAGACCAATTGTTTTTAAACCGCTGAAAAAGAGTTTTGTCCCTGTAAGGTCAAGAATATAAGCAAATAAGGCAAGAGAGAGAAAAATAAAAAGTCCAAGTATCATAAACCCTGCTCTTGTTCCTCTGAATAATCTGACAATAAAATAGAAAAACAAAGAGAGAAATGCTATATCTATAAAATCAACAAATCTTATGGAAAGAAAATCCAAGTTATATTTTTAAATCAGGAAAAACTGCTAAATGCAAAAATTCTTTGTTTTCTTCTTCTTTCAATCCTCTTGTAATAATACCTTCTCCCTCTCCCCGAAATTCAATTCCCTTTCCAACAGCAGGATATTTTTTCATTTCTATTCTCATAATTTTATCTATAACACTTTTAGCCTCTTTAAGTTTTATAAGATCAGTGGGATTATCCCTAAGAAGCAATGCATCAAGAGCATAGCCCCTTAAAATCTTGGGCATGAATTTTTTAAAAAGGGAAGATGATATAAAAAGGTCCATGCATATGAATTTTGAACCCGCAAAAGCAATAAGACCTCTCGCTTCACCAAAATCAAGATTTTCAAGATACCATTCAATTTGTGATTCATATCCTTTAAAGGCATCATGGATAGAAAGTGTTTTTGATGAAACTCTTAGAAAAGAAAGGGTACTTCTTACACTTTCCCATACTATCCTCTGTTCAGAAAGATATGTTTTATATTTTGAAAGATTCTTATTTGTGGTTTTAAGGAGGATTGCTCTTAAACTCGGGTAAAGTGCTATTCCTGACGCAGTGAAACTTTTATCGCCTTTCCATCTTCCTTCCTCAACACATGAAACAGGGACTTCTATGATAGTATTTGGTTCTGAAAAAAAAGAAGTATTTATAACTCTATTCTGTAAAGCACCAACCACCTCCTCACCGTCAATTGCAAAAACAGGATAATTCCCTGAATTTCTAAAGATAATTTTTGATACATCAGCACTTTCAAACTCCTCAAACCTACCAAAACCTTCCCTCTCTGCTTCTTCAATTGTTCTTATTCTCTCATAATTCCCATTTTTTCCATTCCCACCATAAATTGGGAAAAGTAAAAGGTTTCTCTGAAAAACAGGGTCACCTATATGTATATCTCTCATATTTAAAATTATAAGGTAAAATCAGATTAAAATCAAGGCAAGAATTATACCAAGAATAGCTCCAACAAGAACCTCAAAGGGGGTATGACCGAGGAGTTCTTTCAGTCTTTCCTCCTTAATCTTTCCTGTACTGTAAAATTCTTCCATTATTTTATTTAAAATCTGTGCCTGTTTACCTGCTGCTCTTCTCAATCCTGCTGCATCATACATAACAATAAAGGTAAAAAAAGCAGTAACAGCAAAAAGGGGACTTTTAAATCCTTCTCTTATTCCGACCATCGTAGTCAATGCAAAGGTTGAAGCAGTATGGGAGGAGGGCATACCCCCTGTTTCTGTTAACCATTTCCAGTTCCATTTTCTAAACTTCATGGTATAGATGAAGGACTTTATTACCTGTGCAATCAATCCCACAAGTAATGTTTTCCAGAAGATATCATTAAGTAAAATATCTTTCATTAAAATTCAAAATTGTTAAAAAAGAATTTAAAATTCTTCCATCTACTCTCTTTCAAAGCAGTTTTACCAGAAATGATTACCTCTTTTTCAAGAAATCTTTGGACTTCATCTTCAAGAAAATGAGCTTCCTCTTTCTTTTCAGGCTTCCATCTTTCAAGAAGAAAAGTATCATATTCACCTTTCATAAAAAAGGAAGTTTCAAGGAGTTCAAGAGAAAATTCCCTTGTGGTTTTTATACCCGCAATAAAAAGTTCTTTAAGTGCCCTTTTTATTCTCTCTATCCCCTCTGCTCTATCGTTACCCCATACTATTACCTTTAAAAGAAGAGGGTCATACTCATCAGGAACCACATATCCCTGATATACTCCTGAATCCACTCTCACAAATTGTCCAGAAGGAAAAGAAATCCATTTAATTTCACCAGGTGAAGGCATGAAATTCTCGTAAGGATCTTCAGCATAAATTCTCACTTCTATTGCATATCCTTTAAGAGGATACGGATTTTCAAGTTTTATCTCTTCTCCCATTGCAATCAGCATTTGGAGTTTAACAAGGTCAAGAAGAGCTCTCATCTCTGTTATAGGGTGTTCAACCTGTAATCTTGTGTTCATTTCGATAAAATAAAAATTTTTCTCCTTATCAAAAATAAATTCAACTGTGCCTGCATTTTTATACTTACAGGCTTTAGCTATTTCAATAGCTGCTTCCTCTATATCTTTTCTGATTTTAGCATCAATAAAAGGGGAAGGACTTTCTTCTATAAGTTTCTGATGCCTTCTCTGGATGGAACATTCTCTTTCTCCAAGTGCAAAATAGTTTCCTTTTTCATCAGCAATAATCTGAACTTCGATATGTTTTGGTTTTTCAATGAATTTTTCAATGTAAAGAGAACCTTCCCCAAATGCGCTTTCAGCTTCTCTATAAGCCAGATTGAAAAGTGAAACAAATTCTTCCTTACTTTTAACTATTCTCATACCCTTGCCTCCTCCTCCTAAACTTGCCTTCAACATAACTGGAAATCCGATTTTCTCTGCTATTTTAAGTGCTTCTTCTGCATTTGAAAGTTTACCAGAATATCCTGGAACTGTAGGGACCCCACATTTTTCTGCAATTTTCCTTGCCTCGGATTTATCTCCCATTATTTTGATGGATTCAGAGGAGGGGCCAACAAATTTAACTCCCTTCTTTTCAACCTGGTAGGCGAACTCATGATTTTCCGATAAAAATCCATAACCGGGATGAACAAAATCTGGTTTTTCTTTTTCTATTACCCATAGAATTTTCTCAATATCAAGATAGGTTTCAAGGGGGCTCCTGCCATTTAAAGGATATGATCCATCCACAAAAAAATTATGAAGTGAATATTTATCAGGTTCCGAATATATTCCTATGGAAGTTATACCCATTTCACGAAGAGTTCTTGCGATTCTTACTGCTATTTCTCCTCTATTTACTATTAAGCACTTCATATTTATATTTTTTAAGTTCAAAAAAATAATTTTCAGGAAGAGTCCTCTGGGCAAGAACATTCTTTCCATTATAGGTATCACCGTGATAATCAGAGCCACCTGTTATAAGCATTTTATTCTTTAAAGCATATTCAAGATAGAAATTTTCTTTTTCTTCATCATGTTCAGGATAAAAAACCTCCACCCCTTTCATTCCGATACTTCTAAGGTAATCAAGATAATCATAATCAAGATTTTCTACTCCTGGATGAGCAATAACTGGAATACCCCCGGATTTTAAAGCAAGTTCTATTCCTTCCTTTGGGCTTAATTTAAACTTTGGAACATAGGCAGGTTTATCCTTTCCAAGATAAAGTTCAAAAGCCTCATCAATTGAAGAAACAAGTCCTTTTTTGACAAGAATCTTAGCTATATGTGGTCTGCCAAAAGATTTCATATTACTCCCCGCTATCACCTCTTTCACTTTTATATCAATTCCAATATTATTTAACTTTTTTATAATTTTTTTAATTCTCTCAAATCTCACCTCTCTAATTTTTACCAATGTCTTCTCCAAGATTGAACCTTTTTCAGGATAATAAACAAGAAGATGTATATCCCTATCTCCCTCTCTCAAAGAAAGTTCTGTTCCAAAAACCACTTCAATATTAGATTCAGGAATATTATACATAGCTTCCAATGTGTCATGGTCACATATACCTATAACGTCAATTTTTTCCCTTTCAGCTTTTTTAATAAGTTCAGCGGGTGACAATTCACCATCAGAAAAACAGGTATGGGTATGAAGGTCAATTTTCAAACTGCTCATAAAGAAAACTCTTTTAAAACCCTCTCAATAACCTCTATATCGATAAGTTTCTTTTTTCTTAAAAAACCTTCAAGTAAGGCATTATCACAGATTGTATTTATTAATCTGGGTTTACCCTTCGAATATTCATAAATTTTTTCATAAACTTCTTCACAAAAAATTTTATCCTCTTTACCTGCTAACTTTAATCTATGAATAATATACCTCTTTGTTGATTCAAGATCAAAAGGAGTAATATTTATCTTCATAGCAACTCTTTCATAAAGTGGCATATCCATTTTAAGGTTTTCTTCAACTTCAGGTAAACCAAAAAGAACAAAGTTTAAAAGACGCTTACCAGGAACTTCAATATTTAAAAGTCCCCTTATTTCCTCCATAACCTCCTTATTTTTTAACATATTTGCCTCATCAATCAGAAAAACAGGTATTTTGTTTTTCTTATACATTTCAATCAACCTTTTTGAAATTTTTGAAACAAGTGTAAGTGGATTTTCATTAACAGATTCTATTTTGAGATAAAAGGCTATTTTTTTTAAAAACCAGATTGTTCCTACAGAGGAATGTACAATCACAAGAAGTGCAGGGTCAAAGATTTCTTCTTTTAAAAGTTCCCTTAATAACTTTCTGGCAATTGTTGTTTTACCAAGACCTATATCACCTGTCACAAGAATCAATCCTCTATAATTTTTAATTGCATGTAAAATTTTCATCAGAGCTTCTGTATGTTGCGGAGAATTGAACCAAAAACTTTCATCAGGAGCTGCCGAAAAAGGCTCTCTTTTTAAACCGTAAAATTCAAGATAAGGTATAGTCTGCATTTTACATTAAAATATTATAACTCTAAAAAGAATAATTTGCCAAAATAGAATTGAAATTAAATTTAGAGGAAAGAAATCCTATCCTCATCCATTATTTTTCTCTCACTTGACTCCAGTTCTTCTATTTTTTCTTTTAATCCTTTTATATTTGGGTCTTTTTCATAAACCCTTTTATAATATAAAAGAGCATTAACAGGGTTACCTATCCTTTCATAACACTCTCCAAGATGATATTCAATTGATATTCTCCTTCTCTCATCAATATTTTTTACCTGGAGAGCCCTTTCAAAATATTCTATGGCAAGATTATCTTTATTCATCTCCATAAATATCTGGCCAAGTAATTCAAGTGCCTCCACTTTGGTTTCTTCTCCTTCGGCTGCCTCTTTTAAATTCTCTATTGCCTCTTCATAAAGTCCCATCTCCCTCATCGCTATTCCAAGTTCAAGTTTCCCCTTGTAATCAACCTTTTTTGAAAACTTATGAAGAGTTTCCCTAACTTCTTCAAATATTCCACCTTCTTCCTTAGATTCCTTCTCAATTTCCTCCAGAAGTTCTCTTTTAAAATCAAAAAAAACCTCTTCTTTTTTCTCTTCCTCTATTACTTTTTGGCTAATCTCTTCATTCTCTACTTTCTTGACAACTTCTTTTTTCTCCTTCTTTTTCCTCACTTTTTCAAGTTTTTCAGGAGCAATTATAGAAACATACTCTATGGCTTTCTTATTATCAGGTTCAATATCAAGAGCTTTTAAAAACCACTTCAAAGCCTCTTCCCTTGCTCCCCTTTTATAAAGACATTCTGCAAGAGAAACAATACTATCTGTAAGTAATTCCCTTTCCTTTAACATATGAGCAATTTTAACCATCTCTTTTCTTGCCTTTATCTCTTCTGGCCATTTATTTGCTATTTCTTTAAGTAAATTGAAAGCTTCTATAAGAGAGCCTTCTCCTACATACAATTCAAAAGCTTTGTAATATGTATCAAGTGCACCGGTATAATCTCCCATTATAAGAAGTGTCTCAGCAAGAGTTTTCACCTTTAAAGGACTTCTTATATCTTTTTCAGTAATCTCTCCTTCAATACCTCTCTCAGTTTCAGATTCAACTACACCACTTTCATCTCTGAATTCCTCTTCCACTTCCTGCTGAACTTCTTCTAAGGTTATATCCTCTTCTATCTTCTTTTTTACTTCCGAGGGCCACACTTTTTTTCTAACAGGTCTATCCCCTGCAAGTAACTCGTCAAGGGTCACAAAAACACTATCTTTCTTTTCTTCTTCATGGTCAGATTCCATCAAATTTTCTATTTCTTCTTTACTTAATCCAAGTGATATCAATTTATTTCTTATCAATTCCTCCTTCTTTTTATTTCTTTTTGCATAATAAGAAAGCAGGTCAGCATATAATTTAATTGCTCTATCTTTCTTTTTAAAGTTTAGATAGAGCTCTGCTACCCTTTCTTTCAAAGCAAAGTTCTCGGGTTGCCATGACAGAAGAATCTCATAATTTTCAAAAGCCTTTTCATACTCACCATTTTTAAAAAGATATTCAATATACACTTCAAGAGTTTTACCAGCTTCGCCTGGCATCTCAACATAGTAATAAGTTTCTGCAAGTTTCCTGTAAAGTTCCTTCTTTTCAGGATAAATCTGAATCAGCTTTTTTAAAAGACCTATTATTTTGCTATTGTATATACTTTTCTTCTCAAAAAGGTTAAAAGCTTTAAGCAGATATTCACCTGCCTTTTTATCCTGCTTAAACTTAATCAATATCTGCCCTATACAGAAGAAAACTTCTGGGTCTTCAGGGTCTTCCTCTGAAATTTTCTGATAAATCTCTAATGCTCTCCTATAATCTCCCTTTAGCTCACATTCTCTTGCCTTTTTCTTGAGTTCACTGATATTCATAACCCCATACCTGAGATTACCTTTTCTATCTCTGAAAGTTCTACACGCCTCTTTCCTTGCATATAACTCTCAAGTAAAGCAGCATCACAGATTGCATTTATTATCCTTGGTATACCTTTGGAAACTTCCTTTACTCTTTCCTTAGCTTCATCCAAAAAAATTTCTTTGTTACCCCCTGCTTTTTCAATTCTATAATTTATATAATCTACAACCTCCTCATCATTCAATCTCTCTAAAAAAATCCAGAGAGGTATTCTCTGACTGAACTTAGGGTCTTTTCTAAAATTTTCTCTTATTTCAGAAAGTCCAACAAAAATCAAAGAAAGAGGTTTTGCATCAAATGTTTCAATTGAAAGAAGGTCTCTGAAAAAATTTTTAAGTTCAGGGGATTTTATTTTGTGGGACTCATCAAATAGAAAAATAAATCTCTTTCCTTTTTCAAAGTTATCAAGCAAGGCACTTATAAAGTCCTCTTTCAACTTTGAAACATCTTCTTTTTCGTCAAGATTAAAAAACCTTGATACTTTTTTAAGAAACCATTTCACATCAACTTCCTGATGAGCAAAAAGAACAAAGAGGGGTATATAGCTTTTATCCTGATAAAAGTCAAGCAATATCTTCCTTAATATCATACTCTTTCCTGTTCCAACTTCACCTGTCAGAACACATGCACCCCTTTGTTTTGTAATACAGAATTTTATCTTTTCAAGAGCATCCCTGTGAATTTTAGAGGGATAGAAGAGTTCCGGGTCAGGAACCATTGTAAAAGGGTCTTTTTTAAATCCAAAAAATTCAAATAATTCCATCTTTCACCCCCTTCAAATTATAACAAAATGTTCATGGATAGATTTTTTGAAAACTCTCTCTTCTTTCTCTGTAACTGTTTCTTTCTTAGATTCTATTTCCTTACTCACTTCTTCAGCAACTTTTTCTTGTATAAATACCTCCTCATCCACCTGAACCTTCATCTTCTCTACCTCCTCTGCCTCAATCTCCTGAATTTCCTCAATCTCCTCTGCTTCAACCTCTACTTCAACCTCTTCTCCTTTTATTTCTTCCTCAAGTACACTCTCACTTACACCAATTTCCTCAGGTCTTTTAACCTCGATATATTCCTTCACATCAAGAAATCCGAGATCCTGTTCATAGATGGTACCAAATATTTCAAGCGCTTCCTCTTTTTTGTCCAGTCTGTAAAGAGAAAGGGCTTTAAAATATTTAATAAACTTAAGTGTTTCTTCGCTTTCTGTTTCTTCTGCGAATCTGTCTGCTTTTGATATCACCTCTTCAAACTCACCCATCATAAAAAGTGTATACAGATAATATGGGGCAAAAAGATCAATTTTAACCTTCTCCTCTATTTTCCTATAATCTTCAACTACCTCCTCAAACATATTCCACTCTGCCATCATATTTAAAAACTTAACATAATTTTGAAGGTTCTCTTCAGGTAAGAGAAAATCATTATAAATTTTAAATAAAATCTCAGTTTTTATCTCAGGTTTTTCAATCTCTCCCTTTTCTGATATTCCCTCAAATTTCTTTAAAAACTCTTCCACTTTTTTAACTCTTTCCTCCTGAGGAGCCATTTGCTTTATTACTTCAAGAATTTCCCATGCCTTTTCTATATTACTTTCAGTTTTTATATAACTATAAATAGCACTATAATACTCAAGAAGAGCTTCCTCATATGAACCTATGCTTTTCAGGAGATCAGCAAGTTCAAGTGTTCCTGAAGGCTCAAGTTTTTTCTCAGAAAGTCCTTCAATCTTGAGTATTTCTTCTAATTCCTTAATATAGTCCCTTGAACCCGATATTGTGAGCTTTTCAATAAACTCTCTGTAATTTTTTAACTTTTCATCTTCTTCTATTTTACTGAGAGCAAGATTCAAAAATTTCATTCCTTCCTCTTTCTCAAGCTTAAAATAAAGAATTCCAAGAAGAAAGTTTGTAACAGGTGAATCTTCACCCTTTACCTCTTTTATCACTCTTTCAATAAATTTTTGAGAATCAAGAAGAACATCCTCCCTTAACAATTTTAAAATAGCATCCCTACATAGTTTTAATATTCCAAGATTGTATGCAGAAACAAATATTCGTGAATTAAGGTCCTTTGTTTCACCTTGGATTCTTTTAAGTTTCATCAAGGCAAGTAACCTTTTAAAGTGGTCCCTTTCTTTATTTGCCTTTTCAAGTGCAGAAATATAATAACTCTGAGCAGATTCAATTTCCTCTTTCTCTGTATGGATATCACCTTTGAAAAGAAGAAGGTCAAAATTATCCCTATCCTCCTCCAGCAATCTCTCCACAAGCTTTAATGCCTTATCAAATTCTCTATTATTGAAATATCTGAAGGCAAGATTTTGAAATCGTTCTTTTAAAATCATCCTTCACCTCCTTCTAATAATTTTTGCAATATTATATTTTCAAGTTTTTTTACATAATTTTCAACCTCCTTAATAATTTTTTGTGCTTTCTCTTTATATTCAAGTTTTTCTTCTTCTTTATCAAGATTCTTTAAATTTATAAGCACATTATAATAACCACCCTTAGAAGAAGAATTAAAAAGTTCAATTGAACACCCAAGGTCTGATATAACACCTCTATCAATTTTATCTATTATTTCATCAATCATCTTTAATCCTTCAAGTGCATTTTCAGAAACTTCTAAGGGGATTTCAATAGTGTTTATAAGTGCTTTCTTCACCTCTTCCTCATTTCTCCCCTCTCTTAAAGCCTTCACATAATTCTCAAAACTCTCACTGTCCTTATCAATTGCGACCAGAAAATAATCCTTGAGGCCCTGAAACCTCTCTGAGTAATCTGATAAAAGTTTATAATTCTTATCATCCTTCAATTTTGATATGGTGATATTTAAAACCATACAGGCAAGTCCTGAAGCAAGAGCACCTGAAAGAGCGGATGTAGACCCCCCTCCAGGAACAGGTGAAGTTCTGGAAAGTTCATCAGAAAAATCCCATATAGAAAACTTTGGAAATTTGGATTCAAAAATATCAGGTAAACCCAGGATTTTCTTTTCAATTTCAAAATCAGATACATCCCTCAACCCAAGTGACTGAATAGCCGTTTCAAGAACATCTCTTACAGGAACCCCTTTTGATGTTTTCTGTTTTACAAGATAATATTTCCCTGCTTCGTAAATTGCTTTAAAAGGAACAAGCCCTACAATCTCACTTCCTGTAACATTAAGTCCTCTTTCTTCCGCAAGTTTCTTTACTTCCTCATACACATGATGCATATTTGTCACATTATAATCAGTTAAATTTATGCTTATCTGGGCTCTTTTATACTCATCTATATACCATCCTATTGCTTTCACATTTTTAAATTTTCCCTTCTTTTTAACAGCTTTTCCAATCAAATTATTCTTATCAAGTCCATGCTCCTTCAATAACTCATATAAATCATAACCGTGCATTTCCTTTACATGACTATATGTTTCCTCAATTCTCTTTCCGATGAAATCACATTCACCACAAGGGTATTCATTTTCTCTGTATCTCACAATTTCACCTTTGAAATAAAAGGGATGGATATTCCCCTTTCTTTTTGTTCTTCCCTTTTCCCTTATCTCAAAAGCAATGTCAGTGGCATACCTTTTTTCCCTTGTGTTTAAATTTATGTTATAGGCAATTAAAAACTCTCTTACTCCGATTACAGTTGCTCCTGCTTTTGGATTAAACTCCTGGGGACCAAAATCGGGTTTCCATTCCGGTTTTTTAATCTTTTCCGCCAGTCCCTCATATTCCCCTTTTCTGATATAGGAAAGGTTTTTTCTTTCAGGAATTCTTGCTGACTTTTCATAAAGATATACAGGAATTTTTAGTTCCTCTCCCACTCTTTTTGCTACTTCAATTGCTATTTCATTACATTCCTCAAAGGTTATATCTTTAAGGGGAATAAAAGGGCACACATCAGTGGCTCCTATTCTGGGATGAGCTCCTTTATGTTTTCTCATATCTATAAGTTCTGAAGCTTTTTTAATGCCTTCAAAGGCAGCTTCTTTCACAGCTTCGGGTGGTCCTATAAATGTCACAACCGTCCGGTTTGCATCATATCCTATATCCACATCCATAACCTTAATTCCTTCCACAGAGGCAATAGCATGGACTATCTCATCAATAATTTTTTTATTTCTTCCTTCAGAAAAATTGGGGACACATTCAATCAACTTCATTTATAACCTCCTTTCCCTTTTTTAAAACAAGCACTGGCTTATGCACTTCAAAGAAATTATAAAAAAGATATGAAACTCTCGGAACATCAAAAACAAGCAAATCAGCATCTTTCCCTATTTCAATTGAACCTTTCGTTTTATCTACTAAAAGGGACCTTGCAGAATTAATTGTAATTGCTTTTAGAGCCTCCTCAATTTTGAAACCCATTAAAAAGATTGAAAGACCTGCAATAAACACTTGTGAAAATACAAAAGAAGTTCCCGGATTATGGTCAGTTGCAAGACATACATTTAATCCCATATCAAGCATTTTTCTTCCATCAGGAAAGGGTAATCTCATGAAAAAAGAAGTGGCAGGTAAAAGAACAGCAGAAATTCCTTTATCTTTCATTCTAAAAAGTGTGTCTTCTGATGTATACTCAAGATGGTCAGCAGATATAGCTCCAATTTCACAGGCAAGTTCTCCACCACCTGATTGTGTAATTTCATCTGCGTGAATTCTTGGTAATAGACCTTTCTCTTTTGCCTTCTCCAAAATTTTTTTTCCTTCTGTTTTTGTATATACTCCTTTTTCGACAAACACATCGCAAAAATCCGCAAGCTCAGAGGCTTTCTCAAGACCTTCATCAATTATTTCAGCAATATATTCCTTTTTTTCTTTATCAGGAGGGATTGCATGGGCGAAAAGGGCAGTAATTTTAATATCAATGGGCATTTCTCTTTTAAGTTCATTAAGAATTTCAAGATGTTTGATTTCTTCTTCTATAGAAAGGCCGTAACCCGTTTTCGCTTCTATGGTAAGGGTACCATACTCAATAAACTTTCTAAGTCTTTTTTTGACAATTTTTTTTAATTCCCTTTTGTTTTTTTCTCTTGTTTTTCTAACAGTATAAAGTATTCCCCTTTCCTCTTTCAGAAGTTCAAGATAATCTTTACCGCTCATCCTTTCTTCAAATTCAAGTAATCTTTCCCCTGCATATACAGGATGGGTATGAGGGTCAACAAAACCAGGGAATAAAATTTTTTTTCTTAAGTTATAAACCCTGGTATTATCCCCAATATATTTTTTACCTTCTTTATAATCCCCTATAAAAGTAATTTTACCCTCTTTTATTCCGACATCTTTTCTATGATATATATCAAATTTATGATTACATACATAAATAAAATCCGGTGAGTGTAAATATAAATCAAATTTTTCCATATTTTTATAATAATATAGTTTAACAGGTTTAAAGATTTTTTTGCAACAAAGCATTTTATTAACTTAAACTTACAGGATGCATGCAATAGTGGTTCACGGTGGTGCTTCATATAAAAATGAAGAAAATGTGTATGAACCTCTTAAGAGAGCAGTTAAAAGAGGACTTTCAATTCTTGAAAAGGGAGGGTGTGCAATTGAGGCTGTAATAGAAGCAGTTAAAGTGATGGAAGAAGAAGAAATATTTAATGCAGGGAAAGGGGCTGTTCTTCGACTTGATGGAAGCATAAAACTTGATGCTGCGGTTATGGATGGGAGAACCTTAAAGGCAGGAGCGGTTGCAGGAATTGAAGGTTTTCTGCATCCTTCTGAGTTGGCGAAACTTGTAATGGAAAAAACAAACCACATCTTGCTTATCGGTAAAGAGGCAGAAAAATTTGCAGAATATTATGGGTTCAAAAAGGAAAATCTTTATACAGCAGAGAGGAGAGAGCTATGGGAAAAAATAATAAAAAAACCAAAAGAAGAAATAAAAAAATTAAAGGAGGAAATTATGGAAACAGTAGGAGCAGTTGCGCTTGATGATAATGGAGGTCTTGCTGCATGCACATCTACGGGTGGTCTTTTTCTTTCTCTTCCCTCAAGGGTAGGGGATACACCTCTTATAGGATGTGGAACCTATGCAAATTCCCATGGAGCTGCATCTGCTACAGGAATAGGTGAGGATATAATAAGAGTAACTATGGCAAGATATTGTATTTTTATGATTGAACAGGGTAAAAATGCACAAGAGGCAGCAGATTTAGCAATAAAAGAAATGGAGGAAAAAACAAATTCCTTAGGTGGTATAATTTGTATTGACAAAAATGGAAATATAGGTATATCAAAGAACACAAAATATATGCCTGTTGCGTTTTATTCATCAAAAAGTAAAAAAATAGAGATTCTAATATGAAACTTGGAGTGATAGGGCTTGGTCATGTGGGTCTTGTAACAGCAGTTTGTTTTGCTGAAAAAGGTTTTGAAGTTATTGGTATGGATAAAGATAAAAAAAGAATACAAGATTTAAGGAATAAAAAACTCCCCTTTTATGAACCAGGACTCGGTGAACTTCTCGAAAAAAATTTTAATAGACTAAAATTAACAGATAGTATAAAGGAAATAGTTGAAAATGTAGATGTGGTATTTCTATGCGTTGGAACTCCCCCCCTATCTGATGGAAGTGTAGATCTTTCACAGGTTGAGGATGCTACAAGGGAAATTGCAAAAATTTTGAATAGATACATTTTAATTGTTGAAAAGAGTACAGTTCCTGTTAAGACAGCTGAATGGATTAAAAGGGTGATGTCCCTGTATGTAAGGGAAAATATACACTTTGAGGTTGCCTCAAATCCAGAATTTTTAAGGGAGGGATCAGCAATCAGAGACTTTCTTAAGCCTGACAGAATAGTTGTAGGTATTGAATCAGATAGAGCAAAAAAGATTTTTGAGGAGATATATAAGGATTTTGAAGCTCCTATAATTTTCACAGATATTGAAACAGCTGAAATAATAAAACATGCTTCAAATGCTTTTCTTGCTACAAAAATATCCTTTATAAACATGATCGCTGATTTATGTGAGAAAACTGGAGCGGATATATTAAAAGTTGCAGAAGGTATGGGACTTGATAAAAGAATAGGAAGAGAATTTTTAAATGCAGGTATTGGATACGGAGGTTCCTGTTTTCCGAAAGATGTAAAAGCCTTCTATCGCATAGGAGAGGAACTGGGGCTTGATTTTAATCTTTTAAAGTGTACCGATAAAATAAATGAAGAAAGAATAGATAAGTTTATTGAAAAAATAAAAAGAGTTCTCTGGATAATAAAAGATAAGACATTTGGTGTGTGGGGTCTTTCCTTTAAACCTGGAACAGATGATGTAAGGGAGGCACCGAGTTTGAAAATTGTGAGAAAAATTATTGAAGAAGGAGGAACATGCAGAGTTTACGACCCCTATGCAATGGATAACTTCAAGAGGGACTTTGGAGAAAATGAGAAAATATATTATGCTAAAGACATATATGATGCTTCTCGTAATGCACATGCAATTCTTATATTAACAGAATGGGAAGAATTTAAAAGGGCAGAATTTTCAAAAATAAAAGAAATGATGGAAACTCCTATAATAGTTGATGGGAGAAACTGTCTTGATAGGGAAAAAATATGTAAACTTGGATTCATATATATTCCAACAGGTAGGAAGGGGTGCGGATACTAATAACAGGATGTGCAGGATTTATTGGATCACATCTTTGTGAAAGATTTTTAAAAGAAAAACACAAAGTCATAGGAGTCGACAATTTTATAACAGGTAATAAAAGAAATATAGAAATTTTAAAGAATTATGACGGTTTTGAATTTATTGAAGGGGATGTAATTAAAGGGTTAAAAATAGACAAAAAATTTGATATAATATATCATCTTGCCTCCCCAGCTTCTCCTAAGCACTATTATAAATATCAAATTGAAACAATGCTTGTAAATTCTGTGGGGACAAAAAATTTACTTGATAAAACAAAAGAGGATGCTTCAGTATTTGTTTTTGCTTCAACATCTGAGGTATATGGAGATCCTCTTTTTCATCCTCAAAAAGAAAGTTATTATGGAAATGTCAATCCTGTTGGACCCAGGAGTATGTATGATGAGGCAAAAAGATTTGGTGAAGCCTTATGTATGGTATATTTAAGAAAATACGGAACTGATATTAGAATAGCAAGAATATTTAATACCTATGGTCCAAGGATGGACACCCAAGATGGAAGGGTTATCCCTAACTTTATGGTGCAGGCAATAAGAGGGGAACCTCTAACAATTTACGGAGACGGTAATCAGACAAGAAGTTTTTGTTATATAGACGATATGATAGAAGGGCTTTACAGAATAGGGGTGTATAAAAATTTAAAGGGTGAAGTTATAAACCTTGGAAACCCCCATGAAATAAAAATAATAGAGCTTGCTGAAATCATAGAAGAACTTTTAAATAAAAAACTTCAAAAAAAATTCCTACCTCTTCCTCAAGATGACCCTAAGAGAAGATGCCCTGATATAAAAAAGGCAGAAGAATTACTTAACTTTAAACCATCTACACCCTTTAAAGAAGGACTCTTAAAAACCTTAGAGTATTTTAAAGAAATTTTAAAATGAAAAAATTTAAGAAACTTTCTGTTGTTATTCCTGTTTATAACGAAAGAGAGTATATAGAAAGGGTTTTAAAGGAGGTCAAATCTGTTAAACTATACGGTAATTTAGAAAAAGAAATTATCGTTGTTGATGATGGTTCAACTGATGGCACAAGGGAAATATTAAAAAATATAAATGACCCTGAAATTAAAGTTTTTTTTCAGAAAAAGAATATGGGAAAAGGTGCAGCATTAAGAAGGGGGTTTAAAGAGGCAAAAGGTGAAATAATAGTGATACATGATGCTGATTTTGAATATGATCCAAACGAATGGAATAAGATGTTACCTTTAATATTAGAGGGAAAGGCAGATGTTGTTTATGGTTCAAGATTTTACGGAGAACCTCACAGGGTCCTTTTTTTTCATCATTTTGTTGGAAATAAAATAATTACCACTCTTATAAATTTATTATTTGATATGACCTTTTCAGACATAGAGGTGTGTACAAAAATGTTTAAAAAAGAAATTCTTGATGAGATAAATTTAACTGCTAATGATTTTGGATTTGAAGTTGAGTTTACAGCAAAGATTTCAAAAGCAAAAAAATGGAGAATATATGAAACAGGAATAAAATATTTTGGAAGAACTTATGAAGAAGGAAAGAAAATAACCTGGAAGGACGGCATCAAAGCCCTTTTTTATATCTTTAAATATAGATTTTTTTCAAAATAGGAGGTATATCATGATAATTTTATTAATAACATCACAGATCTATTTAAATATCACAAACCCTGACTTTGAAAGCTGGATAGACTCACTACATCCTTATGGATGGAAGGTTGAGCATCCTATAGCTTTACCTGTCTATAAGGAATCTGACACAATTTTTTCGGGCAATTACAGTGTAAAAGTCGTAAGGGCAAGTAAAACCACATCAAATACCCCTGCCTTATCACAGTGGATAGAAGTTCAATATCCAGGAATGGAATATAAATTTACAGGTTATATTTTTGATAACGATCCTGATGTTTATGGAAGAATAACATTATCCTGGTATAAGGCTCAGGGAGGGGATACAGTTTATTTATATAGATATGCTCTTTCCTCACCTTCATATAATCAGGCTTTGTGGCAGGAACTTTCTGTTTCTGATATAGCCCCTGATACTGCTAACCTTGTAAAACTTTTCCTTAGAATATATCTGGCTACAAATTCTTCAGATTCACTGGGACATGTTTTTTATGATTTTCTCATAGGTCTTGAAATAAAAGAAAAAATTGGAATCAAAAAATTAAATCCCATCTTTGAAAAGGGAATATATGATATTTCTGGAAGAAAAAATAATAAAGGAAGAATTTTATTTATAAAAAAGGAGGAGACAAGGAAAGTAATAAGGATAAAATAAATTGATTGACTCACTTTTTTTTGCCCTTTATTTAAACGCCTATGCTGCCTCAAATCCTTCTATACTAAAAAAAATATTTGAATATTCAAAGTGTAAATATATAAATGGAATTGTTGTTGATGTTAAAGATGAAAGATATATAAGATTTGAGACACAAAATAAAAAGGCAAAGGAGCTGGGAATTGTAAGTCCCTTACTCGGTAATTTAAAAGAATTTGTCAAAAAAACAAAAGAAAATAATTTAAAACCGATAGCAAGATTTGTGTGTTTCAGAGACCTTAATTTACCTTATAAGAAAACTGAATGGGCTATTTTAAATAAAAGGGGAGGAGAGCCATGGCAGGATGTTCACGGTAAAACATGGCTTAATCCTTATGAAAGGGAAGTAAGGAGTTTCCTTATAGAGTTACTAAAAGAAGTAAAGGAAGCAGGATTTGAGGAAATTCATTTAGATTATATAAGATTTCCCTCGGATGGTGATTTACATCTGATGGACTTTAAGGGGAAGGATACAATTAAAAAACAAGAGATATTAGGTGAATTTTTGAGGGAAGTAAAGGATAGTTTAAAAAACATAAAGATAACAGGGTGTTCTTTTGGATTCCTTGCTTACTGGGGAAAACTTCTAAGAGAGGGGCAGGACCTTGAAATAATGGGAAAATATCTTGATAAATTTGCCTTTATGTCATATCCCTCACATTTTGGGAAAAATTTTTTATATGTGGAAAGAAAAGATGAAGACTTTTATGCAAGAGAGTATCTGATTTATGCACTTACACCTATTAAAGCGAGGAGAACAATAAATAATAAAATTGCAGTTTATGTTCAGGCTTTTAATTACAGAGCACCTGGATTTAGTAAGGATTATATAAAATCACAGATCAAAGGGGCTTATATTTCAGGTGTAAGAGAATTTTATATATGGCATGCGGGAGCTAAATATAAGGAAGCAATAGAAGCTATAAAGGAGTTTAAAGAAGAAATTAAAGAGAAAAAAGAGATCAAAATAAATAAAGAAAATATAAAGGAGGTAACCTTGCCATGAAAAAAATTGCTGTTATTATAGGTCCCTCACAACCAGACGAAAATGAAAGAAAAAGGGCTTATGAGGCAGGAAAATTCTTTGCAGAAAAGGGTTATATAATTGCAACAGGTGGACTTTATGGTGTAATGGAAGAAGCAATGAAAGGAGCAAAAGAAAGTAAAGGGTTGACACTTGGGATTATACCCAGCGATAAAAAAGATGAGGCAAACAAGTATTGTGATATCGTTATACCAACAGGTATGGGAAGAATGAGAAATGTTCTTTTGATACTTTCTGCTGATATTGTAATTGCATGTGGGTTATCAGAAGGGACATTTACAGAAATTGCCTATGCTATCGCCTTCAAAAAGAAGATATTTACCTACGGATTTAAAATAGATAAGCCCTATAAGATTCCCTATACAACCAATCTTAAAGAGTTAGAAAGCTATATTTAAAATTCATTCCTTATATTCAATAAGTTTTAATTCGTAAGTACTTTCACCCTCTTTGCCCATTTTTATATAAAGGGGTAATGCCACATCTTTTGCCCATACTATAACCCAGGTTTCTTTTCCATTTTCTTTAACAATAAGTTTTTTCCCTTTCTTACCTGCATATGTTTCAGAGCCTGTAACTTCCATCTCTGTTACATTCCCTTCCTCATCCTTTGTCTTCCATTTTGAGCCCTCCTCAAAGGATATTCCCGCAAGAGTAAAGTAAAAAGTCCATGCAGGTGAAAAAAGTGAAATAGCTAAGGGAGCAAGGTAAGGATTAAACATTACCTGAGATATTATGGCACCTGGTATATCCTCCCTATTATCGAGAGTCAAAGTAAAAGTTCCTTCACTTTCTCCATATTTACCCTCTATTTTAAGTTTGTATTTATCCCCTGATTTTTTAATGTCTATGATTTCATAACCCTTTTTAATCTTTCCCTCTTCCACACCCTTTACTTCATATTTAAAATATTCCGTTCCTTTAAAATCATAGGGGCTCCACTCTCCAGATTTAAAACCCTCTCCCATAGGAGGCAGAGGATAAGGCACTTGAGATAGAAAAAGCATCAAAATTAAATTGATCATCACAAATCCTCCTTTTTAGTCAGGAATTGAACCTTATAAAAACTTTTAGATATAATTATAATATGAAAAAGGTAACCTTATCTATTATTTTGTCTATCTTTGTAATTTCATATAAGAAAACAGAACTCAAGGTGACTTCTGAGCCTGATAAACCTCTTCAGGGAGAGGAAGTTGAAATTAGGTTATCACAGAAATTCTCGGGTTATTTCTGGTGGGCTGAATTTTCAGGAGGTGACCCTTATAGGATAATTCCTCATGTGGAGAAAATAGAGGGTGCAAAGAATATAAAAATAAAGCCTGATAATATGAATACCTCCCTTATACTTTTTGCCTTTGAAGATAAGGAAGGTGAATTAAAAATTGACTCCACATATTATATTATTTTTTATACAAAAGAAGGAAAGCCTCTTCCTTTTGCTCTTTCAATGCTGGGATTTTTATATTTTAGCAAGGATGCTCCCTTTGAAAATTTAAGAAAATTTTCCTCCTTATGGTTAAAAGAAAATGGATATTATGAAGACCATTATGATTTTATGGATAACAAATTTTATTTTGCAATTGAAAAAGGAGCAGAAACTGAAAAGGAGGTAGAAAGGAAAATTAAGGAAAAAATTAAAGAAGAAAAAGAAAACCCCTCCTTTCTACATGCAGCCTATCTTACCGCAAAATGGGTTTTAAAGGACACAGTTTTTGCAAATGAAATTTTAAAACATTTTGAAAATCTACCTGAAGATAATTATAAAATAAGTGCATATATAAGTTATCTTGAAGATAAAGGAATTGATAAAGTTGTCTCTTATTTGAAAGAAAAAGAAATTGATTATTTTATAAAGGATTTCAGAATTTGGGCACCTCTAAAATTTATCTATCCTGTTCCCAAAATTGAAAAGTTAATTGAATATATAAACGAGAGAAAAAAAGAAGGATTTGTGAGGATTGCAGATATCTCAAATTTTGAAATCATTTTATTTAATAGACAAGAGTGGGATAAACTAAGAATGCTTCTTGAAATACATAAAGAAATCGTTAACGATCCAATTAAATTTAGAAAACATTTAATTTTTGCACATTTTCCACGGAAAGGGAATGTTCTTGAAGCGGTAAAGGAAGCAAAAAATACCCTGTTCTCTTTATTATCAAGTTTTTACCTTAAGAATAATAAGTTTGACTCTTCATACTTTTATATAAAAGAGGTTGTAAAAGGTAAAAAATTAGAAGAGATAGAACCTAATATTCTTTCATTACTGGCAAAATCAGCCCGGAAAAACCAGAAAACAAAAGAGGCAATAGAAGCTTATGCCTATCTCGCTTATTATCATGGAAATACAGAGTATGAAGATACACTTAAAAATATTCTTGGAAAAGATTACGAAAAGAAAATTGATAAAATAAAGAAGGAAATAACATCAAAACTTAAGAAAGTTTCAGACTTTGAACTTTCTCTCATTGATGGTTCAAAATTTAAATACACTGAAAATAAAAGAAAGATCGTAGTTATTAACTTTTGGGCGACATGGTGTGGACCTTGCATAAGCGAAATTCCTGAATTAAACGAACTTGTGGAAAATTTTAAAGATAATAAAGATGTTATATTCCTCGCAATAACGGATGAGGATAAAAAAACAGTGGAAGACTTCTTGAAAAAACAGAAATTTTTATATAAATTAGGGATTAATGGTAAAGAGGTAAGAAGGGAATTTAAAGTTTATGCATTTCCCACACATTTTATCATTGATAAAAAGGGAAGGATTGTTTTTAAACAGATAGGATATATTGAAGGAACAGGTGAAAGGCTGAAAAGCAAAATAGAAGAACTTTTAAAAACAGGGTAGTTATTTTATCCCTCTTTATATCTTTCAAAAAACTTTTTTTTAAATTCATAAAATCTATCTTCCTTTATACTTTCTCTTATTTCTTTCATCAAATTTATGTAAAAATAAACAGAATGATAGGATGTTAAATAAAGGGCAAGATATTCCTCTGTATTGAATAAATGTCTTATATAAGCCCTCGTAAAATTCCTGCAAACATAACAATCACATTCAGGGTCAAGAGGTCTTTCATCCTTTGCATATAAGGAATTTTTAATCCTTATTTTCCCTTCAGATGTAAAAACAAGACCTGTCCTTGCATTTCTGGTTGGCAACACACAATCAAAAAGGTCAATACCCTGTTCTACGCAGAAAAAGATATCTTCAGGATAACCGACCCCCATGATATACCTGGGCTTATTCTCTGGAAACATATCAATGATTTCTTCAATTATCTCCTCTCTTATTTCCTTTGGCTCTCCTACCGCAAGACCTCCTATAGCATATCCATCAAAATCAAATTCAAGTAATCTTTCCATTCCACTCCTTCTTAAATCAGAAAAAGTTGAACCCTGGGAAATTGCAAATAAAAGGGGTCTTTCCCTTCTATCTCCTATTTTTTCCTTAAAATACCTATAACTTACTTCAGCCCATTTAAGTGTTAGGTTTAATGACTTTTCAGCATAGGATTTTTCTGAAGGATAAGGAACACATTCATCAAGAACCATCATTATATCAGAACCTATTTTAAATTGAATATCAATAACCTTGCAGGGAGTAAAAAATACCCTTTTCCCATCTATATGAGATTTAAATTCTACACCCTCCTCACTTATCTCTCTCAATTCAGAAAGGGAAAAAACCTGGAATCCTCCGGAATCGGTTAAAACTACACCATCAAAACTCATAAATTTGTGAAGCCCTCCTAATTTTTCTATCAAATCTTCTCCTGGTTTTAAATGCAGATGGTAAGTGTTTGAAACAATAATCTGAACTCCTATTTCTTTTAAATCTCTTGGGGGCAATGTCTTTACGGTTCCACAAGAAGCAACAGGCATAAAATTTGGAAATTCAACATTTCCGTGGGGTGTTTTAAGGATAGAAATCCGTGCCTTATTTTCTTTTGATTTTTTTATTATTTTGAAATTCATAATAAAAACCTTATAATTAAATTTTATGAAAGGAATAACCCATTTTACATTTGGGCTTTCACTTGGGACATTTTTTCCTGAACTTGTTCAATCCGCGGCTACAAAAGGGACTCTTGACCTTGTATGGGGAGGTGTAGGAGGTTACCTTCCTGATTTCCTCGATTTTAAAGTTTACAGGTTCCTTGAAAAATGGGATTTTGAATTTGAACCTGACCCTGAAGGGAAAAATCCAGAGGAAATAGCTGACTTCATTGAAAAGGCAATAAAAACAGCATGGGAGGAAAAAAGAGAGATAAGAATTAAACTTCATACCCTTTTAATAGGACCTGATTTATGGAGAAGATACGGAATAATTTTTGATGAAAAAGGGAAAAAAATAAAAACCTTCTATGGACCTTCGGTTAATACTTCACAGATGCCTGTACCCGAAGAACAGGAACCTCCAAGAGAAACAGAAAGGAAAATTGATATACCTTTTGAATACAAATACAGAGAAGTAGTAATTGATATATTTTCTGGCCCATCAATTGCTTTTGTTCCTGAAGAAGATAAAATAAAAATAATTTTTATACCATGGCACAGAGAATGGACACATGGACTTTTACCCCCACTTTTATTTTCTCTTGTACTCGGAGGTCTTTTATATTTGATAAAAAGTCCCTATTATATTCAAAATTCACTCATTTTCTTCATAGGATTTGTATCTCATGGCTTTCTTGACCAGTTAGGTTATATGGGAGTGAACTTTTTCTGGCCTTTTACAAAGAAAAGAATACAAGGTATAGGACTTGCAGAATCTATGAATCCTTTATCAAACTTTGCGGTTATATGGTTCTCTGTATCTCTTATAGTTTTCAATATAATGCGTTATACACCTTCCCCTCTTTTTAATATAAACCCTTTTGTTTTCTTTATTATTTCAGGAATTTTAATTCCCACCTCCTTGCTTTTTCTTGCAAAATTATACCGTGAAGTAAAAGAAGTTTCTTCCAGTGAAGAGGAAGAAGAACTGGAGGAACCCTTTAAAAACTTTTAAATCATAAATCCTTAAGTCCCTTTTTAAACCTTTCAATACCCTCGTCAAGTTCCTCATAACTTATTATAAGAGGTGGTGTCATTCTAACTGTCATTAGATGGGTCTCCTTTGTAATAATTCCATATTTTAAAAGAATTTCAGCAAGTTTCTTTCCTGTCCCATATTTTTCATTAACTTCAACCCCTATAAGAAGACCTTTTCCTCTGATTTCCTTAATCTTAGGAGAATCAATTTCCTTTAATTTTTTCATCAAATAATCACCCTTTTCCTTTGCCTTTTCAGGAAGTTTTTCCCTCACCATTTCCAAAATTGCCTCAACACCTATTGCACATGCAAGGGGACTGCCCCCAAAGGTACTTCCATGTGACCCAGGATTCATAAGAGAGAGAATTTCCCTTTTTCCTACAACAGCAGATACAGGCATAATACCTCCACCAAGTGCCTTTCCTACAGTAAGAAGGTCAGGTTTTATGTCTTCCCACATATAGGCAAAGGATTTACCTGTCCTTCCCATTCCTGTTTGTATTTCATCAAGTATCATTAAAATATTCTCTTCATCACACAATTTTCTGATATCCTTCAAAAATCCCTCATAGGGAACATAAACACCTCCCTCTGCCTGTATCGGTTCAAAAAGAACCGCAACAGTATTCCTTGTAATATTTTTTTTGATCTCATCAACATCCCCAAATTTCACAACCTTAAAACCAGGAGTAAAAGGTCCAAAACCATCTCTATAGTCTTCATTTGTGGAAAAACTTATCACAGAAATTGTTCTTCCATGAAAATTTCTTTCCATTACTATTATTTCAGCACTGTCAGGCTCAACCTTTTTTACCCTGTAGCCCCATCTTCTTGCTATCTTTATTGCTGTCTCCACTGCTTCAGCACCTGAATTCATAGGTAAAACCATATCTAAACCTGTATATTCCGCCAGAACCTTAGAAAAAAGGATAAGTTCAGGATAAATCACATGCCTTCCTGTAAGGGTGAGCCTTTCCATCTGTTTTTTAACCCTTCCAATTATCTTAACATCTAAATGCCCATGAGAAAGCGCAGAATAACATCCAATAAAATCAAGATATTCTTTCCCCTCAATGTCATACATCTTTGAACCAGAGCCACTTTTTATCCATACAGGGAGAGGTTTATAATTGGGTGCAACATACAATTGAGCCATTTCCTCAAGTTCTTCTTTTTTCAAAGAAATCAAAACATCTTCAAAATCATTTTTCAAAAGTTTTTCAATCATTTTAGAAAAGTTCGAATTTTAAAAGGAATTGAACCTTTGAATTTTTATCCACCAATTGCTATAAAATAAATTATAGGATAAAAGGAAGGTTAAACTATGAAAGAAGAAATTAGGATTTATATTGATGAATTAACAGGACTTAAAAATAGAAGATTTCTTTTTGAAAAATGTGACAAAATTTTAAATGAATGGGGTAAAGGTGGTTTTATCATTTTGGATCTTGATAATTTTAAAAGGGTTAATGATAAATTTGGACATTTAAAAGGAGATGAGGTATTAAAGGGGGTCGCAAAGTGCCTTTACTCTACCTTTGAAGGTGAGGAAAAGGAATTAATAAGATATGCAGGAGATGAATTTGTAGTTATTATAAAAGAAGATAATAAGGATATATTGAGTAAAAAAAGCCAGGAACTTATTGATTTTATAAAGACTTTTCCATATCAGATTCCCGAAAAAATTCATCTCGGAGTAAGTATAGGTATAGCCCTTTTCCCTGAAGAAGGTAAGAATATATACGAGCTTTTTGAAAAGGCTGACTCAGCTCTTTATCTTGGTAAGAGAAAGGGCAAATCTCAGTTCAGATTTTACTCAGAAGTGGAAGATGAGTTGGAAAAAGAGAAGTTTCTTAAAGAAAAAAGCACTCCAGATGAAATAGTAGATAGAGAAAAAGAAATTGAAGAAATATACGATTTTATTTCTAACCCTTTAAAGCCCCTTTACATTAGAGGGGAACATGGAACAGGAAAAACAAGACTGCTTTCTTTTTTTATAAACAAATTAATAAAAGAAGGTAAAAAATTCATAAGTATCTCCTTTAAAGAAGACCTTAAAGATGTGCCCTTCTCCTCCTTCTGTGAATATTTTGGAAAAAGATTCGATGAGATTCCCTTTATATTAAAGGAAAAGATAGATAATAAAGAAGTTGATTTTATAGTAATTGACGATATTGATTACATAGATAGACATTCTGAAGAATTTTTAAAAAGCATATCAGAGAAGTTTCCGTCAATTATTTCATCAGGGACAGGTGATTCAAAATGGGAAAGTAAGATAGTAGAACTTTTGCCCTTAAGTAGAGAATTAACAGAAATATATGTAAAAAAAATTATTCCTAATACAGAGATTCCCGAAGATTTCCTGAACTGGGTTTATGAAATCTCAAGTGGTATACCCTATGTTATAGAAGAGTGTGTAAAATATGCTGTTTCAAAGGACTTTATAAAAGTAGAAGAGGGTAAATTTAAATTCTATGAATTACCTGAAGAAAAACCATCAAACATAAATGAGATTTATCTTGACAAAATAAAATCACTTGATAAAGAACTAAAAAATTTTATTGTTTCTCTTTCTGTCTTAGGTAAATCCTTTAAAATAGATGTGGCTTCCAAATATGTAGGAATAAATCCAGGAAGATTTATTGAGCTTGCTGATAAGGCTGTGAGTCTCCACATTCTTGAACCTTATAGTAGAGATAGTTATTCTTTTATAAATGAGAATTTCAGAAAATTTATTTATGAAAAACTTTCAGATGATTCAAGGAGAAAGCTTCACATAAGGATAGCGGAGATAGCAAATAAATTGAAGAATATTCCTGAAGAGGTATTAGCAGGAACACTTGCCTTTCATTCAAAACTTGCTGGAAGGACAAGAGAGGCAATGGAAGCCTCCCTTAAACTTTCAAACCTGGCAAAACGTCTTGAGGAAAGAGAAGATATAAAAAAGTTACTTGAAAAAAGGAAAATATTAAAAAGAAAAGAGGTTCCTTACACCCCTCCGCCCCGGGAAAAAGACTTTCCTTTAATTACAAATGTATTAACTTTTCTTTTTGGAGCCCTTGAATCCTTCCGTATCTATCCTGAGAGTTCAAAAATTGTTCAAGACAATATTGAAAGATTTAAAGAAAATATAAATAATCTTTTAAAAGAAAGAAAATCTTTAACATTATCTGTTCATGAAAACAATCTCATTGTTGATGGAACTCAGTTTCCAAACCAAAGATTGCATGCGGTTCGTAAACTTGTTGAAATCATAAATGAATTTGAAGTACAATCGATCTCCTTTACATACCAGGTAAATGAAGAGGAATTAAGAAATCTTCTTTACATTTTCTCAAAAAGGCCAATTGATGTTAAAAAACAAGGAGGAATAGAAAATTTAAAAGAAACAGAAGCACTTGAAAACATTGTAATCAATCAAAAGATTTATATTGCTATCGGGGATGAACTTGAAGCAATAAAGCAAATTCCAAAAGATACCTCTGAAAAACTAAAAGAGGTAATTGATGTTATAAAAACCATACCAGAAAAATCTGATATATGGATAGGAAAGTTGCAAGATCTTATAAAAGACCTTAAATCAGAGGATTTAAAAAAACTATTTTATAATTTACCAGAAGATGAAGAAGTTTTAAAAGAACTTTCAAAACTTAAATCGAAAGAGGCAATTAAAATAAGAGAAACACTTGAGAAAGAACTTGAAAAAGCAGAAAAAGTTGAAGATGCAATAAAGATAAGAAAAATTCTTAAACATCTTCCAGAAAGGGAAAAATTGATTGAAGAAGAAAAAGTTAAAGTTATAAATTACGAAAGGGAGGAGTTTTTAAAGGAGGAAACACAGCGTATCTTGAAGGAAATTTTTGATAAACTATCTGAAAAAGAAAAAAAAGTAGTACTTAAAAAGATAATAGAGAATCTTTCTGACAACTCACCACTTATAAGGAAAAAAACAATCCACCTTATTAAAGAATTCTTTGAAAACAATCAGGATTTCCTATTTATGACAAGTATTCAATATATGGGAAAGGAAAAAAACAAAGATATTCTTACAGAATACTTTGAATTATTTTTTGAGTATATAAAAGAGAAAATAAACAGAGGGTATTTTGAAGAAGTTCAGGATTTTGCAGAATTAGTTTTAAAATTAGAAAATGAGGAGATAGAAAAAAAATTCTTAGATACAATTTCTAACAAATATGTTGAATTAAAAAGAAGAGAGAAAAGGGATGAGCTTATGAGAATAAGGGTTCTTTTTAGAATACTTGAGCCAATTTCCACTCCCTATCTTTTTGAAAAAGTTGATAAAGAACCCCTTCTATCAGATCTTGTCAAAGAAATGTTAAGAGAAAAAATAAAGAAAACTAAAGAACTTGTAAGTCATGAATTTAAAAAAGAAATTCCTATTAAAACTCTTGAGATACTATTGGATACAATTATTGAAGAAAAAATAAAGGTAAATAAGGAAATACTTAAAGGAATTTTAAATCATAGCAATGAAACAATAAGAGAGAAGGCACTTGAAGCTATGATTATAAATGAACCTTTAGAAGCTGAAAGGATTTTAACCGAAAAAATCACAAAAGGAGAAAGTAAAGAAAAAATTTTCTCCATGAGACTTGTGGGAAAATACAGAATTGAAGCCCTTATTTCTGAATTAATCAAATTTGTGGAGAAAAAAGGGAAATTCTCACCAGAACCTGAACTTTCCCTTGTTAAGGAAGCTATAAATTCTCTTGCAGTTTTTAATGAAAACTTTAATGTGGGGAATGCATTTATTGAGGCATTAAAACCAGAAGGACCTTTTTCAGCCAAAAAGTCAAAACCGCCTGAGGTAAAGGTTCTTATTTTGAGAGCAATAAGAAATTTTGAACCTGTTCCCGAATGGATAGAGGTAATAGAAAAACTAAAAGGTGAATCAAATGTAGCTGTTAAAAGTGCAGCAAGACTTTTACTGCAGGAATGGAAGAAGAAATTATAGAATTAGAACACACAGCTGATGTAGGATTTATAGTAAGATCAAAAGATTTAGAGGGTCTTATAAGGAAAGGGGCTTTACTCCTTGCAAGCACCCTGATTGATAAAGAAGATGTTGAGGAAAAGGAGAAAAGAAAGGTGGAAGTTGAAATTTCCGATAAAGAATTAATAATAATTGACGTATTAAGAGAACTCCTTTATTTTTTTGAAACAGAGAACTTTATATGGAAGGATGCTAATGTGTCAATTAAAGAAAGAAAGGTAATTTTAAATTTAAAGGGCGAAAAACTTAATTTTAAAAAACATAAAATTAAAAAGGATGTAAAAGCAATAACATATCACGACTATTATCTCATAAGAAGGGGAAATTATTTTGAAACAAGGTTTATTTTTGATATTTAATTTCTTTATAATAGATAGATGAAAGAACTCGAGGAAATAAAGAAAAAATTTGATAAAGTTAAAGAGGAACTTGCAAGAACTATAATTGGGCAAGAGGAAGTAATAAATCAAATTTTAATAACCCTTATATCAAAAGGTCATGCTCTGATTGTGGGTGTTCCAGGACTTGCAAAAACAATGATTGTAAAAAATCTTGCTTCACTCCTTGACCTTGATTTTAAAAGGATACAGTTTACACCTGACCTAATGCCTTCAGATATAACAGGGACAGAAATGATTTACGAAAATCCTGAGACAAGAGAAAGGGAATTTAAATTTGTTAAAGGACCAGTTTTTACAAATTGTCTCCTTGCAGATGAAATAAATAGAACACCTCCTAAGACCCAATCAGCTCTTCTTGAAGCAATGCAGGAAAAGAGAGTAACTGTTTCGGGTATTACCTATAAACTCGATGAGCCCTTCTTTGTCCTTGCTACCCAAAACCCTATTGAACAGGAAGGAACATACCCCCTTCCTGAAGCCCAGCTTGATAGATTCATGTTAGAAATAAGAATTGATTACCCTTCTGAAGAGGAGGAAATAGAAATTGCTAAACTTGTGGAAAGGGAAGAAATCAAGTATAGAAAAATAATAAGTAAAGAAGAGATAATTGAGATTCAGAATACAGCAAAAAGGATACCTGTTCCTGATTTTGTGTTGAGGTATGCTGTTAGACTTGTAAGAGAAACAAGACCCGAATCAACAGAGATAGATTTTGTAAAAAGATATGTGAGATACGGGGCAGGACCAAGAGCATCTCAATTTTTAATAATAGGTGCAAAAGCAAGAGCAATTTTAAAGGGCATTCCTTCTGTTGAAATAGAGGATATAGAGTATTTGCTGGAACCTGTTTTAAGGCATAGAATTATTCTGAATTTTTACGCTGAAGCCGAGAATATAAAAACAAGGGATGTAATAGAAAAAATAAAGGAAAGTGTAAAATGGGAAAAATATGCTAATATTTAATCTTTTATTATTCTCTGTCATCTATCTTGCAAAATATGAGGGTGTTATAAACCCTCCTGGAGCTGAATTCATTATAAGAACAATAGGGCAAGCGGAAAAAGATAGTGCAGATCTTTACATATTACAGCTGGATACTCCTGGTGGTCTTGATGAATCCATGAGAACCATAGTAAAAAAAATATTTGAAAGTGAAATTCCTGTTTGTGTTTATGTATTTCCACCTGGAGCAAGAGCTGCATCAGCAGGTGCATTTATCGCGATCTCTGCACATATAGCTGCAATGGCGCCTGGTACAAATATAGGTGCCGCGCATCCCGTTGCAATACAGGGCCAGATGGATTCTGTTATGATAAAGAAGGTGGTAAGTGATGCCGTCTCATATATAAAAAGCATCGGTAAAAAAAGAGGGAAAAATATAAAAGTTCTTGAGGATATGGTCCGCAAATCGGTCTCTATAACTGCAGAAGAAGCACTTAAAGAAAATGTAATTGATATTATCGCAATTTCTATTGACTCCTTAATAGAAAAATTAAAGGGATTCGAAGTTGAAATTAAGGGGGAAAGGAAAAAGATAGAAATAAAAGACAAAGAAATCAAAAAAGTTGATATGGGGTTAAGAGAAAGAATCTTAATGGTCATATCAAATCCTACGGTTGCATATATATTGCTTATTCTGGGATTTTATGGGCTTTTCTTTGAAATAACTCATCCCGGTGCAGTTTTCCCGGGTGTTATAGGAGCGATCTGTTTAATACTTGCTTTTTACTCTTTTCAAACACTACCCGTTAATTATGCAGGTGTGCTTTTAATTTTACTTTCAATGATATTATTCTTACTTGAAGTAAAGGTTCAATCCCATGGTATACTCGGAGCAGGAGGTGTGTTATCCCTGCTTTTGGGTTCTCTTTTGCTTTTCAGTTCTGATGTGCCTTTTTTGAGAATTTCAAAAATTGCGATATTCACCGTGCTTATAACTACACTCTTATTTTTCTTTATTGTTATTATGAAAGCAGTTCAGGCACAGAGAAAAAAACCTGTTACAGGTAAAGAGGGAATGGTGGGAGAAATGGGGAAGGCTAAAACAGATATTAATAAGGGAAAGGAAGGTCTCGTATTTGTTCACGGAGAAATATGGAGGGCAGTTTCAGAGGAAGAAATAAAAAAAGGAGATAAAATAATAGTTACAGGATTTGATGGATTAAAATTAACTGTTAAAAAATTTGAAAATTAAAAGGGTTCAAATCCCCTTAAAATATAAGGAGACTCTACAATGTGGGTAATTTATCTTCTTGTTCTTTTAATTTTTCTTCTTGCTTCAATGATAAGAATTTTAAGGGAATATGAGAGGGGAGTAATTTTCAGGCTTGGGAAATTTCAATCGGTTAAAGGTCCGGGACTTATAATACTTATTCCTGTAATAGATAAAATGGTAAAGGTTTCTTTAAGAATAATAACAATGGATGTCCCACCACAGGATATTATCACAAAAGACAATGTATCTGTAAAAGTAAATGCTGTTGTTTATTTCAGAGTTGTTGACCCCGCAAAAGCAATAATAGAAGTAGAAGATTTCCTTTATGCAACAAGCCAGTTAGCACAGACAACTTTAAGAAGTGTCTGTGGTCAAGCAGAACTTGATGAACTTCTTGCTGAAAGAGAGAAAATAAATACGAGATTACAGCAAATAATAGATGAACATACAGACCCATGGGGAATTAAAGTCTCAATGGTGGAAGTCAAACATATTGACCTTCCTCAGGAAATGCAGAGAGCAATGGCAAAACAAGCAGAGGCAGAGAGAGAAAGAAGGGCAAAAATTATATCCGCTGAAGGTGAATATCAGGCAGCAGATAGAGTGCTTGAAGCAGCAAAAAAAATTGAGCAGAGCCCTGTAGCAATACAATTGAGATTTTTACAAACACTTACTGAAATTGCTACTGAACAAAATTCAACAATTGTTTTACCAGTTCCTCTTGACCTCTTTAAACCATTTATTAAAAAGGAACCATAAGGTTACTATAAGATTGAATATTATTTTCATTGAAACAAAAAGAGGAATTGAAAAGTTTTTCTTTCTTTCAGAACTCAATTCTACATTTGAACTAAATCCCTTAGCGAGCTTTTTAATAAAAAAATTAAAGCCCAAAGTGGTAATTAGAAAAGAATTGATTTTCAAATTAAAAAAAATAACTCCCCGTGTCTCTGATAGAGCCAGCATAGAAAGTGAAACCTTTGTTTTTGATTCCTTATTTATACCCTTTGAATTCCCTTTTTTAAAAGAGGAAAAAATATTAACAAATAAAGGAAAAACTGTTGGAGTATTTTTAAAAAGGGGGGAAGTTAAAGCGCCTTTTGATTTTGAAAAATTTAAAAATCTTGATGAAAAGGAAATAAAAGGAATATTTATTGAAACCTTTTATGAAATTCCCTATTTGATAGGCGAGTTTATAGAAAGTATCTTAAAGTTTGACAAGAATTTTAAAAGAATAAGAAAGAATCTCTATATAAAAAAGGGGAAGATTCCAAAAGGAACTTATATTGATACTGAAGATGGACCAGTCCTTATAGAAGAATTTTCAAAAATAATGCCACCTGTTACATTAAAGGGACCCCTTTATATAGGTAAGGAGGTGCATCTTTTTAGAGCCTTTATCAAAAACTCCTTTTTAATGGATGTTCTCCGTCTTGGAGGAGAAATAGATTCAACACTATTTTACGGATATTCCAACAAATCTCATGAAGGTTATGTGGGACACTCTGTAATAGGTAAATGGGTAAATCTCGGGGCTCTTACAGCTGTAAGTGACTTAAAAAACACCTATTCTGAAATAAGAGTATATATCTCAGAAAAGGAAAAAATAGGAACAGGCAAGATAAAAATAGGAGCCTTTATTTCTGACCATGTTCAGACAGGAATAGGAACTTTATTATCCTCAGGAACCCTAATAATGCCTTTCTCAAATCTATATGGAGGTTTATTATTTAAAGAATTTATAGAGCCCTTCACATGGTGGGGACCTGATGGGAAAAAAGAGTATAACTTATCAAAAGCAATTGAAGTTGCAGAAAAAATGATGGGAAGAAGAAAAATAAAAATGGAAGAAGAGTACAAAGAACTTATAAAAAATTATTATAAAAAATGTAAAAATGAACTATAAATTAAAAGACGGATTCAAGGAAATCCTAATTCAAAAGGATAAAATAGAAGAAGTTAGATATTTTAAAAAAGAAAAAAAAATTGATCTTAATGAGAAAATCATTTTACCTGGTTTTATTGATTCCCATACCCATCTTATCCATCATGGACTGAGTTTATTTTTTCCTGATATATATAAAACCGATTCACTGGAAGAAGCGATTCAAAAAGTATATGAGTTCCATAAAAAAAACCTCCCCTTTATAATTGCTCTTAATTTTGATGAGTCAAAATGGAAGGAAAAAAGATTACCCACAAAATTTGACCTTGATAAAATTTCAAGGAAAAAAATTGTAGTATTTAGGAGAATATGTGGACATCTTGCAGTAACAAATACAAAAGGAATTGAATTCTTTTCAAAATTTGGTAAAATAGAAGAGGATACAGGCACAATGAAAGAAGAGATTCCTTTAAAAATATTTACACTTCTTAATATTCCCGAAGATATATTTCTATATTCTCTTGAAAAGGGAATAAAAGAAGCAATAAAAAAGGGAATTACATCTTCTCATGAAATGGTTGGTAAAAAAGGATTTTACTATTTTTTAAAATTAAAAGAAAAGGGTAAATTAAAGTTAAAAATAAGATATTATGCACCAAAGGATTTATTCACGGAAATTGAGAAAATAGGTATTATCAAAGGATATGGAGATGAGTTTTTTAGATTTTGTGGAATAAAAATTTTTACAGATGGCTCCATAGGTTCTGAAAAAGCAGCTATAAGTTTTTACTACAAAAATTCAAGGAAAAGGGGAGAAATGCTTATATCAAAAAGGGAATATCAAAAGATTCTAAAAAAATGTGAAGAAAAGGGGATTCAACTTGCAATTCATGCAATCGGGGATAGGGCAATAAAAAATGTTTTAAAGTGGAGTAAAGAAATAATAAAAAAAACAGATTTAAGACACAGAATAGAACATGCTGAGATGATAGATTTAAAAACTGCAGAGGAGTTTAAAGAAATGGGATTTACTATCTCAATTCAGCCCAATTTCATAAAAAATTGGCAGTTTAAAAATGGGATGTATGAAGAAAAGTTGGGAGAAAAATGGATTTATAAAATGAATCCTTTAAAATCACTTATTAAATTAAAAACTAAGTTTGGATTTGGTTCTGACTGTATGCCCTTATCACCTTTATATGGAATTGAAGGCGCGATCAATCATCCAAATCCAGAAGAAAAAATAACCTTAAAGGAGGCAATAAAAATTTATACTGAGGGAAGCTCTCTTCTTTCCTTTGATGAGCAAAAGGTAGGTAAAATAAAAAAAGGTTACTTAGCTGATTTAATTGTTATTGAAAACAAAAAAATAAAGAAAGTAATTATAAATGGTGAAATTGTATATTCTTAAATTGTAAAATTAATATGAAACCTGTCTGGCTCAAAATTTTCCGAAAGTCTCCCTTTAAACCTGTAAAAATCAGGTTTTTTCAAATTGTAACTTATAAAGTCTTGAATAAAGTTTTGACCTTCTTAAAAGCTCTTCATGTGTTCCTCTATCAATAATTCTTCCTTTATCCATCACAATTATCTCATCTGCTTTTAAAACTGTTGATAATCTATGAGCGATTACAAGAGAGGTTCTTCCTTTGAACAAATTATATATGGCCTCTCTGACCAGATGCTCTGATTCTGCATCGAGTTGAGAAGTAAATTCATCAAGAATTAAAATTTCTGGATTCTTTATAAAGACCCTTGCAATTGAAATTCTCTGCTTTTCACCTCCTGATAGACTTTTACCCAGTTCCCTTATGTTTGTATCAAGTCCTTTGGGTAATCCTTTTATAAAACCAGAAAGAGCGGACATTTCTATTGCCTTTTCAATTTCCTTATCATCTGCACGGGGATCACCATAAAGAAGATTCTCTCTTATTGTCCCAGAAAAAAGCAATGTATCCTGTGTTACAACACCTATTTTATTTCTTAGTGAATCCAAATTGTATTCTCTTATATCAATACCATCAAGAAGTATTAAACCTTTCTGAGGGTCATAAAATCTTGGAATAAGAGATAAAAGGGTTGACTTTCCTGCTCCAGAAGGGCCAACAAATGCATATACCTTTCCTTTTTCAAGAAATAAATTTATATCCTTTAAAACCCACCTATCCTTTTCATAATAAAAACTCACATTTTTATATTCAATACCTTTATTAAGTTTTCTAAAAATCAAAGTTCCACTTTTTTCCTCCTTTTCTTTCAAAATTCTAAAAGTCCTTGTAAGAGCTGTGACACCCTGCTGAAGATTTGCATAGGAAAGCGAAAGACCCTTAAGAGGCTGTAATATTGAAAGGGCAGAAGCAAGAAAGACAAAGAATTTGTCAGGTGTTAGTATTTTAAAATTAAAAATAAATACTCCGCCCACGTATAAAAGAAGAGAAGCCATTAAAGCTCCCACAAATTCAGTTAAATGTGGAGTCATAATTGATAAATTCTCATATCTTAAATGTGCTTTAAAAAAGTTATCGGTCTCCTTTTTAAATTTTTCAATCTCCTCTTCTTTCCTTACAAAGGATTTAACAACACTGATTCCCATCAAAATTTCCTGAGCTCTTGAACCAATTTCTCCCATTCTTTCCTGGGCTCTTTTTGCCCTTCTTCTTAAAACCTTTGCTGTTCTTTGGATAAATACAAAAGAAAAAGGAAGAATAAAAAGAGCAATCAGAGAAAGCAAAGGTGATGCCCATATGGCGAGAATAAGATAAACAAAAACATTCATCAAATCCCTGAAAAAGGAAAAAAAACCTTCTGAAAGAGCATATCTTACAATTGTGAGATCATGAGTAAATCTTGAAACAATTGAACCTGTTTTTATTTTTGCATAATAGGAAAGAGGTAAATTTAAAAGTTTAGAAAAAAGTGCATTTCTCAAATCTCGTGATACAATTTCTTGAAACATAAAGGAAAGAAATTTTGAAAGATAACCCGTAAATGCCTTTACCCCAAAAAGAATTATAATTAAAATAGAAAACCTCTTTATCGATTCAAGAGGATTTTCTTTTATAAGATTTTTTTCAATAAAACCTATAAACTTATCTATAAACATTCCCCCACCTTCTATTTTTCCGCCAAATATAATATGGAGAAAAGGAGGTATCATTGTAAGAGAAATTCCGTTTAAAAGGGAGAAAGAAAGAGTTGAAATAAAGGTAAAAAGGAATATAAGAAGGTGTTTTTTAAAAAAGGGAATCAATTTAAAATATATTTTCATTTTTAATCTTCTTCAAATTTTATATTATATCTCTTCAATTTTCCCCTTAAAGTGTTTCTGTGAATTCCAAGTACTTCTGATGCTTTTCCTATTTTCCCCTTTGTCATCCTCATAACCCTTTCAATATGTTTTCTCTCAATATCTTCCAATCTAAGAGAACTATATTCTTCCTCCCTTTCTATTTCAGGTAGAGTGTTAACTTTTTCTCCGCTTCTTAAAAGAACAACTCTTTCTGCAAGATTTATAAGTTCCCTTACATTGCCTGGAAAGCTGTAAGACATAAGTCTTTTTCTTAATTCTTCTCCTAAAACAGGTTTTTCTAAGTGATATTTTTCCGAGAATTTTTCTATATAAAATTCAAACAAGGGTATTATTTCTTCCTTTCTTTCTCTTAATGGCGGAATATGAAAGTTTATAACATTAATTCTGTAATAAAGATCCTCCCTGAATTTACCTTCTTTAACCATATTTTCAAGATTTTTGTTAGTAGCACATATAATTCTTGTATCAACCTCAACACTTTCAATTGAGCCCAGCCTTTCAAATTGCTTCTCCTGCAAAAATCTTAAGAGTTTTGCCTGTAAATTCAAGGGCATATCCCCTATCTCATCAAGAAAAAGTGTTCCTTTATCGGCAAGTTCAAACTTCCCCTTTTTACTTTTCTCAGCTCCTGTGAAGGCCCCTTTCTCATAACCAAAAAGTTCTGCTTCAAGTAATTCAGAGGGAATTGCTGTGCATGATATAGCAACAAAAACACCTTTTCTTTTACTTTCCTTATGGATAAATCTTGCAAGAACTTCTTTTCCTACTCCACTTTCACCGGTTATCAAGATAGTTGCATCTGTTTGAGCCACTTTTCTTGCGTCTGAAAAGATCTTTTTCATTTCTTCACTTATTATAATAAATTCTTCTTTTCTAAATTTTTTTATTTCTTCTTTTAAAACCTCAATTTCATTTTCAAGTTTTTCTTTTTCCTCAATCTGATTAAGTAAATTTATAAGTTTTTCTACATCCAGAGGCTTTGTGAAATAATCAAGAGCACCTTCCTTAAGTGCCTTAACTGCTGTCTCAATTGTTCCATGGGCTGTTATTATTACAAATTTACCTTCTCCCTCCTCTTTCATTTTCTTCATAAGTTCTATTCCATCAATTTCAGGCATTTTTAAATCAAGAAGAACAGTTTTATAACCCCTTCTGAAAAGATAAAGAGCATCTTGAACCTTAGAGGTATACTTAACTTTAAATCCCTTTTCCCTTAATATCCTTTCAAGGTTTTTCCCTTGGATCTCCTCATCTTCCACAATTAAAACTTTCATTTAATCTCTCTTGTCCCCTCAAAAATCTCTTCTCCTCTTTTTTCTATCGCTTCAATCAATTCCTCAGGGAAAACAGCTGAGGCACCAAGTTTTGTTACCTCAATACCTGCTGCTATTGTTGAAATAATTGCTGCCTCTAAGGTTTTAGCTCCGGAAATAAGTGAAAGTGTAAAAGAGGAAATAACAGTATCACCTGCTCCGGTAACATCATATACTTCTACACTTAAAGAAGGAATTTCATAAATTATATCTTTGTCCTTTAAAATCATACCTTCTTCACCGAGAGTTAGAAGAATAATGGGTATATTAAGGTTTTTTGAAAGTTTTACAATCTCTTTTATCATATCCTTTTTCTCTTTTAAAGCTCTTTTTGAGACAAATTCCAGTTCCTTTCTGTTTGGTTTCAAAAGAGTTATATTTTTATAAAAGTTAAAGTTATGTTTTTTCGGGTCACATGCTATGATTTTTTCTCTAATTTTACTCACCATACCTCTAACAAGTTCTCTTGAAATTGTTCCCTTTTCATAATCTTCAAAAATTACTGCTTTATGATTATCATTCTCAAAAATTTTCTCCATCAGCAATTTTTTCTCTTTCTTCTTAAGGGGTTCTATAATTTCCTCATCAATTCTGACAATCTGCTGGTTATGTCCTATGACTCTTGTTTTTCTTGTTGTAGGTCTTGAATTAACCCTTATCACACCTTTCTTGCTGATTTTTTTATCTGTTAAAAGTTCCTCAATGATTTTTGCACTCTCATCGTTACCTATAACTCCGAAAAGTTCAGGCTCAGCACCTAATGCCTTTAAATTAAAGGCAACATTTGCAGCACCCCCAAGATGGTACTTCTTTTTTTTAACAAGAACAACAGGAACAGGTGCTTCAGGCGAAATTCTTTCAACTTCTCCAAAGATGTACTCATCCAGAATAATATCTCCTATAATCTTTATTCTTTTTCCCTTGAAATTTCTTACAATTTCTATAAGTCTATCTTTTATCTTCTTCATTGAAAAAGGGATATAGAACCTCAAAAGTTTTTTCTATTTCTTCTGGTATAACCTTTGTCTCTGCTATAACAGGCATAAAGTTTGTATCTCCTTTCCATCTGGGAACTATGTGAAAATGAAGATGTCCGGGAAATCCTGCTCCTGCTACTTTTCCAATATTTAGTCCTATGTTAAAACCGTTAGGTTTTATTGCTTTTTTAAGACCAGAAACAGAAATCTTCAAAAATTCAAATATTTCAAGCATCTCCTCTTCATTTAAACTTTCAATTCTCCCCGTATGTCTATAAGGGGCTATCATAAGATGACCTGAATTGTAGGGAAATTTATTGAGTATAACAAAACTCTTTTTCCCTCTTTTTAAAATAAAATTTTTTTTATCATCTTTTTCCTTTGATTTTATACAGAATATACATCCCTTTTCCTTTTCTATATTTTTTATATAATGGATTCTCCAGGGTGCCCAGAGCTTTCTCATAAATTCTCTTTTTTTATGTAAAGTATTCTTCCACAGTAATGACATCTCGCTGTTTTACCTGTCTTAATCATCTCATCAACAGTTAAAAAAGGAATTTGTGAATTACAACCCCCACAGAAAAATTTTTTTTCTCCTTCCTCAGATTGAATCAGTATTTCACAAACAACAGGCCATCCCCTACTGTTAAGGATTCTCTCATACTCTTCAATTGCAACTTCATCTATAATCATTTTTTTTCTTTTTCTTAGATCTTCTGCTTCCTGAATTTTTATCGGAATCTCCGTAATTTCCTGCTCCAGTTTTTTCAAATTTTCTTTTTCCCTATTTATTTCCTCACTAACTCTATTTTTAAATTCTTTAAATAGTTTTTTCTTTTCTTCCAACTTCTCTTCCCTTTCCAGTATCTCCTCTTCAATTTCCTCCTTTCTTTTCTTTGCATACTCTATTTCCTTAAGACATGCTCTATATTCTTCATTTGTCCTAACTTTCATAAGATCAGAGGAAAACTTTTTAATTTTTTCCTCTTCCTCCTGAAGATCAAAATATAAGCTCTTTATCTCCTTTTCCATGATCTTTATTTCCTCTTCCTCTTTTTTTATTTTATCTTCAATCTCCGAAATTTTCTTTTTTTTCTTTTCAATTTCTTCCGGAATCTTTTTCAACCTCTCTCTGAAAGAAAACACAACTCTATCAACTTCCTGAAGCTCAAGAATTTTGTTCAAGGTTTCCGTGTCAAAACCCAATTTTTTTCTCCTTTTAAAATTTAATAGTAATAAAATTTACTTCTAAATTTCAAATTCTTTATAATAATAATTGTGGGTCCGATACCCCTTCAATGAATTTTAAGTAAAATGACAAAGAAAAAAATAATAGAACTTTTTAAAATGGAACCTGGAAAGGTTCAGGCACCAAGGGGTTCCAAACTCCATGCAAAGGGATGGGTTCAGGAAGCAGCAATGAGAATGCTTATGAATAATGTTGATCCTGAAGTGGCTGAAAAGCCCGAAAAATTAATAGTTTATGGGGGGACAGGAAAAGCAGCGAGAAACTGGGAATGTTTTTATGCAATCATAAGAGAACTTATAGAGCTTGAAAATGATGAAACTCTGCTTATTCAATCAGGAAAACCTGTAGGAGTTTTCAAAACCCATGAATGGGCACCAAGAGTGTTAATAGCAAATTCCCTTCTTGTTCCCAAATGGGCAACAGAGGACCATTTCTCAATGCTTGAGGCAAAGGGACTTATCATGTATGGTCAGATGACAGCAGGTTCCTGGATTTATATAGGGACTCAGGGAATAATTCAGGGAACATACGAAACTTTTGCAGCATGTGCCAGAAAACATTTTAAATCTTCTTTAAGGGGAAAGTTTGTATTAACAGCAGGAATGGGGGGGATGTCAGGTGCTCAACCTCTTGCTGTCACAATGAATGAAGGTGTAATACTTGATGTGGAAGTTGATCCAAAAAGAATTGAAAGGAGATTAAAACAGGGATTCTGTGAATTTATGGTATGGAAACTTGATGAAGCTTTAAAACTTGTTGATGAAGCACTTAAGAAAAAAATACCCCGCTCTATAGGTCTTGTTGGAAATGCATCTGATATTCATCCTGAACTTGTAAGAAGAGGAATAATTCCTGATGTGGTAACAGACCAGACATCCGCACATGATCCCTTAAATGGTTATGTTCCCGGGAGAATGACCCTTGAAGAAGCGCTTGAACTAAGAAAGAAGAATAAAGAAGAATACATTAAAAGGTCATATGAATCAATAGCAAGACATATGGAGGCGATTCTCGAAATGCAGAAGAAAGGAGCAATTGCTTTTGATTACGGTAACAACATAAGAGGAAGGGCAAAAGAAGCAGGGGTTAAGGATGCTTTTAAAGTTCCAGGTTTTGTTCTTGAATATATAAGACCTTTATTCTGTGAAGGAAAAGGACCCTTTAGATGGGTTGCACTTTCAGGGGATGTGCAGGATATTTACGAAACAGATAAAGCGGTTCTTGAATTATTTCCCGAAAACGAAACCCTTAAAAGATGGATTAGACTTGCTCAGGAAAAAATTCCCTTCCAAGGGCTTCCTGCAAGAATCTGCTGGCTCGGATATGGAGAAAGAGATAAAGCAGGGAGTGTTTTTAATTATCTTGTCAAAAAAGGAAAATTAAAAGCACCTATTGTGATAGGAAGAGATCATCTTGATACGGGTTCTGTTGCATCTCCTAACAGGGAAACAGAAGGAATGAAGGATGGTTCTGATGCAATTGCTGACTGGCCAATTCTAAATGCCCTTTTAAACACTTCTTCAGGTGCCTCCTGGGTATCTGTTCATCACGGAGGAGGAGTCGGAATAGGATATTCAATTCATGCAGGACAAGTAATTGTGGCTGATGGCACAGATTTGGCAGAGGAAAAACTTAAAAGGGTTTTAATAAATGACCCTGGTATAGGAATTGTAAGGCATGCAGATGCAGGATATGAAAAAGCTATTCAGATTGCAAAGGAGAAAAAAATTAAAATACCTATGCTAAGGGAGGAAGATTGAAGGTAATATCCTTCTGCAATCAAAAAGGTGGTGTTGGAAAAACAACAAGTTGCATGAATCTTGGACATGCGCTTTCTATTTTAAAAAAAAGAGTGCTTTTAATAGACCTTGACCTTCAGGCAAACTTAACAAGTGGTCTTGGTTTAAAAAATACTAAAAAGGGATTATTTGAAATACTTGAAGGAGAGGAAAAAATAAACTGCATTTTAAAGAGAGATAATTTTTACATAATCCCCTCTTCCAGAAATTACAACTTTATTTTTGAAAAAGAAAAAATTAAAAAATTTAATGATATATTTAAAAATTCGGATTTTGATTACATTCTGATTGACACTCCTCCTTCACTTGGAGAGCTTTCTCTCTTTGCCCTTTCAGTGAGTGACTATGTGCTTATTCCTGTTCAGAGTGAATATTTTGCCCTTGAAGGTCTTGTGTCTCTTCTTAAAACTATAAGATATGTAAAAGCAAAATACAATCCAAAATTGAAAATCCTGGGCTTTTTAATTACAATGTTTGATTTACGTTTACTTCTTTCAAAACATATAGAAAAGGAACTTAGAGAAACATTCAAGGAGAAGGTTTTTAACACAGTGATTCCAAGAAATGTTCGCCTTGCTGAAGCCCCTTCCTTTGGTAAAACAATATTTGAATATGATAGAAATTCAACAGGTGCTCAAAAATACCTTGAACTTGCAAAGGAGGTCTTAAAACTTGAAAGAGAAAAGGAAACCCTTGGGACGCACACTGAGTGATTTGCTTTCAAAAAGGGAAGAGATTATAAAAATTCCTGTTTCAAATATAATAGAAGGTGAATTTCAGCCCAGAAAAAAAATAACACCCCAATCTTTGCAAGAATTAGCAGAATCCATCAAAGAAAAAGGAATTCTTGAGCCATTGATTGTAAGACCTGTTGAAAGTGGATATGAAATAATTGCAGGACACAGAAGATTTCTTGCCGCAAAAGAAGCAGGACTTACAGAAGTTCCATGTATTGTAAAAGAAGTAAACAAAAGAGAAGCTGCAGAAATTTCCCTTATTGAAAACCTTCAGAGAGAGAACTTAAATCCTATTGAAGAAGCAAATGCAATTAAAAAATTAATTGATGAATTTAATTTTACTCATGAAGAAATTGCAAAGAAAATAGGTAAATCGAGGGTTTATGTTACAAATATTTTGAGATTGTTTAAATTACCTCAGGAAATAAAGGATAAAATAGAAGAAGGAGAAATATCAGAGGGACATGCAAGGGTTTTGCTGGGTGTAAAGGACGAGAGAGAAATGATAAGACTTGCAGAGGAAATTGTAAGGAAGAAGCTATCTGTAAGAGAAATTGAGAAAAGGGTAAAAAAAGAAATAAAAAGGGAATTCAAAAGTGAGGAAGAAATGCTTCATAAAAGATGGGGAGTTGAGGTCAGAATAATAAAAAAAGGAGAAAAAGGTAAAATTGAATTTATATTTAAAAATGAAGATGAATTCAGATTTCTAATGGAAGAGTTTTTGAAATGAAAGAAATTAAAGAGATATTAAAGGAACTTGTTTCAATTAATGCACCCAGTGGAAGAGAGAGAAAAATTTCACAATATATTGAAAAATTTTTAAAAGAAAAAGGATTTAAAGTTGAAATTGATTATTTCGGAAATGTAGCAGGAAGGCTAAAAAAGAATGAAGGGAAAAAGATTCTTTTAACAGCTCATATTGACCAGATACTTCTTTATGTATTAAAAATTGACAAGGGTTATATACTGATAGATACCCATGCCACTGATAGAAATCTTCTCAAAGGCAAAGAGGTAATTTTAATCACTGAAAAGGGAGAATATAAAGGAATCATAGGAATGACTCCCCCTCATATAAAGGAAAAGAAAGACGAAAAGGATTATCTTTATTTTGATATAGGAGTTTTAAGTCCTGAGGAAATCGGGGTAAAACCAGGAGACCCTCTTGTTTTTTATTCTGAATTTGAAGAGTTAAATAGTAATGTGTTTGCGGGAAGGTCTTTTGATAACAGAGCCTCTGTAGCTGTTCTTCTTGGAAGTGCTCAGGAATTAAAGGACATGAATTTTAAAGGGGAGATTATCCTTTACTTTTCTGTTCAGGAGGAGGTAGGGGGACCAGGTGCTTCTCTTATTGTTAAAAAATATAGTCCTGATATAGCTATCTGTCTTGATGTAACCTTTGCAAGAGCAAAAGGAGAAGAAGATACAGAGACGGAATTAAATAAAGGACCATGTATAGCAAAAGGACCCTTTATAACAGGTAAAATCTCAGAAAAACTAATTGAAATTGCAGAAAGGGAAGAAATACCCTTTCAGATAGAGGTCATAGAAAGATACACAAGCACAGATATGGATAAATTTTTCTCAAAGGATGGAGGGGTTCCTTCTGGATTAATATCAATCCCTTTGAGATATATGCACTCGCCTACTGAAGTTCTGGATATAAGGGATTTGAAAAGAACAAAGAAATTGGTAATTTCATATATTAAGGAGGTATTAGGATGATTTTGAAATTTTTACTTTTCTTCTACATATCTTCATTCGGATTTCAACATCTATTTGTCCCCTATTCACCCGAGGAAGATATACTTTTTAAAGGTGATGTTTACGAATTTTTTAAAAATAAATTCTTCAATTACAAATATAAATCAATAATTGTTCCGCCTGAGACAAAACACTCCTTTATCTCATTTAGTTATCTCAAATGGATAACTGGATCAAAGATAAATAAAGTAAGTATTTATTATAAAAAATTAAAAACTCTTTTAAGTTTAAAATACTTTGATTATGGTAAATTTGAGTATTACGAATTTCCATCCGAAAATCCTCTCCTTATTTATAATCCCTTTGCTCTTTCCATAGGTATAACTCCTCTTTTGGAGATATCTAAAAATTTTCCCTTTTATATATCAATTTTTTACAATGAGGAAAAAATTTTTGATAAAAAAGCATCAAACTTTACAGTTAATCTTGATCTATTTATAAATATTTATGAGAATGTAAAATTTGAAATATCCCTTAACAACACAGGGACAAAGCCTTTATATTATGAGGAATACATAAGAATACCCTCCTATTTGGATGGAAAAAGTTTTATTTATATTGAAAAATTTGATATCCTTTTAAACTTAATGGCGAGGATTGGACTTTGGGGTTCTGATAATTATTACAGGGGATATTTTGTTTCTTTTGAAAAAAGTATAAAGGAGTTAATTACACTATTCGGTGGATTTGGGAAGAAGGATGAGATAGGGAACATAGGGTTTGGATTTAAATTAAAATTTAAGGATTTTTTATACCTTATTTATTCCTACAGACCATCAAAGGAATTTGAGGATATAAACTCCTTTACTTTAAAAAGAGAATTCTAATATGCTTGAATTTGAAAAACCGATTTACGAACTGGAGAAAAAAATAAAAGAATTAAAAGAACTTTCAAAGACAAGACCAGAATTACTTGAAGAGATAGAGAGGATGGAAAAAAAACTATCAAAATTAAAAGAAAACATATACAGAGAGCTCTCTGCATGGCAGATAGTTCAGATAGCAAGACACCCTGAAAGACCCCATTCTATTGACTATATAAAAAATGTATTTGAGGAATTCTTTGAAATTAGAGGTGATAGAAATTTTTCTAATGACCCAGCCATAATAGCAGGTATAGGAAAGATTGGAAATTCAAGATTCCTTATTGTTGGACAGGAAAAGGGAAGAGATACAAAGGAGAAAATAAAAAGAAATTTCGGAATGCCAAATCCTGAGGGATACAGAAAAGCAATTAGAGCCTTTTCTCTCGCTGAGAAATTTGGTTTTCCTGTCATAACATTTGTTGATACACCAGGAGCATATCCTGGAATGGGTGCAGAGGAAAGGGGACAAGCATGGGCTATTTCTTTTAGCATTTATAAAATGATCGATTTAAAAGTTCCTATTTTAACTTTTATAATTGGTGAAGGTGGTTCTGGTGGGGCTCTTGCTATAGGTGTTGGAGACAGAGTCTATGCTCTGAAATACTCTATATATTCTGTGATTTCTCCTGAAGGTTGCGCAGCTATACTTTTTAAAGACTCTTCTAAGGCTGAAAAGGTTTCTGAATATTTAAAACTAACTGCTCCAAGTTTAAAAAAACTTGGGATTATTGATGAAATTATTGAAGAGCCTCCAGGAGGAGCACATAAAGAGCCCTCCTTTGTATTTGAAAGGATAAAAGAAAAAATTTTAAAAGACTCAGAAGATTTAAAAAACTTAACTATTAATGAACTGAGAAGAAAAAGAAGGGAAAAATATCTTAAAATAGGTATATTAAAAGAGGTTAAAGATGGCACTTGAAGGAACACTTGATGACTTTGAACTAACCGATATATTACAGATTATCCAGATGGGAAATAAGGATGGAGCTCTTATAATAGAGCATCCATCCGGAGAAAAGGGATATATATTTATAGAAAAATCAATGGTTGTGCATGCTGAATGTGGAGGAGAAATAGGTGATCTTGCAATAGCAAGGATATTTGGTTGGAATAAGGGCAAATTTAAATTTGAAGTGGCTCAAAAAACAGAAAAAAAAACAATAAATATGCCCATTCCTATGCTTATAATGGAAGTCGCAAGGAAAATAGATGAATGGAACAGAATAAAAAAAGTAATACCTTCACTTGATACCATCTTTGAACTTGAACCAAACCCCAATACAGACATAGAAGTAATAAACCTTAATGCTGATGAATGGAGGGTTCTATCACAGATCGATGGAAAAAAGAACATAAAGGATATAGCAAATATGTTAAAAATGGGAGAAATTGAAACCGCAAAGATATTATTCGGGCTCATAGGTTCAGGACTTGTGAGAATTAAAAAAATTGTGGAGAAAGAAAAAAAGGAGGAAAAGAAAGAAGAGAAAAAGGACAAAGGTTTCTTTGGATTTTTCAAAAAAACAAAAACTTGAATTTTTGCCTTTTTTATGTTATAATTTTAAATACCCCAGGTCATAGGTTAAGGGTAGGACAAGATATGGACCCCATACCCCCTCCTGCCCCAGGGACATTTATCCCTGGGGTTTGTTTTTTTATAACCCATTATCCTAAAATTTACCAAAGCACCGCTAGCTCAACTGGTAGAGCATCGGATTCTTAATCCGAGGGTTCCGGGTTCGAGTCCCGGGCGGTGCATCAGAATTAAAATTATGTATATTACTGTTTTCTGCACCGTTCCCGGTGAAGAAAAGGCAAAGGAAATAGCCAAAAAAATAGTTGAAGAAAAACTCGGCGCATGTGTTAATTATTTCAAGGTAAATTCAATTTTTGAATGGAAGGGTAAAATAGAATTAGAAGAAGAATATTTACTTATAATAAAAACAAAAGAGGGAAAATTTGAGGATTTAAAAGACTTCATAAAAAAAATTCATCCCTATGAAATTCCTGAAATTATCTCCCTTAAAGTTGAAAAAGGAAACGAGGATTACTTAAAATGGATAAATGAGGTAATAGTGAAATAGGGTTCTATTCCCATAAAACCCATATAATTAAAATTATGATAAAAAAAGTGGCAACAATATTAATCCCAGTAGTAATAGGTGCCCAGATAATACCTCCTTTCATAGGGTGGAGATTCAACTCCTTCAGATACCTTTCAACTGCTGGACTTTTGGAGGATGAGCTTGATCTACTCCTCGATCCTTCCAGGTATTTTGAGGTTGAAAAAAATATCTTATATACAGGGCTTTCAAATTTTGCTACCAACAATGATAAGGCTTTTTCCGGTCTTGATGGTCCCTATTTTATGTTTGGATTTAAAAATACCTTCAAACCTATGGAAAGCCCACTCCCCCTTGCTCTTCTTTATGCTCACCAAGTAGAAAAAACTCCAGAGCTAAACTTTTTAGGAGAAGAAGGAGAAAGTGAAGAATATATTTCAGAAAAACGTGACACAGATGGAAATGGAAGTTATGATTTTCTGCGTACAGAAAAAATCCTATCATCTTCTTTCTCTGAGAAAAGAGAAAATCCCTTTTTCATTGGAGTATCAAAAGACCTCGGTAATATGAAGGCAGGGTTATTCTTTTTCCATTTCAAATATGAAGAAAGTTTTGAGCCCCCCACTAACTTCTATTATCTTAGAGAAGAAAGAGACCTTGTAAATGGAATCCTTCTTGAAAAAGAAGAATATGAAGGTTCTGATAAAAGGGATTCTACAGTTCAGGGTAATTTATTTGGAGGGAGTATATACATTCCCTCTTTAATTTCAGATTTTGATCTGGGTTTACATATTGGGTATGGAATTAGTAACCTCAATATAAAAGAAGATTTAAATATAGAACGCTACATAGATTACAATCCAGGAGGAACAATTTCAAGAGTGGATTCGATACAAAGAAACAGATATGAACTAAATCCTGGGGGAAGTCTTTACTTTTTAAGATTATTCACAAGAAGAGCTGTTAGCAAGGAAGCAAATTCAGAGGATAACTTTTATCTTACCTTTTTTGGTTTAGGAATTTCAAGAACATCTACTCCTTTTGAAAAATACCAGGAATTTCATTCACGTGAAGACTTGGGAACAGGAGTTTTGAGGGAAAACCGGTTCACTGATAGTAAAACCGGAACCTTAGAGTATGAAAGAGGAACAAGGGGTTTTATACTTGGATATAGATATAAAGGTTTTATAGATACAGAAAAAAGAGTTTATTTTGCACTTGGATTTTTCCTTGGAAATACAACCTTTAATTCCACTCTAAAAGCAGATTCTATTTTTAAAACTGAAAATTATTTCAATGATGGAGATGATGAGCCTCTTGACCCTGATGATTTCACCACCACAACCACATATCAGAAAACAAATGAACTTTCAAGGTCAATTTTACAAAGAACCATACAGTTACCCGCTGCCTGTGAATTCAGAATGACGAAATCCCTTTATTTCAGAATCGGAGCAATCCCTTATTTTGTATTCAAAGAAGAGGAAAATACAAATACACCCCTTTATTCAACCTCAGAAGTAACAAAGACTGTAAGAGGGGATGGAAGTGAAGTAGTACATGTGGAACCTGTGAATATAGATACAGGAACAAGAAATTTTACAAAATCAAAAATCTCTGGTGCTAATTTCTCCTATGGTCTCTCATATAAAGTAAGTGAGAACCTTATAATGGACCTTATGGGATTTGCTAATTTAACAGATTTGACAAATTGGAAAGTATCAATTATTTTTAAATTTTAAGGAGGTTTAAAAAATGAAAAAATTTACATACATAGCTCTTATATTTCTTTTAATAGGCTTTTCCTGTAAAAGAAAAGAACTTCCCTTAGAACCCGGTAATCTCGGAAGCGAAGTTACAAAGGAAAAAACCCTCCCAAAAGTAGTTTCCGTATATACTCTGGATGGAGATCGAGTAATAGAGGATTATGATACAGTTAACGCAGATATTCAAGATGAAATAATAGTGCTGTTTTCCGAACCCATGGATAAAAATTCCCTTCTTGAAGCAGTCTCACTTAAGGTGGTTGGGGGAAAAGGCATAGATGTCCCTTCAGGTAAATGGATTTATGAAAAAGAAACCAACAGATTAAGATATGTTCTTGATCCAAATAAAGGATACGCGGATTCAACAAAATATGAACTTATAATATCAAGCAGTGCAAAGGACCTTGCTGGAAACCCTCTTGATGGTAATAGAAATGGTATTGCAGAGGGAAGTCTTGACAATTACCATATAACATTATGGACAATTAAGGGTAACTTTGTTCCTGATCCTGATTATAATCCACCAAGATTTGGTACTCTTATATCACCTAATCCATGGAGACTGGGTGGAGAGGTGGGAACAAAAGATAGTATACATGTGAGATTTTTTACAGCAGATATTGATAGAAACACAGTGCAGGGAGCCTTTCATCTTTATGAATATGAAACAAATGCAGAAAAATCACTTGGAACACCTGATATTATAGTTGATACACTTCTAAATAGAACAGATATAATTTTTAAGGGATTTACACTTAACTACAGCACTGTTTACAAACTTGTCATAACAACAGCATTAAAGGATAAAGCAGGAAACTCGCTTGATGGAAATGGAAATGGCTATTCTGAATCCGATGAAATTGACAGAGTTGAAATACTCTTTGCTACACATAAAGAGGACGGTTCTATAACTATCTTTCCCTCATACGAGGATTATCAAAGAGAGGGCGGAAATAGAAGTATTATAACAATCTGGTTTGATAAACTCATGGATACCTCCACAATTAATTTAAATACTCTAAAGGTATTCAAAGGTTATCTCTATGATGCAATTCCTTTTAAAATGAGAAAATTGCAGAATCACCAGGATAAAAAAACATACATTGAAATTACTCTTCTTTCAAATAAAGAAAACTCTGTATGGATATGGATAAGCAGAAATGTGAAAGATGAAGAAGGACTTAAACTTGATTCAGATTATGATAATATAGGAGGAATTGCAGGAGAGGATAACAAAATCTTTCTCGTTCCCTGAGTTTTACTTGATTTAATTAAAGTTTTAGGATATAATTAAATGTGAAGGAGGGTTCTATCCCCTTAAAAGCTTTTTAAAAAATGAAAAGAACATATCAACCCAGTAGAATTAAAAGAAAGAGAAGGCATGGTTTTAGAGCAAGAATGAGAACAAAAGGGGGAAGAAGGATTTTAAAGAGAAGAAGGCAAAAGGGAAGATGGAGACTAACCCCTTAGATGAGAGATTACCAGAAAGGTTAAAAAGAGAGGAAATTAAGGAACTTTTTAGGGGAGGAACTTTTAGAAGGGGTAAGGTTTTAACAATTTTATACAAAAAAGGGAGGGGTAAGGTGGCTTTTACTATCAAAAGGGGAAAATTAAAGGCACATGAAAGAAATAGAATAAAAAGACTTTTAAGGGAAGCATATAGAAAAAACAAAATTTTATTTAAAGGGTTTGATGTGGTATTAATAGGAAATAAAAATATGTTGAAATATAAATCTTTTGAAGTGGAAAAGGAACTTATAAAAACATGGAAATGCTGAAAAAAACCTTAATTTACATTATAAAGGGAATACGTGCCTTATCAAATTTCTTTCCCCCTTCATGTAGGTATTATCCCACCTGTAGTCATTATGCAGAGGAATCAATAAAAAAATATGGGGTTTTAAAGGGTCTTATACTCTCTTCCTGGAGAGTTGTAAGATGTAATCCCTTTTCAAAAGGTGGTATAAATTATCCTGAAGAGGACAAAAGAAAAATATTTGGAAAATGAATAAGAATTTAACTCTTATTCTATTTCTTCTTATATTTTTTATAATCTATAACATACTTTTAATAAAATTCCTTCCCCCAAAAGAAGAAGCACTTCAGAAAAAAGAGGTAAAAAAAGAGGAAATTGAAGTTATATTACCGTCTCTTAAAATAAAAGAACACAAAGATTTAAAAATAGAAAACAAAAATCTTGAAATAATCTTTTCAGAGAAAGGTGGTTTCATAAAAGGTATAAGTTTAAAAAAATTCAAAACTAATGGTAAAAAAATGCTAAGTATTCCCTTATATAACTTTATTTCTCCTTTTGACAGTTTGCTTTATTTTAAGGAGATCGAGGGAAATACAATAGTTTTCGGTTCTGAAGACGGGAAAATTAAAAAGAAATATGAATTACTTGAAGGTTATAAAATAAAGGTAAAGTTTGAAAATATACCTCAATTTCTTTTTTCAGTTCTCCCTTACATAGACAAAGATGATGAAAAGGATTACCATTTAATTGAATACACTAAAGGGAAAATTAAAAAACACAAACTAAAAGATTTTCTCGATATAGACTATGGAGGTGAAAATACTTTATGGTTTGGAAGTGAAACAAAATATTTTATAAGTGTTATCATAAAACCTTCCTATTTTAAGAAAATAATAAAGGGTGAAGAATATAAGGAAGGTAAATTTTTCAAAATAGTTCATGAGCCCAGGGATTCCTTCTATGTGTATTTTGGGCCAAAGGACTATTTTATACTGAGAAAAGAGGGATTTGCACTTGAAAATCTTTATCCAATGGGGTTTTATATTTTCAAACCCTTTACCCTTTTTATACTTTACTCCTTCAAGTGGGGTTATGAAATTTTAAAACATTTCAGTATTGTAATTCTTATCTTCACCCTCTTAATGAAAGTTGCTTTCATGCCCCTTACCCTTAAATCTCTAAGAGCAATGAAAAAGATGGAGGAGTTAAGACCAAGAATGGAAGCATTGAAAAAAGCTTATAAGGATGATCCCAAGAAACTAAATGAGGAAACTTTAAAACTATACAAGGAAATGGGGGTTAATCCTTTCTCGGGGTGTTTTCCCCTTTTATTGCAATTGCCTATATTCTGGGCTCTTTATCAGGTTCTAAGATATGACATAATGTTCAGGGGAGAAGAGCTTTTTCTCTGGATAAAAGACCTTTCCTATAAAGACCCCTTTTATCTTTTGCCTATCTTTATGGGCTTAACATCCTTATTACAGCAATTCCTTCAACCCTCGCAGGACCCAAAGACAAAAAAGATTGGATTTTTTATGGCAGTTTTTATTACAATTATATTTTTAAACTTTCCTGCTGGACTTGTATACTATTGGTTGCTTTATAATATATTTGGAATTTTTGAGACTCTTTTAATAAAAAGGAAAATATACAAATGAAATATTATGAAGCAACGGGTGAAACAGTTAAAAAAGCAATTGAAAAAGCACTTTATGAAACTGGTGTAAAAGAAGAAGATGTTAAAATTGAAGTTTTAAATGAAAATGAGAATAACAGCAGGGTAAGGGTTTATCTTGATTGGAGAGAGTTTGAATTTATTGAGAACTTTTTAAAGGGTCTTCTGGATATTTTGAAAGATAAGGGAAATGTAGAATTTGCCTTTTATCCTCCAAGAATACATGTTAACCTTAAAACAAGAAGGTCTGATATGCTTTTAATAGGAAGAAAAGGAGAAACATTAAAAGCCCTTGAACATCTTCTTTATCAGGCTTTCAGAAAAAAATTCAAGGATCTGAAGGTTCGGCTTGACATAGGGGGTTACAGAAAGAAGAGACAATCATTTATAATTCATAAAGCAAAAGCGGTAGCAAAACTTGTCAAGGAGACAAGAAGAGAAATAACATTTGACCCATTAACAGAAGAAGAAGAAAGAATTGTAAAGAGAGTTTTAAGAAAAGAAAAGGGTATAAAGATATATACTATTAGAAGGGGTGAGAGGAGGAATCTTATCATTGCGCCTTTAATCTGATTTGTTCAGATTAGAGGATACAATCTGTGCTCCAGTCACTCAGCCCTCAAAAAATTCAGCTATAAGCATTGTAAGAATATCTGGTAAAGATACCTTAAAAATTTTTTCAAAAATAGCAATACCTACTCCACCCTACGAGCACAGGAAAATGATTCTGGGTAAAATTTTTGAGCCAAAAACAAAAAAACTTATTGATAATGTTCAGTGGGTCTATTACAGAAAACCTAAGAGTTATACAGGAGAGGATATGATAGAAATCTTCACCCATGGAGGGCTTATTATTCCTGAAATCCTTATAAAGATACTTTTAGAAAATGGAGCAAGATTTGCTGAACCTGGTGAATTCACACTGAGAGCAGTGTTAAATGGGAAGATGGATATGCTATCAGCCCAGGCAATAAATCAAATTGTAAAATCAGAAAATCTAAAGGCACTTGAAATTTCATTAAAAAGGCTTGAAGGGCAACTTACAAAAAAATTTGAAGAAATCTTTGAAAAAATCAAAAACATCCTTGCAAGAATTGAAGTAAATTTGAATTATCCTGAAGAAGATTTGCCACCTTTTTCTTATGAGGAAATTATAGATGAACTAAAAAAAATAGTTAAAAAAATAAAAAATTATCTGAAAGAGTCAGAGATTTCAAAGAAAATATTTGAAGGTATAAAAATTTCGATATGTGGAGCCCCAAATGTGGGAAAATCAACATTATTTAACAGATTCCTTAAAAAAGAAAGAGCAATTGTATCCGAAATTCCGGGAACAACAAGGGATTATCTTGGAGAATACATTAATATAAAGGGAATAAATGCCCTTATTTATGATACAGCAGGGTTAAGAGTCAAACCTTCTTCAAAGATAGAAAAAGAGGGGATTAAAAGGGCAGAAAAAATAATAAAGGAATCCCACTTAATTATCTGGATGTTTGATGCTTTTAAAAAACCTAAGAAAGAGGAACTAAAAAAAATAAGGCAATTAAAAGAAAGAAAAAAGGTAATCCTTGTTATAAACAAGATAGATAAGGGTTTAAAATGGAAAAAGGATATTGTAAAAAATCTAAATGATAATATATTTGAAATCAGTGCTCTTAAAGGATATGGTATTGAGAAGTTAAGAAAAGAAATAGAAAAAATCTCAGAATCAGAGATGGGCTCAGCTGAAATATCACTTACACTCTTTGAAGAATCAAAACTTAAAGAAGTAATAAGAAATCTCAAAGAGGGTATAAAACTTTTAAAAGAAAAAAAGGAGGAAATTTCAAGTATATTTTTAAAACAGGCTCTTTACACCCTTAATATAATACTCGGAAAAGATATAAATGAAGAAATTCTCTCAAAAATATTCTCTGATTTTTGTGTAGGGAAATAGATAAAACTTTATAATATTAAAATGAAAGAGTTTGAAGAGAAAAAAAATAGAAAAGAAGCAGAAGAAAAAAACAAGGATTTTCTTTTTGAAATGACAGAGATTCTGAATCTGCAAGAAAAGATTAACGAGTTTAAAAGGAGAGAATTTGAAAATTTTGTAAAGAACCTCCCAGATTATACCCCTCGTGACCTTTATGATCTCCTGGAAAAAGAGGGATATAGAGGACAGGTAGAAGCAAGGAAAATGGTATGTGTTGCAATTTACAGGCATATAAGAAGAATAAAAATGATTTATGAGCATAAAATTCCACCTAATAAATTACCTGAAAAGATAAATTACATATTCATGGGGCCAACAGGATGTGGTAAAACATACATAATTCGGCTTCTATTTGAAAAAATCTTAAAACTCCCCTTTGTGATAATTGACATAACAAAATATTCTGAAACAGGGTATGTGGGGGAAAATGTTATTAACATTCCCTATAAACTCATAAATGCTGCAAAAGGTAATAAATATCTTGCCCAGATCGGAGCTATCATAATTGATGAATTTGACAAAATTGCAGGAGCATCAAGTAATCTGAGATTTGCAGGGGCAGGAACAACAAAAGATGTATCAGGATACGGAGTGCAGAGAGAACTTCTAAAATTGCTGGAGCATACAAAAGCTGAATATGGAGAAGATACTCATGTAACCGGGGTCTTAAATACTGAAAATATACTATTCATAGCAATGGGGGCATTCAGTGGATTTTCTGATAAAATTTATGAAAAAGATATCGGATTTTTGAAAGAAGTTTCCGAAAAGGGGCATCCTATTGCCTATAAATTAAAAGATGAAGAGGAGGAGGATATATTCAGATTTTGCAAATACGGATTTTTGCCTGAACTTATAGCAAGATTTCAGAGGATTATTCCATTTGAGCCCTTAGATAGAAAAACACTAAAAGAGATACTTGATGTAAAACTTGAGAAAATAATAAAGGAGTTTGAATTTGAGGGATTTAAAATAAAAATAAGTGAAAAGGCAAAAGATTTTATAGCTTATAAGGCACTTGAAAAAGGGGTAGGAGCAAGAGGAATTGAGAGTGTCCTGATGAAAGAACTTGAAAAATTATCCTTTGAGATATTCGGAAAGGGGAAAAAGGGCGTAATAGAAATAAAAGAGGAGAATAACACAATAAAAACAAAAATAAAATTTTTAAAATAAAAAAAAGATGGAAAAATTAGCCTGCGATAGCCTCTCCACCATCTACCCTTATAACATTTCCTGTTATCCACTGAGTTTCAGGTAAGGAAAGAGCATAAATTGCCCTTGCAATATCTTCAGGAGTTGTGATTCTCCCGGATGGGTTATACATCTCTGCAAATTGAAGCAATTTTTCATGCCCTGGTATTTTTCTTAATGCAGGGGTATCTGTTACCCCTGCCTGAATTGCATTAACAGTTATACCATATTTTGCAAGTTCAAAGGCAAGTTGTCTTATGTGAGATTCAAGAACTGCCTTTGCAGCTGAGACTGCTCCATAAGTTTTCCATACCCTTTGTGACCCCATACTTGTCATAGCAAAAACTCTTGACCCTTCTCCAAATAACCCCCTTTCAAATAAATCCACAACCCACCACACAAGGGAATGTCCCATTACCTCAACAGTCATTTCAAGGTCCTGAGGCTTAATTCTATTATCACCTATATAAGGTTTCAAGGTACCAAAAGCAAGAGAATGAAGGAAAATCTTTAAATATTTATTTTCTTTTTTCAAAATTTTTTCAATCTCTTCAATGGTTTCCCTTCTTTTTTCATGGTCAGCTGCATTTATATTAAAAAATTTCACAAAAACTCCCTTACCTTCTATTTCTTTTATAAGCTTTTCCACCTGAGGTATTGCGCTTTTCCTATCAAGATGAACTCCTAAAATATTTATCCCTTTTTCTGCAAGATATAAAGAAGTTGCTTTTCCAAAACCACTTGATGAACCAAGTATCAACGCATATTCCCCTTTCATAATTTTTGAAAGTTCTTTAAAGGATTCGAACCTTTTCCATTAACTATAATTTTACACTAAAAGGAACAGGATGAAAAGTAAAGAAAAATACAATTATGCAGATAACCCCGATTATTTTATCCCTATTTTCAAGTGGAGTTATGTTATCAATGGGTGGTGGATGTCTTAAACCGAAAAGTAAGAGTAAAAATCCCCAAAAAAACCAACCTGGCCATAAAAAACCCATTAAAATCAAAAAGGGAAACAAAATCAGCTGAATAAAATTATATTTCTCCCCAAAAAGAGCATAAGCAATATGTCCTCCATCAAGTTGAGAGAAAGGAAGTAAATTCATTGCTGTAACAAAAAAACCTATCCATCCTGCAAAAGCAATAGGATGAATTACAAGTGTTGCATCAGGAGTAATATCAGGTTTTAATAGACTGACAAGAATTTTGAATAAAAGAGGGTCTCCAAGAAAAAAGCCCTTGCCCTCTTGAGAGGGAATAACATTTGAATGCATTATTCCCCATACTGTAAAAGGAAGAGAAACAACTATACCTGCAAGAGGACCTGCAGCACCTATTCTTAAAAGTGCTCTTTTATCAGGAATAACAGATTTCATTTTAATAAAAGCACCAAAAGTTCCAATTAAAGGGTGAGGAACAGGAATAAAAAAGGGTAATGTTGCCTCTACTCTATATTTTCTACTTGTAAAAAAATGCCCCATCTCATGGGATAAGAGGATGGATAAAAGAGCAAAAGAAAAAGGGAAACCGTGAATAAGCGATTTTGGAAATTCATCTATAAATTTTTCAAAACTACCTAAGTAATGCATTGCCCCTGCAAACATAGTAGTAAGAACTGTAAGAAAAAAAAGAAGAAGAGGAACCATAAAATCTCTAAGAGCAAGCTTCTGTTCGGGTAAAATTTCCAGAGCATAATACATACCCTTCAACCTATGAACAGAAGGGATATAACCTATCTCTTTTAGCCTCTCCCTTAAATAACTTATACCTTCTCTTATATCAGGAGTAATAAAATAACCGATATAAATTAATCTTTCTTTTTTTTCAAAAAAGTCATGGATAACAAACACATCCTCCACTCTCTCAGTTATCTCATGCATTTTTTAAGCTCATCTCCGCTGCCTTACATGTATTTGCAAGAAGCCCTGCAACTGTCATCGGACCTACACCACCTGGCACAGGTGTGATATAAGAAACTATCTCTTTAACTTCATCAAAATCAACATCTCCCACCCAACTCTCCTCTTCTTTATGGATCCCGACATCTATCACAACTTGCCCTTTTCTTACATACTCTCCTGTTATTAATTTTTTAACACCAGCAGCCACTATCATTATATCTGCCTCTCTTGTAATTTTTTTCAAATCCCTTGTTTTTGAATGACATACTGTGACAGTTGCATCTCTTCCTCTTAAAAGAAGTGATAGTGCCATGGGTTTCCCTACTATATTGCTTCTTCCCACAATAACCACATGTTTACCTTCAACCTCAATTCCATAATGGTCAAATATTCTTAAAATTCCAAAAGGAGTGGCGGGTATAAAGATAGGATTTCCCCTTGTAAGTCTCCCAAGATTATAAGGAGAAAAACCATCTACATCTTTAAAGGGAGAGATGTATGATGCAATTTCCTCAGAGTCAATATGGGAAGGAAGGGGAAGTTGCACAATTATCCCATGCACATTTTTATCCTCATTTAAACGCTCAATTTCCTCTTTCAATTTGTCCTCTCTTATATTTTCTTCAAATCTAAGTATGTCACACTTCATATCAGATTCTTCAGTAGCTCTTTTTTTATTTTTAACATACAAAAGGGAGGCAGGATTTTCACCCACAAGAATAACCTTTAAAAAAGGAATAATTCCCTCTTTCTTTAATTTATTCACTTTTTCTTTTATTTCCTTTCTCCATTCCAAAGACACAACCTTTCCATCAAGTATTTCTGCCATAAATTTCCTCCTTAATAATATTTTTTTAATTTTCCTCCAAAATCAGATTTTAAAAATTTTATCCTCTCTTTATAAATAATTTGCTTTGCAATAAGAGTATTTTCCCTTTCCTGTAAATTATGTATTTTTCTTTCAAGGGAAAGATATTTTATCAGACCATAATCATCAAAAATAAAAAGGCATATCAAAAAAGATAGGAAAAAGAAGAAAAAAAAGATTTTTTTATTTGACATATAATCTTTTTATTTCTTTCCCTATATATTTTAAACCTTTATATTCCTCTTCAATCTCCAGGAGTCTATTGTATTTACAGGTTCTTTCCCCTCTTGCAACAGCTCCTGTTTTGATAAAAAGTGAATTCGTTCCAACCGCAAGGTCTGCAATAAAGGTATCCTCTGTTTCCCCTGACCTGTGTGATATTACTGTCCTATAACTATTTGATTTCGCCATATTAATGGTTTCAAGGGTTTCAGTCAATGTTCCTATTTGATTCAACTTTATAAGTATTGAATTTGCTATTTTCTCCTCTATACCCCTTTTAAATCTTTTCGGATTAGTAACAAATATATCATCACCCACAATCATTATTTTACTTTTAAACTCTTCTGTAAACTTTTTCCATCCTTCCCAATCCTCTTCCGCAAGGGGATCTTCAATTGAAAATACGGGGTAATTATCCACTATATCAGAATAAAATCTTATAAACTCATCAACCTTTAAATCCTTCCCTTCAATTCTATAAGTGAGTTTTTCTTTATTAAAGAGTTCAGTTGCAGCAACATCAAGGGCAAGACCTATTTCTTCTTTTGGTGAATAACCTGATTTTTCTATTGCTTCAAGTAAAAGATCAAGAGTTTTCTTTGTGTTTTCAATCTGTGGGGCAAATCCACCCTCATCCCCTATGGAAGTGGAAAGTCTCTTTTCTTTTAATATCTTCTTTAAGGTGTAATAAACCTCAGAACCTGCTCTTAAAGCATCCTTAAAGGTGTTAAATCCATAAGGAACTATCATAAATTCCTGGATATCAAGAGGATTATCCGCATGGACTCCACCGTTTATAAAATTCATCATCGGAACAGGTAAATAATTTGAATATAAACCACCTATATATCTAAATAAGGGGACCCCAGCCACATGGGCTGCTGCTCTTGCAATTGCAAGAGAAACTCCAAGAATTGCATTTGCTCCCAGTCTTTCTTTATTTTCGGTTCCGTCAAGATTTATTAGAAGCTCATCAATTTCCCTTTGTTCAAACACATTCATATCTTTTATTCTTGGCGCTATCTCATTTTCAACAGAATTTATTGCTTTAAGAACACCCTTACCATGGAATCTTTTTTCATCACCGTCTCTAAGTTCAAGGGCTTCATATGTTCCTGTTGAAGCTCCTGAAGGAACATAAGCAGAACCTTTAATTCCATTATCAAGAATACAAACCACTTTTAATGTGGGATTACCCCTTGAATCAAGAACCTCATAGGCTTTTAAATCTTTTATTTTCATACTAAAATTTTATTATAATTCAGTAAAATATTTCAATTCCTCTCTTTCAATTTTCCCATCCCTCAAATAAATAATTCTCCTTGCTCTTCTCGCAACTTCAGGGTCATGGGTTACAACAATTATTGTTTTACCCTTTTTATTTAATCTATCAAAAATATCCATAATTTCATTTCCTGATTTAGTATCAAGGTTTCCTGTCGGCTCATCTGCCAGTAAAACTTCTGCACCTGTAACAAGCGCTCTTGCTATCGCCACCCTCTGCATCTCACCTCCTGAAAGCTCTGTTGGATAATGCTCAGCCCTCTTTTCGAGTCCAACTTCTTTTAAATATTTAAACGCAATTTCCCTTCTTTTATTATGGGGAATCCCACTGTAAATAAGTGGAAGTTCTACGTTATCTATTGCCTTTATTCTTGGGATCAAATGAAATGCCTGAAAAACAAAACCTATCTCTCTATTCCTTATTTTTGCAAGTTCATCTTCCGAAAAACTTGTAATATCCTTACCTTTAAAAATGTATCTCCCCTCTGTGGGTTTATCAAGAAATCCTATCATATGAAGGAGGGTGCTTTTACCAGAGCCTGAAGGACCCATTATTGCAATATACTCACCCTTTTCTACTTTAAGTGTCAAACCATCTACTGCTTTAACATATGTTTCACCTATTTTGTAAACTCTCTTAACTTCTATAAGTTCAAAAAGGCTCATTTTTCCATTTTTTTTCTCTTTTTCTCCTTAGATTTTTTAATTTTAACTAACTCTTCATCCTTCAGTTCCTTTAATATATCTTGTGGCCCCACTATCACAGTATCACCTTCTTCAATTCCTTCCTCAATTTCAATTCTTACAAGTCCTTTTATACCTGTTTTAACATACCTTTTTTTAGCCTTGTTATTCTTATACAAAAATACAAAAGTTTTATCTTTTTCCTCTTTACTAAATTCTCCTCCCTTACTCATTTCTCGTCCAACTGCTGAATAGGATAAGGAAATCGCATTATCCTTCTCCGCCACAATAATTTCACATGAAGCACTCATACCTGGGAGAAAAAGATTATTTTTACTTTTTATCTCAACCTCCACTGGAAAAGTAGGAGTTGTCTGTGCAGATTGGGATGTGGAAGAGGTTGTTGTTATACCTCCTATTCTCATCACAACTCCTTCAAAAATACTATCAGGAAAAGCATCTATTTTTATTTTTACCTTCTGTCCCTTTTCAATCTTGGGTATTTCTGTTTCATCAACCTCACATTTAACAATCATTTTGCTCCTATCAGCTATAACCATTATACGAGAAGCGGGATTGTTAATTGTTCCTGCAATAACTGTTTCCCCTTCCTTCTTGTAAACTTCCATAACTTCACCATCCATAGGAGACCTTATAAAACATTTTGAAAGTCTTTTGTCTGCTTCCTTTAAACTAAAACTATCCTCTTTAACTTTAAAAAGTAAACTCTTATATTGAGCCTCTGCGTTTTCAAATTCCTTCTGAGATATTAAGTTTTTCTCAAAAAGTATCTTTTCTCTCTCAAAATTCTTCTTTATAAGATTCAACTCATATAAATCTTTTTCAAGCATTATTCTTATCCTGTCTCTCTGAACCTGGTACTCTGCAGGGTCTATTACACACAAAAGTTCATCCTTTTTAACAAAGTCCCCCTTTTTAACATATATTTCCTTTATTTTCCCAATAACTTCAGAGCCAATTTCAACCTGCTTATACGCTTCGAGATAACCTTCAACTTTTACACTTTCAGAAATAGACCTTCTTTTAACCACTTCTATTTCAACTTCTTTTCCCTTTTTACCACTTTTTAAGTTAAGTATAACAGCAATAATAAAAAACAAAAACACACCTGAGATTATCAATATTTTTTTCATTTTCCTCTCCTTTCTTTATAATTTAGATTTCCTGTCAAATAAAGATAATAGGAAATTGAAAGTTTATAATCATATAAAGCACTTATATAATCAACCTCGGAATTTATCAAATTCTCTTCAGATCCTCTTAACTCAATTGAAGAAATTTTCCCGAGTCTGAAACTTTCACTTGCTACCTGATAACCAATTTCTGCACTCTTCAATTTTTCTTTTGCAACTTCAAGGGTCTTTTCCATGACTTCTATCTGTTTTAAAGCCTTTTCATAATTCACTTTTGACATTATAAAAATTCTCTTCAAATTTTCCTTCCCAATATCGCTTTCAATCTTACTTTTCATTATATTAAAAGGATAATTCCAGAATCTTAAAGAGAGTGTTATATAAAGTCCTTTTGTAGTTTCAGGGGTTTTAAAAAGGGTGCTAAGAAGGGAATCTGAATAAGAATAATAATAGGTCAGGTATACTTCAGGTAAGAAAGAAAAAAGATTATAAATAAAATTTAAATTTGAGATTCTTTTTCTCCATTTCTCAGCCTCGTATTCATGAAATTTTATTTCTTTCGGTTCTTTAAATCTCAAAGTATCAACTTCAATATCAAGAGGTTCATAGAAAACATCTCTTTCTTCTCCAAGAATATACTTAAAATCATAAATTGCATCATAATAATTTTTTTCGGCTCTTTTTTTATTTAAAATAGCATTTTCCATCTGAACTTTTGTATTTATATAATCAAAATAAGAAAGAAGACCCTGACTATATTTTTCTTCTGCAATTTTAAAATTCTCCTCAGCTCTTAAAACACCTTTTTCCATTGCTTCTAAAATTTTCTTTGTTTTTAAAAGATTAAAATATCTGTAAGTAACTTCATATACAAATCTCATCTCATAATTAATGAGTGAAAGTCTTCCTTTTTCTTTTAAAAAGTAACTATTCAGAGTATTCGTCAACTGGGAAGGAGAAAATATTCTTTGATTTATTGAAAAACTCATGGTATAACCCTTCCGAGAGGATGTAAAAATTGGAGATGGAATTCCTGGTATAAATGTTGGAACTTTCGTTTCTGTATTTGAATAACTCCCTTCTGCATTAAAGGTTGGAAGGAAATTAAAAAGAGAATTTACAAAATCAACATTTCTCTGAGCATCACTTTTTCTTTCAATTCTAAGTTCAGGATTTCTTTTCATAGCAATTTTCAATGCTTCGTCAATAGTTATTTTGAAAGTGTCAGCTGTTAAAATAAATAGAAAAAAAATCATAATCTACCACCTTTTATTCATATCTCAAACATTCAATCGGGTCTTTCTTTGCAGCCTGTGATGCAGGATATATTCCAAAAAATACCCCAACAATGGAAGAGAATAAAAGGGCTATAAAAATACTCCAGGGTGGGATTCGGGAGGGCAAGGGGGTTAAAATATCCACAAGTTTACCGATTAAAGACCCGAGAATAAGTCCAAGGAGTCCTCCAATCACTGTCAGAAATATTGATTCAAGCAAAAATTGTAATAAAATATCTCTTCTTGTAGCTCCCACAGCCATTCTTATTCCTATCTCCTTTGTTCTTTCAGATACAGAAACAAGCATGATATTCATAATTCCTATTCCACCAACTATTAAAGCTAAAGAGGCAATTCCTATCATAGCTGCAAATATTCCACCTGTTATTGAGCGATACATGGATAAGAGCATCTCCTGAGTGTTAATAGCGAAATTGTCTTCATCGGTGAAGAAAAGCTTTCTTCTCTCCCTCAAGAATATTCGGAGATTTTCCATTGCTTCCTTGAGGTCATATCCCTTTTTAACCTTAACTACAATGACCGGACTCATAAAAACCCTTTGCCATTCAACACGAGGTTTTCCTACAAGTTGTTTCCCTCTTGAGAAAGGGATAAAGATAACATTATCAAGAGACCTACCAAGAAATTCCCCTTTCTCCTTTAAAATACCCACAACAAGGAAATTTTTGTTTCCTATATTTATTTCTTTCATGAGTGGGTCTTCATCTCCAAAAATATTTTCACTGATATACTTACCTATAACACACACACTTCTTCTAAAAAATTCATCATCTTCATTCAACTTTCTTCCCCTTTGAATTTCATACCCTGAAATCTCAAAATATTCAGGTGTTACTGCACTCACACTAACATTTCCAAGTGATTTTTTCTTATATTTAAGAGTATTCAAATTGAAAAGATCTAAAGTACAAGCGGTTTTATCAACATAATCTAACTTTCTTATCTCCTCTGCATCCTTCTCTGTAAAATCAGGTATCTCTGTATATTTTCTCCACCATCCCCTCTCTGCAACACCCATAAATATTCTCCACTTATACTTTTGAAGGTAAATTACATCAGAGCCAACAGAACCAAAAACTTTATACACATAGGCATTTATACCTTCAATAATTGACATCATTGATATAACCGTTCCAACTCCTATGATAATACCAAGTGTTGTAAGAACAGACCTTAACTTGTGAGATTTGATACCGTAAAAAGAAATTCTTATTAAATCAAAAGTTCTCATATGTTATTTAGACGCAAAACATAAGCATTTTGTTTCACACAAATGAGAATTTTAAAAATAGCTCTTTCAGCAGTTCCATAGGGAAAAATTATAAATAAATGAGATATACTTTACAAAATGCGATTGTTTTTAAGATATTTAATAATTCTTTTCCTTTCCGCACTTATTATAATTTTTCACAAAAATTTTATGTTTTATCTTCTCTTTGCTATCCTCATTTTATTTATAATCCTTTTCACAATTGAAGACCTTTATTATAAGAAACAAATTTACAGTATCTTTTCCGAAATAATTCAGAATCACAAGTTACCAGAGAAAATTATAAAATTAAAGGGTACTTTCCACGGACTTGAGGAACTCATTATCATGCTCTATGACGAACTCCTATACAAGCACTATGAATTAAGAGAAATTGCTCTTAGAGACCCTTTAACAAAATTCTATAATCTGCTTTACCTTGAAGAAAACCTAAAAGATATATTAAGCACCTTTAGAAGGGATTTAATTCCTATATTTATGATTGATATTGACAAATTTAAGGATATAAATGACAATTTTGGGCATATTACAGGTGACCATTTCTTAAAGGAGTTTTCATATGAGATGAGGAATTTCCTTATTGATTCAAAAAATTTAATATTTCGCTACGGAGGAGATGAATTTGTAATATTCTTTGATGAAGATTTTGATAAAGCAAAAAATTTGATAGAAGGCTTCAGAAAATCAATGGAAATAAAATATTTCTTAATTGAAGACAAAAAAATTAAAACAACAATAAGTGCTGGAGGAGAAGTATTTAAATGGGAAGAACTAAAGAATATAAAGGAAGTTTTAAAAAAACTGGATAAGAAATTATACAAAGCGAAGGAAAAAAGAAATACACTTTATATTTGAAAACCTCTAAAATTTATAGTATCTTTAAATACTATGGAGAGGTGCCCGAGCCTGGTCGAAGGGGCACGACTGGAAATCGTGCATCCCGTGAAAGCGGGATCGCGGGTTCAAATCCCGCCCTCTCCGTTTTAATAATATGCCTTTAATTTCGGTATAAAACCCAGCATATGACAAATAATTTCAGAGAAGAATATGAAACAATAAAGAGAAAGATAGAGGAAAGTTTAATTAATTTTATTTCCATAGAGGAGGTATCTTCTCCTCTGAGAGAGGCAATGAGGTACCTTATCCTTGCGGGAGGAAAAAGATTAAGACCCCTTCTTGTATATGAAACCTACAGAATTTGTGGTGGTAAAGATGACGAAGAAATTCTCCCTCCTGCCTGTGCAACAGAGTTGATTCACACATTCACACTTATTCACGATGACCTTCCTGCAATTGACAATGATGATATGAGAAGGGGTAAACCCACAGTACATAAGGTATTTGGTGAGGATATAGCAATTCTTGCGGGGGATGCACTTTTTATATACGGCATAGAAGTATTTCTAAGGTCAAAATCAAAAACAGAGAAAATTCTTAAAGCCTTAAGTTCCCTTTTAAATGCACTTGGACCAAGAGGTGTTATTGAGGGTGAGGTTCTTGATGTAAAAAGTGTAAATATGAAACCTGAAAAAGAATATGTGAGAAAGATACATACCAAAAAAACCGCGATGTTTATTTCCTCCTGTCTTGAAATTGGAGCAATTCTTGGAGGAGCAAGAGAAGAGGAAATAAAGAAGTTTAAGGAAGCAGGGATTGAAATGGGAATTGCTTTTCAGATAAAGGATGACATCTTAGATGCAACAGGCAACAAAGAGGAACTTGGGAAAAATGTAAAAAAAGACGCAAATAAAATGACATATGTGAAAGTATATGGACTGGAAAAGGCAAAGGAAATTGCAAAAAATCAAATAGAAAGAGCAAAAAAAATACTAAAAGAATTGCCTTATAACACCAATTTTCTTCAAAAAATATGCGACTTTATAATAGAAAGAAATTACTGATTTTCCTTCTTACCATTTTCCCGTTACTCTCACAAGAAATAGAAGAGGAGGAATTTGAAGAATCTATACTTGTGGAAGAAATTTATGAAAAGGAATTTATTAAGATAAATGTAAACAAGGCAGATTATCAGGAACTCTTAAATATACCCGGTATTTCAAGAAAACTTGCTAAGGAAATAATAAAAGAAAGAGAAAAAGCCTTTTTCACAAATTTTGAAGATTTCAAAAACAGATTGAATTTATCACCTGAATACGATTATCTTGAAAATTATCTTGATTTCAATCTTTTAGTATTTAATTTTTATCAGGAAACCAAAGGTTATTATAATGATAAATATGGAGAGGACAGATTCTATAGAGTTTTAAAAGGAAAGGTAAAAGGCACATATTCCCTAATTGACTTTGGAATTGTTCACTATCAATTTAAAGATATTGATAAATTTTATGGAGAATTTAAATATAGAGGATTGAGGGTTATCGGAGGGGATTATGTATTTGAATATGGAAAAGGACTTTTATTCGGTAAATACTATGCCTTTTCTTCTGAACTCTTTTATCTACCTTCAAGATTAAAAAGATTGGAACCAACAATATCATACAGCAGAAATGTGGGAATAAAAGGTGGAGCAATTTCATATAATAATCTGGATATGGGTTTTGGATTTGAAAAAGATAGTTTCCACACCTTCTTTATATCATATCCCTTAGAGAAACTCCAGATGGTGCCCTTAATAGGGTTTTTAAAGGATTCAAAAACGAAAAAAACTTTACCTTTTTTTTCAATAACAGGTTCCTTTTATGGTCCCTTTTATTTGTTTACAGAAACAGGTTATGTAAATAACAAGATATACACACATATCGGAATAAGAAAAATATATGATCTATCAAGGATTTTTATCTATTTCTACTTTTTGCCAATAGACCACATAAATCATTTCAATACAAAGTATGACTGGAAAAGAGAGGGCAGAGATGAAAAAGGAGCAGGAATAAGATGGGAAGGAAAATGGAAAAAGCTTATTTTAAGAATTGATGAGAGGATCTTTGAAAAACAAGATAAAAGAGGTGGATATGAGAGTTATATAAGGGGAAACTTAGAAACAAAAATGCCTTTTACATACACCTTTGAATTAAAGGACAGAAAAACAAGCATCCATAGATTAAGATTTAAAAATGAAATAACTTATAAAGAAAAGGATATGAGAATAAAATGCAAGCTTTATTTTGAATGGGATAGTTACCTTAAAACTGCCCCTGGTGTTTTGGGAGGAATAGAAATCCAAAAAGATATGTTTTTTGGAGGAGTTTATAGTTTTAATGTAAATAATTATGACAAGAGAATATATATTTATGAGACAGAACCCCCTACTTCCTTTTACCTCTTGCCCTTATACGGAAATGGAAGCAGAATTTATTTTGGAGTAAAACTTAAAGCTCCCATGTTATATATTCTTGCAAAATACAGTGAAAACATATCTGATAGAGTTCTTCCTGATAGAAGAATAATTTTTATCTCAAGTGTAACAAATTATTAATAAGACATATTTCATAAGAAAGGAAAGGGGCATTGTTTTAAAAACAGTAAGTTTCAAGGAAAGTTCCCTAATATTTGATTTATTTGGAGAAAAAAGCGGAGGGGTTAAAATAATAGCGTTTGGAGTAAAAAGGATTACAAATCCTTTTAAAGGAATTATATCAGCAGGCAACTTTGTAGAAGTTATATATTACAAAAGAGAAACATCGGAGTTTGGCAAAATGAGAGAAATAAAATTACTTTGGAAACCGGAAAATATTTTTAAAGATTATAGAAGATACCTTTTGATGGGTTATCTCCTTAAGACAGTTAAGATATACATAGGTGAAAATATGAGATTTCCTGAAATTTTCAGGTTCACATTAAAAACACTGAAAGAAATAAATCAAACTGAAATAAACATAAACTCCCTTTATTCTATTATTATAAAATTTCTTATAGTAACAGGGATCGGTCCTGAAACAGACAAATGCCTTAAATGTGAAAAAAAACTTGATGAAGGATTTTTTGTTACTAAGGAAGGGGGCATATTCTGTGAGGAATGTTCATCTAATTTTGAAGACAAAATATTTATTGACAAAAAAAACTTATCTCTTTTAAAATTTCTCAAGAAAGAAAATTTAAAAAACATTAAAAATCTGAAAATTGAAAACAGAGATATATTAGATAGAATAATACACGATTACCTTAAATTCTATCTGGGAGAAAATTTTACAGAAGATATGAAAAAGATTCAAAAAATTCAAGAACTTAAAAATTAAGGACCAATTATTTTCTTCATCTTTTCCCTAATCATGTCAAGACGCTTCCTAAGTTCCTCCTGTTCCATCTTTTCCTTATATAGCTGTTGTTTCACTTCCTCCTTTTTCCTCTCCAAATCCTCTATCTCCTCCTCAAGTAATTTTTTCTTTTCTTCAAGTTCCTCTACAATTTTGTGTATATCTATTTCTTCAAGTTCTTTTCTTTTTGCTTCAAATTCATCTTCAAGTCTCCCAATTTCAGACTCAAGTTCCTTTTTCTTCTCCTCAAGTTTTGATATATTTTCTTTTGTTTCCTCTTCAGCCCTTTTTAAGGATTCAAATGTTAGATACCTTTTATACTTTGTTTCATAAGTTTTTATCCTTTTATCAAGGGGTGAAAAAATAAGTATATGAGCCAGTAAAAAGGCAACTATTATAGAAACAAGCAAAATTCCTGCTACTGGAACATAAGAAATTTCTCTATGGGGAGCGGTATAAAACACTTCCTTTATAATTGCTGGATTTATTCCGAGAATTAAATTTCCAACAATCTTTTCTTTATCTCTTAATTCAAATTTGATTGGAACCCTAAGAAAATATTTATTCAAAGAGGTATTTAAATGAAGTAAGGAATTCTTTCTAAGATTAACATCTTCACCTATAATCTCCTTTATATTCTTTCCTTCTTCTCTATCTTCAACAGAAACAATCACTTTACCATTTTCATCACATATGCTAATATAGTCTATACCTTCTATTTTCCTTAATTCAGATACAATTTTACCAAGTGTGGGTTTTTCATCCAGAATAATGGGGTCTACAAGATTTTTTGAAAAAACAGAAAGGATCTCACCGTAATGTTGGGTAATGAAAAAATTTATATTATCTTCATTACCGGTGTCTCCTTTTGAAAATATCTGATAATAAAATATTAGTGGTATTCCCACTATTAAAAGAGGGAGAAAAAGAAAAAGTTTATATTTTGCCATATATAAATTTTATGGAAGGGGAGGGTAAATGTCAAGTAAAATAAAATCATGTCTTATTTAACAATAAAAGGAGGAGATTTAAAAGGAAGAAAAATTTATGTTCCATCCTTTATAAGACCAACACAAAACAAGGTAAAGAAAGCAATCTTTGATGTACTGGGGGATAAGGTAAAAGGCTCTATTTTTCTTGATCTTTTTGCAGGCTCTGGAAACATAGGAATAGAGGCTCTTTCAAGGGGAGCAAGTTTCTGTGTATTTGTTGAAAAAAATTTTAAATGTGTTTCCCTAATTAAAAAAAATATATATGAATTAAAACTAAAGGATAAAAGTAAAATAATCAAAGAGGATTCAGGGAAATTTGTTTTAAAACAAAAAGGCAAATTTGATATAATTTTTGCAGACCCACCTTACAATTATAAATTGAAGAGAAAATTTATTGAAAATGTTATTAAAATTTTAAATAAGGGAATATTTATTCTGGAAGTTACAAAAAGAAAAAAAACTGATGAATTCAGTGACTTAATAAAAAGGGAGGAAATATATGGTGAAACAAAAATTCTATTCTTTGGCAATTTATCCTGGTAGTTTTGACCCCTTAACCTGTGGACATATCGATCTTGTTAAAAGAGCACTTTATATATTTGATAAAGTGATAATTGCTGTAGGTTCACCCAGATATAAAAAATTATTGTTAACAATTGAGGAGAGAATTGAACTTATAAAGAAAACATTTAAAAATGAAAAAAGAGTCTGTGTTGAAAAACTTGAAGGACTTTTAGTTAACTTTGCAAGAAAAAAAAAGGCAAAGGTTATAATTAGAGGTTTAAGGGCAGTTTCAGATTTTGAATATGAGTTTCAAATGGCATGGATGAATAGAAAGTTAAATCCTGATATAGAGGTAATTTTTATGATGCCTTCAGAAAAATATGCCTACCTCTCATCAACAATGGTAAGAGAAATTGCACTTTTAAAGGGGAATTTAAAAGGACTTGTTCCACCTGTGGTTGAAAAATATATAAGGAAAAAATTTTACCAATGAAAAAGGGATTCTTTGTAGATTACGTAAAAATCAAGGTTAAAGGAGGAAGAGGAGGAAATGGATGTGTAAGTTTTAGAAGAGAAAAATATGTGCCAAGAGGAGGGCCTGATGGAGGTGATGGAGGCGATGGAGGAAGTGTGTATCTGGAAGGAGACGAAAATCTAATGACGCTTCTTGATTACAAATACAAAAGATTTTATAAAGCAGGGAAAGGAGAAAATGGTAAAGGTAAAAACATGCACGGGAAAAAGGGGAAGGATATAATACTTAAAGTTCCCCTGGGAACAGTGGTAAAAGATGCAAAAAAGGGTGAGATTTTGGGAGAAATTCTTGAGCACGGTCAGAAAATGCTTATAGCGAAAGGAGGAAAAGGAGGAAGGGGCAACACACATTTTGCCTCTTCCACAAATAGAGCTCCAAGAATATGTGAGGAGGGAAAGGAAGGGGAAGAAAAGACAATAATCCTTGAACTCAAAATGCTTTCGGATGTGGCAATTGTGGGATTGCCAAATAGTGGTAAATCAACACTACTAAACAAATTAGCAGGCACACATGCTAAAACAGCTGACTATCCATTTACAACTTTAACACCAAATCTTGGGACTCTAAAAGATGCAGATGTGAGAAAATACATAATATGTGATATTCCCGGAATTATTGAGGGAGCAAGTAAGGGAAAGGGATTAGGACTTAAGTTTCTGAAACATATAGAAAGAGCAAAAGTTCTTTTATTCCTGATTGATGGGACCTCGGAAAACCCTGAAGAGGACTATACCATTCTCTTGAAAGAACTTGAAAGTTATAATCCCTTATTATTGAAAAAGAAAAAAATTTTGGTTTTAAATAAAAGGGATTTAAAAGAATTTAAAAACCCCTTCAAAGATGAAGCACTTTCAATTTCTGCAAAAAAAGGAGAAGGAATCAACTTATTAAAACAAAAAATCAAGGAAACTTTAAATGAATGATCTTATAAAAATAGTCCAAGAAATAAAAGAACTTGAAGAAAAAAGAGAACCAGAAAAAATTTTACCCTATCTCTCACATCCAAGTTTTCTCGTAAGAGAAACCGCAAGTAAGGCAATTGCAAGGAGAGGCAAACATCTGAAGGAAAAGATCCTTGAAATTTTAAAAACTGGATACTGGTATGAAAAAGCAGCATGCCTTGATATACTTGGAGAATGGGGGAATCAAAATGATATAAATCTTTTTTTATTTTTTTTAAATGATAAAAATAGTTTTATTGTTGAAAAAGCTGCAATAGGTCTTTTCAATATAATAAAAAGAACACCTGCTCTTCCTCAGGATTTTGAGCCAGGAATTTTAAAGAAGCTTTACAATATATTTGTTTCACTTCAAAAAAGGGGATATGCTGATGAACTTCTGAAAACATACAGAGAATTTTTCAAATAAGATGCAACTTGAGGAAATTATTGCTATTACATTTCAGAAACTAAAAAATAGTGAAGTAAAGGATATCATTGATAAAAGAATCCCTTTTAACATAAAAAAAGAAAATATACAAAAAGCAAAAGAAATAATAGATAAATGTAAAAGTAAGGCCATAGGTATAATAAGTTTTTTGGATAAGGATTATCCTGAAGAACTCAAAAAGGTATATTATCCTCCTCTTATTATATATTACAGGGGAAACCTTGAGGTTCTTAAAAAGAGGAAAATAGGTATAATAGGAACAAGAAAACCTACAAAGTACGGAAGAGAAGTGGCTTATGAATTTTCAAAAAAAATTACAAAACATGGGATTGTAATTACAAGCGGAGGAGCAAGGGGAATTGATACAATTGCTCACAAGGGTTCGATTGATGCAGATGGAGAAACAATATGTGTTTTGGGTTCAGGTATTGATGTGGTTTATCCTCCTGAAAATAAAAGGATATTTAAGGAAATTGAAAAGAGGGGAATTATTTTAAGTGAATATCCTCCGGGGACAAAGCCTTTTTCTCACCACTTTCCCATGAGAAACAGGATAATAGCAGGACTTTCGGAATTGATTCTTGTTGTTGAAGCAGGAGAAAAGTCAGGAACATTTATAACAGTGAAATGGGCACTTGAAATGGGAAAGGATATATTTGTTATTCCTGGAGAAATATATTCTCCTAAAAGCAAAGGACCAAATTTTTTATTAAAACAGGGAGCAATTCCTGCAACAGAACCCTCTGATATTCTGTCTTTTATGGGGATTGAAGAAAAAGAAAAACAAAGGGAATTAAAACTTGAGGAAAAGGAGAAAAAGATATTTGATTATTTAAAGGAAAAAAGTAAGGCAAATATTGATGAAATGAAGGAAAATCTAAAAATTGAAACAGGAGAAATACTTTCAATACTCCTTAGCCTTGAAATTAAAGGAGTTATTAGAAATGAAGGACAAGGATTTTATTCTTTAAAAGGCATTTGAAACCATATAACATCTTTCTCTGAACCGGGAAGATAAAAACTTATTGTATCTTTACCCCTTACTGCAATGAAAAGATATGGCATTCCAGATTTAAGTGGATAATCAATTGAATCTCTCCCTACTTTTTTATGATTAATAAAAACTTCACCTTCCCCTCTGAAATGAAATCTTAAACTATCCTTAGTAATATAAGGAATTTCTATTTCTCTTTTCTCTCTCGGTTTTAGGTAAAATAAACCTTTGTAAACATAAAAGGGGGCAACTAACTCAACTCTCAATTCTCCTGGAGGTACCATGCCTTTAAAGGGAACATTTACAAATCTATTATTCAATTTGAGAGCACTTCCCGTAAAAGGCACTTCTATATAAATCTGAGGATAAAAGAGTTTTTTGTAAAGATAAAAAGCAGAAAAAATTAAAATAGAAAGGAGTATAAAAAGAGGTATTAAAAAGGCCTTTTTTATTTTCTTTTTTTTATCTTTAAAAACAGGTCTTTCAATCATTGTCTGGGTTTCAAGTATCTGAGTCTTATCATTAATAAAATCCTTCAAAAGTTTTTTCCCATACAAAATCTTTTCTTTTCCGATAACCTTTACAATATCCTTTTTAAACTCCTCTGCGTTTTTATATCTTTTTTCAGGTTTTTTCTCAAGTGCTTTTTTCAAAATTCTTTTAACCTTTCTATTTATACCTTTAAATATTCTCCCTGAGAAAGGAGGATTCTCCTTCTCCACTTTAACAAGAATCTGTGTGGTATCTTTGCCTGAAAAAGCCTTTTTACCTGTCAACATTTCATAAAGAGTTGCTCCAAGTGAGAAAATATCAGATGAAGGCGAAAGTTTTTCACCTTTCACCTGCTCTGGTGACATGTAATATGGGGTTCCTATGACAACGCCTGGTTTTGTAAGTTCAGGAGAATCACTTCCCTTTGCAATACCAAAATCTGTAAGTTTTACAAAACCCTCTTTTGAAATTAAAATATTTGAAGGTTTAATATCCCTGTGAATTATTCCCCTTTTATGCACATACTCAAGGACATCCAGAATTTTATAGATAATATAAAGGGCAATATCAGGTTCAATTCTTTCACAAATATCTATTATTCTTGAAAGGTCATAACCTTCAACCCATTCATAGGAAACAAAAATTTTATCATCCTTTTCAAATATTTCATAAATTTTCACAGCATCAGGGTGATCAACACTTGCACAGGTTTTTGCCTCTTCTTTGAATCTTGTCACAAACTCATCAGGATAATTTTTTGAAATGGATTTTAAAAGACAGAATCTTTGTAGTTCCTTGTGATAAGCTTTGTAAACTTCTGTAAAAGAAGTCTTTTTAATTTCCGAAACTATCTCATACCTTTTACTCCCCATCAAAAAGCACCGTCCTTTTTTGCTACCGAAGGTATTGTTTTAATGAGTATTTTAATATCATTTTTAAAACTTTTATTTTTCACATATTCTACTTCGATCTTAATCCGTTCTGAAAATGTTAATTTATTTCTTCCACTCACCTGCCACGGACCTGTTAATCCAGGTCTAACACTAAAAATTATTTCCTCCTCTTTTTTGAACCTCTTTAATTCTTCAGGCACATAGGGTCTTGGACCAACAAAACTCATATCTCCCATTAAAATATTAATAAGCTGCAAAATTTCATCTATGCTATATCTTCGCAACCACTTACCAATTTTTGTGATTCTGGGATCATAGTTAATCAATTTTCTATATGTTTCCCATTCCTTTTCTGCTTCAGGATTTTTAGAAAGATAATCTTTTAACCTCTCATCTCCATCAATATACATTGAACGGAATTTAAATAGCTTAAACTTTTTCTTGTCTTTACCAATTCTTTCCTGAACAAAAAAGGGATTTCCCTTAATCTCGAGAAACACCAAAATTGCTACTAAAATCAAAAATGGTAATAAAAGTATTAAAATTAATAAAGATATTATTCTTTCAACAAAATTACCCATTATTTCAATCTGTAAATATAAATCCCTAAATCGGTTCCCACAAATAGAGTGTCTTTTTTAACATTGAAGGTATAAACTGTTCTTTCTGAAATACCGCTTCCATCAAAATAATGCGTCCATCTATCAAAGGTAATGTTGTAAATCCAAAACCCCCCTTTGTAGGTTCCAGCAAAGATTTTTTTATCAAAGATATAAAGAGAGTTTTGAACAAAATTTGAAGGACTAAAAGGCAGAGGAACAGGGTAAAAGAATTCAAAAGAATCAGATTTTTCTTTAATTTTTAAAAGTCCCTTATCACTCATAATCCAGATATTTCCTTCATCATCTTTTTTTATATCTTTAATTCTACTCTCAAGAAACATCTTTTTGTCAACAATCTTAAATAATTCCCTATCTTTTTTTCTTATAACAAAAAGTCCTTGGAACAATCCAAGATAAATATAATTGTCAGAAAGAGAAAGAGAATAAACTTCTTTATCCTTTAAAAGAGCATTTATAAAACCACCCTCTATATCAGAGACAAAGGCTCCTTCTTCTGTACCCATAAATATTAAAGGAGGTTCTATTTTTATAGCAAACACTCGAGAGTTTTCTCTCGTGATTAAAGTTGTTTTAAAATCACCCTCCTTATAAATAATGATTTTTCCATCTGAACCCAGGATTACCAAATTCTTATAACTTAGACCAGAATAAAACTCTTCTGCATTAATTCCGAAATGAAATCTGGAATATCTTTTCCATTTACCATTTTTTCTTATAACAATGCCCTTTCTTTCAGAAAAAATTCCTTTTCCTGCAATTAAAACCTCTCCATTATCAAGGACAACGATCACCATGACATCTTTAACACCTCCTCCTGCTTTAAGTTCTGCCTCATTTCTCCAGAAATCCTTTGAGTAAACATAAACTCCCTCCCCATCTGTGCATACAAAATAATACCTTTCATCCTTGCATATAAGTTTATAGTTTATCCTTTCACCATCCTCTGTCAGACTAAAAAAGGGGGCAAGGAAGGATATTTCAGGGGATTCAAAACTTACTATACTTTTTAAACCCCACCATATAATCGGGTTTTCATTTTTATCGGTTTCTATCATTGAGAATTTATCATAAACTTTTACCAAATCGCCAGATCTAATCTTAATTGTTGAAGGTGTAATAGCAAAGGATGTGGCATTTGGAAAAAAACCCTTAACTTGTTCATAGAAAGGTGGTTCTGGATAAAAGGAAACAAGTTTTCCATCTTTATAATAGACATAAATTTCTCTTGTAAAAGGGTCCGGGAAAACATAAAGGGGTTCCTTTTTAAGAATTATACCCTTTTTAAAGGTAAAATTATATTTATCGAATATTCCTATTCCGTATTTTGAAGAAACATAAATAAATCTATCATCACTTGAAACAAAATCAGGACTGAATAGGGATGGAATCTCATTTATTTTTATAAGGGAAAATAGAATTAAAGAAATCAAAAAACAGGAAGAATTTTTTCTATTAGACCTTTTTTATTTCTTTTAAATTTAAACCTAAATGCAGATGGGATTTCATCAAGGATATCTGTTGCAACCACAGAATAGATTCCCTTTTTAGAAGAGGCAATATCACCTGCAAGTGCATGTAAGAAAACTCCAATTTTTGCTGCTCTTTCAGGTGGCAATCCTTGAGCCCATAATCCTGCAATTAATCCTGTGAGAACATCCCCGGAACCCCCTGTTGCCATCCCTGGATTTCCGAGGGGACATATAAAAGTTCCATAAATTGAGGAAATAACAGTAGGGGCTCCTTTTAGAACTGTAACAATATCATATTTTAAAGAAACCTCTTCTGCTATATTCACTCTATTCCTATCAATCTCTTCTGGGTCTTTTTCCCCTAAGAACATTGCCATTTCACCAGGATGAGGAGTAATTATTATGGCTTCATTTCTATCTTTTAAAATTTCTTTTTTATCCTTCAAAAGCACAATTCCGTCAGCATCAAGTAATACCTTTTTATCCTTCGTTCTTTCCATAAGTTCAATTAGAAAATTCTTTGTCTCTTCATCTCTTAACATTCCAGGACCAAGGGCAATAACATCCATCTTTTCCAGATACTCATTCAAAAGAGAAATAGATTTGGGGATCAAACGCCCATTTTTCGAAGGCAATGGAATTTTTATTGCTTCTGTAAGTTTTGATTCTATGGAACCATATATCTCTTCCGGCACAGCAGTAAAAACAAGCCCTGCTCCTGCATAATAGGCTCCCATTGACGCAAGATAAGGAGCTCCTCCATAACCCTTTGCCCCACCTATTATAAGAACTCTACCACATTTACCTTTATGAGCATTTTCCTCCCTTCTGGGCAGGTAGGGATAGACATCCTCAGGGCATATAACCTTTCTTCTTGTTTCATCCGCATAATATTTCGGTATTCCAATATCAACAAGATAAAGCTCGCCTACCTTTTTTCTTCCAGGATAAAGATAATGTCCAAGTTTTGGATATGCAAAAGTTACTGTGATATCAGCTTCAGGTACTGCAGGTTCAGCCTCTCCTTTTTCTCCATCAACTCCTGAAGGAATATCAACAGCCACAATTTTCCCTCTCCTTTCTTTTAGTAAAGGAAAAATTATTTTAATCTCCTTTGGAAGTTCTCCTTTAAAACCTGTTCCGAAAAGTGCATCAATCACTATATCCGATGTTAAAAGATCAAATCTCAATTCAGGATCAGAAGGATTAAGGGGTTTTATCTTTGGTTTCAACATCTCAAGAAGTTCAAAATGATAAAGAGCTTCTCCTTTAAGTTCTCTTACATCTCCATAAACATAAATATTAACTTCACTTCCCCTATTTATAAAATACCTGGCAACCACAAAACCATCTCCACCATTATTCCCCTTCCCACAGAGCACACTTATTTTTGAAATTTCGAATTTTTTTTCAAAAATTGCTTCAAAAACTCCCCTGCCTGCATTTTCCATTAGTATCCTTCCATCAATTCCAAATTCATTAATTGCTCTCTCATCTATATGCTTCATTTCAGAAGGGGTAAGCACATACATAAAAAACCTCCTTTATCTCTCTTCTATATCTGTCGCAGATTTTATTTTCCAACATATTTAAAAACTTCTTCTTTTTTATTCGCCTTTTTGAGAACTGACACAGCTTCTTTAACCCATTCATCATATTTAAGAAATTTTTGATATCTTCCCTTTTCTCCTTCCCATACTTCACCAAGAGATAGTCTTAAATTATAAAGGACAATTTCTTTATCCTCACTTAACTTCTCAAAATCCACATCTTTTACTCCTTTTTCTTTTAGATAATCTAAGAACCTATTAAACTCAGAATTATCAATTTCCTTTATATTTTTAGTTTTAAGATAAAGGGCATATTCAAAAAACTTCCCTTTTGCTATCAATTTTGTAACTTCTGTGGACAATTTTTGAGTTTTAAGAACTATATCAGGAACAACACCACCTTCACCGTGTAACTTTCTTCTAAGTTTAAGTGTGTAGAAGATTTCCTTTTTTTCTACACTTTCTTCACTAATTGTATCCCTTTTACCAAATCTATGAATAGACCTTCCTGAGGGCAGATAATAGAGGCTTGTGGTCAATTTTAGCCTGTATCCACCATCTAAGGGAAAGACTCTCTGAACAGAACCCTTTCCGAAAGTTGTATCTCCTATGATAAGAGCTCTATCCCAATCCTGGAGTGCTCCTGAAACAATTTCAGATGCAGAGGCAGAACCATCGTTTACAAGAACAACAAGAGGAATATTCTCTGTAAATTCCTCCTCCTTTATTGCATTAAAAACATCCTCTACTTCTTTATTTCTTCCGCGTGTTGATACTATATCACTACCTTTTGGAAGAAATATATCAGCAACCTCAACAGCTGCATCAAGTAAACCACCTGGGTTACCTCTTAAATCAAGAATCAGTTTCTTCATATTTTTTTCTTTAAGTTCCATTATAGCCTTCATGAGTTCTTCCCTTGAGGTCTTGGAAAATTCATTTAATTTCACATAACCTATTTCATCCTCAATAACTTCATAATAGGGCACAGCTTTGATCTTAATTATTTCCCTTACAAGTTCAATTTCAATAGGCTCATCTACAAAAGCCCTTTTTATTTTTATCTTTACTTTTGTTCCTGGTTTTCCTCTCAAATTCTTTACCGCTTTTTGGAGTGACCATCCCTTTGTTGACTTACCGTCTACCTCAACAATCTGGTCTCCTGCCTGAATCCCTGCCTTATAAGCAGGTGTTCCTTCAAGAGGGGTAATTACTGTTAAAACACCATCTTTAATTCCGATCTGGATGCCTATTCCACCAAACTCTCCTTGGGAATGGATACTCATCTCTTCCCATTCCTCAGGAGTCATTAAATCAGAATAAGGGTCAAGTTGATGAAGTAAGTAATCCATTGCTTTTTCAAGTAAAGGAGCAAGATTTTCATCCTTTTGATAGTTTTCATCCGCATATCTTTCTTGAATCAGAGTGATAATTCTTGAGAAATTTCTAAGTTGCAATATTAAAGAGGGCTTTCTATCTTCCTTATCTGGTTTTCCCTTTGAAACAAAAAGGGGAAGCATAAGTAAAATTAAAATAATTCTCATTTTTTCCATCTTTTCCTCCTTTTTAAATTTAATTTTAAGTTATAAGGACTTAATAAGTGAAATAAACTTGCCTTTGTCTTTTAATCTTTCTATTGTCTTATTAAAGGCAAATTCAAGCACATAATTCGGTTCTTTTTCTCCATCAATAACAAAAATCCTTTTCTTTGCCCTTTTTGCGATTTTCAAATACCCCTCTCTTACCTTTTTATGGAATTCGAAATCTTCTTTCTCAATTCTATCCCTTTTTTTTATCCTTTTTAAACCCTTTTCAGGGGATATATCAAGTAAAAAGGTTAAATTAGGTTTAAGGTTATCGGTAACAATTTTATTTATTCTTTTTAAAATTCTTAGAGGCAAATCTCTTCCAAATCCTTGATAGGCTATTGTTGAATCAAAAAATCTGTCACATATTACAATCTTACCCTCTCTCAATGCAGGGAGAATTTTTTTTTCTACATGCTCTTTTCTTGAAGCAAGAAATAAAAGTAACTCTGTCCAGGGAGATAAGTTTTCTGAAAAAAGTAAAATTTCTCTTATTTTTTCACCCACCTCTGTTCCCCCCGGTTCCCATGTTAAAAGGGCCGGGAATCCCTTTTCCCTTAATTTATTATAAAGTCCCTTCGCTAAGGTGGATTTACCACTTCCCTCTATTCCTTCTATTGTAATCAAAAAACCCCACCTTCCCACTTATCTATTTTTTCTTTTTTCCATATTTCTTAATCCATGCTTCAAGTTTTTTCTTTGCCTCAAAGTCAGGAATCTGTTTTGGAGGAGATTTCATAAAATAGGCAGAAGGTTCTATAATTGCTCCTTTAAGACCATTATTAAGAGCAAGTTTGGCACATCTTATCGCATCTATCATAACCCCTGCAGAATTTGGAGAATCCCATACTTCCAGTTTTAGCTCTATATTAAGGGGAACATCTCCAAATGTTCTTCCTTCAATTCTCATATAAGCCCATTTTCTATCCTTGAGCCATGCCACATAATCTGAAGGCCCTATATATACATTCTCTTCACCAATGTCATAGGGAAGAAGTGATGTCACAGCAGAAGTTTTTGAGATCTTCTTTGATTCAAGTCTTTCTCTTTCCAACATGTTCAGGAAATCTGTATTTCCTCCCACATTCAACTGACTCATCCTTTCAATTTTTACACCTCTATCAAGGAAAAGCTGAACAAGGGTCCTGTGGAGAATTGTTGCGCCCACCTGAGATTTAATATCATCTCCTATAACTGGAACTCCTGCTTCCTCAAACCTCCTCTGCCAGTAATGTTCTCTTGCAATAAAAACGGGAATACCATTGACAAAAGCACATCCTGCTTGTAACACATGTTCCACATACCATTTTGTGGCCTCCTCACTTCCTACAGGAAGAAAATTAACAACAACATCTGTTTTTGTCTCTTTAAGAAGTCTAACAATATCAGCAGTTTCTCCGGGTGCCTTTTCTATAATCTGAGAAAGATACTTTCCGAGTCCATCATGGGTCATACCTCTTACAACAGGAACATTTAGTTTCGGGACATCACAAAATTTATATGTATTATTTGGTTTTGTAAATATTGCTTCTGCAAGGTCTTTTCCCACTTTATTTTTATCAATATCAATCCCAAAAGTGAATTCAATATCTCCAATATGATAACCACCAAGATTTACATGCATAATTCCAGGAATAAAATCATCTTCTTTTGCATTTTTATAATACACAACTCCCTGAACAAGTGATGAAGCACAGTTTCCAACTCCTATTATTGCCACTCTTACCTTAGGCATACATTTCCTCCTTTAACTACTATTGGGGTTTGAACCCTTATTTTTAACATTCATTAAATTATAGGCACTTAATATCCTTCTCAAAAAAGTTATAAAAACTAAGATAAAAAACAAAATTAAAAGATAAGGAAACAATTTTTCCCCTGTTAAAGAAGAAACTCCGAGGAAGATGATCCTTTGGGGTCTTTCCATTGGTCCTGCAGTTATGGAATAATTGAGACCCTCTGCTCTTGCCCTTGTATAGGAAATGGAAAAAGAAAAAAGAAAGGAAAAAAACAGAATCAAAACAATCCAGAGTTCACTTCTGTAAAAGTAAATAAGAGAAGCAAATATTATTCCTTCCTGCAACCTGTCAAATACAGAATCTATAAATGCTCCAAACTCTGTAACATTATCCTTATATCTTGCAAGGGCTCCATCAAGAGTATCAAATAGAGAAAAAATAATTAGAGTGATTCCCGCCAGTATAAAATTTCCCTTAATATAAAAATAGGAAGGCACAAAGATTGCTATTACACCTAAAAAGGTCAAAAAAATAGGTTTAATCCCAATCCTATCCATAAATGAAAGCAGAGGTTTTATTTTTCTTTCAAAATTTCTTTTGTTTTTTTTCATCTTTTATTCCTTCAATCACCAATGTAAATTCACCTTTTTTATTTCTTGACCATTTAATTATTTCTTCCATATTCCCATATCTGTACTCCTCAAATTTTTTTGTAATTTCTCTTATCAAAAAACATTTTCTGTTTTCACTTACATACTCCTTTAACTCTTCTAAGATATTTAATAAATTATAGGGTGATATATATATAATAACAGTTTTTTCTTCATTTTTCACACATTCCCATATTTTTTTTCTTTTTATCTTGCTCTTTGGGGGAAATCCAATGAAGATAAATTCATCTCCATTCATACCTGATACAGATAATGCAGCAGTAAGAGCTGAAGGTCCTGGTATGGGAACCACATTTATATTTTCTTCATGGCATCTTCTTACAAGATAGGCACCCGGGTCATGGATACAAGGAGTTCCACTCTCTGAAACAAGGGAAATTCTGATACCTTTCTTTAATTTACCTATTATATACTCTGCTCTCTTTTTCTCTTGACCTTTAAAGTAAGCAAAAAGTTTTTTTCTTATATTAAATTTTTTTAAAAGAATACTTGTCTTTCTTGTATCCTCACATACAATCAAATCAGATTCCTCCAGAACTCTAACTGCTCTAAAAGTTATATCTTCTAAATTACCTATGGGAGTGGAGACTACAAAAAGAACTCCTTTTTCCATCGTTTAATTATATTAAAAACAAATTGAAATTTGAAATTTGGAGAAATTTTATTTATTATTAATAATTAATAATATAAACTTAGGGTTCTATTCCCATTTGTCTTTTTTAATTTAAGATAAAATGAATCCTGTTGGAGAGCATTATATTGTAGAAGCCTCGGGTTGTGACCCTGAAATTATTGGTAATGTTGAAAAAATGCAGGAGATACTTGTGAATGCGGCACATAAAGCAAATGTAAAGATATGGGCTGTTTCATTTCATAGATTTCCACCTCAGGGAGTTTCAGGTGTTATAGTGATTTCCGAGTCGCATATTTCTGTGCATTCTTGGCCTGAATACAGATATGTGGCACTTGATATATACACCTGTGGGGAGCATTCAAATCCAGAGGCGGCAGTAAATCATGCCCTTCAGGAATTTAAGGCAGAAAACGTCCATATAAGTGAAATAACAAGAGGGCTTGAAGAAGGGGACAGGTTATTTTACCACTCAATAATTACTTGGGAAGAAGAGCTGGGTCATTACAAGAAAAAACTGAAGCAGGAAAGTTTTTTAAAAATGGTAAAAAATATTATATCAGAAAATGAAAAAGACAAAGTTGAAAAAATTATAAAACTTTTAAGTGAAACTTTTGATGATTACTCTTTTATAGGAATATATAAGAAAGAGAGACTAATATACTCCATAAGCAATAAGGAGAGTAAAAAGAAAAAAGGACCAAGTATACAATCAGAGATACAGTTTCCTTTGTATAAAAATGGAGAAGAATGGGGTAAACTCGTAATAAAGACAAAAGAAAAGGAAGGTTTTAAAAACGAAGATGAAATATTTCTTAAAAAGGTCTGTGGATTAATTGAGGAAAATATAAAAGGAGAAAATAAATGAGAAAGTTAATAACTATTTCTCTTCTTTCTTTAATAGCCTGTGCACAGACAAAAAAGGAGAGGGTTCCTTCCTTTACTCTTAAAACACTTGATGGAGAAATATTCAATATAGTTGACCATGTAGGAGAAAAGGTTATAATAATTAACTTCTGGGCTACATGGTGTCCACCATGTAGAGCTGAAATTCCTGGATTTGTGAAATTATTTGAAAAATATAGAGACAAAGGACTTTTGATTGTGGGAATTTCACTTGACCGTGGTAGTAATGCAGAATCTATTGTAAGAAATTTTATAAAGGAATATAAGGTAAATTATCCTGCTATGATGGGTAATGAGGAAGTTGTTAAAAAGTTTGGGGGGATAACAGCAATACCCACTACATTTATTTTGGACAAAAAAGGGGAAATAGTCCGCAAAATTATAGGATACAGAGACGAAATTTATTTTGAAAACATAATAAAAGAACTTTTAACCCGTGGATAAAATTAAAATATTAAGCGGAACAACTTCATGGGAGTTAAAGGAAAAAATATGTGAAAACCTGGCAGTTGAGCCCACAAAGGCAGAGGTTTCTCGGTTTGCGGATGGAGAAATTAGAATTCAAATAAAAGAAAACATAAGGGGTTGTGATGTTTTTATTGTTCAGTCCACACATCCACCATCTGATAATTTAATGGAGCTTCTGCTTCTGATTGATGCTGCTTTGAGAGCTTCTGCAAAAAGGATAACAGCTGTTATACCTTACTTTGGTTATGGAAGACAAGATAGAAAAGATGCTCCAAGAGTTCCTATCTCAGCAAAACTGGTTGCAAATTTAATCCAGTGTGCTGGAGCACACAGAGTTTTAACCTGTGACCTACACTCAGACCAAATTCAAGGTTTTTTTGACATTCCTGTTGATAATCTGTATGCATTCCCTGTGTTTCGAGACTACTTTGGGACTCTCCCAAGAGATAAATTTACGGTGGTTTCCCCTGATGTAGGAGGAACCAACAGAGCAAGAGCATTTGCAAAAAGATTGGGGAATTTACCTCTTGCTTTAATCGACAAAAGAAGACCTTCACCTAATATGGCAGAAGTAATGAATATAATTGGTGAGGTTGAAAAAAGAAACCTTTTAATAGTTGATGACCTGATAGATACAGGGAAAACAGTAGCATATGGTGCAAAAGCTCTAAAGGATAAAGGTGCAAAGAGTATATGGGTCTGTGCAACACACGGCTTATTTTCAGGAAATTCAAAAGATTTACTTGAAGAATCACCTATTGACAAGGTGATAATAACAAATACAATCCCTATACCTTCACATAAAAAATTTAAAAAACTTGAGATTCTTGATATATCATCTCTACTTGCTGAAGCAATAAAAAGAATACATGAGGAGGTATCAATAAGTGAACTTTTTGTATAAAAGGGAGGGATAAGAAAATATGAAAAAAATCAAATTAAAAGGTAAAATACGCGAAAAGAAAGGCACTAAGGAATCAAGAAGATTAAGAAAAAAGGGATTTATAACAGCAGAATTATATGGACACGGTGAAAAAAACTACCATTTTATTATAGATAAAAGAGAATTTGAAAGAATATGGCATCAAATACACGGTGAAACTGTGATATTTGAAATTGAACTAAATGGTAAAAAATTCAATTCTGTTATAAAAGAAATCCAGATGGATGTCATATATGGATACCCAATTCACATTGATTTTCAGATTGTGCATGAAAAAGAAGAAATCACCGTTCCTGTACCTATCATTTTAAAAGGAGAAGCAAAAGGTGTAAAAATGGGGGGAATTCTTGAACATCTTTTACACGAAGTCCATGTGAGAACAATTCCAACAAAGATACCAGGGAATATTGAAATTGATGTTTCTGAACTTGGACTTGGTGAAAGTATTCACATAAAAGACATCAAATTACCAAAAGGGGTTTCTATCCTTGAAAATCCGGATGAAACTGTATGCACTGTGCTAACACCGAAAAGAGCTGAAATAACTCCCTTAGAGGAAGAAATGAAAGGAGAAGAAATTGAGGTAAAAGAGGAAGAAAAGAAAGAAGAGTAAAAGAAAAAAGATTGAAAAAAATTTTCCTTTTTGGTCTGGGAAATCCGGGAAAAGAGTATTATTTTACTAAACACAATGTAGGGTATCTCTTTATAGATTATTTTTTCAGAAAAGAAAAAATTTTGCCCGGTAGAGGGAATTTCTTTTATGCACAAAAGGAGAATCTTATAGGTATATTACCGGCACTATTTATGAATGAAAATGGCAAAATAATTGTTGAATTAAAAAATGCTTTTGAATTAAACCCACAAGATATTATTGTGTTTCTGGACGACTTCCACTTAGCTTTTGGAGTTTTAAGATTTAGGAAAAAGGGCTCTTCAGGAGGTCATAAAGGACTTGAATCTGTAATTTATTACGCACAGACAGAAGAAATAAAAAGATTGAGAATAGGTATAGGATTTGATTATAATCTAAAGGCAAAGGATTATGTGCTAAAAGAACTTAATAAAGAAGAAATCAAATTTTTAAAAAATAAGGTTTTCCCTTATATTGAAGAAGGTATTTATAAGTTTTTAATTAAAGGAGATGTTGATAATTTTGGAAATTATATAAATAACTACCCATGGAAACAGAGGGTTCAAACCCCTGAAAGAAAATAAGGAGAAAGGAAAATGAACCTCATATTTATATCTATAATTGTGGGGATAATTTCAGTAATTTACTCACTCCTTATGGCAAGGTATGTTTTATCGCACTCACCTGGAACAAAAGAAATGATTGAAATTTCAGATGCAATACATGAAGGAGCAATGGCTTTTTTGAAAAGGGAATTTAGCACAATTTTTTGGTTTGTGTTATTTGTGGTGATACTAATTCTTGTGGGACTCTCTTACAAGGGCACTTCTTACTCAATTTCAACAGCAATTGCTTATATAACTGGTGCTACTTTTTCCCTTTTATCAGCCTTCTTTGGAATGAAGATATCAACAAGAGCGAATGCAAGAACAGCAGAAGGTGCTAAGAAAGGCTTTAACGAGGCTTTAAAAATAGCCTTCTTTGGTGGTTCTGTAATGGGAATAACAGTTGTGGGTCTTGGAATACTCGGGCTTACTATACTTTTTGCAATTTACACTGGAATTTTTAAAAATGTCCCTGAAAATATTAAATTTGTTGTTTCAATACTAACAGGATTTTCAATGGGTGCATCCTCTGTTGCACTGTTTGCAAGAGTTGGTGGTGGAATATACACCAAAGCAGCAGATGTGGGAGCAGATCTTGTTGGAAAAGTTGAAACAGGAATCCCTGAAGATGATCCGAGAAATGCAGCTGTTATTGCTGATAATGTGGGTGATAATGTGGGGGACTGTGCAGGAATGGGTGCTGACCTGTATGAATCCTTTGTTGGTTCAATTCTTTCAGGTATGGTGATAGCTGCTGCAAATGCTGATTTAAAGGGTGTATTTTTTTCAGTTTTTCTTGCTGCTCTTGGAATAATCGCTTCAATTCTTGGGGTGTTTACAATAGGGGGAGCAAAGGAAAATGCTTCAAGAGCATTATTAAAAGCAACTTTTGTGTCAGCAATTCTCTTTGCAATTTTTTCCTTTATTGCAACCAAGGTTTATTACGGAAATATAAATATCTATTGGGCAATACTCTCGGGTCTTACAGTTGGTGTTCTGATAGGATATCTAACTGAATACTATACAATAAGAGAAAAAGTTTTAAAGGAAATAGCAGAAGCAGCGACAAGAGGAGTTGCTCCAAATATCCTTACCGGAATCTCTGTTGGGATGATGAGTGCTGTAATTCCTGTGATACTAATAGGTATAGCAATTGTAATAGCTTACACATCGGCAGGATTTTTCGGAATTGCACTTGCAGGTATAGGAATGCTTTCAGTTGCAGGGATGACTATCTCTGTGGACGCATATGGTCCTATTGCTGACAATGCAGGTGGAATTGCAGAAATGGCTCATCTTGGAAAAGATATCAGAAAAATAACTGATTCTCTGGATGCAGCAGGAAACACAACTGCTGCAATAGGTAAGGGATTTGCAATAGGTTCTGCAGCTTTAACAGCGCTTGCTCTTTTCGCTGCATACTCTCAAACAGTTAACGCAATGACTGGGATTCCTTTAAATCTTAACATTCTTGATGCCAAAACTATTGCAGGACTTTTTATAGGCGGTGTAATCCCATTTTTCTTTTCGGCTTCAACAATAAAGGCAGTTGGAAAAACCGCAGGACTTGTTGTTGAAGAGGTAAGAAGACAATTTAGGGAAATAGAAGGACTGATGGAAGGCAGAACAAAGCCCGAATATGCAAAATGTGTTGACATTACAACACGGGGAGCTCTAAGGAGTATGATAGTTCCAGGGGTTGTTGCATTTATAACACCTTTGATAATAGGAATATTTTTCGGGAAAGAAGCACTCGGTGGATTACTTGCAGGCTCACTTGTAACAGGTGTCCCTTTAGCACTTTTTATGGCAAATGCAGGAGGTGCATGGGATAATTCAAAAAAACTCATCGAAGCAGGACATTTTGGAGGCAAAGGTTCAAAGGCACATAAGGCATCGGTTGAAGGAGATACTGTTGGAGACCCCTTTAAAGATACAGCAGGACCTTCTCTCAATATTCTCTTAAAACTCATGGCAATTGTATCTCTTGTATTTGTTCCGCTTATAATTACATTACACAACAAAATCGGATTTCTGAAGTGAAAAAAAAGGATTTACTTGGTCTAAAAGAAACAGAAAAAAAGGAAATAGAGACAATTTTAAATCTGGGAGATAAATTCCTTGAAATTTTAAAAAGACCTATTCCAAAGGTTCCAACACTGAGGGGAAAAACAATATGTAATTTATTTTTTGAACCCTCTACAAGAACCCGACTATCCTTTGAACTTGCTGCAAAAAGATTATCTGCTGATGTAATAAACTTCTCTGCGAACACCTCTGCTCTTTTAAAAGGCGAATCTACCCTTGACACCCTCAAAAACATCTTTGCTATGAAAGTTGATTGCTTTGTAATAAGGCATTCCTTAAGTGGTGCACCTTATTTCCTTGCAAACCATACATCTGCAAGTGTTATAAACGCAGGGGATGGAACACATGAACATCCAACACAGGGATTGCTTGATATTTTTACAATGAGAAAATATTTAGGAAATTTAAAAAATAAGAAAGTTCTCATTATAGGTGACATTTTACATTCAAGGGTTGCAAGGTCAAACATATTCGGACTTTTGAAATTTGGGGCAGAAGTCTATTTAGCAGGACCAAAACCACTTGTTCCTGATGAATTTGAACACACAGGAGCAAAAACAGTTAATAAAATTGACGAGATTATCGGAGAAGTGGATGTAGTTATGGGATTAAGAGTTCAGAAAGAAAGGGGTGGTGCAAGTTTTTTGCCTTCTTTTGAAGATTACAGAAGATACTACGGAATAACCGCTGAAAGACAAAAGTTAATTAAAGAAAATGCAATAATTATGCACCCAGGTCCTGTAAACTGGGGAGTGGAAATGGATTATGAAGTGTTGAAAGATAAAAGATGCGTAATTCATGAACAGGTAACAAATGGGGTAGCTATTAGGATGGCAATTCTCTTTTATTTACTTGGGTCAGGAGAAATTAAAGAAGAAGGTTAATATACTAAGAACTAAAAATTTTAAGATATCTCAATATTCCACCACTAAAGGCATAAGCTTTTACACCCTTTTCTCTTAATTTTAAAGCAACTTCCTGAGAAAAAAGTCCATAGTTGCAGAAAAATACATAAATTTTATTTTTATCAAACTCATAGCCATCAATTTCTTTATAGGGAATCTGTAAATCCGATTGAAAAGCCAAAGTCTCTCTTGCAAGGTTTTCCCTTATATCCACTTTTAATGCAAATTCCGGAATTCTTTCTATTTCCACATCTTCCTCCCCTATTTCATAGGGTGGTTCAAGAGTTCTCATTGCCTTTATAACAAGTGGGACAAGATTCTTTTCAAGCAAAAGTTCTATTTCCTCAACTTTTTTTAATTCAGGTTTTGTAACAGGCTTATCAGGAACAATTGCACAGTATTCCCTAATTTTTTCTGAAATTTCATAGGTTCCTATTTTTCTTGAAATATTTATTATTTCTTCTTTATCAAAACCTATAAGTGGTCTCAGACATATAACCTCTTGCAATATGTTTTCTATAACATAAAGGGAATCAAGGGTTTGAGAGGAAACCTGCCCCAGTGCCTCTCCTGTCACAATTGCCTTGAAGTCCTTTTCCTTAGCAATTTTGCCTGCAACTTCAAACATCTTCCTTTTTAATACAATTCCCCAGTAGGGCTTTGGGATAGATGTTCTTATGTCCTCAACAATAGGTCTAAAGTCTAAAACGAAAAGATAAGGAAAAATTCCATACAGATATTTCCTCCAGAAAAAATTTAAGAGATTTGTTACTTCCTTCAAATGACTGAAACCCCCAAGATTGTAAAACAAAAAGCAAATCTCTGCTCCCCTTTTTGCAAGAAGATAAGAGGCAACAATTGAATCAAAACCACCTGAAACAAGGGAGAGAACTCTTCCCTCTGTCCCTATAGGAAGTCCTCCTGCTCCATCAATTTCTCTTTCTATAAGATATGCTTTATTCCCCTCAATTTCAAGTTTCACCCATATAGAAGGATTATTAAGAACAACCTTTCCACCCTTTTTAACAAGCTCTCCTCCTATTTCCCTTTCTGCTACAAGGGAATTAAATCTATGCTTACCCTTTCTTTTAACCCTTACTCCAAAGGTCTTCCCCTTAATTTTCTCCTTTACCAATTTTACCACCTTTTTCTTTAAATCACCTAAATTTTTGAAATCTATTTCTTCAACAACAAGTATTTTTCTTACTCCAAAAATTCTTTCAAAAAAATCTCTATATTCAGAACCTTCAACAAGGAACCTATCCCTTTTTAAAATAACTTTACCATCAAAACTTTCTCTTTCAAAGGCAGATTCAATATTTCTTTTAAGAACCTTTAAAAATCTTTTTCTCACTCTTTTGGTCTTGGTAAATATTTCAGAAAATTTGAGAAAAATGAGCATTTTAAATATGAAACTCAATAATATCTTTATCTTTTAAAATATAACTTCTTTCTACCCTTTGTCCTTTAAATTTTGCAGAACCCCATACTCTTGCATATTTCAAATTCTTTGCAAAGTCCTTGTGTAGTGCTTCTGCCGCATCCAAAACAGTGCTTCCCTCTTTTAAAATCATGGGGTCTTTCATATCTGGTTCCTTTCCTGGTTCCTTTGTATAAATTCTTATTATTCTTAAAGATTTAAATATTTCATCTTTTAAAACATCTTTATTAAATCCCTTCAAGGCGGAATAGGGAATAAATTTTTCATCAGGAAAACTTTCTCTTAGAATCTTAAATCTGTCTTCTGCTTCCCTTGAATCAAACTTATTAACTACAAAAACCCCTTTCTTTTTAATAACACCTGAGAAAGAATATTCCTCTCTTTCCGAAAGTTCAATCTTTATTTCTTCAAGAATTTCCTTTAATTCATAATAATCATCAAGAACCCCATCACTTGATATATCAAGCACAATCAAAATTGCATCAGCATTTCTCACAACCTCTCTTTGCCACCACTCAAATTTAGATTTTAAAAAGGGAGGTAAATCTACAAGTTGAATTTGAATATCCTCATATTGCATCATCCCAACTATGGGTAAAAGGGTTGTAAAAGGATAATCTGCAATTTCGGGATTTGCATTTGTAAGAGATTTTAAAATTGATGACTTTCCTGAATTAGGTTTTCCAACAAGCGCAACCTGTCCTGCCCCTTCCTTTTGAGGAAAAAGGAAAGAAGGTACTCCCTTCTTTCTCCTTTTTTTCTCTTCTTCTATTTCCCTCTTAATCTGGGAGATTCTCCTTTTAATATCAGCCTGAAGTTTATCAGTTCCTTTATGCTTTGGTAGAGTAGCCCACATCTCTTTAAGAGCAGCAAGTTTTTCTTCAAGGGTCTTTGCTTCTCTATATTTCTTTTCCGCAGCTAAATATTCTGGAGTTAAATTTGCAGGCATGGTTTAATTAATTTAAAGAAAAAACACCATAAAATTCAAGACTTTGAAAATTGAAAAAATAAAAACTATAATTATTAATGATTAAAATTCCCAAAAATCGCATTGCTATTTTTCCTTCGAAACCGAGGGATACATGTAATTTGCTTGTTCTAAAATTAAAGGAAAGAAAAATAATTCACTCAAAATTTTATAGATTGGAGAACTTTTTAGAAGAGGGGGACCTTGTTATAGTTAACAATACAAAAGTTATACCTGCAAGAATATTGGGTAAAAAAGAAACAGGTGGAAAGGTTGATGTCCTTTTTATCAGGAAAATAGATGATAGGAAATTTAATGCTCTTTTAAAGGGTAAAAATGTAAAAAAGTTCTTTGTAAAGGGATTTAAAATAAATGTTCTTTCAAAGGGGAAATTTTTTGTTCTTGAAGTTGAAAATGGAGATATTGATACACTTTTAAAAAAGCACGGTAAAATGCCTCTCCCCCCTTATATCAGTAGAGAACCTATAGAAAAGGATAAGAATTATTATAATTCAATCTTTGCAAAGGTAGAGGGTTCAATTGCTGCCCCTACTGCCTCTCTCCATTTTACAAAAAGAGTAATCAAAAAACTCCTTAACAAGGGAATTAAAATCAAAGAGCTCACATTACATGTAGGACCCTTCACCTTTCTGGATAATAAAGAAGATGAAGATATTATAAAAGAATATTATGAGATTCCAGAAGATACCCTTGAAGAAATTTTAAAAACAAAAGAAAAGGGGAAAAGGATTATATCTGTGGGAACAACGGTGACACGAGCACTTGAAACATGGGGAATAAATAAAAAAAGACAGGGTTATACAGACCTTATAATAAAACCAGGTTTTAAATTTAATACTACAGATATTCTCTTAACAAACTTTCATCTTTTTAATTTATCGCCTATATTATTAACCCTTGCCTTTGTAAAAGATAAAAAATTGCTTGAAAAGGCATATAGGGAAGCACTCAAAAGAAATTACAGATTTTTCAGCTACGGAGACGCGATGCTTATCCTCCCTTAAGTTTTTTATAAATATCCCTTTAACCATTCATCCTGCTTTCTTTATCTCCCCTGTTTGTATCCAGAATATCATAAAAACAATAAGGTATATAAAAGAGGCAAAGATAACTAAAAATAATGAAATATAAAGAAGATACTCTTTATAAGATAAATCAAAAAGATAAAAAACAAAAAGAAGGGAAAGAGAAAAACCTGCAAGTTTCCCTGAAAAATTTGAACCTATAATCTTGCCTCTTTTTAGTATCATGTAACCTAAAAGTAAACTCACGGAATCTTTTATTAAAAGTATCAAAACAAAATAAAGGGGTAATTTCCTGAAAATATAAAGGGAAAAAGCTATGGAATTAAAAAATATCTTATCTATTACATGATCAAGGATTCTTCCAAGTGTTGTTTCTTGACCCTTTTTTCTTGCTATATAGCCATCAAGTATATCTGTTATTACTGCAAGTAATAAAAAAAATAAAGCTAATTCATTTTTGTTTTCCTTTATAAAATAAATAACAATAAAAAGGATAGGCATTCTTAAGAGTGAAAGAATATTAGGTATTGTGAGTATATTCATACTTTCAAACCCTCTTTGAGTAATTTCTCGGCTGTGCTTAGGGCACTATCATCAATTTTTTTACCTGCTATCATTCTTGCAATCTCTCTTTTCCTCTCTTCTATGCTTTCAAGTTCTTTCACCTTTATCTCTGCCTTTCCATTTCTCACTTCTTTATAAACATAAAAATGATAATCCGAAAAAGAAGCAATTTGTGGTAAATGGGTTACGCAAAAAACCTGTTTTCCCCTTGAAAGTTTCTTTAAATTCATACCTACAATTCTTGCAACCTCTCCACCTATACCTGCATCAATTTCGTCAAATATAAGGAGATTTTTTTCATCCTTTTCTGAAATCAAACTTTTAATTGCAAGCATTATCCTTGAAAGCTCACCTCCTGATGCAACCTTTGAAATTGAAATGGGCTTTTTATCCTTTGAGGAGGAAAGCAAAAATTCAATTTCATCTTTCCCTTTCTCATACATCTCCCTTTGAAGAAAATTCACTTCAAATTCCACATATGGAAATCCGAGTTTCAAAAGAGTTTCCTCAATTTGCTTTTTGAATTCTTGAACCTTTTCCCTTCTTATCCTTGAGATTTTATCCGCTCTCTTTGAAAGTTCTTCTTCGGTCTCTTTAATCTCTTTTTCGATATAATCCAATCTTTTCTTCAATATATCAAAATTTGATAATTCCTCCTTCCATTTTTTATAAAGAAGTAAAAGTCCTTTTTCATCTGTCTTGTGTTTCCTTTTTAAATCCTCTATTTTCTGAAGTAAATTTTCCATATCTAAAAGTCTCTTTTCATCTTCCTCCTCTTCAAATCTCATTTTCACAAATTCATTCAAAGCCTCCTTTAAAACAACTTCAGCCTCCTTTAAAAGCTCAAAAGCTTTTTTCCCTGAATCTTTGAAAAACATTTCCTTTTTAAGGATTGAAGCTATTTTATTTATCACAGAATCCTCTGCCTCACTCAACTCAAAAAGAGCCTCCTTTATTTTTTCCTTCAACTCTTTTCTCTCATTCAACCTCCTATATTCATCAAATAATTCCTCTGTATTGAGAGTTTCAATATTTATCTCCGAGAGTTCTTTTACAGAATATTCCATGAAATCCTTCATTGTTAAAATTCTTTCATAATCCTTTTGAAGGTTCTCATATTCTTTAAGCTTTTGTTTATAGTTAATAAAAAGTTCTTTAAATTTTCTAAGTTTATCTTTTAAATCAGAGAATCTGTCAAGAATATCAAGTTGATTATTTTTATTTAAAAGATAGATCTGTGATTGCTGACCATGGATTTCAATTTCCCTTTCAAATATTTCCTTCAATACACCCGCTGATACAGGTATTCCATTAACTCTTATTTTTGAAATTTTCTCCTCTGGCTCCAAGATTCTCTGAACAAAAAGCTCATCTTCAAAATCTATCTCATACTTTTTAATCACCCCTTCTTCTGGTTTAAATCTGAAAATACCCTCAATAACAATCTCTTTATTTCCCTCAAACATTTTCCAGTCAACTCTCTCCCCCTTCAAAAGTTCAATACTTCCTAAGATCAAGGATTTACCTGCTCCTGTTTCACCTGTAAAACATATAAAACCCTCCTTAAAATTAAGTTCAATTTCAGGAATTAAAATATAATTTTTTAAATGTAAATATAAAAGCATTTTCAGAAATTAAACTTTTCCTTCAGTTTTTTATAAATACTTTTACCTCTATCTTTTAAGGTTATAAATTTAATTTTTTTTCTGCCGCTTGAAATTAATATCTTTTTATTAAGGGGAAGGTCATACTCCATCTGACCATCAATCCATAGCCTTGCGATGTTTGTTTTACCTTTTGCCACAATAAAAATTTTTTTTTCTGAAGGAACAACAACGGGTCTTGCATTTACATTAAAGGGTGCAATTATATTTATACAGAAACCCTTCAAATCATAATAAAGGATAGGCCCACCTAAGGCAAGGTTATAGGCAGTTGAACCTGTAGGAGTGCTTACAAGAATACCATCAGCAATGTAAAAGAACTTAACTCCCTCAATTATTAAATCAAACTCCATCACTCTGCCCGCAGGCTCATTCCTTATGAGCAAATCATTTAATGCAAAATATTCCTTATCATTCCATCTTATATAAACTGTCTCTCTCTCCATTATATTAAATTCACCTTTTACAATCTTTTCCAGAGCCCTTTCAATTTCATCCTTATTAACCTCACATAAAAAACCAATCCTTCCCATATGAACACCGAGAAAAACAGAGTGAGGAAAAAGGTGCACTGATTTTAGAAGTGTCCCGTCTCCTCCAAGAGTCAAAACAAAATTAAAACTTTTTCCCTTAATTTTTTCTGGTTCAGATGTTATAAAAAGGGAGATACCATTTTCCTCCAAGATTCCCTTAATCTTTTCTATCACCTCTTTTATATCACCTTTTCTTGGATTATATATCAAAAGTGTGTCTTTGATCATTATAGATTTTATCTTATACTCTTTATCACTTGCAAATCATGAAAATAAAAGTTATTAATAAAAAAAATAAGGAGGAAACAAAGATGAGGATTGAAAAATTTACGGATACTGCAAAAGAGGCAATTTATAGGGCACAAACTCTTTTAATTGATTTTAAACATACACAACTTGATGTGGAGCATCTTTTTTACGGTCTTTTAGACATAGAAAATTCTCCTGTTTCTGAGATACTGAACACAATTGGGGTATCTCCGCAAATAGTAAAAGAGAGATTAAAAAGAGCGCTTAACAGGATGCCTCAGATAGAATCAGGTTCTTATCCTGTAAACCAAATTTACATCACTCCCAGGCTTAATGATGTATTCAAGCTCGCAGAGGAAGAGGCAAAAAGGATGGGCGATGAATACATTGCATCAGAGCATCTCTTTCTTGCAATTGTTGGAAAGGGCGATGGAGATGCAGGAAGAATTTTAAAGGATTATCATATAGATAAAGAAAAAGTATATAAAGCGCTTTATGAAATCAGGGGAACACAGAGGGTTCTTGATCCCCAAGCAGAAAGTAAATATAAGGCACTTGAAAGATTTACTCAGGATCTAACCCACCTTGCAAGGAATGGAAAACTTGACCCTGTTATAGGAAGGGATGAGGAGATAGAAAACACAATAATGGTTCTTTTAAGAAAAACAAAAAACAATCCTGTTTTGATAGGTGAGCCAGGAGTTGGTAAAACTGCAATTGTGCATGGACTTGCTCAAAGAATTGTAAAAGGTGAAGCTCCTGACCTGCTTAAGGAGAAAAAAATTCTTCAACTTGATATGGGTTCAATTCTTGCTGGAACAAAATTTAGGGGAGAATTCGAGGAAAGGTTGAAGGCGGTTATTGATGAGGTTAAAAAGAGAAAGGGAGAAATAATACTTTTTATTGATGAGATTCACACAATTGTGGGAGCAGGAGCTGCAGAAGGTGCAATAGATGCAGCAAATCTTTTAAAGCCATCACTTGCTGCAGGTGAACTCAGGGTCATCGGTGCCACCACCCTTGATGAATACAGGGAACATATTGAAAAAGATGGTGCCCTTGAAAGAAGATTTCAACCAATTTTTGTTGATGAACCGAGTGTTGAAGAGACAATAGAAATTCTTAAAGGTTTAAAACAGCGCTATGAGGAACATCACAAAATAAAGATTCTTGACTCTGCAATTGAGGCAGCGGTAAAACTTTCTGCAAGGTACATTCAGGGAAGAAAATTGCCTGATAAGGCAATTGACCTGCTTGATGAAGCTTGTGCTTACACAAGAATAAAACTTTCAGAAATGCCGGAAGATTTAAAGTCTTTGAAAGAGGAAATTGAAAAACTTGAGGAAGAGGGGAAAACTGCTGCGCAATACGGAGATAATGAAAAAGCTAATAAAATAAAAGAAAAACTTGAAAAATATTATAAAATCTATGAGGAAAAGAAAAGGGAATGGGGAAAAACTTCAAAGACTGATGATGTGGTTGATAAGGAAGACATAGCAAAAATAGTGGAAAAAATAACAGGAATTCCTGTCCATGAACTTATGGAAGATGAAGCACAGAGATTGCTCAAGATGGAAGAGGAACTTTCAAAAAGGGTAATAGGACAGGAGGAAGCTATAAAAGTAGTTTCAGAAGCAATAAGAAGGTCAAGGGCAGGGCTTTCAATAAAACAAAGACCCATAGGTGTTTTTTTCTTTTTAGGACCAACAGGAGTTGGAAAAACCCATTTTGCAAGAGAGCTTGCCAGGTTTTTATTTAAAGACCCTGATGCGCTTTTAAGGATTGATATGTCCGAATATATGGAGAAACACTCTGTCTCAAAACTCATAGGTGCCCCACCAGGATATGTGGGCTATGAAAAGGGAGGACAATTAACAGAAGCTGTTAGAAGAAAACCTTACCAGGTAATTCTTCTTGATGAGATTGAAAAAGCAGATATAGAAGTTTTAAACATACTCTTACAGGTTTTTGATGCAGGGAGACTTACAGATTCACACGGAAGAACCGTTGATTTTAAAAATACAATATTTATAATGACAAGCAATATTGGCTCTGATATACTCCTTGAAAACAATGTAGATTTTGAAAGTAAAAGGATAAGGGTCTTAAATCTTATTCAAAGGAGATTTCCTCCTGAGTTTATAAATAGAATTGATGATATAATTATATTCAAACCGCTCTCAAGAGACGCTCTTAAAAAGATAGTACAACTTGAACTTGAACCTGTAAAAAAAGCATTGGAAGAAAAAAATATTGAAGTTGAATTTGATGAGTCCTTAAAGGAAGTGATAATTTCAAGGGGTTATGACCCCTCTTTTGGAGCAAGACCCCTTAAGAGGGTGATAACAAAACTTGTTGAAAATGAAATTGCATTAAAAATTATAAAAGGTGAAATTAAAGAAGGTGATAAGATAAAGGTATATTTTGAAAACAACGAGGTTAAAATAGAAAAAATGAACCCTTAAATCACTTCAAACTTTTTATCCATTCAATTAAGGTCCTTGTTAAGAATCCTGAAGCTCCTTCAGGGTTAACTCCCCAAAATTTTGAATTAAAGGAAGGACCTGCTATATCTATGTGAGCCCAAGGAATTTTTTCATCAACAAATTCCTTTAAAAATAAAGCAGCTGTTATTGCTCCCCCTTCCCTTCCACCTGAATTTTTAACATCAGCAAACTTTGTTTTTATTTTTTCCTTTAACTTCTCATCAAGAGGCATATGCCATAAACTCTCCCCTGTATCCTCTGATGCTTTTAAGAGAGAATTTTTTAAAAATTCCTCGTTAGTAAAAAGACCTGATGTATAATTCCCAAGTGCAATAATACACGCACTTGTCAAGGTTGCAACATCAATTATATAATCAGGCTTTAACTCAGAAGCATAAGAAAGGGCATCAGCAAGAGTTAACCTTCCCTCCGCATCCGTGCTTATTATTTCAATCCTTTTACCGTTATAAGCTGTCACAATATCATCAGGTCTCTGCGCTGTGCCTGAGGGCATGTTCTCACACGCAGGAAGTATTCCATGAATTTCATGAGAAGGATTCCATTCATCAAGAACTGAAAAGATACCAAGAACATTACATCCCCCACTTTTGTCATACTTCATACCCAGCATGTAATTAGAAGGTTTAAGGGAAAGTCCTCCTGAATCAAAGGTTATTGTTTTACCTATAAGAACAATTTTCTTTCCTTTTCTTTTCGGTTTATAAACAAGATGAATAAATCTCGGAGGGTTACTACTTCCTTTTGCAACACCATAAAAGGCATTAAATCCCTTCTTAACAATCTCATTTTCGTCAAATATATGAACTTTTATATTTTTAGACTTTTCAGCTATTTCCTTTGCCTTTTCTGCTATATAAATAGGTGTTGCAATATTAGGTGGAGTATTTGCAAGGTCTCTGGCAAAATAAGTAGCTTTTATAAGAAGTTCTGAAAATCTAAAATCCTCTCTTTTTATATTTGCATTTTCAAAACATATTTCACTGAGCCCCTCTTTTTTCTCCTCTTCATTTTTTGGGAACCTGTAATTTCCAAGCAAAATACCCTCGTAAATCTTAAAAATCTCTTTCTTTTTAAACCCTTTTCTCACAAGAACAGATACAACTTTTATTTTTCTCTCCCTTATTTCATACCCCAATTTCCCTGATACATTTAAAAGTGTAAGAAAAGAAAATGCCTTTCTTTTACCCAATCCACATAGTATATACATCTTCCCTTTTTCACAAAGAAAAAAAACCTCACCTTCCTTTCCACCAAACAAATCATAAGGAATCCTTATTCCAGCTTCCTTTATCTCCCTTTCACCTTCAAAAACAAAAACACACAAAGGACCTTTTCTTTTGTCATCTAATTCTTCATAAATTTTTATATTTACCATCTATTATTATAGTTTAATAATTTTTCCCAATTCAACACTATGTAAATTTTGAATTTAAAGTAAGTTTTCCTTATAATTGATTATGTTTACTGAAATAGTGAATGTCCTTGCCTTAATCTTAGGAGGAATGGCACTTTTTATTCCCTTTATTCTCTCCTATTACACAAATAAACTTATTGAAAAAGAAGATGAAAGAGCAAAAAGAATTATTGAAGAAGGAAATAGAAGACATGAAGAAATGCTAAAGGAAACCCAAAAAATGATTACAGAAATCCAAAACTCTATTGAAGAAGGAAATAAAAGACTTGAAAAAATAATCGAGGAAGGAAACAAAAGATATGAAAAAATAATAATGGAAATTCAAAGGTCTATCGAAGAAGGAAATAGAAGACATGAAGAAATGCTAAAGGAAACCCAAAAAATGATTACAGAAATCCAAAACTCTATTGAAGAAGGAAATAAAAGGGTTGAAAGACTGATTGAAGAAGGAAATAAAAGACTTGAAATAATTCTTTCCGAAATTCTCAAGAGAGTATAGTTGGCTTCAGAAACCCATTTCCTTCAAAACTTGACTTTTTTTTTAAAATAATTTATAATTTATAAAAGGGAGGTGTGAGATGAAGAGGCAAATAAAAATTTTAATTTTAATATCTATCATAAACATAGGTTATGCTCAGGGAATTGAGGAAATAAAAGCGAAAATAAACGAACTAAAGGAAGAAATAAGAAAACTGGAGAGTTTGATAAATAGGAATGAACCAACCCCTCCCCCAGAAATAACACAATGGATTGAACCACAAATGGGATGGGAATTTGATTATCAAAATAATATAGTTTATGCAGTTGATAATAATGGAACTCCCCATAGTCCAAATGTTGGAATTGGAACAAATAATCCTCTTGGAAGACTACATATTGTTGGTGATTTTTATAATCAGGGATTTGAAGGAAGTAAAAGTAATTATGATCCCGGAGTTACTTGGAATAATATTAATTCTTTAACAATAAATACACATGGAAGTGGGGAAGATTCTTCTGTTGTTTTAATATTTGCACATGTCCAAGATGTAGCAGCAGGAGGTGCTGAAGGTTTTTATATAAAGGTAACAAGGGATGGGCAAACAATAGGAGTTGCTTCAGGTGGTGGAAGTAGGAATTTTCCCATGGGAGCAACACTTGTTACTTTTGATAATCCACCAGCAGGAACTCATACATATACCCTTCAATCAAGTAGAAATGTTTATTCAGGCTATCAATTCTTTATTGTGGAGATTAAAAGATAATCCTCCATAAACCACACTCTTTTGTCCTGTAGGCCAAGCGGAGTGGGAAAGAGGACTTAACTTCAATCCCCATAAATTATACCCTTTCCTTGACAAAAGCATTGCTCCAAGACCTTTTCTTTTTACATAACCTCTATCTTTAAGAGCCCTCTAATTGATAGAAAATCAATACTTATTTTAAAATTTTTAAAATGTATTTTCAGGACATTATTGAAGTTCTCGGTAATTTCTGGAAAAAAAGAGGGTGTATAATTTTTTCTCCTTATAACTCAGAGGTAGGGGCAGGAACCTTTAATCCTGCCACCTTTTTAAGATGTCTTGGTAAAAAACCATGGAGATGTGCATATTTTGAACCAACAAGAAGACCAAAAGATGGAAGATATGGAGAAAATCCAAATAGAGTTCTTCAATATTTCCAGTATCAGGTAGTTTTAAAACCGCCACCCGAGGATGTTCAGGAGATTTATCTTGAATCCCTTGAAAATCTTGGGATTAAAATAAATGAACATGATATAAGATTTGTTGAGGATGATTGGGAATCAGAAACATTGGGAGCATGGGGAATAGGATGGGAGGTATGGCTTGATGGTCTTGAAATTACTCAATTTACATACTTTCAGCAAATAGGAGGAATTGATCTTGATCCCATAACTTGTGAAATAACCTATGGACTTGAAAGAATTGCCATGTTTTTACAGAATAAAAAATCCATTTTTGATATTTACTGGAATGAAAATATTAAATGGGGAGATATTTATAAATTAAATGAAAAGGAATTCTCAGAATATTATTATCATATTGCAGACCCTGAGCTTTGGAGAAACTTTTTTGAAAAAATGTATGAGGAAATAGAAAAACTCCTTGATAAAGAACTTATCATGCCCGCTTATGACGGAGTTATAAAAATATCCCATGCCTTCAACATTTTAGATGCAAGGGGAGTTATTTCCGCTGCAGAAAGACAGGTTATGATTCAGCGAATAAGAAAATTGGCAAATCTTGTAGCAAAAAAGTATCTTGAAAAATATGGCTGAATTTCTGTTTGAAATCGGGACAGAGGAATTACCCCCCTTTTCTATAAAACCTTCAGTCTTAAAATTAAAAGAGGAGTTTGAAAACCTTTTTAAAGAAGCAAAAATTGAGTATGGAGAAATCAAATATTTTGCAACACCCAGAAGAATAGGAATTTTAATTACAAATTTAAAGGAAAAACAAAAGGAATATGAAGAGGAAATAAAAGGACCTCCCTATCATTTCGCCTTCAATGAAAAAGGAGAAAAAAAAGAAGCATTTCAGAAATTCCTTGAAAGTTATAATATAAAAGAAAATTCCATAGAAATAAGGGAAGAAAAGGGAAGAAAATACATATATGCAAGGATAAAAAAAGGGGGAAGGAGCACAAAGGAAATAATAAGGGAAAACATATGGGAAATATTAAAGAGAATTCCCTTTAAAAAAAGAATGAATTGGGGGATAAAAGGGTTTACCTTTGCAAGACCGATAAGATGGATTCTTTCTCTCTGGAATGATGAAATTTTTGATCTATTCCTTCCCTTCAAAACAGGAAACAAAACAAGGGGGAACAGGCTTTTTGGTAATACAGAAATAGAAATAACCCGAATTTCTGATTATGAAAAACTTTTAAAGGAAAATGGAGTCATTCCTAAATGGGAAGAAAGAAGAAAAATCATAGAGGAAAAAATTGAAAAAATATGTAAGAAAATAAAAGGAATTTCTGAAGTTGAAGAAGAACAGATTGAGGAACTAACAGGACTCGTGGAATACCCTGGAGTTATACTCTGTGAATATCCCGAAAAATACCTTTCACTTCCAAAGGAAATAATTTTCACTGCTATGAAATCTCATCAGAGATATATACCCCTTACCTCACAGGAGGGGAAGGTTATGCCTTATTTCATTGCTGTAATAAACAACAAGGAAGAAAAAAAAGATACAATAAAAAAAGGACTTGAAGAGGTTTTGATTGCACGTCTTGAGGATGCTAAATTTTATATTGAAAGAGATACAGAGATTCCACTTGAAGAAAGAACAAGATTTTTAAAAGAAATTGTCTGGATAAAAGGTCTTGGAAGTATCTATGATAAAAACCAAAGGGTAAAAAAAATTTCAGAATATCTTATTTCAGATTCAAACTTAAAGGTAGATAAAAAACTGATTTTAAAAGTAATAGACCTTATAAGAACAGATTTAACCACAGAAATGGTAAGAGACGGAAAGGAATTTACTGAACTTGAAGGTATAATTGCATCAGAATACGCTAAAATTCAAAAAAAAGAGGAAAAGATAGTAAAAATTTTAAGGGAATATAGATTACCAAGATTTTTAGATGATTCACTGCCTGAAACCGATGAGGCAAAAGTAATTTCACTTTCTGATAAAATAGATACAATATGTGCGCTTTTGGCCTCAGGATACAGAATAAAAGGCTCAAAAGACCCAATGGGTTTAAAAAGACTTCTCTACTCCCTTTTTTATTTAATTATTTCAAAAGAAATAAAAACTGATATTGAAAAACTTATCAATTTCTCCCTTGAAGAGTTAAAAAAACAGAATATAAAGATAAAGGCAGAAAAAGAAAAAATACTTGAAGAACTATTAAAAAAATTTGAAAACTTCCTTGAAGAATTTAAAAATATAAGATATGATATAGTAGATGCTGTAATAGAAAGCAAAGTAAAGGACTTATTTATTATCTACAAAAAAGCCTCAGTTCTCCAAAAACACCTTGAGAAGGAAAGGGAAACTTTTGAGAAAATAATAATAGGACAGAAAAGAGTTTTCAATATTATAAAGACAGAAAAAACAGATAGGAAAATTGATATAGATCTTTTTGAAAAAGAAGAAGAAAGAACACTTTTTGAAAAAGTAAAGGAGATAGAACCTATCTTTACAAAAAAACTTGAAGAGGAAAATTTTGAAGAAGCACTAAAAGAACTTTTAAAATTAAGGGAACCAATCGATAGATTTTTTGATAACGTATTTGTAATGACAGAAAAATTAGAAATAAGAAAAAACAGATTAAATCTTTTAAAAAAGGTGTGGGATGTTTTTAGAAAATATGGAAATCTATCCAAAATTGTTCTCTGAAGGGTTAAAACCCCTTTTGTAAAAAAGGAGAACTTAAAATGAAAATAATTGTTTTGATAAAAAGGGTGCCTGACACGGGAGTCCCAATAAAAGTTAAAGATGATGGTTCAGGACTTGAGTTATCCTCAATCCCCTTTGTAATGAATCCCTATGATGAATACGCCCTTGAAGCGGCTCTGAGAATAAAAGAAAAAAAAGGAGAAGGCGAAATAATTCTTCTCGCAGTAGGTAATGAAGAGTACAAGGAAACACTCAGACAGGGACTCGCAATGGGAGCTGAAAGGGCAAAACTGATAAAAATAGATAACCCACTAAATCTTGACGCAATGCAGATTGCAAATCTTTTGATCCAGGAAATCAAAAATGAAAATCCAGATGCTGTTTTCTGTGGTAAAAAAGCAGTTGATGACGAAAGAAATTATACCCATACCTATATAGCTACAAAACTCAATCTTCCTTTAATTTATGGTGCTATAGATATTGATGTAGAAGATGGGAAATTTAAAGTAACAAAAGAAACAGAAAAGGGACTTGCAACTTATGAAACTCCATTACCTTCCCTTATTACCTTTGATAAATGCCAGTTTGAGCCCAGATACCCTACCTTAAAGGGAATAATGATGGCAAAGAAAAAACCAATTGATGAAGTGACTCCAGAGGAGAAGGGTGATAAAAAGGTGGAATCTATAAGATATGAACCGCCTCCTAAAAAGAAAGAAGGTAAAATAATCGATCTTCCCTTTCCTGAAAATGTAAAAGAGCTTGTCCGCCTTTTAAAAGAAGAAGCAAAAATATTATAATAAGGAGGAGAAAAATGATAGGAATTTACCTTGAAAATAAAGGGGGAGAAATTAAAAAACATTCCCTTGAACTTTTAACCTTTGGGAGGAAGGCTTTTGAAGATGAAATACTTGCCTTTACTTTTGGTAAAGAAGTTGAAAAAAGTGATGCTTTTAATTTCGGAGCCGATTATCTTTATTTAATCTCTTCAGAAGTAAAAACAGAAGAAGGGATATCAAAGGCAATCTTTGAATTTTTAAAAGACAAAGATATAAAAATACTTATATTCCCTGCTTCAAATACAGGAAGAGAGATTGCAGCAAGGGTTTCTGCCTTGCTTGATTTACCTCTTATTCAAGATGTTGTGGACTTCAAAAGGGAAAAAGGAGAGTTTATATTCAAAAGACCTGTTGTTGCAGGAAAAGCCTATCTGTGGGAAAAGGTAAAATCTGAAAAATTCGCAATTTCTGTAATAGCCAATGTTTTTCCTCCTGAGGAAAATAAAAAGGAAGAAAAATTTGAAAAATTTGAAGTAAATGTTGATGAAAGTATAAAAATTGTTGACATAAAGGAAAAAGAAGAAGAAGAAATTGATGTAGCAGAAGCAGAGATAATCGTTTCAGGAGGAAGGGGAGTTGGTGGACCCGAGGGATTTAAACCCTTAAGGGAGCTTGCAAAGGTTCTAAGAGCTGCAATAGGTGCTTCAAGAGCAGCAGTTGATGCAGGCTGGATAGACCATTCTCATCAGGTGGGACAGACAGGAAAAACTGTTTCACCCAATCTTTATATTGCCTGTGGAATATCAGGAGCACTTCAGCACCTTGCAGGAATGAGAACAAGTAAAGTAATAGTTGCAATAAACAAAGACCCAAATGCCCCTATTTTCCAGATAGCAGATTATGGAATTGTGGGAGATCTATTTGAAGTAGTACCTGCTTTAACAGAGGAAATAAAAAAGATTAAAGGATGATTTTTAACATATTGGTTTCGGTTTCCTTCATATTTCAGGATACATGGAGTGGAGGAAGGGATACATCAATAATACAAGGTGACACTTTAAAAACTTTTTATAATGCTTTTCAAATAGACCCCTTCAGTTCCTATGATACCCTGAGCATTTCAAGGGACTCACTTCTAATTGTGCCAAGCTCCCTTATTTTTGAACAGGTAGGTTTTGAAGTTAAAGGAATAGCTATAAAATCCAAAGATACACTATTTGTGGGCATTCTCCATCCAACTTCAGATCAGCCAAATTACAAGGTATTCTATACCCTTGATTCCCTCTACTTCACATCTGGAAAATTATTGTATGACTCCAAATTTTTCACCAATGTGAGTAGGATGTATTACTCAAAAGATTATGGGAATACACTTTGGATTGGAGCTAATTCAGGTGTGGGATGGATATTTTACTCTACTGATTTAACCCTTCTCCCTCCACAGAATTTTAACTGGTATAATTCAGGAGCTAATGTAAGCGGGCACCAATTTGCGGATTTTCTTATCTATTCAGGATATAAAATGTATTGCTCAACAAATAAAGGCATGATTCTTAGATATTTAAAAACCGAACATACATGGCAAACCATATATAGGTATCCTGCACCCCCTGGAAGTGAACCAAATGCTCAAACACTTTTTAAAACAAAAAATGGACTTGGAATTGCCTTTTCCATGGCTGATGGAAGTGGCTCCCTTATTTATGAAACTCAAGATGATGTTAACTTTTACCCCTTATGCCCTTTGATACCCTCAAAAAACATAGTAGGAGGTGTATATTCTGATAAAAGTAAAAACCTTATTTTAGCAGGAAATTTTCCTACAGCAGTTTATATTATAAAAAATGATACCTTTTATATAACTTTTGAGGATTCTGAATGTGAAATAGACTACATATTTAAAGCAGATAACGGAATCATATATCTCCTTGCACACAGTGAAAATACAAACCCCAAAAGAAGAATCTATGCTTCCTATGATGGCATAAAATGGAATCTTATTGAAAATCTTGACCTGTATGGTAACCTTGGACTCTTAACACCTATAAGAGGAATTGGTTATAAGAAAAAAGAAATCCTTGTGGGCACCGCATACCCCCCACGACTCTTCAAATCAAAATATCAAAGTCATGGATATTTAACTTCAAATCCCATAAAAATAAAGGGACAAAAAGGACCTATAAAGATAAAAGCTTATAGGATAAAAGCATATCCTCAAGGAAGTTTTAGAGTTAAATTTCGAACTTTTAAAGATAAAAATATGACAGATACAATCTCCTTTTCTTTTATACCCCCCCTTTATTCTGACAGTTCTTATCTTGAAAACTACGATTATGTAATTCCTGGTGACTCCTTTATTCAATACAGAGTAGAACTTTTTACCTCAAATCCAGAGGTTTCACCAATAGTTGATTTTATAAAGATATATTATGAAGAGGATACAATTGGACCAAAGGTAAAAAGTGCAGTAGCAATGGATGGGGAATTTCAAGAAGACGGGAAGGACCCTGATGATCACGTTCTCTTTGTATTTGATGAACCCACTTCAAAACCTCTTATAAATAGATTCAATGTCGATTCCCTTTTCAGACTTTCAAATAATCACTCATGGCTTAATTCTTACGGTGACTTTGGAGATGCAATATGGTCTTTTAATGGAGAAACCCTTAGGATATATCTTGCATTTTCAGGTAACAATTATCCTACGGTTGCGCCTGGTGATACAGTATACGTAACTATGGAAGACAGATTTGGTTTCTGGAATACTTCAACTGCAGTAATAGAAGGAAGTTTTGATGACATTTTTGGACCTAAACCAAAAACAGCCATAGCTACTGACGGAGATATTCCAGGAGATGGGATTGAAAAAGGAGATTCCCTTTATCTTGTATTTAATGAACCCACAAACATCCCTTTTATAACCCCATCAAACGTAGATTCTTTTTTTTATTTTAAAAAAGGAGGTTTTTTTGGGGATTCTTTTTTTACACAGTGGATAACACCTGAGACTCTCTGTTTTATATTTACGGGGAAAGGCTCAAAAATTCCCATAACAGATACAATCGGTGTTAGAGGCTATAGAATTTCTGACATAAAAGGTAATCCTGCTTATGGAGAAGTGCCTATTTCAGGAAATTTTGACCTTAAAAATCCTACCTGTGACAGTATAGTTGCCTCTGACAACACCTTTCCTGATACCTCCATAGATTATGATGATTTTGTTGCCTTTTACTTTTCAGAAGATATAAATACATTTGCAGAAATAAATGAAATAAATATAAATAGTATTTTAAAACTCTCCAATAATCATTCCTGGTTATCAGGTAATGGAAAAATAGGAAATATTCTAATTTACGAAAGATTCATATTTATTTTTCTTTCCCCAGAAGGTGGTAAACCAACAGTAAGACCTGGAGATACTGTATATTTTCTTAATAACTTTATATTTGACCTTTATGGAAATCCACTTTCAGATAAGGAAGTAATAAGAGGCTCTTTTACAAAAATTAATGAAAAAAATATATACAAAAAACCTTATGTTTCCACTTTTTTAAAAGAAGATAGAATAACTCTCTGTCCTGCAGAAATGATAAAAGAATTTAAAATTTATGATATTGCAGGTAGAAATGTAAGTTTTAATCTTCAGAGAAAAAAGGAAAAACTTATAATAGATCTCAACAAAAGAAAAGGAATATACTTTTTGATTGTAAAAGATAAAGATGAAAGAACACATAAATTTAAAATTCTGAGGATAAAGTAAAATGAGATTAATTGTTACCGGTGGAGCAGGTTTTATAGGCTCACATATCGCGGAGTTTTACATCAAAAACCAGGATGAAGTTTTGATAATTGATGACTTATCTACAGGAAAGGAAGAAAATATTCCTGAGGGAGCCAAATTTGAAAGAGTTTCAATTACAGATGAAGAAAAAATAAAAGGGATATTTAAGAAATTCAAACCCGAAATTATAAATCACCATGCTGCACAGGCTTCTGTTATAAAATCAATAGAAAATCCCCTATATGATATGGAAGTAAATATAAAGGGAACCTTGATACTTCTTGAAAGCTCCATCTTAGTAAATGCAAAAGGTTTCATTTATGCAAGTTCAGGGGGAACCCTTTATGGAAACCCGAAAAAATTGCCTGTAAGTGAAGATTATATGGGTATACCAAAAAGCCCATACGGGATATCAAAAAAATGCGGAGAGATGTACGGATTATTTTTTTCCGATAAACTTCCTTTTATTTCTTTAAGATACGGAAATGTTTTTGGTCCAAGACAGGACCCATATGGTGAGGCAGGTGTAGTTGCAATATTTTCTGAAAGAATTCTCAATGACAAGGAAGTGTATATCTATGGAGACGGAGAGCAAACAAGGGATTTTATTTACATAAAAGATGTGGTAAAGGCAAACAAACTGGCAACTGATTTTGTTTTAAGGAGAAAAACAGGAATCTTTAATATAGGGACAGGTAAGGAAACGAGTGTAAACGAATTATTCAAAAAATTAAAAGAATTGACAGGTTATAAAAGAAAAGCCATTTATAAACCCGAGAGAAAGGGAGAAGTAAGAAGAATTTCTCTTGATATAAAAAAAGCTTTGAGAGAATTAAATTTCTCACCGGAATATAGCCTTGAAGAGGGTTTAAAGGAAACAGTAAAATATTTCCATGAAAGAAGAAAGAATTAGAATTCCTTTTGACAATGAAATAGAAAAAGCTGTGCTTGGTGCAATTCTTCAGTCTGAGACAGCAGCATACAGGGCATTTGAACAGATAAGAGAAGATATGTTCTATGAACCCTCTCACAGAGATATCTTCAGAGCAATGATAAAGGTCTTTGAATCAAGAAAAAAAATTGACCCTCTCAATGTTGCTGATATTCTTGAAAAAGAGGGGATTTTAAGTAAAATAGGAGGAATAGAATATCTTACTGACCTTGAGGCATATTCCCTTAATCCCCTTTATATTGATGATTACATAAAAACATTAACTGAAAAATATATTTTAAGAAAAACAATTGAACTTTCATATGAAACAATTAAAAGATGTGAAAAGGGGGAGGAAAGCGCAGAAGAGATTTTATACGACATAGACAAAAGAGTTTTTGATATTGCCCAGATAAAAATAAGGGAAGGGCTTTTATCATTAAAGGAAATCCTTGGGCTTTTTCTTACAGACCTTGAAAGAAGAGGAGGAGAAGGAGTAAGTGGAATTTTAACAGGATATACAAAACTTGATGAAATTACAGGTGGATTTCATCCAGGAGAATTCATCGTGATTGCTTCAAGACCATCTGTTGGAAAAACAAGCTTTGCTTTAAATATCATGCATAGACTTGCAAAGTTTCAAAATATCCCCTCAGCCCTTTTTAGTATAGAAATGTCAAAATTTCAAATAGCAATGCGATTTTTAATTCTTGAGTCAGAAATAGATGGTCAAAAATTCAGGAACATAGCAACATTGACAGACAGTGAAACCGCAAGATTGCTTGATGCGGCAAGCAAAATTGAAAGTTTGCCCATTTATATAGATGATACTCCAGGAATTTCAATTCAGGAATTGAGAGCAAAAGCAAGAAGAGCTGTTTTAGAGCATAAGATAAAAATCATCTTTATAGATTACATACAGTTAATACATGGTCCACGATTTGAAACGCGTCAGAGGGAACTTGCATATATTTCTGATTCATTAAAAAAACTCGCAAGAGAGCTAAATATACCTGTTGTTGCTCTTTCCCAGTTATCAAGAAAAGCTGAGGAAAGAAAAGAGGAGGATGCAGCTCCCAGATTATCAGATTTAAGAGAGTCTGGAGCACTTGAACAGGATGCAGACCTTGTTATTTTCCTCTACAGAAAACCTGATGAATACGATGTTTTTGAAACTGAACCCTATGCTGAAAATATGATAAACTTTTTTGTTGCAAAAAATAGAAACGGACCACAGGGTAAATTTGTATTATCCTTTATAAAAGAATTCATGAAATTTGAAAATCCAGGTGCAGAATATTCTCATTTAGGAGACACAGGTGGTGATATTCCCTTTTAAAAAATTCATTTTCTCCCTTCTTCAAATATTAAGTGAATTATTCTATAACACTTTTGAATTCTTTTCCTCACTTAAATATATAAAAAAATATTTCAAAGAAATTGTTTTGCAAATTTATGAGATAGGGCACAATTCGCTTTTACTTGTAGTTTTTACCTCAAGTTTCGTGGGAATGGTTGCAACAATCCAGACAGCCTATCAGATAAGAGATTATGTACCTGTAATTTATATAGGTTCAGGAGTGGCAAAAGCAGTTATGATTGAACTCGGACCTGTTATCACAGGTCTTGTTGCTGCAGGTAGAATAAGTTCAGGAATAGCTGCAGAACTGGGAACAATGGTTGTAACAGAACAAATTGACGCTTTAAGAGTGATGGGAATAAATCCTTTTAGATTCCTTGTAATGCCAAGAGTACTCGCGGGGATAATATCTTTACCCTTACTTACCTCAATTGCAGATGCAATAGCAATATTTTCAGGGATGTTCATTGCAAATATCACAGGAATAGCAAATTACATAGTTTTTACGAGAGGAGCAAGAATGTTTTTTTTACCAAAAGACCTTATCGGGGGGTTAATAAAGGCGGCTTTCTTTGGATATGCATTAACCTTTTCAGGTGCATTATCTGGGCTGTCATCAGAAAAAGGAGCAGAAGGTGTTGGAAAAGCAGCTACAAGAGCAGTTGTTCTTTCCTCAATTTTAATTCTCCTTCTTGACTATATACTCGGAATAATAATCTTCGGATGATTGAAGTAAAAAACATATACAAAAAATTCTCGGACTTTGTTTTGGAAGATGTGAGCTTTGAAGTAAAAGACGGAGAATTTGTAATTATTCTTGGAAAAAGTGGAGCAGGAAAATCTGTGCTTTTCAAAATCATGGTTGGACTTTTAAAACCTGAAAAGGGTAGTGTTTTTTATGACGAATTTGACATAACAAAAGCAAACGATAACGAACTTATAGAAATAAGAAAAAAAATAGGATTTGTATTTCAGGGAAGTGCTCTATTTGACTCAATGAACCTTTTTGAAAATGTTGCACTTCCTTTAAGAGAACACTTTAAACTCACTAAAAAAGAACTTGAAAAAAGAGTAATGAAGGCTCTGGAGTCAGTTGGTTTAAAAGGATATGAAAATCTCTATCCTTCTGAGTTATCAGGGGGTATGAAAAAAAGGGCAGCAATAGCAAGGGCAATTGTTTCAGAACCTGATTATTTATTTTACGATGAACCCACAACAGGACTTGACCCTGAAACAGCAGAAAGAATTACTAATCTTATAAAAAGATTATGGGAAGAAAGAAAAATTACCTCCCTTGCTGTGACCCATGATTTCTCTTTTACAAAAAATGTAGCTACAAAGATAATCTGGCTTCATGAAAAGAAAATAAAATTTATAGGAACAATTGAAGAGTTTAAAAAACTTGATGAAAGAGAGGTAAGAGCATATTTTATTGAATGAAACCTTTATTTATTTTAAAATTAATAAGGTTCAAATCCCTCCTAAAATCTAAGGTAATTCATGGAAAAATTAAATATTGTATCAAGAAATTTTGAATTAAAAGATGATATGAAAAATTATATCAAAAAAAGATTATCAAAGATAGAAAGATTTTCAAAACATATAATAAAATCAAACCTTGTTTTTGAAGAGCAGAGAGGAAGATATAAGGGAGAACTTCTGGTGGAAGTAACAAAAAAGGGAATTTTAAAGGCAACAGCAACAAATTCTGACTTTTTTGCAGTCGTTGACGAATTAAAGGACAAGATAGGAAAACAACTCAAAAAATACGAACAAAAACTGAAGGGGAAGTGAAGGAGTTTGAGAATCTAAAAATATATTACAATGAAATAAGACTTAAAAGTTTAATAAAAATTCTATCTGAAAGATTTAAAATAGAAAATTATAATCCCGAATTAAACTTAAATACAGTAATACAGAGTGCTGACCTTAATAGACCAGCTCTCTTATTCAAGGATTTTGATGAAATTTTTCTGTATGACAGAATACAAATCATAGGAGAGACCGAGATTCTTATCCTTAAGTCACTTGGTAAAAAGGAAAGAGAAAGAGCAATAAAAAAATTTTTTTCTTACCCTATACCTGCAATATTTGTAACAAAGGGATTTAAACCCCCAGAGGAGATTGTAAGATATTCAAGGGAAAATAAGGTTCCTCTATTTTCTGTGTCTGAACCAACAACATACTTTATGAAGGAACTCTTCTTTATACTCTCTTATCTTTTGTCCCCGTATACAGTTTTACATGGAAATATTGTAAACGTTTATAATGTAGGAATATTATTCATAGGAAGAAGCGGCATAGGAAAATCTGAATGTTCTCTTGAACTTGTAGAAAGAGGGCATAAACTTGTTGCAGATGACCTTATAAAAGTAATCAAACACCCTGAGGGTCTTCTTATAGGTGAAGCATTCAAAAAAAGTATAAGAACTTTCCTTGAAATCAGGGGAATTGGAATACTTGACATACTTTCTCTATTTGGCCCAAGTTCCTGTATGGAGAGAACAAGAATTGACATTGTTATAAGACTAATTGACTGGAGCGAAACTCTTGATGTGGAAAGACTTGGTCTCAAAAAGAGAACCGTAAATATTCTGGGAATAGAGATTCCCTATGTGGAATTGCCTCTAAATCCAGGAAAACACATCTCTGTTCTTGTAGAAGCTGTAGCACTCAATGAATTAACAAAAAAAAGAGGATACCTCTCCGCAGAGGAATTTCTTGAAAAACTGAAAGAATAAAATCAAAATAATACTACTTTTTATTTTCCTACAAAGTATTAAATTCCCTGAGAAGGAACTTTTCATAAATGGTGAATATGAAAAAATTGTGGAGAATATGGAGGGTTCCCCTCTTTATGAGGAAGCATTTATAAGAGTTCTTGAAAATATCCAGGAACAAAAAGAGTTCTTCAATTTTTTAAAGAAGAAAAAAAGGGAATTTCTTAAACAAAGGGAATTAAAAATCTTATATTTAAAATCAAAATTTGAAAGAAAAAGGGGAAATATAAAAAAGGCAGAAAAAATAGAAAAGTTAATCATAAAAGAATATCCCTTTAGTGAGTTTGCTCTCAAAATAGTTAAAGAAACACAAAACAAATTTCCCCTTAAGGATATTATAAAGATACTTTATTTACATAGAAGATGGGACAGTATCCTTGATATTCTTGAAAAAAGGAAAACAAAAAACCCTGAAATAATTTTTTACAAAGCCTACTCAAATTTCAAATTAAAAAGATATAAGGAAGCACTCGATTGTTTTAAAACATTACCATCTAAGGAATTTAAAAATAAAGATAAGGTGAATTTTTACAAAGCCCTCTGTTACCTTCATCTTGGAGACACCTTGAGAGCATTAAACTCCCTCCTTAGAAATCTTATACAAGAAAATAGTTACAAAGACCTTGCCCTAAAAGAAATGAGAATAATATATCTCTCAAATAAAAAATACAGGGAAAAAATAAAATCTATTTTTGATAAGGAAAATATCAAAAATGAGGTAATTTATTTTTATTTTGATATTCAAAACACAGAAAAATTATCTTCCTTGTTAAAAAACATTGAATCCCAAGAAATCTTTGTGAATTACATTAAATATTTAATCTTTAAAGATGAAAAATTTATAAAGGAAATAGAAAGAGAATCCCCTTTGAGTTATTTTTCACTTTTAAAAAAAGGGCTTTGCATAGAAGATAACCCAGAAATTGATTTTCTGCTCAGTGATTTGACCTTCCCCCTCTATGATACCTTAAGACTTTATCTTGAATTAGAGCTTAAGGAGGATTTCTGGGAAAGATTAAAGAAAATAGAAGAACCTGAGAAACTTCTAAAAATCTCCTATTTATTAAACCTGGAAGGCTATTACTATTATTCCATAGTTATAGCAAGAAAATTCTATAATATTTACAGAAAAGATAAAAAAGTGTGTTTTGACCAAAAAATACTCAATATATTGTTTCCTTTACCCTTTAAAGAACTCATAAAAGAAATATCAACAAAATATGATATAGACCCTGCCCTTTTGTATGCGATAATAAGAAGGGAAAGTCTATTTGATTCAACAGCTGTATCTCCAAAAGGAGCAAAGGGACTGATGCAGATTATGGAAGAAACCGCTATAAAAGTAAATGAAGGGAAAAAGGTAAACCTTTTTAAAGTGAGAGAAAACCTGGAAACAGGGAGCAAATATTTGAAATCACTAATTGACTCCTTTGGTCTTTATTACGGCATTTCCTCATACAATGCAGGTGAAAACAATGTCAAAAAATGGAAAAAATTTATACCTAAGAATGAAATCTCAATATTTTTTGATATTCCTTACGAGGAAACAAAAAAATACCTTTTTTATGTTCTTTCCGATTACCTTGTTTACAAATTACTTTATCCTGAATTAAAATTAAAAATATGAAAAGATTTTATTTAGTTCTGGCTCTTCTTATAGCATTCAACTGTAAGAAAAAAGACGAAGAACCACCCCTTGTAACCCTTTTAAAACCATCAAAAGGAGAAATCTTTTTTCCTGATACAATTGAAATAAAAGTTAAAGCTGAAGACAATGAAGGGATTGATTATATTGAGGTCTTTGTTGATAATGTTTCCATAGGTAAAACTCAGAAAAAAATAGCTACCTTTAAATGGGACGGGACCTCTGTCCCTGATTCTTCAATACATAGAGTATATGCAAAAGCACTTGATTTTGCAGGAAATGTAGGAAGATCGGAGGAGATAGAGTTTATGATATACTCTGGAAACCACCCACCCATTATAAATCTCATATATCCTAAATTAGGAGCATACCTAAGGACCTATATTTGCACATTAAAATACAGAGGAATTGATAAAGATACATTTGATACTCTCTATTATACAATTTACCTTGATACCCTACCCTATGCTCTCTTTGAAGAACCTGTTGCAAAAAATATAAAGGACACCTTTTTTATAACTGATTCTCTTGCACCTAACAGAAGATATTACTGGCAGGTCGTAGTATCAGATTTACTTGGAACCAAAGACACATCAAAAATATTTTATTTTCAAACTCCACCTTTAAACCAAAAGCCTTTTCCACCTATAAATCTCTTTCCCTCCAATGGGGCAGTTGATGTGGACTATACACCCTGGCTTTTCTATACCTCAAGTGACCCAGATGGTGACTCAATATATTTTAGAGTAAGATTTGATACTACACTCCTTTTTGCATCTCCTATCATAAATCAGATAACACCTGACACATTTCTTAATATATCTGACTCTCTGACTCCTGGAGTTAAATATTATTGGCAGGTAAAGGTATATGACGAAAGAGGTGATTCTGCTATTGGGAATATATGGAGTTTTACAGTCAGAAAGGTTAATTTTATTGAGATATATTCAATAAAAGGCGTCTGGTATAAGGATATAGCCCTTCATACTGATACTCTTTTTGCCTTGAAAGTTCCAAACACACTTGAAATTTATTTGAATAACAATGGAAACTTAACACTCCTCAGTTCTTATTCTCTTCCTTCTTTTTCTTACAGAGTTTATTATAATCCTCCCTATGTCTTTGTAACTTATGGAACCGCGGGTGCAAAAAAACTGGGGCTATTTAAAAAGGAGGGAAATAATATTATCTTTCTCGATGAGATTTCCTTAAATTCAGGCAAAATCAATGAAGTTCTTTTTTATCAGGATTACATTTACATGGTCACACTTTATGGATTTAGAATTCTAAAAATAAATGCTGATAAATTTGAAATTTTAAACACTATAAATGAATCATTTCAGGTTTTTGATGGTGATATTGAATTTGGAAATATATATATTACAGGGGAATCTTACATATCCGCTTATTCCTTAACTCCACCTGAAAATCCTGCATATTTATACACAAAAGCAACAGGATATGCAGGTTTAAGAAATATAAAAGTTAAAGATAGGTACCTTATTTTAAACTCTGACTGGTATATCATACTCTCTTACATATATGACCCTCAATCCTTTCCACTTATAATTGAATCAATTCCTGTAACAGAAGATGTGGTTTCAATAAAGGAAAAGGGAAGGCTTTTTGGAATATTCTCTCAGAACTCTGCATATATAATCTATCCCAACAAGGTGGGAATTCACTTTTTTTCAGGGAGTTTTTATGAATCCTATATAGAGTCAGGAGAGATCTCTTATCCATACTTTTTTGTAGTTTCACAGAAGGGTCTTTATGTTTTGAAATGTCAGAAATTTTAGTTATTGAATCAGCAAGCAAACATCCTTCCATAGGGATTTTTAAGAACTCCGAACTTATAATCTCGGATTCAGGTAAAGAGGGTAACCATTCAGTTTTTTTCTTTGAATTTTTGAGAAAAATTGATTTAAATAAAATCCACAAAATCATAATAACAATAGGACCTGGAAGGTTCACTTCTTTAAGAGTAGGTTTATCTCTTGCTCTTGGACTTGCAATACCAAGAGATATAAAAATTATTCCCTTGAATACCTTTGAAATAATAGAAGATAGAGTTACAAAAAAATATAAGGATTTTGGAATATTTCTGAAGAAGGGAGGAGAAGGTTTTCTTTTTAAAAGAAAAGGAGATAGGGATATAAAAATAGTAAAAGAACTTCCAAAGGATTTAAGTTTATTCACCTTTGAACCCTATAATTTTAAATTTGATTACAATCTTATCCTTCTTGACCCCTTTATGATTTTTGAATATTATTTAGAAAAAAGAGAGTTTTTAATTGAAACAACCGATTATGAAAAAATAAAACCCCTTTATTTTTTTCTTCCTTATGAAAAATCTCTTATTGAGAAGGGCAAGATTAAAGGATATACCTGAAATATTAAAGATAGAAAGGGAAGTCTTTTCTGACCCCTGGTCCTTTTATTCCTTCCTTTTTGAATTGAATTATCCTTTTAATTACTTTGTTGTTCTTGAAATGGAAAAAGAGATTATCGGGTATATGATAGCAGGAGAATATGAGGAAAGTTATCATTTAAAAAACTTGGCAATAAAAAAGGAAAAGCAGGGAAAAGGCTATGGGAAATTTCTTTTAAATAATTTAATAAAAAAGGCAAAAAAAGAATACAAAAAATTTATATTTCTTGAAGTAAGGGTATCAAATAAAAGGGCAATTAAATTTTATGAAAAAATGGGATTTAAAAAAAACAGGATATTAAAAGGATACTATGGATATAAAGAGGATGGTTATGAATATGTTCTTTATCTTTAACTTAACCCTTGAAAATTAAAATTTAAGAATAATCCAAAAAATAAAAGGTGATATTATTGATATTAAAAAGTTTATTAAATCCGAGGTAAAAAATTTCCATCTTCTCTCAAAATAAGCACCCATAAGGGAATCAAGAAGATTGGAAAAAAAGCCTGAAATTATAAGTGAAATTATATAATTTTTTTTTAATGAAAAAAAAGAAAAAATAAGAGCAGCTAAAAAACCACCTGTTGTTCCAATAAAAGACACAGCCCCGCTCTCTCCTGCTTTCACCCTTTTAAAACCCTTTAAAGAATAAGCCTCCCTTGAAAAGGAAACCCCTATTTCACTTGACCATGTATCAGAAATAAGAGCACATAAAGAGGCAAGAAACAGATGATAATCAAAAAAGGAAAGAAATGCAGGCACAAGACCGTTTGCAAGAACCTGCTTGTAATTCCTTGGACTTTGCCCCTCCTTCTTGAAACTTCCCCAGAAAATTGACGAAAATACAAAAAAGAGTAGTGGAAATATACCCTTTAAACCAAGGTTATAAAAAATAACTGTTCCAACAAAGGTTATGGCAAAAAAGGAATTCTCTTTAAAAAGTTTTAAATATATGAGAACCATTGAAATAAAAGAAACAGAAATTAAACAGAAGGCAAGATATATTGAATCAAGAACTCCCATCACACTCTAATATCAACCTTACCAATTTTCCAGAGTTTTGAATAAAAACCACCCTTTGATAAGAGTTCCTCATGGGTTCCCATCTCTATTATTTTCCCTCTATAAATCACAATTATCCTATCACAATTCCTGATTGTAGAAAGTCTATGTGCAATTATAATTGAGGTTCTTCCTTTAAAAAGTTCATCTAATGCTTTATGCAAAAGATATTCTGTATATGAATCTATATGACTTGTTGCCTCGTCAAGTATCACAATTTTTTTATCATAGGCAAAAATCCTTGCAATTGCCACAAGCTGTTTCTCTCCAAGAGATAAAGAATCAGAACTTATTTTTGTATCCAAACCCCTTGGTAATTTCTTCACAACTTCACCCAAGAAGCTCTTATTTATTGCTTCTATAACTTTTTCATCAGGAATGTTGTCATAAAGTTTTATATTATTTAAAAGGGTGTCATTAAATATAAAATTTTCCTGCATAACAATCCCTATATTTCTTCTCAGGTAATCAAGATTAAATTCCCTTATATCAATTCCATCTATTAAAATTCTGCCCCTTTGAAAGGGATAAAATCCCAGCAAAAGATTTATAATTGAGGTTTTTCCTGAACCCGTAGGTCCCACAAGAGCAAGTTTTTCTCCTTTTTTTACTTCAAAACTTATCCCTTTTAAAACCCATTCCTCCTTCTCATAATAAAGCCATACATCCTCAAAAACAATATTACCTTCAACTTTTTTAGGAATAACTCCCTTTTTTTTCTCTGATTCCTCCTTAAAAACTCCATCAATTCTTTCAAGTGCTGCCATTGCAGATTGGAATATGTTATATTTTTCTGACAAATCCATTATAGGTGTGAAAGCCATCCTTATGTAAGATAAAAAAGCAACAAGTGCTCCTATTGTTAAATTTCCTTTAATAACCTGAGGTCCTGATATCAAAATAAGAAGTGCAATTGCAAGAAACTCATGAAAGTCAACAAGAGGTCTGAATATTGCAAAACTTCTAACCTGCGAAAGATTTGCCTTCAAAAGATTATCATTTATAACACCAAATTTATTCTTAAAGAATTTTTTCTTTTTAAAAATATTTATAACCTTTATTCCTGAAAAACTTTCCTGAACAAAAGCATTAACCTCAGCAAGATATTTTCTTATATTCCTATATGCTCTTCTCACAGATACCCTGAAAACATTGGATATATATAAAAGAGAAGGGATTAAAATTAAAAGGGAAAAGGTAAGAAGTTTATTCATCTTTAACATCAGGAAAAAAATTCCAATTAAAAGCAAAAGATCCTTTAAAAGATAAACAAGGACAGAAGAAAAAAACTCATTTAAAGCCTGAACATCATTTGTCACTCTTGTCACAATCCTTCCGACAGGATTTTTATCAAAATAAACTATCTTCAAGGAAAGAAGCTTTTCCATAAGAGCTTCTCTTATATCCATCATTGCTCTCTGTCCTGTATAAGTAACAAACAATACAAAAAGATAAGTAGAAACAGATGAAAGGAATATCAGAAGAAAATAATAAAAGGTGTATTTGAGTAAGAGATGGGATTCCTTTGTATTTACAAAGGGTATGATTCCTTTATCAATTGCATTTTTTAAAACAATAGGAGCAAACATATCTGAAAATGTAGAAACAATCAAGAAAACAAATGTAAAAAAAAGAATTAAAATATAGGGCTTTATAAATTTTATGATGTATTTAAAAAGCCTTATATCCTCCATTATCTTTTTACCCCTTCACTCAAAAGCACACTTTGGAGTTCATAAAGTGCACTGTAAAATTCTCTCTTTTCAATAAGTTCATCATGTGTTCCCCTCTCAACAATCTCACCTGAATCAAAAACTATTATTTCATCACATTTTGAGAGAATAGGCACTCTTGTTGAGACAACTATAAGGGTTATATTTCCAAATTCCCTGAAAATATTTTCAAAAACTTCTTTTTCTGTTTCAAAGTCAAGGGATGACAAGGCATCATCAATTAAAAGTATTTTCGGTCTTGTCAAAAAAATTCTTGAAAGAGCAAGTCTTTCCTTCTGTCCACCTGAAAGGGTAACTCCTCTTTCACCCACAATAGTATCAAGTCCCTTTGAAAAATTATCAATATCTTTTGCAAATCTGGATAAAGTCGCTGCCTTTTCAATCTCCTCCTCTCTAACATTTTCCTGAGCGCCAAGTAGAATGTTTTCTCTTATTGTAGTTGAAAATATAAAAGGCTCCTGTTCAAGTAAAATTATATTTTTTCTTAAATCCCTTATTCTGTATTTCTTTATATCAATATCATCAATAAAAATTGTCCCATCAGGAGGGTCATAAATTCTTGCTATAAGATATAAAAGAGTTGACTTACCAGAACCTGGTTTACCCGTAATTCCAATAAATTTTCCAGGTTCTATCTCAAGATTTATATTTTTCAAAACAGTTATATTCCCATGTTTAAAAGTGAGATTTTTAATTTTGATATACCCCCTAAAACCATTATCTATCTTTATCTCACCGTCTTTTATTTCATTTTTTTCACTCAATAGTGTTTCAATTCTCATCATTGATGCGGAACTTCTCTGAAACAGATTGATTGTCCATCCCAGAGCCATCATAGGCCATACAAGTAAATCAAGATAGGAAATAAAGGCAACAAAATCACCCAAGGAAATCTCATTTAAAATCACCCTCTTACCGCCGAAAATAAGAAGAAAAAGAACTCCAAAACCTGAAATAAGGATTATAACTGATTGAAATATTCCGTAAACAAAAGCAAGGTTTATATTTTCCTTTAAGTATTCTTCATTTTCCTTCATAAATTCTCTGAGTTCACCTTTTTCTTGAACATAAGATTTTATTATTCTTATTGAACTTATTATTTCCTTTGATTTTTCAGTTAAATCCGAAAACTTCGCCTGAACCCTTGCAAAAAAATTATGAATTTTTGGACCTATAAAAAACATAGTAAAAGTTAGAATAGGAAAAGGAATAAGAACATAAAAGGTAAGCTTAAAGGAAATTGAAAACATTATAATAAAGGAGAATGTCACCATTATTAAAAAATCAAAAAAAGCAACAATACCAATACCTGCTCCCATCCTTATTGCCTCAAGGTCATTGGTTAAATGAGCCATCAAATTTCCTATACCCTTTTTCTGGAAAAAGGAAAAATGTAGAGTTATAAGATGGTCGTAAAGTTTTTTTCTTAAATAGGCTTCTATTTCTCTTCCTGCTCCCAAGATAAAATGACGCCAGAAAAATCTAAAAATAACAACAAAAATCGAAAGCAAAACAACAATAAGTGAATATTTTAAAAAGAAAATAAATTGTCTTTCCTTTTCTATTGCAGAAATTACAGACCTTATAACAAGGGGTAGTATTAATTGAGCACCATCCACAATCAAAAGAGCAAGAACCCCAAATATAATTTTTCTTTTCCATTTAAAAAGAACTCTTAAAAGGGACTTCACCTTTCCTTCTCTATTATAATTTCAACCCTCCTATTTTTAGCCCTTCCATCTTCAGTATCATTTGAAGCAACCGGTCTTGTATCACCAAAACCTTTATATTCAAATTCAATATCCTTTAAATTTTCCACTTGAACAAAATAATCAACAACAGTTTTTGCCCTTGCCTCGGAAAGTTCAAAATTATCCCTGTATTTTCCCTTTAATAAGGGACCAATAGGAATATTATCAGTATGACCATACACCTTAACTTTATATCCTGAATAAGTACTCAAAAATTTAGAAATTTTTTTAAGAGTCAAAATGCTCCCAATAGTAAGACCACTTGCTCCTATTTCAAAATAAATCGCCTTTTCTGAAGCAGTGATTTTGATATACTCCTTCTCTTCCTGAATTTTTATCCCTTCTATTTTCCTAAGAGCTTGGAGAGCCTCTTCTCTCATTTTCTGAACCTCCTCCTTCTCCTTTTCAATAATTTGCCTAAGAGAATCAACTTCTCTCTTCTTTTTTTCAATTTCCTGCTCAAGTCTTTCAACCTCCCCAAGCATCCTTTCCGACTCAGAAAACTTTCTTCTCGCTTCTTTTATAAGTTCTTCAATCCTCTCCTTTTCTTTTCTTTTTCTTTCCTTCTCCTTTTCCTTCCATTTCTCATCACCAATAAGGATATTAAAGGATAAGGAAAATCTCAGGTCCCTATATGGCAAAAAGTTTAAAGCAAAAGAAAAAAGATAATCGGTTTTTTCAACAAAGTTCGTCCCTAAGGCAAGAAAAACTGAAGGATAAATGGGTTTACCCTCAACCCATGAAATTCCGAGTCCTGGATAAAAACTTCTGAATATATTTAATTCCACTCCCAAACCTGCAAAAAGACTTTCCAGTTTTCCAAAGGAAACTCCAAATTCCCTTACAATTAGATTTTTCCCAATATTGAGATTTAATAAAGAAAATCTTGATATAAATTTAAAATCAGCCTTTTTAATACCAGGTCCTATAAAAGAGGCTTCAATAAAACCAGGATAATAGGGATTCTTAAAGTTTATTTTTAAACCTGTAATGAGTTTTATATCATTTTCTATAATACCGTAAAATCCAAGATAACCACTCAATATAGTAAATATCTTTTTCCCTGTTAAAAGAGAAAAATCATTTATATAATTTTT